>Ga0255338_1000086_pt1 | contig 405631 bp, 362 predicted proteins | sample MeOH1_35cm_T4_19_FD_203715 | JGI IMG/M metagenome (GOLD analysis project Ga0255338, IMG submission 203715) | Sandy soil microbial communities from University of British Columbia, Vancouver, Canada - MeOH1_35cm_T4_195 | ecosystem: Engineered > Artificial ecosystem > Sand microcosm >... | reverse complement strand
TCGAGCTGTGCTGCCAGCGCAAGATCCCGCTGGTGTTCCTGCAGAACATCACCGGCTTCATGGTGGGCCGCAAGTACGAGAACGAAGGCATCGCGCGCAACGGCGCCAAGATGGTGACGGCGGTGGCCACGGCGCAGGTGCCCAAGTTCACGGTCATCATCGGCGGCTCGTTCGGCGCGGGCAACTACGGCATGTGCGGGCGCGCGTATTCGCCGCGCTTCTTGTGGATGTGGCCGAACGCGCGCATCTCGGTGATGGGCGGCGAGCAGGCCGCCAGCGTGCTGGCCACGGTGCGCCGCGACGGCATCGAGGCGCGCGGCGGCGCCTGGAGCGCCGAGGAAGAAGACAAGTTCAAGCAGCCGATCCGCGACCAGTACGAGCACCAGGGCCATCCCTACTACGCCAGCGCGCGCCTGTGGGACGACGGCGTGATCGACCCCGCGCAGACGCGCACGGTGCTGGGCCTGGGCCTGTCGGCCAGCCTCAACGCGCCGATCGGCGAGATGAAGTTCGGCGTGTTCCGCATGTAACGCCCTGCCCCGCCCACGCCCACGCACCGCTACAGGACACCGAAATGGAATTCACCACCCTCACCGTCACCACCGCGCAGCACGTGGCCACCGTCACGCTGAACCGGCCCGACGTGCGCAACGCCTTCAACGAAACCGTGATCGCCGAGCTGACCGGCGCCTTCCGCGCGCTGGGCAGCGAGCCCTCGGTGCGCGCCATCGTGCTGGCCGGCAACGGCCCGGCCTTCTGCGCCGGCGCCGACCTGAACTGGATGAAGAAGATGGCCGGCTACTCGCACGACGAGAACCGCTCCGACGCGCTGACGCTGGCGCAGATGCTGCACACCATCTGGTCCTGCCCCAAGCCGGTGATCGCGCGCATCCACGGCGACGCCTACGCCGGCGGCGTGGGGCTGGTGGCGGCGTGCGACATCGCGGTGGCGGCCGAGGGCGTGACCTTCTGCCTGTCGGAGGCGCGCCTGGGCCTGCTGCCGGCCACCATCAGCCCCTACGTGATCCGCGCGCTGGGCGAGCAGGCCTCGCGCCGCTACTTCATCACCGCCGAGCGCTTCGGCGCGGCCGAGGCGCTGCGGCTGGGCTTCGTGCACGAGGTGGTGGCCGCCGCCGCGCTGGACGCCAAGGTGGCCGAACTGGCCGCCACGCTGGCGGCCAACAGCCCGAACGCGGTGCGCGAGAGCAAGCGGCTGGTGCAGGAGGTGGCCGGGCGGCCGGTCGACGACGACCTGCTGGCGCAGACGGCGGAGCGCATAGCCGCGATCCGCGCTTCGGACGAAGGGCGGGAAGGCGTGAAGTCCTTCCTGGAGAAGCGCGCGCCCGCCTGGAAGGTCTGAGGCACGCCGCACGCAAGGAAAAGACAAGAGGACCACCAGCATGTTCAACAAAATCCTGATCGCCAACCGCGGCGAAATCGCCTGCCGCGTGGCCGCCACCTGCCGCCGCCTGGGCATCCGCACGGTGGCGGTCTACTCGGACGCCGATGCCGGCGCGCGCCACGTGGCGCTGTGCGACGAAGCCGTGCACATCGGCGGCGCGGCCGCGCGCGACAGCTACCTGCGCGGCGAGCACATCATCGCGGTGGCCCTGGCCACCGGCGCGCAGGCGATCCACCCGGGCTACGGCTTCCTGTCCGAGAACGACGGTTTTGCCGAGGCTTGCGCGGCCGCCGGGCTGGTCTTCATCGGGCCGCCGGCGTCGAGCATCCGCGCGATGGGCAGCAAGAGCGCGGCCAAGCAACTGATGGAAAAGGCCGCGGTGCCGCTGGTGCCGGGCTACCACGGCGAGGACCAGGACGCCGCGCTGCTGCGCCGCGAGGCCGACCGCATCGGCTACCCGGTGCTGCTCAAGGCCAGCGCCGGCGGCGGCGGCAAGGGCATGCGCGTGGTCGAGGCCGGCGCTGGCTTCGAGGCCGCGCTGGCCTCGGTCAAGCGCGAGGCATCGGCCAGCTTCGGCGACGACAAGGTGCTGGTGGAGAAGTATCTGACGCGCCCGCGCCATATCGAGATCCAGGTGTTCGCCGATACGCACGGCAACTGCGTCTACCTGTTCGAGCGCGACTGCTCGGTGCAGCGGCGCCACCAGAAGGTGCTGGAAGAAGCCCCGGCGCCGGGCATGAGCGAGGAGCGCCGGCGCGCGATGGGCGACGCCGCCGTGGCCGCGGCGCAGGCGGTGGGCTACGTGGGCGCCGGCACCGTGGAGTTCATCGCCAACCAGGACGGCTCGTTCTACTTCATGGAGATGAACACGCGCCTGCAGGTGGAACATCCCGTGACCGAGATGATCACCGGGCAGGACCTGGTGGAGTGGCAGTTGCGCGTGGCCGCCGGCGAGCCGCTGCCGCTGAGGCAGGACCAGTTGCGCATCCACGGCCACGCGCTGGAGGCGCGCGTGTACGCCGAGAACCCGGACAAGGGCTTCCTGCCGTCCACCGGCACGCTGCGCTACCTGCGCACGCCGGCGGCGGTGCAGTTCGAGCTGGGCCAGGACCGCGGCGGCCCGGCCGGCGCGCGCATCGATTCCGGCGTGCGCGAGGGCGACACCATCAGCCCCTTCTACGACCCCATGATCGCCAAGCTGATCGTGTGGGGCCGCGACCGCGAGGAAGCGCTGGCGCGCATGGCGCAGGCGCTGGCGCAGTACCACGTGGTGGGCCTGTCCACCAACATCGCCTTCCTGCAGCGGCTGGTGGCCTCTCCGGCGTTCGCCACGGCGGACCTCGACACCGGCCTGATCGAGCGCAACCATGCGGCGCTGTTCCCGCCCGCCGGGCCGGAGGGCATCGACGCCATCGCGCTGGCGGTGGCGGCGCTGCTCGACGCGCAGGCGCGCGCGCGCCGCGTGGACCCGGCCGACGCGCATTCGCCGTGGCGGCACGGCGGCGCCTGGCGCCTGAACGGCGAGGCCACGCGCCGCTTCCGCCTGCGCACGGCCGAGGGCGAGACCGAGGCCAGCCTGCGCGACGACGGCGCGCGGCAGTGGCTGAGCGTGAACGGGCAGACCGTGCCCTTCCGCGCGGCCAGCGCCGGCGACGGCCATGCGCTCGACCTTGGCGAGCGCACGGTCAAGGGCAGCACCCATCTCGACGGCGATGCCATCCATGTGTTCAGCGGCAGCCGGCAAACCCGGCTGGAGGTGATCGACCCGCTCGCGCACGCGGCCGGCGCCGATGCCGAGGGCGGCAAGCTGGTGGCGCCGATGCCGGGCCGCATCATCGCGGTGATGGTCAAGGCCGGCGCCGTGATCGGCAAGGGCGATCCGCTCATCGTGATGGAAGCCATGAAGATGGAGCACACGCTGACCGCGCCCGCCGACGGCGTGGTGCAGGAAGTGCTGTACGCGGTGGGCGACCAGGTGCAGGACGGCGCGCAGCTGGTCACGCTGGAAGACACGCCGGCCTGACGCCTTGCCCGGCATGGCCTGTGCCTGCCGCGCTGCGGGCATCCACGGAGTGCCTGCGGCGCGGCTTTTGCGCGCATTTGACGGCGAATTCCGGCCCGCGGCGGGGTATTTCGGGCATACTGCCCGCTCCCTCCCTCTAGCGGGGCCGGTTCCCGGCCTCCCCCTCTCCCCATGCCCGGGTATCAAACCAAGCAAGAGCGCGTTGCCATCGCGGGCGCGCCCGATTTGGTCATTCGCTGCCTGCTGGACCAGCAGCAGTTCCACGATCCCCACGGCGACGCCGAACGCATGGGCATTTCCTCCGCCGCGTGGCCGCTGTTCGGCATGCTGTGGCCGTCCGGCGCGCTGCTGGCCGAACGCATCGCCGCGCGGCCGGTGGACCCGGCCGAGCGCATCCTCGAGATCGGCTGCGGCACGGCGCTGGCCAGCCTGGTCGCGCACCGCCGCGGCGCCGACGTGACTGCCAGCGACTGCCACCCGATGGCCGGCCCCTTCCTGGCGGAGAACGCGCGCATCAACGGCCTCGCGCCGATGAAATACCGGCACGGCCACTGGGGCGCGGCCGACGGCAGCGACCCGAGCCTGGCAGGCGTGCAGAACGTGGCGGGCGACTTCGACCTGATCATCGGCAGCGACCTGCTCTACGAGCGCGACACCGACGGCAGGCTCGCGCGCTACATCGACAGCCACGCCAGCGCGGCCGCGGAGGTCTGGATCGTCGACCCCGACCGCGGCAACCGCCCGGCCTTCAACCGGTGGATGGCGGCGCTCGGTTTCTCGCTGGCGGAGCAGCGGCTGGACCGTCCCGCCGGCACCGACCAGGACGCCTACAAGGGACGCCTGCTGGTGTACACGCGGATGGCGCGGCCGGGCATCGTGGCGCAGTAGGCGGTGCGATGGTCTGGTGGGGGCTTGTGGTGGTGGCGGGCGCCTGCCCTCACCCCCGCGCCGCGCGCGCCCGCGCCAGCAGCAGTTCGCGCTCGCGCGCGTTGCGGGTCATGCCGGCGGCGCGTTCGAACTCGGCGCGCGCTTGCGCGAAGCGGCCCAGCTTCGACAGCAGGTCGCCGCGCACGCTGGGCAGCAGGTGATAGTTCTCCAGCGCGGCCCCCGCGGCCAGCGCATCGACGATCTCCAGCCCGGCCGCCGGGCCGAAGGCCATGCCTACCGCCACCGCGCGGTTCAGCTCCACCACCGGCGACGGCATGACCTGCGCGAGCGCGTCATACAGCGCGGCGATCTGCGCCCAGTCGGTCTCGGCCGCGCTCGGCGCGCGCGCGTGGCAGGCGGCCAGCGCGGCCTGCAGCGCGTAGGGGCCGAGCGCGCCGCCAAGCGCGTGCGCGCGCGCCAGCGCGTGCAGGCCGCGCCGGATCAGCAGCGGGTCCCAGCGGCCGCGGTCCTGGTCGGGCAGCAGCACCGGCCGGCCCTGCGCGTCGACGCGCGCGTGCGTGCGCGAGGCCTGGATCTCCATCAGCGCCACCAGTCCGTGCACCTCGCTTTCGTCCGGCATCAGGCCGGCCAGCGTGCGGCCCAGGCGCAGCGCTTCCTCGCACAGCGCGGGGCGCATCCAGTCGCTGCCGGCGGTGGCGGCATACCCCTCGTTGAAGATCAGGTAGATCACCTCCAGCACCGACGCCAGGCGCGCCGCGCGCGCCTGCGGCCCCGGCACCTCGAACGGCACGCGCGCCGCGCCCAGCGCGCGCTTGGCGCGCACGATGCGCTGGGCGATGGTGGGCTCCGGCGTGAGGAACGCGCGCGCGATCTCGGCGGTGGTGAGGCCGCCGAGCAGGCGCAGGGTCATGGCCACGCGCGCCTCGCGCGACAGCACCGGATGGCAGGCGGTGAAGACCAGGCGCAGCAGGTCGTCGCCGATGTCGTCCTCGCGGGCCGCGTCGAGCCCATCGACGAAGTCGGGCACCATGCGGGCCTCCAGCGCGTCGAGCTCATGGCCGATCTGCTCGTGCTTGCGCGCGTGCAGCGCCTGCCGGCGCAGGTGGTCCAGCGCGCGGCGCCGGGCCGTGGTCATCAGCCACGCGCCGGGGTTGTCCGGCACGCCGTTTTCCGGCCAGCGCTCCAGCGCGGCCAGCAAGGCGTCCTGCGCCAGTTCCTCGGCCAGGCCCACGTCGCGCACCACGCGCGCCACGTGGGCGATGACCCTGGCGGATTCGATGCGCCATACGGCCTCGATCGCGCGGTGCGCCGGGGGAATCGCCGTCATCCTGCCGCCCCGGGGCATTCAGGCCGGGTCCGCGGCCTGCGGCTCCATGTACACCAGCTCCCAGATATGGCCGTCCAGGTCCTCGAAGCCGTGGCCGTACATGAAACCGTGGTCCTGCGGCGCGCGCGGCGCGCGGGCGCCGGCGGCCAGCGCCTTGGCGACCAGCGCATCGACCTCGGCGCGGCTCTCGCACGACAGGCAGATCAGCACCTCGGTGCTGTGCGCGGTGTCGCACAGCGCGCGCGTGGTGAAGCTCCTGAAGAAGGCCTCGGTCAGCAGCATGGCGTGGATGTTCTCGCCGATGACCATGCAAGCCGCGTTGCCGTCGGTGAAGCGCGGGTTGAAGGCAAAGCCCAGGCCCTTGAAGAAATCCATCGCGCGCGGCAGGTCGGCCACGGCGAGGTTGACGTAGATTTGCTTGTGCATGATGTCCTCGTGGTGCTCGTGATGTGCGCCGCGCTCGTTGCGCTCGCGTCCGCTTCGGCGCCTTCAGCGCTGGCCCATGCCGAGCGCGCGGAAGCGGTCCACGGCGGGGCCGGGCGCGAAATCCTCCAGTTCATAGAGCGGACGCACCTCGATCTCGCCGTCGGCCGTCTCGCCGTGCGGCGCGGGAAAGCGGCGCGCCCACTCCATCGCTTCCTCGCGGCTGCGCACCTGGATCAGGGTGTAGCCGGCCACGAGTTCGTTGGTCTGCGCGAACGGGCCGTCCGTCACCGTGCGCCGGCCGCCGGCATGGCGGATGCGCCAGCCGGCCGCGCTGGGCTTGAGCCCGGCGCCGTCGAGCAGCACGCCGGCCCTGGCCAGTTGCTCGTGATAGGCCGCCATCGCGGCAATGAGGCTTTCCTCGGGCATCTGGCCGGCTTCGCTGGCCTGGGTGGCTTTCACCAGGATCATGAATCGCATTGCATCGCTCCTCGGGTTGACGGTCGGTCGGAAGCCGGCGGCACCGGCATTCCGGTCGGTCCTGCGACCGGCCCGGTGCCGCGGCGCATGCCGGCACGACGCGCCGCGCGCGGCAGGATCGACAGCGCGCGCGCGAAAATCCCGCGAACCCAGGGTAATTACCTAGAAGCATCCACCTCCGCCCATGCCGCCCATGCAGCCGCGCGGAGCTTCACGTAAAGCACGGCCCCACTTCGCGCACTTCCACCGTGCACCAGCTTGCGGCCGGACATTCGGCGGCGATGGCGATGGCCTCGTCCTGGCTGGCGCAGTCGAGCAGGAAATAACCGCCGACCATCTCCTTGGCCTCCGCGAACGGACCGTCGAGCAGGTCGCGGCGGCCTTCGCGCACCTGCACGCGCACGCCCCGGGCGTCCGAGGTGAGCGAATTGCAGCCCAGCAGCACGCCGCGCTCGGTCAGGCGGCCGGCGAACTCCGTCATGCTCGCGTAGGCCTGCCGGCCCGCCTCCTCGGTGCGCGCGGCGCGCTGGCCGACAGGTTCCACGATCAGCAGCATGTACGGCATACGGGTCTCCAGCGCATGTCGGGATTGGACAGGCCCCCATCCTGCACGCCCCCGGTGCCGGCCGCAAGCGGCCGGCCACCTGCTCGGCCGCCCTCGCTTCCTGGCCGTTAATTGCAGTGAGGATGCCGGCGGCGGGACGCGACACGACGCGGCAGGCCGGCGTGCCGGTTTTCCCTTGCGGTCCGGCGCAGGCCGCCAATAATCCTATTCGCACGTCCGGCGCAGGCTGCCCCGGGCGACTGCATCGAATCTCGAACGGGAGCACGACGATGGGCGAAATGGTGAAGATAAGCACGGCGGACGGGACCTTTGCCGCCTACCTGGCGCGGCCGGCGGCGACGAAGGCGCCGGCGATCGTGGTGATCCAGGAGATCTTTGGCATCAACGCGGACATGCGCAAGACCTGCGACGACTTCGCCGCGCAGGGTTACGTGGCCATCTGCCCCGATCTCTACTGGCGCCAGGAGCCCGGCGTGGAACTGACCGACGCCACCCAGGCCGAGTGGGACAAGGCGTTCAAGCTCTACAACGGCTTCGACGTGCCGGCGGGCGTGCGCGACATCGACGCCACCATCCGCTACACGCGCGCGCTGGACGGCGCCGGCGGCAAGGTCGGCGCGGTGGGCTTCTGCCTGGGCGGGCTGCTCGCCTTCCTCACCGCGGCGCGCACGGACGCCGATGCCGTGACGGTGTACTACGGCGTCGGCATCGACCAGTACCTCGGCGAGGCCGGCAACATCCGCCAGCCGCTGCTGATGCATATCGCGGAAGCGGACGAATTCGTGCCGCGCGAAACCTGGACGCGGATCATCGCCGCGCTGTCGCCGCGGTCCCATATCGAGATACACACCTACCCCGGCTGCTCGCATGCGTTCGCGCGCAACAACGGCGTGCATTTCGACGCGGCCTCCGCGCAGGCCGCCAACGACCGCACCGCGGCCTTCTTCCGCGCCAACCTGTTCTGAGGGCATCCGGCCGGCGGCGGCGGCGCTGTTGGCCGGCCACCGTCACCGCGGCGGTGCCTGTCGGGCGCGGCCCGCCTGTTCCGCGGCGCAAACGCGCGGCCCCCGCGCGCCAGGGCGGGCATGCGCCACAAATGCCGGCGCCGCGCCACCGGCACGGACCGTGCGTTGTCATGGTCAGGCGGGCCACGCCGTTGGCCCGCCGCCAACATGACCCGTCACGGAGAACCATCATGGACACCCTCGAAATCAAGGACCTTCCCGCCGCGGAAGCGCTCGACCGCGAAGCGATGCAAGCCGTGAAAGGCGGCATCGGCAGGACCCCGGTGCAGATCGCGGCCTGGGAATTGTCGGGCAAGCCCGCCACGTGGCAGGGGCTGGTGCTCGGCGACGATGGCCAGCTGCACATGCCCACGCCGAAGTGATGCGCGCTGCGCGGCATGGGCGCGGGCGGGAAGAACGCCCGCCGCGCCCGGCTGCGTGGCCGGATACGTGGCCGGCTGCGTGGCTGGATGCGTGGCCGGCTGCGGCGCGCCGGCAGGCAGGACCGACATCCCGCCGCGGTTCATCAGCGTGACCGGCCACGAACGATTGGAAGACCGCAACGCGCGCACGCATCGGCGATGCCCTGCACCGCTGCGTCTGCCAGCGCATCGACACCCGCGACGATGCCTGCGACCGCTTCGACCACTTCGACCTCGACAACCCGCCGCACGGCAAGCCGCGCGCGGCGCCGGCAAAACACCTGTTGGAAATTCGCGCGCGACTGCTAGCATGAGAGGAAGCCGATTGCCCCGCTGCGCATCGCCGCCGCGCAGCGGATAGCACGGCGGCCCGCGCAGACATCTGCTCCGCCCGCATACGAAGGAGGCCGCCGACATGACCTGCTCCCGATCTTGGCAAAAGGCATGGCAACGGGCCACCCTGGCATGCGTGCTCGCCGGCGGCGCGCTGCTGGCGCAGGCGGGCGACATCACCGGCGCCGGCTCGACCTTCGTCTACCCGCTGCTGCTGAAATGGGCCTCGACCTACTACGCCAGGACCGGGCAGGAGGTGAACTACCAGGCCATCGGCTCGGGCAACGGCATCCGCCAGATCAAGGCCGCCAACGTTGCCTTCGGCGCCTCGGACATGCCGCTCAAGCCGGACGAGCTGCGCGCCTCGGGGCTGGTCCAGTTCCCGCTGGTGGCCGGCGGCGTGGTGCCCATCGTCAATCTCGACGGCGTGGTCCCGGGCCAGGTCCGGCTGACCGGGCAGGTGCTGGCCGACATCTACCTCGGCAAGATCGCCAGGTGGAACGATCCCGCCATCGGCGCGCTCAATCCCGGCCTCGCGCTGCCGGACCAGAAGATCCTGGTGGTACATCGCAGCGACAGTTCCGGCACCACCTTCAACTGGGCCAACTACCTGTCCGAGGTCAGCGGCGAATGGAAGCGCGGCGTGGGCGCCGGCACCACCATCAAGTGGCCGACCGGCGTGGGCGCGGTCGGCAACGAGGGCGTGGCCGCCTACATCAAGAGCGTCAAGGGCGCGATCGGCTATGCCGAGCTGACCTACGCGCTCCAGCGCAAGCTGCCCTACACGGCGCTGCGCAACAAGGACGGCGCCTACGTCGTGCCCTCGCGCGAGACGTTCAGCGCCGCGGTGGCGTCGGCGGACTGGAACCAGCAGCCGGACTTCTACCAGGTCATCACCGATCCGCCCGGCGGGCAGGCGTGGCCCATCACCGGCGTGGTGTTCGTCATCATGCCGAAGGCGCCCAGGGATGCCGCCAGCGCGAAGAACGCGCTGTCGTTCTTCCGCTGGGCGCTCAACGACGGCCAGGCCGACGCCACCGCCGAGCACTACGTGGCCCTGCCGCCGGTGCTGGTCAAGCAGATCGAGGCCTACTGGAGCGAGAACATGAAATGAGCCGGCGGGCTGCCGGCAAGACCGCGCGAAGGCGTCCGGCCCGCGCGGCTCAAGAAGGCACGGAAACGGCCGATACCGGTAAAATCAGACGCCGCCGATTCACGACGGCGCGCATACCTGATCCCGGAGTTGGCATGGAATCCCTCTCGTTCGAGTTCGTCTCAATCGAGGAAGCAAAACAGATACTGGACGGCGCGGTCCCCACGCAGGCCGAACCCGACTGGCCGACCATGCGGCGCCCCGAAAGCACCGGGACGCAGGTCCTCACCGACACCGCGCTCAAATGGCTGGCCTCGCTGCCGCCCGACGCGCGGCCGCTGGAACTGTGCCGCGGCTACGCCCGCATCGGCAACCAGATGGCCGCGCTCGCGGCCAGCCCCGCCGTGCTGTCGGCCTACCTCACCGACCTGCTGATCGACCGGCGCGGCGGCCGCCAGGGCTTTCCCGGCGGCATCGCGCTCGAACTGAGCCGCCTGCAGGAACACCTGCTGCGCACCATACAGCCCTGAACCAGCGCCGCCCGCGGTGCCGCCGGCGCGGCGGCACCGGCACGGCAGCGCTAGCGCGTCTTCGCCGGCGCGCAGTCCTCGACCATGTCGCGCACGCGGCCGCCACTGAGCAGCGGATGCCATTCGTCCGCGCTGCGGATCTCCACTTCCGTGCCTTCCCCGCCCCGGCGCAGGCTGACCAGGTGGTAATACCTGTACTCGGAATTGTCGGTGCTGCCGATGCGGATATCCACCCTGCCCGGCTCGGGATACGACACCACGTTGGCGTCATCGCCCAGCCGGCCCTTCAGGCACGCCACCAGCGCGGCCGGACTGGCCGCCGAGTGCACGCGCACCGGCTCCCTCGCCTGGATGGACTCCGGACTGACGCCGCTGGCGCATCCCGCGAGCCATGAAACCGCCAGCGCCAGCGCGGCGGACAGCAATACGCGTCGGTGGGACATTTTCTCTCCTTGGCAAAAAACGGTGGCCGCATGTTACCGCAATCGGCTTGGGAGGCTGCTGGTGCGGCACATTGGCCGAGCCACACCATACGCATGAACAAGCAGGAAGGCGCGCGCCGTCCGCCGGCTTCATTTGGAATTCGTCAGATTTACGCTGCGCGCCGATTCCGGTCAAATAGCCAGCCGTGCCAATCCGGCACGCCATGCAACCCTGGCATTGCGCCTATGTTTTCCAAGTGGAATTGGAAGTTCGCTCTCAGGATGGCGGCGGCAATCATGCCCGGTCTGATCGCCGCGCTGATGCCAATCGACTTCTGGCATGCCTGGACCGCACCGGAAGCGTATCCGTTTGACGCCGCCGGACCCGCCGCCGCCATGTGGGCATACCAATCGCAGGCGCATTATCTGGTCTCGGTCGCCGCGCTGTGGGCGAGCAGCGTGCTGGCACTCTGCGCGTTGTTTGCCACAAGACATGGGTGGCGTCTTCGCTGGCTGTGCGCCATGCCCTTTCTTGCCGTCTGGGCGTTCTGGGTGCTGGACGGGTCCCGGCTGGCCTGACGCCAACGAAGCGGGTCGCGCAAAAAAACGGCCCGGAGAGCGACAACTCTCCGGGCCATTGCTTGCATCGTCACTGTAATGGATGGTGCGGCTGGCAGGATTCGAACCCACGACCCCTTGGTTCGTAGCCTTGATAGCTCATCTAACCACCTGATTTAATTGAAAAATTCGGCGACGCACGCTACCAATCTTGCGCTGTCCCGCACCATTTCGTACTTGTCAGTTACCCAGAAGTCCCCAAGCCGGCCAGCGCCAGACTCGCCGGCAAAATCCGCGATTTTGCTACCGGCATGCCGCGGCGACCGCCCGCAGCCTGACTTCATAGCCCACCCGTAGCGCCAGCTCGGCCAGCGCCGCTCGGTACCACTCGAAGTCACTGGCCATCTCCGGCACCTTCGCCAATGGCCACTCCGGCTCCGGGATCTCCGGCATCTGGCATGGCACCGCGACAGGCACCTTCACCTCCATCGGCTCTTCGATCACCGTGGGCGCGGCCGCGCAGCCGGCCAGCAGCAGGCACAGCATCAGCGCGCGAGTCATGGCTGGCCCCTGACGAACGTCTGCCGCAGCCCATGCAACCATGCGCATTGGTCTGCGCTCGGCACCTGCGCCTGGATCTTGCCGGCCAGCAGCGTGTACTTGGACTGGGCCGCCTGCACTTCGGCATCGGCCTTCGCCGCGGCGTAGGCGCGGATCTTGGCCTGCGCCTGCAGGTCTGCCACCGCAGCGTTCTGGGTGGTCACCGATCCCTCGAGCGCCTTGTTGGCTTCGGTGGCCTTCCCCAGATCGGTCTTTGCCTGCGCGAGCTCGGCCCGCACCGTATACCGCTCGCCACAGTAGACCCACACTGCCCCGCCGGCCAGCGCCAGGACGACCAGCACGGCGAAGACGGCGATGCGCTGCGGCGTGGCGAAGATGGCTTTGATGATGGTCAGCATCCCCAGCCCTCCGGAAACTCGGCCAGTGGCACGGCCTGCCCGGCCAGCGCATGCGTGCAATCGCCGAGGAACTGGATCCGGCCATCGGTCACGAACGTGTGGCAGACCTTCTTGACGTCCTTGCTGGCGTCGTCAAACTCGGCCGGGTTGTCGCTCGGCATACTCCACGTCACCAGCACGCTCGGTGTGAAGGTCGGGCGCTCGGCATCGCCGTTCCAGCCCCACCGCGGGCCTGCCCCACGCCGTGCCGGCGCAGCGATTCGATCGGCGACCGTGGCCTACCGGCGTGCCACCGCCGCCTCCTCCACCTATTGCTTCTTGCTGAATGCCCCACGCCTCTCGGCCGGAGCCTATCGGCATAACGCCACCAGCAATTAGTGCGCCACATGCTGCCGGCCGCCGAAGAGCCCCAGGCTCAAGTCTCAACCCATCATTTTTACGGGAAGACTCGTAGAGCAGGATACCTCATAATCCCGTCAATCTTGCAACCGAGGGAATGCCTGTATGCCGCTATTGAGCCTGCGCCAGAACCAATCATTGGTCGCCGTTTTGTCGCTGTTGCTTCTTTACGGATGCAACCGCAACACAGAAACTCCCGCAACTTCACCACCTGCGCCGCAGGTCAAGGCGCAACCCGCGCCTCATGTGGCAACGATGGATGAATGGAAAGCGGCACTACTTTCGAGCTATACCGAATCCCAAGTAAAAGATATTGGGGACGGTGTAACTGAGTTCTTCTCCGTCTTCAGTCTCGAAGGAAATAAGAAAATTTACGCTTTTGGAAAGCGAGATGGATTCCGTAGGCTGCGCTTTTACACCCCGGGGCTCATGTCGAATGGGAGCCTTGGCCCTTATGTCAGGATTTACCTATCTGTACCTGATGGCGAAAGACCAGCGTTGCTGCTAACCCCCTATTTCTTCGGAAAGAATGGCTGGCTATTCATGAGCAAAGTGGCTGTTATGGTCGATGGCGAAGTCGTCTTTGAGCGTGACTTTAAGGACAACAGAGTGCGTCGCAACGCGGAAAATTGGGGGGTAGAAGAAACTTATGATCTCATCACCACCTCAGCGGACATAAATGGTCTCAGAAAAATAAAAAAAGAATCCTCCGTTAGCATTAGGCTAACAGGCGAGAAAGGATTTGTGACGCTTAAGAAAGACTTTGTGGGCTACTTCAAGGACGAAATACGAGATGCATTGTTTATATATGACAAGATGAACGATGCGCTGGACGGCCATATCCCGCCAGCAAAGCAGCAATAGGGCAGACGTAGTCACCCATCCTTACCGGCACACTGAGGCAGCTGCCTCCAGCAGGATCTCGTACGCCGCGCGCTGGCCAACCTCCACCAGCGCCGCCCGGCCCTTCTCGTACACGTCGGCAGCGGGATCGACCTGATCCAGCGCCCAAGCGGGCCGCGGCACCGGCTTCACCTTGCAGGGCACGGCCACCGGCACCTCGACCGTCTTCGTCTGGGTGATCACCTGCGGCGGGGCGCTGGCGCAGCCGGCCAGCAGCATGCCAAGCCCTGCGAGCACCGCGCAATTTCGATTTTTCGAAAATTGGAAATTCATTGCGCGGTCCTCCGTTCCTTGATCGCGTCGGTCAGCAGCTCCTCGAGCGAGCCGCACAGGTCGGCCGGTTTCGACGGCCGCCGGCGCGCCAGGTCGGCGGCCGTCTTCTCCGCCTCGGTGGCCCGGCCCTGCGCCTCGGCCGCCGCCGCGGCCGCACTGGCGGCGCGCACGTCCGCCGCCTGCTTCAGCGCCGCGACGGCCTTGTTGGCCGTGTCCACGTCGGCGGCGCAACGTTCATTCGCATCCAGCGCCCGGCCGGCCCGTTGGTTCGCCGCCTCCAGCGCCTGGCCGGCGGCCTCGGCGCGCGGGGCGAAGTACAGCCAGTTGGCCAGCACGAGTGCCAGGACGGCGCCCAGCAGCGCGGCCACGCCGGCGGCGCCCCAGATGATGGTCTTCATCGCATCACCTCCACGTACTTGGGCAAGGGCAGCCCATGAGCTCGTCTTGAGAAGATGCGTGATGAGTTCCTGGCGCAACCGGCGGCGGTCCGCCATCGCTTGCATGATTTCCTCGTGGTAGCGCCGGTGCCCGTCTGCATCGGCCTCCGGAAATCCCTCCCGCAAGCGCTGCACCTCCTCCGTCAGCTGCGCGATTGCGCGCAGTACTGCCTGCAGCTGCGTCGTCTCGTCGTCCCCCATGTGCCTCCCCGGCATAAAACGCCCGCACGCAGCGGGAATGAAAAAGCCACCCCGCGGGGTGGCTGACTGGTGAAGCGATCGGTGCGCTAGGCCGTGAGCAAGCGGTACCCCTTGCGAGAGACGGCGGAAGCGGCATGAAGCGAAACCGCCGCAAGGCGGTCTGCCGGCCGTGGTGGCCTGGTACTGATGAGCAGCCATGGAGCCTAGTCAATGCTAGATGCACGAATTGAGCACGCCGCGATTGCGGTTTGCCAGGTCATATACCCCGAGGCGTGGAGGGCCGGGAAGCAATGGGAGACGTTTCCGCCTTCCACCCAGCAGACCATGCGGCATGCTGCCCGCGCGGCCCTCTTGCAACATGACGGCCAACGGGCAGCTATCGATGGCGAAACTCGCCACCTCGTTGGCGTCATTGCTGACAAGATCGAGGATGGGAGTTTGTTTTGTGCGGCCAAGCAACTCAAAGACGCCGTTGCAGCAGTGGGCGACGAGGCTGAGCTGGCTGAGGTTGGCTGGCCGCAAGTTGGCTGAGCGCTGCGCCCGGGAGCCAGAGCGGCGCTTTCACCACAAAACGCATGACGCGACCGCCCCACCGTCGTGGCATACTCTTCACTTAACACTTTGAGGAGGAGTAATGCCGGAGAACAAAGGCCGGTCGCTGGACAAGAGCAAAGTCCCGACCCGAGATCATCAGTACGACCGTAAGGTGCCCGCGAAAGAGGACTACAACGATCGCGGGGGCTGGTACCCAGGCACGGGTGACACCGAGCGGATCATGCCGCGGGATCAACTTCCACCGCCGCCACCGATGCCGCGCAAGAAGGAGGAATGAAATGGAATGGGACGACGAGGTATGGGCCAGCCGCCATCAGCTACTGTGCCGATGCTGGATCTCCCGTATCTATCACCAGAAGCGTGAGCGGTTTTACGACATGTGCGATGCGCTTACCAAAGCGATCTCCGTGATCGGTGGCACCGCTGCCGTCTCCAGACTTGTTGGAGCTGATTCTATGGTCCTGGCCGGCGCAGCGATTACCGTGACCTCGACGGCCAGCCTTGTGCTTGGCTATGCGAAGAAGGCCAGATCGCATGCCGATCTGGCCAAGGCATTCACTGATCTTGAGGCTCGGATTGTGGCCAAGGGCGTTTTCGACGAAGCGCAGGCGAACGCGTTCCAGGCCGAGATCATCAAGATCGAGATTGCCGAGCCGCGTTCGCTTGGCGCACTGGTGCGAATCTGCCAGAACGAATTGGCATTCGCCCAGGGTCATCCCGATATGGTCAAGCCGGTCCGTTTCTGGCAACGGCTGTTTGCCCACCTCTACGACTTCGACCTGTCGGCGGCACCTCGCATCAAGTCTTAACGGGGCGCGCGGCACCCCACAACACTGTGCGGGCCGCGTTAAAGGCATCGTCCCGACATGCCAAACAGCATGCAAAATGGCGCCAAACAGCGGGCGGCATTACATGTACGACGCCCTGGAGAATATCCGCCGACCGAGCGGGAGGGAGAGTATCAACCTGCTGGAAATTGCCCGGGCGCGCCCGGCAGTCCCCCAGAAGTTCCCCAGCGCATCGGCGGAAAGAAAAACGGCTTAGAGAGTTGCAGCTCTCTAAGCCGTTGATTTGGCACTGCTTTACAACTAGTTATTGGTGGTGCGGCTGGCAGGATTCGAACCCACGACCCCTTGGTTCGTAGCCAAGTACTCTATCCAACTGAGCTACAGCCGCACGCGAGGCCGCGACTATATCGCAGCCGTGGAAAAATGCAAGCTTTTTCCGCGGATGGGGCGCCCGGCGGGGCGTTGCGCCCCGCGCCGGGCCGGACGGCTTACGCGGCCAGCCTGAACGATGCCACCGCTTCCTTCAGGCGCTGGGCCTGCTCTTCCATCGAGCCGGCGGCTGCCGCGGCCTGTTCCACCAGTGCCGCGTTCTGCTGCGTCACGGTGTCCATCTGCGTGACGGCCTGGTTGACCTGCTCGATGCCGGCGCTCTGCTCGGCCGAGGCCGCGCTGATCTCGCCCATGATGTCGGTCACGCGCTTGACCGCGCCGACGATGCGCTCCATCGTCTGGCCGGCGTGCGCCACCAGTTGGGAGCCCTTTTCCACGCGGTCCACGGAGTCGCCGATCAGGGCCTTGATTTCCTTGGCTGCGGTGGCGCTGCGCTGGGCCAGGCTGCGCACTTCGCCGGCCACCACGGCGAAGCCGCGGCCTTGCTCGCCGGCGCGCGCGGCTTCCACCGCGGCGTTGAGCGCGAGGATGTTGGTCTGGAAGGCGATGCCTTCGATCACGGCGATGATGTCCACCACCTTGCGCGAGGCGCCGTTGATGTCTTCCATCGTGGTGACGACCTGGCCCACCACTTCGCCGCCTTCGACGGCGATCTCCGACGCGTTGACGGCCAGCGTGCTGGCCTGCTTGGCGTTGTCGGCGTTCTGGCGCACGATGCTGGTCAGCTCTTCCATGCTGGAGGCGGTTTCCTGCAGCGACGATGCCTGTTCCTCGGTGCGCTGGGAGAGGTCGGTGTTGCCCGCGGCGATCTGGCTGGTGCCGGTGGCGATGGCGTCGGTGCCGTTGCGCACCTGGCTGATGATGCGCAGCAGGTTGGCGTTCATGTCGGACAGGGCCTGCATCAGCTGGCCGGTCTCGTCCTTGCTGTCCACCTCGATGCGGCTGCCCAGGTTGCCGGCCGCGACCGTGCGCGCGATGGCGACGGCGCGGTGCAGGGGCCCGGTGATGCCGCGCGTCAGCCACACCGAGAACGCCACGCCGATGGCAAGCACCAGCGCGCCGATCACGATCATGCCGTTGCGCGCGTTCAGGTAGATGCCGTGGATCTCCAGCGCGGTGGCGTCGATGCTGGCGCGCTGGATGTCGAGCAGCTTCTGGATCTCGGCGAGGTAGGCGTCGCCGGCCGGCACGAATTCCTTCTCGAGCACCTGGTTGGCTTCGTCCGCGTTGCCGGCCTCCTTGAGCTTGGAGATTTTCTCGCGCGAATCGTTGTAGGGATTGCGCACGGTCAGGATCTTCTTGAACGCGGCCTTTTCCTCGTCGCTGGTCAGCATCGGCTCGATCTTGTCGCGCAGCGCGCCGATGGCGGCGAACGACCCCTTGGTCTCCGCCGCGAAGAACGCGCCCAGCGACGGGTCGGAGCTCTTGGCCACCGCGGTGGTGCGGCGCACGCTGGTATGCATCAGGCGGTACCAGTCGCTGACCATGCGTTCCTTGGCCAGCGGCTGCCGCATCATGTCGTTCGTGCGGTCGGCGACCTGTTGCAGGCGCACGATACCCAGCACGGTCATGAAGGTGGACAACAATATCACTACGCCGAAGCCAATGCCGAGGCGCACGCCAATTCCCAAGCTTTTCATTTCTTCTACCTGATTTGCGATTGAATGGTGGCGAAGTGCCGGTGCGTCGGGAGGAAAATGGACACCGGTCCGCCCTTTTTGCCTGCCGCCTGCCGGATGGAGGCCCATCTGGGACGATGATCCCTTATCGGCAAATCAGGGAAAACCTTTAGTTGCCCGCCGTCCGTCGCTTGCGCGGAGCACCAGCGGGAAGACGGCGGGAAGGCAGCGGCACCGTGCTCGCCGGGAACGCGCGCATGCCATGCGCGCCCATTGGAGCCGATCTCGATAATCGATACGACGCGCCGCCCCGGAAAAACGAAATAACGGCATCGGGCGGCATCGGCGCGTGACATTCGGATAAAAAATAAAGAAAAAACCGAATAATCTCGGATCGTTTTTTTCATGACATGAAAACCATGAACTCCATACACTAGCAAACAAGAACAAAAACGGCGCGACCCATGCGCGATTCCGCCCAGGAGGATCGCCAGCGCCGGACGACGAACGTCAGACGCCCCCATGCATCCAGCACGCCTCGAATGACGACGACCGGGTGGAATCCGTGCCCGGTCGAGCCATAGCCCCTCGGAAAACCACCCGCCGGAGCGCCGCGGATAACCGTCGCGCGCTTTCGCGCAGCATATTTCGTTTAGCCGCCGGCTAAATGTTCTTTGTTGTTTTCCACATAAAGGGAGAGGATTTTGAAACCCGGCATTATTCCGCTTGCAGGTTTATCTTTAATTTCCTGCAGCGCAGTTGCCCAATCGAGCGTCACCCTGTACGGCGTCATCGATACGAGCATTCGCTACACCACCCACCAGGCCACCGGCAACGGGCCCCGCAGCCAGATCGCCCTGACCGAGGGCGCCTTCAACAACTCCAGGTGGGGGATCCGCGGCGCCGAGGATCTGGGCATGGGCAGCAAGGCACTGTTTACGCTGGAAAGCGGCTTCGGCCCGGACACCGGACGAGCGGGACAGCAGGGCCAGCTGTTCGGGCGCCAGGCGTGGGTCGGCCTGGGCAACGACACCTTCGGGACGATCAAGCTGGGCCGGCAGATGGGTGCGGCCTATCTCTTCGTCATCGGCGTGGACCCCATCACCATCGGCAACTACACGGAACTGAGCTGGCAGACGGCGCTGACGGGACTGCGCTACGACAACACCGTCGACTACAGCAAGCAATGGGGCGGCCTGGGCGTGGAGGCACAGTACTCGTTCGGCGAGCGCGCGGGGCAGATGGCCAGCGGCAGCACCGTGCAGCTGGCCATCACCTATGACGTCGACGCGCTTCACGCGGGGGCCGTCGGCCAGCAATCGAAGGACGCCAACGGGAATGCGATGCGCCTGTGGACGGCCGGCGCCCGCTACGCGCTCGGCAGTTTCACGCTGCATGGCTATTACCTCGACTCCTGGCGCGAGCCCGGCTTCGTGATCGGCGCCAGCGGCAGCGGCACGCCGCTGGCCAACACCAGCATCGGCGGCAATGCCAATACCGTCCTCGGCACCGGCACGCAGACGGCCGAGCGGCGCGACAAGTACGCGGCAGTGGGCGTTTCCTATCAATCGCCGGGGGCGGTCAAGGTGACTTTGGCCTATATGCGCGACAACGTGACGGGGGTCCGCCCCGGCGTATCGGGCCTGGTGCAGTCCGTGTACGCGATCGCCGTGTACAGCTTGTCCAAGCGCACCGATGCCTACCTGGAGGCCGACTACAGCAAGCTGTCGGGCGGCTCCATCACGGATCCGAACAACCCGGCCGGCTCGTTCGGTGGCGCGCGCTCCCGGACCGGCGCCGGCGTGGGCTTGCGCACGCGCTTCTGACCTCGGGGGGCTATGCCCCCCCGACCCGCCCAGGATGGGCGGCCGGCATGAAAAAGCCCGCACGACGAGAAGAATCGTGCGGGCGTGAAGGCGCCGGCAGGCGCACTATGAAGAAGCGGGCTGGCCGAGCCGAGGTTCAGCCAGCGTGCTCGCAGACGGGCCGCCGCTCAGGCAAGGGCGCCGTCGGTGAACGGGTCGCGCTTGTCGATACGCGCGCCATCGGTGAACGGGTCGCGCCTGTCGATGCGCGCGCCGTCGGTGTAGGGGTCGCGGGTACCGGCGCGCGCCGGCGTGGCCGATACGCCGCTGAGGTCCATGCCGGCGACCAGGTCGCCACGCGGCACCACCTTGCCGGCCCTGGCGCCGTCGGTGAAGGGGCTGCGTTGCTCGATGCGCGCGCCGTCGGTGAAAGCATCCCGCCTGGCACTGGAAGCCTGGGCGCTACCTGCGGCGAAGGCCGCCGCAAGTGCGGCGGCAATGGCAACGGAGACAAAACGCTGGGTGTTCATGATGATTCCTTTCCTCGGAGGGGTACGGCTCCATCCGATCCGTCGTGGGTCGCGATGCCGTATCCGATGCACACAGCTTATGCCTCCGCGGACGATTCTAAAAAGGAATAAAAATCATCATAACCAGTCCGCATTTTCATATGCAAGTCCCGGCGCGCCCGGTCGGCCGTGTTCAGTCCACGGTGATATGGCGCTTGTGGATGACCTCGGCCCAGCGCGCGCTTTCCTTCTGGATGGCCGTGGCCAGTTCGGCGGGCGTGCCGCCGGCGGCGTCCATGCCGACCACGGCGAGCTTTTCCCTGAGCGCGGGACTGGCCAGCACCTGGCCGGCCTGGTGGCTGAGCTGCTGGATCACGTCGCGGGGCGTGCCGGCGGGCGCCATCAGCGCGTACCACGAGACCGCCTCGAACTTGGGAAAGCCCTGCTCGGCGATGGTGGGCACGTCGGGCAGCACGGCGGAGCGCCGCGCGCTGGCCACGCCGAGCGCGCGCAGCTTGCCGGCCTTGATGTAGGGCAGCGCCGAGGAAAGCTGCGCGAACATCATCGTGACCTGGCCGCCCACCAGGTCGGTGATGGCGGGGCTGACGCCCTTGTACGGCACGTGGATCAGCTTGATGCCGGCGTCGAGCTGCAGCAGCTCGCCCGCCAGGTGCGCCTGGCTGCCGGCGCCGGGCGAGGCGAAGGTGAGTTCGCCGGGCTTCTGGCCGGCGAGCCTGAGCAGTTCGGGCAGCGTCCTGGCCGGCACGCCCGCGCTGACCACCAGCACGTTCTCGGCGGTGGCGAGCATGGCCACGGGCGCGAGGTCCGCCTGCTTGTAGGGCAGGTTCGGCATCAGCGTGGGATTCACCGCGATGTTGCCGACCGGCACCACGGCCAGCGTGTAGCCGTCCGGCGGCGCCTTGGCGACCTGGTCCACGCCGATGTTGCCGGCCGCGCCGGCGCGGTTGTCGACCAGCACGTTCTGGCCCCAGGCCTTCGACAGCCCTTCGCCGACGACGCGGCCGAGCACGTCGGCGGGACCGCCCGCGGGGAACGGCACCACCAGCCGCACGGGCTTGGCGGGATAACCTTGCGCGCCTGCCAGCAGCGGCAGGCAGGCCGCCATGAGGGTGAAAAGGAAACGCTTCATCGCAGATACTCGGTTGGTCGGGAAAACGGGGCGGCGCGCGCCGGCAGGCCGCCGGCGCGCGCGATGGTCAGGGAACGCCAGTGCCGGTCAGCGCGAAGCCGGCCGCGTCGGCCTCGCGCGCGTAGCCGGCGAGCACGGCGTAGTCGGCCTCTTCCACCAGCGCGAAGCGCGCCAGGCACAGGCTGGCCAGCAGCGCCGCGTTGCCGGCGTCGCGGTGCAGGTCGAGCAGCGCCATGCGGATGCGCGCGGCGGCGGTGTCGCCCAGCGCGGGCGAGGCCACCAGCGCCGGCACCGGCGACGCCGGCGTCACCGCCAGCGTCCTGAGCCGCGCCATGCGCGCGGGCGCGTGCAGGCGCAGCAGGTCCAGCACGTAGCTGTCCACCACGCCCACGTCCGCGCGGCCGGCGAGCACGGCGTCGATCACTTCGTTGGGCGTCGGCGTGGGCGTGTCGGCCGGGCGGTACGGCGCGCGCGTGCCGGGCGCGGCCTGGCGCAGCAGAAAATGGCGCGGCGCGTTGTAGCCCGAGTTGGACTCCGGCAGCATGTGCGCGAGCCGCATGCCGAAGGTGTCCGCCAGCGCCGCGGCCGGCGCGTCGGCCCGCACGATGAACTCGGTGAAATACACCGGGCACTGCCCGTAGCGCTCGGGCGAGGGCACCGGCGCGGCCAGCAGGCGCGGCCGCACCGCGGCGTTCACGTAGGGGAAGCCGCACATGAACACGCAGCCGCAGTCGGGCCGCGCCCACAGGGCGCTGACCGGCGCCGGCGCGGCATGCTCCAGGTACGGCAGGTCCACGCCGGCGCGTTGCGCCACGCGCGCGAACAGCTCCCGCCACGCCTGCGCCACCGGCGCGGCCACCGAGTACATGCGTGCGTTGGCGATCATGCGTAGACCAGCCTCTGGCCCAGCCCCATGCGCTCGGCCTTCTTCAGGATGGCGTGGCCCAGCGCGATGTCGCTCAGCGACAGGCCGCGGTGCCAGAACAGGTTGGTCTCGGCGTCGCTCTGCCGGCCCGGCTTGCGGCCGGCGACGATCTCGCCGAGCTCGCCGTACAGGGTCTGCTCGGACAGCTTGCCGGCTTCCACGTGCGCGCGCAGCGAGCCGAGCACGCCGCCCTTGCACTGGCCCCAGTCGTCCACCACCAGCTTGTCCATGATGTCGGTCAGCGACAGCTCGACCGCGCTCATGGTGCCGTAGGGCACCACGAACGCGCCGAGCTTGATCCATTCGGTCTTGAGCATCGGCGTGGGGCGCTCCAGGCGCGAGGCTTCCACCACGATGTCGGCGCCGCGCACGCACGACTCCCAGTCCTGCGTGACCACGATCTTCTTGCCGAGGTCGCGCGCCAGGCGCTCGGCGAAGGCGTTACGGCTTTCCGGGCGGCGCGAGTGCACGCGGATCTCGTCGAAGTCATAGAGGCTGTCGAGCAGGCGCACGTTCCAGTACGCGGTGCCGCGCGCGCCGATGTGGCCCAGCACCTTGCTGTCGCGGCGGGCCAGGTGGCGCGCGCCGAGCGCGGTGACGGCGCCGGTGCGCGCGTCGGTGATGAAGGTGGCGTCGATCATCGCCACCGGCATGCCGGTGCGCGGGTCGAACAGGTTGAGCATGGCCATCTCGGACGGCAGCCCCAGCTTGTAGTTGTCGACGTAGTCGCCGACGATCTTCACGCCGGCCAGCCCCAGCGGCGCCACGTAGCCGCGCAGCACGTTGAAGTGCCCGTTGAACGCCGGGTCCGGCGTCAGGTGCACGCGCGGCTCGATCACGGTCTGCCCGTTGCCCTGCGCCAGCAGGCCCTGCTCGACCGCATCGAGGATCTCCGCGTCGGTCATCGCCAGTCTGGCGATGTCGGGACCGTTGATGTAGGTCAGATGAATGTCGCTCATGCCGTCTCCTGTCTTCAGGTTTCAAGTAAGTGAATGCACGCGCCCGGTGCGTCGCGCGCGGCGCCCGGTGCATCGGCGCCCCATCGGCGTGCCCGGCGGAACCACTGTGGTGCGCGTCTGCCGCCGCGGCGGAAATGCCCGGCGTGGGGCGCCTTCGAGAGCAAGTTTAGGTATCGCGGCCATGAATGTCGTATGCTTATTTGTCCATCTGACTTAACACCATGTTATGGACTGGCGGGGCCCGCCGCGGGCCTTCGCCGGCCGCCCCGCGACCACGATGAAACTCAATCTCCGGCAGATCGAAGTCTTCCGCGCCGTCATGCTCACCGGCTCGATCAGCGCCGCCTCCAAGCTGCTCTACGTGTCGCAGCCGGCCATCAGCCGCCTCATGTCGCACACCGAGCAGCGCCTGGGGCTGGCGCTGTTCGAGCGCATCAAGGGCCGCCTCTACCCGACGCCCGAGGCGCGCCGCCTGCTCGGCGAGGTCAATGCCGTGTACGAGGGCATCGAGCGCGTCAACGAGATCGCCGAAGACCTCGCCGCCAAGCGCACCGGCAGCCTGCGCGTGTCGTGCAACCCCAACCTCGGCCAGACCGTGCTGCCGCGCGCGATCGCCGCGTTCCGCGCGGCGCACCCCGACATCCGCATCGTGGTGCGCACGCAGATCCCCGCCAACATGCTGCGCGCGCTGCTGTCCGGCCAGGTCGAGCTGGCGATCTCCAACATGCCGCTGGCGCACCCCAACCTGGCCGCGCGGCTGCTGGTGCGCAACCCCATCGTGGCGCTGGTGCCGGCCGGCCACCGGCTCGCCGCGCGCGCCTCGGTGCGGCCCGCCGAGCTGGCCGGCGAGCCGCTGATCGGCTACGGCGCCGACGTGCCGTTCGGGCTGCTGGTGCGCGAGATGTTCGGCGGCGAGGACGACCAGCCCGACATGCGCGTGCAGGTGGAACAGGCCCACGTGGCGCGCGCGCTGGCGCAGGCGGGCGCCGGCATCGCGCTGGTGGACGCCATGACCGTGTTCGGCCAGGACTGGCCGGGCATCGTGGCGGTGCCGGTCCGGACCAAGGTCAGCGGCTCGGTGCAGATCTTCCATGTGCAGACCGAGCCGCTGTCGCGGCTGGCGCAGGATTTCGTGGAGACGCTCCGGCGGCTGATGAAGAAGTGAGTGAAGACAAATGAGGTGAGTGAAGACAAATGAGTAAGGACGCGAGGCCGGCCGCGCGCCGGCTGCATCCACCTGATATTCATAGTTGAAAGCCTTCGTTGGTGGCGCGCCCGCGCTGGCCGATACTCCGGGCTGATCCCCGTCCGCCATCGACGCGCAGGATGCATGCGCTCCCGCGCCGGCAGGACATTCCGACAGGACAACTTCGAATGCCAGCGCCCTCCTCCGTCCCCGGCTCCCGCCGCCTCGTTCTCAAGCAACTGGCCTCGCTGGCCGCCGCCGGCGGCTTCGGCTCCCTGCTGGCGGCCTGCTCGCGCGAAGGCGCGCCGCAGGCGGCCGGCGGCGCGGCAAATGGCGCGGCCGGCGGCGCGCCGGCGGTGGTGGCCAAGGTGGGCGACAAGGTGCGCTTCCGCTACCCGGACAACCCGACCTTCGACCTGGTCTACCTGGCCGAGCAGCTCGGCTATTTCGAGGGCACCAACACGCGCCCGCAGTACATCGGCAAGGTCGCCGCGCCGCAGATCATTCCACTGACCGGCACCGGCGAGATCGACTTCGGCTCGCGCATGGTGCCGCTGGTGATTTCCGCGGTGGCCAGCGGCGCCGACATCAAGGTGGTGGCGGCCGGCAACAAGACGCTGCAGGACGCGCCGCACATGAAGTACTTCGTGCGCAAGGCCTCCGGCATCCGCCAGCCCAAGGACCTCGAAGGCAAGACCATCGGCATCAACAGCTTCGGCGCGTGCGCGGAGTTCGTCACCAAGACCTACCTGCGCCAGAAGGGCGTGGACGTCACCAAGATCAACTTCGTGGTGATCCCCGACGATCAGGCCGAGCAGACGCTGGCCACCGGCAATACCGACCTGGCCATCATCCACGCGCCGTTCTCGGGCCGCGCCGACCATGCCGACAAGCTGGTGCGCCTGTGGAGCGACTTCGACCTCGACGGCGGCCTGGGCGGCATGCAGCCGTACAGCGCGCACGGCAAGTTCATCCGCGAGCATCCCGAGTCGGTGCGCGACGTGGTGACGGCGCTGGCCAAGGCCGCCAACTGGGTCAACGCCAACCCGGAGGACGCGCGCAAGCTGGTGTCCGAGCGCATCAAGCTGCAACTGGACTACGTGGACCGCTATGCCTACGTGGACAACCTGGTGGTGACCGAGCCGCCGATCCAGTACTACATCGACGTGCTGGAAGCCGAGGGCAAGCTGGCCAAGGGCAAGGTGACGGCCGCCAGCATCTACACCAACGAGTTCAACCCGTTCGCGGCCAAGGCCCAGGCGAAAGCCTGAGAGGCAGCGCATCATGACCGACAAGATTCTCGCGCGCGGCGTGCAGATGGACTACGCCGTGCGCGGCGAGAACGGACGGCCCGAGAACGTGGCCGTGCTGCAGGACTTCAACCTCGCCATCCGCAACGGCGAGTTCCTTTCCGTGCTGGGCCCGTCCGGCTGCGGCAAGTCCACCTTCCTGAGCATCCTGGCCGGGCTGACCGAGCGCACCGGCGGCCACATCGCCATCGACGGCAAGCCGCTGGCCGGCATCAGCCGCGACCAGGGCGTGGTGTTCCAGGGCTATGCGCTGTTCCCGTGGCGCACGGTGCTGCAGAACATCGAGGTCGGGCTGGAGATCCGCGGCGTCAAGCGCGCCGAGCGGCGCCGCATCGCGCAGGAGCATCTGGCGCTGGTCGGGCTGGAAGGCTTCGGCGAGCGCTACCCGCACGAGATCTCGGGCGGCATGAAGCAGCGCGTGGCGATCGCGCGCTCGCTGGCCTACAAGCCCGAGGTGCTGCTGATGGACGAGCCGTTCGCCGCGCTCGACGCGCAGACGCGCGAGATCCTGCAGGGCGAGCTGCTGCGGATCTGGGAGCAGTACCGCAAGACCATCGTCTTCATCACGCACAGCCTGGACGAGGCCATCTTCCTGTCCGACCGCATCGCCGTGATGACGCGCCGGCCCGGCGCGGTCAAGGCCATCATCGACGTGCCGCTGCCGCGCCCGCGCCAGCCCGAGCTGCGCAACTCCGAGGCATTCGTGCGGCTGCGCCAGCAGGCCTGGGACATCCTCAAGGACGAAGTCCAGTTCAGCGCCGCGGTGCCGCGCCCGCTCGGCGCCACCGCGAACCCGGGCGAGCGCGTGGCGGGCGAGCCTGCCGCAGCCCTTGCGTCCGCTACGTCCGCCGCGTCCACCACATCCGCCGCGCGCGCCGCCACCCCGGCGCCACTCGCGGCCACCACCGAAGCCAAGGCCGTCCTGTGAGCGATCCCGCCGTCAGCACTTCCGCGGCGCGCCATCCGGCCGCCGCCATCCGCCGGCTTGCCGGCCCTTCGCTGGCCGCCCGCCTGGGCGACCGCGCGCTGGGCCTGGTCGGCATCGTCGGCTTCCTGCTGCTGTGGGAGCTGGTGCCGCGCGCCGGCATCGTCAGCGAGGCCTACCTGAGCCCGCCGTCGCAGATCCTGCCGGCCATCTGGCAGATGGCGCAGAGCGGCGAGCTGCTCAAGCACGTGGGCGCGAGCCTGCAGCGCTCGCTGTGGGGGCTGCTGCTGGCGATCGGCCTGGGCGTGGCGCTGGGCCTGCTGATGGGCTGGTTCAGCCGGCTCGAAGCCATCGTCGACCCCATCCTGCAGCTGTTCCGGCAGACCTCGGCGTTCGCGCTGTTCCCGGTCTTCATCCTGTTCCTCGGCATCGGCGAGCTGTCCAAGGTGGCGATCATCTTCTGGGCCTCGTTCTGGCCGGTGCTGCTGAGCACCATCAGCGGCGTCAAGCAGGTGGACCAGCTGCTGATCAACTCGGCGCGCTCGATGGGCGCGTCGCGCCTGTTCGTGTTCGGCAAGGTGGTGCTGCCGGCGGCGTCGCCATCCATCTTCACCGGCATCCGCCTGGCCGGCACCTACTGCATCACGGCACTGGTCGCCGCCGAGATGATCGGCGCGCATTCCGGGCTGGGTTTCCTCACGCTGAATTCGCAGGAGGTGTTCCAGATCCCGGCCATGTATGCGGGCATCCTGCTGCTGGCGCTGCTGGGGCTGGCGCTGAACTTCATCCTGGCCCGCATCGAGCGCCGCCTCACACGCTGGCGCCGGGGGCTGACCCTCAATGCCTGACGTGTCTTCCACCATGCCGCCGCTCCCGCGCGCGGCGTCACGCGGCGGTCATCCGCGGCTGCCTATACTGGTTGCCGCGCTGGCCGCTGCCGTGACGGTACTGGCGCTGGCCTGGCTCGGCCTTCCCGCCGTGCTCGGCCGCCTGCCGCTGCGGCTGCCGGTGGAGAGCCTGCCCGCGCCGGCCCTCGACCTGCTGCAGCGGCTGCAGCCCGAGCCGCGCTGGGACGCGCTGCCGCAGGGCCCGGTGCTGGCCGGGGCGCGCCGCCGCGGCGTGCTGGTCGTCGGCGTGCGCGAGTACGCCCGGCCGGCGCCGCCCGGCGCGCCCAACCCGCCCGGGCCCGACGATTTCGACGCCGGCCTGGCCCGTTTCCTGGGCGAGCGCCTGCGGGTGCCGGTGAAGCTGGTCGGGCTGGACGCGGACGGCCGCGCGCACGGCGCCGGCGCGCCGGCGCCGGACCTGGTCATCGCCGGCGCCCGCCCCGGCGCCGCCGGCGAGCCGCGCGTGGCAAGCCCCTACGCGGGCGGCAGCGGCCGGCTGATCGCGCTGCGCGGCAGCCCCTACCGGCGCGCCGGGGACCTGGCGCGGCGGCCGGTGTGCGTGGCGCAGGGCAGTCCGTATGCGCGGGAACTGGCCAGCCGCTATCATGCGGCCCCGGTGGTCTATGCGTCGGCGATCCGCGCGGTCGCCGCCTTCATGGCTGGCGAATGCCAGGCGCTGGCCGAGGACAAGCTGGCGCTGGCGCGGCTGGCGGGCCTGCCGGAATGGCGCTTCTACCGGGTGCTGGACCAGGACCTGGACGGCGACGGCGGCGCGCAGATCGGCCTGCGCCAGCCCGACCCGGACTCCGCGGCCTATCTGGACCGCGCGGTGCGCTACTGGGTCGGCGGCGGCGGCCTGGCGCGGGCGCGCGAGCAGCGCGCCGGCGACCTCGCCTACCAGGCCGGCGAGCTGCAAAGCGGCCTGGTCTGCCACGCCTGAGCGGCCGCGCTGCCGGCGGCGGCCGGCGCGCGCCCGTGCCATTCGCGAAAGATACCCCCCTTAATCCCCTCTTTTCTTGAAACTGTCACATAGAAGACATACGCCACTTCTAAAATCAGCGACTTCGAAATAATCCGGATACCTTGGCGATGTCTGACGCTCCGGCCGATACCAGCAGGGTCGAATCCCGCGCGGCGCGTTCCCGCTTCCGCCAGCCTTGCGCGGAAGACTTGTGCGTTGCCACGCCGTCGGTGACAACGGAACAGACCAACCAGGACGTGCTGGACGTCTTCGGCAGGCACCGCGACCTTGACAGCCTGCCGGTGACCGAGGACGACCGGCCGATCGGGCTCATCAACCGCGCGATCTTCATGTCGCAGATGAGCAAGCCCTACCACCGCGAGCTGTACAACCGCAAGAGCTGCATCGCCTTCATGGACAAGGAGCCGCTGGTGGTGGACGCGGCCATGAGCATCGAGGCGCTGACCTTCAAGGCGGTGGAATACGGCGAGAAGGCGCTGGCGGACGGCTTCATCGTCGCGCGCGAGGGCCGTTTCCTCGGCCTGGGGCGCGGCCTGCAGCTGATGCGGGTGGTGGCCGACATGCAGGCCGAGAAGAACCGCCAGATCATGCACAGCATCGACTACGCCAGCATCATCCAGCGCTCGATGCTGCGGCCCTCGCGCGAGGCGATGGCCCGCACGCTCGGCGACGCCGGGCTGGTGTGGGAGCCGCGCGACGTGGTCGGCGGCGATTTCTATCACTTCGCGGCGTTCGAGGACGGCTGGTTCGCCGCGCTGGCCGACTGCACCGGGCACGGCGTGCCGGGCGCCTTCATGACGCTGATCGCCTCCTCCATCCTGACCCAGGCCATCGAGCAGCGCGGCCCGCGCGACCCCGGCGCGCTGCTCATGGCGCTCAACCGCGGCATCAAGCAGATGCTCGGCCAGGAAGAGCGCTACGGCGACACCGCGGAATCCAACGACGGCCTGGACGCGGCCTTCTTCTGGTTCGACAACGCCAGCCGGCACCTGTCCTTCGCCGGGGCGAAGAGCGCGCTGTTCGTGCTGCACCCCGGCGACGAGGACGGCGAGATGGTGGAAGGCGAGCGCATGGGCGCCGGCTACCTCGACACGGGCATGGATTTCGCTTGGCAGAACCGCGTGGTGCCGACCGTGCCCGGCAGCGTGGTGTTCGTCACCACCGACGGGCTGGTCGACCAGATCGGCGGCCCCAAGGAGATCGCCTTCGGCAAGCGGCGCATCCGCGAAGCGGTGCGCGCCAGCCGGCATGAGCCGGCCGCGCGCATCAATCAGGCCGTGCTGGAGCAATACAGCGCCTGGCAAGGGCAGCAGAACCGCCGGGACGACCTGACCTTCTTCTGCTTTCGCGTTCAGTAAGCGGGCAGCAAGTCCTGACAACAACGCCAACGACACCACGCCGATGAACGGTACTTCGATTGACAACGAATATGGGGCCTTCTTCAAAATGGCCCGGGAACGCAACGTGATCTTCTACTACGTCGGCTATTTTTCCCAGAACATCATCGCCGCCATGTCGGACGCGGTGCGGCTGCAGCTCGCCGTCAGCGGCGTGGACAACTCGACGCGGCGCAAGCTGTTTTCCTCGTTCGTGGAAATGGCGCAGAATATCGTCCATTACTCCTCGGACGCGCTGACGCCGCCCACCCAGGACACCGACCAGCTCCGCCACGGCTCCGTATGCATCAGCATGATCGACGACCGCTACCGCCTGATGTGCTCCAACCCCGTGGCGATCTCGCGCGTGGCGCAGCTGCGCGCCGCGCTCGAGCCGCTGCGCACGATGACGCTGGACCAGATCAAGCAGGCCTACCGGGAGACCATGCGGTCGGAGTCGCCCGAGGGCAGCAAGGGTGCCGGCCTGGGCTTCCTGACCGTGGCGCGCGACGCCAGCGCTCCCCTGGAGTTCAACTTCCAGCCGATCGATGCGGACCCGGCGTCGACCATGTTCCACCTGGTCGCCACGATCTGAGCAGGACGAGAAAAACAACGTCATGGAAAACCTGTTCATCGCCGCAACCCCGTCCTCGCCCGAGGTGAATTTCGACTTCGCGCAGCATACGCTGTCGCTCAGGGGCGAGTCCTACCCCGAGAACGCCGCCGTGTTCTACGGCGACGTGATCGTGCGCATGCGCAAGTACCTGGCCGCGTGCGAAGACACCGAGGTCACCGTCCACGTGGCGCTGACCTACTTCAACAGCTCCAGCACCAAGGTGCTGTTCAGCATGTTCGATGCCATGAACGACGCCGCCGAGAAAGGCAACCGCGTGATCGTGAACTGGTACCACGACGTCGACGACGACACCATCCTGGAATTCGGGCAGGAGCTGCACGCCGACTTCCCGGCCATCGAGTTCATCGACCACGCCACCACCGCCACCTGAACCGCGCCGATCCGCCGAATGTCCGAGCCCGATCTTTTCGAGTTGGAGAACAGCGCCGTGGCCGGGGCCCGCGCGGTCTTCTGCAATCCGGATGCCGGCGCGCAGGCGTATCGCCGCACGCTCGGCGAGCTGATCGGCCACTACGAGCGGCTGATGCGCGAGACGCGGCGCCTGATCCGGCGCAGCGACCGCGAAGAGCTGGAAATGAACCGGCTCAACCAGCGCCTGCAGGAACTGGCGCGCGAGCTCGAGTTCCGCGCCACGCGCGACACCCTGACCGGCGCGCTCAACCGCGGCGCGGTGATCGAGCAGGCCGGCCTGATCCTGGCCGGCGGCAGCCTGGCGCTGATCGTGCTGGACATCGACCACTTCAAGCGCGTCAACGACACGCTGGGCCACCCGGTGGGCGACGCGGTGATCCGCGGCGTCACCGAATGCCTGACGCAGACCGTGCTGGACGCCGGCATGGTCGGCCGCGTGGGCGGCGAGGAATTCGCCGCGCTGCTGCCGGCGCGCCCGCTCGGCGCCGCGATGGAGCTGGCCAACCGCATCCGCGTGCGCATCGCCGACCACACCTTCTCCGAGGCGCCCGACCTGCAGGTGACGGCGAGCTTCGGCGTGAGCTGGAACCCGCGCGGCACCAGCTTCGAATATGCCTACGGGCGCGCCGACGAGGCCCTCTACGAAGCCAAGCGCAGCGGCCGCAACCGGGTGGTCAGCGCCCAGGCGCCCGAGGCGGCGCTGCCTTAAGCGCTGCCGCGGGGGCTGCCTCAGGCACCACCTTCAAGCGCCACCTTCAAGCACCACTCGGGCGCTGCCCGATGGCCGGGCGCGCGCCCCGCCGCGTCAGCCGAGCGCCGCCGTGACGATGAATTCCACCAGCACCCTGGGGTCCGCCATCTCCGCCTGGCAGGTGGCCCGCGCGGGCGCGTGGCCGGCCGGCACCCACGCTTCCCACACCGCGTTCATCGCGGCGAAATCGCGTGGCAGGTCCTTCAGCCAGATCTGCGCCGTCAGCAGGCTGGACTTGTCGCTGCCGGCCAGCGCCAGCACGCGCTCGATCTCCGCCAGCGCCTCGGCGGACTGGGCGGCGATGTCGCCGTCGAGGTCGGCGGCGATCGCGCCGGCCAGGTAGACGGTATCGCCGTGCACCACCGCGTGGGACATCCGGGCGCTGGTTTCGAACCGTTGAATGCGAGTCATGCGTTTTTGCTCCGTGGTTGGTATCAGTGACATTATCCGCGCGGCGCCGCGCTCAGCTGCTGGTAGGCCAGCCGCGCGGCGGCCAGGTCCTCCAGCGCCGTCCCGACGGCCTTGAACACCGTGCGCTCGCGCGCCGCGCCGCGTGCGGCGGCGGTGCCGCGGGCCAGGCCCGCGAGGTCGCCGCGGATCGCTTCCGGCGCGAGGCAGCCCGCCGCGAAGGCGTTGATCAGGTCGCCGGACTTCGCCGTTGCCTCCGCCGTGTCGACCCATACGCCCGCGCCGGCGAAGCAGGCCGGCTCGGCCTCGGTCATGCGCGGCGTGAAGCTGCCGATCAAGTCCAGGTGGCTGCCCGGCGCCAGCCAGTCCGCGCGGATCAGCGGCGCGGTGGCCAGCGTGGCGCAGCTGACGATGTCCGCCGCGCGCGCGGCCGGCTCCAGGTCAGCGGCCGCCACGGCCGGATAGCCCTGTTCGCGCAGGCCGTGCGCGCAGCGCTGCGCGGCCTCGGCATCGACGTCCCACACCGCGATGCGCTCCAGCGGGCGCACGCAGGCCATCGCGGGCGCCACCAGGCTGCCCACGCGGCCGGCGCCGACCACCAGCAGCGCCTGCGCGTCGGGCCGCGCGAGGAAGTCGGCGCCGAGCGCCGCCGCCGCCGCGGTGCGCCGCGAGGTGATCTCGTTGCCGTCGAACATGGCCAGCGGCACGCCGGTGCGCGCGTCGTAGAGCATGTACGTCGAGTGCAGGCCCGGCAGGCCGCGCGCGGCGTTGCCCTCGTAGATGTTGACGATCTTGACGCCGTAGAAGCCTTCGGCGTCCCACGCCGGCATCAGCAGCGAGATGCCGGCATCGGGCGCGCCGGCCTCGCCGATGGCGTGCGTGTGCCGCAGCGGCACCGTGGCGCCGGCGACGAATGCCTCGCGCAGGGCCCGGATCAGCAGCGGAAACGGTAGCAGGGATTTGAGCAGGGCGGCATCGGGTTGCAGCAACGGGGACTCCTGGCAGCGAGGGGTGAAAGCAGGGGGTGAAAACCGGGGATGAAAGCCGGGGCGAGGCGCTGCGCGCGCCCCACGCCGGACCGGGACTCATCGTAATCACCGCCGCGCCGGCCTGCCATCGTCATTCGCGTTGGCAGCCTCGCGAATCGGCAATATACGAAGCCGGAGCCGCTATGCATGATGCTGGCCATACACATGTCCCACGAGCCCTCCGATTCGCCCCATGCCGCTCCCCTCCCCTGCCGCGCAGCCGCTGTCGCTGTTCGAGAAGATCTGGCAAGCCCATGTGGTCCTCGAGCAGGCGTCCGGCCAGACCCTGCTCTATGTCGACCGCCACTATCTCAGCGACGACCTGCCCGCCGAGTCGTACCACACGCTGAGCCGGCGCGGCATCCCGATCCGCCGGCCGGCGGCCACCGTCGCCATCCCGGACCACTACGCGCCGTCGCACAGCACCCGGCTCGCCGACGTCATCGATGACGACCGCCGCGACATGGTGGCCGGGCTGGCGGCGCAGGCCGCGCGCAACGGCATCGTCCACTTCGGCCTCGGCGACCGGCGCCAGGGCATCATCCACGTGGTGGGCCCCGAGCAGGGCATGACGCTGCCGGGCATGACCGTGGTCTGCGGCGACAGCCATACCTCCACCCACGGCGCGTTCGGCGCGTTCGGCTTCGGCATCGGCGCCAGCGAGGTCAGCCACGTGCTGGCCACGCAGACGCTGTGGCAGGCCAGGCCGAAGACGCTGCTGGCGCGCTTCACCGGCATGCCCGCGCCGGGCGTGACCGCCAAGGACCTGGCGCTCGCGTTCATCCGCCAGGTCGGCGTGGGCGGCGCGGCCGGGCACGTCGTCGAGTATGGTGGCGCGGCGGTCGAGGCGCTGTCGGTCGAGGGCCGCATGACGCTGTGCAACCTCTCGATCGAGGCCGGCGCGCGCGCCGGCATGGTCGCGCCCGACGCCACCACCCTCGCCTATCTGCGCGGCCGGCCCTTCGCCCCCGCGGGCGCCGAGTGGGCGGCCCGCAGCGCGGCCTGGCTGGCGCTGCGCGGCGACCCCGGCGCGGTCTTCGACCGCACCGTGACGATCGCCGCCGACGCCATCGTGCCCCTGGTGTCCTGGGGCACCGACCCGTCGCAGTGCTGCGGCATCGACGAGCGCATTCCCGAGCTCGCGCAGATCGCCGACGCGGACCGCCGCGCCGCGGTGGACCGCGCGCTGGCCTACATGGGGCTGGAAGCCGGCAGCGCCCTGCTCGGGCTGCCGGTCGACCGGGTCTTCATCGGCTCCTGCACCAACGGCCGCATCGAGGACATCCGGCTCGCGGCCAGCGTCGTCCGCGGGCGCCGCGCGAAGGTGCCGGCGCTGGTGGTGCCCGGCTCCGGCCTCGTCAAGGCGCAGGCGGAGGCCGAGGGCCTGGACCGCGTGTTCACCGCGGCCGGCATGCAGTGGGGCACGCCGGGCTGCTCGATGTGCCTCGGCGTGAACGGCGACATCGGCCGCCCGGGCGAGCGCTGCGTCTCCACCACCAACCGCAACTTCGTCGGCAGGCAGGGGCCGGGCGTGCGCACCCATCTGGTCAATCCCGGCATGGCCGCCGCCGCGGCCGTGCACGGCTGCCTGGCCGACTATCGCGAGGAACTGATCCATGCAGCCGTTTGAGCACGTCCACGGCATCGCCGCGCCGATGCGCGAGGCCGACATCAACACCGACCAGATCGTGCCGGGCCGCTTCATGCACAAGGTGCGCGAAGACTACGGCCGCTACTGCTTCCACGACCTGCGCTTCGATCCGCAGGGCCGGCCGCGCGCCGGCTTCGTGCTCAACCAGCCCGCGTTCGCCGGCGCCTCGGTGCTGGTGGCCGGCGCCAACTTCGGCTGCGGCTCGTCGCGCGAGCATGCGGTGTTCACGCTGGCCGACTATGGCTTCCGCGCCATCCTGGCACCGGGCTTCGGCGACATCTTCTTCAACAACTGCTTCCAGAACGGCGTGCTGCCGGTGGTGTTGCCGGCGGACTTCGTCGAGCACCTGTTCGCGTGCATCGAGGCCATCCCGCGCGCGCGCATCGCCGTGGACCTGCCGCGCCAGCAGGTGACGGCGCCCGACGGCCGCGCGTGCGGCTTCGACATCGACGCCTTCCGCAAGCACTGCCTGCTCGAAGGCCTCGACGACATCGACGTGACGCTGTCGATGGCCGGCGCGATCGACCGCTTCGAGCAGACCCGGCAGACCCGCTTTCCCTGACCTCTCAAATCCACAGCGAGCCTTTTGACATGAAAATTGCAGTACTTGGCGGCGACGGCATCGGACCCGAAGTGACCGCGCAGGCGGTGAAGGTCCTGCGCGCGCTGGCATCCCGCGGCCTTTCCTTCGAACTGACCGAATGCCTGGTCGGCGGCGCGGCGTACGACCAGACCGGGCATCCGCTGCCCGCGCAGACGCTGGCGGCGGTGCAGCGCGCCGACGCGGTGCTGTTCGGCGCCGAAGGCGGCTTCCAGTACGAGACGCTGCCGCGCGGCCTGCGCCCCGGCGACGCGCTGCTGACGCTGCGCAAGGCGCTGGACCTGTTCGCCAACTACCGGCCCGTGGTGGCCTTCCGCGAGCTGGCGGGCGCGTCGTCGTTCAAGCGCGAGGTCGTCGAGGGCCTCGACCTGCTGATCGTGCGCGAGCTGACCTCCGACCTGTATTTCGGCGAGCCGCGCGGCATCGTGACGGAAGACGGCCGCCGCGTGGGCATCAACACCATGCGCTACACCGAGGACGAGATCGCGCGCGTGGTGCGCGCGGGCTTCGAGGCGGCGCGCCGGCGGCGGCGCAAGCTGTGCTCGGTGGACAAGGCCAACGTGCTGGAAAGCATGGAGCTGTGGCGCGCGGTGACGGAAGAGGTGGCGCGCGACTACCCGGACGTCGCGCTGACGCATCTCTACGTGGACGCGGCGGCGATGGCGCTGGCGCGCAACCCGGGCCAGTTCGACGTGATCGTCACCGGCAACCTGTTCGGCGACATCCTGTCCGACGAGGCCTCGATGCTGACGGGCTCGATCGGCATGCTGCCGTCGGCCTCGGTCAACGCGCAGGGCAAGGGCCTGTACGAGCCCGTGCACGGCTGCGCGCCCGACATCGCGGGCAAGGACATCGCCAACCCGCTCGGCTCGATCCTGTCGGCCGCCATGATGCTGCGCGACAGCGCCGGCCAGCCCGAAGCCGCCGCGCGCGTGGAAGACGCGGTGCGGCGGGTGCTGGCCGACGGCCTGCGCACCGCCGACATCCACGAGCCCGGCTGCACGCTGGCCGGCACCGCGGCGATGGGAGACGCCGTGGTGGCCGCGCTGCTCGACCACTGACACGGCCAACGACGCCGGCGGCCCGCCCGGCCGCGACCACGATCCCTTCCTGCCAACGCCGTAAAAAACCAGAGGATCCACTGCCATGCACATGCTGAACCCGACCCCCGAACGGCGCCCCGCGCGCCCGGCCTTGCGCTTGACTGCGCACCTCACGTCGCGCTTCACGTCGCGACTGGCCTCGCGCCTGCTGCTGGCCGCCTCGGTCCTCGCCGCCGCCGCGGGCGCCGCCCACGTGCCGGCCGCGCTGGCCCAGGCCAGGACCACGCTGACCGTGTACACGACGCTGGAAAAGGAGCAGCTCGCGCCCTACAAGGCCGCCTTCGAGAAGGCGCACCCCGAGATCCAGATCGCGTGGCTGCGCGACAGCCCCGGCATCATCCTGGCGCGCCTGATCGCGGAGAAGGACGCGCCCAAGGCGGACCTGCTGTGGGGCGTGCCGTCGATGCACATCCTGGCGCTGAACAAGCTCGGCCTGATCCAGCCCTACGAGCCCAAGGGCTACGCGCAGCTCAAGCCGCGCTTTCGCGACACCGCCAACAAGCCGCCCGTCTACACCGGCAACGAGGCGTGGATGACCATGATCTGCTTCAACACCGTGGAGGCCAAGAAGCGCAACCTGCCGGCCCCGGTCACGTGGTCGGACCTGGCCAAGCCGATCTACCGCGGCCAGATCACCATGCCCAACCCGGTCTCGAGCCAGACCGGCTATCTCGGCGTCAACCACTGGGTGCAGAGCATGGGCGAGGACGCGGCGTGGAAGTACATGGACGGCCTGCACGCCAACATCGCGCTCTACACGCACAGCGGCTCCAAGCCGTGCAAGCTGGCGGCCACGGGCGAATACGTGATCGGCATCTCGACCGACATCACCGCGCCGCAGCTCAAGAGCAAGGGCGCGCCGATCGACATCATCGTGCCGGCGGACAAGCTCGGCTGGGACATCGAGTCGACCGCCATCATGAAGGGCACGCCCAGGCTGGCGGCGGCCAAGGTGGTGGCGGACTGGATGACCACCCGGGAGGCCAACGAGCAGTTCAACAAGTTCATGGCCGTGGTCTCGCACCCGGACGTGCGCCAGGTGCCGCCCAACTATCCGCCGAACGCCGAGGCGATGATGGCCGACGACAACGTCGCCAGGGCCGTGGAGAACCAGACCCGGCTGACCAACGAATGGACCCGGCGCTACGACGGCAAGTCCGAGCCGAAGCCCAACTGAAGCGGGAGCGCATCATGAACCCAGCCTCCGCCGGACCGATGCTCTCGCTGGAGCGCATCGCCAAGCGCTTCGGCAGGACCGACGTCCTGCACGACATCAACCTGGCCGTCGCCGAAGGCGAGTTTCTCTGCTTCCTCGGGCCGTCCGGCTGTGGCAAGTCCACCCTGCTGCGCATCATCGCCGGGCTGGAGGCGCACAGCGGCGGGCGGCTGTTCAAGCGCGGCGTGGACATCTCGCGCCTGCCGGCCGCCGCGCGCGACGTCGGCATCCTGTTCCAGTCCTACGCGCTGTTCCCGAACCTGACGGTGGCCGAGAACGTCGCCTACGGCCTGGTCAACCGGCGCATGGCGCGCGCCGACATCGCGCGGCGCGTGGAGGAGCTGCTGGCGCTGGTCGGCCTGCCCGGCATCGGCGGCAAGCACCCGGGCCAGCTGTCTGGCGGGCAGCAGCAGCGCATCGCGCTGGCGCGGGCGCTGGCGCCTTCGCCGGGCATCCTGCTGCTCGACGAGCCGCTGTCCGCGCTCGACGCCAAGGTGCGGGTGCACCTGCGCCAGCAGATCAAGCAGCTGCAGGCCGCGCTGCGCCTGACCACCATCATGGTCACGCACGACCAGGAAGAGGCGCTGACGATGGCCGACCGCATCGTGGTCATGAACCACGGCGCGATCGAGCAGATCGGCACCCCGGCGGAAATCTACCGCCACCCGGCCTCGCGCTTCGTCGCGGATTTCGTCGGCAAGATGAACTTCCTGCCGGCGCGGCGCACCGGCGACGCGCAGGCGCTGGCCGGGCAGACCGTGCTGCGCCTGCCGCCGCAACCGGGCGCGCGCGACGGCGAGCCGGTCACGCTCGGCTTCCGCCCCGAGGAGGTGTGTTTCCGCGGCCTGGGCGAGGACGCGCCCAACAGTTGCGGCGCGCGCGTCGCGCAGGTCGAGTTCCTCGGCGCGACGTGGCGCGCCACGCTGGCATGCCCGCAGCTCGGCGACGTGCCGGTGATGGCCGATTTCTCCAGCGACGACGCCCGCACGCTGGGCCTGCACGCCGGCCAGCACCTGCGCGTGGCGATCCGGCCCGAGCACCTGCACCTGTTTCCCGCGGGAGAGCCGGCATGACGTTCGCCTCACGACTCGACGGCGCGGCCCCGGCCGCGCGCGCCCGGCCGCGCCCGCGCGGCCTCCCGGAGCGGGCCGTCGCCGGGCTGCTGCTGGCGCTGCTGTGCGCGGTCGCGCTGGTGCTGATCGGCATGCCGCTCTACGCGGTGTTGTCGAAGAGCCTGCAGGATGCCGCCGGCCGCTTCGCCGGGCTGGCGAACTTTGCCGCCTACGTCTCCAACCCGGGGCTGGTGGCCTCGCTCGGCAACACGCTGATCGTGTGCGCGCTGACCACCGCCATCACGCTGCCGCTCGCGTTCCTGTACGCGCTGGCGCTGGTGCGCAGCCGGCTGCCGTGCAAGGCGCTGTTCAAGGGCATCTCGCTGCTGCCGCTGCTGGCGCCGTCGCTGCTGCCGGCGATCGCGCTGACCTACATGTTCGGCAACCAGGGCTATCTCAAGTCCTGGCTGGGCGGCCATCCGGTGTACGGGCTCATCGGCATCGTCGCCGCGCAGGTGTTCTACTGCTTCCCGCACGCGGTGCTGATCCTCGCCACCGCGCTGGGCCTGTCCGACGCGCGCATGTACGAGGTCGCGCGCTCGCTGAACACCCGGCCGCTGCGCGCGTTCCTCACCATCACGCTGCCGTCGGCGCGCTACGGCCTGATCAGCGCGGCGTTCGTGATCGTGACGCTCTCGGTCACGGACTTCGGCATCGCCAAGGTCATCGGCGGGCAGTTCAACGTGCTGGCGATCGACATCTACAAGCAGATCATCGGGCAGCAGAACTTCCAGATGGGCGCGGTGGTGGGCGTGGTGCTGCTGGTGCCGGCCGTGCTCTCGTTCGTGATCGACGCCGTCGTGCGCCGCCGCCAGCGCGCGCTGCTGAACGCGCGCTCGGTGCTGTACCGGCCCGAGGCGCGCCCGCTGTTCGACGGCGTCATGGGCGCGTTCGCGGTGGTGGTGGCGCTGGCGATCCTGTCCATCGTCGGCACCGCGGTGTTCGCCTCGCTGGTCAAGCTCTGGCCCTACGACCTGAGCCTGGCGCTGGGCAGCTACGATTTCGCCGCCTACGACAGCCTGGGCTGGGGCGCCTACTACAACAGCCTGGCGGTCGCGGCCTGGACCGCGGCGGCGGGCACGGTGCTGGCCTTCGGCGGCGCGTACCTGGTCGGCAAGATCAAGGCCTTCCGCGCGCTGCGCCAGTTGCTGCATTTCCTGGCGATGCTGCCGCTGGCGGTGCCCGGGCTGGTGCTGGGGCTGGGCTTCGTGTTCTTCTTCAACGACCCCGCCAATCCGCTGTCGGCCATCAAGAGCAGCCTGTGGCTCATGACGATGTGCTGCGTGGCCCATTACTACACGGTGCCGCATCTCACCGCGCTGACGGCGCTGCAGCAGATCGACGGCGAGTTCGAGGCGGCCTCGGCCTCGCTCGGCGTGCCGTTCTGGACCACCTTCCGCCGCGTCACGGTGCCGATCTGCCTGCCCGCCATCCTCGACATCGCCACCTATTTCTTCGTCAATGCCATGACGACGGTGGCGGCGGTGATCTTCCTCTACGAGCCGCTCAGCATGGTCGCCTCGGTGGCGGCGGTGGCGATGGACGATACCGGCGACACCGCGGCGGCGTGCGCGATGGCGGTGATGGTGCTGCTGACCTCGGCGCTGGTCAAGTTCGCGCAGTCGATGCTGGCGATGCTGCTGGGGCGCCGCGCCCAGGCCTGGCGCCACGCGGGCAGGGACTGACGCGCGGCGCCGGCCGCGGCGCGCCGGCCTTGCGGCGGGTCAGGTGCCGCCGGTCAGGTGCTGGAACATCAGCCGCGTCGCCACCGGCTGCTGTTCCAGGTCGCGCACGCACACCTTGTAGTGCCGGTCCACCCAGTTCTCCAGCAGGCCGAGCGCGACCACGCCGGCCTGCGGCGACAGCCGCACCGCGTAGCTGTGCGGCACGATGCCGACGCCGAGCCCCGCCTGCACCATGCGGCACACCGCGTCGTAGCCCTCCACGCGCACGTGCGTGCGCGGGGTGATGCCGAGCTCGGCCGCCTGGCGCAGCAGCAGCGCCTGCAGCGCGCTGGTGGCCTCCTGCTCGACCATCTCGTGGTCGAGCACGTCGACGTAGCGCACCGCCTCGTGCGCGGCCAGCGGATGGCCGGCCGGGACCACGGCGACGAGCCGGTCCGAATAGCACGGCACCACCTTGAGATGCGGCGCCGGCACGTCGCCCCAGAAGATCCCGATGTCCGTCGCGCCGTCCGTGACGGCCTGCACCGACGCCGCGCTGGTGGCCGCGGCCAGGTCGATGCGGATCTCCGGATACAGCCCGGTGAAGGTCTTCAGCGCGTCGGGGAAATAACCGAACAGCGCCGACTCGCTCGCCAGCATGCGCACGTTGCCGCGCACGCCGTCGGCGTAGTCGAACATCTCGCTCTCGAGCTCGGCGAGATTGCGCAGCATGGTGCGCGCGTGGTTGAGCATGGCCAGCCCCGCCACGGTCGGCTCCACGCCCTTGCGATGGCGGATGAGCAACTGCGTCTGCGTGGCATGCTCCAGGTCGGCGATGCGCTTGCTGACGGCCGAGGGCGCGATGAATTCCCGCTCGGCGGCGCGGTTGATGCTCTGCTCCTCGACGATCGCCACGAACAGCTTCAGCGTGACGAGGTCGAGGCGCGACACCAGGCCGCCGTGATGCCGGCCGCGCGCGGCCGGCCGGCATTGGCCCGGCGGCCTGGCGGCATCGGTCTGGGTATGGGTGGGCTTGACTGGCAGGTTCATGTTGGGCGAACACGGAGCAAGGTCCGTGCCCGGGCTCCGTGGGAGGTGACGCCGTGCGAATGGCTGCACGATCCGACGATGTGCGGGCCGCCGTCAATCCGGGTTCCTACCAAGCGCCACAGGACACGCCAACAGGCACGTCATCGAGTGCGCCACCGCGCGCGTCACCATTGCGGTGCACTCGCGGTTGACGATGCCACGCTCGCGAAACACGTATTTGCGCCGGCCACCGATGCGACGATCATTGATCACCGACCGCGCGCCACGGAGCGCGCGGCGCGCATCGTCCCGTCATGTCCTCTGCCATAGGAGCCAAGCCAATGCACCACGCCGTGTCCAAATCCTGCCCCACCCGCCTCGCCCGCAGGCGGCGAGCGCTGCGCCGCATCGGCGCGGGCGCGCTGCTGGCCGCGGGGCTGGGCGCGGCGCCCGCCGGCACGGCATGGGCACAGAGCGACAACACCGGGCCGCTGCGCCTGATCGTGGCCTATCCGCCCGGCGGCTCGGCCGACATCCTCGCGCGCATGCTGGGGCAGAAGCTCGGCCAGCTCCTGAACCGCACCATCGTCGTCGACAACCGCGCCGGCGCGGGCGGCATGATCGGCCTCAACGCGGCGGCGCAGGCCGCGCCCGACGGCAACACGATCTACCTGTGCGCGCTGACCACGCAGATCATCGGCACGCTGCTCAACAAGAACGCGCGCTACGACGTGGTGCGCGACCTCGAGCCGGTCGCGCTGATGGCGAGCGCCCCGCACGTGCTGGTGGTGCACCCGTCGGTGCCGGCCAGGGACTTCAAGGAATTCGCCGCGTGGCTGAACAGCCGCAGCGGCAAGGTGGACTATGCCTCGGGCTTCGGCACGCTGTCGCACCTCGAAGGCATCCTGCTCGGGCAGAAGCTCAACGTGAAGCTCAACAACATCCCCTACAAGGGTTCGTCGCAGGCGGTCACGGACCTGCTCTCGGGCACGGTGTCGTTCATGTTCGACAGCATTCCGTCGTCGCTGCCGCTCATCAACAGCGGCAAGGTGCGCGCGATGGCGGTGGCGTCGACGCAGCGCATGCCCGCGCTGGAACAGCTGCCGACGCTGGTCGAGGCCGGCATCCCGGGCTACGACGTCAACAACTGGTTCGGCCTGTTCGCGCCGAAGGGCACCGCGAAGCCGATGATCGACGCGGTCGACCGCGCCGTCGCCGAGGTGCTGAAGGACAAGGACTTCACCGCGAAGATGGCGCAGAACGGCTACACGCCGAAGTACGGCTCGAGCGCGGAGCTGGCGCGCGTGGGCGCCAGCGACGTGAAGCGTTGGGGCGGCGTCATCCGCGCGGCCAACCTGTCCTTGTGACCAGGCCCCGCGCCGCGTCGCCTACGCCGCCTACGCCGCCAGCGGGAAGCCGGTGTCGAACGTGGTGCGCACGTCCAGCCGCTGCTTGAGCAGGCCGGCCTTGAGATAGAAGTCGGCGGTGCGCTGCTGCTCGGCGATCAGCGCGGCGTCGATGTTGCGCCACTGCGTGCGGCGCCGCTCGAACTGCAGCCGCGCGGCCTCGGGCGGAATGCCGATGATGCGCGCCAGCGCCGCGGAATAGCTGTCCACGTGCTGGTACGACCATACCTGCGCGCGCGCCGCGCGCTGCAGGAAGTCGCGCAGCACCTCGCGCTTGGTGGCCAGCGCGCTGTCGGTGGCGGCCAGGTAGCTCAGGCCCGACCACAGGCCGCGGCCGCTGACCAGCACGCGCGCGTGGCCGCTGGTCTCGGCCAGCGCGGTGTAGGGTTCCCAGGTCGCCCAGGCGTCGATCGAGCCGTTGACCAGCGCGAGCTTGGCGTCGGCCGGCGGCAGGAAGCGGATGTTGGCGTCCTCCGGCTTCAGCCCGGCCGACTCCAGCGCCTTGAGCGTGACGAAGTGGCCGATGGAGCCGCGGTTGGTGCCGATGTTCTTGCCGCGCAGGTCGGCCGCGCTTTTCCACGGCGAATCCGCGCGCACCAGCACTGCGGTGCCGAACGGGTCCGAGCGGTTGGCGCCGATGATCTTGATGGGCGTGCCGGCGGCCAGCGCGAAGATGGCCGGCGCGTCGCCGATCGGGCCGGAGTCCACCGCGCCCGCGTTGAGCGCCTCGGCCAGCGGCGCGGCGGCCGGGAACTCGGTCCACTGGATGTCGTAGGACAGGTTCTTGAGCTCGCCGGCGTTCTCCAGCAGGGCGCGCAGCCCGCCCTTCTGGTCGCCGGCCTTGAGCACCGGGCGCGCCTGCGCGCGCGCCGCGAACGGCAGCGCGCCGCTGGCCGCCGCCGCGCCCGCGGCCACGCCGTAGCGCAGGAATCGCCGCCTGGATGCCGTCATGTCCTGCTTCGCCGTCTCCGTCTGCCGTGCCATCTGCCGTGCCATCCTCCGCGTCATCGTGTTCATGCCGCCTTGCGGCCGGCTTCGCGCTGCGCCACCAGTGCGCGCACGCGCGGGATCAGTTCGCGGCCGTAGTCCACCGCGTCTTCCAGCGGATCGAAGCCACGGATCAGGAAGGTGGTGACGCCGAGGTCGTAGTAGTCCAGCAGCGCGTCGGCCACCTGCTCCGGCGTGCCGACCAGCGCGGTGGAGTTGGAGCGCGCGCCGGTCAGCTTCGCGATCTCGGTCCACAGGCGCTTGTCCACGCGCGCGCCCTGGTCGGCCGCGGCCAGCAGGCGGCGCGCGCCTTCGCTCTGCTGCGGGCCGCCCGGCGCCAGGCCGGCCACCTCGCGCAGGTGGCGCGTCCGCGCCAGGATGCGCTCGGCGCGCGCCCAGGCCTGCGCCTCGGTGGCCGCCAGGATCGGGCGGAACGACACCGAGAAGCGCACCTGCCGCCCGTTCTTCGCCGCCTCGGCGCGCACGCGCGCGGTGAGCTCGCGCACCTGGTCGAGCGATTCGCCCCACAGCGCGTACACGTCGGCATGGCGCCCGGCGACCTCGATGGCGACCTGCGACGCGCCGCCGAAGAAGACCGGCACGTGCGGGCGCTGGGCCGGCTTGACCTCGGAGAAGCCCTGCGTGAAGCGGTAGTACTTGCCCTCGTGGTCGAACGGCTTGTCCTCGGTCCAGATGCGCCGCAGGATGCCGAGGTACTCGTCGGTGCGCGCGTAGCGCTCGTCGTGGTTGAGGAAATCGCCGTCGCGCTGCTGCTCCGCATCCGAGCCGCCCGAGATGAAGTGCACGCCGAGCCGGCCGCCGCTGAACTGGTCGAGCGTGGCGATCTGCCGCGCGGCCAGCGTCGGCGCGGTGAAGCCGGGGCGGTGCGCCAGCATGAAATGCACGCGCTCGGTCACGGCCGCCGCGTAGGAGATGGCGAGCGTGGCCGAGGGGCCGGTGGAATGGTGCGGCACCAGCACGCGGTCGAAGCCGCCCTGCTCGTGCGCCTGCGCGAACGCGCGCACGTAATCGCGATCCACCGCCGGCCCGCTGGCCGGATGGATCTCCGACTGCTTCTGGGTCTGGATCATGCCAATGATTTCCACGCTCATCGAAGACTCCCCTGTTGCTGGTTTGCGGATGCGGCGGCGGCGCGCAACGCGCCCGCGCCGCGCGGACAAGCCATGAACATACGCCGCGCGGGCGCGGTTCTTAACGAATAAGAACGACGGTGAATATGCGGTTCACGCCGTGGCGGCCGATGGCGCCGGCCGCCCGCCGGCTGCATCCCTGGCCGCATCCCTGGCCGCATATCCACAAGCGGTTTTCTTCTTTGCGCGCCCGCGCGTCCGCGCGTTAGCCTGCGCGGGCGCGGGGCCTGGCGGCCCCGCCGGCACGGCGGGAGTCACGATGGAACGAGTCAGGGAACCGGCGCGCGCGCGGGCGGACCGGCAGGCCGGGACGCGGCGCGGCGAATGGCATGAAGGATGGCGCGGAACATGGCGCGGAAGCGCGGGCGCCGCCGCCACGGTGGCGGGGCTGGGCCTGGCGCTGGGAACGGAGACGGGCTGGCTGCAACTGGCGGGTGTCTTCCTGACCACCCTGGGCGTGCATTTCTGGGTGATGTCCCGCCAGCAGGGCGGCTAGGGCCGCCGGCAGGAACGCGCCGCGAACGGGCGAGTCAGGCGGCTGGCAAGCGGTGGCGGCACCGCGCCGCCGCCGGCGCAAGCCTCAGTCGACGAAGGCCTTTTCCAGCACAAAGTGGCCGGGATGGCTCATGTTGCCTTCGGTGAACTGGCGCTCGATCAGGATGTTGCGCACGTCCTTGAGCATGTCGGGGCTGCCGCACAGCATGATGCGGTCGTTCTCGAGCGAGAACGGGGGCACGTCCAGGCGCTCGAACAGCTCGCCGGAGGCGATCAGGTCGGTGATGCGGCCCTTGTTGTCGAACTCTTCGCGCGTCACGGTGGGGAAATACACCAGTTTCTCGCGCACCAGCTCGCCCAGGTACTCGTGCTGGGGCAGGTGTTCCTGGATCAGCTCGCGGTAGGCCAGCTCCTCGACGAAGCGGCAGGTATGGGTCAGCACGATCTTGTCGTAGCGGTCATACACTTCCGGGTCGCGGATGATCGACAGGAACGGCGCCAGGCCGGTGCCGGTGGCCAGCAGCCACAGGGTCTTGCCGGGCAGCAGGTTGTCGACCAGCAGCGTGCCGGTGGGCTTCTTGCCGACGAAGATCTGGTCGCCTTCGCGCAGGTGCTGCAGGCGGGAGGTCAGCGGGCCGTCGGGCACCTTGATGCTGAAGAACTCCAGCGTTTCCTCGTAGTTGGCGCTGGCGATGCTGTAGGCGCGCAGCAGCGGGCGGCCGTTGACTTCCAGGCCGACCATCGCGAACTGGCCGTTCTCGAAGCGGAAACCGGGGTCGCGGGTGCAGGTGAAGCTAAAGAGCGTGTCGGTCCAGTGATGGACGGAAAGGATGCTTTGCTGGTTCAGATTGCTCATGAAAAAAGCGCTGGAAAGCGCTGTATTGCGCCGGCGTCGGGGGGCCTGGTGCCAGTGGCGGGCGGGAAGCGTGCCGGTTGCGTTCAACAAGGCGGCTCCGGTCCGAAGGCAGGAAGGCGCGCCGATTCAAGGTGAGAAGATAGCGGATTTTAGGAGAAAACGCAGGCCGCGTGCCAATTCATGCCCGATGTCATGGTTTTATGCGGGTTTCGCGGCCGTTGTGCCTGCGTTTTCAGCGGCTGGTCTCCACTTGCGCCGGCTTCAGCGCCGCCCGGACAGGCGCCTGACCACCGAAATCAGCCGGTCGACCTCCTCCGTGGTGTTGTAGAAGGCCAGCGAAGGCCGCACCGTGGCCTCCAGCCCGAAGCGCCGCAGGATCGGCTGCGCGCAGTGATGCCCGGAGCGCACCGCGATGCCTTCCTCGTTGAGTGCCTGCCCCACCTCTTCGGTCTCGTAGCCGTTGAGCACGAACGACAGCACGCTGGCCTTGTCGCGCGCCGTGCCCACCAGCCGCACGCCCGGAATGGGCTGCAGCAGATGGGTGGCGTACTCCAGCAGGTCGTGCTCGTAGCGGGCGATGTTCTCGATGCCGACCCGCTCCACGTAGTCCAGCGCGGCGCCCAGCCCCACCGCGTCGGCGATGTTGCCGGTGCCGGCCTCGAAGCGGTTGGGCGGCGGCTGGAACACCGTGCGCTCGAAGGTCACGTCGGCAATCATGTTGCCGCCGCCCTGCCAGGGCGGCATGTCCTCGAGCAGCGCGCGCTTGCCGTAGACCACGCCGATGCCGGTCGGGCCGAACACCTTGTGGCCCGAGAACACGAAGAAATCGGCGTCGATGGCCTGCACGTCCACGCGCATGTGCGAGACCGACTGCGCGCCGTCGACCAGCGCGCAGGCGCCGGCGCGGTGCGCCATCTCGACGATCTCCGCGACCGGCACCACGGTGCCGAGCGCGTTCGAGACCTGCGTCACCGAGACGATGCGGGTGCGGTCGTTGAGCAGCTTGCGGTATTCGTCCAGCAGCACCTGGCCCGAATCGTCCACCGGGATCACCCGCAGCCGCGCGCCGGTCTGCGCGGCAAGCTGCTGCCACGGCACGATGTTGGCGTGGTGCTCCAGGTGCGAGACGACGATCTCGTCGCCCTCGCCCACGTGCTTCGCCCCCCAGGTCTTGGCGATCAGGTTGATGGCCTCGGTGGTGCCGCGCACGAAGACGATCTCCTCCGGCGAGGCCGCGCCGATGAAGCGCTGCACCTTGCTGCGCGCGGCCTCGTAGGCGTCGGTGGCGCGCCCGGCCAGCGCATGCGCGGCGCGGTGGATGTTGGAGTTCTCGTGCGCGTAGAAGTACGCGAGGCGGTCGATCACCGACTGCGGCTTGTGAGTGGTGGCGGCGTTGTCGAACCACACCAGCTGGCGGCCGTTGACGCGCTCCTGCAGGATCGGGAAGTCGCGACGGATGGCGTTGACGTCGAACGGCACGCGCGCCGACGACGCGGCCCACGGCAGCGCTTCCTTGCCGGCGCGGTCCTGTCCGTAGCCCTGCGCGCCCGGCCCCTGCCGCGGCAGGTGCAGCGAGAGCGGATCGCCGAACGTGGCGATCTCGCGCAGCTCCGCCGCGCCGCCGTGCGGCGCGCGGCCCGCGCCTTCCAGGAAGTAGTAGGCGGGCGCGGCCGAAGCATGGGGCGACGGCGCGGCCGCGTGCGGCACGCCCAGCGCCTGGCCGCCGAAGCGGCTTTCCAGCGCGGGCGCCACCGTCACCACCGTGTCCGGCAGGCCGTTCTGCGCCGCCGCGGTGGGCGCCAGGGACGGCGCGCGGTTGGGCAGCGACAGCACGTGCGTGGGCGCGGCCGGCAGCAGGTTGGCGCCCGGCACGTGGCCTTGCGGGATGGCCGCGCCGGGCACGCCGGTGCCGGTGCCACCGGGGCCGGCCACGGGCGAGCCCGGCGGCGCGGGGTTGTTCACCAGCGGCGGCGACTGCACGGCGGCCGGCGAGGTGCCCGGCAGCGCCGAGAAGAACGCGCCCGCCAGCCGCGCCAGCGCGGCGGGATCGGGCAGGCCCGGCGGCACCGACGGCGCGCCCGGCAGGCCCGCGGGAGAACCCGCCGCCGGATTACTTGTAGGTGTCAGGGTAGTCATGGTACTTGCCGATCTCCACGTCATCGAGAACCGCCAGCGCGTCCGGCGAATGCACCGCCAGCGAGCAGTACAGCGAGATCAGGTACGAGGCGATCGCCTGGTCGTTGATGCCCATGAAGCGCACCGACAGGCCCGGCCCCTGCTCGCCGGCCACGCCGGGCTGGTACAGGCCGACCACGCCCTGGCGCTTGTCGCCCACGCGCAGCAGCAGGATCTTGCTCTTGCCGTCGGCCACCGGCACCTTGTCCGACGGGATCAGCGGGATGCCGCGCCAGGTGATGAACTGCGAGCCGAACAGGCTCACGGTCGGCGGCGGCACGCCGCGGCGCGTGCACTCGCGCCCGAACGCGGCGATCGCCAGCGGGTGGGTCAGGAAGAAGGCCGGCTCCTTCCACACCTTGGCGAGCAGCTCGTCGAGGTCGTCCGGCGTGGGCGCGCCGGTCAGCGGGAACACGCGCTGCTCCTCGGCCACGTTGGCCAGCAGGCCGTAGTCGGGGTTGTTGATCAGCTCGCCTTCCTGGTGCTCCTTGATGGTCTCGATGGTCAGGCGCAACTGTTCCTTGATCTGGTCGTGCGGGCTGCTGTAGAGATCCGACACCCGGGTATGCACGTCCAGCACGGTGCTCACCGCGTTGAGGAAATACTCGCGCGGGTGCTCGTCGTAATTGACGAAGGTGCGCGGCAGCTTGCCCTCGTCGTCGCGCTGGGTGCAGGCCACCTTGACCGACTCGGGGTCCAGCACCTGGTTCAGGCGGTAGATGCCGGCTTCCACCGGCACCCACTGCAGGAAGTGCGTCAGCCAGCGCGGCGTGATGGTCGCAAGCTGGGGGATGGTCTTGGTGGCATTGGCTAGTTGCCGTGCTGCGTTATCGCCGAGCGCCGTGTGGCTGCTCCCGTGTACCGACATGTGCTGCTCCGTGGCTGATGGACAAAAGTGGGTGGGGGCTTATGACAAAAACGAGAATGCTTATTACCGCAGCGATTATCTGGAGCCGGCACGGGCCGTTCAACATGCTATAGACGGCAATCCGCCAACGGCCATCGCGGGCCGCGCGGCGGCGGCTTTCGCGGCGGCGCGCGCTCAGCGCTCGGCCGCCGCCGTGCCGGACTGCGCGGCGGCGCCGGGCGGGCGCAGCAGCCAGGAGATCGGCACGCCCAGCGCCGCGGCCAGCTTCTCCACGGTGACGATGGAAGCGACGGCGCTGCCGCGCTCGATCTCGCCGATGTAGGAGCGGTTCAGGCCCGCATGCTCGGCCAGTTCCTCCTGCGACCACGCATGCGCCTCGCGCAACTGGCGCACCGCCGTGCCCAGGCTCCGCACCAGGTCCGTCATGGCAGGCTGCCCCCGGCGGCAAGCGGCGCGCCGCCGCGCGCGCTCTCGCCGTGCGCGCCTGTGCCGGGCGCGCCGCCGCTGCGGGCCGTCTCGTTGCGGGACACGGCCTGCGTCACGTGCGCGCCCGCCGGCACGTCCTGCGTGACCCAGACGTTGCCGCCGATCACCGCGCCGCGCCCCAGCGTGACGCGCCCGAGGATGGTGGCGCCGGCATAGATGACCACGTCGTCCTCGACGATGGGATGGCGCAGCAGGCCCTTCTCGAGCTTGCCGGTGGCGTCGCGCGGAAAGCGCTTGGCGCCGAGCGTGACCGCCTGGTACAGGCGCACGCGCTCGCCGATGATGGTGGTCTCGCCCACCACCACGCCGGTGCCGTGGTCGATGAAGAAACCGCCGCCGATCCGCGCGCCGGGATGGATGTCGATGCCGGTCTCGGCGTGCGCCAGCTCGGCCACGATGCGGGCCAGCAGCGGCAGCCCCAGCCCGTACAGCGCATGGGCGATGCGGTGGTGGATCATGGCGAGGATGCCGGGATAGCACAGCAGCACCTCGTCCACGCTGCCGGCGGCGGGGTCGCCGTGGAAGGCGGCCAGCACGTCGCTGTCGAGCAGCTCGCGGATGCGCGGCAGGCGGTCCGCGAACTCGCGCACCGCGGCGAGCGCCCGCGCCCGCTCGCCGGCCTCGTCGCGCTCGCCGTGGCGCGCGGCGTAGTGCAGCTCGAGCCGGGCCTGGGCCAGCAGGCCGTGCAGCGCGGCGTCGAGCGAGTGCGCCACGTACAGGTTCTCGCTTTCCTGGCGCAGGTCCGGCGGCCCCAGCCGCATCGGGAACAGCACACCCTTGAGCGCAGCCACCACCTGCGCCAGCGCATCGCGCGAAGGCAGGTCGCGCCCGCCCGGCTCCAGCAGCCGCTGCTGGCCCTCGCGCCAATGCTGGCGCACCTGCTGCAAGGCGAGCACGATCCCGCCGATCTCGAAGTCAGCCACTGTGATGCTCCCCGTTCTGCGTTGTGTTGTTGTGTCGCTCTGTCGCTCTAACGCTCTGGCGCTCTGTCGCCGTGCCGCCGTCCCGCGCGGCGTGGCCGGGCATGCCCGGCCCCTGCCCGCCCCGGCTAGTCCTGCACCCAGGGCAGGTCGTGGAAGCGCCAGCCGCCGCTGCGGCCGCGCCGCTGCCGCTCGTCGAGGTCGCCCTCGAAGCCTTCCAGCACGTTGAACACATTGGCCAGCCCCGCCTTGGCGGCGGCCTCGGCGGCCAGCGCGGAGCGGTTGCCGCTGCGGCACAGCAGCAGCACCACGGCGTCCTTGCCGGTCTTGGCTTCCAGCTCGCGCACGAAGCGCGGATTGCGGGTCAGGCTGGTGCCGGTGGCCCAGGGCACGTGCACGCTGTCCGGCACGTAGCCGACGAACTTGCGCTCCTCCGCCGTGCGCACGTCCACCAGCACGGCGTCGCCCGCGCTGAACAGCGCCCAGGCCTGCTGCGGCGTCACGCGGCCCGCGTAGGGCAGGCCGGACGAACGTGCCACGCCGCGCGCGGCTTCCAGCACGGCATGGCTGGTCTGGTTTTCCAATGCAGTCGTCATGTGTCGTGTTCTCCTTGTGGCGCGCGGGCCGTGCGTTGCGCCGGCACGCTGCTCGCCTGTCATCCGCGCCCGTGGCACGGTTTCCGGTGGCCGGCAACCGCCTATAGCCATCACGTCTGCACTATGAAAGCGGGCGCGGAGATTGAAAACGAATAAAAACGCATTTCCAAAGACGGCGGCGGCACGCCGGCGCGCCGGCTTGACAGGCGGCGGCGCCGAGTCCAGATTCGAGTCCGGCCCGCGGCGGCGCGCGATGTGCCGCCACCGCCCCCTCACACCGGCAAAGGACGCCATGACCCCGAAGTCTTCACCGCACCGCCTCGCGCGGCGCGCCCTGCTGCTGGCCTGCGCCGGCACGCTCGCCCTGGCCGCCACCGCCGCGGGCGCCCAGGCCGGCAACGACGAGGCCGCGCTGGCCGCGGCCATCGCCGGCCCGCAGCGCAGCGCCGCCAACAAGGCGCGCGACGCCTACCGCCACCCGCTGCAGACGCTGCGCTTCTTCGGCCTCGCGCCGGGCCAGACCGTGGTGGAGATCGCGCCCGGCGGCGGCTGGTACACGGAGATCCTGGCGCCGCTGCTGCGCGAGCGCGGCAAGCTCTACGCCGCGCACTACGACGCGGGCGCCGCCGGCGAGGAAAGCGCGAAGGCGCGCGCCAACTACGCGCAGAAGCTGGCGCGCGACCCGGCCAGCTACGGCAAGGTGGTGGTCGGCACGCTGCCGCTGCGCCAGCCCGCCGATTTCGCCCCGCCCGGCAGCGCCGACCTCGTGCTGACCTTCCGCAACATCCACAACTGGATCCAGGACGGCCACCTGGACGACAGCCTGCGCGCCTTCTACGCGGTGCTCAAGCCGGGCGGCGTGCTCGGCGTGGAAGAACACCGCGCCACGCCGGGCACCTCGCTGGACCAGATGATCGCCACCGGCTACGTCACCGAGGACTACGTGATCGACCACGCGCGCGCGGCCGGCTTCGCGCTGGCCGGCCGCAGCGAGATCAACGCCAACCCGCGCGACGGCCACGACCACCCGGACGGGGTGTGGTCGCTGCCGCCCACGCTGCGCGGCGGCGAGCGCGACCGCGCCGCCTTCCTCGCCATCGGCGAGTCCGACCGCATGACGCTGAAGTTCGTCAAGCCGCCGGCGAGCCAGCCGTAGCCGCAGGCGCGCCGGCCGGCGCCGCGCGAGCATGCCGGGGCGCCGGCATCTGGACCGCGCCACCGGCTGCCCGTATATTCGGCAGGTTCCGCCGCGCCACGCGGCGCCCGCGCACGACAGACCACAACGGCAAACCCGGAGACCCCCATGCCCGCAAACAATCCCTTCAAGGCCGCGCTGTCGGCCGGCAAGCCGCAGATCGGCCTCTGGGTCTCGATGGCCTCGCCCTACCTGGCGGAAGTCTCGGCCACCGCCGGCTTCGACTGGCTGCTGATCGACGGCGAGCACGCGCCCAACGAGCTCGGCGGCATCCTGCACGCGCTCCAGGCCGTCGCGCCCTACCCGTCGCAGCCGGTGGTGCGCGCGGTGGCCGGCGAAGTGCCGCTGATCAAGCAGTTGCTGGACATCGGCGCCAGGAGCCTGCTGGTGCCGATGGTGGACACCGCCGCACAGGCCGCCGCGCTGGTGGCCGCCACGCGCTATCCGCCGCACGGCATCCGCGGCGTGGGCAGCGCGATTGCGCGCGCCTCGCGCTGGAACGCGCGCGCCGACTACCTGGCGGTGGCCGACGACGAAATCTGCCTGCTGGTGCAGGCCGAGACGGTGACGGCGCTGCAGAACCTGGAAGCGATCTGCGCGGTGGACGGCGTGGACGGCGTGTTCATCGGCCCGGCGGACCTGGCCGCGTCGATGGGCCACCGCGGCAACCCCGGCCACCCCGAGGTGCAGGCCGCCATCGAGGGCGCCGTGCGCACCATCGTCGCCAGCGGCAAGGCGGCCGGCACGCTGACCTCCGACAACGGCCTCGCACGCCGCTACCTGGAACTGGGCTGCACCTTCGTCGCCACCGGGGTGGACGTGCTGGTCTATGCCAACGCCGCGCGCAGGCTGGCCGCGGAATTCACCGGCGCCGCCGCGCCGGCCGGCGGGCCCTCGGCGGCGTACTGAAGCGCTGCCGCCGCCCTCGCGCCCGCGCCTAGTCCGGCTCGGGCAGCCGCAGCATGTTCCACGTCAGCCCGAGCTGCGCATCGGTCCTGAGCGACAGCAGCTGGCGCGACAGCCGCGCCAGATGGGCCTGCTCGGCCAGGTTCTTGCCGATCACGCCCTTCTCCCCGGCCGCGTTGGCGAGCACGCCTTCGAGGTCGCCGTACTGCCCCAGCAGCCGCGCGGCGGTCTTGGCGCCGATCTTCTCGACGCCGGGAATGTCGTCCGAGCTGTCCCCCAGCAGGGCCAGGTAGTCCGCCAGCTGGTGGCTGGCCACGCCGAACTTGTCCATCACGTAGGACTCGTCGAACCACGCGCGCTCGCCGTTCTTCGCGGTGGCGAAGTGGTTGCGCACCACGGCGCCGTCGGCGATCAGCTGGAGCACGTCCTTGTCGGTGCTCACCGGGATCGCCGCGCCGTCCTTGGTCGCGGTCCAGCGGTAATAGGCGGTGCCGATGATGTCGTCGGCCTCGAAGCCGTCGATGGCGACGGTCTGCAGGCCCAGCACCTCGGTCAGCGTCAGGCGGAAATCCGGGATCACCTCGGCCAGCTCCGGGTCCATCGGTTTGCGGTGCTGGCGGTACGGCGGATAGAGTTCGTGGCGCCAGGTCTTGCCGCCGGTGTCGAACGCCGCCAGCGCATGCGTGGTGCGGCACTCGGCGAGCGCGCGCCGGAACGAGGCCAGCGCCGAGATCACCGCGCCCTCGACCTTGGCCGGGATGTCTTGCGCCGGGTTGGCCTCGTAGACGCGGCGCAGGATGTTCAGGCCGTCGATCAGCAGGAGTGTTTGCGTCATGGTGCGTGCGGTGCGACTTCTCGTCAGACCCTCTATTCTGACGTGCCGGGCCGCCGGCGCAACCGTGGCGCAACCGCGGCGCGGCGCTGGCGGCCGGCCGCGCGCGGCAAAGTGGGCAAGACGGCGGGCGCGAAAGGCAACGGCGGCGATGGCCGCGGCGCTTCAAGCGGCGCGATTGGCGAGAACCCGGGGTTGCGCGCGCGCCCCACTCCGTCTAGTCTGACCACATCCAACCCGCGCCCGGAAATGAACAACAATCACGACACCCGCCAGGCAGTACTCGACGCCCTGCAGAAAGCGGGCACCCCGATGGATGCATACCAGGTCGCCAAGGCCGCGGGCGTCAGCCCGATCCAGGCCGCGCGCACCCTGACCAAGCTCAGCGCCAAAGGCATCGTGCAGCCCCAGGACCCGCTGAGCGACGAAGCCGACCTGTCCGCGCGCTTCACGCTGGCACCGGCGCAGAAGGCGGACGGCAGCACCGGCTGACGACTTCCCGGGCCGTTCCGCGCGCCCATGCCTCCCGGCACGCCGCCGGGCCGCCGGCATTATTGCGCCGGCAGGAACGATGCGAAGCCCCGCCGACGCCGCTCCGATCACGTCGGATGATGGCCGTGAATGCGGTTTTTCCCACTTCATAGCACGAAGATGCGCAAACTTGCGCGATCTTTCCACCACCCAGCCCCGTATCGAGCACCCGGCTCCCACCGACAATGGAAAAAGAAAATCCAATCAGGACTTTCCATTACGCACCAATCCGGGTATATTTCGTTTCGCGGGGTGGAGCAGTTGGCAGCTCGTCGGGCTCATAACCCGAAGGTCGCAGGTTCAAGTCCTGCCCCCGCAACCAGGATTCCAGCAAAGCCCGCACGGTTCACGCCGCGCGGGCTTTGTGCTTTCCGGCGGCCGCTGTGCGCCCGCGCATGCCTGGCCGGCGGGCCGGGCATGCGCGGGCGTGGCCGTTCAGACCGGCAGGCCCTTGGCCCGCAGCACGGCGTCGAAGCGCTCGCGGTCGGCGGTGCCGGTGCGGTTGGATTCGCGGATCTGCGCCTCCTTCTCCAGGTGGGCGCGGGTCCTGCGCAATACGTCGGCCGCCTCGGCCGCCGGCACCGCGATCACGCCGTCGGCGTCGCCGATCACGAGGTCGCCCGGCATCACCACCAGCCCGGCGCACGACACCGGCACGTTGATCTCGCCCGGGCCGTCCTTGCTCGGGCCGCGGTGGGTGTGGCCCCTGGCGAAGATCGGCATGCCCTCCTCGGCCCACTCGCACAGGTCGCGCACGGCGCCGTCGATCACCAGGCCGCCGAGCTTGCGGGCCACGCAGGTGGTGCGCATCAGGCCGCCGACCAGCGCCTGCGTCACGTCGCCGCCGCCGTCGATGACCAGCACGTCGCCGGCCTCCACCATCATCAGCGCCTTGTGGATCATCAGGTTGTCGCCGGGCCGCACGCGCACCGTGACGGCCGGGCCGCACAGCACGGTATCGAGCCGCGCGTGGTACTGGCGCAGGCCGATGGCGCCCACGTTGCGGCTCATGGCGTCGCCCACGGCGGCCACCGGCATGTCGCGGAAGGCCGCCACGAGGTCGGCCGCGGGGCCGGCCGCGCGCGGGTTGATGCGGTAGCCGGCTGGCCACTGGACGGGTTGGGATTCGGTGCTCATGGGCGTCTCCAGGTTCGGTTTTCGGTTGGGCCGGGGCGGATCAGCGCAGCGCCTCGCAGGCCGCGCGCAGGCGGCGCATGCCTTCGCGCAGCTGCGCCTCGGAGGTGGCGAACGAGATGCGGAAGAACGGCGACATGCCATACGCGGCGCCCTGCAGCACGGCCAGGTTCTGCGACTCCAGCAGGTAGAGCACGAAATCGTTGTCGGTCTCGATGACCTTGCCCTCCGGCGTGCGTTTGCCGATCACGCCCGCGCACGACGGATAGACGTAGAACGCGCCTTCGGGCGAGTGGCAGGTGATGCCCGGCATGCTGGACAGCTCGGCCACCACCATGTCGCGCCGCGACTGGAAGATGCGCGTGCGCTCGGCGATGAAGTCCTGCGGGCCGTTCAGCGCCTCGAGCGCGGCGGCCTGGCTGATCGACGACGGGTTCGACGTGCTCTGCGACTGCAGCTTGACCATCGCCTTGACCAGCTCGGCCGGCGCGCCGCCGTAGCCGATGCGCCAGCCGGTCATCGCATACGCCTTGGAGACGCCGTTGATGGTCAGCGTGCGCGCCTTCAGGGCCGGCTCGACCTCGGCGATGGTGCAGAACTTGCGGCCGTCGTAGAGGATGTGCTCGTAGATGTCGTCGGTCATCACCCACACGTGCGGATGGCGCATCAGCACCTCGGCCAGCGCCTTGAGCTCGGCATGGGTGTAGGCCGCGCCGCTGGGGTTGTTGGGCGCGTTGAGCACCAGCCAGCGCGTGCGCGGCGTGATGGCGCGCTCCAGGTCCTCCGGGCGCAGCTTGAAACCGTTCTCGGGCGGGCACGGCACGAACACCGGCGTGCCGTCGGCCAGCAGCACGATGTCCGGGTACGACACCCAGTACGGCGCCGGGACGATGACCTCCACGCCCGTGTCCACCGTGCACATCAGCGCGTTGAAGATGATCTGCTTGCCGCCGGTGCCGACGATGATCTCGCTGGCGGCGTAGTCGAGGTTGTTGTCGCGGCGGAACTTGGCGGCGATGGCCGCCTTCAGCTCGGGCGTGCCGCCCACGTCGGTGTACTTGGTGCGCGAGGCGGCCATCGCGCGCGTGGCGGCTTCGCAGACATGCTGGGGCGTGTCGAAGTCGGGCTCGCCGGAGGTCAGGCCGACGATGTCGCGGCCGGCGGCGCGCAGTTCGCGCGCGCGTTGTCCGGCCATCGAGCTCGGCGACGGTTTGATGCGGTTGAGGCGGGCGGCAATGAAAGTCATGATGCGGGCGGTTCCAGGTTGAGAGGGCGATCGAGGTTCGGGATTCGGGGTTCGGGGTTCGGGGCGGGCTCAGGCCAGCTTGCGGTGGTGGCGCAGGTACGGCACCAGCCCGCCGGCCGCGCGGATGGTCAGCACGATGTCAGGCACGGGCTCGCACGCGATGCGCAGCGCCGGCGCGGCCGGCGCTGCGTGCGCTGCATGCGCCGGAGAGCCAACCAGCAGCTCGGCGCTGGCGCCGTCCAGGCGCAGCGCCAGGGCATCGCCTTCGGCAATGCCCGCGGTATCGGCGGTGATCAGTAGCAGGCCGTTGTTGATGGCGTTGCGCCAGTAGGTGCGCGCGAAGCTGCGCGCCACCACCACGCGGATGCCCGCGGCCAGCACCACCGTGACCGCGACTTCCATCGCGGAGCCGCAGCCGAAGTTGTGGCCGGCCACCAGGATGTCGCCATCGGCGACGCTGGCGGCGAAGGCGGGATCGAGGTCTTCCAGCAGGTAGCGGCGCAGCACCCGCGGATCGAGGCTGTCCTTCTTGCGGCTGGAGGCGATCAGGTAGTCGGTGTTGATGTCGTCGCCGAGCAGGCGCGCGCGGCCGTGGATGCGCTCGGCGCCGTCCGGCGACCGCCGCGATTGCTGCTGTTCTTGCTGCTGCTGTTGTTGCGCTATCTGCTGCATCGTCTGCTGCTCGGTTTGCTGCTGCGTTCACTGCATGGCTGGCATCGGGGGCCGCACCTGGGCCTCACGGCGCGAGGTCGCGCGGGTCCACCAGGTGGCCGGTGACGGCCGCGCCCGCGCACGCGCGCGGCGACGCCAGGAAGATCTCCGACTGCCGGTTGCCCATGCGCCCCTTGAAATTGCGGTTGGCGGTGGAGATCACGCGCATGCCGTCGGCGGGAATGCTGCCGCAGGTGCCGCAGCACGCGCCGCAGCCGGGCGGCTGGATCTGCGCGCCGAGCGCCTCGAACTCGGCCAGCATGCCGCTGCCCGCCAGCTCGGCGCGCACCGTCTCGGAGGCCGGCGTCACCACCAGCCGCACGCCGGGCGCCACGCCGCCGCCGGCGCGCAGCACGTCCAGCGCCTCGCGGTAGTCCTTGCTGCGCCCGCCCGTGCAGGTGCCGAGGTAGACCATGTCGACGCGGGTCGCCGGCGCCTGGGCGAGGTCGATCACGCCGTCCACGCGGTGCGGCAGCGCCACCTGCGGGACGACGGCGCCGAGGTCGAAGTCGAGCGTGCCGGCGTAGGCCGCGTCCGGGTCCGCCGCGGCCGGCTCGTAGGGCTCGCGCGCGCGGCCCGACAGCCAGGCCGCGGTGCGCGCGTCGAACGGGAACAGGCCCGCCTTGGCGCCCATCTCCACCGACATGTTGGCCAGCACGATGCGGTCGTCCATGTCGAGCGCGGCCACGCCGGGCCCGGCGAATTCCAGCGCCAGGTAGTTGGCGCCGCCCGCGCCGATGCGCCGCGCCATCGCCAGCGCGAGGTCCTTGGCCGAGGCATAGGCCGGCAGCGCGCCATGCAGGCGGATGCGCAGCGAACCCGGCACCTTCAGCCACAGCTGGTTGCATTGCAGGATGCCGGCCAGGTCGGAAGAGCCGATGCCCGAGCCGAAGGCGTTGAGCGCGCCGTAGCTCACGGCGTGCGAGTCGGCGCCCACCGCCAGCGTGCCCGGCAGCACCCGGCCGCGCTCCAGCATCAACTGGTGGCCGATGCCCTCGCCCACTTCGAACAGGCCCACGCCGTGCGCCAGCGCATAGGCCCGCGCCACTTCCTGCAAGGCCAGCGCACGCGCGCCGGAGGTGGCGCCGTAGTGGTCCAGCGCGAACACCAGCCGCTCGGGCGCCGCCGGCGGCGGCAGCGGCTCGCCCTCGGGCTGCATCTGGCGGAAGTAGTCCAGCGCCATCGGAATCGAGCCGTCGGTGCCCATGACGGCATGCGGCGCGCAGATGGCGAGGTCGCCCGCGCGCACGTCGCGGCCGGCGGCGCGCGACAGCAGCTTCTCGGCCAGCGTGCGGCCCGGGGATTGGTCGGTGTTCGCCATCGTGTCGGTCGGGAGGAAGGGGCGGCGGCGCGGGGTCAGTTGAGCTTGATGTTGGCGGTCTTGACCACCTTGCCCCACTTCTCGTGCTCGGACTGGATCAGCCGCGCGAACGCCTCGGGCGAGCCGCCGACCGGCTCCACGCCCAGCTGCACCAGCTTCTCCCTGACCTCGTCGGTGGCCAGGATGCGGTCGATGGCGCGGTTGAGCTTGAGCACGATCGCGCGCGGGGTGCCGGCCGGCGCCACGATGCCGCACCACGACAGCGACTCGTAGCCCTTGAAGCCGGCCTCGTCCACGGTCGGCACGTTGGGCAGGCCGGGCAGGCGCTTGCGGCTGGTCACGGCCAGCGCGCGCAGCTTGCCCTGCTGCACGAAGCCGATGGAGGACGGCGCGTTGTCGAACAGCATCGTCACCTGTCCGCCCAGCAGGTCGGTCAGCGCGGCGGAACTGCCCTTGTAGGGCACGTGCAGGATGTCCACGCCCGACATCGCCTTGAACAGCTCGCCCGACAGGTGGGTGGAACTGCCCGGGCCCGACGAGGCGAAGCTCAGCGTGCCCGGCTTGCTCTTGGCCAGCGCCACCAGCTCCGACACGGTGGTGGCCGGCAGGCTCGGCGAGACCACCAGGATGTTGGCGTTCTGCGTGACGTAGCTCACCGGCACGAAATCCCGGGCCACGTCGTAGTTCATGCGGCTGTAGAGATGGTCGTTGATCGAGAGCACGCCGGTGGCGCCCATCAGCAGCGTGTAGCCGTCCGCGGGCGACTTGGCCACCAGCTCGGCGCCGATGTTGCCGCTGGCGCCGGCGCGGTTGTCCACCAGGAACGGCTGCTTGAACTGCTGCGCGAGCTTCTCGGCGACGATGCGCGCCACCACGTCGGTCGAGCCGCCCGGGGCGAACGGCACCACGATGCGCACCGCCTTGTTGGGATAAGCGTCGTCGGCGGCGCCGTCGGCCGCGGCGGCCAGGCATGGCAAACAGGCAAGCAGTACTGCGCTAAGGCGGATCAGGCGCTTCATCGGGGGTCCTTGGTGGGGGGAAGAAGGTGTCGCTGTGCTGGCTTCGGGCTTTCTTGTCTTTTTGTCGTTCGCCACGCAGTACCGCCGCCGTGGATGAAGAACGATTCTAGGGACGCCGATTAATCCAGACAAACGAATTTATCTTGCCGATTTTTCTGAAAAGCTGAAAAATAGGCTGACGCGCCGCCCCCGCGCCGCCACCTACGCTCCGGACCCGCCCCATGCGCCACAACGTCACCCTCAAGCAACTGCGCTGCTTCCTCGCCGTGGCCGATACCGGCTCGTTCACCGCGGCGGCGCTGCGCCTGTGCATGACCCAGTCCGCGCTCACCGCCACCATCCAGCAGCTCGAAGAAGCGGTGGACCTGAAGATGTTCGACCGCACCACGCGGCGCGTGGCGCTGACCCAGCACGCCGAGCGCTTCCGCCCCGAGGCGGAGCGGGTCGTCAACGGCTTCGACAGCTCGGTCTACGACCTGATGGCGCTGGCGCAGGGCAACCGCGGCCACCTGCGCATCGGCGCAGCCACCTCGGTCATCAACCTGTTCCTGGTCAGCGCCATCCCGCGCTTTCGCGAGACCTACCCCGAGATCACCATCTCGCTGCGCAACCCCGCCGCGCGCCAGGCCGAGCGGCTGGTGCTCGAAGGCGAGGTGGACTTCGCCATCGACAGCAAGTACCAGGGCCACGAAGGCCTGCACTACACCCCGCTGCTGTCCGACTGCTACGGCGTGGCCTGCCACCGCGACCTGCCGCTCGCGCACCTGGGCCGGCCGCTGCGCTGGGCCGACCTGCCGCCCGCCCAGTACATCGGCTTCAACGCCGACACCGGCATCGGCCACTTCCTGCGCAGCCACGCCACGCACTGGCCCGTGCTGGGCGGCGCGCACGACGAGGTGGAAAGCACGGGCGCGCTGTTCGCCATGCTCGGCACCGGCAAGCAATACTCGGTGCTGCCCGCGCTGGCCTACCAGGGCCACGCCTATCCGGGACTGGTCTTCCTCGAACTGCACGAGCCGCGCCTGTCGCGCGAGATCTGCGTGATCACCCGGCCGCTGCGCTCGCTGTCGCCGAGCGCGCAGCGCCTGCTCGGCGTGCTGCTCGACGACATCCGCCGCCAGCCGCTGCCGCCCGGCGTGACGCTGGCGGCGCCGGTGGCGCAGGAGTGAGGTGATTGCCGGCCGACTGCGCGCATGTCGCCACATGCATTTCCGCACGGGCGCTAGCAATCGCCCTCATCGCAGAGTCCATACATGCCGGCAAATGGATCGTGCCATTTATATTTCCCGTAGAACAGGCTAACCACATCACCGGTATCCCAGAACAGGGTCGCCGCGCCTCCCGAGGATAGCTTCCACGTTCCACGCGTGTTGTCGCTGAAGGCAACCGTTCCTTTTGCATGGCACGGCGAGTAGCGATCATGCGCGCCCAGCTTCGCCGGGACAGGATAAGCCCTGGAAAAATACTGGCGCACCTGTGCCGCTGTCGGCCGGAATGCTCTGCACCCCCCGGACGGCGGGTCATCCTGTATGTCGCTCGCCCCGGCTAGTTCGACCGAGACATTTTTTACCGTCCGAGAAAAGGCCGATGGTGGCATACAAGCCAGATAAACAAGAACAGCCCAGGTCAAATATTTCAACGATCCCATTTTGCTGTCCTTGCCTCCGATTTCACTTTGTATGAAAGATCCGGATGCCGATAAACTTCCTGCATAGAAGTACCCAGCGTCTCGGATAACTCCCTGACCAACCATTCCAGAGATGCATTCTGCTGACTTGTCACTGGCTCATAGATTGCATCCTCGCCTTCGCCGGATATTGCTTTTCCAACCAGTTCGATGCCAACAGAATCGAAATTGGATGGGTATCTTTCTGGAAATTTCTTTTTGTGCTCTCGTCTCGACAGCTTCTTGTACTTGTTTCGCATTGAATATGCGGTCTTGAACTCCTCTGGCGAACAAGCCTTCGTGGCGACGCACCGGGACTTCAATTTCCCAACGTGACTGGTACCCCTGAGTAGTGAAGCCGTCTGATAGATAACACCACTTTTGTCGATCAGGAAATGGGCTCCATTGGCACCCGCTTCCTTATAGCTTTCAAACGCACTATTCGCTGTAGACCCTCCGGTTTGATGGACGACAATGCCATTGACCTTCTCCATTGGCCCGTTCTCGATTGCCGGAAAGATCTTCACGATGACGCGCTCCGCGTCCACATGGCCCTGCTTCGATATGAACAGCATGAAGTCTCCTATTCCATGATTCCTTCTATGTTGATCCGATCTGCGTCGTGAACGCTGCCTCATGCGCGATCCCGACGGCCAAACCTATCAAACATCAGAAATTGGATATATTGGACCCGTCTGATTTTCAATCGCGGCTTGCTTTTGCCATTTCCACGCGGTGAAACCGCTGCGACAAAATCGAAGATGCCGGTCCGCTGTTCGCGATAGCGCGCGGAAGAGGCCAATCTCCGCCGCGCGCGCCGCCTGCAGCCGCGCGGGGATTGGCCTACCATGCAACCCTCACCAACCACCGATCACCAAGGAGCGGCAAGATGGATTACGTGCGGTTTGGCTCGACAGGACTGAAGGTTTCGCGGCTGTGCCTGGGTTGCATGACCTACGGCGTGCCCGAGCGCGGCAACCACCCGTGGACGCTGGGCGAGGAAGCCAGCCGTCCGCTGCTCCGCCAGGCGCTGGACGCCGGCATCAATTTCTTCGACACCGCCAACGTCTACTCGGACGGCACCTCGGAGGAAATCGTCGGGCGCGCGCTCAAGGATTTCGCGCACCGCGACGACGTGGTGATCGCCACCAAGGTGCACGGACGCATGCGGCCCGGCCCCAACGGCGCGGGGCTGTCGCGCCGGGCCATCCTGGCGGAGATCGACCACAGCCTGCGCCGGCTCGGCACCGACTACGTGGACCTGTACCAGATCCACCGCTGGGACCCGGCCACGCCGATCGAGGAAACGCTGGAGGCGCTGCACGACGTGGTCAAGGCCGGCAAGGCGCGCTATATCGGCGCCTCGTCGATGTTCGCGTGGCAGTTCTCGCGCGCCATCCACACCTCGCGCCAGCGCGGCTGGACGCAGTTCGCCAGCATGCAGGACCACGTGAACCTGCTCAACCGGGAAGAGGAGCGCGAGATGCTGCCGCTGTGCGCGGCCGAGGGCATCGCGGTGATGCCGTGGAGCCCGCTGGCGCGCGGCCGGCTGACGCGGCCGTGGCATGCCGGCAGCGCGCGCGAGGCCAGCGACGAGTTCGGCAAGACGCTGTACCGCGGCGCCGAGGATGCGGACCGCGCCGTGGTGGAGCAGGTGCACGCCATCGCGCGGGCGCGCGGCGTGCCGGCGGCGCAGGTCGCGCTGGCGTGGCTGCTGCAGAAGCCGGGCATCACCTCGCCCATCGTGGGCGCGTCCAAGCCGCATCATCTCGAGGATGCGGTGGCCGCGCTGTCGCTTGCGCTGAGCGCCGAGGAAATCCAGGCGCTGGAAGCGCCCTACGTGCCGCACGAGCCGGTCGGGTTCTAGCCCCGGAGCGGCCCGCGGCGGCAGATCAAGGCATCAAGACTTGCCGGCCGCCGCCGGCTCGCGCGCGACCAGCCGCAGCCCGCTGGCGATGCTGGCCACGCCGGCAAAGCCCGCGCCCAGCGCCAGCGCCAGCGTCGGCCCGTGGTGCCCGGCGATGCTGAAGCACAGCGCCACCAGCGCGGCGCCGGTGGCCTGGCCCAGCAGGCGCACGGTGGCGATGGTGCCGCTGGCGCCGCCGGCGCGCTCGCGCGGCGCGCTGGACATCAGCGCCTTGAGGTTGGGCGACTGGAAGAAGCCGAAGCCGGCGCCGCAGATCGCCATGCGGATGCCGATGTCGAGCGCGCTCGGTTGCGCCGGCATCAGCGCCAGCGAGGCCATGCCCGCGCTCAGCACCGCCAGCCCCACGCCGCCCAGCAGGCCCGGCGGATAGCGGTCCGACAGCCGCCCGGCGATGGGCGCCATCAGCGCCACCACCGCCGACCACGGCGTCATCAGGAAGCCGGTCTCGATCGGGCTGCGCCCCAGCACGCTCTCGAAGAAGAACGGCAGCGACACGAAGGCCAGGCCCTGCGCGGCGAACGAGCACACCGCGGTCATCGCCGACAGCGCGAACATCGGCCGCTTCATCAGGTCCACCGGCAGCATCGGCGCGGGATGGCCGCGCTCGCGGCGCAACAGCAGCACGAAGGCCACCGCGAACACCGCCAGCGCCGTCAGCGACTGCGCCGCCGGCGCGCGCTGCGCGCCCTCGCCCAGCGCGAAGATCAGCGAGGCGAAGGTAAGCACGTTGAGCCCGGCCGCCACGCGGTCGAAGCGGTGCGTGCTGCGCGCGGTCTGCGGCAGCGTGGGCCACGCCGCGGCCAGCGCGAGCAGGCCGATCGGCAGGTTGACGGCGAACAGCCAGGGCCACGGCCCCAGCGAGAGGATCAGCGACGCCACCGTGGGCCCGACCGCGAACGACACGCCCACCACCAGCGCGTTCAGCCCCACGCCGCGCCCGAGCCGGTGCGGCGGGAAGATCGCGCTGACCAGCGCCGCGTTCACGCTCATGATGGCGCTCGCGCCCACGCCCTGCAGCAGGCGCGCGGCCGCCAGCGAGGGCAGCGACCACGACAGCGCGCACACCACCGAGGACACGATGAACAGCATCAGCCCGCCCAGGTAGACGCGCCGGTGCCCGATGATGCCGCCCAGCGCCGCGAACGGCAGCACCGTGGCGACCATCGCCAGCTGGTAGGCATTGATGATCCAGACGGAGGCCGCCGGCGTGGCGTGCAAGTCGGCCGCGATGGCCGGCAGCGCGGTGTTGGCGATGGCCGTGTCCAGCGTGGCGAGCGATACCGCCAGCAGCATGGCGGCCATGCCGCGGCGTTCGATGGATGTCATGGGCGCGTCTGCGGCGCGCGCTGCCAGGTTGGAGTCCGCTGTGTTCGACACTGTCTTTACCGGTAACCGCTTCGGGCGTGCCGCGCGTGCGTCGCGTGCCATGCGCCCGCCATGTCTGATACATGGACCGCGGCTCGGCGCTGGGGGCCGGCCGAAAGCCGCGGCAAGCCGACACGATAAGGGAAAACGCGAATATCTGCTGGCTTGCCGGCCGCGCCGGCGCCGCGAGGCGGTCCGCGCGGCCCCGGCGCGCGCGCCGGCCGGCCCGGGAACCCGCGCTTCGCCCGCGGCCCCGCGCCGCGGAGCCAGTCCGTCGCCACGCCCGGCGGGAGCAGCGCGAGCCGCACCGGCCATCCGGCGCCGCCTGGGATTTTCCCTTGGTTTGCGGCCGCAAGCGCAGTCCCCTGCCTTTTCCGGCCCGCGCCGCGCCGCGCGCGCTTCGCCGGTGCCACCTTTGTCTGCTAATGTCTGACCCGCAGGAAAACCGGGGGAGGAGAGACCGCCGGTCCCGCGCCGCCCGGGCCGGCCAAGCACCGGCCCCTGGCCTGCGGCAATGCCCAAAGACAGGAGACAAGACAATGCGGCCCAAGGCTCTAGAACCGACCGAATCCGTGCTGCTCGCCCTCATGGCGAGCGTGCGCGAATGGCAGCGCGCGCTCGACCAGACCCTTTCGGAGGTCGGCCTCGACTATCCCGGCTGGCTGCTGCTGCGCGCCATCCGCCAGGAGGAGTTCGTGCGCCACGTACCCTATGCCGGCCTGATGCCGATCCCGGTGGCGCAGTCCGAGTCCATGCTCGGCCCGCTGCAGGCGGAAGGCTGGATCGCGCTCGACGCGGCCGGCACGCCCTTCATCCCCGACACGGCGCTGCCGCGCATCGACCGCGTGTACAGCGCGCTGAAGGCGCTGCACTCGGTTTCGCTCGCGCCGTTCAGCAGCGAGGAGCGCGCCGTGCTCACCGCGTCGCTGCTGCGCATGAAGGCCACCCTGCACGACCACTGCGTGCGCCGCGGCCGCCAGGCCGTGCGCCAGGTCGAGATGCAGTTCTGACCGCGGCGGGAAATACGATTACGGCTGGAGGATCGGCGCGACAGGATCCGCGCGGCAACGTGACCGGCGTGCGGAACGATGTCTGCGTGGCGCGAAATGGCGGCCCGGGTGATCCGGCAACCGCGCCGGCAACCGCGCCGGCAGCGAACGGCACCGTGGGCGGCACCGTCGGCGAGGTGGCGGCACCAGCCGCCACGCCCGCGAAAACCGTGAAAGCGGCCGGCCCGAAGACCCGGAAACCGGATCGGGCAGGCCGTCGCGGCGGCGGCGGGAATGCCCCGCCGGTGGCGCCGCGCTCAGGCACACTCAGGCGCACTCAGGCGCGCCGCATCCGGCCTTCCTCAGGCCTTCTTCACCCATGCGCTGCACCAGCCCTTGCTGGCGACCTGCTTGCCGGCGAACAGCGGGCAGGCGCCGCTGGCGTCGGTCGCCTTGCCCTGGAACAACTGGCAGTTGCCGCAGTGCTGGGTGGCGTCGTGCTTGGGGTACTTGGCCTTGTCGACCTTGCTGGAGTCGGCCTTGTAGCCGAGTCCGACCGCTTGCGGGTCCTTCTCGTCCACCAGCGGCCCGCTGCCCTGCGCGCGCGCGGGGAGGGACAGCACCAGCGCACCGGCGGCGACGATCGGGATGCCTTTCAAGAAATGACGGCGTGATGACATCTTTTAATCCTTTTTTCTGTGGGGGAACAACCTGGGCAGGCCACGCGCGCAAGACGCGGCAAGGCCGGCAGCCATCGGCGCGCCATGCGGCACGCCCGATACCGGCTCGGCCGCGCGGCAGGCCGCCGCGGGCGCCAGACACACCCGCCACGGACCCACGCCGGCGCCTGAAGCCGGTACCCGATAGATTCTAGGCCAACGCGGCCGCGCGGCGCCGCGCGCGTGATGCGCGCGGCGGCCGCGCTTGATGCAGGGCAACATAACGCCGGGAAACCGCACGCCGGCGGCAAAAAACGGGTAGAGGAAAGAAAACGGCCGGCGCGCGGCAACACCGCGCGCCGGCCGCGCGCCCATCCGCGCGTGGCGCGTGGGCAGCAGAGAAAGACGGCGGGATGAGCGGGATGCCGCCTAGCGGCCCGGCCCCATGTCCACGATCGCGCCGTTGGGCGCCACCAGGTAGAAGTCCGCGCCCACGCCAACCCAGTGGCGTCCCTTGGGCGGCGCCGGCAGGTTGTACCCGCGCCAGTCGTCCACCACGTACTGGCGGTCGCGGTATTCGGCCGGGAGCCGGTCGCCCTTGTGCCAGCGCGGCGGCGTCATGCGGTCGTTGTTGCGGTCGTCGCCCGGCCCCGGGCCACCCGCCTGGGGCTGGTACTGATAGCCGCGCCCGCGGTCGGGCCCGGGCTGCGCGCTGCCCTGCGCCGAGGCCAGCAACCCCGCGGCGAGCAACAGGCCCGCCAGCAATCTGCTTTTCACGGTTTTTGTCATCGAGCACTCCTTTGGTCGGCCACGATAGCCGCGGTGGCCGCGCGGTGGCGGCGCGTCGACACGTCGATCCGGGCACGCGCCATGCCACAAGCCGGCCACGCGCGCGGCAATCCGTCGCAATGGCGTGGTTCGCAACTTCGATGCCCGCTTCAAGGATAGTGGCTGCGGCGCATGGCGCCGGCGCCATGCGCCCGGACCGCCGCGCGCGGGCCACGGAAAGGCCACGGCAAGGATGGGCGGGGAGGTCGGTAAGAATTGCAACGGGCGCACAAACTGCACGGGCGGCCGGGAAGGCGCCGTGAAATCCGGGACGCTTGTGTTCTCCCCCTCTCCCGCGCGTGGGAGAGCAACCGGGGGAGGGCCGGCGCATCGGCGAAGTGATGGTCTGCGCCGTTCGCGGGCGCTTGTCCTCTCCCCCGCCCGGCCGCCTCAGTCCAGCTTGAACTCGCCGACCGCGCCCTGCAGTTGCTGCGCCTGCTCGGCCAGCGCGGTGGACGCGGCGGCGGCCTGCTCCACCAGCGCCGCGTTCTGCTGCGTGACCGTGTCCATCTGCATCACCGCCTGGCTGACCTGGTCGATGCCGCTGCTCTGCTGCGCCGAGGCCACCGAGATTTCCTTGAGGATGACCGTCACCTGGCGCGAGGCCTCGACGATCTCGCGCATGGTCTCGCCGGCGTGCTCCACCCGCACGGAGCCGGTGCGCACCTGCTCGGCCGAATCGCCGATCAGGCCGCGGATTTCCTTGGCCGCCGCCGCGCTGCGCTGCGCCAGCGTGCGCACCTCGCCCGCCACCACGGCAAAGCCGCGGCCCTGCTCGCCGGCGCGCGCCGCTTCCACGGCGGCGTTGAGCGCCAGGATATTGGTCTGGAAGGCGATGCCCTCGATCACGTCGATGATGTCGACCACCTTCTTCGAACTGGCGCTGATCGCGTGCATGGTCTCCACCACCTCGCCGACCACGGCGCCGCCGCGCTCGGCGATCTGCGAAGCATTGGCCGCGAGGTCGTTGGCGGCATGCGCGCGCTCGGTGTTCTGGCGCACCATCGTGGTCAGTTCGCCCATGCTGGAGGCGGTTTCCTGCAGCGCCGCGGCCTGTTCCTCGGTGCGCTGCGAGAGGTCGGTGTTGCCCACCGCGATCTGCCGGGAGGCATCGGTGATGGAATCGGTCGATCCCTTGATGCGGCTGACCAGGTCGGTCAGCATGTCTTCCATCTCGCCCATGCCGCGCAGCAGGCGGCCGAACTCGCCGCCGCGCTCGGTCTCGAATTCCTGGCTCAGGTCGCCGGAGGCCACGGTCTCGGCGATATAGACCGCCTCGCCGAGCGGCTGCTCCACCCCGCGCGCGATGACGAAGGTAAAGACCACGGCGGCCAGCAGCGCGGCCCCCCACAAGCCGTACATCCACGCGCGGGCGGAAGACACGGCCTGCTCCAGGCCGCCCCCGGCGGCGTCCGGCAGGCTGCCCAGCCCCGCCACGATCCCCGCCGCCGCCAGTACCAGCACCACCGCGAAACCGGCGCCCAGGCGCGCGCGGATGCTCAGGTTGCCAAAGAACGCCATCGTTTCATCTCCCCGTTATCATGGACTTCGCCCGTTTCGTCACCCGGTTAACGACCGGACCGGAGAAGAACTTTAGGAAAATATTCGCGCGCCGCGGTGACAGGCCATTGCCACGGGACCCGCGCGGGGCGCGGGATGATAGCGGACGATCGCCACGCCGGGAATCTCCACCGGCAGAACAGTGAAATCCACTGGTGGACATAATGGCCGCGGCGCGCTGCCATGTCCTTCGCGCCAGTCCCGGATTCGCGCCGCCGCGGCACCCGGAAAAACGGAATCTCCCGACGCATTCCGGTTAATGTATCGACATTGGAAAATCCAATGTAGCAAGACATTATCGCAATCGGAATTGCCGCCCCGATTATTGCCGCACTCATCAATCGATCGCACCGGAATCGCGGCAGATGACATGAAATGGCGCCAGCGCGCCTCACGGAAAACCGGCGCCCGGCAGCCATGCCGACGCACGGATTCCGGCGCGCATCCGCCATCGCGCGGCACCCGCGGCGATGCGCGATTCCGCCCGGAACGCCCGCGCCGGCGCGCTCCGCGCCCGCCTCCCACACCCCGCTGCGGCACCCCGGAAAAACCTCGCGGCCCGTCTTCCGATTTGCGTGGTGGTACGCATGTTGCATATGCCAGCACTTCGATATGAGGCCAGAGCATATTGGCCATTGCTTTATTGCCACCCGCTGGCTTGAACAACTTGTCGGATTTAAAGACCGCGGCGCAGGGCCATGAATCACGCAGCCGTTCCTGATTTAAAGGGAAAGGGAACGGATCGCGGGCATCCTGCACCACCGGAAAAACATGATTCCCTCTTGTGGTGCCCCCCCCCAGGCTCCCCACGAGGGCCATCTTTATAGTCCCCCAGGGAGAAATCACGATGTACAAGAACAAACCGGCGCTTACAGCGTTGGCCGCGGCCGTCCTGGCCGCCGTCATGCTGGCTTCGTGCGGCGGAGATGATCCGAGCCCGCCCGTTGCCGTCACGCCCGCGCCCCCCTCCCAGCCCGTCGTGCCGGACACCAGCTGCCAGATCCTCTCCAGCGACGGCAACGCCGTGGTGGTGGGTTCCGACCAGCCGGGCGACCCCGCGCTGCCCGAGCCGGCCTCCGGCTACCGCACCGGGCTCAAGCCCGTGTACGCGAAGAAGTTCATGGTCTCCAGCTCGAACGCGCTGGCCAGCGTGGCCGGCTGCACGGTGCTCAAGCAAGGCGGCACCGCGGCCGACGCGGCGGTGGCCGTGCAGGCCGTGCTGGGCCTGACGGTGCCGGAAGCCACCGGCCTCGGCTCGGGCGGCTTCATGATCTATTACGATGCCGCCGCCAAGACGGTGCAGGCCTACGACGGCCGCGAGTCCGCGCCCGCCGCGGCCACCGCCAACTACCTGCGCTACGTCGACGACGTCGCCGACCAGACCGCGCCCAAGCCCAGCGCCCGCGCCAGCGGCCGCTCGATCGGCACCATCGGCGTGCCGCGCCTGATCGAACGGGTGCAGAAGGAACACGGCACGCTGGCCTGGAAGGACCTGTTCGGCGACGCCATCTCGCTGTCCACCAACGGCTTCAAGATCGGCGGCCGCCTGGCCCAGGCGATCTCGTCGAACGCCGCCGCGCTCAAGCGCGACCCCGAGGCGCTGGCCTACTTCTTCGAGGCCGACGGCACGCCCAAGGCACTCGGCACGCTGCTGAAGAACCCCGCCTACGCGCGCACCCTGACGGCGATGGCCGCCGGCGGCGCCGACGTGCTCTACACCGGCCAGATCGCCGCCGACATCATCGCCAAGATCGGCTCGACGCAAGGCGCCGACGGCAATCCCACCACCCCGGGCAAGACCACGCTGGCCGACCTCGCCGCCTACCAGGCCAAGCTGCGCGACCCGGTCTGCACCACCTACCGCGCCTACTGGGTGTGCGGCACGCCGCCGCCGTCGTCGGGCGGCATCACCGTGGCCTCGGCGCTCGGCATCCTGGAGAACTTCGACCTGGCCCCGCTCAAGCCAACCGCCATCGACCTCGAAGGCGGCAAACCGACCGTGCAGGGCGTGCACCTGATCTCCGAGGCGGAACGCCTGGCCTATGCCGACCGCGACAAGTACGTGGCCGACACCGACTTCGTGCCGCTGCCGGGCGGCACCTGGGACACCATGCTGAACAAGCCCTACCTGCAAAGCCGCGCCGCCCTGATCAGCCCGACGCTGAGCATGGGCGTGACCACGGCGGGCAATCTCGGCGCGGTGCCGCTGGGCGTGGACGCCAACCTCATCGAGCACGGCACCAACCAGTTCACCATCGTCGACGGCAAGGGCAACGTGCTGACCGCCACCACCACGGTGGAGTCGAGCATGGGGTCGTTCCACATGACCAACGGCTTCCTGCTGAACAACCAGTTGACCGACTTCTCGGCCAATCCGCTCGACGGCGGCGGCAACCCGATCGCCAACCGCGTGGCGCCGGGCAAGCGCCCGCGCAGCTCGATGGCGCCGACGCTGGTGTTCAAGAAGGCGGCCGACGGCTCCATCGGCGAGTTCTTCATGGCGACCGGCTCGCCGGGCGGCGGCACCATTCCGCAATACGTGGTGAAGACGCTGGTGGGCGTGCTGGACTGGGGCCTCGACGCGCAGCAGTCGTCCGGGCTGGTGGACTTCGGCGCCAGCAACAGCGCCACCACCACGGTCGGCGGCGAGCATCCCAACGTCAACACCGCCAACAGCGGCAACGACGACCCGCTGATCGCGGGCCTGCGGGCGCTCGGCCACACCGTCTCGACCAGTTCGCAGGCGAGCGGCATCAACTCCATCATCCGCACCCAGCTCAACGGCGCGGCGGTACTGATGGGCGGCACCGACCCGCGCCGCGAAGGCGTGGTGCTGGGCGACACCTTCAACCCGTAAGCGGGAGCGGCAAGCGGTGGAACGCCGGGCGTTCCACCGCGGCGCCGGGGCACGGCGACGCCCCGGCGCCGCACCATGCCCGCGCCATGTATTCAGGACATCGACAGCCACTGCGCCAGCTGGCCGGCCAGCCAGCCGCAGCCGACGCACGCCGCCAGCCATCCGCCCACGATGGCCGCGCAACTCTTCAGATCCATTTCCTCGCTCCGGTAAACCGGCCGCCAGCGCGGCGGCCCTGGAAATCTCCGCGGCGCCTAGTCGGCGCGGCTGGCCACGGCGCCGTCCGGCGCCGGCGGCGCGGCGGCCAGCGCCGGCGCCTCGTCCTCTTCCTCGTAGGCCGGCAGCGGGTCCGCGCCGTCGCGCAGCAGGTAGCGGCGGCGCTGCAGGTAGGCGTCGCGCACGAAGGTGTACTTGTCGAGCGCCGCCAGCGACAGCAGGTCGGTGGCGCCCAGCAGGTTGGCGCGCCCGTTGACGATGCCCGCGCCGGTCATCGCGTTGCGCCAGGCGGGATCGAGATATGTGACCGGCGCCAGCCAGTGGTCGGCCAGCAGGCCCACGCCGTCGCGCGCGGTGCTGGGGCCGAACAGCGGCAGCACCACGTAGGGGCCGGCGGGCACGCCCCAGGTGCCGAGCGTCAGGCCGAAGTCCTGCGAGTGCTTCTGCAGCCCGGCCGGCGTGGCGATGTCGATCAGCCCGCCGATGCCGAGCACCGAATTGATGGCCACGCGCATCAGGCTCTCCGCGGCCTCCACGCCCTTGCCCTGCAGCAGGTTGTTGGCGAAGTTGCCGACGTCGGAGAGATTGCCGTAGACATTGCTGACCGCGGTGCGCACCGGGCTGGGCGTCACGGCCTCGTAGCCCTTGGCGACCGGCTCGGCCACGTATTTGTCGACCTGCTCGTTGACGGCGAAGACCGCGCGGTTGACGGACTCCAGCGGATCGGCCGGGCTGGCCACCGGGCTGCTCGCGCAGCCGGCCAGCGCCGCCGCCGCAAGCAGGGAGACGGCGTGCGGCGAGAACCGCCGGAAGGAGGGGAAGCTGGAGAACATGGGAACTCTTCGGGTCGGGTTGGAAAGCCGTCCCGCGCGGCGGCAGCGGTGAAACCGTCCGCGCGAGCGTCTTCCGTTTGTTCTTGAGCCGGTGCCGCGGCAACGGCGCGGCACCGGCGCGATGGCGCAGCCGGCCCCTCTGCGGGGGCCCTCGGCAGGCCGGTGACGCGATTATCGTTGTCGACGCGCCGCCGATAAATGGCGAAAGCAGGGATTCTTTATCTACGTATCGCCAACAATCGCCGCAATCAGCGGCGGCGGCGTGGCGGGGGCCGGCGCGGTTGTCGCCGCCGGTTGTTGTCGCCGGTTGTCGTCACCCGTTGTTGTCGCCACGTGAAGAGTGTGTTCGCGCAAACCCCATTTATCCGCGCGCCGCGGCTTGCTATTGTTCGTCGCGGGACCCGGATACCTCCTCCCGGGGCCCTGGCGCCTGACACAGGCGCCCTGTTCTGTCTTTCAGGAAGCAGCCCGCTTGTTGTTCGCCTCCTCTCCGTGGCAACATTGCGGTTCTGCTTCGAGCGCAGCGTTTGCTGCGCTTTTTTTTGCGCGCGGGGTGCCGGGCCGACGGTGGAGGCCCGGCCTGCGCCTATGCGTTCGGCCGCACCGCGGCGCCGCCGGCATCCGCGTCCCGCCGCGGCGGGCGCGACAGGAAACCGAACACCGCCACGGCGGACAGCACCGTGACCGCGGTCAGCACGTGCAGCAGCATGCGGAACGCCTCGCCGTAGCCGGCCACCAGCAACTGGCGGCTGACCTGCGGCAGCGCCTGCGCGGCATGGGCGAGGTCGCCGGTGGCCAGGCGCTGCGCCGCCTCGGCCAGCCTGCCGGCGGCGCCGGCGCCGGATTCGGCCAGCACCGCGCCCAGGCTGACGTTGGCGATGGCGGCCAGGATGGCGCCGACGATGGCCAGCGCGATGCCCTCGCCCGCCACGCGCGTGGTGTTGAAGATGCCGGTCGCCATGCCGGCGCGCTCCTTCGGCACCACGCTCACCGCGAGTCCGTCCATCAGGCCCCACGGCATGCCCGCGCCGATGCCGATCAGCAGCATCGGCCGCACCACGGCAAAACCGGCGCTGCCGACCTCGACCAGGCTGAACCAGTGCAGGCCCGCCGCCGCGACCAGGAAGCCGATGCCGGACAGCACGCCGGCCGGGACCCAGCGCGTGAGCGACGCCACCACCACCGGCACCACCAGCATCGGCGCCGACAAGGCGATCACCAGGATGCCGGCGTCGATCTCGCTCAGCCCTTCGATGCCGATGAAGCGCAGCGGCAGCATCACCACCAGCACGATGTAGCTGTAGCAGGTGCCGATCGGCAGCATCTGCACGCCGACGAAGCGCGGGATGCGGAACAGGCTCAGGTCCAGCATCGGGCGCGCCACGCGCGACTCCACCGCGACGAAGACCGCCAGCATCAGCGCCGCGCCGGCCAGCGAGCCGGCCACCGCGGCGCTCGACCAGCCGCGCTCGGGCGCCGCGATCACGCCGAAGGTAAACAGCGCCAGCGTGGCGGTGAAGGCGATGGTGCCGGGCCAGTCCAGCCCCCGCGCGCCGGGGTCGCGGGTCTCGCGCATGCGCGGCAGGCCGAACAGCATGGCCGCCGCGCCGATGAGGCCGGTGGACAGGAACACCGAGCGCCAGCCGAAGACATCGATCAGCACGCCAGCCAGCAGCGGGCCGAACGCCAGGCCGATGCCGAAGCTGGTGCCCAGCATGCTGAACGCGCGCGTGCGGGCGTGGCCCTCGAACTCCTGCGCCAGCGCGGCCGAGCCGCCCGCCAGCGCGGCGGCGGCGGCGATGCCCTGCACCGCGCGCAGGATGTCGATCCACGCCACCGTCGGCGCCGCGGCCAGCGCGAACGAGGTCAGGATGAAGAAGCCGATGCCGATGCCGAACAGGCGCTTGCGCCCGTACACGTCGGCCAGCGCGCCGGCGGCCATCAGCAGGCTGCCGAAGGTCAGCATGAAGGCATTGGTGATCCAGGTCAGCGACACGGCGCTGCCGCCGAGCTCGCGGCCGATGGCGGGCGTGGATACCGCGCCGCCGGAGAAGCTCAGCGGCAGGACCACGGCGGCCAGGCATACCGCGAGCAGGATCAGTGGCTTGCCACGCTCGGGGGCGTGGGGGTCGGGTTGGGTCATGGAAGAGGCCGGTGATGGAAAGAAGAGGAAGAGAAGAGGCTGGCTGCCGGGACGCCGGGAAAGATGGATGACGGAGCGCGGGCGTCGCGGCACCGGCGGTTTGCTCCCCTCTCCCATTGCATGGGAGAGGGGAGCAAACCGCGGGCAATATCGGCCTTGTCAGCAGCGCGGCATGCTTCGTGGCGCGCTCAATTGCTCGCCACGCTGCCCGCCACCACGTCGCCCCAGCCGCCGCCGAGCGCGCGGATCAGGTTGACCGTGGCGGCGGCCTGCACGCTTTGCAGCTGCACCGCGGCGCGCCGGGTCTGCAACGCGGTACGCTCGGCGTCGATCACGTCGAGGAAGTTGATCGCGCCTTCGCGGTACTGCGTGCGCGAGATGTCGGCGGCGCGCGTGGCGGACTGCACGGCGTCGGCCTGCGTCTGCGTCTGCGCTTCCAGGATGCGCAGGTCGGACAGGCCGTCCTCCACCTCGCGGAAGGCGGTCAGCACCTGCTGGCGGTACTTGGCCACGTCTTCTTCATAGACCGCGCGCGCATTCGCCAGGCTGGCGCTGCGCCGGCCGCCGTCGAAAAGCGGGATGTTCAGCGCGGTGCCGGCCAGCGGCCCCAGCAGGAACGCGCGGCTGCTCCACTTGAACAGGTCGCCCAGCGTGGCCGACTCGAAGCCGCCGGTGCCGGTCAGCGTGAGCGACGGGAAGAAGGCCGCGCGGGCGATGCCGATGCGCGCATTGGCCGCGGCCATCGCGCGCTCGGCCGCCGCGATGTCCGGGCGGCGCTCCAGCAGCGACGACGGCAGCCCGGCCGGGATGCGCAGGCTGACCGCCTTGAGCGGCGCGGGCGGCATCGAGAACTCGGCCGGCGCCTTGCCCAGCAGCACGGCCAGACCGTGCTCCGAGGCCGCGCGCAGGCGCTGCACGCTCATCGCGTCGGCGCGCGCCGTGGCCAGTTCGGCGCGGGCGCGGGCCACGTCGAGCTCGCTGATGTCGCCTTCGTCGAAGCGGCTCTGCACCAGCTTGAGCGCCTGCTCGCGCAGGCTCACCGTATGGGCGAACACCTCGGTCTCGGCGTCGAGCCCGCGCAGCGTGAAATAGGCCTGCGCCACGTCGGCCTGCAGCGCGAGCTGCACCGAGCGGAACAGCGCCTCGCCGCGCTGGGTGTCGGCGCGCGCGGCATCCACCGAGGACGCCACGCGGCCGAACAGGTCGACCTCGTAGGAGGCGCTGGCCTGCGCGCGCCACAGCGTCTGCTGCGGGATACTGGTGCCGTCCGGCTGCAGCTGCGACGCCGCCGAGAGCTTCTCGCGGGTCGGGCCGAAGCCCGCGTCCAGCGTGGGGAACAGCCCGGCGCGCGCGGCCTGGTTGAGCGCCCGCGCTTCCTTCAGGCGCGCGGCAGCGGCGGCCAGGTCCTGGTTGGCTTCGAGCGCCTGCCGTTCCAGCGCGTCGAGCTTGTCGTCGCCGAACACGGTCCACCATGCGCCGCGCGCCACTTCCTCGGAAGGCCTGGCGGGTTGCCATGTGCCGGCCTCGCCCGGCTTGATCTGCGTCCGCGTCCAGTCGGCCGAAGCTTCCTTGAAGCCGGCCGCCGTGGGCACCGCCGGCTTGTCATAGGCCGGGGCCAGCGAGCAGCCGGCCAGCACCAGCAGGGACGCCAGCAGCACCGAGCCCTTGGCGAGCCACCGGCTCGACGGCTTGAATGAAGATGCTTTCATGATGATCTCCCTGATCCTTACTCGGCTGAAGCCACGGGCACCGCCGGCGCGTGCCCGGCGTGCAGCGGCTGCGTGTGGGCGTGGTGCTTGTCCACCAGCGGCCTGCCGCCGGCCATCTTGCGCAGCGCCACGTAGAACACCGGCGTGAGCATCAGCCCGAACAGCGTCACGCCGAGCATGCCGAAGAACACCGCGATGCCCATCGCCCGGCGCATTTCCGAACCCGCGCCGGTCGACGTCACCAGGGGAATCACGCCCATGATGAAGGCGAACGAGGTCATCAGGATCGGGCGCAGGCGCAGGCGGCTGGCTTCGATCGCGGCCTGCACGATGGTGCGGCCCTGCATCTCCAGCTCGCGCGCGAACTCCACGATCAGGATCGCGTTCTTGGCCGACAGCCCCACCAGCACCATCAGGCCGATCTGCGTGAAGATGTTGTTGTCGCCCTTGGTGAGCCACACGCCCAGCAGCGCCGACAGGATGCTCATCGGCACGATCAGCAGGATCGCCAGCGGCAGCGTCAGGCTTTCGTACATCGCGGCCAGCACCAGGAACACCAGCAGCACGCTGATCGGGAACACCCACAGCGCGGCGTTGCCGGTCAGGATCTGCTGGTAGGTCAGGTCGGTCCATTCCAGCTTGATGCCGCGCGGCAGCACCTCGGCCGCGATGCGCTCGACCGCCGCCTTGGCCTGCCCCGACGAGTAGCCGGGCGCGGGGCCGCCGTTGATGTCGGCGGCGGTGAAGCCGTTGTAGCGCACCACCATTTCCGGGCCGTAGGTGGGCGTCACCTTGACCAGCGACGACAGCGGCACCATCTCGCCGGCGGCGTTGCGGGTCTTGAGCTGCAGCACGTCCGCCGCGGTGGCGCGGAACTGCTGGTCGGCCTGGGCGCGCACCTGGTAGACGCGGCCGAACTTGTTGAAGTCGTTCACGTACAGCGAGCCGAGGTAGATCTGCATGGTGTCGAACACGTCGGTGATCGACACGCCGAGCTGCTTGGCCTTGACCCGGTCCAGGTCCACGTCCAGCTGCGGCACGTTGATCTGGAAGCTGGTGAAGGCCGGGCCCAGCTCGGGCGCCCTGGCGGCGGCGGCCAGGAACTTCTGCGTGGCGTCGTTGAGCGCTTCGTAGCCGAGCGCGCCGCGATCCTCGAGCTGGAACTTGAAGCCGCCCAGCGTGCCGAGGCCCTGCACCGGCGGCGGCGGGAAGGTGCCGATCTGCGCGCCCTTGATGTGGGCGTACCTGGCGTTCAGCGCGGCGGCGATGTCCGCCGCGGATTCGCCCTTGCCGCGCTCCTTCGACGGCTTGAGCACCGGGAACACCAGCCCGCTGCTCGACGAGTTGGTCAGGCCATTGACCGACAGGCCCGGAAACTGCGGCAGATGGACCACGCCGGGCTGCTTGAGGGCGATGTCGCCCATCTGGCGCACCACCGCGTCGGTGCGGTCGAGCGAGGCGCCCGGCGGCAGTTGCGCGATGCTGACCAGGTAGTCCTTGTCCTGCGCCGGGATGAAGCCGCCGGGCACGACCTTGCCCATCAGCACGGCGCCGCCGAGCAGCAGGCCGTAGACCACGAACATCATCATCTTGCGGTTGATGACGCCGCCCACGCCGCGGCCATACGATGCCGAGCCGCGCTGGAAGACCTTGTTGAAGGCGGCGAAGAACTTGCCGAATGCCGCGTCCATGATGCGCGTCAGGCGGTCCTTGGGCGCGTGGTGGTCCTTGAGCAGCAGCGCGGCCAGCGCCGGGCTCAGCGTCAGCGAGTTGAAGGCCGAGATCACCGTCGAGATGGCGATGGTCATGGCGAACTGCTGGTAGAACTGGCCGGTCAGGCCGCTCATGAAGGCCAGCGGCACGAACACCGCGATCAGCGTCAGCGCGATGGCGATGATGGGGCCGCTCACCTCCTGCATGGCCTTGTAGGTCGCGTCGCGCGGCGACAGCCCCTCGGCGATGTTGCGCTCGACGTTCTCCACCACCACGATGGCGTCGTCCACCACGATGCCGATCGCCAGCACCATGCCGAACAGCGACAGCGCGTTGATGGTGTAACCGAAGGCCAGCATCAGCGAGAACGTGCCGACGATCGACACCGGCACCGCCAGCAGCGGGATCAGCGAGGCGCGCCAGGTCTGCAGGAACAGGATCACCACCAGCACCACCAGCGCGATGGCCTCGAACAGCGTGTGCACCACCGCGTCGATGCTCTCGCGCACGAAGCGGGTCGGGTCGTAGACGATCTCGGACCTGACGCCGTCGGGCATGTCCTTCTGCAGCTCGTCCATGATCTTGCGCACGTCGTCGGAGATCTGCAGCGAGTTGGCGCCGGGCTGCTGGAAGATGATGAGCTGCACCGCCTGCTGGTTGTCCATCAGCCCGCGCAGCGCGAACTCGGAGGCGGACAGCTCGACGCGCGCCACGTCCGACAGGCGCGTGACGGCGCCGTCGGCCGAGGTCTTGAGGATGATGTCGCGGAACTCTTCTTCCGTCTTCAGGCGGCCGCGCGCGTTGATGCTCAGTTGCGTCGGCACGCCCGCGTCCATCGGCGAGGCGCCGACGATGCCGGCGGCGACCTGCACGTTCTGCTCGCGGATGGCCTTGACCACGTCGGTGGCGGTCATGTTCTGGCGCGCCACCTTCTGCGGGTCCAGCCAGACCCGCATCGAGTAGTCGCCCGAGCCCCACATCACCACCTCGCCCACGCCGGGCACCTGCGCCAGGCGGTCCTTGACGTTGATCAGCGCGTAGTTGCGCAGGTAGGTCAGGTCATAGCGGCCGTTGGGCGAGGCGATGTTCACGCCCATCGTCAGCGTCGGCGAGGACTTGACCGTGGTCACGCCCAGGCGCTGCACGTCCTCGGGCAGGCGCGGCAGCGCCTGCGCCACGCGCGTCTGCACGAACTGCTGCGCCTTGTCCGGGTCGGTGCCCAGCTTGAACGTGACCGTGGTGGTCATCTTGCCGTCGCTGTTGGCCTGCGACTGCATGTACAGCATGCTTTCCACGCCGTTGATCTGCTCCTCGATCGGCGCCGCCACGGTTTCGGCGATCACCTTCGGGTTGGCGCCGGGATACTGCGCCCGCACCACCACCGACGGCGGCACCACCTCGGGATATTCGGCCGTGGGCAGCTTGGTCAGGGCGATCAGCCCCGCCAGCAGGATGACCATCGACAGCACGCCCGCGAAGATGGGGCGGTCGATGAAGAATTTGGAGATGTTCATGATGCGCTCTCGACGTAGGCCGACGGATCAGGCCGCCGGCCCGGTGGCGCGCGTGGCGTCGACCATCCTGACCGGATTGGCCTTGACGGGGTCGTTGGGGCGCACGCGCTGCACCCCGTTGACGACGATCTTCTCGTCGGGCTTCAGGCCCGAGGCCACCACGCGCAGGCCGTCGTGCATGGCGCCGAGCCGGATCTCGCGGTACTGCACGCGGCTGTCCTTGTCGACCACCAGCACGAACTTGCGGGCCTGGTCGGTGCCGACCGCGCCGTCGTCGATCATCACCGCCGGGTGCGGCTCGCCGCCGCCGACCCTGACGCGCGCATAGAGGCCCGGCACCAGCGAGCCGTCCTCGTTGTCGATGCGGGCGCGCACGCGGATGGTGCCGGACGAGGTGTCCAGGCGGTTGTCCACCGAGACCACGGTGCCGCGGCGCGAGTAGCCGCTCTCGTCGGCCAGGCCCAATTCCACCGGCACGGCCTGCCTGCCGGTGTTGCGCATATAGCGCAGGTAGGTCTGCTCGTCGACGTCGAAGGCGGCGTAGATCGGCGCCACCGAGACCAGCGTGGTCAGCAGCGGCGCGCTCGCGCCGGTGGAGACGATGTTGCCCACGGTCAGCTCGGCGCGCGACACGCGGCCCGCCACCGGCGCGGTGACTTCGGTGTACGACAGGTTGACGCGGGCGGCCTCGAGCGCGGCGCGCGCCGCCTTGAGCGTGGCGCCGGCCTCGCGCGCGGCGTTCTGCTTCTCGTCGTAGTCGCGCCGCGCGATGGCGTTGCTGCCGATCAGGCGGTCGGCGCGCGCCGCGTCGCTGCCGGCGTAGCTCGCGCGCGCCTCGGCGGCGGCCACCTGCGCGGCGGCGCGGTCGACCTCGGCCACGTAGGGGCGCGGGTCGATGGTGAAAAGCGCGTCGCCCTTCTTCACCAGCTGGCCGTCCCTGAAATGCACGGCCACGATCTTGCCCGGCACCAGCGGGCGGATGTCCACCTTGTCGATGGCCTCGAGGCGGCCCGAGTAGTTTTGCCACTCGACGATCGAGTCGCTGACGACGGTGGCCACGTCGACCTCGGCGGCCGGCGCGGGCGCGTCCGCCTGGGCGGACGCGACGGGTTCGAAGCCCCGGGTGGCGGCCAGGCCGGCGACGCCGAGCGCGAACACCGTGCCCAGCGCGACGGACAGCCTCTTGCGGTTGGCGGTCATGGTTGAAACTCCTTTTCCTTTGGAATCGAGCGATCAGTTGGGTCCGAGCGGGTCCTGGCGAATCCGGCGCTGCCTGCGGGCATGCCCCCGGGGCGGACCGATGGAACCCAGTATGGCTACCGCCAGCGGGCGGATAAAGATGGCTTTCTTGCGAACTTTGTATCCGTCATGGAGACAATTTGCGCGCGCGAAGCCACGGTTTTCGTGCGTGTCGCCACCCCGGCGTCAGCCGATATCAGCCGGCGTCAGCCGGCGCCTCACGCCGCAGGGCCGCGGCGAGGGCCTCGATGTAGCCGTCCGCCAGCGCGCACTCGGACAGCGCGCATTCGAGCGCGAGCACGTAGTCCGCGTTGGAGCCGAACGCCCCCGAGGCGGCGGCGACGATCGAGGCCACGGTGGCGACGCTCGCGTCCGGCTCGTACTGCGGCCGCGCGGGATTGGCGACGAAGGCGATGGCGGCGGTGCCGGTGCCATCGGCCAGCGTCAGCGGCGCCCAGGTCGGCAGGTAGGAGCCCGTGACCATCTCGCGGATCCACAGCACGCGCAGTTCTTCCTCGAGCGTGGCGGCGGCCAGCCGCAGGGCCACGCCGTGCGTGCTGCCGCCGGCTTCCAGCGCCAGCATGCGGCCCGGCACCTCGGGCGAGCCGCGCCCGGCGGTCATGCGCAGGCAGAAGCTGCGGCGCCAGCCGTGCAAGGTGGCGATCTCGCGCCGGTCGAAATCCAGCAGCGGGTTCCACATCAGCGAGCCATAGGCGAAGACCCAGACGTCCGCGCCGGCGGGCCGCGCCCGCATGGTTTCGGCCAGCGAGGCCTCGATCTGGTCCTGGGTCCAGGCGACCTCCCGCGGCAGGCCAAAGCTGCCGAGGTAAGCGCCGGAATTGATGGTTTCTCTGGTGAGCATGCGTTTTTCCTGTACTGCCGTGCCATGCGCGCGCGCCGGCAATCCGGCCGCGAATTCATGGCGAATTCGTGGCGAATCCGCAGCGATCCCGCCGCGGGACAGGCAGGCAGACCCGCCCGTTTCGCGGTGTCCGGCAGCGCGCAGGCAGGCATCGGCGAGGGCATTGTGGCTGTCCGCCCACGCTCGATAAACATGCTAGAGTGCGATTCTTTGTCTCCGGAGCGGAAACAATGTCCGAGCGCATCGATGCCTCCGTCGCCGACATAGAAGCGTTCGTCGCGGTCGCGCACAGCGGCAGCTTCACGCGCGCCGCCGAGGGTCTGGGAACCAGCAAGTCGAATGTCGGCAAGTCCGTGCAGCGGCTGGAGGCCACGCTTGGCACGCGCCTGTTCCAGCGCACCACGCGCGCGGTGCGGCTGACCGAGGACGGCGAGACCTACCTGATGGCCGCCGAGTCCGCGCTGGAGGGACTGCGCGAAGCCGGACAGGCGCTGGCGGCGCGCCGCGCCGAGCCGATCGGCAAGGTCCGCCTGGACCTGCCGGCGGGCTTCGGCCGGCTGCTGTTCCCGGCGCTGGCGGCACTGCGCCGGCACCATCCCAGGCTCACCTTCGAGCTGGCGCTCAACGACCGCATGTCAGACCCGGTGGCCGAAGGCTGGGACATCGTGGTGCGCATCGGCGAGCTGCCCGCCGACAGCGAGATGACGGTGCGCAAGCTATGCGACCTGCGCCAGGGCCTGTACGCCTCGCCCGACTACCTCGCGCGGCACGGCGAGATCCGCTCGGTGGCGGACCTGTCGGGGCACGACGCCATCGTCTTCCGCGGCCCGTCGGGCCGGCTGCGGCCGTGGCGCGTGGCGGACGGCGCGCACGTGCGCGAGATTTCCCCCAACCCGGTGCTGGCGCTGGCGGATGGCCAGGCGCTGGTGGACGCCGCGATCAACGGCTTCGGCCTGACCCAGATCCACGACCGCGTGGCCCGACCCCATGTCGACGCGGGCCGGCTGCGCCACGTGCTGCCGGACGCGGACGTGCCCGGCCCGCCCGTGCACGCGATGATCCCGCTCGGCCTGCGCATGCCGGCCAAGACGCGCGCGGTGCTCAACCATCTCGTGGACTACCTGCGGCAGCCGCAATAGGCCGCGCCGGCGCGCGGCGCTGCCGGTCGCGTCGGCGGCCGCGCCGATGCCATGCGCGGCCACCGGCCGGCGGCAATCAGGAAGCGGCCTGCGAATCCTGCGCGCGCCACTCCTTGCGCCGCTGCCGCATCAGGTCCAGCGCGCGGCGCGCGACCTTCCACCACGCGAACGGCCGCGGGTCGGCCAGCATGCTGAGCGCGCGCGCGTAGTCGAGCGTGAGCCCCGGCGTCCACGCCATCGTGACCGCGCGCTTGCGGATCTGCGCGGCCACCCACAGCTCGGGCGTGGCCAGGATGCGGAAGAAGCTCGCCCAGCCGGCGCGGCCGCCGCGCAGGCGGGCCGCGGCGCCTTCGAGCGCGGCCTCGAGCGCGTTCGACACCGTGCTGGAGCAGTTGCGGTGCGTGAGGTTGTAGGTGGTGTCGGCGCGGTAGCGCTCCCAGAACGCGCTCAGCTTGCCCGGGTCGTAGTTGCGGATGCGCACGCGCACCGTCGACGGGCACCAGGCGCGCGACTCGGTGGCGTAGTCGGGCTGGAACTCGCCCGGCACGTCGTTCTCTTGCGTCGCCCGCAGGATGCGGCCGAACTCGTCCGGCGAGCGGTCGATCTCCACGCCCGGATAGAGGCTGATGTAGATGCCCTCGGGCGACTCCAGCGCGGCGTGGCCGGTCGAGATGACGCCGTTCACGTCGACCGCCGCGATGTAGCGGCCGATGATCGGATGGCGCAGCACCGGCGCCTTGGACGAGCCGGCCGGCGTCCAGACATGGACCGTCAGCGCGTGCTCCTCGTCGCCGGGCGGGCCGTCCCAGCCGGCCTCGGCGAACACCGGCCCGGCGCCGGGCTCGGCCCGGTCGGGCTCGACGGCGGGATGCCTGGCGCGGTTCAGCGCCGGGTTGCGCGCCAGCCGGCGCACGCGTGTGGCCAGCGTGACCAGGTTCAGCCCGCCGAAGAACAGGAACAGCCCGAGGCAGTACGGCAGCGTGCCGACGTAGTGGGTCGGGAACGGCTGGTAGAAGAAGATCGCCAGCAGGATCTCCGCGCAGCCCCACGAGAACGCGGCCTTCCAGCGCCGGTAGCGCACCACCCACGCCGAGATGCACTGGAGCAGGCCGTCGACCAGGAACAGCGTGCCGAAGATCATCGACAGCAGGAAGTTGCCGTGGTGATGGCCGGCCAGGATCAGGATCGCCGCGCCGACCACGGCGAAGCCCTTGACGTAGCGCAGCACGCGCTGGCCGCCCACGCCGGTCCACGCCACCGCCAGCGTGGCCAGCCCCTCGGCGAGGAACAGCCAGGCGAAGACATCGATCGGGAAATAGGCGGCGCCGTCGAGCGCGTCGATGAACACCACGATGCCCGCGACCAGCCACAGAATGCCGATCGCCAGGATCGCGCGGGCGCGCTTGCGCAGATAATCGACGCCAAGCAGCAGCAGCATCAGCCGGACCATGATTTCCCTTTTCTGTGTTTGTCGTTTTTCGTATCTGTCGCCGTCCCGGCGCCGTTGCCGTTGCCGCGCGCCGCGCAGCCTCGAAAATACCATCAATCGGCATGCCCGCGGCGCGGCCCGATTGGGCGGATATTCTGGATAATCCATCCAGGCCGGGACGGTTTATCCGCCGCCGCCGGGCGCTTAAGCTGGATGCCCTGTCAACCCATGAAGGAGACGTGCATGGCAGACCATTCCATCAAGGGCAAGGTCGCGCTGATCGCCGGCGGCGCCAAGAACCTCGGCGGCCTGATTGCCCGCGACCTCGCCGCGCAGGGCGCCAGGGCGGTGGCCATCCACTACAACAGCGCAGCCTCGAAGGCCGACGCGGACCAGACCGTGGCCGCCATCCGGGCCGCCGGCGCGCAGGCCGTGGCGCTGCAGGCCGACCTGACCACCGCCGCGGCCACGGGCAAGCTGTTCGCCGACGCCATTGCCGCCGTGGGCAGGCCGGACATCGCCATCAACACGGTCGGCAAGGTGCTCAAGAAACCGCTGGTGGAGATCACCGAGGCCGAGTACGACGAGATGGCGGCGGTCAACGCCAAGTCCGCCTTCCTGTTCCTGCAGGAAGCGGGCCGGCACCTCAACGACAACGGCAAGATCGTGACGCTGGTGACTTCGCTGCTGGGCGCGTTCACGCCGTACTATGCTTCCTATGCCGGCACCAAGGCGCCGGTGGAGCATTTCACGCGCGCGGCGGCCAAGGAATTCGGCGCGCGCGGGATCTCGGTCACGGCGGTGGGGCCCGGCCCGATGGATACGCCGTTCTTCTATCCGGCCGAGGGCGAGGACGCGGTGGCCTACCACAAGACGGCCGCAGCGCTGTCGCCGTTCTCCAGGACCGGCCTGACCGACATCGCGGACGTGGTGCCGTTCATCCGCCATCTGGTCAGCGACGGCTGGTGGATCACCGGGCAGACCATCCTGATCAACGGCGGCTACACGACCAAGTAAGCCACCAAGTAAGCCGCCAGGCGAACGCACCCGCCGCCGGGCCGGCACGGCGGCGGGTGCAACAGATAGCGGGGAGAGGCAGTCGATGGCAGCGAGCCGGCCACATGGATAGATTCGACCAGTACCGCGTGTTCGCCCAGGTGGCGGAGATGGGCAGCTTCATCAAGGCCGCGCATGCGCTGGAGCTGCCGCGCGCGTCGGTATCCGCGGCGATCCAGCAACTGGAGGCGCAGGTCGGCGTGCGGCTGCTGCACCGGACCACGCGCCACGTGCGGCTGACCACCGACGGCGAGCAACTGCTCGAGCGCCTGCGCCCGCTGATGGCCGAGGTGGAGAGCATCGACCAGTTGTTCCACGCCGGCGGGCGGCAGTTGTCGGGCCGGCTCAGCATCGACGCGCCCAGCCGCATCGCCCGCCGCCTGATCGCGCCCGCGCTGCCCGGCCTGCTGCGCCGCCATCCCCGGCTGCAACTGTCGCTGGGCTCGAGCGACCGCGCCATCGACCTGGCGCAGGAAGGCGTGGACTGCGCGGTGCGCTTCGGCACGCCGCACGACAGCAGCCTGGTGGTGCGGCCGCTCGGCCACGTCGCCCTGGTCAACTGCGCCAGCCCGGCCTACCTGCGCGAGCACGGCGAGCCCGCCCAGCCCGGCGACCTCGCGCACGGCCACTGGGCGGTGGGCTACGCCTCGCCGCGGACCGGGCGCGAGCTGCCGTGGGAATACGCCGGGCGCGACGGCGCCACCCACACCATCGAGGTGCCCAGCCGCGTGATCGCGAACAACGTCGAGAGCTATATCGCCTGCTGCCTGGCCGGGCTGGGCCTGATCCAGATCCCGCGCTTCGACGTGCAGTACCTGCTCGACGCCGGCGAACTGGCCGAGGTCATGCCCGGCCACCGCGCCGCCGCCATGCCGGTGTCGCTGCTCTATCCGCACCGGCGCCAGCGCTCGCGGCGGCTGGACATGTTCGCGCAGTGGTTCGAGGAACTGATCCGCCCGCACCTGGACGACTGAATCGGGCGCCGCACGCGCCTATGCCGTCAGCGGCGCCTCGTATTCCTCGCGGAACTGATGCAGCGAACTCTCCACGACCGTCACGGCGCCGTCGATCAGGCCGCAGCGCCCGCTGCCCGGCAGGATGCTGCACAGGTTCTCCAGCGCCTCCAGGTCGGCATGCACGCCCCGGCCGGTATCGATCCGGTTGAGCAGCCGCATCAGCTGGAAGGTGCCGCCCTTGCATGGCGGGCACTGGCCGCACGAGCCCTGGGCGAAGAAGCTCACGTACTCGGCCACCTTGCGCACGATGCTGGTGCCTTCCGACACCACGATCATGGCGCCGGTGCCCAGCCGCGAGCGCCGCAGCCTGACCGAGTCGAAATCGAGCGCGACGTCGAGATCGCGTTTCGTCAGCAGGGTGTTCGAGGGGCCGCCGGTGAACACCGCCTTGAACTCCTTGCCCTGCAGCATGCCGCCGCCATGCTCGAACACGAGCGACTCGAGGCTCGTGCCCATCGGCAGCTCGTACAGGCCGGGGCGCAGCACGTCCCCCGAGAGCGAAAAGAGCTTGGTTCCCGCGGCATTGCCGACGCCGAGGTCCCGGTACCACTGCGCGCCGTGGCGCAGGATGCCGGGAACGTGCGCCAGCGTTTCCGCGTTGTTGACCACGGTCGGCGCGCCGCGCACGCCGTGCTCGGCCGGAAAGGGCGGCTTGCGGCGCGGGAACGGGAAGCCCCCCTCGACGCTGGCGATCACCGCGGTCTCCTCGCCCCCGATGTAGAGCCCCGAGCTGGGCACGACCTCCAGGGACACGGGCCCGCCCACCAGCCGCTCCAGTTCCGCGAAGCGGGGATGCCGCAGCCATTGCCCGACCGCCGCGCGCGTCGCCGCGAGGGATGCCGGCTGGTGCGGGTTGACGTACAGCACGACATGGTTGGCGCGGCACGCCGCGGCGGCGATGAGCGCGCCCTCGATGACCTGATGCGGCGTGTGCTCCAGAAGGAAGCGGTCCTTGAACGTGCCCGGCTCGTCTTCGTTGCCGTTGCAGATGATGTACTTGTCGCCGTCCGGCGCGGCTGCGACCGGCGCCCACTTGCGATGCGTCGCGAAGCCGGCGCCGCCCATGCCGCGCAGGTCGGCCTGCCCGATCTCGCCGATGATGGCCGCCGGCTCGCGCAGCGCCCGCGCGAGCCCCTCCGCGCCGCCGACCGCGAGCCATGCGTCCAGGTCGGCGCCGACCCGGTTGTCCTCCTTCAGGAGAACCTGGTTCGGTTGTGTCATCGCGCTCCCCCCCGCCCCGCTCACCGGACCCCGCGGACCACGCGGCCCCGCGCGCCGGAATGCAGCCCCGCATCGACGCGCAGGTCGAAATTCGCGTAGCCCGGAAACAGCATCGGCGCCTTGACGTGAAGCGGCAGCCCGGCGAGCGTCAGTTCGCGCTGCCAGGCATGCACGTGGCCGATGCCCGCGCGGCTGGCCATCGCGCCGTGCCACGAACCGGCCGCGCTGGCGCCCGCGCGCCGCCCCATGCTCAGGATGTCGAGCAGCGCGTTGCCCATCAGCCGGTTGCGCCCGTGGATGCCGCCCGCCACCTCGCCGACGCAGTACAGGCCGCCCACGTTCGTGGCGCCGTCCTTGCCGACCGCCACGCCGCCGTTCTGGTAATGGAGCGTCGGATAGACCAGGAAGGGCTCCCTGGCCGCATCCTGGCCGCACCGGCGCGCGAGGTGGCTCAGCGTGACGAGGCGCTCGGCCAGGATGCCGGGATGCGCCATTTCCAGCGTCGGCGTATCAAGGAAGACGCCCACCTGCTGGCCGCGCACGATGCCACGCCCCTGCGCGCACTCGCGCAGGATCGACGAGGCCACGACGTCGCGCGGCTTGAGCTCGTCGACGAAGCGCTCGCCCTCGCCGTTGATCAGCTTCGCCCCGGCGGAACGCGCCGCCTCCGAGATGAGCCCGCCGGCGAGATGCTCGGGGTAGGCGATGCCGGTGGGATGGTACTGGAACGAATCGAGTTCGCGCAGCCGCGCGCCCATGCGGTAGGCCAGCACCAGGCCATCGGCCGTGGCGCCGTAGTGGTTCGACGTCGGGAACGCATTCAGGTGCAGGCGTCCCGCGCCGCCGGTGGCGACGATCACGGCGCGCGCGCGCACCAGCACGAAGGTGCGCCATTCGAGGTTGTAGATCACCGCGCCGGCGCAGTTGCCGCGCTCGTCGGACAGCAGCTCGACCGCCGGGCACCGGTTCCACACCTCGATGCCGGGGTCCAGGTCCACCGCCTCGCGCAGCACCCGCATCAGTTCGAGCCCGGTGTAGTCGCGGTAGGAGAGGATGCGCGCGGCCGACGCCCCGCCCGGCTTCTTGCGCAGCAGGTTGCCGATGGGCCGGTCGTCCTCCTGGTCGAACGTCATGCCGAGCCGGATCAGCCAGCGGATGACGTCGGGGCCGTCCATCACCATCTGCGCGACGAGTTCGGGATCGCCGCGGAAGTGGCCGGCGCGCAGCGTGTCCTCGAAATGCAGCTGGGGGCTGTCGTCCTCGCCGACGGCCGCCTGGATGCCGCCTTCGGCCATCACGGTATTGCTGTCGCCGAGGCGCAGCTTGGTGGCGAGGATGACGCGCGCGCCCTCCTTCGCCGCCGTGAGCGCCGCCGCGCATCCGCCGCCGCCGCCGCCGATCACCAGCACGTCGGTGGTCACGAGCTGGGCCCCCGCGATGTCCACGTCGTCGATCAGCGCGTTGGCCTGCAGCTGGCGCGCCAGATCCGGCTGGCATGGCTCTCCCCGGTTCACGCCGATGGCGAGCGGCACGCGCGCGTCCGGGCCGTGGTCGGGATGAAAGCCTTTCAGGAGGGCGTCGGTGGCGTCGTTGCCGGGATCGTCATCGGGCGCCGCATTGGAGCCGCCGGCACCGCGCACCGCCGGCGTCATGCCGGGCCGGTAGCGCTGGCGGGCCTCGTCGTAGGGAATGCCTGCAAGCATGGTATTTGTTGGTCCGGTCAGCGTGGCGGGCGCGCGCCCGGCGCGTCGAAATCGATCCGCATCTCGCCGCTTTCGATCTGCTGCAGCCGGTGCATCAGGTTCGCCGGGCGCAGCCACAGCGCCGCGGTCATGCGCCGCACGAACAGGCCGAGGTGGTTGGGCCGGATCAGCTCGGGACAGGCCAGCGTGCAGAGATTGCACATGACGCATTCGTCGAAGACGCGGCCGGACTCCGCCAGCTTGCCCTCGACGGCGAGGTTCACCCCGCGCTGCACGTCGAGCCCCTTCGGGCACGCGCGGTCGCAGCCGCCGCAGTGGCGGCAATGCGCGGCTTCGGGGAAGGTCTCGCCGATCGATTGCAGCAGATGCCAGCTGTCGCCCGCTTCTTCGGGGCGATAGACGTGGCGCACCGGCGCGGTGAAATACTCGAGCGAGGCCACCTGCATGCCTTCCTCGATCAGGGTCTCGCAGGCAAGCGCGGTGTTGACCTCGCGCTCGCCGCCGCGCCGCACCAGCACGCGGCAGGAGCCGCACACGCCCTGGCCCATGCAGCCGACGCCCTCCACGAGCGTCTGCCCCGCGTGCAGGAACGCCTGCAGGATGGAGCAGTTCGGCGGGGCATCGATCTGGTGGCCTTCGATGGTCAGACGTACCATCCTTCGCACCTTGTCATTTTGTCTGGCGGCGCCGGCGCCACGCTGGCGCACTTGCCTAAAAGATCATATAAACCATAGCACATGGCGGTTATGGCAAAGAGGCAAGCAAGAGGGGAATCGCGATGGCGCCATTCCGGGGGGCCGCTGCCACACGCGCGGCACTGATTTTCATCGTCCTCACCCGCGCCGCGGAGCGCTCTGTCCGGCACATATGGCATCATTCCATCATTTTCGTCGGCCTGATCGTCCACATGATGCCGAAAGCCACCCAGGAAAAACGCACCAGACCGGTGCCATTGCCGCGGGCATCGCGGCGCGATTTCTTATTCTTTCCGTCGAAAAGATTCACTTCCGCTTGCGAAGTCCATCGATCAGGATTGCCTGAGCCTCGAACGCGCGCCATGCCGCCGGCAGGCACGGTTCGCGTCGACCGGCACGGGGACTTCGGCTGTCTTCATTCACTGTGTATCCCTCGAGGAGTTCGAAGATGCTCGCCAGGATAGTCGCGCTGTATCGCTACTTCATGTCCGTGGTGCCCTTCCGGCTGACGCCGGCCATCATCACCACGGTCGTGCTCATCACGCTGCTGCTCATCCCCACGCCAGCCGGCCTGAACGACAACGCGTGGGACCTGGTGGCCATCTTCCTGACCACCATCGTCGCCATCATTCTCAAGGTGATGCCGATCGGCGTGATGGCGATGATGGCCATCGTGATCGTGTCGCTGGCGCAAGTGACCTCGAACTCGTCCAAGGGCGCCATCGCCGATGCCCTGAGCAGCTTCTCCAATCCGCTGATCTGGCTGATCGTCGTGGCCGTGCTGATCTCGCGCGGGCTGAAGAAGACCGGGCTCGGCAACCGCATCGGCCTGATGTTCATCGCGCTGCTGGGCAAGCGCACCATCGGCATCGGCTACGGGCTGGCGATCTGCGAGCTGGTGCTGGCGCCGTTCACGCCCAGCAACACCGCGCGCGGCGGCGGCATCGTGCACCCGATCATGCGCTCGATCGCCGGCGCCTTCGACTCCGATCCGGCCAAGGGAACCCAGGGCAAGGTCGGCACCTATCTCGCGCTGGTCAACTACCACGCCAATCCGATCACCTCGGCCATGTTCGTGACGGCGACCGCGCCCAACCCGCTGGTGGTCGACTACGTGGCCAGGGCCACCGGCCAGGCGCTGCACCTGACCTGGACCACCTGGGCGCTGTGCATGCTGGTGCCCGGCCTGCTGTGCCTGCTGCTGATGCCGCTCATCATCTTCGTGCTCAACCCGCCCGAGCTGAAGGCGACCCCCAACGCCATCGACTACGCCAAGGGCGAGCTCGCGCGCATGGGCCCGCTCAGCGGCAAGGAGCGGGTCATGATGGGCGTCTTCGCCGTGATGCTGTTCCTGTGGGCCAACGTGCCGGCGATGATCTTCGGCCCGGCCTTCACCCTCGACCCGACCGTGGTCGCCTTCCTCGGCCTGTTCACGCTGATCATCACCGGCACGATCGACTGGGACGACGTGCTCTCGGAAAAGAGCGCCTGGGACACCCTGATCTGGTTCGGCGCGCTGGTCATGCTCGCGGAGCAGCTCAACAAGCTCGGCGTGATCGCGTGGTTCTCGGCGGACATGCGCGACGCCATCGCCGCCAGCGGCATGGGCTGGCTCGCGGTGGCCTCCGTGCTGGTGCTGGTGTTCGTGTTTTCCCACTACCTGTTCGCCAGCACCACCGCGCACGTCAGCGCGATGATGCTGGCCTTCCTCACCGTGGGCGCGCACCTGATCCCGCCGCCCTACGTGCCGCCCTTCATGCTGATGATGACGGCCGGCTCGGCGATCATGATGACGCTGACCCACTACGCCACCGGCACCTCGCCGATCATCTTCGGCAGCGGCTACGTGACGATGGGGCAGTGGTGGCGGGCCGGCGCGGTGATGTGCGTGTTCGAGCTGATCGTCTTCGCCGTGATCGGCGGCGTCTGGTGGAAGATCCTCGGATTCTGGTGATCCGGCCAGCGGCCGGCTGGCGGCCGCCTACAGCAGCCGCAATTCGGCCAGCGCCAGCGCGAAGGCGTCGTTAGGGCGCGGCTTGCGCGACATCTTGACCAGCGTATAGCGCGCCAGCGGCGGCAGCCGCCGCCACGCCTCGGCCTGGGCCGGCGCGAGGCCGGCCCAGGCGTACTGCGCCAGCACGGCGGCGGGCAGCGCGTCGAGCGCGCGCCACGACGCATCGGGCGCGGCGTCGAGCACGGCCGGCGCGCGGCCGATGTGCTGCCGCATGGCGGCGTCGAGCAATGCCCCGAAGCCGCCACCGTCATCGCCACCACCGCCGCCATCCTCGTCCCGCGCGCTGTCCAGGCTCGCCGCCACCAGCTGCCGGCGCGCGGGCAGCGGCAGCGCCTGCCACTCCGACAGCGCGATGGTCACGCCTGCGCGATCGAGCGCGAAGCGCACGCTCATGGGAATGTAGCGCCAGGACTGCATGGCTTCGGCATCGGCCGGAAAGCCGAAGCAGGTGACGCCGGGTTGCGGTGCCGTGGGCATGGTGGTGGTCTCCTGGAGGCGCGTCAGCCGGCCGCGCGCGGCGCGGCGGTACGGTGCAGCAGCACCGGGATGGATTTCGAGGTCGGCGTGTTGCAGAGGTCGGCCACGCTGTCCAGCGGCACCAGCGGGTTGGTCTCGGGATAATACGCGCCGATGCAGCCGCGCGGGATATCGTACTCGACCAGCAGGAAACCGTCGGCGCGGCGCTCGATGCCGTCGTCCCAGACCGTGGTCATGTCCACCCAGTCGCCGGCCGCGAAGCCGAGCAGCGCCAGGTCGTCGCGGTTGATGAAGACCACGCGGCGCTGGCCGAACACGCCGCGGTAGCGGTCGTCCAGCGCGTAGACGGTGGTGTTGTACTGGTCGTGCGAGCGCGTGGTCATCAGCGTCATCAGGCGCTCGCCGTGCTGCGCGCGCGCCCGCGCGATGGGGGTGTCGGCGCTGAGCGGGTTGACCAGGAACACCGCCTTGCCCGAGGGCGTGTGCCATTCGCGCTCGCGCGCCGCCACGCGCAGGTGGAAGCCGCCCGGGTGGGCGATGCGCGCGTTGTAGTCCTCGAAGCCGTCCACCACCGCCGCGATCTTGTCGCGGATGCGCGCGTAGTCCTCGGCGTACCACAGCCACGGCACCAGCGCGTCGCCGAGCGTGGCGCGCGCCATGCGCGCGACGATGGCGGTCTCGGACATCAGGTTGGGCGAGGCCGGGCGGTTCATGCCGTAGGAGATGTGCACCATCGCCACCGAGTCCTCCACGGTGACGCCCTGCGCCACGCCGTTCTGCATGTCGATCTCGGTGCGGCCCAGCGTGGGCAGGATCAGCGCGGCCTTGCCGTGCACCAGGTGGCTGCGGTTGAGCTTGGTGGCGATGTGCACGGTGAGGTCGCACGAGCGCAGCGCGTCCCAGGTGCGCGGCGTGTCCGGCGTGGCCGCGGCGAAGTTGCCGCCCAGCCCGACGAACACCTTGACCTTGCCGGCGAGCATGGCCGCGATGGTCTCCACCACGTCGTAGCCGTGATGGCGCGGCGGCGAGAACGCGAACACCTCGCCGAGCTTGTCGAGGAACGCCGCGGCCGGCTTTTCCTCGATGCCCACGGTGCGGTTGCCCTGCACGTTGGAGTGGCCGCGCACCGGGCACAGGCCCGCGCCCTCGCGGCCGATGTTCCCGCGCAGCATCATCAGGTTGGTGAGCATCTGGATGGTCTGCACCGAATGCTTGTGCTGGGTCAGGCCCATGCCCCAGGTGCAGATCACGCGCTGGCCGCGCGCGTAGATCAGCGCCAGGCCCTCGATGTCCTCGCGCGGCACGCCGGACTCGCGCTCGATCACGCTCCACGGCTCGGCGCGCAGGTCGGCCGCGAACGCCTCGAAGCCGGTGGTGTGGGCGGCGATGAAGCCGGTGTCGAGCACGCGCGGCCGGCCGGCGGCCACGGCCTCGTCGTCGAGCTCCACCACGCGCTTGGCCACGCCCTTGATGAGCGCGTAGTCGCCGCCGATGCGCGGCTGCACGAACACCGAGCAGATCTGCGTGCTCGACATGGTCAGCATTTCCATCGGGTGCTGCGGGCTGGTGAAGCGCTCCAGCCCGCGCTCGCGCAGCGGGTTGATCGAAACCAGGGTAGCGCCGCGCCTGGCGCATTCGCGCAGCTCGCCGAGCATGCGCGGATGGTTGGTGGCCGGGTTCTGGCCGAAGATCAGGATGGTGTCGGCGTGCTCGAAATCGTCCAGCGTGACGGTGCCCTTGCCCACGCCCACGGTCAGCGGCATGCCGCGGCTGGTGGCCTCGTGGCACATGTTGGAGCAGTCGGGGAAATTGTTGGTGCCGTAGACGCGCGCGAACAGCTGGTACAGGAAGGCGGCTTCGTTGCTGGCCCGCCCGGAGGTGTAGAACGCGGCCCGGTCGGCGTCGGGCAGCGCGCGCAGGTGGCTGCCGATCAGCGCGAAGGCCTCGTCCCAGGCGATCGCCCGGTAGGTGTCGCTCGACGGGTCGTAGACCACCGGATCGGTCAGGCGGCCGTGCTGCTCCAGCTCGTAGTCGGTCTGCTTCATCAGCACCTCGACCGTGTGGCGCGCCAGGAACGCCGGCGTCACGCGCTTGGAGGTGGCCTCGGCGGCCACCGCCTTGACGCCGTTCTCGCAGAACTCGAAGGTCGAGGCGTGCTCGCGGTCGGGCCACGCGCAACCCGGGCAGTCGAAGCCGTCCGGCTGGTTCTGGCGGAACAGCGTGCGATAGTTGCCGCCGGCCACCCGCTCCTTGAGCAGGTTGATCGCCACGTACTTGAGCGCGCCCCAGCCGGCGGCGGGGTGCGTATAGGGTTCGATGCGTGCTTTCGGCTTGCTGCTCATGGCGAGGCTCCGGGTTTCCGTACAGCGCGGTTGCGTCAGTGGCGGCAGGTTAGTGCGCGCGGCGGCGGGCGGCTTTCGCGGCGGCCCGCCGATGTCGGATTCGCACGGCACCGCGCGGACGGCGGGCGGCCACCACGCGGCCACCGTGCGAATCGGAAGAACGCGCGGGCGGCGCGAATACAGCCGCGGCGCGGCGCGCTACGCTGCGGCCCTGTTCCGTCACACCCGCCATTCCACCGTCCCCAAGGCCCGCACCGTGATCGTCCGACCCCCGCAGAACTGGTTTCGCATGCTGTTCGTCTGGAACGGCTCGGTGCTCCAGGACATCATTCCGCAGCTGGTCTTCATGGCGCTGGTGAGCGGGCTCGCGGTGGCCACCGGCGGGCGCGTGCTGGGCGAGAAGATCCCGCTCAATGCCGTTCCCTTCACCCTGTGCGGCGTGGCGCTGACCATCTTCCTGGCGTTCCGCAACAACGCCAGCTACGACCGCTACTGGGAAGCGCGCAAGCTGTGGGGCCACCTGTTCATCGCCTCGCGCACGCTGGCGTCGCAGGCGCTGTGCTACGCCGCGCCGGTGGACGGCGCGTTCGACGGCGCGGCCTTCGCGCGCGGCATCGTCGCCTTCGCCTGCGCGCTGAAGCACCAGTTGCGCGGCACCAGCCCCGCCGCCGACCTGTGGCGCCTGCTGCCCGCGCACGCGGCGGCGGCGCTGGCCGCCAAGCAGTACAAGCCGGTGGCGCAGCTCAACGCGCTGCGCGCGGCGCTGGCGGCCTCGCACCGGCGCCTGGGCATCACCGGCACCCAGCTGTGGATGCTGGACCGCCAGCTCGACCGCCTTGGCGAGGTGGTGGGCGGCTGCGAGCGCATCGCCTCCACGCCGATCCCGTTCGCCTACGGCGTGCTGCTCCATCGCACGGTGTACGCCTACTGCATGCTGCTGCCGTTCGGGCTGGTCGACTCCATCGGCATGGCCACGCCGCTGATCGCCATCTTCGTGTCGTACACGCTGATCGCGCTGGAGGCGATCGCCAGCGACATCGCCGAGCCGTTCGGCCTGGCGCCGAACAACCTCGCGCTGGACGCCATCACGAACGGCATCGAACGCTCGCTGCTGGAACTGTGCGAGCTCGAACTGCCGCCCGCGGCCACGCCCGTGCGCGCCTACCACCTGACCTGAGGAAGCCCGCCATGCCCGAGACGACCAACCCGCCCGCCGCGCGCCGCGGCCCCGGCGGCCAGAACGACGAAGGCGGCGAGCGCGCCGGCAGCATCGCCTGCGCGGTGGTGCGCCACGGCCCCGGCTTCTCCCGCCCCGGCCGCGACCGCGTGGCCGAGGAATTCCCGGTGGCGCTGGTCTTCAACGGCATCTCGCACGCGGTGATGATGACCACCCCGCGCGACCTCGAGGCGTTCGCGGTGGGCTTCGCGCTGACCGAGGGCATCGTCGGGGCCGCCTCGGACATCTTCGACATCGAGCTCGTCATGCATGAGAACGGCGCCGAGGTGCGGCTCCGCATCGCGCAGGAAGCCTTCCTGCTGCTCAAGCAGCGCCGCCGCAGCCTGGCCGGGCGCACCGGCTGCGGCGTGTGCGGGCTGGAAAGCCTGGCGCTGCTCGATCTCGCGCCGGCGCCGCTGGCGCCGGTGCCGGGCCGCGCCGAGATCCTGCCCGAGGCGGTCTGGCGCGCCGCGCGCGATCTGCCGGCGCACCAGCCGCTGATGCGCGAGACCGGCGGCATCCACGCCGCGGCGTGGTGCGCGCCGGACGGCGGCGTGCTGCGCGTGATGGAAGACGTGGGCCGCCACAACGCGCTGGACAAGCTGATCGGCCAGCTCGCGCTGGCGCGCGCCGACCTGCGCCAGGGTTTCGTCTTCATGTCCAGCCGCGCCAGCTACGAACTCGTGCGCAAGGCCGCGCGCATGCAGATCCCGGCGCTGGCCACGATCTCGGCGCCGACCTCACTGGCGATCGGCATCGCGCGGCAGGCCGGCATGCGGCTGCTGAGCTTCTGCCGGCGCGACAGCCTTTCGGAATTCGCCGGCGAGGCGCTCGCGCACTGCTGAGCGCCCCGACGCAACGACCGGGGTAGCGGGCGGCGGCGCTCACGCCGCGCCGAACAGCTCCCTGCACAGCGCCGTGCCGCCCTCGGTCAGCCAGACCGTGCCGGTGGCGCCGTCCGGCTCCATGCGCATGACCAGCAGGTTTCCTTCCTCGAGATCCACCAGCGTGCGCCGCAGCTCGCTCATCGGCAGGCCGGCGCGCTTGCGCAGGCGCGCCAGCGACATGGCGCGGCCGTCGCCGGCCTGGCCGGCCTCCCAGCACACCGCGAGGATGCTCAGCAGCGCGGTGTGCGCCTGGGGGTCCCAGTCCGGGTCCGGGTTAGCGTGCGGGTCCTGGCCGGTCATGGTGTCTCCGTGTGCGTGCGGGGTCGGTGGTCGATGCAAAGGCCGGTTCAGCGGCCGGGCGTGGCGGGCACCGGCGTCTCGCGGCTGCGCGCGAGCGCGCTCTGCGCCTCGCGGTTCAGCAGCGCGTAGCTGAGCCGGCTTTCCCACGCCAGCGTGGCCGCGCCGGTCACCAGACAGCATACGCCCGTGTCGGCAGCACAGGCGCCCGCCGCGCCGCAAGCTAAACCTAGGTATGAATCGCGCAAACCATCCGACGCCGCCCGCAACCGTTCGTAGGGCTGGTGGCCCGCCCGGCGCTGCGATACCTTGAATCCATCGCGGACCGACGTCCCGCCCCCATCCAGAACCCACATCGAGGTCCATCATGTTCCATGCCCCGCTCGCGTGCCACCCCGCCCCGGAAGACCTCGCGCCGGCGCCCTCCCGCTGCCCCATCGACCAGGAAAGCGCCTGGCGCTCGCCCGGCGGCGCGGCGCATGGCGTGGTGCCGGTGTCGCGCTGGACGCGCCGCGCCGGCGCGCCGTGCGCGGTGGCCCATCCCGGCAACGACGCGCACCACTGCATCGCCATGAGCCTGAAATGCACCTCGCTGACGTTCACGCACGCCAGCCGCGTGGTGGTGTCCGGCCGCGTCACTGCGGGCGTGGTGCAAGTCACCGCGCCGCGCGTGGCGGTGCGCGCCACCTTCGACGCGCCCAGCGACGTGCTCCACCTGTACGCCTCGCAGGCGGTGCTGGCCGAGTGCTACCAGGACCTGTTCGGCCACGCGCATGCCGGCGACATCGTGCTCGGCGATCCGCGCCTGGTGCAGGACGGTGCGCTCGAGCGGCTGGGACAGGCGCTGGCGGTGGCGCAGACGCAGGACGGCGGCGCGGGCCGCATCTTCACCGACAGCGTGAGCCTGGCCATCGTCTCGCGGCTGGTGGCGCGCCACTTCCAGCAGGCCGCGCCCAGGGGACGCAACATGACCGCGCTGCCCGCGTGGCGCCTGCGCCGCGCCACCGACTATATCGAAGCCCATCTGTCGGAAGCCATCGGCCTGGCCGACATCGCCGACAGCGCCGGCCTCACGCGCATGCATTTCGCCGCGCAGTTCCGCCTCGCCACCGGGCTGCGCCCGCACGAATACCTGCTGCGCCGGCGCATCGAGCGGGCCCAGGTGCTGCTCGGCGCCAGCGGCCAGACCATGCTCGACGTGGCGCTGGGCTGCGGCTTCCGCTCGCAGTCGCACTTCACCACGGTGTTCAAGCGCTTCGTGGGCGAGACGCCCTACAACTGGAAGGTCAAGAGCGGCCTCGAGCGCAAGGCCGCCTGATCCGCATGATGCACATCATGCGCCGCCGCCGCGCGGCGCGCGCCAGGCCATCCCGAACCGGAGGTGTCGACATGCCAGCCGACAGCAACGTCATCGACCGCGGCGCCCCCGCCCCGCGCGCCGCCGATCCCTGGCAGCAGGCCCTGCGCCTGTTGTCGGCCCGCGCGGAGGGCCTCGCGCCGCCGTGCGCGAACGCCGCGCCGCGCGCGGCGCGCGGCTACTACGGCGCGCTGATCAGCGTGATCGACCGGCCCGGCCCCGGCACCGCCACGCTGGCCTGGCGCGATGCCACCCACTGCCGCTACGGCGACCAGGAATGGGACGCCGCCACCGCGCGCGCGGCCGGCGTGTGCGCCATGAGCGGGCAGGCCATCGCGCCGGGCGACGCCATCTACAAGCCGCGCCCGTGCCGCCCGCGCCCGCGCAATGCCGATGCCATGATCCTGGCAACCGTGCTCGATGCCCCCGCGCGGTGACGGCGGTGACGGCGGCGGCGCGGCGCGTGCCGCCGGCCTGCTGCGCTGGCCGCTCGCGCTGCTGGCCACCGGCGTGGCCGGCGGCGTGGTCGGCCTCGCCGTGGCCACCCTGCTCCACTTCGTGCAGCACCTCGCCTACGGCTACGGCGCGCTGGCTTCCGAGAGCTTCCTGCAAGGCGTGACGCAATCCTCTCCGCTGCGGCGCGTGGCGGTGCTGTGCCTGTGCGGCATCGTCGCCGGCGCGGGCTGGTGGGCCGTGTACCGCTGGTGCCAGCCGCTGCGCGGCATCGCGCGCGCGGTGCGGGCCGAAGCCTGGCTGCCGCCGTTCGCCACCACCTGCCACGCGCTGCTGCAGGTCATCACCGTGGCGCTGGGCTCGCCGCTCGGCCGCGAGGTGGCACCGCGCGAGCTGGCCGCGATGCTGGCCGGCGTGCTGGCGCGCCGCCTCGCCCTGCCCGCCGCGCACGCGCGCCTGCTGGTGGCGTGCGGCGCGGGCGCCGGCCTGGCGGCGGTATACAACGTGCCGCTGGCCGGCGCGGTGTTCGTGCTCGAAGCGCTGCTCGCCACGGCGGGCTGGCGCGCGGTGCTGGCCGCGCTCACTACCTCGTGCCTGGCCGCGCTGGTGGCGCGCGCGGGGCTCGGCAATCATCCGCAATACCTGGTGCCGCACTATCCGGTGACGCCCGCGCTGCTGGCGTGGGCCGCGCTGGCCGGGCCGCTGCTGGGCGCGCTCGGCACCGTGTTCGCGCGCTGGACCGCGGCGGCGCGGCGGCGGGCCGCGGCCGGCTGGTGGCTGCCGCTGCTGTGCGTGCTCAACTTCGCCTGCATCGGGCTGGTCGCCACGCGCTTTCCCGCGCTGCTGGGCAACGGCAAGGGGCCGGCGCAGGTCGGCTTCGACGGCGCCTTCGGCGCCACGGCCGCGCTGGCCCTGCTGGGCCTGCGCGCGCTCTTCACGCTGACCAGCCTGCGCGCGGGCGCGCAGGGCGGCCTGCTCACGCCGGCGCTGGCCATCGGCGCGCTGCTCTCCATCGTGCTGGGCGAGGGCTGGTCCCTCGCCTGGCCCGGCACCGCGCCCGGCGCCTTCGCGCTGGTCGGCGGCGCGGCCTTCCTCGGCGCCACGATGCGCGCGCCGCTCACCGCGGCGGTGCTGATCGCCGAGTTCACGCGGCCCGGCGGCGCCTTGCTGCTGCCGGTGGCGCTGGGCGTGTGCGGCGCGTGGCTCGGCGCCGCGGGCATGCGCCGCCTGCGGGCGGCCGCGGCCTAGCCGCGCGCAGCTTCGCGCGCATCTCCGGCTAAACCAAAGGATAGGGCTGCGCTACCAATGCGCTAGCCCGGCGCACCTCGCGTACGAAGGCGCCGGCGCAACGCGGCTTCTATGCTTTCAGCAAGGAGCCGCATCGTGCGGTTCCCCTCGACGGCACACCTGCCGACACCACGCCTCGACCCACCGGAGAACCACCATGACCACCATGACCATCCTGACCCGACGCCTGCTCGCCACCGCCCTGCTCGCCGCCAGCGCGCTCGGCGCCACGCTTGCCCACGCCGCCGACCCGCGCGCCAGCGCGCAGGCCGGCGACAGCCACGGCTACCGCTTCAACGTCGACAAGCCGCGCGACGTCTATACCGACGGCGCGCGCAACGACAAGCGCGACGTCTACCTGGACGGCGCGCACGGCCGCAAGTACGACGCCTTCACCGAAGGCGCGCGCGCCGGGCAGCAGCCGCGGCCGTTCGCGGGCCTGCAACTGGCCGGCCGCGACCAGAGCGGCGTGTCGGCATCGCCCGCCGACGAGCAGAACTCGCACGCCTGAACACCGCGACGGCACCGGCGGCGCCCGCGATGCCGGGCGCCATCCACCCTCAACACGCATGCCGCACGAAACCGTGCCCAGCCGCATCGGCTCGCACCGATGACCGGCATGCCTTGCAGGGAACGGGAAAGAAGAAGAAGAAGAACCGGGACGGATCGTCGAATCCCGCGCGCCGGGATCCATGAGGGATGTTCACGTACTTCGATATCGCCGATGCCTCGGGCACCGGCACATCACAACGCCGCCGCGCGCGAAACGCGCGCGCCAGGCACAACCAAAGCAAAGCAGCCCGCCCCGGCTGCTCCGGGGCGGGCTGCTGCCGGCGTGGTCTGCATTCAGGCCCCGGCGTAGAACGGGTTGCGCGGCAGGTCGATGCGCGGCACCGTGTTCATCGACGCCTGCATCGGCATGCCGGCCGTCTGCGCGGCGGCCGGCGCGGCTGCCTTGTCGTTGCTGGCCATCTGTTCCTGCGCGGCGACCTTGGCTTCGGCAGCCTGGATGTCGGCCGGATAGGTCGCGTTGTCGATGTGCGGATCGTAGCCGGCCTTCTCGAGGCGGATCAGGTCGGCGCGCACTTCGGCGCGGGTCACGGGGCCTTGCGCGCTCTGTGCGCTCTGCGCGAACGACACCACGGGAGCGGCCATGACGCAGGCGACGAGTACGGTCTGGATCAGCGATTTCATGATGATTACCTCTTTCGGTTGGGTGGCCCGCCGGAGTGCGGTGCCTTGGTTCTTGCGTCAGGATGTGAGCAAGTTGTGATCATTGTTGGTCAGACGTGGTGACTCGCGGCTGACCATCTGATTACAAGGTTGTCACGTTGGCGCTGCGCCGGTCTCGCCCCTCCCGCAAGCCGCTCTTTCCTCTCTTTCCGGGCCGCTCCTGCGCTCCCCGCGCAACATGACGGCTTGGTCATGCGCCGGTCAGCGCCCGGTAAGCCCGCCGCGCCACACTGCATCCATGACCCGGCGCCGCGCGGAACCGGCCCCGCGGCGCCCCGCCACCCCTTGCCTGGAGGCTTCGATATGGATCGTCGGACCCGCCCCGCGGCGCCCCTGTGCCTTCAGCCGGCGCGCGCTCAGGAACAGCACCGGCGTGGCGTGGCTCGCGCGCAGCGCCTTGAGCACCGACCAGCCGTCCATCGCCGGCAGCGTCACGTCCAGCACGATCACGTCGTAGGGATATTCCTGCGCCAGGAACAGGCCGTCGACGCCGTCGGCGGCCACGTCCACCTGGCAGCCGGATTCCTGCACGCCTTTCTTGAGATAGGCGCCCGTCTTGGGCTCGTCCTCGATCACCAGTACGCGCATGTGCTTGTCCTCCGCGACATTGGCGGCGGCCGGGAGCGGCCGCCGCGTCAGCTTGAAGGTAGTGCACGCGCGGCGGCGCGGACAGCCCTACGATCGGTTGCGCGGCGCGCCCGTCGGGGTGAGGCGGCTATACCGGGATATGGGAGGCGCGCGGCGCCGTCACGACAGCGCGCCGGACGTCATGCCGAGCGCCTCGGCCTTGAGCACGAAGTCCGCCAGCGAGCGCGAGCCCATCTTCTTCATGGCCTGGCCGCGGTGGATCTTCACGGTGATCTCGCTCAGGCCCATCTCGCCGGCGATCTGCTTGTTCATCAGGCCGCGCACCACCAGCGCCATCACTTCGCGCTCGCGCGGCGTGAGGGTGTCGTAGCGCCGGCGCAGGTCGGCGCTGGACTGGTCGGCCGCGCGCCGCGCGGCGTCGCGCTCGAGCGCGCTGGTCACGGCGTCGAGCATGTCCTGGTCACGGAACGGCTTGGCGAGGAAGTCGGTGGCGCCCGCCTTCATGGCCTTGACCGACATGGCGATGTCGCCGTGCGCGGTCATGAAGACGATCGGGATCGGAATGCGCCCGGCCGCGATCTGCTCCTGCACGGCCAGGCCGCTCTGGCCCTTGAGGCGCACGTCAAGGATCAGGCAGCTCGGCGCGTCGCCGAGCTCATGCGCGAGAAATTCCTGCGCCGAGGCGAACGCCTCGACGCGCAGCCCCACCGAGCGCAGCAGCATGCCGACGGCGACGCGCATCGACTCGTCGTCGTCCACCACGTAGACGACCCCCGTACCCCCGCTTGCGCCGGGCTCATTGCTCATGGCTGGCTCCCTTGGTATTGCCTTCGGCCACGCCGGCGGCATCGCCGTCGTCCGGCTCGTGCAGGGGCAGCAGCACCTGCAGCAGCGCGCCGCCCTCCGGCGGCGACTCGGCCCAGATGCGCCCGCCGTGCGCCTCGATGATGGAGCGGCAGATCGACAGCCCCATGCCCATGCCGTCGGCCTTGGTGGTGAAGAAGGCGTTGAACAGGCGCCCGGCGTCCTCGGGCGCGATGCCCTTGCCGGAGTCGCGCACCTCGACCCGCACGTGCCGCTCGTCGGCCGCGCGCGTGGCGACCCGCAGGCAGCGCCGTCCGCCGACCGAATCCATCGCCTGCACCGCGTTCATCAGCAGGTTGATGAGCACCTGCTGGAGCTGGATGCGGTCGCCGCAGATCAGCGCGGGCGGCTCGCCCAGGCGCAGCTCGGCCTCCACGTGGTGGTCCTGCAGCTCGCGCCGCACCAGCGCCAGCGATTCGTCGACCAGCGCGTTGAGGTCCATCTCCGCGTAGCTGGGATCGCGCTTCTGCGCCATCGAGCGGATCTGGCGGATGATCTCGCTGGAGCGCCGGGCGTCGCGGATCATCTGCCGGATCGACTCGGTGGCCTCGCCGACCTCGGGCTGCGGGCGGTTGAGCCAGCGCAGCGCGGAGTCGCCGCAGGTGACGATGGCGGCGATCGGCTGCGTCACCTCGTGCGCGATCGACGCCGCCAGCTCGCCCAGCGTGGTGACGCGCATCACGTGCGCCAGCTCGGACAAGGTGCGCTGCAGCGCCTGCTGCGTCAGCGTGGTGTCGGTGACGTCCATGAGCGCGCCCACGTACTCGTAGCGGCCGGCCGCGGCCACGGTCCGCCGCGCCACCAGGTGCACGTGCTTGACGGTGCCGTCCGGCAGCAGCAGGCGGTGCGCCACGTCGATCTGCGGCACGCCGGCACGCACCTGCTCGCGCGCGGCCTGCACCAGCGCGAGGTCTTCCGGATGGGTGCGCTCGATCACCCGCTCCGCGCTCGGCTGCACGTCCCGGCCGTAGCCGAAGATGGAGTAGGCCTCGTCCGACCACGTCATGGCGCCCTCGGGCAGCCGCATGGCGATGCTGCCGGTCTTGCTCAGCTGCTGCGCCTCCGCCAGGAAGGCCTCGCTCTGCGCCAGCGCCGCCTCGGCGCGCTGGCGCTCGGTGATGTCGTTGTTGGTGGCGATGATGGCGACCGGCTTGCCGGCGCCGTCGCGCCACAGGGCCCAGCGGCTGGAGATGACCACGCGCGCGCCGTCGCGGCGGACGCGCTCCAGCTCGCCATCCCAGCGCCCGTTGCGCAGCAGTTCCTCGTGGATGCGCTCCGGCGGGATCGGGAAGCGCGTCTGCGTCAGGGTGTGCATGGGCTGCCCGATGGCCTGCGCGGCGGTCCAGCCGTACACCTCCTCGGCGCCGTGGTTCCAGAAGGTGATGATGTCGTTGAGGTCGTAGACGACGATGGCGTCGTGCGTCATGTCGAGCATCTGCACCTGCTCGCGCAGGCGCGCGTTGCTGGCCAGGTTGCGCACCGCCAGCAGCGAGGTGATGCCGATCGCCAGCAGGCTGAACACGCAGCGCGCCAGCGAGCCGCCGCCCATGTGCGCGCCCTTGGACAGCAGGAAGCCGATCACGGTGAGGACGGCGCAGACCACCGCCACCGCCAGCGTGGCGCGGCGCGAGCCGGTCAGCGCGACCAGCAGCACCACCACCACGTAGAGGACCGCGATGGCGATGTCCAGCGGCGTCAGCGCGTCGATCAGGAAGACCGCGACGGCCAGCAGCGCGGCCGCGCCCAGCAGGATGCGCGAGTCCGACAGCGCGGGGTCGCCCGCCCGGAACGACTCATTCATCGCGGGGCTGCCGGCGCGCGGCGGGCGCGAAGGGAATGGGGGCGGCGCATCTGGGGGGCGGCTCATTTCGGACAAACCGATTCGATGGCATGGTTCCTCGGCGCTTCGTTTTCTGCGGTGGCCGGCGGCGGCCCGGCGCACGCGGCAAACGCGGCAAACGCGGCACGCCGGGCATGGCGCGGAAAATTATACCGTTGCGTGGCCTTTGTCCCCGTGCCGGAAACGACGAACCCGGCGGCCAATCCAGCGGCAAACCCATCGACAAGTCCACCGGCGCCGCTCAACGGCCCGGCGCCGCGTCGCCGCGCGCGATCCGGTCCAGGCATTCCTGCACGGAAGCGCCGTCGACCGGCTTGCAGAGAAACGACAGCGCCCCGCTCTCCATCGCCTGCCGGCGGATCGCCTCGGTGCAGAACGCGGTGATGAAGATCACCGGAATGCGGCAGCCGGCCTCCACCAGCTTGCGCTGCATCTCCAGGCCGGTCATGCCCGGCATCTGGATGTCGGAGATCACCCCGGCCACCTCGGCGGCGCGGCCCGAATCGAGAAAGGCGTGGGCCGAAGCGAACAAAAGCACCTTCCAGCCCAGCGAGCGCACCAGGCTTGACGTGGCGAGGCGAACGGAATCGTCGTCGTCAACGATGGCGATTATCTGGTTGTTATGCAAAGCGACTACCTCGACCAAGCTGAGCAATGGGTCCGGTGCGCCAGCGGCGGCGGCAGTCCGGCTACCCTCGACTGCATGATACGGGCGGCGTTTTGCGCGCGGAATCATATATAGGTATATGCGCCGGCGCGCCGGGGCGCGGAAACTGGTGGCCGTGCCGTCCCGGCATCACTTCCGGCGGGAGGCAGGAAAAGAGGGGGAGCGGCGGCGCGTGGTACGCCGCCGCCTCGTGCTGGCTAGGAAGGCACCCACCAGCGGTGCAGCCAGCGCGCCAGCGTATCGAGCGCGAAGCCCAGCACGCCGATCACCAGCACGGTGGCGAGCAGCTCGGAGTAGGCCAGGCGGTCGCGCGTGTCGAGGATGAAGTAGCCCAGCCCGGCGTTGACGCCGAGCATTTCCGCCGGCACCAGCACGATCCAGACGATGCCGATCGACAGCCGCAGCCCGGTCAGCATGCTGCTGACCGCGCCGGGCAGCACCACGCGCGTGAGCATCTCGGCGCGCGTGGCGGCCAGGCTGCGCGCCAGCAGGATCCAGCGCGCGTCGAGCTGGCGCACGCCGGCGGCGGTGCTGAGCAGGATCGGCCAGACGCCGGCGAAGGCCAGCAGGAACACCACCGAACGGTCGCCCACGCCGAGCGCCATCACCACCACGGGCATCCACGACAGCGGCGAGATCATGCGCAGGAACTGGAAGGCCGGCGAGACCGCGGCATCGACGGCGCGGGCGCCGCCGACCAGCAGGCCCAGCGGCACGCCCGCCAGCAGCGCGATGGCCAGCCCGAGCAGCACGCGCTTCAGGCTCGCGGCGACGTGCATGGGCAGGTCCGGCTGGCGCAGCAGCTCCGCCAGGCTGGCCAGCGTGGCCGCCGGCGTGAAGCGCGCCGCCAGGCCCTCGGCCCGGCCCGCGCCGGTGGCAAGCCACCACAGCAGCAGCAGGACCGCCAGCCCGGCCAGGCCGCGCCACAGGTCGGCGTGGAACATGCGCTTTGCGGCGCCCTTTGTCGTGCCCGTTTCCGCGCCCTTCGCCGGCGCGTTCGCGGTTGCGTTCGCGGGCGCGACGATGGCTCCGCCCGCCAGCCCGTTCACCGATCCATTCACCGATCCGCTCGCCGATCCATCCCCCGGCCCCCGCGCCGGCACGTTCTCCCGCTGCGTCACGCCGCGATCTCCTCCTGCCGCGTGAAGCCCTCGGGGAAGCCGAAGGCCTTGAGGCCGCCGGCGTCGGCCAGCGCGCGCCGCACGAAGCGGTCGTCGACCAGCTCGCGCGCCGCGCGCTGCGGGTCGAGCGTGGCGAGAAACGCGCTGTTGCCTTCGATCAGCGTGCCCTTCAGGCGCCGCACCAGTTCCTCGGTATAGCTCGGATACGGATAGGGCTGGAAGTCGATGCGGTTGTCCTTCCAGTCGGGATGGTGGATGGCGCCGCTGGCGAGATAGCGGCCGTGGTCGCCGGCATCGGGGGCGAGCACCTTGCGCAGCGCGTCGAGCGTGTGCGGCGTGTAGCGGTTGGCGCCGTCCTTCGACAGCAGCGCCGCGGCCTCGGCACGGTGGTCCTGGGTCCAGCGCTGCGCCCTGACCACGGCGTTGACCACCTTCTGCGACCACTCGGGGCGGCGGTCCAGGTCCTGCTGGTGCATGAACACCACGCAGCAGGCGTGGTTGCGCCAGACATCGCCGGTGAAGCGCAGCACCTTGCCGATCTTGAGCGTCTCGGCGGCGGCGTTGAACGGCTCGGCGACGATGTAGCCTTCGATCTGGCGCGAGGCCAGCGCCGGCGGCATGTCGGACGGCGCCATCACCGCCAGGTTGACCTCGTTCGGCGCCAGCGCGCCGGTCTTCTTCGTCACCGGCACCAGGCCGTCCTTCCTCAGCAGCGTCTGCAGCACCACGTTGTGGATGGAGTACCAGAACGGGATCGCCACGGTCTTGCCGCCGAGGTCGCGCACCGACGACACCTGCGGCGCCACCGTCAACGCGGAGCCGCCGACGTGGTTCCACGCCACCACCCTGGCCGGCACCTGGCTGCCGAAGCGCGCCCACACCGTCATCGGCGACAGCAGGTGGACCACGTTGACCTGGCCGGAGATGAACGCCTCCACCAGCTGGGCCCAGCTGCGCAGCAGGGTCGGCTTCTCGGCCTTGATGCCTTCCTGCTCGAAATAGCCGTTGTTGTGCGCCACCAGCAGCGGCGTGGCGTCGGTGATGGGCAGGTAGCCGATGCGCACCGGCGCATCGGGCTCCGCGGCCGCGCGCGCGTTCAGGGCATTGAGCAGCGGCAGCGCCCCGCCGGCGGTAAACAGCGTGGCGAGCTTGAGCAGCTCACGCCGGGACATCGGTACCTGGCACATCGTTCACCTCGTCGGTTGGGTTCGTGATTGGTCAAACGGAAGCCGGCCGCAGCAGCCGGCGCAGGTGCAGCACGATCTCGATGCGCAGCGCGCCGAGCGCCTCGACCTGCGACCCGCGCGGGTGCGGCAGGCCGATGCGCCATTCGTGCGCGACCGAGGCCGGCGCGCCGGGCGGGCCGCCGAGCAGCACGATGCGGTCGGACAGCAGCAGCGCTTCGTCGATGTCGTGCGTGATCAGCAAGGTGGCGGGCCGGTAGGCGCGCACGATGCCGAGCAGCAGCGCCTGCATGTCGACGCGCGTGATTTCGTCGAGCGCGCCGAACGGCTCGTCGAGCAGCAGCGCCCGCGGCTGGCGCGCCAGGCAGCGGGCCAGCGCCACGCGCTGCGCCATGCCGCCGGACAACTGCGCCGGGAACAGGTGGCGCGCGTCCAGCAGGCCGACCGCCGCCAGCGTCTGCGTCACGCGCCCGGCGCGCTCGCCGCGGCCGATGGCGGGCTGGCGGCGAAAGCCCAGGCCAAACCCGACGTTGTGCTCCACCGACAGCCACGGCAGCAGGCAGGCGTCCTGGAACGCCACCGCGATGCGCGGATGCGGCGCGGCCAGCGTCTCGCCCAGCATGCGCACGCTGCCGCGGGTCGGCTGCTGCAGGCCGGCGAGCAGGCGCAGCAGGCTGGACTTGCCGGCGCCGCTGGGGCCGATCACGGAGACGATCTCGCCCGGCGCCAGGCGCAGGTCGAGCCGGTCCAGCACGGTGCGCGCGCCGCCGGCGGCGCCATACGCCAGAGCGACGCCCGCGGCTTCGAGCAGCGCGCCGCTCATGCCGCCTCGCGCGGCGCCTGCCCGGGCTGCGGGCGCGCCAGCTCGGCTTTCAGCTGCACCAGGCTGGGCGTGACCACCGGCAGGAAGGCCGCCTCGCGCCAGCGCCGCGCGAAGCCGTCGTTGCGCGAGCGCAGGTAGGCCGCGCCGCCGCGCGCCTGCAGCTCGAGCTGCATCGCGGCCAGCGCCAGCTCGACCAGGCGGATGCGGATGGCGAACAGCGCGCGCGGCGCGGCGAGGAAATCGTCGCGGTCCGCGCTGCCGTCCGCGCTGCCGTCCGCGTTGCCGTCCACCCCGCCGGCCAGCCGCGCGGCCAGCGCTTCCAGCTCGCCGGCCAGCGCGTCGAGCTCGTCGTCGAGCACCGAGCGGCCGGCGCCGCTGCGCCCCCGCGCCGCCGCCAGGGCGCGCCGCGCCAGCCCGATCGACAGGCCGCATTGCAGGCCGAGAAAGGCCGGGCGCACGCGCGGCAGGAAATGGTGCGCGTCCTCGTGCAGCAGCCAGCCGGCATCCAGCGCCACGGCGTCGAAGCGCAGCGTCGCGGTGTGGCTGCTGCGCAGGCCGATCAGGTCGAGGTCGTCACCGCGCGCCACGCCGGCCAGCGGATACGGGATGGCGTAGACGCCGGCGCGGCCGGTGGCGAGGTCGTCGGCCGCCACCGCGACCGCGAAGCCGTCCGGGTTCAGGTTGGTGACCCACGGCAGCGCGCCGTCGATCTGCCAGCCGGTGTCGGTAGCGCGCGCGCTGACCTGCAGCGCCTCGATGCCGCCGAGGAACTTCATGGCGTTGGACAGCCCGGTGGCGCCGGCCAGCGTGCCTTCCAGCAGCGGCCCCAGCCAGCGCCCGGCCAGCGCGCGGTTGGGCGTCTGCAGCAGGTATTCGATGAAGGTGCGCTGCCCCCACAGCACGAACGCGGCGGTCTGCGAATGCCCGGCCACCGCGGCGATGGCGGCGATGGCGTCCGAGGTCCTGCCGCCGTCGCCGCCGGCCGCGCGCGGCACGCCGACGCGGAACAGGCCGGCCTGCGCCAGCCGCGCGAGCAGCGCGGCCGGATCGGCGGCGCCGCTGTCGAGCGCGTCGGCGTGGTCGTCAAGCCATTGCGCGAGGGTCGGGTCGAGCGTGGTCATCGGGCACTCCTGTGCTTGGCTTCGGTGGCGGGCCGCATCAGGCCGCGCCGCGCGTCCAGCGGTAGCTTTCCAGTTCGGGGTTGAGCGGCGTCTGCGACAGGTTGTTGCCGAAGTTGCACAGCGTGGCCAGGGCCACGCCGAGCACCACGTCGAGCGCCTGGGCCGCCTCGAAGCCGGCCGCCACGAAGGCGTCGAAATCGGCCTGCGGCACCGCGCCGCGGTCGCGGATCACCGCGCGGGTGAACGCCGCCAGCGCTTCGAGGCGGGCGTCCGGCACCGTGGTCTGGGCGCGCAGCGCGCCCACGGTGTCAGCGTCGAACTTCACCTTCTTGAGCGCGACCGCGGTGTGGCCGGCCACACAGAAGCCGCAGCCGTGCGTGGCCGCCGCGGTGATCTGCACCACCTCGCGCTCGGCCAGCGTCAGCGAGCCGCGGCCGTTGATCTCCGACAGCGTCAGGTAGGCTTCCAGCGCGGCCGGCGCGTTGGACAGCGCGGCGATCAGGTTGGGCAGGTAGCCGTTGCTGGCGATGGCGCGCGCGACGAAGGGCCGGCTGGCCTCGGGGGCGGTGTCTGCGGTGTTGAGGGGAAAGCGGCTCATGGCGTCGGGGGAAAGGTGTTGGACACAGGCCGATTGTGCGATCCGCCGGTGCGCCCCGCCATGCGCGAGTGTCGCGATTTCCTGCTGTTTCGTCTGCGAATGCGCGCGCGGCTTATTCCAGTGCCGGCGCCGCGTGCGGCAGCGCCGACGGCGCGCCCTGCTGGCCCGACTGGCCCGGCTGGCCCTGCCGGCGCACCGCGCCCGGCTGCTCGCCGGTGGCCTTCTTGAACGCCCGCGCGAACGCGGCTTCGGAGCGGTAGCCCACCTGCTCGGCCACCTGCGCGACGCTGCAGCGGCTGGCCAGCAGCTGCGACGCGATCTTCATGCGCAGCAGCAGCAGGAACGCCGCCGGCGACTGCCCGCAGGTTTCCATGAAGCGCTTGCAGAACGTGGCGCGCGACATGTGGACCAGCTCCGCCATCGACTCCAGCGTCCAGGGCCGCCCGGGATGCCGGATCAGCGCCAGCATCAGGCTGGAGAATTCCGCGCTGCGCAGCAGCGGCCACAGGCCGCGCGCCACGTCCTCGCGCGTGGCGAGATGCCGCACCACGTAGAACAGCAGCAGGTCGACCAGCCGCGCGATCAGCGGCGACGGCTCGGCGTCGCCGCGGCGCGCCTCGGCCAGGATCAGGTCGAACAGCGGGCGCGCGCCGGCCAGCGCCTGGTCCCGCGCGGGCAGCACGAGGTAATCGGGAAACGGCGCCAGCAGGACTTCGCTCAGGCCGGGGCGGAAATCGAAGAAGCCGCAGGCCAGCCCGGTGCCGTCCGGCGCGGACGGCTCGAGCGGCTGCATGGCCGCGGCCGGCGCGCAGGCCTGACCGTCGGCATGCGGGCCGAGATGATGGGGCACGTCGCGCAGGAAGAACACCGCGTCGCCGGCCTGCAGCGGCACGCCGGGCTCGCCGGGCAGGTGCAGCCAGCATTCGCCGTGCAGCACGAGGTGGAAGCCCGCGCGCATGCGGCCGGCGACCGAGGCGCGCCAGCTGCCGCAATACTGCCCGATGTGAAAGAGGGTGGTCTCGAGTTCCAGGCTGCTCAGAACCCAGTGGACCAGGCGATCCGTGTGATGCATAGCGTGCGAGGACGAGCGCCGCACGGAAAGCGCGGCCCGACTGGTCACGATAGCCCACCAGCCGGGCACGGCTAAGGATTTTTTCCGCATGTGCATATGCGCATGCGGCGGGACCGGCGATGCGCCGGCCCGGGCGCGGCGCACGCGGCTATTGCAGCAGCGCGTCCTCGAACGCCTTCTGCGACGGCGCGCCGAACAGCGCGTCGAAGCCGCGCGCGCCGCGCGCCGCCGGCTCGCCGCCGGCGTCGACGGGCGGCTCCATGCCGCCTTCCAGCAGCCGGCGCAGCGCGTCCAGCCCGTCGGCCATCCCCTGCGCGGCGGCGCCGGGCAGCAGCGTGGTCAGGCTGACGCGGCGCACGCCGAGTTCGCGGATGCGCCGCAGCGGCAGGCTGGCCGACGACGGGCTCGGCGCCAGCCCGGTGCCGATGCTCAGCGTGACGGGAATCTCCAGCGCCCCGACCAGCCGCTCCACGTTCGACGCGGTGCGCGGCGCGATCGGCAGCAGCAGGTCCGCGCCGGCCGCCTCATACGCCCGCGCGCGCGCGATCACCTGCTCGGGCGGCTCGCAGGCGAAGGCGTCGGTGCGGGCGATGATGAGGAAATCCGGGTCCCGCCGCGCGGCCCGCGCCGCGCGGATCTTGCCCACCATCTCCGCCACCGGCACCACTTCCTTGGCCGCGCCGGCGCCCCAGCGCCGCGGCACCACCTGGTCTTCGAGGTTGAGCCCGGCGGCGCCGGCTTCCTCGAACAGCTCCACCGCGTAGTGGACGCCGCGCGCGTTGCCGAAACCGGCGTCGCCGTCCGCGGTGATCGGGATGGCCGAAGCCCGGACCAGCCGGCGGCAGTGCTCGACGGTCTCGGTCAGCGTCAGCAGGCCGATGTCCGGCACGCCCAGCAGCGCGTACGAGAGCATCGCGCCGCTGATGCAGGCGCTGCGGTAGCCGGCCTGCTCGACCAGCCGCAGGCTGAAGACGTCGTGCACGGCCGGCGCGACGACGAAGGCTTCCTCGCGCAGCAGCGCGCGCAGCGCGGCCCTGGCCGCGGCCGGCGTGGGGCGCGGCGTGGGGGGCGTTGAGGTGCTGGTTTCCATGCGAGTCTGCGCGCGCGCCGTCATGACGGCATGCACGCGGCCATGCGTCCGCGCGCCAGCAGCAGCGCGGCGCGGCGCCGCGCGCTTTCGGTCTCGTGCGGCAGCGCGCCGTCGTCCTCGCGCAGCGCGCCGGCATCGCGCACGGCCAGCGCCGCGCGCGCGGCGTCCAGCTCGCGCGCGGTGGGCGCGTAGGCCGCGTTCACCACCGCGACCTGCTCCGCGTTGACGCAGGTGGCGGCCTGGAAGCCGAACGCCCGCGAGCGCCGCACCATCGCCGCGAACTCGTCCGCGTTGCGGTAGTCGACCACGCTGGCGAGATAACCGAGCGGCACGATGCCGGCCGCGACCGCGGCGAAGATCATCTGCTGCTTGGGCAGGCGCAAGGTGTCCTCGGACGACACCATCGCGCATTCGCGGGCAACGTCCTCGCCGCCCAGCCCGATCGCCACCAGGCGGCGGCTGGCGCGGCAGATCTCTTCCATGCGGCCGATGGCCGCGGCGGTCTCCACCAGCGCGATCAGCCGGATGCCGCCGGCGGCCAGCCCGCGGCGGCGCTCCCACGCGCCGACCAGCTCGTCGACCAGCATCAGGTGCTGCGCGCCCATCGCCTTGGTCATCATGATGGCGTCGGCGCCGGCGGCGACCGCGTGCTCGATGTCGGCGGCGGCCAGGTCCATGCGTCGGTTGATGCGCACCGCCACGCCCATGCCCGCGGCGCGGCACGCGGCGGCGGCGCGCGGCAGCGCCTGCCGGGCCTGCGCCTTGTGCGGATAGGGCACGAAATCCTCGAGGTCCAGGATGGCGGCATGCGCGCCGCTGCGCAGCGCGTCCTCGAGCCGCCGCGCGTCGTGCGCGGGAACGTACAGCAGCGATAGCCAGGGCAGCGGCGTGGCGTCTTGGGTCATGGGGTCGGTCAGTCGGCGGTGATGTGCTGCGAGACCACGATCTTCTGGCGCAGCTTGTATTCGCGGTGGATCAGGTCGGTGAACTGCTCGGCGGTGGTGGACTGCGGCAGCGCGCCGTTGCGCTGCAGGACCGCGACCAGCTCCGGGCTGCGCAGCGCGCCCGCGCTGGCGTCGCCCAGCACCTTCCGGACCGCGGGCGGCAGGCCGGCGGGGCCGGCCAGGCCGAACCACGCCATGTTGTTCATCTCCGGCAGGCCGGCCTCGGCGTAGGTCGGCACGTCCGGCAGCTCCGGAATCCGCTTCGCCGACGCCACCGCCAGCGCGCGCAGCTTGCCGGACTTGATGAAGGCCAGCGAGGACGACACGTTGTCGAACTGCGCGGCGACCTGCCCCGCCACCGTGTCGGCCAGCGCCGGGCCGGAGCCGCGGTAGGGCACGTGCGCGATCTCGGTGCGGGTCAGGCGCTTGAACAGCTCGCCGTCGAGATGGGCGATGCTGCCCACGCCCGAGGTCGCATACGAATACTTGCCCGGGTTCGCCTTGAGCAGCGCGATGAATTCCTGCAGCGTGCGGGCCGGGATGTTCGGGTTGACCGTCACCACGTTGGGCACGAAGGCGATCAGCGAGACCGGCGTGAAGTCGGCCATCGGGTCGTAGGCCGGCTTGCGCGAGGTCAGCGGCGCCGTGGCCAGCGTGCTCACGGTGGCGATGCCGAGCGTGTAGCCGTCCGCCTCGGCGCGCGCCACCGCGGCCGCGCCGATCATGCCGCCGGCGCCGGCGCGGTTGTCGACCACCACCGGCTGCCCCAGGCGCTTGCCCAGCTCCAGCGCGAAGGCGCGGCCGACGATGTCGGTGGTGCCGCCGGCGGCGTAGGGCACGATCAGGTGGATCGGCCTGGACGGATAGGCCTCGGCTGCCGGCGCCGTGCCGGACCAGGCCGCGGCGGCGATCAGGAGCAGGCCGGCGGCGCGGCGAAGCGGTGCGTGGCGAAGCGGTGCGTGGCGAAGCGGAGTCGGCTTGGACATGGAGGACATGGCGGGCGCGTTGGCGAGAGGGGTCGGCATGGTGACCGTGGAGGAAAAGGAAAAGGCGGCGGCCGCGGCCAGCCGCGGCGCGATGTCGCGCGGGCCGGCCATCGTCATTCCTTCGGCATGCTGGCCGCGAGCTTGCGCATGACCGCCTGGCGGCCCGCGATGTCCCTGGCCCAGGCGTCGCCGTCGAGATAGGCCAGCACCGGCGCGTCGTTGCCGGCCTGGCGCAGGTAGTCGGGGTCCTTGAGCGTGGCCTGGATGGCCTGCCGCAGCCGCGCCACCAGCGCCGCCGGCACGCCGGCGGGCACGGCGATGCCGCGCTCGGCCGGCATCACGTCGTCGATGCCCTGCTCGCGCGCGGTGGGCACGTTCGGCACCGAGGCCGCGCGCCGCTCGCCCATCTGCGCGAGGATCTTCAGCGGCACGGCTTCCTTGCCCACGTCCTGCATCTCGCCGGTGGTCACGGCGGCGAAGTCGATATGGCCGCCGAACAGCGCGGTCTTGGACTGCGAGGTGCCGTTGAAGGGGATGTCGTTGAGCTTCACGCCGCCGGCGTTCTGCAGTTGCAGCAGCGCGAGGTGGCCGTTGGTGCCCACGCCGTTGTGGCCGAACGAGAGCGAGCCGGGGCGCTGCCTGAGCGCCGCCACCACCTCGCCCAGCGTGTTGTACGGGCTGTCCTTGCGCGCCACCAGGATGGTCGGGTCGCTCAGCACGCGCGCCACCAGCCGCAGCGCGGCGGGATCGAACTGGGTCTTGCGGTACAGCGGCACGAACGCCATCGCCGGCAGGTTCACCACGCCGATGGTGTAGCCGTCGGCCGGCGCGCGCATCAGCCCGATGTTGGCGATCTCCCCGGCCGCGCCGGGCTTGTTCTGCACCACCAGCGTGGCGTGGCCGCCCAGGTGCTTCTGGATGAACGGCGCCATCGTGCGCGCCATCGTGTCGGTGCCGCCGCCGGCGGCGAAGCCGACCAGCACCTGGATCGGCTTGTCGTCGGGCCACTGCGCCAGCGCGCCGGCGGCGGCGCTGGCCAGCAGACAAAAGCACAAGGCGCGCAAGCCGCGTTTGCTCATGATTCTTCACCGGGGCGTAGTTGGACAATGCGACAAAGATACGCAGCCCCCTCTGATGAAGAAAGCGACAAATATTCAATCCGTCACGTGAAGAAAAGGAATATGATCCGTCCCCATCGATCCGGGGGCCGCCGATGACGCTCAAGCAATTGGAAGCATTTTTCTGGGCCGCGAAGCTCAACAGCTTCGCGGTGGCGGCCAGGCGCCTGCATGTGACGCAGTCGACCCTGTCCAAGCGCATCGCCGAGCTGGAAAGCGACCTCGGCAAGCCGCTGTTCGACCGCACCGGCCAGCGCGCCGTGCTCACCGACGCCGGCGAGCAGCTGGTGGCGCACGCCACGCAGATGCTGGACATCGAGAGCCGCATCCGCGCCGACCTCGACGTGGCGGCGTCGCTGCGCGGCACCACGCGCTTCGGCATCAGCGAGCTGGTGGCCTCGACGTGGTTCCCGCGCTTCGTGGCGCGCGTGCGCCACCTGCATCCCAACCTCGCGCTGGAGCCGCAGGTGGACCTGACGCGCAACCTCGAGCGGCGCCTGGAGCGCGGCGAGCTGGACTTCGCCATCGTGCCGGGCCCGGTGCCGTCGACGGCGCTGTCGTCCGACCTGCTCGGCGAGCTGGAATACCGCTGGATGGCCGCGCCGCAGCGCCTCGCCGCCGGCACCCGGCTCACGCCCGCGCACTTCGCCGACAACCCGGTCATCATGCTCAGCGCCGAGGCCGGCCTGTCGCGCGCGCTGGAGAACTGGGCGGACAGCCAGCAGATCGTGATCTCGCGCGCGGTGGTGTGCAACAGCCTGTCGGCGGTGATCGCGCTGGTGATCGCCGGCGTGGGCATCAGCCTGTTTCCGCGCGCCTACGTCGCGCCGCTGATCCGCGCGGGCAAGCTGGCCGAGCTGTCGAGCACGCCCACGCCGCACAACCTGCGCTACTGCTTCCACTGGCGCAGCGGCGACGCGCGCTCGCTGGTGTCCACGCTGCGCGCGATCGCCGGCGAGGAGGCCGACTTCGCGGCGGCGTCGGCGCTGTGGCCGCTCATCGGCTAAGAAGTCGTTTCAAAAAGATCCTGGCGTCGTTGCGGGGCACGGCAAGTACCACTTGTACTGTCTGCGGCCGCGCGCCTGGCCAGGACCGCTTCGCTTCATTTTGAAACAACGTCTTGGGCACTGGTTAACGCCCCTCCGGGGCCGCGCCGGCGTTCGGCGTCCGCTCATTTGCGTCCGCTCACCTGCGCCAGCGCCTGCCTGACCGCCGCGACCGCGCGCGCCACGTCGTCGCCGGTGGTGCGCCAGTTGCAGACCGAGACCCGCATGCAGCGCTGGCCGCGCCACGTGGTGCCGCCGAAGTAGGCCTCGCCGCCGACGGCGATGGCGGCGATCACCGCGTCGGTGTGGCGCTCGTGGTCGGCGGCGCGCGCGCCGGCGCCCGGCGCCGGGAAGCGCACCAGCCCCTGGTTGACCTCGGAGCGCCACACCACCTCGGCGCCGTCGAGCGCGCCGATGCCGTCCACCAGCGCGCCGGCCAGCGCGCTGGTGCGCTCCAGCAGTTCGGCCACGCCCTGCCGGCCCAGCTGGCGCAGCGCCGCGTAGGTGGCCACGGCGCGGCCGCGGCGCGACCATTCGGGGTTCCAGTCGAGCGCGTCGCGCGCGCCGTCCACCCGCAGCAGATAACTCTCGCGGTGCGACATCGCGGCGAAGTGCGCGGCTGGGTCGGCCACGAAGGCGTAGCCGCAGTCATACGGCACGTTGAGCCACTTGTGGCCGTCGGCCACCCAGGAATCCGCCGTGCCGGCCGCCGCCACCAGGTGGCGCAGGCGCGGGCTGGCCGCCGCCCACAGGCCGAACGCGCCGTCCACGTGCACCCAGGCGCCGCGCGCGCGCGCCAGCGGCACCAGCGCGGCGAAGTCGTCGTAGGCGCCGGTGTTGAGGTCGCCGGCCTGGAGCACCACGATGGCCGGCACGCCGGGCTCGCTGTCCAGCGCGAACTGCAGCGTGGCGGGCGCCAGCCGGCCGCGCGCGTCGGTCGGCAGGCTCACCAGCGCGCGGCGGCCCAGGCCCAGCAGCCGCAGCGCGCGCTGCAGCGAGCCGTGGTGCTGGTCGCTGGTCAGCACGCGCACGCGCGGCGCGCCCCACAGGCCGTCTTCCTCCACGTTCCAGCCGGCGCGCGCCAGCAGCGCGTGCCGCGCTGCGGCCAGCGCCACCGTGTGCGCCGTCTGCGAGCCCGTGACCAGCGCGAAGCTGGCCGCCGCCGGCAGTTGCAGCAGGTCCTTGAGCCAGGCGCCGCAGGTTTCCTCGATCACCGCCTCGGCCGGGCTGCAGGCGTGGATGGCGGCGTTCTGGTCCCACACCGAGGTCAGCCAGTCGGCCGCCAGCGCCGCCGGCAGGCTGCCGCCGATCACCCAGGCGAAGAAGCGGCCGCTGGCGCTGCGCATGAGGCCGTCGCCGGTGTTCTCGACCAGCTCGCCGATCACGCGCGCGGGATCGAGCGAGCCTTCCTGCAATGCGGCGGCAAAGCGCGCGCGCAGCGTCTGCAGCGAGGCCGTGGCGGCCACGGGGCCGTCGGCCAGGCTGGCCAGGTAGTCGCGGGCGTGCGCCAGCGTCTGTTCGAGCAGGGGGATTTCGGTGGACTGGCCGGGGTCGTGCATCGTGTCTGCCTGGAGGCTGGGTGGTGTTGAGCGAAATGATCCTGCGCGCAAGACTAGCGGGCCGATGCGCGCCGCGCTATCGACATTTCGCGGCGCTTCGTTTAGTTTTCCTCAACATGAAGACATCGCTCCCACCCCTGAACGCCCTGCTCGCGTTCGACGCCGCCGCCCGCTGCCTGAACCTGGGCGCCGCCGCCGACCTGCTGTGCGTGACCAAGGGCGCGGTCAGCCTGCAGCTCAAGCGGCTGGAACAGAGCCTGGGCGTGGCGCTGTTCGCGCGCTCGCCGCGCGGCCTGGCGCTGACGCCGGCCGGCGAGGCGTATTTCCAGGCCGTGAGCGGCGCGCTCGGGCTGATCGCACAGGCCACCGCGGCGGCGCGCACGGCCGCCGCGCCCCGGCTCGCCATCAGTTGCACGCCGGGTTTCGCCGCGCAGTGGCTGGTGCCGCGGCTGGGCGCGTTCGAGGCGCGCCACCCGCAGGTCGACCTGCGCATCAAGGCCTCCAACCAGGTGGCCGACTTCGCCCGCGACGGCATCGCCTTCGCGGTGCGCCACGGCCGCGGCCGCTATCCCGGCCTGCGCGCGCACAAGCTGTTCGACGACGACCTGAGCGTGGTGTCGGCCCCGGCGCTGCTGCGCGGGCGCCGCGCGAAACCGGCGCGGCGCGACGTGGCGGCGCAGGTGCTGCTGCACGACGAGCACCGCGGCGACTGGTCGCTGTGGCTGGCCGATGCCGGCCTGCCCGCCGCGCTGGCGCGCAAGGGGCCGGTCTTCACCGACTCCAACGGCGTGATGGAAGCCGCGCGCGCCGGCCACGGCGTGGCGCTGGTGCCGCGCGCGCTGGCGCAGCCGGACCTGGCCGCGCGCCGCCTGGTGGACTGGTTCGGCGCCGCCGCGCCGAGCGGGCTGGCCTATTACCTGGTGTATCCCGAGGCCACGCTGCACGGCGCCGGCGCGCCGGCCTTGCGCGACTGGCTGCTGGAGCAGGCCGGGCAGCCGGCGGCCGCCGTCATTCGAGACGGATGTTCGCCTTCTGGATGACGTCGCGCATCAGCGCGTCGTCGCGGCCGATCTGGGCCTTGAACGCGGCCGGGTCCTGGTAGTCCGCCTTCATGCTCATCTTGCCGAGCTGGTCCTTGTCGAGCCCGGCCACGATCTCGCGCGACAGCGCGCCGAGCCGGTCCACCACGGCCTGCGGCGTGCCCCTGGGCACGAACAGCCCGTACCAGTTGGGCACGTCGATGTCGGTGCCGAGCTCCTTCAGGGTCGGCACCGAGGGCAGGTCCGGGTTGCGCAGCGCCACCATGCTGGCCACGGCCTGCACCTGCCCGGCCTTGACCTGCGGCACCAGCACGCTGTCGTAGGCAATGTCGATGCGCCCGGAGACCACCTCGGAGATCAGGTCGGCCGAGCCCTTGTAGGGCACGTGCACGGTGTTCATGCCGAGCTTCTGGTTCATCAGCTCGCCCATCAGGTGGGTCATGGTGGCCGGCCCGGCCGAGCCGAAGGTGTACTTGCCCGGGTGCCGCTTCACCTCGGCCACCACCTCGGCCAGCGTGTGGCCGGGAAAGTCCTTGCGCGTGACCATCACCGGGATCCACGAGGTGATCTTGGCCACCGGGATGAAGTCCTTCTGCGCGTCGTAGGGCGTGGCGCGCAGGTGCGGCGTCACCACGAACACGGCGGTCGGCGCCATGAACAGCACGCTGCCGTCGCCGGGGCTGCGCGCGGCGGCCTGCGCGCCGATCATGGCGCCGCCGCCGGGCTTGTTCTCGACGATGACCGGCTGGCCGAGCTTCTTGGCCAGCGCGTCGCCGTACAGGCGCGCGATGTTGTCGGCGTTGCCGCCGGCCGGATAGGGCACGATGATGCGCACGGTCTTGTCCTGCGCGCGCGCGGGCGCGGCGGCAAGCACGGGCAGCGCGAGGCCGAGCAGCGCGGCGGCGAGCTGGCGGAGGGAACGGCGGCGGTTCATGAGGTGTCTCCTGCGTTGGCGCTCTGGACGGCGCTCGGCGGCGCTCGGCGGCGCTCGGCGGTACTCGGCGGTACTCGGTGGGACTGCACGCGGCGCTAGCGCCCCTGGAAGTTGGGCGGGCGCTTCTCGCGGAACGCCTGCTGCCCCTCCCTGGCATCCTCGGACAGGCGCATGGCATCGAGCTGCTGCAGCGTGCGCGCATACGACTCGGCCGGGCTGGCCGGCAGCAGCTCGTGCACGAAGCGCTTGATCGCGCGCACCACCAGCGGCGCGTGGCCGGCGATCTCGTGCGCCATCTCCAGCGCCACGCCGAGCTGCTGCCCGGCGGGCACCACCTGGTTGACGAGGCCGACCTCGTAGGCGCGCGCGGCGTCGATGGTGCGCCCGAGCAGCATGATCTCCATCGCCACCTTCTGCGGGATGCGCGCGGCGATGCCGGTGATGAAGCCCTGCGTGAAACCGAGCTTCGCCTCGGGGTACATGAACTTGGTGTTGTCGGCCGCCACGGCAAGGTCGCACATGCCCAGCAGCGTGATGCCGCCGCCGATGCACCAGCCCGCCGCGGCGGCGATGATGGGCTTGTCGGTGGCGATGCCGGCGCCCGGCGTGCAGCGCCAGAACTCGGGGATGTCGTTCAGGTCCGCGCCGGCGGTGAAGGCCTCGTTGCCGGCGCCGGTGACGATGGCCACGCGCTGCGCCGAGCGGTCGAACTCGGCGAACGCGCGCTGCAGGTCCAGCGCCGTGGCCTGCGAGATGACGTTGCGCTTGGCCGCGTTGTCGATGGTGAAGACGGTGACCGGGCCATGCGCTTCGATTTTCAGGCAACTCATTGTGGTTCCTCCCCGAACCGCGCGCGGGCATCGACGGCGACGCAGCCGTCTGCGCCCAGCCTGAGCGGATTCACTTCGATCTCGAAATCGCGCTCGCCCATCTGCGCGGCGAGCGCACCGAAACGCACCAGCACGTCGACGGCGGCCTCCAGGTCCACCGGCGCCGCGCCGCGGTAGCCGGCGAACAGCGGCGCCAGCCTGAGCGAGGCCAGCGCCGCGCGCGCCGCCGCGGCGCCGACCGGCGCCGGCAGCAGCACCACGTCGCGCAGCAGCTCCACCAGCACGCCGCCGCTGCCCACCACCACCATCGGCCCGAACTGCGGGTCGCGGCGCGCGCCCACCAGCAGTTCCACCTCGCCGCCGGCCATGCGCTGCAGGAACCAGCCTTCGATGCGCGCATCGGGCCGCGCGGCGGCGATGCGCGCCGCCATCGCGCCGACCGCGTCGGCCACCTCCTGCGCGCTGCGCAGGTTCAGCGCCACGCCGCCCACCTCCGACTTGTGCACGATGTCCGGCGAGACCACCTTGAGCGCGAGCGGAAAGCCCACCGACGGCGCGGCCTGCCGCGCCGCCTCGGCGTGCGCCACCACCGTGCCGGCGTTGACCGGGATGCCGGCCAGCGCGAGCAGCGCCTTGGCCGCCGCCTCGTCGAGCACGGCGGCGCCGGCCGGCAGGCTCACGGCCAGCCGCGGCCCGCCGTGCGCGGCGGCCGGCGCCGGCCGCCACGCCGACCACGCGGCCCACGCGCGCACCGCCTCGACCGCCTCGCCGAGCCCATCCGTGAACGGCTGGCCCGCCTGCGCCAGCACCGCGCGCGCGCCGTCGGCCAGCCGCGCGGGCTGCATCACGTGGATGACCGGCTTGCCGGCTTCGTCGGCGGCGCGCGCGATCCCGGCGGCCATGCCGGCCAGGTCGGGCGCGGTGGTGATGACCGCCAGGCACAGGTCGGCGCGCGGGTCGGCCATCGCCAGGCGCGTGCTCTGGTAGGCGAAGTCGGGCACCTCGGCCACCTTGGCGCCGAACAGGTCGACCGGGTTGTCGGCCTGGCCCGGCACGTAGAGCGTGGCCAGCCGCGCGCGCGTGTCGGCGTCGAAGCGCGTCATCGGCAATTGCGCGGCGGCCAGCTTGTCGGCACCAAGCGCGGCGCTGCCGCCGGAGGTGGACAGCAGCACCGTGTCGCGCACGCGGTGGCCCGGGTGGCGCGCCATCGCCGCGGCCAGCAGCAGCATGGCGAACACGTCGTCGAGCAGCACCACGTTCTCGGCGCGGCACACCGCCTCGAGCGCGGCGAAGTCGCCGGCCAGGCTGGCCGTGTGCGAGAACGCCGCCTGCCGGCCGGCGGCGGTGCGGCCGGCCTTGACCACCAGCCACGGCTTGCCGGCGGCGCGGGCGCGCGCGGCCAGCGCGCGGAAGCGCGCCGGCGACTTGATGCCTTCGATGTAGGCGCAGATCACCGCGGTGTCGGGGTCGTCGATCAGGAACTCGATGAAATCGCACAGTTCCAGGTCGGCCTGGTTGCCGACCGACACGCAATGGGTGAAGCCCACGCCCATCGCCACCGCGCGGTCGAACAGCGTGCCCATCAGCGCGCCGCTCTGCGTGACGAAGCCGATCGGGCTGCGCGGCAGCCGCTCGATCTCCAGCGCCGGCGACGAGCACAGCACCAGCTGGTTGCGCGGGCTGATGACGCCGAGGCAGTTGGGGCCGATCAGCCGCATGCCGGCCGCGCGCGCGATGGCCACGATCTCCTCTTCCAGCGCGCGCCCGGCGGCGTCCGCGTCGGAAAAGCGCGCCGTGATGACGATGGCGCAGCGCACGCCGCGCGCGGCGCACTCGGCCACGCGCGCCTTCACCTGCGGCTGCGGCACCGCCATGATGGCCATGTCGGGCACGTCCGGCGTATCGGCCACCGAGGCGTAGGCGCGCAGGCCGAACAGCGTGTCGCGGTTGGGGTTGATCGGATACAGCGTGCCGCCGAAGCGATGCCGCAGCAGCATCGCCAGCACGCGCCCGCCGAACTTGCCCTGGTCCTCCGACGCGCCGATCACCGCGACCGAGCTCGGCCTGAGCAAATCGGCCACCGGCAGCGGCGTTCTGGTCTCCTCCGGGGCGCGCATCTCAGGCCGCCATCTCGGCTTGCGCGGCCGCGCTGACCGGGCCGGTGTACTCGCCGCGCGCGGGGTAGTTGCGCGTGATGGCGAAATCCACCGAGGTCAGCAGCTCGGCGAACTGCGGCCGCGCGAACGGCATGGTCTGCACCGCGCCGTAGTACAGCGTCTGGTCGGGCCGCACCAGGAACACGCCGGGCTCGGAGAACATCGGCGGCTCGTCGATGCCGATCGAGGTCTTGCCGTGGCCCTCGGTCACGTACAGGCCCCACTGGCGCGCCACCGCCAGCGGCAGGCCGTAGCCCATGCGCAGCGCCGGCATGCCGATCTTGTCGGCCATCTTGCGCGCGCGCGGCGCGGCGTCCGAGCTGATCGCCACCACGGACACGCCGCGGGCATCGAACTCGGGCAGCAGCCGGCCCAGCTCCATCAGGTACTTGGCGCACACCGGGCAGTGGTAGCCGCGGTAGAACACCACGAGGGAAAACTGCGCCGGCGACTCGTGCTGCAACACGTAGTCGCCGTGGTCGAGCGTGGGGACGGCGAGGGCCGGGACGGCCTGGCGGGGAATCAGCATGCGGAGCACTCCGTTCTGGGGCATGGGCGGGACCGGCGCGCGCTGTCCTGCGCGCCGGAGCGGGTCGAAGCGGGGTTGGGATTCATGCTGCAGTGCACGCGGGCAAGGGCGTGGCGGGTAGCGCCACGGCGCGTGTTGCAGGCTTGAGCGGCATCGGTCATCCAGGTCTCCCTGTCGATGAAGCTACAGTAGGTGTTTCCCAAATACGGCACAACAGTTCCGTATTTGAGAACGGGCGGGGAGACGAAGCGAGGTGGCGCGAGGTAACGTGAGATGGCGCGAGGTGGCGCGAGATGGCGCGCAACCGCGCAAGCGGGAACCGGAAGCCGCGCGGAAAAAGCGGACAGCCGCGCTCAGTGCGCCCGCAGCGCGTCGACGATGCTCAGGCGCGCGGCGCGCAGCGCCGGGAGGAAGCCGCCGAACAGGCCCATCGCCACCGCGAACGCGAGCGTCTTCGCCACCACGGACGGCGTGAGGATGAAGCGGAACGACAGGTCGGCGAAGGTCTGGAAGTTGGTGGTGGAGAACGACGCGAACTGCATCAGCGCCGCGCAGGCGAGGCCGGCGACACCGCCGGCCAGCCCCAGCAGCATGGCCTCGATGAGAAACGCGCCGAGCACATTGCTGCGCTTGAAGCCGAGCGCGCGCAGCGTGCCGATCTCGGCGACGCGGTTGGCCACCGAGGCGTACATGGTGATCATGGCGCCGATCATCGCCGCGACCGAGAAGATCACCGACAGCGTGAAGCCCAGGATGTTGATGAACGCGGACAGCGCCTTCGACTGGTCGCTGTAGAACACCTGCTCGCGCTTGGCCTCGCTGGCCAGGCGCGGGTCGACGTCGATGTCGGCGCGGAAGCCGTCGAGCCGGCCGGCCTGCGCCAGGCGGAACACCATCGCCGAATAGCTGGTGCGCCGGAACGACTGCATGAGCTGGTCGACGTCGCCCCAGATCTCGGAGTCGAAGCCGCTGCCGCCGGCGTCGAAATGCCCCACCACGGTCCAGTCGCGCTGGGCGAAGCGCAGGTGCTCGCCGATCTGCACGCCGTCGAATCCTTTGGCGATGCCGCTGCCGACCACGATCTCGGACGAGCCGGGCCGGAACAGGCGCCCGGCCACCAGCCGGACCTGCGGGCGCAGCGCCAGGCCCGCCGGCGAGACCCCGCGGATCACCACGTTGGAGGGCCGCGCCGAGCTGGCCTTGGTCAGCGAGATCAGCACCACCGCTTCCTTGGACACCCACGGGCGCCCGTCGGCGCCCGTCGCCACGGCCGGGTGCATCTCCATGATGCTGGCCTGCTCGCGCGAGATCGCGCTCTGTATCTCGGTCTCGGCGCCCTTGCGGATCACCACCACGTTGTCCTGCTCGCCGGTCGTCACCAGGGTCTGCTTGAGGCCGGCGTCGAGCATCAGCATGGTGGCGAACACGAACACCACCAGCGCCAGCCCGCCGGCCGTGAGCGCCGTGGTCAGGCGGCGTGCCCACAGGTTGCGCGCGATGTAGGAGAGCGGAATCGCCACGTCGGTCCCTTGCGCCTAGCCGATGGCCCGCAGGCCCTCGACGATGCGCACGCGCGCGGCCTGCACGGCCGGCACGATGCCGGCCGCCAGCCCCACCACGAGCGCGCAGGCCGCCTGCAGCTGCGCGGTCTCGCGCGACACGCTGAAGACCGGGAACACGCCGCCCACGGACTGCTTGAACAGGGTCGCCATCGGTGGCGTGGCGAGCATGCCGAGCGCGCCGCCGGCCACGGCGATGGCGACCGACTCGCCGAACACCAGCAGCGCCAGGAAGCCCGGCCCGAAGCCGAGCGCCTTGAGCGTGGCGTACTCCACCGTGCGCTCGCGCGCGCTCATCGCCATCGAGTTGGCCATCACCGCCATGATGATGACGATCACCACGTAGGACACCACGCGGATCGCCGCGATGATCTGGTTGGACATGGCCACGAAGCCGAGCTGGAAGGCCTGCTCGGTCTCGGTCAGGGTCTCGGCCAGGGAGTTCCTGAACACGCCGTCCACCGCGCGCGCGACCGCCGCGCCGTTGTCGGGGCTGGCCACGCCGACCACGTAGACGCCCACCTGGTCGGCCTGCCGCGGCGTGCGCTTGCGCACGGTCTCGTTGAGGTATTCCCAGTGGAACACCATCTGGCGCGTGATGGTGCTTTCGTCGCGCCCGTCGAGGATGCCGCGCACGACGAAATCCCAGGTGCCGGGGTAGATGGTGCCCTTGAGCGGGACCACGTCGCCCACCTTGAAGCCGAACTGGTCGGCGAGCTGGCGCCCGACCAGCGCGCCGCGGCGGTCGCGCTGGTAGTCGGCGCGCTGCTGCGCCGGCAGGATGAACTCGGGATAAAGGTCGAGATAGTTGTCGGAGACGGCGAACTGCGCGAAGAAGTTCTTGGGGTCGCGGTAGATGCCGCCGAACCAGTTGGAGCGCGCCACCAGCGTGACGCCGTCGACGCCGCGGATGCGGTTCTCGTAGCTCAGCGGCAGCGGGAACACCAGCGAGATGGCGTTGCGCGTCACCAGCCGCGCGCTCGATGCCGCCGAGGCGCCCGCGTACCACGCGTCCACCACGGTGCGCAGCAGCCCGAACGCCAGCACCGCCACCACCAGCCCGGCGACGGTCAGCGTGGTGCGCAGCTTGTGGCGCAGCGCGTTCCTCACGATCAGCTTCAGCGCGAACATGGCATCCGTCCGCGGCGCCGCTCAGCCGGCACTGGCATGGATCAGCTCCCCTTTCTCCAGGTGCACCAGCGACTTCGCCGCGGCGGCCGCGTGCGCGTCGTGCGTGACCATGACGATGGTCTTGCCGAGCTCCGCGTTGAGCCGCTGCAGCATGGCCAGGATCTCCGCGGCCGAGGTGCGGTCGAGGTCGCCGGTGGGCTCGTCGGCCACGATCAGCATCGGGTCGGTGATGAGCGCGCGGGCGATCGCCACGCGCTGCTGCTGGCCGCCGGACAGCTCGGACGGATAGTGGCTCATGCGGTCGGCCAGGTTCACCATCTCCAGCACCATGCCGACGCGCTCGCGCCGCTGGGCGCGGCTCAGGCGCGTCAGCATCAGCGGCAGCTCCACGTTCTCGAACGCGGTCAGCACCGGCATCAGGTTGTAGAACTGGAAGATGAAGCCGACGTGGGCCGCGCGCCATTCGGCCAGCGTGGCCTCGGCCAGCCGCGTGATGTCGAGCCCGGCCACCAGCAGCTCGCCGCTGTCGGGCCGGTCGATGCCGGCGATCAGGTTCAGCAGCGTGCTCTTGCCCGAGCCGGACGGCCCCATCAGCGCGATGAAGTCGCCCCCGGCGATGTCGAGCGTGATGTCGGTCAGCACCGGCACGGTCTGCGCGCCGCGCCGGTACGACTTGGCGACGTGGCGAATGGCGATGAGCGGGGCGGCGGCGGCGGCGGCGGCGGCGGAATGCATGCTACTTCTTCGCCACGGTGACGCTGGCGCCGTCGCGCAGCTTGTCGCCGGGCGCCAGCACCACCACGTCGCCCGGCGCCAGGCCGCCGACCGCGACCAGCTCGCCGAGCGCGGCGCCGGCCGTGACCGGGGTTTCCCGCACGGTGCCGTCCTTGCCGAGCACGTAGGCCACCTTGCGCCCGCCGCGCTCGACCAGCGCGGCGGGCTGCACCGCGACCACCGGCTTGCGGTCCTGCGCCGGCACCGGTTTCTCGAGGAAGGCGATCTTGGCGCTCATGTCGGGCAGCACGCGCGCGTCGCGGTCCACGAAGCGCACCTTGACCAGCACCGTGGCCTTGGAGCGGTCCACCGTGGGCACGATGCGCGACACGCGGCCTTCCATGCGCAGCGCCGGCAGCGCGTCGAGCTGCAGTTCGCAGGGCTGGTCCACGCTGATCTTGCCGATGTTGGATTCCGCCACGTCCGCCTCGACCTCCAGCGTCTCCATGTCGGCGATGGTCACGACGGCGCCCTTGGTGTCGGAGGCCGACGAGAACGGCGTGATGTTGTCGCCCACGTTGGCATGCCGGATCAGCACCACGCCGTCGAACGGCGCGCGGATCACGGTCTGGTCCACCGCCACCTGCGCGGCGCGCGCGTTGGCCTGCGCCGAGACGATGGCGGCGCGCGCGCTGCTGACCGACGCCTTCGCCTTGTTGTAGCGCGCGAAGTCGGCGTCGTACTGCGCCGTGGAGATGGCCTTCGGCACCAGCAGCGTCTCGGAGCGGCGCAGGCTGATCTCGGCGTCCTTCAACTCGGCGACCTGCAGTTCGTAGTTGGCCTGCGCCACGCTGACCTGCGCCGAGGCCTGCGCCAGCGACGCCTGCACGTCGCGGCTCTCGATGCGGGCGATCACCTCGTCGAGCTTCACGTGCGAGCCTTCCAGCACGCCCAGCCATTCGAGGCGGCCCTGCGCCTTCGAGCCGACCGCGGCCTTGCGCTGCGGCACCACGTAGCCGGTCGCGTTGAGCAGCGTGTAGGCCTGCGACGGGTAGGCGGAGGCGACCGTGACCGTCTCCACCGCGGGCGGCGCGGCCAGCCGGGCGCCGATGCCGAGCGCCACGGCGACGGCCACCGCCGCGGCCGCATAGCGCAGCCACCTGCGCCGCCGGGGAACGGGAGCGAGCGGGCCGCGCTCGATTTTCAGCTTTGCCAGATCGTGATCAGCCAATTTCGGGCCTTTTTCTGCCGTTGGACGGTAACGTCGGGGATGTCGCGGCGCGCCGGCGCGGGTGCCGCCGGACGAACGGCACGCCGCGGGGCACGCCGGGCGACGCATCGGCCGGCATGCCCGCCGGCGTACCCGCGCGCCGCGCATGGGAAGGGCGCCCCAGTATAGTGCCGTGCCCGGGCGGTGCTGGCAACACCACATCGAACATCGCGGCGGCTTGTCACATCCTGTTGCACGGCGGCCGCTCCCCCTCCCTCCCCCGGCCCGCGCCGCGCCCGGCAAAGGGCGCGCCTAGCGGATACACTACGCGCCGGATGATTTCCGCAAAAACGGGAGGGGATGCGATGGATCTGGGATTGCAGGACAAGGTAGCGATCGTCACCGGCGGCTCGCAGGGCATCGGCAGGGCCGCCGCGCTGCGGCTGGCGCAGGAAGGCGCGGCCGTGGTGCTGGCCGCGCGCGGGCGCGAGCGGCTGGACCAGGTGGCGGAGGAAATCCGCGCGCTGGGCGGGCGCGTGGCGGCGGTGCGGGCGGACGTGAGCCAGGCCGGCGACTGCGCGCAACTGGTGACGGCAGCGCTCGACGCCTTCGGCCGCCTCGACATCCTCGTCAACAACGCCGGCACCTCGGCCACGGGCGCGTTCGAGAGCGTGTCCGACGAAGCCTGGCAGGCCGACTTCGAGCTCAAGCTGTTCGCCGCGATCCGGCTGGCGCGGCTGGCCATTCCCCACATGCGGCAGCAGGGCGGCGGACGCATCATCAACGTCACCAACATCGGCGCCAAGCAGCCGCGCGCCAGGTCGACGCCGACCACCGTCACGCGCGCCGCCGGGCTGGCGTTCACCAAGGCCCTGTCCAAGGAATTCGCGCCGGACAACATCCTGGTAAACACCGTGTGCATCGGCCTGATCCGCGCGGGCCAGCACGAAACCAAGGCCGCGCAGGCCGGCATCCCGGTCGACGAGCTCTATGCCCGCATGGCCGGCGACATCCCGCTCGGGCGCGTGGGCCATGCGGAGGAAGCGGCCAACGTCATCGCCTTCCTGGCCTCGCAGGCGGCCAGCTACGTGACCGGCACCAGCATCAATATCGACGGCGGCACCTCGGCGGTGCTGTAGCGGCCCGCCGCGCGGCGCGGCACGGCGCTATGCCTGCGGCGCCTGCCCGGCCTCGCGCAGCACCTTGCCCGGGTTGAGCAGGTCCAGCGGGTCCAGCGCCTGCTTGAGCCGGCGCAGCAGGTCCATCTCCACCGCGCTCTTGTAGCGCGGCAGCACGTCGCGCTTGAGCTGGCCGATGCCGTGCTCGGCGCTGATCGAGCCGCCGTGCGCGTGCGCGCTGTCGTGCACCACCTCGTGGATCTCGTCTTCCACCGCGAACACCGCGGCGGCACTCTGGTGCGGCGCGTGCGAGACGTTGTAGTGCAGGTTGCCGTCGCCCAGGTGCCCGAACACCACCGGCCGCACGCCGGGAAAGCGCGCCTCCAGCGCCGCCGCCGTGCCGCGCACGAACGCCGGGATGCGCGAGATGGGCACCGAGACATCGTGCTTGACGTTGCGGCCGTCGCGGCGCTGCGCCTCGCCCAGCGCCTCGTCGCGCAGGCGCCACAGCGCCTGGCTCTGCGCCAGGCTTTCGGCGATGACCGCGTCGGTGACGAGGCCATCCTCGAACGCGCTGCCCACCACCGCCTCGAAGCGCGCGCGGGCGTGTTCCTCGCCCTCGCCGTCGGACAGTTCCAGCAAGGCGTACCAGGGATGGTCCAGGTCCGGCAGCGGGATCGGCTGCTCCGGCACGTGGCGCGCGATCAGGCCCAGCGCGGTGTCGGAGATCAGCTCGAACGCGGTCAGCGCCGCGCCGAAGCCGGCTCGCGCGTGCGACAGGAAGGCCACCGCGTTGCCGATGCACGGAAAGGCCAGCAGCGCGGTCTGCTGCGTGGCCGGCAGCGGATACAGCCTGAGCGTGGCCGCGGTGATGATGCCGAGCGTGCCTTCGCTGCCGATGTAGAGATCGCGCAGCGCATAGCCGGTATTGTCCTTGCGCAGCCCGCGCAGGCCGTCCCAGACCGCGCCCTCGGCCGTCACCACTTCCAGCCCGAGCGTGAGCTCGCGCGTGTTGCCGTAGCGCAGCACCTGGGTGCCGCCGGCGTTGGTGGACAGGTTGCCGCCGATGGTGCAGCTGCCCTCGGAGCCGAGGCTCAGCGGAAACAGCCGGCCCGCGTCGCGCGCGGCCTGCTGCACGCTGGCGAGCACGCAGCCGGCTTCCACGGTGATGGTGTCGTTGTCCGTGTCGATGGCGCGCAGGCGGTTCAGCCGCCCCAGCGACAGCAGCACCGCGCGGCCGCTGGCGTCCGGCGTGGCGCCGCCCATCAGGCCGGTATTGCCGCCCTGCGGCACCACCGGCACGCGGTGCGCGCGGCACAGCCGCACCACCAGCGCCACCTGCGCCGTGTCGGCGGGCCGCGCCACCGCGAGCGCCCGGCCGTGCAGGCGGCCATGCTGGTCGGTGAGATAGCCGGCCGCGTCGGCGCCGGCCAGGACATGCTGCGCGCCGAGCCCGGCGCGCAGCGCTTCCAGCAAAGAAGAGGTCATGGGCAGGCTTCCTTCGCGCCGCGGCTGGCTCAGGCCGGCGCCTTGCGGTACTTGTCGTGCAGCTGGTGCAGCAGCGGCGTGGGCGTCATGCCGTTCTTCTTCTCCACCTCGATCAGCCAGCCGGTGCGGTGCCAGTCCTGCACGATGCGGTCGATCGCGGCCTGCGCGTCGGCCTCGCCCCGCCGCACCCAGATCACCGACGGCGACGGGATCAGGTCGCGCGGCGAGACGATCTCGTAGCCGCTCCAGTCCGCGTTGTGCTCCACCAGGTCGCGCAGGGTCGGGCTCACGTGCACCGCGGCCACGCAGTTGCCGCCGCGCAGCGCCAGCAGCGACTCGGGCTGGCCGCGGAAGGCCTTGATCTGCGCGCCGTACTGCTCGATCAGCGGCCTGGTGAAGTTGCTGCCCTGCGAGACGCAGACCGGCTTGCCGCGCAGGTCTTCCCAGCGGGTCACGCCGCTGCCCTTCCTGGCCACCGCCGCGCCGCCGACTTCCTCGAACGGCGTGGGCACGAAGGTCAGGATCTCGCTGCGCTCCTGCGTCCACTGCATGTTGGCGATCAGGATGTCGACCTTGCCCTGCTGCAGGAACTGCACGCGGTTGGACGGCTGCACCTGCACCGTCTCCAGCGCCACGCCGAGCCCCTTCGCCACGCCCTCGGCCAGGGTCACGTTGTAGCCGACGGGCTTCTGCGTGGCCGGGTCGAGCGTGCCGAAGGGCGGGCCGGAAAGAATCACGCCGGCCACGAGCTTGCCGCGCTGGCGGATCTTGTCGAGCGTGGCGTCGGCGTGGGCGGTGGCGGCGGCCAGCGCGAGGCCGGCCAGCAGCGCGGCGCGCAGAGCGCGCGAGGTCGCGCCGGAACGGGAAAGCGTCGGCATCGGCAATGTCATTTCGTGGTCTGCGCCAGCGGCGCGTGATCGAACTCGCCCTGCTGCGCCTTCTGGTTGCGCAGCCTGATATAGGCATCCGGCACGCCGTACTTCTGCGCGGTGCGCAGCAGCAGGCCGGAGCGGTGCCAGTCGCGGACGGCCCCGTCGACGAACGCCTGCGTATCGGCCTCGCCGCGGCGCATCCAGACCACCGTGGGCGACGGGATCAGCTGGTCCGGCGTGGCCAGCTCGTAGTCCTTCCACTCGGCGGCGCCGTCGCCGTGCAGCTTCTGGTAAAGCGCCGGCTGCACGTGCACCGAGGCCGCGCACGAGCCGCCCTTGAGCGCCAGCAGCGATTCGGGAATGCCGCGCAGCCCCTTGACGATGGCGCCGTAGGTCTCCTGCAGCGGCCGGGCGAAGTTGCTGCCCTGCGAGACGCACGCCACCTTGCCGCGCAGGTCTTCCCAGCGGTGGATGCCGCTCGCGCGCGACACCATCGCCGCGCCGCCCACGAGATCGTAGGGCGTCGGCGCGAACGACAGGATCTCGCTGCGCTCCTGCGTCCACTGGATGTTGGCGATCAGCACGTCCACCTTGCCGGTGTTGAGGAACTGCACGCGCGTGTTGGCCGTGACCGGCACGGTCTCCAGTTGCACGCCGAGGCGCCGCGCGAGATCGGCCGCGAGATCGGTCTGGTAGCCGCCGACCTTGCCGCTGGCCGTGTCCATGAAACCGAACGGCGGGCTCGCGCCGTCGATGCCGACGCTGATCCGGCCGCGCTGACGGATCTTGTCCAGCGTGGCGTCGGCATGGGCGGCGCCGGCCATCAGGCAAAGCAGCGCAGCCAGCACCACGGCGGCGTGAGCGGTGCGGGAGGTGCGGGCAGCGGGCGGAAAGCGGAAGACGGAAGAAGGCATGCGGGCCGCGCGGCGAGGCACGGAAAAAGGGGGGAACGGACAGGCAAGCGGGCATCTTGCGGGATCGCGCCGGCGGCGACAACAAAGCGTTTCGGATATGGATATGCGCGCCGCCCCACCGCCGTGGGGAGCCGCCCCGGGCGGCATCCGCATACACTGGCGCACGGGTTTCGCGCCGGCCGCGGCCGGAACCCGGTCCCGCCTCTGCGCAGCCTCACGTGTTGTCCTTACCGCCAAGAAAGGAAGAACCATGAAGCGATCCGTCCGGGTGCTACCCCTCGGCTGTCTTGTCCTGTCCGCCTGCACCACGCAGCTCACCCACGAGCAACTGGCCAGCCCCGGCGCCCAGCCGGCCGAGCCGGGTTTCTCCTACTACCTGCCGCGCCAGCGCTACACCGTCACGGCGACCTACGAGCTGCAGGCCTGCCAGCCCAGGATCGAAGTCGTGCAGCGCGCCACCATCGTCGAAGCGTCGGTCGCGGATCCGGCGCAGCACTATTCGCTGCCGCTCCAGTCGCTGAGTTCGGGCTGGAAGACCACCACGCTGACCGCGACGGTCTACGACAACCAGACCCTGCACACGGTCGGCGCGCAGGCCGAGGACCGCTCCGCCGCGGTGGCCAAGGCCGTGGTCGGGACGGCGCTCGGCGTGGCCCGGATAGTGGCCGGCATCCCCACCGCGGCCGTGGCGCCGCAGCCCTGCAGCCCCGGCATCCTGGACGCCCTGAAGACCGTGCAGGGCAGCACGGCCCAGCTCATCGACCCCGGCCTGGACGACAAGGGCCGGGCCAACGTGGCGGCCGCCGTCACCGCCGCGCGTGCCGTGCTGACCCTCACCCGGACCTACACGTTCGACCCCGACTGGAGCGAGGCGAGCCGGCGCATGGTCCATGCGCCAGCCGCGGGCGATCTCCAGGCCTGGTTCAGGAAGGACTATCTCGACAGCGCCGCCCGGCTGCCGGCGTTCACCACGGTGATCCGGCTCCGGGCCGTGCCCCCGAAGCCCGCGGAGCCGCCCCCCGAGTGGAACGGCAAGGGCATCGTCTACCGCGAACCCGCCCCCATCGCCGTCGAAGTCGCCACCGGCAAGAGCGACGGCACGCCGGAACGCCTGCTCGCTTCCGTGGAAACCCGCGCCGGCCAGTTCGGGCGGCGTCTCGTCCTGCCGCTCAGGAACGGCCCGTTCCAGAAAAACAACCTGTCCCTGAGCTTTGCCGCCAACGGCCAGCTGGAGAGCTTCACCTACGGCCAGGAGAGCACCATCGAGAAGATCGCCTCGTCGGCCTCCGACACCTCGGCCTCGGTGGAAGGCTACCTCGCCAAGAAACGGGCGGCCGATACCGCCGCGGCCACGGCGGCGGCCAGCGCCGAACTCGATGCGCTCAAGGCGCAGACCGCGCTGCTCAATGCCAGGAGCGACAAGATCGAAGCCGAGCAGCGGCTGACGGGACTGGGCGGGGATTAGCGCGCGCGGCGCGGGAAGCGCCGCCCGCTCACACCGTCGCGCAGCGCCCGGCGCGCAGCAGTTCCTGCGTGTAGTCATGGCGCGGCGAGGAAAACACCTCGCCGGCCGCGCCATGCTCCACGATGCCGCCCCGGCGCATGACGATGACCTCGTCGACCATCGACGCCATCACGTTCAGGTCGTGCCCGATGAAGATCAGGGTCAGGTCGCGTTCGCGGCGCAGCCCGGCCAGCAGCGCCAGGACCTGGTTGCGCACCGTGGCATCCAGTGCCGACACGGGCTCGTCGCAGACCAGCAGGCGCGGATTCATGGCGAGCGCGCGCGCAATGACGATGCGCTGCCGCTGCCCGCCCGAGATCTGGTGCGGAAAGCGCGCCAGCAGCGACGGCTCCATGCCGACCTCTTCCAGCATGGCGGCGCAGCGGCGCAGCAGCTCGCGGCCGGTCAGCGCGCGGTCCTGCGCGAGCAGCGGTTCCGACAGCGCCTGCAGCAGCGTGCGCCGCGGGTTCAGGCTGCCGGTGGTGTCCTGGAAGACATACTGGCAATGGCGGGCGAATTCCCGGCGCAGGCGCCTTTCGGCCGGGTTCATGCCGAAGACCCGGACCTGCCCGGCGCTGGGCGTCAGCAGCCCCATGATGGTGAGGGCCAGCGTGGTCTTGCCGGAACCCGATTCGCCGGCGATGCCCAGGGTCATGCCCGCGTGCAGCCGCAGCGCCACGCCGTCGAGCACGCGCTTGGGGCGGAACCGCCCGTAGTCCACGCAAAGGCCGGCGATATCGACCACGACGCCGCCGGCGGCCGGCATGCCGCGCCGGCTGACGGAGAGCCCGGCATGCGCATCGAGCAGGGAGCGGGTATAGGGATGGCGCGGCGCATCGATGATCTGCCGCGTGCCGCCCTGCTCGACCAGGTGCCCGCCGTACATGACGGCGACATGGTCCGACATTGCCGACACCACGTCCAGGTCGTGCGAGATGAACAGCATGGCCATGCCGCGCCGGCGCTGTATGTCGCGCAGCAGCGAGAGGATCTGCGCCTGCGTGGTGACGTCCAGCGCGGTGGTCGGCTCGTCCGCGATCAGCAGTTCCGGCTCCGCCGCCAGCGTCATGGCGATCATGGCGCGCTGCTGCTGCCCGCCCGACAGCTCGAACGGGTAGCGGCGCAGCATGCCGGCCGGGTCGGGCAGGCCGACCTCCTCCAGCAGGCGCGCGGCCCTGGCCCGCCGGTCCGCCGCGCGTTCGCCGTCGACCGGCTTCAGGCTCTCCAGGATCTGGGACCCCAGCGTCATGATGGGGTTCAGCGACGTCATCGGGTCCTGGAACACGATGCCGATCTTTTTGCCCCTGATGTCCTGCCAGCCGGGCTCGCCCAGGTGCATGAGCTCGGTGTCCCGATGGCGGATGCTGCCCGTGGCGGCGATGCCGTCGGGCAGCAAACCCATGCAGGCCAGCGCGGTCAGCGACTTGCCGCTGCCGGACTCGCCGATCAGGCCGACGGACTGGCCGGGATGGATGTCCAGCGTGACATCGTGCAGCACCGGCTTGCCGCCGTGATGCGCGCACAGGGAGCGGATGGATAGAAGGGGAAGAGAATGCACGTCGGTCATTGGCGGGAAACCTTCGCCAGACGCGGGTCCACCCAGCGCAGCAAGGCGTCCGCCGCGAGATTGGCAAGAACGATGAAGGCGGCGATGGTCATGATGGAGACCTGGATCACCGGATAGTCGCGGCTCAGGATCGCCTCGAGCGTCAGCCCGCCGAGCCCCGGCAGGGAGAACAGCGCTTCCATCGTCAGGGTTCCGCCCACCAGCCCTCCCAGGATCACGCCGGACAAGGCAATCACCTGCGACAGGCAGTTGGGCAGGACATGCCGCCAGGTGACGCGCCACGCGGACAGCCCCTTGGCGCGCGCGGTGCGCACGAAGCCGGAGCGCGTGGTCTCCTTGAGCTCCTCATAGAGCGGCTTGGCGATCTGGCCGGCGATGTCCAGCCCGAGAATGAGCACCGGCAACAGCATCTGGCCCCGGATGGGCAGCCACCGGAGCCAGATCGAGAACACCAGGATGCCCAGCGCGCCGGTGCAGAACGTGGGCACGGCAATGGACCAGATGTTGATCGCCTCGATCAGCGCGCCCAGGCCCAGGCGCTGCCAGGTCAGCGCCAGGATGGCCAGGCCGATGCCCAGCGCCAGCCCGACGGCCAGGCTCAGCAGCGTCAGGCGCAGGGTGCGCGGCAGCGCTTCGGTCAGCATCGTGGCGACCGGCGCGCCGTAGCGCATCGATTCCCCGAACTCGCCATGCGCCGCGTGCGCGAGCCAGCGCTCGAACTGCACGGCGGGGCTGCGGTCCAGCCCGAGGTCCTTGCGCAGCGTGGCGAGCTCCTCGGCCTTGTAGTCCCCGCGCGCGGCGTAGTAGTCGGTGATGTCGCCGGGCGTGGCGCGCACGAGAAAGAAGATGACGAACGAGATCGCCGCGACGGTGAGCAACTGGCGGCCCAGATGCATGATGGCTTCGAGCATGGGATGCATGGTTCAGGCTCCCGACGGACGCATCCGGGCCAGCGGGTCGAAGCGCCGGCGCAGCTGGCTGCCCACGATCGACAGCGACAGCGAGGTCAGCGCCAGCGCCAGCACGGGAAACAGCAATGAATTCGGTGCGTCTTCCGCGTAGGGCACCGCCATCGCGATGATGCGCCCCCAGGTGGGCACGTCGGGCGCCACGCCGAGTCCGAAGAAACTCAGGACGGACTCGATGACGATGGCGCGCGGCACCACGATGGCGAGCTGGGTCAGCAGCGTGCCGGCGACGTTGGGAAAGATGTGCCGCCACAGGATGGTGGAGCGCGGGATGCCCAGCACGTGCGCGGCGCGCACGTAGCCCGAGGTCATCTCGCGCTCGCTGGCGGCGCGGGACACGTAGCCGAACAGCGGCATGAACGAAATGCCGACGGCCAGGATCACGGACTGCGTGCCGACGCCGAACGCAACCATCATCGCCAGCGACAGCAGGATCGGCGGCAGGGTCCGGATCATGTCGAAGACCATGTAGAGCGCGGTGCGGACCACGCCGCCGATCGAGCACGCGACCAGGCCCAGGCCGGCACCGCCGACCAGCGCGATGGCGCCCGAGAAGACCGCGACGATCAGCGTGAAGCGCGTGCCCGCGACGATGCGGGCCAGGATGTCCCGGCCGAGATTGTCGGTGCCCAGCCAGTGCGCCGCCGAGGGCGCGCCGTTGCGCGCCAGCAGGTCCTGCGCGTACGGATCCTGGGCCAGCAGCATGGGGCCGAGCACCGCGGCCAGCACGGCCGCGAGCAAGATGGCCCAGGGCCAGCACCGGCCCAGGCGGGAAAGTTGCCGGCGCATCAGGCGGCGAGCCACGTGCGGGCCAGTCCCCCGTCGACGCGGTGCTGGCTCCAGGTATAGCCGGTGGAATAGCCGCGCACCGACGGCGCGACGCCGATGGCGTCGGCCGCGTGGCCGATGCCCAGCGTGTACAGCTTGTCCATGACGTGCTGCCACGCCTGCAGGTAGCCCGCCTTCGCCTGCTGCGCATTGGGCGCGGTGACGGCGGCGTTGATCCTGGCGTCCAGCTCCTTGTCCTGGATGCCGCCCCAGAGCATCGGGCTCGGGCCGTCGGAGAGCAGGCGCGCGTAGCGCAGGTAGACGTCGGCGCGCGGGCCGGAATGGAACGGCGCCAGATCCCAGTCGTACTGGCCGAGCGCGCGCTGGGCGCCGATGTCGTCGAGCGCCTGGTGGTCGATCTTGAAGCCCAGCTGGCGCACCATCTGCACCGCGACCTGCGCGTAGTCGTTCTTCCACGAGACCACCTTCAGCGTGTGCGCCGCCGGGTCGATCCCCGCATCCTTGAGCAGCTTCCTGGCGCGCGCGAGATCCGGCCTGGCGTACGGGTCCTTCTCCTCGATGGCGCGGTCCCAGTAGAACGTGTCCGGACGCATGGGCTGGTCGCTGGGCCAGGCCCCCTTGACGATGAAGTCCATGTACGCGCGCTTGTCGATGCACAGCGCGACCGCTTCGCGCACGCGGGCGTCCTGCATCAGCGCGCTCGGCTTGCGATTGTTGAACGACAGGAAATACCAGGCCGTGTCCTTGAGGGTCTGCACGCCGACCTTTTCCTGCCGCAGCGTGGCCAGCTTGTCGTTGCCGACGTAGGCGACCTGCAGGTCGCCGGAACGCAGCGACAGGCTGTTGTCGCGGTCGCCCTGCAGGTCGAACTCCACGACGTCCAGGTAGGGCAGGCCCGGCTGCCAGTAGTTCTTGAACGCCGGCGCGGTGAATTTCACGTCGGGCTGCCATTTCCCGAACATGAACGGGCCGGTGCCGATGGGCTGGCGGATGGTGTCCTCCCAGCCCGGCGACTCCGGCGCCACGATCCACAGCTCCGAGATCAGGTTGAGGAACGGGGCGTAGGACTTGCTCAGCTCCACATGCAGCGTGTTGGGCGCGCTAACCGTCAGGCTGCTGATGAGCTTCATCGCGCCGCTCAGCCAGCCGCCCTTGACCTTGTCGCGCACGCGCTCGAAATTGGCCTTCACGTCCGCCACCGTCATCTCGCGGCCGTTGTGGAAGCGCACGCCCTTGCGCAGCGCGAAGGTGTAGCGCTTGCCGTCCGGGGAAATCTCGAAACGCTCGGCGAGAAACGGCTTGACGGTGCCGTCGTCGGCAATGCTGGTGAGCGTTTCCACGTAGACCTGCTGCACCGCGATGGAGCCGGCGTGGCGATGCGGATCCGCCGTATCCAGGCCCAGCAGGGCGATCTTGAGGGTCCCGCCGCGGCGCGGCGTGCCCGCGGTCTGCGCGCTCAGCAGGCTGCTGTGCAGCCCGGCGGAAGTCATGACGGAGCTGGCGGCGGCGAGTTTCAATAGCGTGCGGCGTTTCATGCTTGGGTGTCCTTGCTTAAGTGACCAACGCGGATCGGTGATCAGTTGGAAGAGTCCGGGAAGGGAATGGCCTCGCCGTCCATGCCATCGGCGGGCAGTCCGAGATGCCGCAGGATGGTGGGGGCGTAGTCGACCAGGCCGACGGGATGCCGGCTGACGCGCCCGGGGCCGAAGCCGCCGCCTTGCGCGATCAGGAACGGCGCCTGTTCGTTGACGCCGAGCCCGCCGTGCTGCCCGCGGCCGTCGTATGACTTGGGGTCGGCATGGTCGGCCACGATCCAGCTCGCGCCCGCGACGGCGTGCGCGTTGACGCTGTCGACGTGCCCCATCGTGACCGCGAGGGTGCACACGGACTGGTCCTGCGGCATGCCGATGCGCGCCAGCGCCTCGCCGTGGAACAGTTCCGCGCACCACGGCTGGCTGCGGAGGAATTCGACGATGGCCGGAATGCGCGCGGCGGCGGCGGGCATGACCCCGAGCACGAACGAGGTTCCGTTCGGCGCCACCACCACTTCGCGGCTTTCCCTGCCATCCTTGAGGCCGGCGTCGACCAGCGCCTGCTCGACGTCGATCTCGCCGAGCACGGTTTCCATGCCGTGATCCGAGCCGACCAGCAGCAGCACGTCCTCGCCGCGCTCGCGCAGCCGGCCTACGTGTTCGAGCACGCGCGCCAGGCAGGCCTCGGCATGCCCGATGGCGCGCAGGTGCGGCGGCGAGCCGAGTGCCTGCCCGTGACCGGAATGATCCGGCTCGGACAGCCACAGCGTGGCGAGCGTCGGGGCGTCGCCGGCGAGCAGCATGGCGCAGAAGCGTTCGGTCATCTCCGCGTCGCCCGCCGCGCCGCTGGCGATGTCCAGCGCCTGCGCGCCGGTGTGCGGCACGTGCCCCGGGCCGTAGGACCCCGCGCGGTGATACACGTGGCCGTGGGCATCCGGGTCGTGGAAATAGGCCGCGCCCGGCGACACGTTGGAATAGATGCGCGCGCCGCCATGCGCCGCCAGGCGCTCGGCGAGCGTCGGCACCCACAGCGTGCGGCCGGTCGCGGCGCGCAGATGCTCGCGGAACGCCGGTTTGCCGACCGAGTGGTTGTGCAGGCCGTCGGGCTGCTCCAGCAGCATGCAGTTGCCCAGCAGCCCGTGGCGGCGCGGCCAGCATCCGGTTGCGATCGAGGCGGAGCTGACGCGGGTGGTCGACGGGAACACGCTGCGCACGTCCGCAAACCACGTGGCCCGCGCCGCCAGCCCCGTGAGCAGCGGGCTGTTCGCCGGCGTGACCAGGTCGCGGCGCAGGCTGTCGCAGATGACCACGACCGCTCGCCTGCGGTTCACGGCTGCACCCCGTTGAGCGCGAAGTCGAAGATGCGCCAGCTGTCGATCGGCATGCAGGCGGCCTTTTGCCGGTACGCCTCGTTGAGCGGACGGTTGAGGATGAACGGCACCTTCGTTTCCGCGAGCGCGCCGTGCGTGCGAAGCCGGTGCCCTCTCAGCCCGGCGAGATCGTGCAGCCTCGCGGCGCTGCCGATGCACACGTCCTTTCTTCCCACCACGACCACATCGGCCTCGCGGTCGGCGGGCTGGTCGAAGAGCCGGCAGGCGGCCTCCCGGCCCAGCGCCAGGTCGACCCCGTCGAGCGCCGAGACCGCGTCGATGATCGCCTGCGGCGCGACCTTGCCCTTGCTCCACACGCGCACGAATCCGCCCAGGGCGCCGTGGTGGGCCACGAACGCATCGGTGATCGGGCAGATCACGGTGGTTTCGCCGGCACCGAACTTCGCGTCGAGCACGTCCTGCAGCCAGATCACGTTCGGTTCGCCGGCGGCATTGCTCTTGTCGCTCATGCCGTGATCCGCGGTCAGCGCCAGCACGATGTCCTGCCCCGCCAGGCGGCCGAACGCATCGTCGAGCTGGCGATAGAACGCGCGCGCCTCGGCATCCTCGGGGGCGAACTTGTGCTGCACGTAGTCCGTCAGCGACAGGTACATCAGGTCCGGGCGGCGTTCCGCCAGCAGCTTGATGCCCGCCTCCAGCACGAACAGCGAGAGCGCCGTGGAATACATGTCGGGCTTGGGCATGCCGACGTACTCCAGCACGTTCTCGATGCCGTTGTCGGCCAGCGTGCACCGGTCGGCGTGCTCGGAAGAGAACGACACGTGCCCCCGGGACACGTCCAGGTCCTTGCCCAGCTGGCGCCGCAGCTTGTCCTTCGCCGTGATCGACACGACCCTGGCGCCCGCGTTGGCGAAGGCCGAGAGGATGGTGGTGCTGCGCAGCAGCTCGGGCCCCGTCATGGCCACGGGCGCCCAGGTCGCCGCGTCCAGGTAGAAATTGCCCGAGATGCCGTGCACCGAAGGCGGCACGCCGCAGATGATGGACATATTGTTGGTGCAGGTGACGGAAGGCATCGAGCCATCGGCCACCGTGGCGAACCCTTCCCGGACGAAGCGCGCGATGTTCGGCACGCTGCCGTCGGCCAGGAACCGGCTCAGGTATTCCGGGTCGCCCCCGTCGATGCAGACGACCACGACAGGCCGCCCGGGCCACAGATAGGTATTGCCGTTCACTTCCACTGCGCGCTGCATCTTTTTCCTTGTGCTGACGTTTCGTTCGGCATGATGCCCTCGCTTTATTGCATATTGTTGACAATCTGCAGTTAGACGGAAGATCGGTATAATGCACGCCCGAACTTGCCAAATGCACATGAACTCGCCGAACGCACTTGAAGTGTTGCGCACGCAATCGTTGACCGGCCTGGTGTACGAAGAGCTGGAGAAGCGCATTGCTTCCGGGAAAATCCTGCCCGGCGTCCCCCTGCGCGAGGTGGCGCTGGCCAATGACATGGGCATCTCGCGCGGCCCGGTCCGGGAAGCGTTCCGCATGCTCGAAGAGCGCGGCCTGGTCGAATTCGAGAAAAACATCGGCGTGCGCGTCCGCAACCTGGACCTGCGCCAGGCCGAGTACCTCTATCAGGTGCGGATCCCGCTGGAAGGACTGATCGGCGAGACCGCCACGGACAACATGTCGGCGGCGCTCGAGGAGGCCATTTCACAAGTGCTGGACCGCATGCAGGACGCGGTGTCCCGGCTGGACGTGGAAGCCTATGCCGCGCTGAATTTCCAGTTCCACGACGAACTGGCCCGGGGCTCGGGCAATCCGGTGCTCTACGATGCGTACCGGCGCGTGGTGGTGCAGCTCAATCTCTTCCGCAGCTACTCGTTCCGGCACAACCCGGCGACGCTGGCCGGCTCGCTGCAGGAACACCGGATGATCTTCGACGCCATCCGCGGCCGCCAGCGCGAGCGCGCCAGCGAACTGCTGCGCCGGCACACGCAGGCCAGCCTGCAGAAGGTGCGCGCGGCGATGGAGCACGCCGGGGACGACGAGGGCCACGAAGGCGCCCGGTAAGAACGGAAGACGCCGGCGCGGCCCGCGTGCCGGGTTTCGCGGAGCATGCCCGGCGTCGGGCTGGCACTGATGGCTACGCTCAGTGCGTGGTCGGCAAACGGCAGAGGCAGCTGCCGACTGAGGATTCAACCGGTCAATGCAACGGACTGATGGAATCGTTCGGCCGGTGTGTCGAAGTCGATCGCCTTTCGCGGCCACTTCCACGCGGACCGGGCACCCTGCTACGCTCTTATGCCCATTTTGACAAATAACCTAAGTCCGATACGAATGAAAACGCTTGCTCTCGCTGCTACATTCGCCCTGGCCGGTTGCGCTGCTGTACCCGCCGACGCACCGGTCTACAGCCGCGCACCGGCAGCGCCTGAGGGGTACGCCACGGTCTACATTTACCGCGTTGGAACAGTTGCCCGCGCAAGGAGGCCTGATGTGACCGTTGACGGGACGATGATCTTCGAGCCACCCATGCACGCCTACACTTGGGCTCATATCAAGGCCGGTCAGCATCCTTTTGCCCTCAAGTGGGCAGCTGACATTCCACACTGGCCTTCCGTCAATTGGGATGCCGAACTGATTCCCGGTGAGTCGTACTATTTCCGGATTGAACCAAGCGCCTATGGCGTTGGATTGGTTGGATACCAAACTGTCGGCTATACCTTTAGGGTTGTGGTCAAACCAATGCCACGTAGCGACGCAGAGAAGGAATTGATGGAATGCTGTCGCTATATTCCCCCTGAGCAGCAGCGCTACCCTTGAAACATATAGCCTGACCAACAGCGTGCCCGTGCGCAGAGTCTGGCGCTGCAGTATGCCAAAGTCTGTACCTCCTGGAGAACCTGCCCGAGCACCGCCAACTGATCCACTGCTACATCGAGGTGACTGAGTACCCGGACGGTCGGATCGAGCTGTTGGCCGATGGAGCTTCCCTGCACTACACCAACTACGATCGCTTTCCTCAAATCCACGCTTCAGCCAGTCGTCGCACTGAAGAGCATAGCTTCCCGATAGCGCTACTGTCGCGATGCGGCGTCCCTTCGACATGTCCACCATCCGGTTAGGGAAGAAACTACCGCACCTTAGCAATCAGCTCTGAAGCGATTCTTTCCTGATCTTCGGATATAGGACGGCGCCTGTCTTGTTATATTCAATTCATCGGCCATGCCTGAGAAAACCTGACTCAATCAATAGTCGACCGACCTCACGCAGCGAGCGTTCACCAGGAAGGACTTCCCCACCAGGATGGCCGTCACGGGATTCGACGAATAGTTCATGAGCCAGGCGAAGCTGGTCGGGTTGGACGAATATTCCGTCGACGTCCAGTAGAGACCGGTCAGATTGCCGAAACCCAGCCGCATCAGGTTGTCTTCGACATTGGCGATGCCTGCCGGGCAGTTGGCCGAGTTGCCGGCGGCGCCGACCTCGCAGGCCGCGGGCAGATACCACGTCCCCGGAGGCACGCCGCCGGACGTGCGGGCGTTGCAGAGGTTTGCCGCGTAGGTCAGTGACGTGCCGAACGACGCGACGATGGCCGAGGTGTTCCCCGCTCCATCCGTCAGGCTCTGCGCGGATGCCCCGACCGCCGTCCCCATGTCACCCCACACGCCCGCGCCGTCGTCGATCGAACCCACCACCTTCGCGGTGGACGCGCTCGTGACCGCGAATACGAGATCGCCGCCGACACTGAACGCCAGCGCGGTCGTCGGATTGGGGCTGCCGACGTTATCCGCGGCGACAGCGATGCCGCCCTGCGCGACATAAGGCGTCGCCGACGTGAATCGCAGCATGCAGCTTGCACTGGAGGGCAGCACGGCGCAGTTGCTGGCGTCCTGCGTCACGCCCGACCACGCGGACGGAAGCTGTGCCGCCACGTTGGTCGCCGGATTCGATCCGATGTTGGTCACCACGATCGTGCCCGTACCGCCGTTGACGGGGATGACGCCCGTGGCCGCCACCGAAAGCGTGGTGGTATTCGTGATGCACGACACGCCGACCGTCGTTACGTTATGCGCGGGCAGGGTGCCGCTGCCATTGGCCACCATGCATGTCTGGATGGCAGGCTGGGTCAGCACCGTCACGTTGTAGGGGCTGCCTTCGGCAGCCGGCGTGGCGAACGTGAAGGTGCCATTGCCCGTGACGGTCTGCGTGTCCGCGCCGTTGAGTTGCAGCTGTAGCTGCCCGGACAACCCCGAAACGGTGCCGCCAACGGTGTAGGTGTTCGTCGCGCAGGTAATCGAGACGTTCTGCACCGCGGCGCTCCCTATCAACCCGGTGCCATTGCCCACGGTGCAGGTCTGGCTGGCGGGCTGCGACTGCACGGTGACCGCGTACGCACCGCCCTCGGCGATCGCGGTGGGGAACGTGAACGGGCCATTGCCGGTAATGGCGAGCGTATCGCCGCCATTGTTCTGCACGGTCACGGTGCCTACGAGCCCGGATGCCGTGCCGCCGACGGTGTGCGTATTCGTCGCGCAGACGACAGCCACGTCCTGGACCGCCGTGGCGCCGACCGTCCCGGTGCCATGACTGACCGAACACGTCTGCCCGGCGGGCTGGGTGGCCACGGTCACCGCATACGCGCCGCCCTGTGCGACAAGCGTCGGGAAATTGAACGTGCCGTCGGTGCTGGTCGACAACGTGTCGCCACCATTGTTTTGCAGGACGACGGTCCCGGCGAGGCCGCTGACCGTGCCGCCAACGCTGCGCGCCGTGCCGGAGATGGTGTACGTGCGCGTCCAGATCGCGCCCTTCTCTCCGACCGTGCCGTCGAACGTCACCGCGTTGGGGTCTAGCGTCAGGGTCACGGTCTGGCCGTCGTTGCAGCGGCTGCCGGCAAGCGTCACCGTGACGATCTTGCCGGAGGCGTCGACCGTCGGCGTGGCGGTCGGCAGCGTGCCGCAGGTGCCGCTGGTCTTGAAGAAGCTGGCGCCCAGCGCGGATACCTTCGCGTTGAACGTCGCCGCCACGCTCGTGGGCAGCTCGGTGGGCGTGCTCGAGTTGGCGGCGACGGAGACCAGCGCGGCAGTCTCCGGTGTCGTGGGCGGGGTGGGGGTGGTGGCTGGATCGTCCCCGCCACACGCCGTCAAGAACGCCGCGCATAGCGCGGCCACCCAGCGCACCTCGATTCCCCGAGCCTTCATGATTGGATCCCTGCCGTTTTTTCGTTCGATGGTGAGCCGAATCCTACACAATCGGGGCCGCGCAAGCCATGCTCGTGAAGCGGGGTGGAGGGGTTACACGTCAGTTGCGGCCCGCCATGACCCCGCCGTCGATTATGGTACGGGCAGCAACTCATGCAATGCCCGCCACTCAGGATCTCTGAAAGTCTGTAGTTCGATGGGGTATCAAGAGCGCTGAGACGTGACTACGCTCCCTCGCCAGACGCGGCAGCGACGCGTTGCCGCACCGCTCCTCCGCCCCGCCGTTCCATACTAAACTTTCACAACTTACTAAAAATTCAAAAAAGACAAGCAATGCACCTGTCGCCCCTGATCCAGCGCTTCGTGCTCCATTTCGGCGAAATGGGCAGTCGCTGGGGAATCAACCGCACCGTCGGGCAGATCTATGCCCTGTTGTTCACCGCCTCGCGCCCGCTCAACGCGGACGAAATCGCCGAGGCGCTCGGGTTCTCGCGCTCCAACGTCAGCATCGGCCTGAAGGAGCTGGAGTCGTGGAGCCTGGTGCGGCTGTCGCACCAGCCGGGCGACCGGCGCGAGTATTTTTCGGCGCCGGACGATGTCTGGGCCATCTTCCGCACGCTGGCCGAGGAGCGCAGGCGCCGCGAGATCGACCCCACGCTGTCGATGCTGCGCGAGGTCCAGCTGGAGTCGCCAGCCAGCGCGGAGGACCGCCATGCGCAGGCGCGCATGAAGGAGATGTACGGGCTGATCGTGCTGGTGACGAGCTGGTTCGGCGACATCCAGAAGCTCGACGTGGCCACGCTGGAAAAACTGATGAAGCTGGGCGCCAAGGTCAACAGGCTGCTCGAGATGAAGGACAAGCTCGGCAGCGCCATCGGCGGCAAGCCGCGCGCCGAGACCCCCGCCCCCGGGACGAAGTCGAAGGCCCGGCCCGCCCGTCCCCGCAAGGAGTAGTCGCATGTCTTTCCCGCTCGACCCGGTGGTGCTGGCGCGCGTGCAGTTCGGCGCCAACATCACCTTCCACATCCTCTTTCCGACCATCAGCATCGCGCTGACCTGGGTGCTGCTGTTCTTCAAGCTGCGCTTCAACAAGACCGGCGACGACCGCTGGATGGCGGCCTATCGCTTCTGGGTAAAGATCTTCGCGCTGACCTTCGCGCTGGGCGTGGTCAGCGGCATCACCATGAGCTTCCAGTTCGGCACCAACTGGCCGGGCTACATGGAAACCGTGGGCAACATCGCCGGCCCGCTGCTGGCCTACGAGGTGCTGACCGCGTTCTTCCTGGAAGCCACTTTCCTCGGCATCATGCTGTTCGGCGCGCGCCGCGTGAGCAACCGCACGCATACCGTGGCCACGCTGCTGGTGGCGGGTGGCACCACGCTGTCGGCGTTCTGGATCCTGGCGCTGAACTCGTGGATGCAGACGCCGGCGGGCTTCGAGATGATCGATGGCCGCGCCCACGTGACGAGCTGGATCGCGGTGATCTTCAACCCGTCGTTCCCCTACCGCCTCGTGCACATGCTGCTGGCGTCGGGGCTGACGGTGGCGTTCCTGCTGGCGGGCATCTCGGCCCACCGCTGGCTGCGCGGCGACCGCGCGCCGGAGGTGCTGTCGTCGCTGCGCACCGGGGTGGTGATCGCGGCGGTGCTGATCCCGCTGCAGATCGTGGCGGGCGACCTGCACGGCCTCAATACGCTGCACCACCAGCCGGCCAAGATCGCCGCGATGGAGGGCATCTGGAAGACGGAAAAAGGCGCGCCGGCGGTGCTGTTCGGGCTGCCCGACGCGAGCACGCAAAGCAATGATTTCGAGATCGCGATCCCGAAGCTGGCCTCGCTCTACCTCACGCACAGCATGGACGGCGAGATCAGGGGCATCGACGCCTTCGCGGGCAAGCACCCGCCGGTGGCGCCGCTGTTCTACGCCTTTCGCATCATGGTGGGCGTGGGCCTGCTGATGCTGGTGGTCTCGTGGAGCGCGGCCTGGCAGCTGCGCCGCCGGGGCCAGCCGTCGCGCTGGATGGCGCGCGCGCTGCTGGCCATGACGTTTTCGGGCTGGGTGGCGCTGGTGGCGGGCTGGTACGTCACCGAGATCGGCCGCCAGCCTTACCTGGTCTATGGCGTGCTGACCACGGCGCAGGCCGCCTCCAGGGTGCCGGCCGCGATGATCGGCGCCACGCTGGCGATGTACCTGGCGCTCTACGCGGCGCTGATCGCGGCCTACATCTCGGTGGTGTTCTACCTGGCGCGCAAGGCGGGCACGGACGCCGGCGAGCCCGGCATCGAAACCGCCGGCATCGAACCCCCTCAAGCCGCGCTGCCCGGCGCGCTGCGGAGCGCGCAATGAACGACCTGACCCAACCCGCCGGCTGGATGCCGCTGGTGTTCCTGGCCCTGATGGGCATCTCCATGCTGGTCTACGTGATCCTGGACGGCTACGACCTCGGCGTGGGCGTGCTGCTGCGCCGCGCCGGCGATGCCGACAAGGACACCATGATCGCCTCGATCGGCCCGTTCTGGGACGCCAACGAAACCTGGCTGGTGCTGGGCGTGGGCCTGCTGCTCACGGCCTTCCCGATCGCGCACGGCATGATCCTGACCCAGCTCTACCTGCCGGTGGCGCTGATGCTGGCCGGGCTCATCATCCGCGGCGTGGCGTTCGACTTCCGCGTCAAGGCGCGCGCGCACCACAAGCCGTGGTGGAACCGCGCGTTCTACGCGGGCTCGCTGCTGGCCGGCTTCTCGCAGGGGCTGATGCTGGGGCTGTACGTCACCGGCTTTCGCCACGACTGGCCGGACATCGTCTTCGCGGTGGTGGTGGGGCTGTGCCTGGTGGCCGGCTACTGCCTGCTGGGCGCGGGCTGGCTGATCATGAAGACCGAAGGCGCGCTGCAGCGCCGCGCGGTGTACTGGGCAAGGCGCAGCCTGTGGCTGACCGGCACCGGCGTGACGCTGATCTCGGTGGTGACGCCGCTGGTGAGCCAGCGCATCTTCGACAAGTGGTTCTCGCTGCCGAACATCATCCTGCTGGCGCCGATCCCGCTGGTGACGGTGGCGCTGTTCGTGATCCTCGACCGGCTGCTGCGGCGCATGCCGGCCATGCTCGAACGCGGCAACGACCGCTGGTGCTGGGTGCCCTTCGCCGGCACCGCGGTGATCTTCCTGATGGCGTTCAATGGCCTGGCCTACAGCCTGTTCCCGTACCTGGTGGTGGACAAGATCGACGTCTGGCAGGCGGCGAGCGCGCCGGAATCGCTGGGCGTGATCCTGGCCGGCGCGGCGGTGGTGCTGCCGACCATCCTGGGTTACACGCTGTACGCCTACCGTGTATTCTGGGGCAAGGCGACCGACCTGCATTACTACTGAGGCCAGCGAGGCCCGGCGGGCGGCCGCACCCATACTCGCACCGACCAAGGTACAGACCGCCCCATGAACGGCTCGCAAGGCCAGCAACCCGGCACGCCACCCGCCTCCCCGCCGCCCGCCCCGCTGCCGCGGCGCCTGCTCGACCGCCTGCGCGCCGGCGCCGGCGCGCAGGTGCGCGGGCTCACGCGCAGCAACTCCGGCCTCAGCCTCGACTACGACAACCCGCCCGGCGATCCCGGCCTGTTCGGCCCGGACGCGGTCTGCTGGCGCGTGCACGCGGATTTCCCGGCGATGCTGGCCGGCGGCGTCAGTGCGCTGCTGCTGCAGACGCTGCACCCGCTGGCGCTGGCCGGGGTGTGGGACCACTCCACCTTCCGCACCGACATGCAGGGCCGCCTGGGCCGCACCGCGCAGTTCATCGCCGGCACCACCTACGGCAGCCGCGCCGACGCGCTGGCGCTGATCGAGCGCGTCAGGCGCATCCACACGACGGTCAGGGGCATCGCGCCCGACGGGCGCCCCTACGCGGCCGACGACCCGGCGCTGCTGACCTGGGTCCACGTGGCCGAGGTGTCGAGCTTTCTCGGCGCCTACCTGCGCTACGTGGGCCCGCTGCCGGCGGCCGACCAGGACCGCTATTACGCCGAGGTGGCGCAGATCGCGCGCCTGCTCGGCGCCACGGAAGTGCCCGACAGCGCCGCCGCCGTGGCCGCCTACCTCGAGCGCCTGCGCCCCGAGCTGGTGGTCAGCGAGCGCACCCACGAAGTGGTGCGGCTGGTGATGGCCATGCCGGTCGCCAGCCCGCTGCTGGTGCCGGCCGTGCGCATCATGGGCGACGCCGGCATCGCGCTGCTGCCGCGCTGGGCCCAGCGCGAGCTTGGCCTGCACGGCGCGGCCGCGCTGCGCCTGCCGGTGTCGCTGGCGGGCATGCGCATGCTGGCGCCGACGCTGCGCTGGGCGCTCGGCAGCGGGCTGGCGGCGCGCGCGCGCCGGCGCGCCGGGAAGCCGGCGCCGGCGGCGCCGGTGGCGCCCGTTTCCTGATCCTGGCCGTCCGCCGCGTGCGCGGCATGGCCTAGTCGCTTTTCCATTTCTTGGCTCTGCGGGATATGCCGCCGCGGCGCTACATTGGGTGCTCCCGCGAACCGCGTCAGGAACACGACCCGCATGCACGCACCCATCGAATTCAGGCACCTGGAAAGCCGGCAGGACTTGCTGGCCGCCTTCCCGGTCATGAAAGAACTGCGCCCCCACCTGGACAGCGCGCCGGCCTTCGCCAGCCAGGTGCGGCGCCAGCACGCGCAGGGCTACCGCCTCCTCGCCGCCTGCCGGCACGACACGGTGCTCGGGCTGGCCGGCTACCGCCTGCAGGAGAACCTGATCTACGGCAGGTTCGTCTACGTCGACGACCTCGTGGTGAGCGCCGCCCTGCAGCGCGGCGGGCTGGGCGCGCAACTGCTGGAGGCCGCGCGCGCGCAGGCCGTGGCGCTGGGCTGCGCGCATTTCGTGCTCGATACCGGCCTGCACATGGCGCTGGCGCAGCGCTTCTATTTCCGCCAGGGCCTGCTGGCGCGCGGCCTGCACTTCGTCGCGCCGCTGGCGCCGGGAGCGCCGTCATGATGCGGGTCCTGCACGTCAACGGCAGCCCGCACGGCGCGGCCAGCCACGCCAGCCGGCTGGCGGAGGAAATGATCGCCGGGCTGCGCGGCCCGGACGGCGAGGCAAACCGGGATTTCCGCCTGGTGCGGCGCGACCTGCTGGCCGAGCCCTTGCCGGCGATCGGCCAGGCCTATGCCAGCGCGATCACCTCGCCGCCGCCGGGCACGCCGGGCGCGGCCGACGCCGCCACCCTGGCCGCCGCGTTCGGCTGGTCCGAGCGCCTGATCGGCGAACTCGAGCAGACCGACCTGCTGGTGATCAGCACGCCGATGCACAACTTCACCGTGCCGGCCTCGCTGAAACTGTGGATCGACCACGTGCTGCGCATCCACCGCACCTTCGCCGCGACGCCGGCCGGCAAGGTCGGGCTGCTGCGGGACCGGCCAACCTTCGTGCTGGTCGGCTCGGGCGGCTTCCACGCCGGCGAGCGCGCGCGCCAACCCGATTTCCTCACGCCCTACGTGCGCCACGTGCTTGCCACCATCGGCATCCATGACGTGACCTTCGTGCTGCTGCAGGGACTGGTCGGCGGCGATGCCGCGGTGGCCGGGGCGATGGCCACCGCGCGCCGGCAGATCGCCGGCGAGATGGCGCGGCTGCGCGGCATGCCGTGGCCGAAAAGCGCGGCGACGGAGACCGGCGAGATGCCATCGCGGCTGGCCTAGACTTCAGTCAGGCACCCTTGCCCGGATGCGGGCGTCCATGCCGCGGGCGCGGCACGCGCCTGGCGCCGCGGGGCGCATGGGAGGCTGCCATGCAAGGCTTCCAGCTTACGTTGTTCACCATAGAAAACCGCCGCCACCACGGCAAGCAGTTGTCGCACTGGCTGCTGCAGGTCCTGCGCGAACTGCATATCCGCGGCGCCACCCACCTGGTGGCGGCCGAGGGCATCGGCCACGACCGCCGCTTCCATAGCTGGCATTTCCTGGAGCTGGCCGACCGGCCGGAAGAGATCACCGTGATCGCCACGGGCGAGGAGGTGGCGCGCCTGTTCGCGCGGCTGGCGGAGGAAGACGTGCAGGTGTTCTATGCCAGCACGCCGGTGGAGTTCGGCTTCCTCGGCAAAGGGGCGCCCGCGGGGCAGGGGCAGTGTGAAGGGCAGGGGCAGGGACCGCCCGCCCCCTGACGCCGCCGCCGTCAGTCGAGGCTGGCGGCCACCGTGGGGGCCTTGCTGCCGCGCAGGGTCGTCTCGGGCAGGCGCGCCACCAGGAACGGCGCCACCAGCGACACCGCCGCGCTGAAGAGGAACAGCACGCGGAACGCGGTTTCCGCGGCGGCGCGCACCGCGCCCGCGTCGGCCGCGTCGCCGCCCACCATCGCGCGGTGGAACATGCGCATCAGCACGTCCTCGCCGCCGCCCAGGTCGGACACGCCCATGCCGCCGTGGCGCAGCAGCCCGATCAGGACCGTGGTCAGCACCGCCACGCCCACCGCGCCGCCCAGCATGCGCGAGAACGCCGTCAGCGCGGTGGCCACGCCGACCTGCTGGGGCGGCACCGCGTTCTGCGTCGCCACCAGCCCGCTGGGCAGTTGCAGCCCGATCGACACGCCCAGCACCACCATCACCAGCGCGGTGAGCGCCACCGCGTGCGGCTCGACGAAGGCCAGCACCACGATGGCCAGCGGCGCGACCAGCGAGCCCGCCAGCTGCAGCGGCTTGTAGCGCCCGCTCCAGGACATGGTGCGCCCGGCGATGAAGGCGCCGAACGGGATCGCCAGCGTCAGCGGCACCAGCCGCAGCGCCGCGCTGTCGGCCTGCGCGCCGCCCACCACCTGGAAGCGCAGCGGCAGCAGCACCGACATGGCGATCAGCTGGAAGAAGCACAGGAACAGCGTGATGCAGCAGATGGTCACGGTCGGCACGCGCAGCATGCCCAGCGGGATCATCGGATCGGCCACGCGGCCTTCCTGCCAGACGAACAGCGCCAGCCCGGCCAGCCCGGCCACCAGCAGGGCCAGCGTCTGCGGCGCCAGCGGCGACTGGCCCTGGCCCAAGCGCGTGAGGAACACCAGCACGCCGGTCAGGCCGCCGCCGAACAGCAGTGCGCCGAGGTAGTCGATGCGGTGGCGGCGCCCGCCCGCGGGCAGGTGCTTGAGCGCGCGGCGCACCACCACCAGCGCGAGCGCGGCCAGCGGCAGGTTGATCCAGAAGATCCAGCGCCACGACAGGTAGTGCGCCAGGTAGCCGCCGATCACCGGGCCGGCCATGCTGGCCACGGCCCACACGCCGCTCACGTAGCCCTGATAGCGGCCGCGGTCGCGCAGCGGCACCACATCGGCGATGGTGGCCTGCGAGACCGAGATCAGCCCGCCGCCGCCGAGGCCCTGCAGGATGCGCGCGACGATCAGTTGCGGCATGGTCTGCGCCAGCGCGCACGCCACCGAGGCCAGGAAGAACAGCACGATGGCGAAGGACAGCACCGAGCGCCGCCCGAGCAGGTCGGACAGCTTGCCGTAGATCGGCGTGACCACGGTGGAGGCCACCAGGTAGGCCGACACCACCCACGCCATCACCTCGAAGCCGTTGAGCTGTAGCGCGATCTCGGGCAGCACCACGGCCACGATGGACTGCTCCAGCGCGCCCAGGAACATCGCCAGCATGATGCCGAAGATGACCTGCATGACGGGCACCGGCGGCGTGGCGAGCGGCGCGGCGCCGCCGCCGCCGGGCGGCCGGGCCGCGCCCTGCGCGGGCGGCGCGGCGGAGGCCGCCGCCGATGCGGCAGGGGAAGAAGAAGGCAAGGCGGAAACCGGCGGGAACGACGTCTGGGAGGCGGCGGGCATGGGCGGGCGGGAGGAGGGAAACGCGGAAAAGGACAACGATTGGCAGGCTGGGGGGCCTCGCACATCGCTGTTTTTTGTATACAAGGGGCATATTGTAGGCCGAAGCCAGCCGCCTTGCAGCGCCCTTTTCGGGCTGATTTCCGGCGGCTTTCCGGTGGCTGCCCGATGTTTTCCGGCGGCCCTTTCAGCGCGCTTTCATTGGCCTTTCAGCCCGCTTTCACCGCCATTGCGCCACTGCCTGCGCCGCCGCCACCCGGGTGCCTTTCCGGTGCCGCGCCCGCCTGTCTTCGCGAGCGGCACCGCGCCCGCGTCAAAAGGATTCCCAGTCGCCGTTGGCCACCGCCAGGTTGCCGGCGGGCACCGCGCGCGGCGCGCGCCGCACCGGGGCCGGCGCGGCGGCCTTGGCCGGGCGCGCGGGCAGCGACTTGGACGACAGCACCGGCTCGCGTCCCAGGCGCACCACCGGCGCGCGGGCCTTGCTCGGCAGCACCGGCGCGCGCGTGCCGCCCACGGCGGCCAGCGGCGCGGCGGACCTGGCCGGGGCCGCAGGAGCGGCCAGGGCCTTGGCCGGCGCGGACGCGCGGACGGCGGGCGCCGCGCGCGGTGCCTCGGCCGGGGCCGCGGGAGCCGGCGCGGCCGCCACCGCGCGCAGCGGCGCGGGGCTCTTGGCGCGGGTGGCCGCCGGGCGCGCGGCCGGGGCACGTGCCGCCGGGGCACGCGCCGCGGGCTGCCGCGCCTTCACGGCGGCGGCGGCGGGCGCGGCGGCAACCGGCGCGCGCGCCGGCGCCGGACGCGCCGCGCCGGTCTGCTCCTGCGTCACCTGGAAGCGCGACACCTCGCTCACCAGGCCGGCGGCCTGCTGCTGCAGGCTCTCGGCCGCGGCGGCGGCTTCTTCCACCAGCGCCGCGTTCTGCTGCGTCACGCTTTCCATCTGGGTGATGGCGCGGTTGACCTGCTCGATGCCGGAGGACTGTTCTTCGCTCGCCGCGGCGATCTCGCCCATGATGTCGGTCACGCGCTTGACCGCGCCGACGATGTCGTCCATCGTGCGGCCGGCGTCCTCGACCTGTTTCGCGCCATGCGCCACCTGCCCCACCGAGCCGTTGATGAGCTGGCCGATTTCCTTGGCCGCCGACGCCGAGCGCTGCGCCAGGCTGCGCACCTCGGCCGCCACCACGCTGAAGCCGCGGCCCTGCTCGCCGGCGCGGGCGGCTTCCACCGCCGCGTTGAGCGCCAGGATGTTGGTCTGGAAGGCGATGCCCTCGATCACGCCGACGATCTCGGCCACCTTGGCCGACGACTGCGAGATGTTCTGCATGGTCTCGACCACGCCGCGCACCGCGCGCCCGCCCTCGGTGGCCACGCCCGAGGCGCTCACCGCGAGTTCGTTGGCGTGGCGCGCATTGACCGCGTTCTGCCGGACCGTGGAGGTAAGCTGCTCCATCGAGGCCGCGGTCTGCTCGAGCGACGCGGCCTGTTCCTCGGTGCGCTGGGACAGGTTGGTGTTGCCGCTGGCGATCTCGCGGGTGGCGCCGTCGATCGAGCGCGACGCGCCCTGGATGCCGTGCACGAGCGCCGCGAGCTGGCCGAAGGCCCGCTCCAGCGCGCCCAGCATGCGGCCCATTTCATCGTTGCTGCGCGTCTTGATGGCGTAGGTCAGGTTGCCCTGCGCGAGCGCCTGGGCGGCGTCGAGCGCCTGGCGCGCCGGGCCGGTGATCGAGCGCGTGATGCCGAGGCCCAGCGCCGCCGCCAGCGCCACCGCGACCGCGGCCAGCCCCACCAGCAGGTTGCGCGCCATCTCGTAGCTGGCGTTGGCTTCGTCCACCGAGGCCACGGCCACCTTGCGCCCGGTTTCGGCCAGCTCGGTCAGCTTGTCGAAATAAGGCGCCTGGGCCGCCGGCAGCGTGGCTACCATCGCGCTGCGGGCGCCGTCGAACTCGCCGTTCTGCAGCTGGCGCAGCACCGTGTCGAGCTGGCCGTTGTAGACGTCGCGCGCCTCGATCAGGCGCGTGTAGTTTTCCTGCGCCGCCGGCGAGGAAGCCTTGGCCATCCACTTGCCGAGCGCATCCAGCGCGGTGCTCATGTCCTCGCGCAGCGCGCCGATCTTCTCGGCGTTGCGCCGCACCGCGACCGGATCCTCGTTGAGGGTGGCGTCGCGCGCCAGGATGCCGACCCACAGCGCGTCCTGCTTGACGCGCTCGATCTCCATCACGCGGAACATCCGCCCTTCCACCGTCAGGCGCATCGATTCGTTCATGGTGCGCAGGGACATCGCCCCCAGCACGGCCACCGCAACCAGCAGCAGCGCCACGACCGAAAACGCCACGGTCAGGCGCGCCCCAATGCCAAAGTTTCGCAACCAACGCATTTCCCGGCTCCTTTTTTGCTTTTTCATCGCGGGCGGCACCCTGGTGCCGGACGAACCTCCGGACCGACGCCGCATCGCAGCCTTAACGGCACGCACCGGGCAAGCTTGAGGATATTTCCGCGGTTTGTTGAAATAAGGCAAAAACGCGCCGGTTAGCGGAGATATGCAGGGAAAAAGCGGGGCAATTCGGGGAATTGACAGCGGGCGTCCTGTCGTCTAATGACGGCACGCACGCGGGGGGCGCCGCCGCCGGCCGCTGCCGGCGACATCCGGTGGCACCCAGGCGGGCGCGCAAAAAAAGAAGCCCACGCGCGGGGTGCTCGTAGGCTTTCCAGGACTGCTAGGAACCGAAAGGTCCAATAGCGAATATAAACCCGCTTACATGAGGTGTAAATCCAATTTCTATCAGGGAAACCTCTGATATAAAAGTGCCGGCCCCGCCATATCGATGGTATCGGGGCGGCGCGAGGAACCTCGGCCGGAACAAGCCAGGGCTGCGCGGCAGCCCGCAGACCTCATGTTGCACCTTGGGGCTGCGGTCGGACAGCATTGGGATTTGCCACACAAGTGTGCATGAATCCACATTCGGCCACTGTGATGCAATCGATTTTTTAGAGGTTTACCTCTAGGCCAGGTGCGCTCTCCCAACCGTCCACATTTGTAAAATTTTGTTACCCTCGCGCCTGAAGTCTTCCCCTTCTCTTCCGGCGGCGGCACTCGCCACCGGTGGCGGGGCGGTATCATCGGACCCGTCTCCCGCGTACCAGCCGCGGCTGGCCGCGCTCCGTGCCGCCAGCCCCCTGGCCGGTCCCGGGAGCGGATGTTTCATTCCCGGTTCCGCCAAGGCCAGGCCGCAGTCCGCGCTCCGCAGTGCGTCACACCCCAGTTGCCCAGGCCTGGCCATCGAATCCCTGCCAGCCGACAGAACCCGCGCGGGCTCTTCCGGAGAAGTTGTGAACAAGAAGGAAATCAGGGTGGACCGCCCTAGCCGCAGACTGCAGCACCAGCAGTTGTCCACCCATAGCGCGAGCCGGAAGCCCGTGGTCGTGCACCTGTCCAGCGGTACCCGCCTGCATGGCGTGATCGTGGCCGCGGACAACTATATGGTATTGCTCGCGGAGGACGCCGGCGATCCGCTGCCCCAGGTCGTCTACAAGCACGCCATCGCCGTCATCACGCCGGCCCATGCGCCCGAAGCCCAGGCCAGCGTGCCGGGCGCGGAGAGCTCGCCGGAGTTCGTCAGCCCGTACGTCCCGCGCACGCGCAAGCGGCGCTGACGACCGGTTCCGCGCGCCCGCCATGCTGTTTACTAATAGCACCGCCAAATATGCAGGACAGTTTGAGCCCATCGCAAAAGTCACTCTAAATCTTTCCCGGCCCCAACCGATAACCCAAACAACGGTGGCACTTCTCGCCCTGCATTGCCAGGCAGCCAACGTTGCGGCAACAGCCGGATTGCACAACTCACTGTAAAAGAATAGGAGTCGTACCATGTCGATGGTCATCAATACCAACACGTTGTCCCTGATGACGCAGAACAACCTGAATTCGTCGCAATCGTCGCTGAACAGCGCGATTCAGCGTCTGTCTTCGGGCCTGCGTATCAACAGCGCCAAGGACGACGCAGCGGGCCAGGCGATCGCCAACCGTTTCACCGCCAACATCAACGGCCTGGGTCAAGCCCAGCGCAACGCCAACGACGGCATCTCGCTGTCGCAAACCACCGAAGGCGCGCTGACCGAAGTCAACAACAACCTGCAAGCCATCCGTACCCTGGCCGTGCAAGCCGCAACGGGCTCCAACTCCGCTTCGGACCTGCAATCGATCCAGGACGAAATCACCCAGCGTCTGGCTGAAATCGACCGCACGTCGCAACAAACCGACTTCAACGGCGTCAAGGTGCTGTCGTCGGCTGCTTCGTCGCTGAAGGTGCAAGTCGGTGCGCAAGACGGCCAGACCATCTCGATCGACCTGAAGGAAATCAGCACCACCACCCTGGGCATGACCGGCTTCACGGTTGCCAAGAACTCCCTGGCCACCAGCGCCCCGATCACCACGGTCGTGACTGGCACGGGTTCGGCTCCGAACGCCGTGGACCTGAGCGCCGCCGCCACCTCGCTGTCGACCGCCACCGGCGGCACCGTCAACGCCAAGGACCTGCAACTGAGCAACGTGCTGGACACGGCCGGCAACGCCACCGCCAACTACGTCGTCAAGTTCGGCAGCGACTACTACGCCGCTTCGGTTGACTCGGCTACCGGCGCTGTCACGCTGAACACCGCCGACATCAGCGTCGGCGACGCCGCCAACGGCAACACCGGCAGCAGCATCGCCGCCCAGCTGGTCAAGGTCGGTGCCGACTCCGCCGGCGCAGCCGTGGCCTACGTGACCCAAGGCGGCAAGAACTACGCCCTGGACGCAGCCGGTCAAGGCGCGCTGGCCAACGGCGGCGCGACCACCACCACGATCTCCAACGCCACGCAGATCGAACTGAGCACCAAGGGTGCCACCACCGCCACCACCGAATTCACCGGCGTGGGCAGCTCCAACCCGCTCGACACGATCGACAAGGCCCTGGCTACCGTGGACAAGCTGCGCAGCTCCCTGGGTGCCGTGCAGAACCGCTTCAACTCGGTGATCTCGAACCTGGGCTCGACCGTGACCAACCTGTCCGCTTCGCGCTCGCGCATCCAGGACGCCGACTACGCCACGGAAGTGTCGAACATGTCGCGCGCCCAGATCCTGCAACAAGCTGGTACCGCTGTGCTGGCCCAGGCCAACCAGACCACGCAGAACGTGCTGTCGCTGCTGCGTTAATCGCAACAGTAGCCGCACCCCTGGCGGCGCCGGACCTTCGGGCCCGGCGCCGCCGGGAATGCTTCCAGAGCGGTCTCCGCTCTGAAAGCGTTTCCACCGGAGCCGCCCGCTCCGACCGTCCCTTGCGAGAGACAGACCATGATCAGCCCGACCGAACAGCTAGCCAAGTTGCCCGCCGCGCCGTTGCCCGCCACCCCTCCCGCTGCGGCACCTGCGGCCCAGGCAGGCGTGCCGGCCGGGAGCCTGCCGGGCGCCATCGCGGCGGGCAAGGCGCCGGGCGACAAGGCGCACGCCGAAAGCTCGAAGGAACTGGCCAGCGCGCTCACCAGCCTGACCGAGGCGCTGCGCGCCACGCCGGTGGAAGTGCGCTTCAGCATCGACGGCGATACGCACCAGATCGTGACCACGGTGGTGGACAAGTCCACCGGCGACACCATCCGCCAGTTTCCCTCCGAAGAAGTCCTGCGCATCACGCGCGCCATCGACAGGCTGCAAGGCCTGCTGATCCACCAGACCGCATAGGCGGCCCGCAGTCTCTCCCTCGAACAAGACAACACAGGCAGCAAATCATGAGCACACCGATTTCGTCGATTGGCGTTGGTTCCGGACTGGACCTCAGCACCCTTCTGACCAACCTGCAGTCGGGGGAGGAAACCAAGCTGCAGCCGATCACGGACGCGCAGACCGCGGCCACCACCAAGCTGTCCGCCTACGGCCTGCTGCAGGGCGCGCTGGCCTCGTTCCAGAATGCCGCCGCCGCGCTCGGCGCCGCCAGCCTGTACAACAGCACCACCACGTCGTCGAGCAACACCGGCGTGCTGACCACCAGCGCGGACAAGACCGCGGTGGCCGGCAACTACGCCGTCAACGTGAGCCAGCTCGCCACCTCGCAGACGCTGGTGTCGAACGGCATCACCGACGCCACCGGCCAGCTGCTGGGCAGCGCCAGCATCAAGATCGAGCTCGGCACCACCGCCGCCGACGGCACCTTCACGCCGGGCAGCGGCACGCCGACCACGATCAACATCAACGGCACCAACAACACGCTCACCGGCATCCGCGACGCGATCAACGCATCGAACGCCGGCGTCACGGCCAGCATCGTCAACGACGGCAGCGGCACGCCGTACCACATCGTGCTGACCTCCAACACCACCGGCGCCAAGTCCAGCATGCGCATCTCGGTGGGCAGCAACGGCAGCGGCGACCCGTCCACGATCAGCGGCCTGCTGGCCTACGATCCGGCCGGCACCAAGTCGATGACGGAGAACATCAAGGCGGTCGACGCCAAGCTGACCGTCAACGGCCTGGCCATCACCAGCGCCAGCAACACCGTGCAGGGCGCGGTGCCGGGCGTGACCATGACGCTGACCTCGCTGGGCGCCAGCAACGTCGGCGTGAGCACCGACACCTCGTCGATGGCGGGCGCCGTGCAGAGCTTCGTCACCGCCTACAACACGCTGCAGAGCACCGTGGCCAAGCTCGACAGCTACGACGCCGACACCAAGACCGCCGGCACCCTGCTCGGCGACAGCACCGTGCGCACCATCGAGAGCCAGCTGCGCGGCGTGTTCAACACGGCGCCGACCGGCAGCAACGCCATCAACCTGACGCAGGTCGGCATCGGCTTCAACGCGGACGGCAGCATGTCGCTGGACACCTCCAAGCTGAACGCGGCGCTGACCAGCAACCGCGCCGGCGTGCAGCAGCTGTTCAGCGGCAGCGACGGCAAGTCCGGCTACGGCAACCAGCTCTCCAGCCTGGCCGCCAGCTTCACCGCCACCAACGGCGTGCTCACCACCGCCACCGCCGGCGTCAACACGCAGCTCAAGTCGCTGGGCGACGACTACACCAACATGTCGAACCAGATCGACGCGACGATGGCACAATACCGCGCCCAGTTCCAGCAGCTCGACACCATCATGGCGCAGATGACGTCCACCAAGAACTACCTGACGCAGCAGTTCGCCTCGATGAACGGAACGTCGTCGAACTGAACGCGCCGGGATCATTGCCGACACAGCTTCAAACCCAGGGATCGTCATGTACGCACGCACCGCCGCCAATGCCTACGCCAACGTAGGCGTCCAGACCGGGGCCATGAGCGCCTCGCCGCACCGGCTCATCGTCATGCTGTTCGACGGCGCGCGCGCGTCGATCGCCCGCGCCCGCTTCCACATGGAAGCGGGCAAGGTCGCCGACAAGGGCATGGCCATCTCCAAGGCCATCGAGATCATCGAAAGCGGCCTGCGCGCCTCGCTCGACCATACGGCGGGCGAGGAGCTCGCGGCCAATCTCGACTCCCTCTACGAATACATGGCGCGCCAGCTCATGCTCGCCAACCTGCACAACGACGACGCGCGCCTGCGCGAAGTGGACAAGCTGCTGGCCGACATCTCGGCGGCCTGGGGCCAGATCGACCCCGCGCGCGAGCCCGAGCCGGAGCATCAATTGCTGCGCCCCAGGGACGCCGTCTCCATCGGTGCCTGACATGCTCACGCAAAAGAACCACCTGATCGCCTGCTATGAAGCCTTGCTGGTCCTCTCCGGCCAGATGTGCGAGGCTGCCCGCGCCGGCGACTGGGATGCGCTGAGCGCCCTGCAGGCGCGCTACGTGGCGCAGGTCAACGTGCTGCGCAACAACGACGACGTGGTGCTGCTGTCGCCGCAGGAGCGCCGCTACCGCTACCAGATGCTGGAGACCATCCTGTCGCAGGATGCCGCCATCCGCAACCTGGTGATGCCCCAGATCGAACGGCTCGGCCACCTGCTCAACAACTCGCGCCGCCGCCAGGAACTGCATCACGCCTACGGCGCCGACGCCCGTTACTGATCGCGCCGAATGGTCGGCATCCATCTTCCGCCAGATCCCGCGCTGGCGCTGCGCAACACGGACCCGCAGGGACTCAAGTCCGCGCTGAGCGTGGCCAAGCTGGCCGCGCTGATGCCCGCCGGCGCCGTCACCGAGACGGTGGCGCCGGCCGACAGCGGCGCCACGGTGCAGCAGAACCGCCCCGGCATAGTCACCGGCGGCACGCCGAACCCCGCCGACGGCGCCGCGCCGGCCTCCGCGCGCGAGACCTTCAGCTCGGCCGCGCGCGTCATCCTGGACATCCTCGAAGGCACCGAGCCGGCCCCGCTGCGCGGCTCGGCCCCGCTGCTGCCCAGCGCGCCGGCGCCCGGCAGCACCGGCGCGCTGGCCGCGGCGCTGGCGCAGCAGGTCGGGCAAAGCGGCCTGTTCTATGAATCGCACCTGGGCCAGTGGGTCAACGGCACGCAGCCGCTCGACGCCCTGATGCGCGAGCCGCAGGCCGCGCTCGGCCCCGGCCCGGCCGCGCCCGCCAGCGCCCCCGCGCCCGGCGCCGACGACGGCGCGCCGGTCCTGCAGCTGACCTACCAGCCGGCCCCCGTGGCGCCGCCCACGGCGGCCCAGGCCGCCGCGGCGGACGCCCGCGCGGTGGCCGCGGCCACGGTCGCCATCGTGGCCCAGCCGGACACCCAGGCGCCCGCCGACGACGCGCCGCCCCCCGCCGCCAACCCGGCCAACGCGGCCAGCCATGCCGCGCAATCCAGCGCGCCGCCGGCCACGTCCGGCCTGCCGGTCCCGCAGGGGCCGTCGGCCCATCTCGCGCAGCAGGCCACGCAGGCCTACCAGGCCGCCTCCGCCCCGCTGCCGCAGGCGCGCCACGTGGACGCCGACGGTGCCGTGGCCGATGGCCGCGGCGGCGACGCCCGCCTGGGCGCGGCCTCGGCCACCCCGGCCGCCGGCCCGGCGGTCCACCCGGACGCCGCCGCGCTGGTGCGCCAGCAGCTCGACACCCTGGCCACGCAGCAATTCCGCTGGACCGGCGAGGCCTGGCCCGGCACGCCGCTGGACTGGCAGATCCGCCGCGAGACCGAGGAGCGCCACGCGGGCGGCCACGGCCAGGCGCCCGACCCGGCGCGCGCGCCGTGGTCGACCAAGCTGGTGCTCCAGTTCCCGCACCTGGGCACCGTCGAGGCGCGCCTGAGCGTGGCCGGCAACCGCATCGAGGCGCGCCTGGCCGCGCCCGACTCGGTCAACCGCCTGCACGCGGCCCGCGCGCAGCTGCAGGAGCGGCTGGCCGCCACCGGCCTCGACCTGTCCGCGCTGGCCGTCAACGGCATCCTCTCGCCCGGGGAGAACCTGCCTTGAACCAGCCCATGCCGCAGGACGACGCGCGCGGCAGCGCGGTCGCGCTGGCCTACGAAGAAGGCCGCGACGGCAGCCCGCGCGTGGTGGCCAAGGGCTACGGCGAGATCGCCGACGCCATCATCGCGCGCGCCCGCGAGAGCGGCGTGTACGTGCACAACTCCCCCGCGCTGGTGACGCTGCTGATGCAGGTCGACCTGGACTCGCACATCCCGCCGCAGTTGTACGTGGCCGTGGCCGAGCTGCTGGCCTGGCTGTACCAGCTCGAAAAGGCCGCCGCCGGCGAGGGCGCGGCCGGCGCGAAACCGGCCCGCGGCGCCTGAGCCGCGCGCCGGCGCCCGATCCGGCACACCCCGGCCGCGAGCGCCCCCGGCGCGCCGCCAGCCGCCGCCACGGGCCATGAATTGGCCCTGTTTTGGCCTTGTATTCCCGCCTCTGAAGAAAACGCCGCCCTGATACGGTTGAGGGCGTCGGATATTGTCATTTCTCCTGTACGCGCGAGGCGTCGTGGGCGATCGGAATGCCAGCTCCGGCATGCCTGGAAATCCACTCACGATGAAACGACCCCAGCACACTCCCACCTTGCCGCCGCCGATCGCCAGGGCCCAGACGCTCTATGAGGCGGGGAAGTTCCGCGAATCCCTGGCGCAGGCCGACAAGGCCGAGAAGCTGCTGGGCCGGCAGGCCGAGATCCGCTACTGGCAGGCCGCGGCCTACCTGGGGCTGCATGACACCATCCGCGCCGGCGAGGTCATCGACCAGGCGCTGCGGGAATTCCCCGAGCACACGCGCCTGATGGCGCTCGGCGGCGCCATCGCCATGCGCAACGGCGACCACGCGCGCGCGCGCGCCTGGCTGGAGCGCTGCATCGAGCTGGCCCCGGGCCAGATCCACGGCTGGATCAACTACGGCGCCCTGCTGGCGGAACTGCGCGAGTACGCCGGCGCGCGCGACGCCGCGCAGAAGGCCCTCGCGCTCGATCCGCACGAGCCGGTGGCCTACGCCAACTACGCCAGCGCGCTCAAGGAAACCGGCGAGATGGACGCCGCCATCGTGGCCCTGCGCCGCGCGGTGCAACTGTCGCCGCGCGACGCCGCGATCCGCGCCAACCTGCTGTTCGTGATGCTGTTCGACCAGGCCACCACCGCGCAGGACCTGCTGCGCGAGGCCAAGGCCTTCGGCCGCCAGCTCGCCCCGCTGCTGCGCCCGCAGCCGGCGCGGCCGCAGCGCCCCGGCGCGCCGATCCGCCTCGGCCTGCTGTCGAACGACCTGCTGCGCCATGCCTGCGCCTATTTCATCCTGCCGCTGCTGGCCAACCTCGACCGCAGCCGCGTGGAAGTGGTGGCGCTGTCGCTGAACCCGGTCAGCGACCACGTCACCGACAAGATCCGCCTGAACGCCAACCGCTTCGTGCCGCTCGCGGGCATGTCGCGCGAGCAGCTCATCGACACCGTGCGCGCCGAGCAGCTCGACGTGCTGATGGACCTCGGCGGCCATACCGGCAATTCGCCGCTGCAGCACATGGCGCACGGCCTGGCGCCGGTGCAGATGACCTGGCTGGGCTACCCCGGCAGCACCGGCATGGAGGCCATCCGCTACCGCATCAGCGACTGGACCTGCGACCCGGCCGGCTTCGAGTCGCACTACACCGAGACCCTGCTGCGCGCGCCGCAGGTCTCCTACGTGTACGCGCCGCTGGTGCAGGACCCGCTGTCGGTCTACGCGCCCAAGTACCGCGTGCGCGAGACGCCCGCGCTGCGCAACGGCTTCGTCACCTTCGGCTCGTGCAACAACCTTGGCAAGATCACCGCGCGCACGCTGGCCCTGTGGGCGGCGGTGCTGGCGCGCTGCCCCGGCAGCAGGCTGCTGCTGGAGCTGCGCGAGATCGACCAGGAATCGGTGCGCGCGCCGCTGCTCGCGCGCCTGGCGCAGGCCGGCATCGACCCGCAGCGCGTGACCTGCGTGCCGCGCGCCAGCGCCAACCAGTACCTGACCTACCACGACATCGACATCGTGCTGGACACCGCGCCGCTGACCGGCGGCACCACCACCTGCGACGCGCTGTGGATGGGCGTGCCGGTGGTCACGCTGGCCGGCAACGCCTACCACGCGCGCATCTCGGCCACGTTCCTCAAGGCGCTCGGCCTCGACGGGCTGATCTGCGCCGACAAGGACGCCTACGTCGACGCCGCCGCCACGCTGGCCGGCGACGTCGACGGGCTCAACGCGCTGCGCCTGGGCATCCGCCAGCGCTTCGAGCAAAGCCCGGTGGCCGACGGCGCCGGCTTCGCGCGCTGGCTCGAGACCGAACTGGCGGCGCTGGTCGACCCGCGGGGTCTGCGCGGCCCGGCGCCCGCCGCCCAGCACGACGGCATGTTCTTCGCCGGCGCCTGGCACGGCATGGGCGAGATCGTGGTGGCCATCGCCGGCCTGCTCGAGGCCGGGCGCTTCGGCGAGACCCGCAGCCTGCTGGAAAACCTGAGCGCCAAGTGGAGCAAGCACTGGCTGGTGCCCTACGTGCTGGCCGAGATGGAATACCGCGGCGGCAACAAGGAGGCCGCCATCGACCTGCTGATGGAAAGCGTCGGCCTGCGCGCCTACCACGTGCCGCTGTACCGCCTGCTGAGCGCGCGCATGGACGAATGCGGCTACGACAAGACCGTGCTGGCCGACTTCCTGCAGCAGCAGTTCGGCATGAGCCTGGACTATCTCGGGCAGCAGGCCGTGCCCACGGTGTTCGACGTGCTCGGCATCGAAGTCGTGCCGGCGCAGCCGCCCGCCACCACCACCGAACACGCGCCCGCCTGAGCCATGAAGAAAACCCTCGCCACCCCCAAGGCCAACCAGCACATCCAGAAGGCCGACGCGAGCTATTTCGCCGGCCGCTACCAGGAGGCGATCGAACATGCGGCCAAGGCCCGCAAGCTCGACCCCGGCCTGCCGCAGCCCTACTACTGGCTGGCCTTCGCGCACCTGGCGCAGCACCATGACGAAGAGGCCTACCAGTGGATCGCCAAGGGGCTGGCGGTGGCGCCGGACAACCCCGACCTGATGACCATGCGCGGGCGCATCCTGAACAAGATGGGCCGCCTGCAGGAAGCGCGCGAGCAGCTCGAGACCTGCGTGGCGCGGCACCCGCAGTCGCTGGGCGGCTGGGCCAACTACGCCATCGTCCTGCGCGTGCTCGGCCTGCACGCGCAGGCCCTCGAGGCCTCGGTCAAGGCGCTGGCGCTGGCGCCGGACAACGCCTCCGTGCTGGCCAACTACGCCAACGACCTGCGGGACACCGGCAACGCCGAGGAAGCCGTCGGCATCCTGCGCAAGGCTGCCCGGATCGAGCCCGAGAACCGCAGCATCCGCACCAACCTGCTGTTCCTGATGCTGTTCGGCGAACAGACCACCGCCGCCGACCTGCTGGCCGAGGCGCAGGGCTTCGCCCGCCTGCTGGCCGCCAAGCCGATCCCCGGCGCGGCGCGCACGCCCGCGCCGGCGGCCGGCGGCCGCATCCGCCTGGGCATCCTGTCCAACGACCTGTACCGCCACGCCTGCGCCTACTTCCTGGTGCCGTTCCTGGCCAACCTGGACCGCGCGCGCTTCGAGGTCGTGCTGCTGGGCCTGCACGCGTACCGCGACCAGATCACGCACAAGCTCGAGATCTATTCGGACCGCTTCGTGCAACTGGCCAACAAGAGCGACGCCGACGTCGTGCAGGCCGTGCGCGACGAGCACCTCGACGCGCTGATCGACCTCGGCGGCTACACCGGCACGCCGCCGCTGCAATACATGGTCCACGGCCTGGCGCCGGTGCAGGTCACCTGGCTCGGCTATCCGGGCAGCACCGGCATCCCGGCCATCCACCACCGCGTCACCGACTGGACCGGCGATCCGGCCGGCTTCGAGGCGCACTACACCGAGAACCTGCTGCGCGCGCCGGTGTTCGCCGCCTACCAGCCGCTGGTGCACAGCCCGCTGCTGGCCTACCAGCCGCAATACCAGGTGCGCGAGACGCCCGCGCTGCGCAACGGCTTCATCACCTTCGGCTCGTGCAACAACCTCGGCAAGATCACCGGCCGCACCCTGCGCCTGTGGAGCGCGGTGCTGGCGCGCGTGCCCGGCAGCCGCCTGCTGGTGGAAGCCGCCGAGCTGGACAAGGACAGCGTGCGCGAGCCTCTGCTCGCGCGCATGGCGCAGGCCGGCATCGATCCGCAGCGCGTGACCTGCATCCCGCGCGAGGGCAAGAACCAGTACCTGACCTACCACGACATCGACATCGCGCTGGACACCTCGCCCGTGACCGGCGGCACCACCACCTGCGACACGCTGTGGATGGGCGTGCCGCTGGTGACGCTGGCCGGCCCGGCGTTCCACACGCGGGTGTCGGCGCCGTTCCTGCACGCGGTGGGGCTCGACGGCCTGATCTGCGAGACCGAGGCGGACTACGTGACGATGGCCGCGCAGCTGGCCGCCGACGCCGAACAGCTCAACGCCCTGCGCCTGAGCCTGCGCCACCGCTTCGAGAAAAGCGCGATCTTCGACGCGGCCGGCTTCACGCGCTGGTTCGAGGACCAGCTCGCGGAGCTGGTCGGCCGGCACCGCGACGTCGGCCACCTGGCGCCGCGCGCGCAGGACGGCGTGTTCTGCGCCGGCGCCTGGCACCCGATGGAGCACCTCGTGCTGACCATCGGGATGCTGCTCGAAGAAGGCCGCCACATCGAGCTGAACAGCCTGCTGGAGAACATGTCGGCCAAGTGGAGCAAGCACTGGCTGATCGCCTTCGCGCTCGGCGAGATGGCGCAGCGCACCGGCGACCACGAGCGCGCGCTGGAACTGCTGATGGAAGCCGTCAACCTGCGCCCGTACCACCTGCCGCTGTACCGGCTGCTCAGCGCCCGCATGGAAGCGGGCGGGCACGACAAGACACCGCTGGCCGAGATCCTGCAGCAGCAGTTCGGCCTGGACCTGGCGCTGATCGACAGCCAGGGCCGTCCTTCCACCCACGAGATCCTGGGCATCCAGGTGTTGGAGAAAGCCGCATGAAAGCCGTCATCCTGGCGGGCGGGCTGGGTACCCGCATTTCCGAAGAGTCGCACCTGCGGCCCAAGCCCATGATCGAGGTCGGCGGCAAGCCGATCCTGTGGCACATCATGAAGATGTACGCCGCGCACGGCATCAACGACTTCGTCATCTGCCTGGGCTACAAGGGCTACGTCATCAAGGAGTACTTCGCCAACTACTTCCTGCACATGTCGGACGTGACCTTCGACATGTCGGAAAACCGCATGGACGTGCACTGCCGCAAGGCCGAGCCGTGGCGCGTGACGCTGGTCGACACCGGCGAGGAATCGCAGACCGGCGGGCGCCTGCGCCGCGTGCGCGACTACCTCACGCCGGGCGAGCCGTTCTGCTTCACCTACGGCGACGGCGTGTCCGACATCGACCTCACCGCCGAGATCGCCTTCCACCGCAACCACGGCCGCTGGGCCACGGTGGCCGCGGTGCAGCCGCCCGGGCGCTACGGCGCGCTGGAGCGCACCAGCGAGGGCATGGTGGCCGGCTTCGCCGAGAAGCCGCGCGGCGACGGCGCCTGGATCAACGGCGGCTTCTTCGTGCTGCAGCCCGAGGTGATCGACCTGATCGGCGACGACAAGACCAGCTGGGAACAAGGCCCGATGGAAGAGCTCGCCACGCGCGGGCACCTGCTGGCCTTCGAGCACCAGGGCTTCTGGCAGCCGATGGACACCCTGCGCGAGAAGAACATGCTCGAGCAGTTGTGGCAGTCGGGCGCGGCCCCGTGGAAAACGTGGTGAGCGCGACGAACCCGATGGCGGACAGGCTCGGCCACTACGCGGGCCGCCGCGTCTTCCTGACCGGGCACACCGGCTTCAAGGGCGCCTGGCTGGCGCTGTGGCTGGCGCGCCTGGGCGCGCGCGTGAGCGGCTATGCGCTGCCGCCGGAGCAGCCGGCCGGCCTGTTTACCGCCGCGGGCGTGGCCGACACGCTGCACGGCCACCACCTGGCCGACATCCGCGAGGCCGATACGCTGGCCCGCGCGCTGCGGGACGCGCAGCCGGAAATCGTGTTCCACCTCGCGGCGCAGCCGCTGGTCGGCGCCGGCTACCGCGACCCGGTGGCCAACTGGGCCACCAACGTGATGGGCACCGTCAACCTGCTCGACGCCGTGCGCCAGTGCCCGGGCGTGCGCGCGGTGGTGGTGATCACCACCGACAAGTGCTACGACAACAAGGAGTGGGTCTGGGGCTACCGCGAGACCGACCCGCTCGGCGGCCACGACCCCTACAGCGCCAGCAAGGCCGCGGCCGAGCTGGTCGCCGCCAGCTACCGCAATGCCTTCCTGGCCGAGCGCGGCGTGCTGGTGGCCACCGCGCGCGCCGGCAACGTGATCGGCGGCGGCGACTGGGCGGACAACCGCCTGGTGCCCGACGCCGCGCGCGCGGCCGCCGCCGGCGGCGTGCTGGAGATCCGCAACCCGCACGCCACGCGCCCGTGGCAGCACGTGCTGGAGGCGCTGCACGGCTACCTGCTGCTGGGCGCGCGGCTGATGGGCGGCGAGCCGGCCCTCGCGCGGGCCTTCAACTTCGGCCCGCAGGCATCGGACAACCTGGCCGTGGGCGCGGTGCTGACCGCGCTCGAACGGCACTGGCCCGAACTGCGCTGGCAACTGGCCGACACCGGCGCCGGCGCGCCGCACGAAGCGCGCAACCTGCACCTGGACTCGTCCCTGGCCAGGGACATGCTCGGCTGGCAGCCGCGCTGGGCGCTCGACCAGGCGCTGGCCGCCACCGCCCACTGGTATCGCGCCGTGCAGGCGGACCCCGCCGCGGCCCGCGCCGTGACCGAACGACAAATCGATCAATTCCGCGTATGACAGACGCTGTCCAAGCCAACCACGCCGCCACGCAGGCGCCCTGCCGCGCCTGCGGCGCGCCGCTGGCGCAAACCGTGGTCGACCTCGGCCTCTCGCCGGTCTCCAACGCCTTCATCAAGGCCGGCGACGCGGCCCGCGCCGAGACCTTCTACCCGCTGCACGCGATGGTGTGCGAGCACTGCTGGCTGGTCCAGCTGCGCGACGCCACGCCGGCAGAAACCCATTTCCACGACGACTACGTGTATTTCTCCTCGTATTCGTCGTCCTGGCTCGAGCACGCGCGCCGCTACGTCGACGCCATGACCGCGCGCTTCGGCCTCGGCGCCGGCAGCCGCGTGATGGAGCTGGCCAGCAACGACGGCTACCTGCTGCAGTATTTCGTGCAGGCCGGCGTGCCGTGCCTGGGCGTGGAGCCCACCGCCAACACCGCCGCCGCCGCGCGCGCCAGGGGCGTGGACAGCCGCGAGCTGTTCTTCGGCATGGCCAGCGCGCGCGCGCTGCGCGAGGAAGGCTGGCAGGTCGACCTGCTGCTTGGCAACAACGTGCTGGCGCACGTGCCGGACATCAACGACTTCGTCGGCGGCATGCCGGTGGTGCTCAAGCCGCAGGGCGTGATCACGCTGGAATTTCCGCACCTGCTGCGCCTGATCGAGCAGAACCAGTTCGACACGCTGTACCACGAGCACTACTCCTACCTGTCGCTGGCGGCGCTGCAGCCCGTCTTCGCCCGGGCCGGCCTGCGCGTGTTCGACGTCGAGCACCTGCCCACCCACGGCGGCAGCCTGCGCGTGTTCGCCTGCCACGCGGGCGCGGCCCACGTCGCCACGCCGGCGGTCGCCGCCGCGCTGGCCGAGGAGCACGCCGCCGGCCTGACCAGCACGGCGCTCTACGCGGGCTTCGCCGAGCGCGTGCGCAAGGCCAAGCGCGACCTGCTGTCCTTCCTGATCGAGGCGCGCAACGCCGGCAGGCGCATTGCCGCCTACGGCGCCGCGGCCAAGGGCAACACGCTGCTCAACTACTGCGGCGCGGGCACCGACTTCATCGACTACGTGGTGGACCGCAACCCCACCAAGCAGGGCCGCCTGCTGCCCGGCACGCGCATCCCGGTGGTGGCGCCCGAGCATGTCTTCGGCGACCGCCCCGACTACCTGCTGATCCTGCCGTGGAACATCAAGGACGAGGTGATGGCGCAGATGGCCGGCATCCGCGAGTGGGGCGGGCGCTTCGTGGTGGCCATCCCGGAAACCGCGGTGCTGCCATGACGGAGTTGCCATGATCTTCACGCCGACTCCCATCGAGGGCGCCTGGCTGGTGGACCCGGAGCCGCTCGCCGACGAGCGCGGCTTCTTCGCCCGCACCGTGTGCGTGGACGCCTTCGCCGAGCGCGGGCTCAACGGCCGCTTCGTGCAGCAGAGCGTGTCGCGCAACACGCGCGCGGGCATCGTGCGCGGCATGCACCTGCAATACGAGCCCGCCGGCGAGGACAAGCTGGTGCGCGTCACCACCGGCGCGGTGTTCGACGCGCTGCTGGACCTGCGGCCCTATTCGGCCAGCTACCGCCAGTGGTTCTCGGTGGAGCTGTCGGCGCACAACCAGCGCGCGCTCTACATCCCGCGCGGCGTGGCGCACGGCTTCCAGACCCTGACCGAGCTGTCCGAGGTCTTCTACCAGATGACCGTGCCGTTCGCGCCCGCGCACAGCGGCGGCGTGCGCTGGGACGACCCGGAGACCGGCATCGCCTGGCCGCCGTGCGCGTCCCGGCTCGTCTCCGCCAAGGACATGGCGCTGCCGCGTCTGGCGGCGGCCCGCTCGTACTGAACCCTCATCCATACCGCATTCAACCGGTCACCGACCAACAAGCCAAACTTCGGAGCCAATCCATGAGTACCGACACCTTGCAGAAACTGTCCCAAGCCCTGCGCGAAGTTGGCAACAGCGAGGCCGCGCGCGACCGGCTGGTCGCCCTGTGCAAGTCCATCGAGGCCGACCTGTCCGGCTACGCGGGCAGCGTGCGCGACGACATCACCGGCCCCATCGTCGACGCCATGTACGACGACGACTCGCGCCTGCGCAAGACGCTGGCCGACGGCACCGTGTTCGAATTCCTCTACCGCACCAAGATCGCGCGCGACTTCCTCATGAGCACGCCGGCGCAGCCCGACCACGTGTGGGAGCCGCAGACCACCAAGCTGCTGGTCAAGCTGTGCCAGCGCGGCGGCAACGCGGTGGTGGGCGGCGCCTACTTCGGCGACCAGGTGATCCTGATGGCCCGGCAGCTGGCCGCCGCCGGCGGCACCTGCCACGCCTTCGAGCCCAATGCCGACCAGCTCGGCATGCTGCGCAACAACGCGAAGCTCAACGCGGTGGAGAACATCAAGAGCTGGCGCCTGGGCCTGTGGTCCGACAGCAGCACGCAGCTGCGCCTGGTCGGCAACGACTCGTTCGCCCACGCCGAGCGCGCCGAGGCCAGCACCGCCACCGACGACAGCAGCTTCGCCACCATCACCATCGACGACTACTGCGCGCAGCAGAAGCTCGACAAGCTCAGCCTCATCATGCTGGACATCGAGGGCGCCGAGCTCGACGTGTTCAAGGGCGCGAAGAACCAGTTGTCGCGCCCGGCCCCGGACGCGCCCAACATCGTGTTCGAGGTGCACCGCCACTACGTGGACTGGAGCAACGGCCTGGAAAACGCCGAGATCATCCGCATGCTGCAAGGCTTCGGCTACAGCGTGTTCGCGGTGCGCGACTTCAACTCCAACGTGGACATGTCCGGCCGCCCGATCGAGCTGATCCCGGTCGACGAGGTCTACCTGGAAGGCCCGGCGCACGGCTTCAACATGGTCGCGGTCAAGGACCCGGCGCTGCTGCAGGGCGCGGACTTCTCGGTCTGCCACCACGTCAGCCCCAAGCTGCTGTGGCACCGCGACCCGGCGCTGCACCACCCGCTGTCGTGAGCGGCGTGGGCGACGACGCGAGCGATGACGTGAGCAACGACGTGAGCGCCTCCACACCCGGCGGCCCCGCCGCGCCGTGCACCGTGATCGGCGGAGCCGGCTTCGTCGGCCAGCGCCTGGTGCGCGCGCTGCGCCACGCCGGGCATGAAGTCTACGTGCCGCGCCGCGACGACGCCGGCCTGTTCGAGCGCGACCTCGGCCGCGTGTTCTACTGCGCGGGCCTGACCGCCGATTTCGCCGCGCGCCCGTTCGACACGGTGGAAGCCCACGTCGGCCTGCTGGCGGCGCTGCTGCGCGCGGGCCGCTGGGACCACCTGATCTACCTGTCCTCGACCCGCCTGTACGACAGTTCCGCGCTGCCGGTGGGCGACGAAGCCGGCGCGCTCACGCTGCAGCCGGCCAACCCGCGCCACCTCTACGACCTGTCCAAGGCGCTGGGCGAGAACCTGTGCCTCACGCTGGCGCCACGGCGCACCGCCGTGGCGCGCCTGTCGTGCGTGTTCGACTGGTGCGCCGGCGCGCCGGGCTTCCTCTCGGAATGGCTGCAGCGCGCCGCCGCCGAGCGCGCGTTCCGCCTCGACAGCGACGCCGCCTTCGTGCGCGACTACATCCATCTCGACGACGTGGTCCAGGCGCTGGCCGCCATGTCCGCGCAGGGCGCGCAAGGCATCTTCAACGTGGCCAGCGGCGCCAACGTCTCCAACGGCGAACTGGCCGAAGTGTTCAACCGCGCCGGCTGGCAGGTCGAGCTGGCCCGCGCCACCCGGCCCCAGCCGGCCGCGGTGTGCAGCGTGGCGCGCCTGCGCGCGCTGGGCGTGGCGCCGCGCGACGTGCGCGACGTAGTGGCCGCTCACCTGCAAGGAATCCGAACGTGGAACTGATCGACCAGACCCCGCAGAGCCTGGCGGCCTATACCTGCGCGCAGGTGGCCGCGCTGGTGCCGGACGGCAAGGCCGACGTCCTGCTGCCCGTGATCGCCCGCCACCAGCCCGAGGCGCTGGCCCGGCTCGAGCGCTGCATCGCCGCCGTGCGCATGTGGCAGCCCGGACGCTTCAACTACCTGCATTCGAGCCAGTACTGCCAGTATCTCTATTACCTGGCCAACACCATCTGGCGCAACGAAGGCAACGCGCAGGCCTGCACGCGGCTGTTCCTGCTGAACAAGGCGCTCAACGGCATCGACATGTTCTACGAGGTCGAACTGCCGGAAGTCTTCTTCATCGGCCACTCGGTCGGCATCGTGCTGGCAAAGGCGACCTACGGCAATTATCTGGTGCTGTACCAGAACTCCACGGTCGGCAAGAACCACGGCGTGGCGCCGGTGATCGGCGACGGCGTGGTGATGTATCCCAACACCGCCATCATCGGCCGCAGCCACGTGGGCGGCGGCTCGGTCATCGCCCAGGGCGTGAGCGTGGTCAACCGCGACACGCCCGGGCATTGCCTCGTGTATGCCGGGCACGGCGGCGATCTGGTGTGCAAGCCGGCCCGCGAGCCGGGCGCGGCGGAGTATTTCCGGATATAAGGCAAAGGCCGCGGCGCCGGGAAATCCGGCACCGCAGCATTCGCCAGCCCCCGCCCAAAAAACGCGAAAACCCCCGCCCGCGCCCGCGAACGGAGGTCTTCTTCCGGCAAACGAACCATCCAGGACCGGCGCCGCCGGCCCGGCGGCCGTTACACCGTCATGCTCATGATTTCCTGGTAGGCGCCGGCCAGCCGGTTGCGCACCTGCACGGCGGTCTGGAACGACACGTTGGCCTTCTGCATGTCGATCATCACGTCGTTGAGCGACACGCCGGGCTTGCCCAGCTCGAAGGCGTCGGCCTGGCCGTAGGCGTGTTCCTGCACGGCGCTGACGCGCGCCAGCGAGCGCTGCAGTTCGCTGGCGAAGCTGCCCGGGCCGGCGGCCGCGGCCGTGGTGGCCTGGCTTTGCGTGCCGGTGGCGCTCTGGGCCAGCCCGCGCAACTGCTGCAGCATGCCTTCGATGGAAGAGATGGTAGTCATGGCGATCCGCTCGGAACCCGCCGCGCCCGCTCGGGGCAAGCCGGTCCCGCAAAGAGTCAAGTCGTTGAACATGGCGCCGGACCCTCCCCGCGCCGCTGCCGGCAAATCCGCCGGAGTGCGCGCGCATGCCGCAAGACCGCATCCGCGCACGCCACCTGTGCCAGCCCCCGAAGCGTACCTGCCCCGCCGGGCGGCCCATTGCGGGAAATCGGGTGGAAAACGAGGCTTATTCCCGTGATTGTCGGCACCGCGCCTGGACGATGATCGATACCGTGCCGGATCTGGGGCGCTGCCGCGTTGCCGCGCCCGCTCCGGGACCCGAATCTTGATCAACTATCGCGGGGAGTACGCGTGTTTTGTCAGCAGCGTGATCTTAGCCATGCCGTAGCCGGGATGCTCCAGGCCAGCCGGGGTGGACAGGGCAGCCAGAGCGGCGCCCGCCATCCGGCCCTGCCCATCCTGGCCATGACCGGGGCGCGCGCATGAACGCCGTGGCCGCCCTGTCGGGCAAATCCGAGCTGTTCGAGCGCCTCAAGGCCAATCCGCGCCTGCCCATGATGCTGGGTGCCGCGGCGCTTGCCGCGGCCATCGCGGTGGGCGTGCTGTGGTCGCGCGCGCCGGACTACAAGGTGCTCTACAGCAACCTGTCCGAGCGCGACGGCGGTGCCGTCATCGCCTCCCTGCAGCAGATGAACGTGCCGTACAAGTTCGCCGAGGGCGGCGGTGCGGTCATGGTGCCGTCCGACAAGGTCCACGAGACCCGCCTGCGCCTGGCTTCCCAGGGCCTGCCCAAGAGCGGCACCACCGGCATGGAGCTGATGGACTCGCAGAAGTTCGGCATCAGCCAGTTCGCCGAGCAGGTCAACTACCAGCGCGGCCTGGAAGGCGAGCTGGCGCGCTCGATCGAGTCGATCGGCGCGGTGCAGTCCGCGCGCGTGCACCTGGCCATCCCCAAGCCCACGCTGTTCGTGCGCGAGCGCCAGAAACCGACCGCCTCGGTGGTGCTGCAGCTCTACCCGGGCCGCGCCATCGACGACGGCCAGGTCGCGGCGATCAGCTACCTGGTGTCGTCCAGCGTGCCGGAACTCACGCCCAAGTCGATCTCCATCGTCGACCAGCACGGCAACCTGCTGTCGGGCAACGGCACCAACGAGCGCATGCTCGACGCCAGCCAGATCAAGTACGTGCAGGCGCTGGAGCGCAACTACGCGCAGCGCGTGGAAGCCATCCTGGCGCCGCTGGTCGGCCAGGACAACGTCAAGGCGCAGGTCACGGCCGACGTGGACTTCGCCATCGTCGAGCACACCGACGAGTCGTTCAAGCCCAACCAGGACCCGACCCGCGCCGCCATCCGCAGCCAGCAGTCGAGCGAATCGAGCCAGCAGGGCGCCGCGCCCGTCGGCGGCGTGCCCGGCGCGCTGTCCAACCAGCCGCCCGCGCCCGCCACCGCGCCGATCGCCACGGCCCAGCCGCCGCGCCCCGGCCAGCCCAACCAGCCGGGCCAGCAGCCCGGCCAGCAGGGCCAGGCCGGGCAGCCGGCGCAGACCGGCGCCACCAGCACGGCCCAGACCGGCCCGAGCAGCAACCGCAAGGACTCCACCACCAACTACGAGCTCGACCGCACCGTGCGCCACGTGCAGCAGGCCCCGGGCGGCGTGAAGCGCCTGTCGGTGGCGGTGGTGGTCAACTACCGCCAGAAGGCCGGCGCCAACGGCAAGATGGTGGCCGAGGCGCTGCCCGCCACGCAGCTCACCCAGATCGAGAACCTGACCAAGGAAGCGATGGGCTTCTCCGCCGAGCGCGGCGACTCGCTCAACGTGGTCAACAGCCCGTTTACCGCCGAGGTCGACATCAAGCCCGAACTGCCGCTGTGGAAGCAGCCGGACATGATCGCGCTGGCCAAGACCGTGGCCGGCTACCTGATGCTGGCCCTGCTGGCCGCGTTCGTGTGGTTCAAGATCGCCCGCCCGGTGCTGCGCAAGTACACCGCGCCGCCGCTGCCGCCGCCACAGGAGAAGACCGCCGAAGAGCAGGCCGTGCTGCTGCCCGCCGAAGAGCCGTCCAATCCGGAAGTCCTGCGGCTTGCCGCCAAATACGAAAGCGATCTCGCCCTGGTGCGCGACGCTGCGCAGCGCGACCCGCGCCTGGTCGCCAGCGTGATCAAGAACTGGATGTCCAAAGATGAACGATGAAGGGTTGCAGAAGAGCGCCATCCTGATGATGTCGCTCGGGGAAGACGCCGCGGCCGAGGTCTTCAAGCATCTCGGACCGCCGCAGGTGCAGGCCCTGGGCCAGGCGATGGCGGCGCTCACCTCGGTGACGCGCGAGCAGATGGCCGAGGTGCTGGCCGAGTTCCGCTCCGAGACCGAGCAGTACATGGCGCTGGACGTGGACTCGAGCACCTTCATCCGCAGCGTGCTGAACAAGGCGCTGGGCGAGGAGCGCGCGCTGTCGGTGATCGAGGACATCCTGGAATCGCGCGACCCGGGCAGCGGCATCGACTCGCTGAACTGGATGGATTCCACCTCGGTGGCCGAGCTGATCCGCGACGAGCATCCGCAGATCATCGCCACCATCCTGATCCACCTGGACCGCCAGAAGTCGTCCGAGATCCTCGGCATGTTCACGGACCGCCTGCGCAACGACGTGATCCTGCGCATCGCCACCTTCGGCGGCGTGCAGCCGGGCGCGCTGCAGGAGCTCACCGACGTGCTGACCAAGCTGCTGGCGGGCCAGAGCCTCAAGCGCAGCCGCATGGGCGGCGTGCGCACCGCGGCCGAGATCATCAACCTGATGAGCACGGCCCACGAGGAAGCGGTCATCGAAGGCGTGCGCCTGCACGACGGCGACCTCGCCCAGAAGATCATCGACGAGATGTTCCTGTTCGAGAACCTGATGGAAGTGGACGACCGCGGCATCCAGCGCGTGCTCAAGGAAGTGGCCACCGAATCGCTCATCGTCGCGCTCAAGGGCGCGCCGGTGGAACTGCGCGACAAGTTCATCCGCAACATGTCTACCCGCGCCGGCGAAATGCTGCGCGAAGACCTCGAGGCGCTGGGCCCGGTACGGGTCTCGCAGGTCGAGGCCGAACAGAAGAACATCCTCCAGGTGGTGCGCCGCCTGGCCGAAGCCGGCGAAGTTGTAATCGGTGGTGGCGACGATGCCTACGTCTGAACGTGCCCTCGGCCAGTTCCGCGGTTATGCCGCGGACCCGGCCTACACGAATGCCCGCGGCGACCGCCAGGGCAACGGCAGCAACAGCGGCGGCGACGGCGGCGATGGCCGCCGCGCGGGCGGCCGCGGCGGCCCGCGCCAGAATGGCCAGGGCAATCAAGGCGGCCAGGGCGGCCAGAACGAATTCACCAGCTTCGCCCCGCCGGGCGGCCGCACCCCGCAGAAAAGCGGCTGGCAGCGCTGGCAGATGGTGTCGCTCGACCCGCGCGACGCCGAGCCGGAGCCGTCGGCGTTCATGCCGTTCGAGCCGGCCCCGCCCCCGATCGACTTCGCCGCGCTCGACGCCATGCGCGAAGGCGCGCGCAAGGAAGGCTACGCCCAGGGTTATACCCAGGGCCAGACCCAGGGCTACGGCGACGGCCACCGCGAGGGTTATGCGCGCGGGCTGGAAAGCGCGCGCGCCGAAGCCGGCCGCCTGCAGGAGCTGGCCGCCACCTTCAGCCACGCGCTCGGCCGCGTGGACGAGGAAGTGGCCCAGACCCTGATCGCGCTGGCGCTCGACGTGGCGCGCCAGCTGGTGCAGCAGACCGTGGCGGCCGATCCCGCGGTGCTGCTGCCGGCCGTGCGCGAGCTGCTGGCCGCCGAGCCGGCGCTGTCCGGCTCGCCCTGCCTGCTGCTCAACCCCGAGGACGTGGCGCTGGTGGAAACCCACCTGGCCGGCGAGCTCGAGGCCGCCGGCTGGAACGTGCGCGCCGAACCCGCGGTGGCGCGGGGCGGCTGCGTGGCCAGCGCCGCCAGCGGCGAACTCGACGCCACGCTGTCCACGCGCTGGAACCGCGTGGTCAAGGCGCTCGGCCGCGACGACCCGTGGGAGCCGCCCCATGCCTGACAACAGCGCGGCCAAGCCCGACCACGCCGCGCCGGCGCCTGCCGCGCCCGCGCTGCCCGGCCTGCACGGCCAGCGCTGGCGCGACGCGCTGGCCAGCGCCTCGGCCGGCCTCGCTGAACTCGACAGCAAGCGCAGCTGCGGCCGCCTGACGCGCGCCGCCGGCCTGGTGCTGGAGGCCGTGGGCCTGCGCATGCCGGTCGGCAGCGACTGCCTGATCGAGCTGCCCGGCGGCCAGTCGCCCGGCGGCAAGGGCACCGGCCCGCGCATGGCCGAGGCCGAAGTGGTCGGCTTCGGCGCCGACCGCCTGTACCTGATGCCGCAGTCCGACGTGGTCGGCCTGGTGCCCGGCGCGCGCGTGTACCCGCTCGAACCCACGCCGCGCCCCAGCGGCGACGCCGCCCCGCGCGAGCCCGGCTCCAAGCGCCTGCCGGTCGGCGAAGGGCTGCTGGGCCGCGTGCTCGACGCCGCCGGCCGCCCGCTCGACGGGCTCGGCCCCATCAGCGCCGCCACCGAAGTCACGCTCGGCGGCACCCAGATCAACCCGCTCGAGCGCGCCCCCATCGAGACCGTGCTGGACGTGGGCGTGCGCGCCATCAACGGCATGCTCACGGTCGGCCGCGGCCAGCGCATGGGCCTGTTCGCCGGTTCCGGCGTGGGCAAGAGCGTGCTGCTGGGCATGATGGCGCGCTACACCAGCGCCGAGGTCATCGTGGTCGGCCTGATCGGCGAGCGCGGCCGCGAAGTGAAGGACTTCATCGAGAACATCCTCGGCGAGGACGGCCGCCGGCGCTCGGTGGTGGTGGCGGCGCCCGCCGACACCTCGCCGCTGCTGCGCATGCAGGGCGCCGCCTACGCCACGCGCCTGGCCGAGTATTTCCGCGACCAGGGCCGCCACGTGCTGCTCATCATGGACTCGCTCACGCGCTACGCGATGGCCCAGCGCGAGATCGCCCTGGCCATCGGCGAGCCGCCCGCCACCAAGGGCTATCCGCCCTCGGTGTTCGCCAAGCTGCCCACGCTGGTGGAGCGCACCGGCAACGGCCCCGAAGGCGGCGGCTCGATCACCGCGTTCTACACAGTGCTGACCGAGGGCGACGACCAGCAGGACCCGATCGCCGACTCCGCGCGCGCCATTCTCGACGGCCACATCGTGCTCTCGCGCAGCCTGGCCGAGTCGGGCCACTATCCGGCCATCGACGTGGAAGCCTCCATCAGCCGCGCCATGACGGCGCTGGTCGAGCCGATGCAGTTCGCCTCGGTGCGGCGCTTCAAGCAGCTGATGTCGCGCTACCAGCGCAACCGCGACCTGATCAGCGTGGGCGCCTACGTGCCCGGCAACGATCCGGAACTGGACCTCGCCATCCACCTGCACCCGCAGATGGAAGCGTTCCTCCAGCAGGACATCCACGAGCGCGCCGGCTACGACGCCTCGATCGGCCAGCTGCACGGCATCTTCCAACGGAGCGAACATGGCTAAGCCATCTGCATTGAATACCTTGGCCGACCTGGCCCAGAACGATACGGATGCGGCCGCGCGCGAGCTGGGCCGGCTGCAGGGCCTGCGCAACCAGGCCGAGCAGCAGCTTGCCGCGCTCACCCAGTACCGGCAGGAATACCGCGAGCGCATGCAGGCCATCGCCCAGGACGGCATGACCTCCACGCGCTGGCAGGACTTCGCCCAGTTCCTGGCCTCGCTCGACACCGCCATCCGCCAGCAGACCGAGGCGCTCGCGCGCGCCGAGGCGCAGCTGCTGGCCGGGCGCGCCAACTGGCAGCAGCAGAAGCGCCGCCAGAACTCGTTCGACACCCTCATCACCCGCGCCGAGACGCGCGAGCAGCAAGCCCTCTCGCGCCGCGAGCAGCGCGACACCGACGAATACGCCGCGCGCGCCGCCCGCCTGCAAGTCGCCGACCGCCACCGCTAAGCCGCCAGACACCGACCATGATCGATATCACCCAGATTGTCAGCAACACCGCCAGCAGCGCGGCCGCCTCGCGCAGCGCCGGCAGCACCGACGCCGCGCAGCAGGGCTTCGGCGACGCGCTGGCGCGCGCGCGCGACGACGGCAATGCCAATGGCGCCAAGAATGCCGGCAACAGCGGCAACGCCGGCAGCCAGGCCGCCGCCCCGGCACAGGACACGCAGAACACGCAGAACGCCCAGAACGGCAACGCCGCGCAGAACAGCGCCGCCCAGGGCACGCAAGGCAATACGGTGGCCGGCAAGCCCGCGCGGCCGGGCGGCAAGGACGGCGCCAGGAACGGCGGCAAGGATAGCGACAAGGACGGCGAAGCGGCCGACGCGCAGGCCGTGAACCCGGCCGCCCAGGCCGCCGCCGCCGCGCTGGCCGTGCTGCTGCCGGCGCAACCGGCCCAGCCCGCCGCGCCGGCCACGGCCGGCGACGGCGCCCTGCCCGGCGTGGCCGCGGCCGCCCTCGGCGGGCAGGCCGGCCTGCCCGGCCTGAAGGACCCCACGCTGCCGTCGGCCGCCGCCGCCGGCACTGCCGCGGCCGACGCCGCGGCGGCGGCCTCGAGCGCCGCCGACACGCTGGCCACCATCGCGTCCCAGCGCGCCGCGCTGCAGCCCGTGCCGCAGCACACCGCCGCCACACAGGCCGCCGACCGGCCCGCCACCGCCGCCACGGCCGATGCCGCCAAGGCCGGCCCCGACCTGGCCGCCAGCCTCAAGACCGCCATCGCCGGCCAGCAAGGCGGCGGCGCCAGTGGCGGCGGCCAGTCCGCCGGCCAGCAGGGCACCGCCGGCCAGCAGCACAAGGCGCCGCTCCAGCCTGGCGAAGCCACCGGCGCCAGGAACCCGCTGGCGCCCGCCGCCGACACCGCCGCGGCCGCCGCCCCGACCAGCGCGTCGCAGTTCGCCGCCGCCCTGCGCGCGGCCGAGCCCGCCGCCACCGAGGCGGCTCCCGCCGACACGGCGGCCAGCACCCTGGCCGCCGCCGGCACGATGGCCGCCGGCCCCGCGCCGACCAGCAGCGGCCTGTCGCCCGCGACCTCGCTGCCGGTGGCGCCGCCGGTCGGCGACGGCCAGTGGCCGCAGGCGCTCAGCCAGCAGATGGTGCGCCTGTCGACGCAAGGCAACCACACCGCCGAGCTGCAGCTCAACCCGCCCGACCTCGGCCCGCTCAAGGTCGTGCTCAGCGTGGTCAACGACCAGGCGCAGGCGCAGTTCGTCTCCCCGCACGCCGCCGTGCGCGCGGCGGTGGAAGCCGCGCTGCCGCACCTGCGCAGCGCGATGGCCGACAGCGGCATCCAGCTCGGCCAGGCCTCGGTCGGCGCCGACAGCTTTGCCGGCCAGCCCGGCAGCGGCCAGCCGCAGCAGCAGCGCCAGCCCGGTAGCCAGCAGACCGCCTTCGGCGCGCCGGCGGGCAGCCAGCCGGCCCCGGCCGGCGCCGTTGCCGCGCCCGCGCGCACCCTGGCCCGCGGCGAGGTCGACACCTTCGCGTGATCCCGGCCGCGCACGGCGGGCCGGCGCGCACCAGCGCCCCGCCCGCCGGCGGCCATCGCGGACCACGCGCGCCGTCGCGCGCCAGCGCGAGCCAGCGCGCGCGATCGCGCCTACCATGTGGTTTGAGCGCAGGCCCGCCGCCTGCGTCCCCGGCCACCATGACCTTCGATCTCTTCGATTCCCTGCCGCAGCTGGACCCGCCCCACGCCGAGCCGATCGTGCCCGGCGCGACCGTCCTGCGCGGCTTTGCCCGCGCCCATGAGCAGGCGCTGCTCGCCGCCGTGCGCGAGGTCGCCGCGCAGGCGCCGTGGCGCCACCTGATCACGCCGGGCGGGCAGCGCATGTCGGTGGCGATGACCAACTGCGGCCGGTTCGGCTGGGTCTCCGACGCCAGCGGCTACCGCTACGAGCCGGCGGACCCGCTCGGCGGCGCGCCGTGGCCGCCGATGCCCGCCAGCTTCCTGGCGCTGGCGCGCGCGGCCGCCGCCGAGGCCGGTTTCGCGGGGTTCAGCCCGGACGCCTGCCTGCTCAACCGCTACCTGCCCGGCACGCGCCTGTCCCTGCACCAGGACCGCGACGAACTCGACCTGCGCGCGCCCATCGTCTCGGTCTCGCTGGGCCTGCCCGCGGTCTTCCTGTTCGGCGGCCTGCGGCGCGCAGACCCGTGCCAGCGCGTGCGCCTGGCCCACGGCGACGTGGTGGTGTGGGGCGGCCCGGCGCGGCTGGCCTTCCACGGCATCGCGCCGCTGGCCGACGGCGACCACCCGCTGACCGGGCGCGAGCGCATCAACCTGACGTTGCGCAAGACACGCTAGCCGGCGCCGCCGCCATTGCCGAAAACGCGCGACTGCGCGTATGCTGCTCGCGCCGCCGGCATCTCCCGGCAGCGGCATCTCCCGACAGCGCTCCCGACCCTCCCGACAGGACATCCGAATTGCCCCGCATCTGCCTGAACATGATCGTGAAGAACGAGGCGCCCGTGATCGCGCGCTGCCTCGCGTCGGTCAAGCCGTGGATCGACCGCTGGGCGATCGTCGACACCGGCTCCACCGACGGCACCCAGGCGCTGGTGCGCGCGTGCATGGACGGCCTGCCCGGCGAACTGCACGAGCGGCCGTGGGTGGACTTTGCCCACAACCGCAACGAAGCGCTGGCGCTGGCGCGCGCCAACGCCGGCGCCGGCGACTACGTGCTGTTCATCGACGCCGACGAGACCCTGCGCGTGCCGCCCGGCTTCCGCTGGCCCGCGCTGGGCGCCGACGGCTACCGTTTCCTGTGCGAGCTGGGCGGCTGGCACTACCGGCGCAACGCGCTGGTGGCCGCCGGCCAGCCGTGGCGCTGGGAAGGCGTGCTGCACGAATACCTGACGCAGGACGCGCCGCACGCATGGCAGCACCTGGACGGCCCCGCCATCGTGGTGTCGCGCGACGGCGCGCGGGCGCGCGATCCGCATACCTACCTGCGCGACATCGAGGTGCTGGAGCGCGCGCTGGAGAAGGAGCCAGCCAATCCGCGCTACCGCTTCTACCTGGCGCAGAGCTACCGCGACGCGGGGAACGTGGAGGCCAGCCTGGCGCAGTACCGCGCGCGCGCCGCGCTGGAGGGATGGGACGAGGAGCGCTGGTTCGCGCTGTTCCAGATCGGCGTGCTGACCGAACGGCTGGCCGCGGCGGACGCGAGCGTCGCCGCCGGCGCCGTGCGCGACGCCTACCTGGCCGCCTACCAGGCGCGTCCGGCGCGCGCCGAGCCGCTGTGCGAGCTGGCCCGCTGGCACCGCCTGCGCGGCGAGTTCGCGCAGGCGCACCTGTACGCGCAGCAGGCCGCGGCGCTGGCGGTGCCGGACGACTCGCTGTTCGTCGACACCTCGGTCTACAGCTGGCGCGCGCTCGACGAACTCGTGGTCAGCGCTTACTACATCGGCGCGCTCGACCAGGGCCGCGCCGCGCTGCGCAAGCTGCTGGCCGACCGGCGGTTTCCCGAGTCCGAGCGCGCCCGCATCGAGGCCAACCGGCCGTTCTACGGTTTGTAGGCGCTCGCCTTGCGCCGGCTCCCTGCGCGGCAGCCGGCGCCGCTCAGCCGCGGTCGACCCAGTTGACCCGGGGAAACTTGCTGGCGAACGCCGCCGGCATCGGCATCACCTGCTTGCGCGCATAGCTGAAGAAGACGAAGCCGGACTTGGCCAGCGCGATCAGCGCGCCGTCGCTCGGGCGCGTGATGCGGAAGGTGATGTCACCGCCGTAGCGGTTGAAGTCCATCACGCCCACCTCGAACAAAAGCTGGTCGCGCGCATGCGCCTCGTTGCGGTAGGTGGTGGCGAGATCGGTGACGATGGTGCCGACCTGCTCGGTCTCGGCCGCCTCGCCGTCGCCGCTGCGCAGGTCGAACAGGAAACGCGCGCGCGCCTCGGAGATCATCGAGATCATCGAATCGTTGCCGAGGTGGTTGGCGCTGTTGATGTCCGTCACGCGCACCGTGAGATGGGTGCTGTAGTAGTACTGGTCTTCGGGGAATTCGAGCTTGAGGCGGGCCATGATGCGGTGAAGGCGTGAGCGTGGAATGGGCAAAAAGAAAGGCCCCGGGAAGGGGCCTGACTGGGACTGCTGGCGAGGAGTGCCGACCGTTGGCTCCCCCCTCCCGCCTGCGGGAAAGGAGAGCTCACCACCGCCGGTCCCGTGCCTTACATCGACACCGTATCCGCCACGTCCTTGAAGTCTTCGATCTGGTCGAAGTTCATGTACTTGTAGATCTTGTCGCCGTTGGCGCTCAGCACGCCCATGTCGGCCATGTACTCTTCCTTGGTCGGGATGCGGCCGAGGCGCGAGCAGATGGCGGCCAGTTCGGCCGAGCCCAGGTACACGTTGGTGTTCTTGCCCAGGCGGTTGGGGAAGTTGCGGGTGCTGGTGGACATCACCGTGGCGCCTTCGCGCACCTGTGCCTGGTTGCCCATGCACAGCGAGCAGCCCGGCATTTCGGTGCGGGCGCCGGCGGTGCCGAACACGCCGTAGTGACCTTCCTCGGTCAGTTGCTTGGCGTCCATCTTGGTCGGCGGGGCGACCCACAGCTTGACCGGGATGTCGCGCTTGCCTTCGAGCAGCTTGGACGCCGCGCGGAAGTGGCCGATGTTGGTCATGCACGAGCCGATGAACACTTCGTCGATCTTGGCGCCGGCCACGTCGGACAGGGTCTTGACGTCGTCCGGGTCGTTCGGGCAGGCCACGATGGGCTCGTGGATGTCGGCCAGGTCGATCTCGATGACCGAGGCGTATTCGGCGTCGGCGTCCGGCTGCAGCAGCTCGGGGCTGGCCAGCCAGGCTTCCATCGCCTTGATGCGGCGCTGCAGGCTGCGCGCGTCGGCGTAGCCTTCGGCGATCATCCACTTCAGCAGCGTGATGTTGCTGTTGATGTATTCGATGATCGGTTCCTTGTTCAGGCGCACCGTGCAGCCGGCGGCCGAGCGCTCGGCGGAGGCGTCGGACAGCTCGAACGCTTGCTCGACCTTCAGGTCGGGCAGGCCTTCGATTTCCAGGATGCGGCCGGAGAAGATGTTCTTCTTGCCTTGCTTGGCCACGGTCAGCTCGCCCGACTTGATGGCGTACAGCGGGATCGCGTTGACCAGGTCGCGCAGGGTCACGCCGGGCTGCATCTTGCCCTTGAAGCGCACCAGCACCGATTCCGGCATGTCCAGCGGCATCACGCCGGTGGCGGCGGCGAAGGCCACCAGGCCCGAGCCCGCCGGGAAGCTGATGCCGATCGGGAAGCGGGTGTGCGAGTCGCCGCCGGTGCCGACGGTGTCGGGCAGCAGCATGCGGTTCAGCCACGAGTGGATCACGCCGTCGCCGGGGCGCAGCGAGATGCCGCCACGGGTGCTGATGAACTGCGGCAGCGTGTGGTGGGTCTTGACGTCCACGGGCTTCGGATACGCGGCGGTGTGGCAGAACGACTGCATCACCAGGTCGGCCGAGAAGCCCAGGCAGGCCAGGTCCTTCAGCTCGTCGCGGGTCATCGGGCCGGTGGTGTCCTGCGAGCCGACCGAGGTCATCTTCGGTTCGCAGTAGGTGCCCGGGCGCACGCCCTTGCCTTCGGGCAGGCCGCAGGCGCGGCCGACCATCTTCTGGGCCAGCGTGTAGCCGCGGCCGGTGTCGGCCGGGTTCTGCGGCAGGCGGAACAGCGTGGACGGGGCCAGGCCGAGCGCTTCGCGCGCCTTGGCGGTCAGGCCGCGGCCGACGATCAGCGGAATGCGGCCGCCGGCGCGCACTTCGTCGAACAGCACGTCGGACTTGACCTGGAATTCGGCGACGACCTGGCCGTTCTTCAAGGCCTTGCCGTCATAGGGGCGCAGTTCGATGACGTCGCCCATTTCCATCTGCGACACATCCAGCTCGATCGGCAGCGCGCCGGCGTCTTCCATCGTGTTGTAGAAGATCGGGGCGATCTTGCTGCCCAGGCACACGCCGCCGAAGCGCTTGTTCGGCACGAACGGGATGTCTTCGCCGGTGAACCACAGCACCGAGTTGGTGGCGGACTTGCGGCTGGAGCCGGTGCCGACCACGTCGCCCACGTAGGCGACCAGGTTGCCCTTTTCCTTGAGCGATTCGATGAACTTGACCGGGCCGCGCTTGCCGTCTTCTTCCGGGGTGATGCCGGGGCGCGCGTTCTTCAGCATGGCCAGCGCGTGCAGCGGAATGTCCGGGCGGGTGGTGGCGTCGGGGGCCGGCGAGAGGTCGTCGGTGTTGGTTTCGCCCGAGACCTTGAACACCGTCACGGTCAGGCTTTGCGGCACTTCCGGGCGGCTGGTGAACCATTCGGCGTCGGCCCAGCTTTGCAGCACGGACTTGGCGTTGGCGTTGCCCTGGTCGGCCTTTTCCTTGACGTCGTGGAAGGCATCGAACATCAGCAGGGTCTTCTTGAGCGCGGCGGCGGCGACGGTGCCGACTTCGGCGTCGTCCAGCAGCTCGATCAGCGGCGAGATGTTGTAGCCGCCCAGCATGGTGCCCAGCAGTTCGGTGGCGCGCGCGCGCGTGATCAGCGGGCAGGCTTCCTTGCCCAGCGCCACGGCGGCCAGGTACGAGGCCTTGACCTTGGCGGCATCGTCCACGCCGGCCGGCACGCGGTGGGTGATCAGCTCGACCAGGGCCTGCTCTTCGCCGGCGGGCGGGTTCTTCAGGAGTTCGATCAGCTCCGCAGTTTGCTTCGCGGTCAGCGGCAGAGGGGGAATGCCAAGCGCGGCGCGTTCGGCTACATGGGCGCGATAGGTATCAAGCATGGGATCCTGCGGGGTAATAGGGGTTGGGAAGACCTAGTTGTGCCGTGATTGTAGAGTGAAGTGCGCCCGCGGTCAAATGTCTTATATCTTATATAAGAGTTGAATTACACAATCACAATAAAAACAATGACTTGGACTTCCCGCCCGTCGGAAACCCACAACAGGAGACCTTGACCAAATTGCTCGGGCAATCCCCCGGAAAAGGCCCCGGCGAGCCCGTTCAGCCGTAGTGCGCGTCGTCCAGCAGCATGTCCTCGAAGAACGCGCCGAAGCGGTGCCGCGGGTCGCGCAGGTGGATTTCCAGGATCCAGCGCATCGGCAGCGGGCAGCTTTCCAGGTCGGCCAGCGAGCCGGTGTAGATGGTGGCGTGCGGGAAGTCCGAGACGCGGTGGCCGGGCAGGTCGAAATTCAGCTCCCAGCCCATCTTGCGCGCGGTGCGGTCGGCGTGGTCGTAGAGCGCGTGGCCGGTCAGCCCTTCCTTGCGCCAGACCGCGCGCACGTCGTGGAACAGCGCCTCGGCGTCGCGCGCGCAGCGGGCGTATTCGGCGTCGTGGCCGACCGTGAAGCTGGCGCCGCCGTCGCCCTCCCAGGCGTCCACGCGCGGGGCGATGTCGATGAAGAAAAGGTCGTTTTCCCGCAGCACCACGCCGGGCACCGAGGCCTGCTTCATCGGCTTGATGGTGTTGCCGCCGAAGCGCACGCGGGTGGGGTGCCAGCTCAGCGCGAGGCCGGCGTCGAGCAGCACCGAGCGGGCCATCGCCACGGCGTCTTCCTCGACCATGCCGGGCGCCACGCGGGCGGCGATCTCGCGGATGGCCTGGCGCGTCTTGTCGCGCGCCAGCAGCATGCCGTCGACGGAAAAGGCGGGGCCGACACGTTCGGCGGCGGCAACATCGGTCTTTGTCATGGGGTCTCTCCGGGTCAGGTGGCGCGCGCCGTGTGCGGCGCCGGGCAGGAGCCAGTATGGAGAGCGGGCGGCCCGGGCAGAACCGCCTCCGGCGGTGCCCTGGCGCCAAATGGCGGCGTTTTCGCGCCAGCGCGGGCCGCGCCGCCCGGCTAACATGGCGGCCATCGCCTCCCGCCATCCGGCCCGCCCATGAACCGATCCGTCGCCATCCTTGTCTTTCCCGGCGTGCAGGCGCTGGACGTCAGCGGCCCGCTCGACGTGTTCGCCGAGGCCAACCGCTTCCTGCTGCCCGGGGACCGCTACCAGCTCGGGCTGATCGGCACCGAGCGCGGGCCGGTGGCCTGCTCCAACGGCATGGTGCTGCACCCCCAGCGGCATTTCGCCGACATCGACGCCAGCGCCGGCGCCGACACCGATGTCCCCGGCCTGCTGCTGGTGGCCGGCGGCCCCACGCTGCCCGAGCGGGCCTTTCCCGCCGCGCTGTACGCGTGGCTGCGCCAGGCCAGCCAGCGCGCCGCGCGCTTCGGCTCGATCTGCAACGGCGCCTTCCTGCTGGCCGGCGCCGGGCTGCTCGACGGGCGCACCGTGACCACCCACTGGAACGACGTGGCCGCGCTGGCCGCGCGCTGCCCGGCCGCCCGCGTGGAGGCGGACTGCATCTACGCGCAGGACGGCAGCCTCTACACCTCGGCCGGCGTCACCGCCGGCATCGACCTGTCGCTGTACCTGCTGGCGCAGGACCACGGCGAGGAAGTGGCGCTCGACGTGGCCAAGCGGCTGGTGGTGTTCATCCGCCGCGCCGGCGGCCAGTCGCAGTTCAGCCCCTACCTGACCCCGCTGGCGGAGGCGGCGTCGCCGGTGGCGCAGGTCCAGCAGTATGTGCTGGCTCACCTCACCGAAGATCTCACCCTCGACCGGCTGGCGGCGGTGGCCAGGATGAGCAGCCGCAACTTCTCGCGCATCTTCGCGCGCGACGCCCGCGCGACCCCGGCCGAGTTCGTCGAAAGCGCCCGGCTGGACGCCGCCCGCGTCATGCTCGAGCGCAGCGCGGTGCCGCTGAAGACGGTCGCCTACGCATGCGGGTTCCGCGATCCGCATCACATGCGCGCGGTGTTCCGCCGCCGGCTCGGCGTCTCGCCGCAGCAGTACCGGCACAGCTTCGGCGGCCCGGCCGACGCGCAAGCGCCAATGGAATCAAGCAGTTAGCCGGCCGGCGCGGCAGCGCGGGGCGCGCCGGGCCGCCGCGCGGCCGGCCGCGCGGAGTGGCGCCGGCCATCCACGGCGCCGCCCTGCAGCCCCCCCGCCACCACCGGCCACCGCCCGCCGCGCGGCCCGGGGCGCGGGTCTGCGGCGGGCGTCCGGCCCATCGCGGGCGCAATTCCGGCTCAAGTTCCGTGCACGCCATTCGTTAACCCCCAGTAAGACCATCCGCATCATCCGGATGACGCACCCGCTTGGCTCAAATGGCCAAGCTGAGCGGGTTTCACCCTTTTTTTCGGCCCTTTGCTTGCCCTGTCTTCACCCAAGAATGGCAGGGCATTCCGATACAGGCATCTCATGGCGACTACGCTCACTTCTTCCCAGGCTGACGGCAACAAGAGCAAGCGCGGGCGACTGCTGCTGGTTCTCGGCGTCGTGATCGTCGCGGCGCTGGGTGCCGGGGGCTTTTTTCTGGGCAACATCCTGAGCAACCGCCAGCCGCCGGTGCCGGCGGCTCCGGTCGTGCCGCCGCCGATCTTCGTGCCGCTGGAGCCGTTCACCGTCAATCTCAAGAGCGAAGACGGCGACCGTTTCCTGCACACCGGTCTGTCGCTGAAGGTGGCGGACGCGAAGGATCAGACGCGCATCACCGAGTACCTGCCGGAAGTCCGTAGCCGGATCCTGCTGCTGCTGTCGGCCAAGCAGCCGCCCGACCTGGCGACGGTGGAAGGCAAGCGCCGCCTGGCGCAGGAAATCCAGCGCGCCGTCAACCAGCCGTTCGCGCCCAACCTGCCGGCTCAGCAGGTCGTGGACGTCCTATTCACATCCTTCGTGGTGCAGTAAGCACGTGCCCTGCCCCACCAGCAAATCCGACATGAATCCGTCCCTGCCTGCCTTGCCCGTACAACAGCACGCGCGCCAACGCCAGCGCGCGGGCTGATCGGCACATGGTCGCTTTCATTCATCACGGCACTCACGGGGCAGGACACTAGATGGCCTACGACAAGTTCCTCTCGCAGGACGAAGTAGACGAATTGCTGAAAGGCGTGTCGGGCGAAGCCGACCTGCCCGAGGTTTCCGCGCCGGTCTCCGAGGACGGCGTGCGCCCGTACAACCTGGCCACGCAGGAGCGCATCGTGCGCGGCCGGCTGCACACGCTCGAGATCATCAACGAGCGTTTCGCCCGCCAGCTGCGCACCGCGCTGTTCAACTTCATCCGCCGCGGCGCCGACATCTCGGTCGGCTCGATCCGCATCGAGAAGTACGGCGACTTCGTGCGCAACCTGCCGGTGCCGACCAACCTGAACCTGGTGCACCTCAAGCCGCTGCGCGGCACGGCGCTGTTCGTGTTCGACCCCAACCTGGTGTTCCTGGTGGTCGACAACCTGTTCGGCGGCGACGGGCGCTTCCACACCCGCGTCGAGGGGCGCGACTTCACCCAGACCGAGCAGCGCATCATCCGGCGCCTGCTGGACCTGGCGCTCAACAGCTACGGCAACGCCTGGCACGCGGTGCACCCGATCGAGCTGGAATACGTCCGCTCGGAGATGCACACCAAGTTCGCCAACATCGCCATGCTCAGCGAGGTGGTGGTGACGACCGCATTCCATATCGAACTGGGCGCCGTGGGCGGCCAGCTTCACGTCTGCTTCCCGTACTCGATGATCGAGCCCGTGCGCGACCTGCTGATGAACCCGCTGCAGGACGAGGTCGAAGTGGACAAGCGCTGGATTTCCCAGCTGTCGCAGCAGATCCGCTCGGCCGAGGTGGAACTGGTGGCCGAATTCGCCCACCTGGAAAGCACCGTGGCCGAAGTGCTGTCGCTGCGCGCCGGCGATGTACTCCCCATCGAGCTGCCCGAGCAGGTGTTCGGCAAGGTCGATGGCGTGCCCGTGATGCAGTGCGGCTTCGGCACCATGAACGGCCAGTACGCGCTGCGGGTAGAACGGATGATCAATCACCAAGAAAGCGATTCCAACAAGGAAACCGACCATGACTGACGGCAAAGACGACAAGCCGGCCGACCCGATGGACGACTGGGCCAGCGCCCTGGCCGAGCAGACCAGCGCCGAGGATCTCGCCGCTGCTGCCGCGCCGGCACCGGCAGTCGCAGCCGCCACCGCAGCCGCGACGCCGGCCGCCTCCAAGGTCTTCCAGCCGCTGGAAAAGGAGGTGCCGAGCGGCTTCCACAACGATATCGAGATGATTCTCGACATCCCCGTGCAGCTCACGGTGGAGCTCGGCCGCACCAAGGTGCCCATCAAGACCCTGCTGCAGCTCGCGCAGGGTTCGGTGGTGGAACTCGACGGCCTGGCCGGCGAGCCGATGGACGTGCTGGTCAACGGCTACCTGATCGCCCAGGGCGAAGTGGTGGTGGTCAACGACAAGTTCGGCATCCGCCTGACCGACATCATCACGCCGTCCGAACGCATCCGGAAGCTCAACAGATGATCGCCAGCCTGCGCCGGATGGCCACCGCCGGGCTCGTCGCCGGCCTGGCGCTGGCGCAGGCTGCGCCGGCGGCGGCGCAAGCCAGCGCCGCCGCCGGCAATCCCCCCGCGGCCGGCATCGCGGCCGGTACCGGCGCCGCCGCGGGCCACGTCGGCCCCAGCGGCGCGGCCAGCATGGCCCAGGCCGGCCTCGGCCTGTTCGCCGTCATCGCCCTGATCCTGCTGCTGGCCTGGCTGGCGCGCCGCGCCGGCCTGGTCCGCCACGGCCAGGGCGGCACCATGAAGGTGGTCGGCAGCACCGCGCTCGGCCCGCGCCAGCGCCTGGTGATGGTGGAGGTGGGCGACACCTGCCTGGTGCTGGGCGTCAGCGCCGGCGAGATCCGCACGCTCCATACCCTGCCCGCGCAGGCCGCGCGGGCGCCGGGCCAGTCTCCGGACCCGGAGCGCGGCGGCCCGGCCAATCCGGCGGGCAGCGGCAGCTTCGGCCAGAAGCTGCTGCGCGCCATGCAACACAACCTGAAGTCATGAATTTCCTGCCCGGCGCCTCGCGGCGCGTTTTCCAGCAGCGGCTGCGAGGCCGCCTGCAGGCTCTGCGCGCCTGCGCCGGCCAGCCCTCGCGGCTGGCCTTCGCCGCCGCGCTGGCCGCCGCCTGCCTGGCGCTGGTGCTGCTGCCCGCCCTGGCGCAGGCCCAGGCGCTGCCCGGGCTGACCAGCCGGGCCGGCCCCGGCGGCAGCCAGACCTGGTCGCTGTCGGTCCAGACGCTGGTCCTGCTGACCTCGCTGTCGTTCCTGCCGGCGGCCATGCTGATGATGACCGGCTTCACCCGCATCATCATCGTGCTGGGCCTGCTGCGCAACGCGCTCGGCACCGCCACCTCGCCGCCCAACCAGGTGCTGGTGGGGCTGTCGCTGTTCCTGACCTTCTTCGTCATGTCGCCGGTGTTCGACCGCGTCTACACCGACGCCTACAAGCCGCTGAGCGAGAACAAGATCAGCCTGGAGGACGCCGCCGAGAAGGCCGCCGTGCCGCTCAAGGCCTTCATGCTCAAGCAGACCCGCGAGAAGGACCTGGCGCTGTTCGCGCAGATGGCCAAGGCGCCCGAGATGCAGGGCCCGGAGGACGTGCAGATGCGCATCCTGGTGCCGGCCTTCGTCACCAGCGAGCTCAAGACCGCGTTCCAGATCGGCTTCACCGTCTTCATCCCGTTCCTCATCATCGACCTGGTGGTCGCCAGCGTGCTGATGGCGATGGGCATGATGATGGTGCCGCCGGCCACCATCTCGCTGCCGTTCAAGCTGATGCTGTTCGTGCTGGTGGACGGCTGGCAACTGCTGCTGGGTTCGCTGGCGCAGAGTTTCCTGAACTGAACACGGGGCGCGCCCGCCGCGTCCCCACCGAGACCGCTCCATCATGACGCCGGAAACCGTAATGAGCATCGCCACCCAGGCGATGAAGATGACCCTGATGCTGGCAGCACCGCTGCTGCTGGTGGCGCTGGTGGCCGGCCTGGTGGTCAGCCTGTTCCAGGCCGCCACCCAGATCAACGAAATGACGCTGTCGTTCATCCCCAAGCTGCTGGCCCTGTTCGCCACGATGGTGCTGGCCGGCCCGTGGATGATCAACACCTTCGTCGACTACATGCGCGAAGTCTTCCAGGGCATTCCCGCCCTGGTGCACTGATGCGGGCGTAGCGCCCGCGCTGCCCTCACACCGCGCCCGCCGTGCTGTCCGTCACCTCCGCCCAGCTCTACGCCTGGATCGCCGCGTTCCTGTGGCCGCTGTTCCGGCTGCTGGCGCTGCTCAGCACGGCGCCCCTGTTCGGCGAGTCCACCATCCCGCGCCGCGCCAAGGTCGCCCTGGCCGCGCTGATCGCGATGATCGTCTCGCCCACCATCGACAAGCTGCCGCTGGCGCCGGTGTATTCCTTCGAAGGCTTCCTCATCATCCTCAACGAGGTCGGCATCGGCCTCGCGGTGGGCTTCACCATGCGGCTGGCCTTCGCCGCCGTGCAGTACGCCGGCGAGACCATCGGCCTGCAGATGGGCCTGTCGTTCGCCTCGTTCTACGACCGCTCCTCGGGCGGCCAGACGATGGTGCTGGGCCGCTTCCTCAACGTGGTCGCCACCCTGATGTTCCTGGCGATGGACGGCCACCTGATGCTGCTGGCCACGCTCGCCGACAGCTTCGCCACCCTGCCGATCTCGTCCCAGCCGCTCTCGGGCGAGGGCTGGTCGGCGGTGGCGGCGGCCGGCGCCAGCGTGTTCTCGTCGGGCATGCTGCTGGCGCTGCCGCTGATCGCCGCGCTGCTCACGCTCAACCTGGCGATGGGCATCCTCAACCGCGCCTCGCCGCAGTTGTCGATCTTCGCGGTCGGCTTCCCGGTCACGCTGGCCGGCGGCTTCCTGATGATGGCGCTGGTGATGCCGCAGATGAGCTCGTACATGGGACGGCTGATCGACAACAGCCTGGCCGAGGTCGGCATGGTGCTGGGGCAGCTGGGGCGGTAGACGGGCCGGCGTCGAGCGCGGCGGCCTTTTACGGCAGCGCGGCGACGGCGTCGAGCCGGCCCGGCAGCTCCTTCATGAAGGCCGCCCGGGCGCGCGGGCCGGCATACTCCGCCTCTTTCTTCGCGTCCTGGATCAGGCGGGCGAAGACCACGCCGCGGCCATCCTTCTCCGCCCAGCCGACGAACCATCCATAGGCGTGGTCCCAGTCCTCGCCGCCGTCGGCCAGCCGCGGGGCGCCGGTGCCGGTCTTGCCGTGCACGGCCCAGCCGTTGGCGAGCGTGCCGAGCGCGCTGATGCGGCTGGTCATGTCGTACGCCCGCGCGCTGACCGGCAGTTCGCGCCGGACCACCTTGCGCAGGAAGGCGACCTGCTCCAGCGGGGAAATCCGCAGCGAGGCGCCGAGCCACGCATGGGTCAGGCCGTCATGCCGGCCCGGGTTGCCGGTGACGTCGCGGTTGCCGTACTGGAAGGCGTCGACATAGCGCCGGAAGCGGGTCTCGCCAAGCTGGCGCGTGACCTGCTGCGAATACCAGACGATGGAGTTCTTCATCCAGCTCGCGGGATCGGTCGTGACCCGGCGCGCGGGATTGCGGTCGCCGTATTCGGCGCGGTAGGGCATGGCCGGGGCGTGCGCGTCGACCAGCAGGCCCGCGTCAAACCCCATCAGGCTGATGGGCAGCTTGAAGGTGGATGCCGGCGTGACGCGCGTGCCGCAGTCGCCTTCCTGCGTCAGCAGCCTGCCGGTGGCGGCGTCGGCCATCACGGTGCACAGCACGTCCGCCCGGGCCGCGGGCATGGCCAGCGCCGCGCCCAGCGCGGCGAGGATTGCGAATCGCTTCAAGATGTTCTCCGTGGTGTCGTGTTCTTGTCGGGGATGACGCCCGGGCCCGGGGCACGAAGCGCAGCATAGGAGGACGGCGCGCCGGCGCCAAGGCCGCGCGCTGTAACCTGCGTAACATGGCACCCGCCGCGCAGCATGTCGCGGCCAACCTCGGCCTGTGCCTGTGGCTGTTCTGGAACCACGCGCTGATCGACCCCGCGCGCGCGTGGCCGGCCGGGCAGGTGCAGCGCCAGGCGGTGCGCTGGCTGGGCTTGTCCGAATGGATCTGCGACCGCTTCGGCGTGGGCGGCGGCTCGGCATGGAACATCATCTTCCTGCTGCGCATCGCGCGCGGCAACTGCAAACAGGACGGCGGCGGCGCGCTCGCCGCCTTCCGCGCGCAGCGGCCGCTGCGGCTGGACGACGCGGTGGATGCGCTGCGCCCGTTCCACGCGCCGTTCGCGCGGGCCAAGGGCTTCATCAGCTGGTCGTCGCTGGCCGGCTTCGCGCTGGAAGAGCACGACGGCGGCCATGTGCGCTACGGCGCCCTGCAACTGGCCAACCTGCTGCTCGAAGCGAGCTGGTTCGAGACCTTCGAGCATGGCGCCACGCCGGCCGCCTTCGCCGCCGTGGAGCGGCTGGCCGGGCTGCTGGGCAAGCTGCGCCCGGCCGAGCGGCGCTTCTTCCAGGCCGCGCTGGCGGCGCTGCCGCGCGAGCTGCGGCTGGCCGCGGCCGAAGCCGGCAGGCACGCGGGCCGGCGCGCCGATGAAGCGGCCGGCAAGGCGAGCCGCAAACAGGCCCCGGGACAAGCTCCCAAACGGTCGCCCAAGCCGTCGCCAGAACTATCGCCAGAACAATCCCCCAAGCATGCCCGCGCCGGCACGAACAGCCGCCGGCCACGCTGACACACAAGCGTCATCCCGACGCAACATCGCCTCCCTATAGTCGCGCTCGCCACTGACAGGGAGACAAGAATGGGCACTCACAAGAACAAGCACCACGTGCGCCCCGGCATGACCACCATGCTGGCCGTGCTGGCCACGGCGGCCGCGCTGTACGGCTGCGGCAGCGAGAACCCGGACGCGGCCGCCGCCGCGATCGCCCCCGCCGTTCCCACCGCGCCAGCCGCGCCTGCGGCTCCGGCCGGCGACGCCGCCAGCGCCGCCGCCAACATCCAGGCCGCGTGGGTCGAGATCGGCGACAGCAACCAGGCCATCGCCCGCGTGATCACCAGCTATGCGGCGCCGGCCGCCGCCGGCGACGCCCCGCCCGCCAACGCCGTGTGCCCGCTGCTGACCGTGGACGGCGTGCAGCAGCGCATGGCGCTGCGCGTGGGCGCCGGCACCATGCCGCTGCGCCCCACCGCCAGCGCGCCGGCCGACTCCAAGCCCTCGGATTTCCCGGTCTCGGCGTGCGAAGCCACGCTGCCGGCCGGCGCCTCCGCCGCCAGCGTGGCCGGGCGCGCCCTGCCGCTGCCCAAGGCCAGTCCCCGGCGCGTGCTGGTGCTGGCCGATACCGGCTGCCGCCTGAAGAAGGCCGACAACGCCTACCAGCCGTGCAGCGACACCGCCGTGTGGCCGTTCGCCACGCTCGCGGCCACCGCCGCCGCCATGAACCCGGACCTGGTGCTGCACATCGGCGACTACCACTACCGCGAGAACCTGTGCCCGCCGGACATCGCCGGCTGCCAGGGCACGCCGTGGGGCTATGGCTGGGATACCTGGCAGGCCGACCTGTTCAGGCCCGCCGCCGCGCTGATGGCCAGGGCGCCGTGGGTGGTGGTGCGCGGCAACCACGAGGAATGCGCGCGCGCCGGCCAGGGCTGGTTCCGCTTCCTCGACCCGCGCCCGTACACCGAGGCCCGCTCATGCAACGACCCGGCCAACGACGGCAGCGCCAACTACTCCGAGCCCTACACGGTGGCGCTGGGCACCGACTCGCAAGTCATCGTGTTCGACTCGGCCAAGGCCGGCAAGACCGCGCTGCCGACCAGCGACCCGCAGTTCATCGCCTACCAGAAGCAGTTCCAGACCGTGGGCTGGCTGGCCAGCAAGCCAGGCATGGTCAACACCATGTTCACCAACCACCATCCGGTGCTCGGCTTCGCGCCGGTGGCGGGCAGCGCGCCGGCGCCGGGCAACCTGGCGCTGCAGTCGGTGATGAGCAGCCTCAACGCCCAGGCCTACTACCCGCCGGGCATCCAGGTGGCGCTGCACGGCCACGTGCATGACTTCCAGGCCATCAGCTTCGCCTCCAACCACCCGGCCACCATCGTGTCCGGCAACGGCGGCGACAACCTGGACGTGGCCCTGCCCGACCCGCTCACGCCGGGCGCCGTGCCCGCGCCGGGCACCACCATCGACAAGATCACCCATCACAACAGCTTCGGCTTCCTGCTGATGGAGCGCAGCCCGGCGCCCGCCACCGGCTGGACCTTCAAGGCCTACAGCGTGGCCGGCAAGCTCATGGCCACCTGCGCGCAGACCGGCACCACGCTGGCCTGCGACAAGACGGGCTTCCTGGCGCCGTGACGGCATCGGTTTCCGCCGCCTGCGCGGCCCGGCCCGCCGGGCCGCGGGCCGCCTGCGTCCGCATCGCGCGGGCGGCGCGGAGACTTGCCGCCGGCGCTGCCGTCCTGGCCGCGGGCCTCGCGGCCGCCGCGCCCGCCACACCCACCACGGGCACCGTGCTGACGCCGGGCGCGCCGCCATCGATGGTGGTCGACACCATCGGCAACGGCACGCCCAAGGTGGCCTCCAGGGTCGACCCGACCGCCGCCGTGTTCCTCCCCGACCCGGCGCTCGCCGCGCTCGGCAGGCGCATCTTCTTCGATACGCGCCTGTCCGAGCCGCGCGGCCTGTCCTGCGCCGGCTGCCACGACCCCGCGCGCGCGTTCGCGCCCACGCTCTCGCCGGCCGCGCTGGCCGGGCCGCGCGTGCCGCAGGGCAGCCGGCCCGGGCACTTCAGCCTGCGCAACGCGCCCTCGCTGCTGTACGTGCGCTACGTCCCGCGCCGGCACTTCTACCAGGACGACGACGCGCCCTACGCCTCGCCGTTCGGCGGCCTGTTCGCCGACGGCCGCGCCGACACGCTGGCCGAGCAGGTGCGCGGCCCGCTGCTCGACCCCGAGGAGATGAACAACGGCACGCCGGCGCGCCTGCTGCGCAAGGTCGGGAGCACGGAACTGGCGCCCGCGCTGGCCGCGCAGTTCGGCCCCGCGGCGCAACGCGATCCCGCGCAGATGATGCTGGCGCTGGGCCGCGCGCTGGAGGCCTACCTGCAAAGCGACGAGATGGCGCCGTTCAGCTCGCGCTTCGACGACTACCTGCGCCGGCGCGCGCCGCTGTCGCCGCAGGAAACGCGCGGCCTGGCGCTGTTCAAGAACCCGGACAAGGGCAACTGCATGAGCTGCCACACGCTGGCGGACACCGCCAGCCGGCCCGAGCGCTCGCTGTTTACCGACTTCGGCTACGACGCCATCGCCGTGCCGCGCAACCGCGCGCTGCCCGCCAACCGCGACCCGAAGCATTTCGACAACGGCCTGTGCGACACCGCGCGCCGCCTGCGCTGGCCCGAGCCGGGGCAATGGTGCGGCTACCTGCGCACGCCCGGCCTGCGCAACGTGGCGGTGCGCCAGAGCTTCATGCACAACGGCGTGTTCACCACGCTGCGCGACGCGGTGGCGTTCTACAACACGCGCTCGACCGATCCCGGCAAGTGGTATCGCGGCGGCAAGCCCTTCGACGACGTGCCCGCCGCCTACCGCGGCAACATCAACGTCAACTCGACGCCGATGAACCGGCGCGCGGGCACCACGCCGGCGCTGACCGAGGCGGAGATCGACGACATCACGGCGTTCCTGCGCACGCTCACGGACGCGCCCTACGCGAGCGCCATGCCGCCGGCCGCGGCGCCGGTGGCCTCGCGGCCCTAGCCCTAGCCGGCGGGCCGCGCCTCACGACGACGCGCACACCGCGTCCGGCTCGAAGCCGCGGAACACCTGCTGCGTGGGGTCCGGCGTGGCCACGATCTCGCCCGAGGGCGCGCGCAGCAGCCGCAGCACCTGGCCGGCGCAGTTGCGGGCCGCCGCGTTGCGCTGGTAGCGCAGCTCGTACTGCCAGCCCGGCAGCGGCACGAACGACACGCCGATCGCGCAGCGGTAAGGCTGGTCGTCCGCCGCCGAGGTCGCCGCCGCCGTCAGGTAGATGCGGTGGCTGGCCACCAGCCAGCGCTCGCGCGTGCGCGCCGGCGGCTCCGGCGAGATGCCCCACATCTTCAGGTCTTCCTCCTTGCCGATGGCCGCCGCCTGGTGGCCGGTGGCCGCCAGCAGCGCGGGCCGCGGCGGCTTCGGGCACTTGCCGGCATCGACCACGCTGAAGGTGGTGTTGTCGTCCGTATTGGTCACGAGCCGCACGCGCGCGGCCGGCGTGCCGGCCTCGACGCGGTAACGGGTCACGCAGCCGGCCAGCAGCGTGGCCAGCAGGACGGCCAGCGCCAGGCTCGTCGGGACAGCGGTTCCACGGACGTTCGGCATGGGCATGCGGGAAAGTGGGCGGCCGCTCAAGCATAGGCGCTATCCCCGCCCGCGCGCCGCCGGGCAAAACCCGGAGCCGGCCCGCGCATTGACGCCGGCCCGGTTCGGCTTTACCCTCGCCTGAGCCTCCGGCCCGCGCCGCGCGCGATACCGGAAGAAAGCCGGAAGAAAAACAAAACAACAAGAACAATACAAAGACAGAGACAATTCCTCGTGAGCACCGCCGCGCCTTCCCGCCTGTCCGAACTCCGTCCCGTCCTGCCGATCCTGCTCGGCGCCTCCGTCATGCTGAGCCTGGCGATGGGCCTGCGCCAGAGCCTGGGCATCTTCATGCCGCCGCTGACCAGGGGCATCGGCATCTCGGTTGCCGATTTCACGGCCGCCATCGCGGTGCAGAACCTGGCCTGGGGACTGCTGCAGCCGATCGCGGGCGCGTGGGCGGCGCGCGTGGGCTTCCGGCCGCTGATGATGGCGGGCTCGCTGCTGTACGTGCTCGGGCTGGTCATGCTGGCCACCGCGCAGGGCATCGTCGGGGTCACGCTCGGCGCCGGCGTGGCCATCGGCGCGTCGATGGCCTGCACCGGCAGCGCCTTCGCGATGGCGGTGGCCGCGCGCCCGGTGCCGGTGGCGCTGCGCAGCACGGTGCTGGGCATCGTCTCGGGCGCCGGTTCGCTGGGCGCGCTGGTGGCCGCGCCGGTCGGGCAGGTGGTGGCGCAAGCCTACGGCTGGCGCGTGGGGCTGGCGGCCTTCGTGGTGCTCGCGCTGGTGATGCTGCCGGCGGCGTGGTTCGCCGGCCGCGTCGACCGCCTGCCGCTGCCGGTGCCGCCGGGCGGCGTGCAGCAGAACGCGCGCGAGGCGCTGGGCACCGCGCTGCACCATACGCCGTTCCTGGTCATGGGCGCGGCGTATTTCGTGTGCGGCATGCAACTGGTGTTCCTGACCACGCATCTGCCCTCCTACCTCGACATCTGCGGCATGGACCCGATGCTCAGCGCCAAGGCGCTCGGCGTGATCGGCGGCTTCAACGTGCTGGGCAGCCTGTTCTTCGGCTGGGCCGGCGGGCGCGTCAACAAGCTGCTGCTGCTCGGCGCCATCTACACCATCCGCTCGCTGGCGCTGACGTGGTATTTCACCTCGCCGCCCACGCCGGCCAGCACGCTGGTCTTCGCCGCCGTGATGGGCTTCCTGTGGCTGGGCGTGGCGCCGCTGGTGGCCGGCTGGATCGCCGAGACCTTCGGCCTGCGCTGGCAGGCCATGCTGGGCGGGGTGGCGTTCTTCAGCCACCAGATCGGCAGCTTCGTGGGCGCCTTCGGCGGCGGGCTGGTCTATGATGCCCTCGGGTCCTACACCCTGGCCTGGCAGATCGGCGTGATGCTGGGGCTGGCCGCCGGGCTGGTGCAGATCGCCTTCGCGGTCGCCGCGCGGCCGCGCCCGCCGCGCATGGCGGCGACGTGATGGGGACGTGACGGCGACATGAAGGCGACATGAAGGCGATGTGACGGCGCACGCCAGGCCCCGGCTGCGCCGAACGGCAAGGAGGAAATGTCATGGCCCTGACGCTGCACTACCATCCGCTGTCATCGTTCTGCCACAAGGTCCTGATCGCGCTCTACGAGAACGGCACGCCGTTCGCCGGCCGCGTCGTCGACCTCGGCGACGCGGCCGACCGCGCCGCCTTCGTGGCGCTGTGGCCGGTCGGCAAGTTCCCGGTGCTGCGCGACGACGCGCGCGCGCAGACGGTGCCGGAGAGCACCATCATCATCGAGTACCTCGACCGCCACTATCCCGGCCCGCGGCCGCTGCTGCCCGCCGACGGCGACGGCCGGCGCGAAGCGCGCCTGTGGGACCGCCTGTTCGATCTCTACGTGCACCTGCCGATGCAGAAGATCGTCGGCGACCGCCTGCGCCCGCAAGCCGAGCGCGACCCGCGCGGCGTGGCGGATGCGCTGGCCGGCCTGCGCACCGCCTACGGCGTCGCCGACAAGCACATGGCGGAGCGCACCTGGGCCGCCGGCGAACAGTTCTCGCTGGCCGACTGCGCGGCCACGCCGGCGCTGTTCTACGCGGGCATCGCGCAGCCGTTCGCCGACACGCACCCGAACCTCGCCGCCTATTTCGAGCGGCTGGTGAGCCGCCCGAGCGTGCGGCGCGTGCTGGCCGAGGCACAGCCCTATTTCTCCATGTTTCCAATGGCAGACAAGATCCCCACCCGCTTCCTGGCCGGCCAACTGCCCTGAAACGCGACGGCGCGTCCGTCCACGCGGACAAAACCGGGATTGAGCGGAATTGGCCGCGCTACTCCGCGTTTTGAACCGGCGGCCGTTGCGTAAGATGCGCTCGTGCCTCCAGAGGAGGTGCGGCGCCCCCGACCATCAGTCCTGCCCAGCCCCGCGCGCGTACCCGCCGCGCGGGGCTCTTTTTTTTGCCGGCGCAGCGCGCGGCGAAGGCTTCCGGCGCGAACGAGCCGCAAGCCCCCGGCATCCCGATGCGGTCCGCCGGCGCGCCGCGGGAGCCCGACCGGCCCATCCGCTAAGATTCGGCATCCCAGCTCTCGGAGCCGCCACATGCGCAACCTGGATTTCAGTTCCTGGCAGGGCCTGCTTTCGACCTTGTTCGGGCTGGCCTTGATCACCTTGATCGGCGTCGGCATACGCCTCGTCGTCATGCAGACGATCCAGCAGCGCCGCGAGCGCGAGAACCGGCAGATCAACGAACGCCTGCGCACGCTCATCGCCGCCTACAAGACGCTGGGCGGCTCGTTCACCGGCAATCTCGCGGTCGATCCCACGCACCTGCGCGACCTGCGCCGGCGGAGCGCGGGCGCGGACAGCCCCGACGCGGAACAGGCGGCCGGCGCCATCGCGGCGGATGCGCCGGCCGCCGGCGCCTGGCCCAGCGTCGACCGCTCGCGGCGCATGCGCGACGCGGTCGAGGCGGCCTTGTCCGACATCATCCTGCTCGGCACCGAGGAACAGGTCCTGCTGGCGTCGAAGGCGGCCGCGGAACTGGCCGCGGGCCGGCCGACGCATACCGACGAGCTGGTGGTCTCGCTGCGCAACTTCATCCGCCAGGTGCTCGACCTGGAGCCGGTGCCGGCCAGCCTGCAGATTCCGAAGCAGGGCCCGGCCCGCCCGTCCGCGGCGCGCGGCAAGGCCGAAGGCGGCGCCAAGAGCGGCGAGGGAAAGTCCGGCGGCGGCATGGGAGGAGGTGGCGGCGGCGGCGGTGGTGGCGGGATGGGCGTCGGCGTGAGCCTGCCCGTCGAGGACGACCAGGAGCATCACCACTAGCCGCGCCCCGATGCGGACCCGCGCTATGCCGACGCTAACCCGGCACAATCCGCCGCCCTGCCGGCGCTGCCGGCCGGAGAACGAGGGCCGCGGGGGAATCTACTGGTAGTCGATCAGCACGGTAACAGCGCCAGTGATGGTGCCTGGCGTGACCGTATCGCCGGTCTGGAAATAGGCTGCCTTCATCGGGATCGCATACGATCCGCCCGTGCCCTTGTCGTAGGCACCGACCTGCACCGACTGCTTGAACGTCACCGGCGTGCCGCCGCTGTCCGTGAGCCGGATATTGACCCCGCCCGCGCTGGAACCCGAGCCCGCGGGCAGCACGCCGGGCGCGTTGGCGACCGTGCCGCCGGCCGGATCGAGCGCGTAGCCGACGCGGTTGTAGCCGGGCGGGCAATTGAGCAGACGGACCTCGAAGCCGATCTCGCCGGTGGTGCTGCCCGCGCCCGTGAACGCGCGCTTCTGCGCGGGCGGCAGCGTGATGGTCTGGCTCGGCGTCTGGCAGGTGCCGGCGATGGGCTTGATCTTGCCGGCAAGCTGGATCGAGGCGAAGCGCTGGTAGCTGTAGCAGGCGCTATAGCCCGGGGTCGCGGTCGCGCAAAGGTTCAGGTTCGCGCGCCAGCCGCCAGCCAGATCCCCCTGCGACATCGTCGCCTCGGTGCGCACCAGTTGCACCTCGAGCGGACTGGATATGGTGACTGCCGGCGCAAAGGTGGTCGTGGTGAGCGGAGCACCGTTGAGCAGCACCTGCAGACCGATGCCGGACACGTCGACGTCGACCACCGGCCCGGCCGCGGTGTAGGCGCCGCCGTGGACCCAGAACGAGGGCCGTGCCAGCGTGCAGGTCGGCGCCCCGCACAGTTGCTGCGGCGTCACCGACTCGCGGACCAGCACGGTGCCCGGCGCGGCAAGCGCGGGGAACGCGAGATCCCGCCCGAATGCGGTGACGATGTTGTCAGCCACTGCCCAGCCGCATGCGGACGACAGGAGCACCGCGATGGCGCCGGCCGCGATCGTGCGGCGGGGCCGCACAGCTTGCGCACGAAAGCTGCCTTCGTCTTTCCTCATGGTGGTCACTTCGATGAATGGATGGGACGTGGCTAGTATCTGTAAATGTCCAGACAAATGAAATAAGACAAGTACCAAATCGTGGGCGGTGCAGCAAAACCGTGGATGATGTGACGAATTGGCGGGATTGCGATGCCGTGCGGGCCCCGCCACTGCCCCATGCCGTGGCTGCCGGCGCGAAGGCCGTCGGTGCGGGCACGGTAGCTGGTGCCGTGCCCGCGCCGGCCTCCGCCTACCGCGGCGGCAAGTCGGCAACGGCGCTGCCGATCTGCGCGGCGCGCCGCGCGTTCATCTCGGCCACGCACGCGAGGCCGAGCATCTCGTGCGTGTTGCCGGCACCGCCGCCGCCGAGCGCGGCGGCGAATTCGCACTGCGCGTCGCGGTAGCGCGCGAAAACCGCGCCGGATGCCTTGAGCTTGCGCGCGGCGGCGGTGGCGTACCTGGCGTCCTCGTCCCACGCGGCGAGCGCGGCCACGGCCTGCCGCTCGGCTCGCCGCAGCGCGTGCTCGCTCGCGCGCGCCTTGCCGGCGAGGCAATCGCGCATGCCGGCCTGCGAGCCGGCGCTGCATGCCGCGCGCGCGTCCTCGACGCCGCCGGCCTGCGCCGGCATGGCAAGCAGCGACGCGGCCAGGGCCAGGCAAGCGGGAAGCGAATGCGCGACGGATATCACCGTGCGCATGCGGCCGCCCTTTCCTCGCGCGCCGGCCCGGGCGCGTACCCGGGCTGCCTGGCGTGGCCGGGACCGCCGCCGCCGTTGCAGCCCCGCGCGACCGGGGCCGTGCCCCGCCCCGACCGCCGCCTCGTGAACCGGGGCGTCGGCCGCGCGCGCGTTGCGGTGCCCGCGCCTGGCCACGCCGGATTCACTGCGCGTCGCCGTCGAACACGCGGAAGACGAACGCCTCGGCGGGCGCCGCCTGCGCGTCGGCCACGTCGATCTCGATGCGCCGCAGCGCGCGCTTCGACGAGAACGCGCCGAGCCATTGCGCGGCGAGGCGCGGCAGCACGTGCTGCTCGATGAAGCCGATCAGCAGCCGCGCGCCGGTCTCCTGCACCAGGCAGCGGCCGGTGATGTAGTCGACCACGGCCGGCGCGTAGGTCAGGCCGATCGCGTGGTTCGAGGCCATGCGCCTGACCACGCGGTCGAGGTGCAGCGCGACGATGCGCGACAGCGCTTCCTGCGCCAGCGGGCGGTACGGCACCACGGTCACGCGGCCGAGGAAGGCGGCCGGGAACACCGTCAGCAAGGCCGGGCCGAGCGCCGCGCACAGGCCTTCGTGGTCCGGCGCGAGCGCCTCGTCGGCGCACAGGTTCGCGCTCAGGTCGGAGCCGACATTGCTGGTGAGCAGGATGGTGGTGTTGCGGAAGTCGATGTAGCGGCCGTCGCCGTCTTCCATGTAGCCCTTGTCGAAGACCTGGAAGAACATCTCGTGCACGTCGCCGTGGGCCTTCTCCACTTCGTCGAGCAGCACCACCGAATAGGGCCGCCGGCGCACCGCCTCGGTCAGCACGCCGCCCTCGCCGTAGCCGACGTATCCGGGCGGCGCGCCCTTGAGTCCGGACACGGTGTGGGCTTCCTGGTACTCGCTCATGTTGATCGTGATGAGGTTCTGCTCGCCGCCGTACAGCGCCTCGGCCAGCGCCAGCGCGGTCTCGGTCTTGCCCACGCCGGACGGGCCGGCGAGCAGGAACACGCCCAGCGGCTTGCCGGGGTCGGTCAGGCCCGCGCGCGCGGTCTGCACGCGCTCGCCGATCTGGCGCAGGGCGTCGCCCTGGCCGATCACGCGGGCCGCGAGCGTATCGGGCAGGACCTGCACGGCGGCCACTTCGTCCGTCACCATGCGGCCGACCGGGATGCCGGTCCAGTCGGAGACGATCTCCGCCACGATGGCTTCGCCGACCTCGGGAAACACCAGCGGCGACTCCTGCTGCAGGTCGGACAGCGCCTGCTCCAGCTCGGCCAGCGCCGCCGCCGGCATGCCGGCCTCGCGCGCGCGCAGCAGCGCCTGGGCGGCGCCCGCCTGGGCCTGCCAGCCCGCCTCCAGCGCGCGCTCGTCGGCTTCCAGCGCGGCGATGCGCCGCCCCACGGCGGCCATCGCCTGGTCGTTGCCGATGCCGATGCGCCGCTCGCTGTCGAGCAGCTCGCATTCGACGCGGGCGGCCTGCAGGCGCTGGCGCACGTCCTGCAGCTCGCGCGGCGGCGCGTGCTGGGACAGCGCCACGCGCGCGCAGGCGGTGTCGAGCAGGCTGATGGCCTTGTCCGGCAACTGGCGCGAGGGGATGTAGCGATGCGACAGCGTCACCGCCGCGCGGATCGCCTCGTCCAGCACCACCACGCCGTGGTGGCCCGAGAAGGTCTGCACGAGGCCGCGCACCATGTCGATGGCGGCCGCTTCTTCCGGCTCGGGTACCTGCAGCACCTGAAAGCGGCGCGTGAGCGCGGGGTCCTTCTCGATATGGCGCTTGTACTCGGCCCAGGTGGTGGCGCCGATGGTGCGGATGGTGCCGCGCGCCAGCGCCGGCTTGAGCAGGTTGGCGGCGTCGCCGGTGCCGGCCTGCCCGCCCGCGCCGATCAGCGTGTGGATCTCGTCGACGAACAGGATCACCGGCATCGCGGACTTCGCCGCGGCCTCGATCACGCCCTTGAGGCGCGCCTCGAACTCGCCCTTCATGCTGGCGCCCGCCAGCAGCGCGCCGACGTCGAGGCTCAGCAGCCGCACGTCGGCCAGCTTGGGCGGCACGTCGCCGTCGACGATGGCGCGCGCCAGCCCTTCGACCACCGCGGTCTTGCCCACGCCCGCCTCGCCCGTGAGCAGCGGGTTGTTCTGGCGGCGGCGCAGCAGCACGTCGATCATGGTGCGGATCTCCAGCTCGCGGCCGACCACCGGGTCGATCTCGCCGGCGCGGGCGCGCGCGGTCAGGTCGGAGCAGAACTGCTCGAGCGGCGCGCCGCCGGCCGGCGCGGCCAGCGCGGACGATGCCTCGCCCGGCAGCGCGGCGGAGAAATCGCTGTTGTCGTAGGGCGCGTCGTCGGCCTCGGGCGAGCCGTCGATCCACGCCGGCAGCATCTCGCGCAGCCCGTCGAGCGGAATCTTGCCGAACGCCGGCGAGACCGACAGCAGCACGCGCCGCAGCTCCGGCGTCTTGACCAGCGCCGCCAGCAACCACGCGCCACGGATGCGGCGGTCGCCGAAATCGAGCGTGGCCAGCACCCAGGCGCGCTCGATCGCGGTCTCGATGTGATGCGAGAAGTCGCTGATCGAGCTCGCGCCGGCGGGCAACGCGGCGAGCGCGCGCAGGATGTCCTGGTCGAGCGCGTCGGCATCGACCTCGCAATGCCGGAGGATGCGCTGCAGGTCGCCGTCGGGCGCCTGCAGCAGTTGGTGCACCCAGTGCACCAGCTCGACATAGGGGTTGCCGCGCAGTTTGCAGAAAGTCGTCGCGGATTCGACGCTGCGGAACATCGAGTTTCCGAGCTTGCCGAACAAAGCCTGTCGTGAAATCGTCATAGTCTCGACCGTGAATGATGGGGCGTGCGCGCGGGAGCGCATCCGCCGCGCGGCGCATCGGGGGCACCGTTGTCCGCGCGGGATGCGAGTCGGATGCGGGCGGGGATGCAGGCGGGGATGCGGGCAGCGCCGGGCGGGAAATCCGCCGTGCGAAAAAGATAAGACCTTAATGGCGATCATTACCGATTGCCAATAAGACTAGTATCAATCTTTCATTCAATTGTGTCGGCATTGTCATGAGACGGAATAAAAGAAATCCGCCGGGCACATTCCGCATTCACGATACCGGACGGGAATAAGCGTCGCATTGCCCACGCTGCAAGCGCGCCACGACTTTCCTGGCGTGGCGGCGCGCATTGCCTTATACCGCCTGGATTTCCCGCCCGCGATCGCGCGCGCGGATCGACGCGCGGGTCACATCGGCGATTCGCCGCACTGCCGAAATTTAGAACAATTCCTATATCTACAAATCGACCCGTGGCATAGCATCTCCCCGGTTTGCATCACACGCTATTCCGTCTTCCGCGTTTCACCTTCCCACCCCGCGCCGTCATTGGCAACGGAAACGGGAAATGAAATGGAGGCGGGCGAAATACCACCCTTTGACGATGTCGAGAGAGAAACTGGCGGCGCACGCGCATCCCGGGCCGCACCAACCCATCCCGGCCGGGAGCGACGCTCCGCGGCCCGGCGGCGAAGCGCCGCCGCCGGACGGCCACGCCGCGCCCGCGCCGCCCGACCTGATCGCCATCGGCAACGCGCTGGCGCGCAGCGAGCCGGCCCACTTCCGCGACCTGGCCGCGCTGGCCGGCGCGCAGGCGGACCCGATGCAGCACCGCGACGCGGCGGCGGGCGCGCCGGCGCCGCTGCTCATCTTCGACGAGGAGCCGCTGGCCGGCCCGGGCGCGCTGCCGGAAAGCGACGACGATGCCGACCCGCTGGCCGGCCTGCTCGCCGAGTACCGCCGCGCGCTGATCCACCGCGAGCGCGACCACGACGCGCACGAGCTCAAGGCCATCGGGCGTCCCCAGGTCGCCGTGCCGCTGCCGGAGGACCCGTTCCTCGACGCGCGGGGCCGCTTCGAGACCGGCTCGCTGCTGGGCGACCTGCTGGGCAGCCAGCAGAACATCGACACCGTGCTCGGCGAGATGGACACCTTCCGCGCCGACCACCTGTTCGCCGAGGAAGACCGCCACGAGATCCTGGCGCTGCTCGCGCCAGCCCGCAAGGCCGGCCGGGCGCTGTCGCAGGCCGCGCTGCTGGCCCGCCAGGAGCACCACCTGATCAGCGTGGACAGCCATTTCCCCATGCTGGTGGCGCGCACCGACACGGACGCGCCGGACGAGACAGGCGCCGACATCGACGCCGACACGCAGGCCGCCGGCACCGGCGCGCAGGCGCCAGCGGACGCGCCGTCGGCACACACGAACCCTTCACCGGAACCCCACGATGACGAACAACCTTGACATGACCGTTTCCACCGCCGCCGCCGATGCCGTCAGCGCCGCCACGCTCGTCGGCATGCTGCGCACGCAGTCGCTCGACCAGTTGCAGCGGCGCACCGCCGAAGCGGTGCGCAAGCGCCCGGCCGATACGCAGGAACGCTGGCTGCTGTTCCAGCTGCTGTGCATCGACGGCGAATGGAACCGCGCGCTCAAGCAGCTCCAGACCTGGGCCACGCTGGAGCCCGCCGGCGAAGCCCGCGCCCAGCTGCATCGCGGCCTGATCCAGAGCGAGCTGTTCCGCATCGAGGTGTTCGCCGGCCGGCGCACGCCCGGCTTCATCGCGCCGGCGCCGGCGTGGGTCGAGACGCTGCTGCAGGCCAACGCCCGGCTCGGCGCCGGCGATGTGGCGACGGCCGACACGCTGCGCCGCGCCGCGCTGGAGCAGGCGCCCGCCAGCCCCGGCGAGAGCCCCGAGATGGGCGCCTTCGCCTGGCTGGCCGAAAGCGACACGCGCCTGGGCCCGGTCTGCGAGATGGCGGTGGCCGGCGGCTACCGCTGGATTCCGTTCGAGCAGATGCAGTCGCTCACCTTTACGCCGGCCGGCACGCTGACCGACCTGGTGTGGCGCCCGGCCACCGCGGTGCTGCGCGACGCCACGATCCTCAAGGGATACCTGCCGACCCGCTACGTCGGCTCCGACGTGGGCCCGACGCCGTGCCGGCTGGCGCGCGAGACGAGCTGGACGGACGTCGGCGACACCGGCGTGATCGGGCTGGGGCAGAAGACCTGGAGCACCGACCAGGGCGACTGGGGCCTGCTCGACCTCGGCAGTTGCCGCTTCGCGCACGGAAACGGCGATGCGGCAGCCTGACAACTGGCACCGGCCCGCCTACCTGCCGTCGCTGCTCGACCGGCTGCAGGACGACGCGCCCAACAAGCGCAGCGAGCGCCCCGACGCCTATGCGCCGGACGGCGAGGGCATGCGCAGGATCATCCGGCGCGACCTGAGCCTGCTGCTCAACACCACCAATCTCGACGGCGAACTCGACGCGGCACGCTTTCCGGCGGCGGCCGCGTCCGTCGTCAACTACGGCGTGCCACCGCTGTCCGGCAGCTACCTGAGCGACCGCAACTGGGAATCGCTCGAAAAACTGCTGCGCGCCGCGGTCATCCATTTCGAGCCGCGGCTGATTCCCGAGTCGGTGGCGATCCGCCCCACGACCGATCCCGGCGCGGCCAGCTACAACAAGCTGGTGTTCGAGATCAGCGGCCTCATGCAGTGGTCGCCGTATCCGCTGGAGTTCCGCATCCAGAGCACCTTCGACATCGAAATGAACAAAGTGACGCTCGATCCGGGCGCACGCACAGGCAGTTGACATGGACCCGCAGTTTCTCGACCACTACAACCGCGAGCTGACCTACATGCGGGAACTGGCCGGCGAATTCGCCGCCCGGCACCCGAAGATCGCGCGCCGGCTCGGCATGCAGGGCATCGAGGTGGCCGACCCGTTCGTGGAGCGCCTGATCGAGGCGTTCTGCTTCATGTCGGCGCGCACCCAGCTCAAGCTCGAAGCCGAGTTCCCGCGTTTCACCCAGCGCCTGCTCGAAGTCACCTACCCCAACTACATGGCGCCCACGCCGTCGATGGGCGTGGCGCGCCTGCGGCCGAGCCTGCGCGAAGGCAATTTCAGCAAGGGCTTCAAGGTGCCGCGCCACAGCGTGCTGCGCTCGGCGGTGCCGCCCGGCGAGCAGACCGCCTGCGAGTTCCGCAGCGGCCACGACGTCACCATCTGGCCGATCGAGATCGTCGATGCCAAGCTCACGGCGATCCCGCCCGACCTGCCGCCTACCGAGCGCCACCTGCGGCCCCACGTGCAGTTGCGCGGCGCGCTGCGCCTGCGCCTGCGCACCGTCGGCGAGATCCGCTTCTCGCAGATCGCTGGCCTCGACCGCCTGCCGCTGTACATCAACGGCGACGAGCGCATCGCCTCGCACCTGTTCGAGCTGATCCACGCCGGCAGCGTCGCCTCGGTGGTGCGCGCGTTCGGCGCGGCGCGCGGCGAGGGTCATGTGGTGTCCAGCGCCGCGGTCGATTTCGAGGGGCTGCGCGCCGACCAGAGCCTGCTGCCCGTGCCGTGGAACACCTTCCACGGCCACAACCTGCTGCAGGAGTATTTCACCTGCCGCCAGCGCTTCTATTTCTTCGCGCTGACGCAGCTCGGCGCCGGCCTGTCGGCCATCGACGGCAGGGAGGCGGAGATCGTGCTGCTGCTCGACCGCCTGCCCGAGACCCTGACCTCGCACGTCGACGCCGGGCGCTTCCTGCTGTTCTGCACGCCCGTCATCAACCTGTTCCCGAAGCGGACCGACCGCGTCGAGATCAACCGCGCGCTGACCGCCTTCCACCTGGTGCCCGACCGCAGCCGCCCGCTCGACTACGAGGTCTTCTCGGTGTCGCGCGTGTTCGGCCAGAAGGCGCAGACCTCGAACGAGGTGGTCTTCAACCCGCTGTACCAGACCCTGCACAGCGACACCGGCAACTACGGCCGCTACTTCTCCATCCTGCGCGAGCGGCGCACGCTGTCGGCCAACGTGCGCAAGTACGGCACGCGCACGCCGTACATCGGCACCGAGGTCTTCGTCTCGCTGGTCGACCAGGCCGAGGCGCCCTACGCCGACGACATCCGCTACCTGTCGGTGGAGGCCTGGGTCACCAACCGCGACCTGCCCCGGCTGATCCCGCGCAACGGCGTCAGCGACCTGACCATGCAGGAATCGGTGCCGATCGAGGGCGTGAGCCTGGTGCACGCGCCGAGCGTGCCGCGCGAGCCCTACGCCGCCGGCGAGACCGCCTGGCGGCTGATCCGCCAGCTCAGCTTCAACTACATGCCGCTGGCCGAGCTCGACCACGCCGACGGCGGGCAGGCGCTGCGCAACATGCTGCGGCTGTTCGTCGGCAGCGGCGACCACGAGCAGGCCGCGCAGATCGACAGCCTGGTCGGCGCGCGCACCGAACCCGTGGTGCGGCGCCTGCCCGGCCACGGGCTGCTGGTCTACGGGCGCGGCGTGCGCTGCGAGCTGACCGTGGACGAGACCGGCTTCTCCGGCGTCAGCCCCTACCTGTTCGGGCTGGTGCTGGAGCACTACCTGGCGCGCCACGTGTCGATCAACGTCTTCACCGAGACCGAGCTGCGCTCGATGCAGCGCGGCCTCGTCACGCGCTGGAAGGCCCGCATGGGCGGCCGCGGGGCGGTGTAGCCATGCACGCGCCCACCCCGCATCCGGTCGACGCCGGCTCCCCGATCCATCCCGACGCGCTGCGCGCGTGGTTCGACGAGCGCGCGCCCTGGCAGTCCAGCTTCCTCGGCCTGCTGCGCGCGATCTCCGCGCGCGCGCCCGGCATGCCGCTGCCGGGCACGGCGAGCCTGCCGGGCCAGGAGCCGTTCCGCATCGGCCAGCAGCCGTCGCTGGCCTTCGCGCCGCGCGAGATCGCCGCGCTGGACGTGCGCGGCGGCCACCTGGACATCCGCCTGTTCGGCCTCGGGCTGTGGGGGCCGCAGGGGCCGCTGCCGCTGCACATGACGGAGCTGGCCTACACCCGCGCCGAGAGCCACCAGGACCACACGCTGAGCGCGTTCGCCAACCTGTTCCACCAGCGCGCGCTCACGCTGTTCTACCGCGCCTGGGCCGCGTCGCAGGCCACCGTCTCGCTCGACCGCCCCGACCACGAGGCGTTCTCGTTCTACGTCGGCAGCCTGATGGGCACGGACACCGCCGAGGCGGCGCAGACCCATCCGCCGACCCACGCGCGCTACGCCGCCTCGGCCCACCTGGTGCGCGAGGCGCGCAACCCGGACGGGCTGGCGGCCACGCTGTCCCACTATTTCGGCGTGCCGGTAGCGGTCGACGAATACGTCGCGCACTGGATCCGCGTCGCCGGGCCGGAGCGCACCCGGCTGGGCGCGCCGGCCGAGTCCTCGATCGTGTGCGAGGGCGCCATGCTCGGCGAGATGGTGCCCGACTGCCAGCACAAGTTCCGGCTGGTGATCGGCCCGCTGGACCTGGACCAGTACCTGCGCCTCACACCGCACGGCGACGACCTGCCCACGCTGGTCGACTGGGTGCGCGCCTTCGTCGGCTACGAATACGACTGGGAAATCAAGCTGCTGGTCAAGCCGCGCGCGGCGCCGCCGGCGCGCGCCGACGCCGCGCAGCGGCTCGGCTACTCCACCTGGCTCGGCGAATCGCTGGACGACCTGCCGGTCGTCGGCATGGTGTTCGAGCCGGAGAAATACTGTGCCTGACCTCGGAGATTTTCACGCATGAACGCGAACACGCCGGCCGCGGCGCTGCGCTACGCCGATCTACTGGAACCCGTCTCGGCCGACGCGCCGTGCGGCCCGGACCTCGAATACGATCCCGCCTTCGTCATGCTGCTGGCCGCCATCGCGCCGCGGACCGACGCGCAGTACGGCAATTTCGTCGACGCGCCCCAGCCCGCCAACTGGGCCGAGGCCGAGCGCGACTGCCGCGCGCTGCTGCTGCGGACCAAGGACATCCGCCTGGCCGTGATCCTGGCCCGCTGCCGTACCCGCCAGGGCGGCGCGGCCGGCCTGCGCGACAGCCTCGCGCTGCTCAAGGCCATGCTCGACCGCTACGGCGACGCGCTCCACCCGGTGCCGTTCTTCGAGGGCGAGCCCGACCCCGTGGTGTGCGCCAACGCCATCGCCGCGCTGGCCGACGCCGACGGCGCGCTGGCCGACGCGCGCGACATCCCGCTGCCCAAGACGGCGGGGCTGCAACTGCAGCTGCGCGACATCGAGAAGGCCTTCGCCGTGCCGCGCCAGAAAGACACGCTGGCGCCGGAATCGGCCAGCCGGCTGCTGCGCGAGTTGTGGGCCAGGCGCGACCCGGCCGTGGTGGCGCTCGCCGAGGCGCAGCGGAGCGCCGCCGAACTCGATGCGTGGAGCCGGGAAACGCTCGGCGCCGACGCGCCCGACCTCGGCGCGCTGACGAAGCTGCTGCAGCCATTCGCGCCGGCCAGCCTGGAATCGCCCCACGCGGCGGCGGCCCAGCCCGCCGGACTTCCCGCGCCGGCGGCGGACATGCCGGACACGGGCGACACGGCGGATGCGCCCAATGCGCCGGACACGCGGGCGGCCCCGCCGGCGGCGCCCGCGCTACCGGCAGCCGCCGGTCCCGCGGACGCGCCGCGCCCTTGCGCCGGCCCGCCGGCCGACCGCTGGCAGGCGCTCGCCGCAATCCGCGACACGCGCCTGTGGTTCGAGGAGCACGAGCCGAGCAGCCCGGTCATCGTGCTGCTGCGGCAGGCCGAGCGCATGGTCGGCAAGCGCTTCTCCGAGCTGGCCCACATCATCCCCGCCGACCTGCTGCCGCTGTGGGACGCCGTCGATGCGTAGTCCGGGCCGGCCTTCCCGTTTATCCAGCGCCCCCGACTTCCGCGCGGGTTTCCACCCCGGACCCGCCTCGTTTCCACGCCGTTCCCATCTCACTCCCTTCCAGCCATGAAAAGACCTTTCGCGCTACTGGCCTCCCTGTCCGCCGCCGGCCTGCTCGCCGCATCGCCGGGCGCCTTCGCCGAATGCCGGCCGATGACGCAGCCGGAGATCGACTACTCGGTCAACGTCGAAGGTATCAGAGCCCAGGCGTATTCGTCGTTCCAGATCAACTTCCCGGGGCCGGCCGAGGTCGATCCCGACCTCGGCATCGGCGAAACGATCGCGACAGGCGAATACAGAATGGACGACCGGCTCCGGTTTGCCATCTGCATCACGCCGTCCGGGACAATCAACTACGGGTTCTTCGCACCGTTCACGCTTTCCGTGCTGGGACAGAAAATCTATGACACCGGCATCCCCGGCGTCGGCTTCCGGCTCAGCTATCAGCGCCCCAACAACGGGCGTGTCGACGTCATGCCGGTCGCGCTCCCGTGGGCAGGCAGCAGCAGTGTGTACTACAACATCAATGCCGGGGCGGTATACCGCATGGAGCTGATCAAGACCGGCAACAACATGCCAAGCCGGTCGGTGGTGAATCTGGGAACGGTTGCCACCTTCTACGGCGACCTGCCTGCTCCGGCACTCGGGCACATCAGCGTCAACAGCATCGAACTCAAGGTCCTGCCGAAGTGTCATGTCGACAGCAGCACGCTGAACATCGACTTCGGTCCGTTCGGCCCGGCCGACGTCTCCACCACCGCGGGCCCCACGCGGCAGGTCGATTTCACCGTGCGCTGCTCCGGCCCGACCCCGCCCGCCACGATCACCGCCACGCTGGCCGGCACGCCCGACGGCGACGATCCCCGCTTCATCCGCAACACCGGCGCCACCAACCTGGCGATCCGGCTGGCGGACCGGAGCACGTCCTACGTCCTCAAGCCCAACGACAGCAACAGCGCGCTCATACACGAGCCGTATGGCGCGATGGCGTCCAGCTTCTCGCTCGACGCCACGGTGCTGCGGGTCGGCAGCCGGACCCCCACGGCCGGCCAGATCCAGGCCACGGCGACCGTCACGCTGAGCATCCTGTGAACGAACACCTTCCCTTCTCATCACCGCATCTCATGAAATGAAACCCACGATTTTTGTCCAGATGGCCAGCTACCGGGACCCCGAGCTGATCCCGACGCTGCGCGACCTGATCGAACGCGCGAACCGGCCCGACATGCTGCGCATCGTCGTGTGCTGGCAGCACGCGCTGCACGAGACCGTCAGCGAATTCTTCGCGCGCGGCTTCGCCAAGTGGCGCCTCGACGCCAGCGGCCAGCACACGGTCCATACGCTGGCCTATGGCGATGCGTCGATCGAACTGATCGACGTGCCGCACATGGCATCGCAGGGCGCCTGCTGGGCGCGCAACCTGATCCAGCAGCAGTACCGCGCCGAGCGCTACACGCTGCAGCTCGACTCGCACCACCGCTTCGTCGATGGCTGGGACAGCCGGTTGACCGACATGCTGGAGTCGCTGCGCGCGGCCAGCCCCAAGCCGGTCCTCACGGCATACCTGCCGTCGTATTTTCCGCACGACGATCCCGGCGGGCGCCGCCAGAACCAGCTCGAAATGCGCTTCAGCCACTTCAGCAAGCGGGGCGTGGTGGTCTTTTGCCCGGCCCGGCTGTCACACGCGACACCGCGGCAACCCGTTCCGGCACGCTTCTACAGTGGCCATTTCACGTTCGCCGACGGGAGTTTCTCGGTCGAGGTGCAACATGATCCGCAGTATTTCTTCCTTGGCGAGGAAATCTCGATCGCCGCGCGCGCCTATACCCACGGCTACGATCTCTATCACCCGCATCGGCTGATCGCCTGGCACGAGTACACGCGCAAGGGCCGCACCAAGATCTGGGACGACCACTCGGCGCAGGCCAAGGCCGACGGCGCGATTCCGATGTACTGGGGGGAGCGCGACAATATGTCGTACCAGCGCAATCGCGCGCTGTTCGGCATCGACGGCGAGCCGCGCGGCGACGCCGAATTCGGCACGTACGGACTGGGCAGCGAGCGCACGCTCGCCGAGTACGAGACCTACGCCGGCATCGATTTCACCCATCGCGGCGTGCAGCGCGCGACCCTCGAGGCCGCGCCGCCGGCGCAGGGAATGGTGCCGGCGCGTGGCACCGAAGCGGAGTGGAAGGCATCGCTGGTACGCTCGAACGAGCTGCGCCTGTGCCTGCATCGGAAGACAATGAACGTGGCATCGACGAAAGTCCACACCTGCCGCATGACCGTCCATGACGCCACAGGCAGCGTGCTGCACCATCGCGTCATGGAGGCCGAGGAATTCGGCCAGGCCATGCGCGGCGAGTGGTTCGACCGCAACCTAATCTTCACCTCCGGGCTCGGGCAGCTTCCCGCCAGCTACGTCGTCGAACTGCTCGACGATGCCGGTGAGCAACTGGGACGGATAGAGCAGGCGGTCGAGGCCTGACATCCGGAGCGCGGGCGCGCATGGCTGCATGCGCGCCATTTGCACCGCATGCCCGTCCGGATTGCCGCCGGTCAGCGGATTGAACACGTAGCGGTACGGGCTCGCGCCGGCCGGCGCGGTGCGGTCGGGGCTCAGATAACGGCCGGCGTCGGGATCGTAGAAGCGCGCGCCATTGAGATGCAGTCCGGTTTCCTCGTCCGCGTATTGCCCCGCGAAGCGCAGCGGCTGCCGCGCCTGCTCGCGCAGGCCGGTCGACGGCGCCAGTCCGCCCCAGGCCTTGTAGCGGCCGCGCCAGACCGGCTCGCCGCTCTCGTCGGTGAGCGCCACGGCGGTGCCGGCGCCATCGGTGTGATAGTGCAGTACGCGCATCGGGCCCAGCGTGCCGTCCTCGAGGCGCTTCTGGTCCACGCAGGCCAGCGGCGCGTATGCCGTCAGGCCATCCGCGGCCGGGTGGTACAGATAGGTCCGGATGCTGTCGCCGGTGCGCTCCTGCGCCAGGCGGCCGCCCTGCCAGACCAGTTGCGTGGCCTCGTCCTGCGCCCCGCCAAAAAGTGACCCCGGCAATCCGGGCAGCCCCTGCAGTCCGGCCAGGCCGGGCTCGGCCGGGCCGGCGCTGCGGCGGATGCAGCGGCCCAGCGCGTCGTAGCGGTAGCGCACCACGCGGTCGCGCTGCCGCGCGGCGACGAGCCGGCCCTCGGCATCCCACTCCAGCGACAGCGCGCCGGCCGCGCCGTGCTTGCCCGTCACCTGTCCCCAGGCATCGAATTCGTAGCGGTAGCCGCGGCACTCGAGCAGACGGTGGTCCGCGTAGATGGCGGGCTGCCAGCCGGCGCGCGGCGTGTCGAGCAGGTTGCCGGCCCCGTCCCACGTGAAATACTCGATGCCGAGGTCGTCCGACACGCAGCGCAGCAGCGCGCCGCGCCGGTCGTAGTCGAAATGGATGCGGCCGTCGTAGCGGTCGTCCAGGCGCGCGAGGTTGCCCGCGGTGCTGTATTGCAGCTCGCGCCATTGCAGCACCTCGCCCGGCGCCATCTCGCCGTTCTCGCCAGGCACGGCGGTCATGGCGAACCAGCGCAGCGGCCAGCCGGTCTCGGTGTAGTGAGTGTGGAGATAGAGCGCGCCCTGCGAGCGCAGCACGCAGCGGCGCATGGCGTCGTGCTGGAACGCGGCGATGCCATGCATGTCCTGGCCGCTGCCCAGGCCGAGCAGCGCGGGCGCGCCCGCTTCGTCGTGCTCGGTCTTGACCGTCTGGCCGTGCGGCAGCGTGACCTCGGTCGCGCGGCCGGCCGCGTCGTAGAGATAGGTCAGCGTGCCGTTGGCGCCGTGCTCGGCGGTCATGCGGCCGAGCGCGTCGTATTCGAAGCGGATCGTGTCCGGCTCCAGGCCGAGCGCGCGCCCCGCCTCGGTAGGCTCATAGCCGACCGCCTCGGGCAGTCCCCGGCGCGTGTAGATGAAGCGATAGCGGGCATGCTGCGTCTCGCGCGAGACCAGCCGCCCGAGCGCGTCGTGGTCGAACGTCTCGGTGCGCGCGAGCGCGCCCGCGGTGGCCGTGACCTGCCCCAGCGTGCCAGCCGCCGCGTAGGCGAACTCGCGCCGCACGCCGTCGGCGTCCGTCACCGACTGCAGGCGCCCGGCCGGGTCCCAGGCCAGTTGCTGTATCGCGCCGTTGCTGCCCGCGGTGCGCGTGCGGCGGCCGTGCGCGTCGTACTCGTGCAGCGTGACGTGGCCTTCCTCGTCGACCGCGCGCACGACGTTGCCGCGCGCGTCGCGGTGCCAGTGCCGGGTCTGCCCGTCCGCGCCGGTCCACGACACCGGCTGGCCGGCGGCGTTCCAGGCGTGGCGCTCCTCGCGGCCGTCCGGCAGCGTCACCACGAGCGGGCGGCCCAGCAGGTCGGGCTCGATCCTGGTGAGTGCGCCCTGCGCGTCGATGACGGACACGACGTGGCCGGCGGCGTCGCGGCCATAGGCGGTGGCGCGGCCGCCCGGCTCCACGCGCCGCGCCAGCTGGCCGCGCGCGTCGTACTCCAGCACGGTCGCCTGGCCCTGCTCGTCGGTGCGGTGCTCCGACAGGCCGCCGTCCTGCTCTTCGTGCCGGATCTGCATGATGCCGTGGCGCGGCGACTGGCGGCGCACCGCCTGCAGGCGGTCGTTGCGCTGCCACAGCCAGGTCCGGCCGTCGTCATGGCGAATGCTGACGAGCTTGCCGGTGGCGAAGGCATAGACCCGCGAGCATTCGGCGCCGAGCGGGTCGATCTCCTGCGTGACGCGGCCCAGGTTGTCGTAGACCGCGCGCAGGCGCCGCTCGCCGGGCAGGGCCAGCATGACCGGCCATCCCGCGCCGTTGTATTCGAAGACGTGGCGGCGCCCGTCGAAGCCGACGTGGGCGCGCACGCGACCGTGCGTATCGTATTGCCAGTGCGCCGCATGGCCGAACACGTCGACCGCCTGGCTGGTGCGGTTCTCGATGCGGTAGGTGCAGCGCTCGTGCGCGCCGTCGCTGGTGATCCGCTCGGCCACGCGCTGCACGCCGCCCACAGGCTGCCACACGTAGCGCGTGACGTGGCCCAGCGGCCCGGTCTCCTCGACCATGCGCCCGCCGGCATAGGCGAAGCGGCGCACCACGTCGCCGAGCCGGTTGCGCACCTCGGCAAGCTGGCCGTGCGCGTCGTAGCCGTACCTGGCCAGGAAGCCGGCGGCGCCGCCGTCGACGCACTCGATGCCGGTCAGGCGCGAGCTCGCCTGCGCGTAGTGCAGGCGCAGCTCGTGCCCGCAGGTGCCGCGCATGCGCAGCAGGCGGCCGGCCTCGTCCCAGATGCAGCCGATGCGATGCTGGTGGATGTCCTCGACGTACTTCAGCCGCGCCACGCCGCGCGCGTCGAAGTCCCCGAACACGCGGTAGCGCGGCGTCAGGTCGGCCACCACCATGCGCCCGTCGGGCAGGCAGGCGATGTGCAGCTGCTCCGCCGACACGATGACCTGGGCGCCGCGCGCCGGCGCCGGCACCGACAGCGCGCGGCCCTGCTCGTCGGTGTAGACCAGCCGGTCGTGCACGCGCGCGAGCGTGACTTCCCAGGGCGAGCGCCAGCCCGGTCCCAGCAGCCCGCCGCCGGGCAGCAGGCTGGAATAGAAGCGGTTCCAGGTGATCGGCAGGCGTCCGGGCAGCGCGAAATCGGCCTCGTTCCACGGCAGGCAGATCTTGGCGCCGGTGGTCATGTCCACCGTTTCGCACAACAGCCCCGAGAGCGCGCGGCGCGCGCCGTAGCGCCCCGCGAGGTCGCCCGGCTGATGCCGGAAGCGGCCCGCCGGCGGCGCCACCTCCAGCGATTCCAGCACTATGCCTTCCAGGCCGGCCAGCACGCCGCCCAGTCCTCCGATCCCGCTCATGCTTCTCCTTTGCTCAACCGCCGATGGAGACGTCGCCGGAGCCCGTGACGATGGGCGCTCCGCATGACGTCAGGCTGCCGACGAACGCCGCCGGCAGGCCATTGATGAAAACCGAGCCGGAACCCAGCACCACCGCCTGCGCAGAACAGTGCGGCCCGCACACGGCGATGCTGCCGCCGACGAAGGCGGCGGGGATGCCGTTGATGGACACGTCGCCCGAGGCCGTGACGACCACGCCGCCGTGGCCGATGGCGTCGCCGAGCCTTGCTGCGGGACTACCCATGATGAATCTCCTTCAGAAGAATGGGGCGACTGCGCCCTGGTTCGCGTAAACGCCGCGGCCCCTTTTCGGTCTCGCGGAGGGACCGCGGCGGCGCCGGATCAATCGACATCACCTGTAGTTTCGGGATACGTCTCGGGCGGCTCCGGTGTCGATGGTTCCGGCGTTGACGGCTCTGGTGTCGACGGCTCGGGCGTTGACGGTTCTGGTGTCGACGGCTCAGGTGTCGACGGCTCAGGCGTTGACGGTTCTGGTGTCGATGGCTCCGGCGTTGACGGCTCCGGTGTCGACGGCTCAGGGGTTGACGGTTCTGGTGTCGACGGCTCAGGCGTTGACGGCTCCGGTGTCGACGGCTTCGGCGTCGACGGCTCCGGCGCCGGCGGCAACGGCCGCAGCTTCGGCGCCGTCACGGAGAACCCGAACGCGGGCAGCGGGATCGGCGGCACGACGCCGCTGCCGCCGCCGCCGCCGCTGGCCGCGCTATCGGAGTCGCCCGGGTTGAGATCGACCTGCGAGCCCTGTATCACCACGTGGCTGCTGCCGATGATGCGGATCTTGGTGCCGACGATCTTGATGCTGCCATCGGGCGACAGCGTGATCCCGGCCGCGCCGCAGCAGAAGTTGATCAGGCCGCCCACGGCCAGCGCGTAGACGCCGCCGACCGAGGTCGAGTAGGCGCCACCGACCGCGACCGCGCGCGCGCCGCCGACGTTCAGCGCGGACGCGCCGCCGACCTGGGTCGACTCGGCGCCGCCCACGGAATAGCTGGCGGCGCCGCCGACGATGCTGGTAAACGTCGCGCCGACCGAGCACGAGTACGTCAGGCCCACGCCGAGCGAGAGGTTCACGCCGACCGTGTGCGACTCGTTGTTCTTGGTCAGGCGGTTCATGTCCTTCTCCGCCTGGATCTCGACCTCTTCGGAGCCGAGCTTGTCCTCGAAGCGGATGGCGTTGTAGTTCTGCCGCCCGCCGGTGATGGTCTTGCTCTTGAAGCCGCTCTTGGTCGCTTCCGCGGGCAGGTCCCACGGCGGCGGCGTCATGGTGTTGTAGAGGCTGCCGTGGATCAGCGGGCGGTCCGGGTCGCCGTTCAGGAAGCCGACGATCACTTCCTGGCCGATGCGCGGAATGTAGATGCCGCCGAAGTTGGTGCCGGCCCAGGCCTGGCTGACGCGCACCCAGCACGAGTCGGTGGCGTCGTTGCGCGCGTAGCGGTCCCACAGGAAGCGCACCTTGACGCGGCCGAATTCGTCGGTCCACACCTCCTGGCCATTCGGCCCGACCACGATGGCCGACTGCGGGCCGTGCGTGGTCGGCTTGGGCGTCTCGCGCGGCATGCGGAAGACCTCGCCGGTGGGCTGCACCACCAGCTCGTTGTTGCACTCGTAGCGGTAGCCGCTGCCGGTCTCGTCGGCGACCTCGGTCAGCGCCAGCGCGGATTCGATCACCAGGTATTCGCGGTTCGCATCCTCGTGCTGGTGCCGCGTCAGGACGAAGGTCTGCCCGCAGCCGATGCCGCGCACGTTGCCCTTGCCGTAGGCCCGCGTGCCGGGCGCGCGCCGCTCCTCCATGCGCACGCGGCTGATGAGCTCGCCGTGCTTGCTGTCGGTGTAGTCGCCCGGCCACTCGTAGAGCTCGCCCTCGCCCCAGTTGGTCTCGCGCGGCTGGTGGTTGGAGGTGCCGATCAGCGCGCGCGGGCGCGTGAAGTCGAAGTCGTCGATGACCACGCGGCCCGGCCGCAAGGCCTCGTCGGTGGAGAAGTAGCCGATGTACTCGATGTCGATCTTGCCGCCGTCCGGATGGTGGACCAGCTCGTGATAGGCCTCGCTGGGCGACTTGCGGTGCGCGCCGATGTGGTCGCACAGCACGAGACGGTGCTTGTTGTCGGTGTGCTCGAAGAACCAGTAGATGCCCCACTCCTCCATCAGGCGCTGGATGAAGTCGAAATCGGTCTCGCCGTACTGGACCTGGAACGCGCGCGGCTCGTTGCGCTCGCTCTCGCCGCGCACCGAGTACTTCTCGATGTCGAGGCGCTTTTCCACCGGATAGGGATAGTCGTGCAGCACCGTGTCGATGATCTCGACCACGGTCTTGTCCTGGAAGATCTTGTAGTCGCTGGTCAGCGTGGCCAGCCACAGCCAGGGCCGCAGCTCCACGCGGTAGATGTTGTAGCGGCCCTCGCCGCGCAGGAAGCCCGCCTTCACCACCAGCCCGCTGATCTCGCGCACGCCCGCGCCCACCCCGCCCAGCGCCCCCGTGCCGATGCCGTCGAGCTGCAGGCTGACCGTCATTTCCGTGCCGATCATCGCCTTCAGGTCCAGATTGGCACTGGTGGACAGCGGCACGTGGAAGTCATCCGGCGTGCGCAGGAGCAGCTCGTATGCGTAGAGCTTCCCGAGATGCTCCTCGCCCCGCAGGGACAGGAACCGGAGTGCCGGCTGGCCAAGCAACCGGGGCATCGCGTCGCTGCGGATGGCCACCGTGTGATCCTGGACAATCCGGCTCGCAGAAGAATTCATTGACATACAGTCCTCTCGATCCTACTCAACCAAACAAATTTGCGCCACGCGGCCGGCCCGGCCGCGCGGCTTCGCACCGCGCCGCTCAGGGTCGGGCGCCGCCGCTGTTCAGCGGCGGCTGCACGCGCACCTGCGCGCGCCGCAGCAGCACCTCGATCAGCAGGTCGGCGCCGATGCCCTGCGCGGCCTCGACCAGGTAATCGGCGGCCAGGTCGAGATCCCTCGGACCACGCGCGTCGACGATCTTCTGGCCGAACTCGGCCACCCGCCGCATGCAGTAGACCGCCCGCGGCCCCGGCACGGCGGGCTCCCCCGCCGCCGTGGCGATGCCCTTCACCCATCCGACCGGCGTCGCGTGGACGCCCAGCCACTCGCCGAGCATGCCGGCAATGGTGTGGAGGTTGCCGGCGGCGCACAGCGCGGCCACCCTGGCGCCGTCCACCTCGCGCAGGCGCCAGGCGGCGCGCCACAGCGCGCTCTCCAGCTTCTTCGCGTGCGGCAGGCGCCGGAAGGCGACGATTTCGCGGTATTCCCGGTGGCGGCTGCGCAGCGTGGTGCAGTTCGAGGCGATGGCGCGCTCGAGGGCGCGCGTATCCGGCTCGTGCCGGCTCGGCAGCTTGTCGAAGGTGTAGGTGTCAGCGTCCCTGATGTTCATGAATCCGCCTATTGTCCTGTTGACGAGTAAGGGGCCGTCCCGCCGGCCGGCTCAATGCACCGCCGGCAGCCCGGCACCGTCCGGCCGCGCCGCGGCCATCTTGCGCGCGCCGCCGGGGCCGCGGCCCGCGGTGGTGCCGGGGCAGCGGAAGTCCTTCAGCAGGCTGGTCGCGAGCGGGTTGAACTGCCCGCCCGTGACCAGCTCCAGCGCCGCGTGCCGGCCGTCGAAATCGAAATCCACCACCAGCCGGCTGGCCGACGCGGTGCCGCTCAGGCGGCCGCGCTCGATCAGCCGGAACAGCGCCCACGGCCCGCTGGCGACGATCGTCGAGGTGTCGGGCCGGATGCGCGGCCTGGCCGTGATCTCGGCCACCGCGCCGCCGCGCGGCCCGGGCCAGCTCAGCGCGAAGGGCCGCACCGGGCCATGCGCGTAGCGCAGGCCCTGGCCGTCCACGTCGACCGACAGCTCGGTGATCTCCGGGTCGATGGCGGCGATCCTGGCGTCCATCTTCCACGCCATGCGCTTGGCGCCGGGCTCGCGGAAGAACAGCTCGCGGATCGCCGCGGCGCGCTCGAACGGCTCCAGGCTCGGCCCCTGGATCGGCGGCATGCCGGGATTGAGCGCCTTGTAGCGCCACGGCCTGACGTTGGTGTCCACATAACTGGCGAACGATTTCTGGAAGAAGTCGTCGAGCAGGCCGCCCGCGGCGAACACGCGGTTGAAGTCCTCGATGTCGACTTCCTGGCTGCTGGCCGCGAACGGATATTTCCCCTCGATGGCCAGGCGGCAGCTCGCGCCGACGCTGGAATCCATCTGCAGCGCCAGCAGCGCGCCCACCTCGCGCCCGACCTTGCTGGCCGACTGCGAGGCGATGCCGCCCAGCACCAGCCGCAGCGGCGCGGGCAGCTTGTCGGCTTCCATCTGCAGCGTGGTGCCGATGTCCAGCGCGGGCGGCATGCTGCTGCTGGCCAGCGCGTTGTCGGCCACCGCCAGCCGCGTGTACTGCTCGTTGAGCAGCGCGATGAGCGCGTCGAGCTGCAGCGCCTTGCTGCCGCTGACCGGCGGATTGCTCATGGCCGGGCCGCTGCCGGTGTCCGCCTGGCCGGTGACGACCTCGCGCAGCGCGGCGAAGCGGTTGTCCACCAGCTCTTTTTCCAGCCGCTGCTCGGGCCGCTGCGCGGCGATCCTGGCGGCGGTGGTCGCCGCCGCCTGCGCGGTGCCGGACTTGCGCCCCACCGCGGCCAGCGCCATGTCGGCCAGCGACGAATCCTCCTCGCGCCCGGCCAGCGACAGCGAGGTCTCGCGCACGGCGGCGCGGGCCAGCCGCACCAGCGGCGAATCCGGCGAGGCCAGCACGCGCAGCGTGTTGAGATCGAGCGCCAGCGTGCCGCCGACGCTCTGCGCGCCGGCCGCCGCCGGCCGCACGTCGGCCAGGAACTGCTGCCAGTGGTTGCCGTAGTCGGTCAGGTACTGGCGGCGGATGTCGTCGGCGACCGCCGACCTGCCCGCCACCAGGCTGGTGTTGCGCAGCCCGCCCAGCGGCGCCGCGGCGGCCTCCGCGCGGCCCATGACCCAGGCGTCGTCGCTCTGCGCGCGCGCCAGGAACTCGGGCAGGCGCTTGCCGAAGACCTCGTGGTAGCCGTCATAGGTGTAGAGGCCGGGAACGCCGCGCTCGTACCGCGTGCCGTCGGCCAGCACGAAGATCGACGCGCCCTGGATGCCGGCCGCGCGGGCCAGCGTGAAGTTCTCCGGCGCTTCCTTTTCCATCGAGGCCATCGCGCGCTCGTAGAGCCGGCGCGGCGCCGGGTTGCTGCTCAGGAAGCTGCGCGCGCGCTGCATCAGTGCCGCGTCCTGCGGCACGCCGGGTCGGGCCGGGCGCGCGGCGAACATGGCGTCCAGATGCTGGCTCATGGCCTCGCGGCCGCCCATCGCCGTGGCGCCGTCGGTGCGCTCCCAGTCGCGCAGCACCCAGTTCCCGACGGCCTGCGCGTCGAAGCGCTTGTCGTCGTAGAGCATCAGGTAGGCCATCAGCGTGCGGTAGACCTCGTCGGCGTTGCCGGCGTCGACCTGCGCGCCCAGCACCGCCTCGACGCGGCGCACCACCTGCGGGAACAGGGCCTGGTGCAGCAGGCTCGAGTATGTCGTCCGCGACGCGTCGACGATGACGGGCGCCGTGTACAGGCCGTAGCGGTAGGCGCCGCCCGGCGCGAGCAGATCGAGGCTGCGGTACTGCGGCAGGTCGCGCGAGGCGTCCAGCATGCCGGCGATGGCGCCCGCCCGCGGCGCCTTGTTGTAGGCCTTGACGCCGGCCGCCAGCTCGCCGGTCTTCTGCGAGATCACCGTCAGGTAGGCACGGTTGTTGTCGAAGCTCACCGTGAGCGCGCTGACCAGCCACAGGAACAGCGTGGCGACCAGCAGGTGCCCGGCCCAGCGCACCATGCACAGGCGGATCTCCCATTTCAGGTTGGGCCGCACCAGGTGCGCTTCCGGCACGATCACCTGCCGGAACACGTCGCGCAGGAAGTAGCCGCGGTGGACCGGCGGCGCCGCGTCGGCGCGGGCGGCCTCGGCCGCGCCGTCGTCCGGGTGCAGCCTGGCGAGCCGGCGCCGCAGGCGCTGCATCAGCGTCTCGCGGTCGGCCGGCACGACCTGGCCGGTCTGCTCGGTGCTGGTGAAATAGACGCCGCGCATGGTGGTCTGCAACTCCGTGTCGTCGTAGCGCGAGTCGAGGAACACCAGCCCGAGCGTGTCGACCAGGACCGCGCACAGGCTGCGGAATTCCCGCGGCAGCGCGTAGAGCGTCTTGCGGCGGTCGTTGTCGTACTCCTCGAGCAGGCGGTTGTGGAGGCCGGCGTCGATGCGCGCCTCCAGTTGCGCGAGCTCCTCGGCGCAATGCCGGCGCAGGTCGGCGACCTCCGCCGAGGCGCCGTCGCCGCCGTGCGGCAGCGTGAAGCCCCAGGCCTGCGCGCGCCCTTCCGCGCTCAGCGACTGGAAATACTCGGGAAAGCCCGGCAGCAGGTCGAGCTTCGTCACCAGCACGTAGACCGGGAAGCGGATGCCGAGCTGGTTGCGCAGCTCGCCCAGCCGCGCGCGCAGGCTGGCCGCCAGCGCGGTGCGCTCGCCGTCGGACTTGTCCAGCAGTTCGGCCGCGCTGATGGCCAGGATGGCGCCGTTGACCGGCGCGCGCGGACGGTGCTTGCGCAGCAGGCCGAGGAAGCCCCGCCATTCCGCCGCGTTGACCGCCGCGGCCGGTCTGTCTTGCTGGCCTTGTTCGCCGCGTTCGTCATCTCCGGCTTGTTCGGCTTGTTCGGCCTGTCCGGCTTGCTCGACTTGTGCGTCGCTTCGGCTCTCGTGCTGGACGTAGCGCCCGGCCGTGTCGATCAGCACCGCCTCGTTGGCGAACCACCAGTCGCAGTTGGCGGTGCCGCGCGCGCCGCGCGGCGCCGACTGCGCGCCCATCTGGTCGGCCAGCGGGAATTCCAGCCCGGAGCCCAGGATGGCGCTGGTCTTGCCGGCGCCGGGCGTGCCCAGCATCAGGTACCACGGCAGCTCGTACAGATGGCGGCCTCTTTCGAGCACGCGCGTGCGCAGCGTGCCGCCGCGCAGCCGCTTGAGCTGCCCGACCGCCTTGGCCACCACCAGGCTGACCGTGCGGATCTCGTCGCGCGCCACCGGGTCGGCCTTGTCGGAGGACGGATTGAGAATCCGCTTGAGCAGGTCCGGGTTGGCGCGCACCGCGTGCCACAGCCGGTACAGGCCATAGGCCGAGTAGCAGAAGACGATCACCGAGATCAGCAGCACGCGCACCCACACCGGCGCCAGCGGATGATGCTCGGCCAGCCCGAACAGCGGCCCCGCGTGCCACAGCAGCACGCACAGCGCGACGGCGGCGACCGGGCTCAGCGGCCACCCCAGCAGCCAGAACAGCAGCAGCGCCAGCAGCAGCACGATGACGGTCACGCGCGGGCCGGCATCCTCGAGCGGATGCAGCTGGCCGAAGGCCAGCAGCGGGCCGACGAACCACACCGCCAGCGACAGCAGCGCGACCGCGATGAACGCGAGCGTCTGCCGCGAGAACAGGAATCGGAAAAAACGTTTCAAGTAAGACATGGCGGGCTCCGTCGCTACAGCGTCACCGTGATTTCCACGCGGCGATTGCGCGCGCGGGTTTCAGCGGTGGCGTTGTCGGCGACCGGTTGCGAATCGCCCCGGCCGACCGCCTGGATGCGGCTGGCGGGGGTGCCGTGGGCTTGCAGGATCTGCGCGACGTAGGCCGCGCGCTTCTCGGAAAGCACCTGGTTGTTGGGAAACTCCGCGCTGCGGATGCGCTGGTTGTCGGTATGGCCGGTCACGGTCACGCGGCCGCCCACGCGCGCCACTTCCTGCGCCACCTTGACCAGGATCGGGTCGATCTCCTGGCGCACCCGGGCCTGGCCGGACACGAACATGGCATCGCCGCGGAACACCACCACGCTGCGGCGCTCGTCCTCGGCCACGGTCAGCAGGCCGCGCGCGATTTCCTGCTTGAGCAGGATCGACAGGCGCAGGCGCTGCGCGGGCACGGCCGGTGCCTCCTTGCCGATGGCGAGAATGCGCGCGGCCAGCGCGTTGCGCTGCGACAGCAGGTGGTATTGGTAGAACGCGAACAGGCCGAACAGGAACAGCACCGCGCACGCGGCCGTGGCCCACACCGGCACGCTGCGCAGGAACGGCAGCTTGCCGGCCTGCGCGCCGCGCCAGTGCGGCGACAGCTCATGCTGGAGGGCGTCGCGCGCGCCGGCGATCAGCGTCCACAGGCGCTGGCGTATCTGCTCGAGATGGCGGCGGCCGTCGGCGACCACGCTGTAGCGCCCCTCGAAGCCCAGGCCGAGCACGCGGTAGAGGATCTCCAGGATGTCGACGTATTCCTGCGGGTCGGTCGCCATGCGGCCGATCAGCAGGAAGAACTTCTCGCCGCCGTCGACCTCGCCCTCGAACGTGATCAGCAGGCTCTGCGCGGCCCACACGCCGCCGCCGCCCCAGCGCGTGCGGTTGGCGGCTTCGTCGAGCGCCGTGCACAGGCAGTAGCGCACCACCGCCATGTGCTTCCACGGCAGGTCGGCCTTCTCGCACAGCTTCTGGAACACGCTGACCTCGCGCACCAGCAGCGTGCGCAGGCTGGCCACGGCGTCTGACGAATCGAGCGCAGCCGGCATGTCGGCCAGCGCCCGCAGCAGCGGATGGGCGGCCTCGAGCAACGGGTTCGCGGCCGCGCGCACCGCGTCCAGCCGCGCCGGGATGTCGACGGGCAGGTCGAACGCGCCGTCGCCTTCGGGCGCTTCCGGCGCGCCGAGGGTGCCGAGGGCGCCGGAAGCGGGCCGCGCCATCCCGGGCAGCAGGCCGGCGTCCGCGCCGGCGCTGGCGGCGGCATCGGACAGGAAATCGAACGCGCCGTCATCGAACGTGGCCGAGCTCATTTATGACGCACTCCCCACAGTTCGAGCTTGAGCTCGGGGAAGCGGCCGGCGATGTGCATGGCGAGGCCGCCCTGCTGCGCGATCTGCTCCCAGAACGGCCCGCTGCGCGACAGCTCGTAGTAGATGAAGCTGGAATTGAACGGAATCTGGCGCGGCGGCACCGGCAGCGGCAGCAGCGTGAGGCCCGGCAGGTGCGAACGGATGAGCTCGGGCAGGCGCTGCGGCTGGCTGATCTTGGTCTGCGCGGCGAACTGCTGCTGCAGCACGTCGGGCGACATCTGCGCGCCGACCGCGAGCACCAGGCTGGAGTAGCCCGCGAGGTCGGCCGGCAGCATGGTGGCCACGCGGATGCCGTGCGGCTGCTCGGTGAGCGGGATCGGCTGCGCGCCGCGGATCAGGACCTGGTTGAGCAGGTAGTGGACCTCGTCGACCAGCGGCCGGATGCTGCGGTACAACTGCGCGTGGTCGTAGCCCGGCGTGGGCAGCGGGCGGCGCGTCTGCGGGCGCACGAAGGTCGACAGCTCGCCGGCCAGCATGGCCAGCTCGCGGTACAGCGTCACCGGCGGCGTCTCGCGGATGCGGCAGACGTGCTCGAGCAGCGGCTCGTAGCGGTTGAGCACCTGCAGCAGCAGGTAGTCGGCCACTTCCGCGGCCGCGCCGGCGCGGCCGTCGCTGCCGGACAGGCGGGCCGCGAGCGCGTCGGCGCGCAGCTTGGCCAGGCCATGCAGTTGCGTGGCCCATTCGCGCAGCAGCGGATTCGCGCCGTAGTGGCAGACCGGCGGGATGTGGTCGGTGTCGTGCAGCGTCACCGAGCCGTCCGCGCGCAGCGCCTTGACGCGCGTGAGCGCGATGCCGATCCACGACTGGGTCAGCTCCTTCTCCGGCAGCAGGCGCAGGCGCAGGTTGGCCAGCTGGACCGGCTTCGGGCCCTGGCCGATCGCGTTGCTGTCGCGCAGCTCGTTCTCGAAGGCGGCATAGCGCGCCAGCGAGCCGGGCTGCTCGTCGAACGCGGTTTCCTCGGTGTTGGGCAGGCGCAGCGGCACCGCCAGGTAGATCATCTGCTCCTGGTGCTCGGGCCCGATGGTCAGCGGCGGCGGCGGCGGCGTGTGGCCGGGCACGTCGAACGGCGTGCCGTCCGGGAACACGCCCGTGCCGTTCTTGAACACGAGCTTGCCGAACGACAGCGATTCCTGGTCGATCTCGTACTGGCCGAAGCCCCAGAAGAACGGGCCGAGCACGGCCGCGCGCTTGTGCGCGAAGTGCTCGAAATAGCGTTCCTGCTGCTGAAACAGCTGGGGAAGGAGAAACAGCCCTTCGCTCCAGACGACTTTGTTATGCCAACTCATTGCAACTAATCCAATTCAGTAACCAGAATGGCCTGCTGGCCGATATCGACGTTCAGCCTGACCTTAGTGCGCGGCATGACCGCCCGGTACCAGCCTTCCTCGGGCACCGGCGGCGCCTGGTAGACCGCGCGCCATACGGATTTGCCCAGTTCGCGGTAGGCGGCCAGCACGCCGATCGCCACGGTGGCGGGATTGGCGCGCCGGCGGATGTCGCGCGTGTCGCCGGGGCGGAGGATGAATTCGTCCATCGCCAGCGCGTCTTCGCCGAGCACCTTCCTGCTGTCGTTGTGCAGCGTGAAGAAGTCGGCGTTCTCGAACGCCGTCGCCGATTTCAGTTCGTAGATCCGCACCATGACGGGCGCCGGGCGCCCCTTGTCGTCCGGATTCGTGCCTTCGCCCGACTTGATCCGCACGTGCAGGTCCGCCCGCTCCTTGCGCGGCTGGGGCAGGCTGCCGCAGGCGGGCAGAAGCAGGCATAGCGTCCCCGACGCGAGCCACCGGGTGGCCGCGCGCCGCGTCATGCGCCGGGAGGAAAGTCGAGAAGGCATCTGGATGATCATGTCGGGGAGGACCGCTGGCCGCACCGCCCGCCGCGCGGGCGCTCCGGTCAGCAGCCTCGGGCTCCGCCGCGGCGCGGCGGAGCCCTCTTCCGGAAAACCGGCGTCGGGGGTTAGGCTGCGTTCTTCTTGACGTCGAACGTTGCGGTGATCGCGCCGCCGCTGCCGCCCTGGGCGTTCTGCACCACGTATTCCTGCTTCAGGCGCGAGAACGACAGGCGCACGCTTTCACGCGGACGCGATTCGCCGGTGGCGACGCCGGACGGGCTCACCTGGGTCACCAGCACGTCGCTCATGGTCAGCTTGATGTACTCGAGCGGGTTGCCGCCGGCCTTGCGGACCACCAGCTTGGCTTCGTCGATATGCTTGCCCAGCAGGCAGTACTGGATCAGGTTGGGGCTGGCACGGTCGATGTAATGCTCGAACTGCAGATCGTCCACGGTCGCCTTGCCGGCGCCGCCACCCGAACCCAGATGCATGTTCGACTGCTGGGACACGTTCCATGCCCAGCTCAAGACTTCGATTTCGCCCTTGTGCGTGGCGTCTTCCGCTTCACCATCAATGCCGTTGATCTTGAGGAAGATGTCGTGCGACATGGCAATACTCCTTACGTTCTCGGTTAACAATGCGTTGAGGCAGGCAGGGATGTTTCACGAGCGCCTACCCGTCGCTCGGCCGGGCGGCCGTCAGGCCGCCCCGCATGCCTTGATGCCGGCCGGGACCGCGCGGCAGGCCGCGCCCGGCCGCGGCCTCGCATCGTGTGTGTGGGGTGGCCGTGCCGCGGCGGCACGGCCGGGCGTCAGGCGGCTTCCTTGACCGAAGGCAGCTTGGCGACGAGGCGCAGCGATACCGTCAGGCCTTCGAGCTGGAAGTGCGGGCGCAGGAAGAACTTGGCCTGGTAGTAGCCCGGGTTGCCTTCCACGTCCTCCACGACCACTTCCGCGGCCGCGAGCGGGCGGCGCGCCTTGGTGTCCTGCGAGGAATTGCCGGGATCGGCGTCGACGTAGTTCATGACCCATTCGTTGAGCCACGTCTGCATGTCGCTGCGTTCCTTGAACGAGCCGATCTTGTCGCGCACGATGCACTTCAGGTAGTGCGCGAAGCGCGAGCAGGCGAACAGGTACGGCAGGCGCGCCGACAGGTTGGCGTTGGCCGTGGCGTCCGCGTCGTAGTATTCGGCGGGCTTCTGCAGCGATTGCGCGCCGATGAACGCCGCATAGTCGGTGTTCTTGCGGTGGATCAGCGGGATGAAGCCGTTCTTGGCCAGCTCCGCCTCGCGGCGGTCCGAGATGGCGATCTCGGTCGGGCACTTCATGTCCACGCCGCCGTCGTCGGTCGGGAACGTGTGGCACGGCAGGTTCTCCACCACGCCGCCGCTTTCCACGCCGCGGATCAGCGTGCACCAGCCATAGTGCTTGAACGAGCGGTTGATGTTGACCGCCATCGCGTAGGCGGCATTGGACCACGCGTACTTGCGGTGGTCGGCGCCGTCGGTCGACTCCTCGAAGCCGAACTCGTCGACCGGGTTGGTCTTGATGCCGTAGGGCAGGCGCGACAGGAAGCGCGGCATGGCCAGGCCGATGTAGCGCGCGTCCTCCGAATTGCGCAGCGAGTTCCACGGCGCGTACTCGAGGTTCTGCGTGAAGATCTTGGTCAGGTCGCGCGGGTTCGCCAGTTCCTGCCACGAATCCATCTGCAGCACCGACGGCGAGGCGCCGGTGATGAACGGCGCGTGCGCGGCGGCGGCCACCTTGGCGATCGAGCCCAGCAGGTCGACGTCGGGCGGGGTGTGGTCGAAGTAGTAGTCGGCCACCAGGCAGCCATAGGGCTCGCCGCCGAGCTGGCCGTATTCCTCTTCGTAGATCTGCTTGAAGAACGGGCTCTGGTCCCAGGCCACGCCCTTGTAGCGCTTCATGGTGCGGCGCAGGTCGTCCTTGGACACGTCCATGAAGCGGATCTTCAGCTTCTCGTCGGTCTCGGTGTTGGTGACGAGGTGGTGCAGGCCGCGCCACGCGCTCTCCAGCTTCTGGAAGTCTTCGTGGTGCAGGATCAGGTTGATCTGCTCCGACAGCTTGCGGTCGATCTCGCCGATGATCGCCTCGATGCTCTTGTAGGCGTCATCGGACATCGTGATCGAGTTGGCCAGGGCCTGCTCGGCCAGCGTCTTGACCGCGCCTTCCACCGCTTCGCGCGCCTGCTCGGTCTTCGGCTTGAATTCGCGCGACAGCAAGGCATTGAAATCCGGTTGCGTGGCGAGCGTCGCCTCGGCGGACCGGGATTGTGATTCACGTACAGCCATTTCTACTCCTGTGGACTAGTCCAGATTCAATCTTTTCCTTCAACGAAAATCAGCGTTTTTCCGCCGGTGCGGCGGCGCCTTTCTTTTCCGTTTCGGGCTTGGGCGCCTTGGCCAGCGCGCTGAGCAGCGCCGGGTCCTTGAGTACCTTGCTGACCAGGTTCTCGGCGCCGGACTTGCCGTCCATGTAGGTCTGCAGGTTGGCCAGCTGCGTGCGCGCATCCAGCAGTTGCGCCAGCGCGTCGACCTTCCTGGCGATGGCCGCGGGAGAGAAGTCCTCCATGCTCTCGAAGGTCATGTCGACCATCATCTGGCCGTCCCCGGTCAGCGTATTCGGCACCGAGAACGCCACGCGCGGCTGCATGGCCTTCATGCGCTCGTCGAAGTTGTCGATGTCGATGTTGAAGAACTTGCGGTCGCTGACGGCGGGCAGCGCCTCCAGCGGCTTCCCCGAGAGGTCCGCCAGGACGCCCATCACGAACGGAAGCTCGACCTTCTTCTCCGAGCCGTAGATCTCGACGTCGTACTCGATCTGGACGCGCGGCGCGCGGTTGCGCGCGATGAATTTCTGTGAACTGTTTGAAATGACAGACATGAACTCTCCAGCCTTATGTCTTTTGGTAAAAATCTATTGAAAAATTCTTCGTTTTTAGAATTCCCAATAAAACCAGTCGCAATGCTACGTGTTTGGTTGTACCGCTTATATGGGAATTGTTCGAAAAATGGCTTTCGACTCTGAATTTATTGACGCCGTGAAAATGAAGATGACGACGCTGCTCCTGGCGCCGGACCACGCGCGCGCCGGGGCGGCGCGGCGCGTGAAGTGCCGGGCGCAACGGCTTACCGCGCCGCGCTCTCGGGAACGAAGAAGATGTCCACGCGGCGGTTCTGCGCGCGGCCTGCCGCGCTGCGGTTGTCGGCCACCGGGCGCGTGTCGCCGTAGCCCTGGATGGCGAAGCGCGTGACGGGCAGGGGGCCCTGCGCGACGAACCAGTCGCGGATCGCCCGCGCGCGCGCTTCCGACAGCACGAAGTTCGCCTGGGCCGAGCCTTCGCCATCGGCGTGCCCGGCGATCAGGATGCGCTGGCCGGGCGTCGCGCGGATGCGGTCCAGCACGTCCTGCAGGTCGCGCCGCGCGGCGCCCGGCGCGAACGTCGCCTTGCCGCTGTCGAACAGCGACAGGCTGTCGATGCGCACCGCGGGCTGGGACGGAAGGCGCGACGCCAGTTCGTCCAGCGCGCGGTCCAGCGGCGCCAGCGCCGCCGGGGCGCCGTCGCCGCGCTCCCCGTCCACGTGCCAGTACGCATACAGGCCGGGAAACGCGCGCAGGAGGGCCTGATGATTCGCCCATGCCGCGATGCCCAGCCCGAAGGCCAGCGTCGCGGTTGCCAGGAGCAGCGGCCGCCGGTGCGGCCACGGGCGCGCGCGGCTGTGCGGCGGCGGCGCAGCGGGCCTCGCGGCCGGCGCCGTGGTGGCGGCCAGCGGCGTCAGCACGGCGTGGAACGCCTGCGCCGGCGGCGCCTCGAATTCCGCCTCGGGAACCATCGCGGGTGCGGGTGCGGGTGCGGGTGCGGGTGCGGCCACCGGCGGCGGCGCCGGCAGCGGCTGCCCGACCGGCACGGGCACCGGCAGCGGCCCGGTCGCCGGCGTCGTCAGGCGCGGCTGCATGCCGGTGCGGCCGACCAGCCAGCGCGACCACGCGCCGGGCCGCACCGGCGTCTGCGCCAGGTCGGCCAGCAGCAGACCCTGCAGCGCCAGCGGCGCGGTGTTCGCCAGCGACGACAGCGAGGACAGCAGCGCCGCGGCGTCGAGCCACTCGAACACCGCCAGCCCCAGCGCGCCGCGCGCGGCGCTGCCGTGCGGCGGCGCCTGCTCCAGTTGCGCGCGCAGCGCCCGCAGGCGCTCGCGGACGTGGCCCGTGCCGGCCAGGACCGGCGCGCCGAAATCGACGGCATCGCCGAACCATCGCGGCTCCCGCGGCGCCGGCGCCTGCGTGCCGAGCACACCGAGTGGGCCAAGGCACGCATACACCGCGAGATAGCAGGGCAGCACGCATCCGGGATGGCACAGCGCGGTCGCCAGCACGTGCTGCCACTGCGCGAACTCGCGCCGCAGCGTCGCCTCGTCGTCGCCCTCGGGCAGCACGGGAATCAGCGCCGCGTCGGGGAAACGGCCGCGCGAGGCCTTGACCTTGGCCATCGTCTCGGCCAGTTGCGCGGGCGTATCGACACGCAGCCACACCGCGCGGTCGTCGCGCCGCAGCGTGGCGCGGGACGCCTCGCGCGCGAACAGCGCGCCCGCGTAGGGGCCGAGCACCAGGACGACCGGCAGCTCGCGGCCGTCGGCCGCGGCCTGCTCCGGCGCGCCTGCGCCGCCGTCCGGTTCCGCCCGCGCGCCGGCCATCTCTTCCGGGTGCTGTCCCGCGGCCGCCGCCAGGCGGCGGCGGTACGCCTGCCGCAGGTCGCGCCCTGTCAGGAAACCGAGTTCGAGCACGAGGTCATACCAGTCCAGCAGCGCCGGCGGCGGCGCCGCCGAATTCAGCAGCGCCTCGATGCGCACGCGCACGCGGCTGGTGCCGTCCTGCGCCGCGTGAAAGCGCGCCTGCAGCGTCTCGCGCATCCAGTCGTCGCGCTGGCCCGGCGGCAGACCGCGCAGCGTCACTTCGTCGAGCAGCACGCAGTGCGCCAGGCCGATCTCGCTCACCGCGGCGTCGGCGTAGCCGCGGTCCCGCAGCGCCTGCGCCAGCGTTTCGGCAAGACCGGCGCAGCGCGCGCGCCAGACGTGGAGGGGCGGCAGTTGCGCGCCGTGGGAAAGCAGGGCGAGATGCAGCGCGGTGTCGTGCATCAGCGGGCGCAGCGATGCACCGGGTGTTCCGAGGTTCATGCGAGGAAATGTCAGGATGGAGCGATGCCGCCGTCACGGCATCTGGAGGATGTAGGTGACGTAGGTCTGGACCACGCCCGCGCCGGTCTGGCCGGTGGCGAAATAGCGCGCGAAGAACGGGATCTGCAGGTTGGTCCGGCCTTCGACCGGCACGGGCCTGACCGTCGAGCGGTCGCCCACCTTGATCGGCGAGCCGTCGCCGTTGGTGAGCTGGACCTGCACGCGGGTCGCGCTTTGCAGGCCGGCCTGGTCCTGCACCTGGAGATTGCCGGTGCCGGGGTCGGTGGTCGGCCCGCTCTGGAAATAGGCGATGACCGAGTCCACGCCGCTGTCGCATTGCACCGGGATGTGGAAGCCCGTGGCCCCGGCGGTCTCGCCGGCGGCGGTCAGCACGCGCGTCGAGATGGTCGGCAGCGTGACGGTCTGGTCCGTCGCGCCCGCCGCGACCGTACACGACACCGCGTGATAGGTGCCGGTGAAGTTCAGCGTGACGGTCGGCGAGCCCGCCGCGAACGCGGCCGGCGCGGTCCATGCCGGCGCCAGCGCGGCCAGCGCGGCCAGCGTGACCCGCCGGGCGTCGCGCGCAAGTTGTTTCAACGTATGCCTCTGTGTCGTCATTTCGGTTCGCCCGACGAATTGGATTGCTGGACCGGCGCGGGGCCGGGATGGGACGCCGCCGTGCAAGGCGGCAGCGCCGCGCCGGCGCGCGCCCCCAGGCGGACGCGGCGCGGATGTCTTCGTCCGGACGCGCATGCCGCTGCCCTCACGCGGACGGCCGGCAGCGCCATTGCACGCGCAGCGTGGTGGCGCCTTTCCTGGCCTGCAGGCCGGCCGGCGCAATCGCGTAAGGCACGGTGCAGCTTTCCTCCGCGCGCTCGCCCCACTTCGCCGTGAGCGCACCGCTGCCCTCGAGCCCGCGCAGGAACGTCATGCCGCCCTGCCCGATGCCGCCCAGCGACTTGCCGGACATGTCGAACAGCTCGGCGCCCATCGGCAGCAGGCTGCCGTCGGCCTTGCGCACCGTGGCGATGAGCGGCCGCCCCAGGCGCGTGGCCATCTTCACGAACACCACGGCATTCAGGCGCGGGACCACTTCCTCGCTGGTGTTGTTCAGCTCGACGTCGTCGGGCATGGCGGCCGGATCGAGCGCCACCGTGTTGGCGCGGTATGGCATCAGCGACGGAACCACGGCATAGCCGAAGCGGTCGATCGAGGCCCCCTGGCCGTTGATCACCTTGCCGCCCTTCGCCCCCTTGGCTTCGATCAGCGCGGCGGCCGCGCCGAGCGGCGGGCTCAGCGTCACGCCGCCGCGGTGGACGACCACCGCGCCCGTGGCGCCGAGCGACGCCTGGCGCGTGCGGTTGTTCAGCGACGCATTCGCCGTGACCGTGCCGACCGGCGAGCGGTACGTGCCGTAGCCGCCGAGCGAGGCGTTGGTGCTGTCGCCGCTCACGATGCGCGCCATATTGACGCCGTAGTCGAGGCCGATGTCGGTGCGGCTGCCCGACAGGCTGGTCTGCAGCGCGCTGTTGCCGCTCGAATCGCGCGAGGCCGATGCCGACAGGAAGCTGAACGTGTTGCGGTTCGCCGCGGTGGCGCGGCCGAGCGGAATCGACAGGTTCAGCCCGACCTGCGTCACCGTGCGGCCGTTGCCGTCGGTGGCGCGCTGCGCGTAGAGCGAATAACCGACGTGCCGGAACACGCTGCTGAAGCCAAACTGGAACTGCAGGTCGCGCCCGCGCGCCGTGCCCCAGTAGTTCTGCGTGCTGCCCGATACATAGAACGCGCTGCGCGTGCCGACCTGCTGGTTGACGTTCACCTGCAGGCGGCTGCGCGCGCGATAGTCGCGATAGTCGCGATAGTCGTCGGTGCCGCCGGCGCCGGCGTGGTCCTCGCGCGCGCGGACCGCGTCGCCCAGGCTGTAGAAGCCCGGCGTCGAATAGCGGTAGGCCGCCAGCGAGAAATTGGTGCGCGAGCCCGGCATCATCTTGCTGTAGCTGGCGCGCGTGCTGATGCCGCTGCGGTTGCCGCGCCCCGGCAGCTCGGTGCGCGCGGCGGTGGCGTCGAACGCGATCGCGCCGATCGGCGTGTTCAGGCCGAAGCCGAGCACGCTCGAGACGTAGCCGGCCGATGCCAGCACGCCGCCGTAGGCCGTCACGAGATTGGTGAGGCCGTGCTGGTAGGTGCCCTGCGCGACCCACGGCGTGGCGCCGTGCGCGGCATCGCGGTAGCGGCCCGCCGCCACGCTGAAGCGGTAGCTGCCTGGACGCAGCATCTGCGCCACCGAGGCGAACGGCACGGAGAACTGCCGCGCGCGCCCGTCGGACTCCGTCACCGTGACCTCGAGGTCGCCGCCGTAGCCGGTGGCGGGCAGGTCGGTGAACTCGAACGGGCCCGGCGGCACGCTCGCTTCGTAGATGATGTTGCCGTTCTGCCGCACGATCACGCGCGCGTTGGTGTCCGCCACGCCGCGGATGACCGGCGCGTACGAGCGCAGCGAGTCGGGCAGCATGCGGTCGTCGCTGGCGAGCTGCACGCCGCGCACGCCGAACGAATCGAAGACCTCGCCGCTGGTGTAGCTGTCGCCGGCGGTCAACTGGCTGCGCAGCGCGGTGATGTCGCGCTGCGCGTAGGCCTCGAGGCTGCGCCAGCCCACGCCGGCGCCGCGGCTCATCCAGCTCACCGTGGAGCGCTGGCGGAAGCGCCAGGCACCGATGTTCAGCCCGCTCTGCAAACCGAGATAGGCGCTGCTGAAATCCTGCGTGCCGGTCTTCTGCTCGCTGGTGTAGGTGTTCAGGCTGTATTGCAGCAGGCCGGCGTCGATGCCGTTGTCCCAGCGCGCGGGGTCGATGTACCCCCGCGGCGTCTTGCTCATGGCGAGCTGCGGGATGGTGAGGTCGAGCTTCAGGTCGGCGCTGTCGAACGAGGCGCTGGCGCCCGGCAGTGCCTCGCGCAGCGGCAGGCAGGTTTCGGGGTCCAGCGTGGCGCGCGCGGCGTCGACGGTGGCGTCGGCGTCCTCGTCGTCCAGCCCCTTGAGCTGGCGCACCACCGCCTGGCTGTCCACGCCGAGCCGCTCCAGCGTCGCGAGCGTGAAGCACGGCGACGCGGTCTCGCTGCCGGGCACGGCGCGGAACTCGACCTCCAGGCGCCCGCGCCCGGCGCCGTTGACGGAGACGTCGACCGGATAGGTGCCGGGCTCGACCGGATTGCCGCGCGCATAGCGCGTCAGGTCGACGCCCTTGCCGGCGAACAGGGCGGAATTGAAGGCCACCACCAGCGGCTCGGCGGGTTCCTGGCGGCTGGCGGGCGCGCGCGGCGGCATGCCGTCGGCCAGGATCTGCGGGGCGGCGCTGGGGGACAGCGCCGCCAGTTCCACGCTTGGCCGGCGCGTCACGGCGAGCTTGCCGGCCTCCTCTGCGGATGCATCCACGGCCCACGCTCCCGCGCCGAAGGCCAGAATCGCTGCCGAAACCGTTTGACGGCAGCGGAAAACGCCATGATCGCCGCCCTGCGGTCCACCCTGCATTGCCCTGCTTACTACGCCAGCCACTCAGCTCACCCCCAATCGTTTTACCGCCTGGTCCACTTACTCCACTGTTTCCACGTTTGCCGTGTCCTTCACTTCCGCGCCGTAGTCATTGAGCAGCCCGTAGGAAACGAGCCCCGGCGCCTTCACCAGGCCCGGCTCGCCCTGCTTGCGCTCGAAATCGAGATGGCCGAACGGCGCCACCATGTCCTGGTTGAACGATGTTTCCCTGTCGCCCGACTTCAGCGACACGCGGCTGAACGAGATGTGGTACGGGGTCGGGTTGTCGACGCGCAGCACCGGGCCGCCGCCCTTCTCGTCTTTTGCGTCTTTTGCGTCTTTCGCGCCCGGCACCAGCCGCCACTTCAACCGGGCCCGCACGGCGGCGGGGTCTTCCTGCAGCGCCGCGGGCCGGTAGAACAGCTTGATGCGGGTGCGGAAGGCGAACTGCAGCAGGTTGCGGCTGGCCGCGTCCTGCGCCGTGGGCGGGATTTCGAGGACGTTCAGCCAGTAGAGCGATTCGCGCTCCGGCGGCGCGTTCTCGCCCGCGTACATCACCCTGAGCGTCTGCCCTTTCTTCGGCTCCATGCGGAACACGGGCGGCGTCAGGACAAAGGGAACCTGGATTTCGTCGGGCTGCGCATTGACGTCGCCGTCGTCGATCCACGCCTGCACCAGCACCGGCGAATTTTCGATATTGGTCATGCGTACATTGACCTCGCGGCTTTGCTCCGGATAAACGACCCGCGTTCCGGTAATGACGACGGCTGCCTGCGCCGGCAATAACATCATGGCCACCATGAAGGCGCCGATTTTCCATAAGCGCACGCAATACTCCTTTTCATTCTTTTTCCGGAAAATTCCGAACCGCCTCTGGCGAGACAGCCCGGAATTCGCCGATCCCGGCGGATCGATTTAGTTGTAGGCCAGCGTGAAGCGGGCGAACGATTCCACCTTGCCGGCCGTGGTGGCGGCGGTGGCGTAGTACTGGCCGCCGTACGTCAGCGTCGCGCCGCGCGCGGCACCGGTGCCGGTGAGGTTGACGGGCTTGCCGCCGGCGCCGAGCGGAATCGGCGCGCCGCCGTCGCCGTCGACGAGCTGCACGTTGACGTTCCCTGCCGGGTTGGTGGTGGCCAGGTTCTTCAGGTTGCGGGTGGCCGGATCCATGTTGTCCATCTCGAAATGCGCCTTGACGGTGTTCAGGTCCGCGGAGCACTGCGTCACGCCGATGGTGAACGAGGTGGCGCCGGCGGTGGCGCCCTGGGTGGCCAGCGCGGTGGTCGACACCGTGGGCATCGTGACGGTCTTGTCTTCGTCGCCGGCGGTGATCGAGCAGGTGCTGCTCACCAGTTCACCGTTGAACTTCACCTTGCCCGCGGATTGCGCGAACGCGGTTTGCGCAGCGGCCAGGCCAAACAGCGTGGCGATGGAAAAAACGATTGCGTTCTTCTTCACTAATTACTCCTGTTCATATGAATAAAAGACACCAACTTTTAATTGGTCGGCGAGATTGACGGGATTTTCTGCGGAATAATAAAAATGGATTCGCCTTATCCCGTCGATCAAACCCGAGGGCGATAGTAGTGCGCGGGATACGGGTGCGCCATATGACAAGTATTAAAGTCACCCGCTTGAAGTAACAGAGTGAAATGCATGTGCCGCACAGCCCATATGGGGATACCGATATGGCTGTGGCGGAAACATTTCAGACACAAAGCGCGGCCACGGATATTCGAATCGGGGCGCTGGAACGGCGATATGGAAATGGGCGCGCGGGCTTGGGCGCGCAGAGCGACAGCGCGCGGAACGCGTATGGGAAGCGAGCACGAGGAAAGCGGCGAGGCGGAGAACACGCCGGCCGTTCCACCCGGCGACCGCCGCGCCGGCACGGCCGGGACGCGCGGAGCCGGCGGCCTGCCCGGACGCCGCGACACGTGCGCCGCAAACGCCGCATGGCCGGCGGCGGCCGGACCGCCGATGGCCGCCCCCGCCGGCAGCGCTCACGCCGCCGCCGGCACGGCCTCGCGGCGCGGAGGGCCCGTTTTTACGCACCATTCAGGTGCATTTACGGCGCCGGGCGCAAGAAAGCGGGCCAAAGTCAGGCCTCTGAAAGCAAAATCAGGCAAAATCTCACATTTACCGCGGACTGCGATCCAGCCGGCGGCGCCTTCCCTACCTATTTCTTGACCTTGAGGTAAGCAATGAGTACCCAGCCCACCATCATCTACACGCTGACCGACGAAGCCCCGCTGCTGGCGACCAGTGCCTTTCTGCCTATCATCCGCACGTTCACCGCGCCGGCCGGCATCGACGTCACGACCAGCGATATCTCGGTGGCTGGGCGCGTCCTGGGCGAATTTCCCGAATTCCTGACCGAAGAGCAGCGTGTGCCGGACAACCTGGCGGAACTGGGCCGCCTGACGCTGCTGCCGGACACCAACATCATCAAGCTGCCCAACATCAGCGCCTCGGTGCACCAGCTGGTCAGCGCCATCAAGGAACTCCAGTCGAAGGGCTACAAGGTGCCCGACTACCCGGAAGATCCGAAGACCGACGAAGAGAAGGCCATCCGCCAGCGCTATTCCAAGTGCCTGGGCAGCGCCGTGAACCCGGTCCTGCGCGAAGGCAACTCGGACCGCCGCGCGCCCGCCGCCGTCAAGAACTACGCCCGCAAGAACCCGCACAGCATGGGCGAGTGGAGCATGGCTTCGCGCACCCACGTGGCGCACATGAAGCACGGCGACTTCTATCACGGCGAAAAGTCGGCCACGCTGGACCGCGCGCGTGAAGTGCGCATGGAACTGGTCACCAAGAGCGGCAAGACCATCGTGCTCAAGCCCAAGATCGCGCTGCTCGACGGCGAGATCCTCGACAGCATGTTCATGAGCAAGAAGGCGCTGCTGGCCTTCTACGAAGACCAGATGGAAGACGCGCGCAAGACCGGCGTCATGCTGTCGCTGCACGTCAAGGCGACCATGATGAAGGTGTCGCACCCGATCGTGTTCGGCCACGCCGTCAAGGTGTTCTACAAGGACGCCTTCGCCAAGCACGCCAAGCTGTTCGACGAACTGGGCGTGAACGTCAACAACGGCCTGATCGACCTGTACACCAAGATCGAGGCGCTGCCGGAATCGAAGCGCGAGGAAGTCATCCGCGACCTGCACGCCTGCCACGAGCACCGCCCGGAACTGGCGATGGTGGACTCGGCCAAGGGCATCTCGAACCTGCACGCGCCGAACGACGTGATCGTCGACGCGTCGATGCCGGCCATGATCCGCATCGGCGGCAAGATGTGGGGCGCCGACGGCCGTCCGAAGGACACCAAGTGCCTGATCCCGGAATCGACCTTCGCCCGCATCTATCAGGAAATCATCAACTTCTGCAAGACCAACGGCAACTTCGACCCCACCACGATGGGCACGGTGCCGAACGTCGGCCTGATGGCGCAGAAGGCCGAGGAATACGGCTCGCACGACAAGACCTTCGAGATCCCCGAAGACGGTGAAGCCCGCGTCGTCGACAACGCCACCGGCGAAGTCCTGGCCGCGCTGACGCAGCAGGTCGAGCAGGGCGACATCTGGCGCCTGTGCCAGGTCAAGGACGCGCCGATCCGCGACTGGGTCAAGCTGGCCGTCACCCGCGCGCGCAACTCCGGCATGCCGGCCGTGTTCTGGCTGGACCCGTACCGCCCGCACGAAGCCGAGCTGATCAAGAAGGTCGAGACCTACCTCAAGGACTACGACACCAAGGGCCTGGACATCCACATCATGTCGCAGGTGCGCGCCATGCGCTACACGCTGGAGCGCGTGATCCGCGGCCTGGACACCATCTCCGTCACCGGCAACATCCTGCGCGATTACCTGACCGACCTGTTCCCGATCATGGAACTGGGCACCAGCGCCAAGATGCTGTCGATCGTCCCGCTGATGGCCGGTGGCGGCATGTACGAAACCGGCGCGGGCGGCTCGGCGCCCAAGCACGTCAAGCAACTGGTGGAAGAAAACCACCTGCGCTGGGACTCGCTCGGTGAATTCCTGGCGCTGGCCGTGTCGCTGGAAGACCTCGGCCTCAAGACCGGCAACGCCGCCGCCAAGATCCTGGCCACCACGCTCGACGCCGCCACCGGCAAGCTGCTCGACAACAACAAGAGCCCGTCGCCCAAGACCGGCCAGCTCGACAACCGCGGCAGCCAGTTCTACCTGGCCATGTACTGGGCCCAGGAACTCGCCGCGCAGACCGCCGACGCCAAGCTGGCCGCCCACTTCGCGCCGCTGGCCAAGAAGCTGACCGACAACGAGAAGACCATCGTCGGCGAGCTGTCGGACGTGCAGGGCAAGCCGGCCGACATCGGCGGCTACTACTGGCCCGACTCCGCCAGGCTGGAAGCCGTGATGCGCCCGAGCAAGACGCTCAACGCCGCGCTGGCCGCCACGCAAGGCTAAGCAGGACCGGCCCGAAAAAAACGGCCGGGCCGCCCCGAGGATCGGGGCCGGCCCGGCCGTTTTTTCGTTTGCGGCAGCCGGATGGCTCCCTGGCGCGCGGGCCTTGCCCGGGCGCCGGCGCGGCTAGTCCCAGAGACTCCGGAATGCCGCCGCCACGATCACCGGGATGGTGAGCACCAGCGGAATCGCGAAATACGGCAGGTCCAGGTCGACGTAGCGCTTGTAGATGAGCCAGGCGATGCCGAGCGCAAGCGTGACCAGTCCCACGAGCACAGAGAGCACATTCAAGGTCCGGTCCGACGGACGCTTTTGCGCTCGTTCCTTGGTGGAATGCGTGTCCATTTCAACTCCGAAGCAGGTCGTGGCGGGCATCCGTGCATTCAGTCTACTCCAGCCCGCGCCGGCGTGAATACCGGTCTGCCGGGCCGGCCGCCGCCACCGTTGTGACGCGCATGCCATTTCCGCCGGGCATGGCATCCGCCACCGCCAATGTGTCAAAATGCCACGGCTCGCGCGGCCCCGGCCGCGTCCCGCTTCGGGTAGACTGCACGCGCCCCGATCGCACACCCACATGACGCCCCGCAAACGCATCTCGACTACCGCATGGCTCGGCTTGCTCGCCATGTGGCTGATCGTGTTCGCGCCGGTCGTCAGCCAGTTCGTGGCGTCCGCCCATGCCGCCGACCCGGCCGGCTACATCTGCTCCGCCGCCCATCCCGACGATGCCGCCCGCCAGCCGGCGGCCGCCGGCCTCGCCGCCTGCGGCTACTGCGACCTGCTGGCCGATCATCCGACGGCGCCCGCCATGCCCGCGCCGCCGCCCACGCTCGTCCTGCTGATCGCCTTCGTCGCCGCGGCGGCGCTCTTCACCCGGTTCGTGCCGCTCGGCGCGTTCCCCTCGGGACGCCCGCGCGCCCCGCCAGCCCTGCCTCGTCTGCGCCCCTGAGTATCCGCGGCGCCCCTGCGCGCCCGCGGCGTCCGCATGCACCGGCATGCGGGCGACGGACACCGATTCGAGGTAGACCCAGATGCACAAGATGCTTTCCCGCGGCCGCACCGCGCTGCGCGAGGCCGCTCCCGCGGCCGCCCGCACCCTGCTTTGCGCCGCGCTGGCCGCGCCCGGCGCCCACGCCCAGGAGGCCGGCGGCAACCCGGTCAGAGCCGCCGGCGAAACCGGCGCCGACGACCACAGCCTGCCCGCCGTGAGCGTGACCAGCACGCGCTCGTTCGCCGAGAAGAACCAGTTGCCGCAGACCACCGCCGGCATCACGGCGCAGCAGGCAGCCGAGACCATCAACGCGATGGGCACGGAAGACATGCTCAAGTACCTGCCCGACGTGCTGGTGCGCAAGCGCTTCATCGGCGACACGCAGTCGCCGATGGCCACCCGCACCACCGGCATCAACGCCAGCGCGCGCAGCCTGATCTATGCCGACGGCGTGCTGCTGTCCACGCTCGTGAACAACAACAACGGCAACGGTTCGCCGCAGTGGTTCATGGTCGCGCCCCAGCAGGTCGAGCGCATCGACGTGATGTACGGCCCGTTCTCCGCCGCCTACCCCGGCAACTCCTACGGTGCGGTGACGGAGATCGCCACGCGCATGCCGAAGAAGCTGGAAGGCAGCATCGAAGTCACCGGCGCGATCCAGCACTTCGGCCAGTACGGCACCAGCGAGAACGAGCCGTCCCAGCAGTACAGCCTCACGCTGGGCGACCGCGCGGGCAAGCTGTCGTGGTGGTTCAGCGCCAATCATCTCAACAGCTTCAGCCAGCCGCTGAGCTTCGGCACCGTCACCCAGTCCACCACGCCGGCGGGCGCCGCGCTGCCGGTCGTCAGCGGCGCCTTTGCCGAGCGCAACCGCACCGGCGGCGCGATCCAGGTGATCGGCGCGGGCAACTTCCAGCACACGCTGCAGGACAACGCCGCCATCAAGCTGGCCTACGACTTCACGCCCGCGGTCAGCGCGGTCTACTCGCTCGGCTACTGGCAGAACGACGCGAAGGCCAGCGCCCGCACCTACCTGAGCACCGCCAGCGGCACGCCCTATTACGGCGGCGCCGGCGGCAGCGTCAACATCGGCGGCTTCGCCTACAACGCCAGCACCATCGCCGGGCAGTTCACCGGCAACAACGTCGAGCAGCAGCACCTGATGCAGAGCCTCAAGGTGGAAAGCCACACGCAGGGCGTGTTCGACGGCGAGGCGACGGTCAGCAATTTCTACTACCTGCGCGACCTCAGCCGCCTGTCCACCGGCACCTACCCGGCCGCGCTCACGGGCGGCCCCGGGCGCGCCACCGACATGAGCGGCACCGGCTGGACCACGCTCGACCTCAAGGGCACCTGGCGCCCGCAGGGCGTGGCCGGCGCCAACATCGTCAGCTTCGGCGCGCACTACGACCAGTTCAAGCTGGTCAGCCCGACCTACACCACGGCGGACTGGACCGCCGGCAGCAGCGGCGCGCTGTTCAGCAACTCGCTCGGCAAGACCCAGACCACCGCGCTGTGGCTGCAGGACGTCTGGCGCGTGGCGCCCGGCGTGCAGGCCACGCTGGGCGGGCGCTACGAATGGTGGCGCGCCTACGACGGCTACAACTTCTCGCTCGGCAGCAACGGCGCGGGCGTGTCGATCAGCCAGCCCAGCGTGGACCAGTCCGGCTTCTCGCCCAAGGCTTCGCTCACCTGGGACGCCACCGAGCGCTGGTCCGTCACCGGCTCGTTCGGCAAGGCGCTGCGCTTTCCCACGGTCGGCGAGCTGTACCAGAGCGTGCAGACCGGCACCACCTTCACGCAGGCCAACCCGTTCCTGCAGCCCGAGCGCGTGCTGTCGAGCGAACTGGCGATCGAGCGCCACGACAGCGACGGCAAGATCCGCCTGTCGGTCTTCAACGAATACGTCTCCAACGCGCTGATCTCGCAGACCTCCAACATCGCCGGCTTCGCCACGCCGGTATCGTTCACGCAGAACGTGGGCAAGACGCGCCAGACCGGCGTGGAGCTGGCCGGCCAGCAGGACAACGTGTTCATCCGCGGGCTCTCGCTCTCGGGCAACGCCACCTACGTCGATTCGCGCATCCTCTCCGACGACAGCTACGTGCCCACCGTGGCGGGCGCCACCGCCGCCGGCAAGCGCGTGCCCTACGTGCCGACCTGGCGCGCGACGCTGGCGGCCACGTACCGGCCCGACAACAAATGGACCTACACGCTGGCGGGCCGCTACAGCTCGCGCGTGTACGCCACGGTCGACAACACCGACGTCAATCCGGCGACCTACCAGGGCTTCCAGAGCTTCTTCGTGATGGACGCGCGCGTGCGCTACGAATTCGACAAGCACTGGAGCACGGCGCTCGGCGTGGACAACCTGAACAACCGGAAGTATTTCCTGTTCCACCCGTTCCCGCAGCGCACGTTCTATCTCACCGTGCGCTACGCGCTCTAGGCGCGCCGCCGCCGGCCCGCGGGCGCTCGCGCGCCTGCGCCGCCACCGCCACCAGCGCCTCGATCAGCCCCGCCACCGGCGCCCGCTTGAGCGCCGACTGCCGCACCAGCACGCCGATCTCGCGGAACATCGGCTCGCCCGGCAGCGGGATCTCCACCACGTTGCGCGTGCGCCCGAGCGGCACCAGCTCGGCCGGGATGATGGCGCAGCCCAGGCCTTCGCTCACCATCTGCAGGATCACCGCCGGCTCGTCCAGCTCCATGCCGCCGTCCACCCACAGCCGGTGCCGGCGCAGGTAGCGGTCCACCAGCTGGCCGCCCATCGAATGGCGGTTGTAGCGGATGAACGGCAGCGCCGCCAGCGCGGCCTTGAGGTCGCGCGGCGCGCCCCTGGGCGCGATGCCGACGAAGCGCTCCTGCATCAGCGGCACCCACTTCAGCTCCGGCGGGATGCCCAGCCGCGGCTTGACCAGCACGGCCACGTCGAGCTCGCGCGCGTCCACCTGCGTGAGCAGCTGGGTGGACATGCCGGGGACGACGTTGACGTGCGTCTTCGGAAAACCGTCGCGGAAGCGCTTCATCGCGCGCGGCAGCAACGCGGCCTGCACGGTGGAGACCGCGCCCAGGTCCAGCGGCGCGGTGTCGGGGGCCGATTGCGCGTGGCCCTTCATCGACTCGTACAGGTCGATGAAGCGGCGCGCCTCCGGCAGCAGGCGGCGCCCGTCCCCGCTCAGCGCGACCGATTTGCCGGCGCGGTCGAACAGCGTGCAGCCCAGGTCTTCCTCGAGCCGGCGGATCTGCGTGCTGACGGCGGACTGGGTCAGCCCGAGCCGCGCGCCGGCCGCGGAGAAGGAGGCCGTCTCGGCGGCCACGAGGAAGGTCTGGAAGTAGCGGATCATATATAGAAACTTTCGATACTCAGAGCAGAAAACATTCGTTTCATATTACGAGTTCTGCTGATTACAATCAACGGACCAGCGCCGCGCCGGCCGCGGCGCGGAACCGGCCAACCCGTCCCCCCGAGAGCCCCCGATGAGCGCCATCCCGCTGTTTCACCTCGCCTTTCCCGTCAACGACCTGGCGCAAGCGCGCCGCTTCTACGGCGGCCTGCTCGGCTGCCCCGAAGGCCGCAGCTCCGACGCCTGGATCGACTTCGACTTCTACGGCCACCAGGTGGTGGCGCACCTGGCGCCGCAGGAATGCGGCCATCGCGCCACCAGCGCGGTGGACGGCGACGAGGTGCCGGTGCGCCACTTCGGCGCGATCCTGCCGATGCCCGAATGGGAAGCGCTGGCCGACAGGCTGCGCGCGGCCGATACGCAGTTCGTGATCGAGCCGCACGTGCGCTTCAAGGGACAGGTCGGCGAGCAGGCCACCATGTTCTTCCTCGATCCGTCGGGCAACGCGCTCGAGTTCAAGGCCTTCGGCGACCTCAGCCAGGTGTTCGCCAAGTAAGCGCCGCCAGGCCGCAAGCCACGTTTGCCAAGCAGGCGCCGGATCGTTCCGGCGCATTTTTCCAAGCCCCCTCACCTACGGATTCCAAGATGACCGATTTCGTGATCCAGCCGCCCGCCCAGGCGAGCGTCGCCGTGGCCGGCAGCGATGCCCGCTTCCCCATCCGCCGCGTGTTCTGCGTCGGCCGCAACTACGCCGCGCACGCGCGCGAGTTCGGCAACGACCCCGACCGCGATCCGCCGTTCTTCTTCACCAAGCCGGCCGACGCCGTGGTGCCGGCCGAAGGCACCGTGGCCTACCCGCCGCTGACCGGGAACCTGCACCACGAGATCGAACTGGTGGTGGCGATCGGCAAGGGCGGCGCCGACATCAAGCCCGAGCAGGCGCTGGACTTCGTGTGGGGCTACGCCGTGGGCGTGGACATGACCCGCCGCGACCTGCAGGACGTGGCCAAGAAGATGAGCCGGCCGTGGGACTGGTCCAAGAGCTTCGACGCCTCCGGCCCAAGCGGCCCGCTGCACCCGGTGGCCAGCGTCGGCCATCCGGCCAAGGGCCGCATCTGGCTCGCGGTCAACGGCGAGACCCGCCAGGACGGCAACCTCGACGAACTGATCTGGCCGGTCGCGGACGTGATCGCCTATGTCTCGCAGAGCGTGACCCTGGCCCCCGGCGACCTGATCTTCACCGGCACCCCGGCCGGCGTGGGCGAACTGCGCCAGGGCGACAAGGTGACGGCGGGCGTGGAAGGCGTGGGCGAGATCGCGTTCACGGTCGGCAAGCGCTGAGGCAGCGGGGTCAGGCATCGCAAGCGGACGGTTTTTTCCAGTCCGACAGCATTCGCCAGCGCTGGCCCTCTCCCCCGACCCCTCTCCCGCGAGCGGGAGAGGGGAGCGAGGCCGGCCCAAACCCGGCTATCCCCGGCTTATACTTCCCCGCAGCAGCGCGGATCGCCGCGATCCGCCGTCGAGAACACGCCGGGGGCACGTGTCGCCTGGCGAAGACCAGCCAGGAGACAAAGCCCGATGCGCGAGAACCGGATTCGAAAGATGTGGGCGGCCGACCAGGCCGTGGTCAATGGCTGGCTCTCCATCCCCAGCAGCTTCGCGGCCGAGACGATGGCGCACCAGGGCTGGGATTCGCTGACCGTGGACCTCCAGCACGGCGCGCTCGACTACCGCGACGCGCTCGCGCTGTTTACCGCCGTGTCCACCACCGACACCGTGCCGGTGGCGCGCGTGCCGTGGAACGAGCCCGGCATCCTGATGAAGGTGCTGGACGCCGGCGCCTACGGCGTGATCTGCCCGATGATCAACACGCGCGAAGACGCGGAGCGCTTCGTCGCCGCCACGCACTACCCGCCGCTGGGCTCGCGCAGCTTCGGGCCGATCCGCGCGCTGCTCTACGGCGGCGCCGATTATCCCGAGCGCGCCAACGAGACCATCGTCACCTTCGCCATGATCGAAACCCGGCAGGGGCTGGACAATCTCGACGCGATCCTCTCGGTGCCGGGGCTGGACGCGGTCTACATCGGCCCGTCCGATCTTTCGCTCGCGCTCGGCTGCCGCCCGGTCTTCGACGACGTCGATCCGCCGGTGGCCGCCGCCATCGCCCACGTGCTGGCGCGCGCGCAGGCGCACGGCGTGGTCGCCGGCATCCACAACGGCGCGCCGGAAGCGGCGCTGCGCCGCATCGGGCAGGGCTTCCGCTTCGTCACGGTCGGCTCCGACGCGCGCCTGATGGCCGCCGGCGCCCGCCAGGTGGTGACGCAGATGCGCGCCGGGCAGGCGCCGGCCGGCGGCGGCGCCCAGGGCTACTGACCGCCGGCATGCCGACAATGCCAGCGCGCGCTACACGTACTTGCCGGTGATGCCGCCGTCCACCACCAGCTCGGTGCCGGTGACGTAGGCGGCCGCGTCCGAGGCCAGGAACGCGCAGGCGTGCGCCACCTCCCACGCGCTGCCCATGCGGCCCAGCGGCACCTGCGCGGCGCGCGCTTCCTTCGCCTGCTCCAGGCTGGTCGCGGAGAACATGCCGGCCACCGTGGTGGCGATGCGCGGCGTGTCGATCAGGCCCGGCACCACCGTGTTGGCGCGCACGCCGTGCGGCGCGTACTGCTGCGCCAGCATGCGCGTGAACTGGATCACCGCCGCCTTGGTCACGTTGTAGGCCAGGTGCGGATAACCCAGGTAGCGCATGCCGGCCACCGACGAGATCGCGACGATGGCGCCGCGCCCGCGCGCCACCATGTCGGGCAGCACCTGCTGGCTGGCCAGCAGCAGGCTGCGCACGTTGACGGCGTGGATGCGGTCGAAGTCGGCCGCGCTGGTCTCCAGCGGGCCGCCGGTCTTGCCGATGCCGACGTTGTGATGGAGCACGTCCACCACGCCGAAGTGCTCGCGCGCCTCGGCGAACAGGCGCACCACGTCGTCCTCCACGACGACGTCGCCGACGAAGGTCTCGGCCGTGCCGCCCTCGGCGCGGATCAATGCGGTGGTTTCCGCGGCCGAGGCCGCGTCGCGGTCCGCCACGCAGACCCGCGCGCCGAGCCGCGCGTAGGTCACGCTCGACGCGCGGCCGATGCTCCAGCCCGGCCCGGCCGAACCGGCCCCCGCCACGAATACCGTGCGCCCGGACAGATCGAGCGGCAGCGCCGGCGGGCGCGCATCCCGCGTCGCGTCCGCCGTCATGCGCCCTCTCCCGCCGCGCGCCCGCCTTCGCCCACGTAGGGAATGGCGTGCTCGACGGTATCCCAGATGAAGCGGCCCGACGGGCTCTGCTGTTCCTCGACGATATGCGCCACCAGCCCGGCCGCGCGCGAGATCACGGCAAAGCCGCGCATCACCGCCGTGGGCACGCCCAGCTCGCCCAGCAGCGCGGCCACGGCGCCGGTGGCGTTGATGGTGATGGGCCGCCCCGCCACCGCGTCGACCGCCGCGGACAGGCGCTCCAGCGCGCGGATCTTGTCGCCGCCCAGCTCGGGCTCGGCGCGGCCCATCTCCAGCAGCTTGTAGGCGCGCGGGTCCACCGGCTTGTGCAGGTGGTGGCCGAAGCCGGGCACGTGGGCCTTGATGGACTTGTAGTGCCGCGCGATCTCCATCGCCTCGGCATCCGGGTCGGCGGCCGCGCCGATGCGGTCGAGCAGCTGCGAGCAGTTTTCCATCGTGCCCACGAAGGAGCTGCCCACGGCCAGCAGGCCGGCGGCGACGGCGCCCTGCAGGTTCTCGGGCGCGCTCATGTAGATCAGGCGCGTGGCGATGGCGCTGGGCGTGAGGCCGTGCTCCATCAGCACGATCAGCACCACGTCGGTGATGCGCAGGTCCACCGGGCGCGGCGCGCGGCCCAGGATCTGCATCAGCATCACCTCGGTGAAGGTCTTCTTGCCCATCAGGTCCTCGACCAGGTCGGCATCGCGGTAATGCAGGCTGGTGAGCGTGTGCGTGCACAGGCGGGTGACGGGCGTGGCGGCGTTCGAAGCGGCGTTGGTCATGGCTTGGTCTCTTGTTGTGCGGAGGAACGGAGGTGCGGAGGCGCGGACGATCAGGATACGTCGGCGGGCGCCAGCGCGCGGTCGCGCACGGCGGTCTTGAGCACCTTGCCCACCGGCGAGCGCGGCAGGCTGGCATGGAAGTGGATGCGCTTGGGCGTCTGCACCGGCCCCAGGCGCTCGCGCACGAAGGCGATCAGCTCGGCCTCGCTGGCGTGCTGGCCGGGGCGCAGCTCCACCGCCGCCTGCACCGCCTCGCCCCATTTCTCGTCGGGCACGCCGAACACGGTGCATTCGTGCACGGCGGGATGCTGGCCCAGCGCGTTCTCGACGTCGATCGGGTAGACGTTGAAGCCGCCGGTGATGACCATGTCCTTGAGCCGGTCCTTGAGATACAGGTAGCCGCGCGCGTCGATCAGGCCGCGGTCGCCGGTGTGCAGCCAGCCGTCCACCAGGGTCTCGGCGGTCTTTTCCGGCAGGCGCCAGTAGCCGCTCATCAGCAGGTCGCCGCGCGCCACCACCTCGCCCACCTCGCCGGCGGGCAGCAGGCGGCCGTCGGGCGCCATGACGGCCACGTCGCTGAACCACGTGGCGCGGCCCACGGCGGCCCAGTTGCGCTCGTCCTCGAAATCCTCGGGGCGCATCACGGTCAGGTTCTGCGGCGCCTCGGTCTGGCCGTAGGTGGTGCCCAGCACCGGGCCGAAGAATTCGCGCACCTCGCGGATCTTCTCGGGCGGCATCGGCGCGCCGCCGTAGATCAGGCGGCGCAGGTGCGGGAAGTCCGCGCGCGAGGCGCCCGGCAGCGCCATCAGCATGTAGACCAGCGTGGGCGGCATGAAACACACCGTGCCGCCGCGCTCGCGGAAGGCGGTGCGCACGGCCTCGGCGCCGGCCTCGGCCAGCACCACGTGGCAGCCGCCCTGCGCCAGGATCGGCAGCAGGTAGGTGGAGGTGCCGTGCGTGACCGGCGCGGCCACGATGTAGCGCTCGTGCTCGTCGAAGCCCCAGGTGTGGATCTGGTTGGCGATGTTGGCCATCCACGCGCGGTAGGTCTGCATCACGCCCTTGGGCGCGCCGGTGGTGCCGCCCGTGAACTTGATCGCCTGCGTGGCCTCGGGCGGCAGCGAGAACACCGGGCGCGCCGCGCCGGCATGCTGCGCCACCAGCCCCGCCAGCGTGCGCTCGCCGGCCGGCGGCGGGCCGCAGTAGATGCGCTCGCCGGGCGCGCCTTCGAGCAGGCCGGCGCAGGCGGGATCGATCACCAGGATGGACGGCTCGGTCGCGTCGATGATGCGGCGGATCTCCGGCCGCGTGCTCTTGGGATTGAGCGGCACCCAGACCTTGCCGCAGGCCAGCGCCGCCAGCAGCGCCACGATGTGCTCGGCGCTGTTGCGCGCGCAGATGCCGACGCGGCTCTGCGGCGCGGGGTCCAGCGCCACCAGCGCCGCGGCCAGCGCCGCGACCCGCTCGGCCAGCGCGTCGTAGCGGATGGCGCCCTCGGGCGCGTCGATGGCGATGTTGCCGGGCCAGCGCGCGGCCGCGCGCCAGAAGAAATCGATCGGGAACATGCGGTAAATCCTCCTTATTCGGCTTTGGCGCCGGACTGCTTGACGACATCGCGCCAGCGCCTGGTTTCGGATGCGATCAGCTTGCGCAACTGGTCCGGCGTGCCGGGCTCGGGCGTGGCCGCCAGGTCCTGCAGGCGCTGGCGCACGTCCGGCATGGCCAGCACCTTGCCCAGCGCGGCGTTGAGCCGCTCGACCACCGGCTGTGGCGTGCCCGCCGGCGCGGCGAGCGCGAACCACGACTGCACGTCGAAGCCGGGAAAGCCCGACTCCGCCACGGTCGGCACGTCGGGCAGCAGCGGCGAGCGCTGCGCGCTGGTGATGGCGATGGCGCGCAGCCGGCCGGCCTTCACGTGCGGCAGCGACGACGGCGTGTTGTCGAACATCGACTGCACCTGCCCGCCCAGCAGGTCGGTCACGGCCGGCGCGCTGCCGCGGTAGGGCACGTGCAGCATGTTGAGCTTGGCCTGCATCTTGAACATCTCGCCCGACAGGTGGATGGACGAGCCGCTGCCCGACGAGGCGAACGTCACGCCCTCCGGCGCGCTCCTGGCCAGGCGCATGTAGTCGGCCAGCGTCTTCACCGGCAGCTTGGGGTTGACCACCAGGATGTTGGGAATCCGCGCGATCAGGCCGACCGGCTCGAAGTCCTTCTGCGGGTCGTAGCCGAGCTTGTCGTACAGCGAGGCGTTGATGGTGTTGGCGATGGTGTAGACGTAGAGCGTGTAGCCGTCCGGCGGCGACTTGGCCACCAGTTCGGCGCCCACGTTGCTGTTGGCGCCGGCGCGGTTGTCCACCACCACCGACTGGCCGAGCTGCTCGCCGAGCTTGACCGCGACGAGGCGGGCGATCACGTCGGTGGCGCCGCCGGCGGAATAGCCGACCACCAGCCGGACCGGCTTGGTCGGCCACGCGGCGGGCTGGGCCCGCAGGGCCGGCGCGGCGCCGCAGGCGAGCGCCGCGGCGAATGCCAGCAAGCGCCGGCGCAGTGCGTTGTGCGAAGTCATGTTGTCTCCTGTTTTGGCGGTGCGATGCCGTCTCGGGCCCCCTTCTGACCGCGCTGCGGCATACTGCGGGGTGGCTCCGTCGACCGAGAAATTCTTCCCCATGCCTGCCCGCACTGCCAGCCGAAACGTCCGCCAGCCGGACGTTCACTCCGCCGCCGAGGCGGCCGAAGACTGTGGCGCGCGCACCTTGCGGCGCGGCCTGCAACTGCTCGACGCGGTGCTCGACAGCGGCCGCGACGGCCTGCGCGTGGTGGACCTGTGCCGCATCGCGGCGCTCGAGCGCGCCACCGTCTACCGCCTGCTGGCGACCCTGATCGAGAGCGGCTACGTGGCGCAGCGCGGGCGTTTCCGCTACGTGGCGGGACCGCGCGCGGCGGCGCTGGCGCAGCCGCGCGCCACGCCCGGCTTCGCCGCGCGCCTGCAGCCGGTGCTGGCGCGCGTGAGCGCCGCCTGCGGCGACGCGGCCTTCGCCATCGTGCGCGAGGGGCCGATCTCGCATTGCATCGCGCGCCACGTGGGCACGCACCCGGTGCAGATCCTCGTGATCCAGATCGGCACGCGCCAGCCGCTCGGCGTGGGCGCCGCGGGGCTGGCGCTGCTGGCCGCGCTGCCCGACGAAGAGATCGAGCGCTGCATCGCCGCCAACGCGCCGGCGCTGGGCCGCTACGGCGGCATGACGCCCGAGCGCATGAAGATCCTGGTGCGCTCCACGCGCGAGCGCGGCTGGTCGGTGATCGGCAACCATGCCACCAGCGGCGTGCTGGCGGTCGGCATGGCGGTGCACGCGCCGGACGGCGAGCCGGTCGCGGGCATCAGCGTGGCCTCCACGCTGGCGCGCATGCCGCGCGAGCGGCAGCAACTGATCGCGCGCGCGATGCGCGAATCGCTGGCGGCGCTGTTGCCGAAGGGGTTGTGAGGGGACGCGGCGCGCGACCCGCGAAGTCGCACCGGCGGGCGACAGACTGATGACCGCCGGCGCATCGGCGCCGGCAGTTCAGTAGCCGCGGGACGGGACGCGCGGAACGCGCGCGCCGGCATGCCTGTTGGCTGGACAACGCCAGGTGGCGCGAGTAGCCTACCCGGGCCACCGTGACGTGGCAGACCCGTCATCCACCAGGATGAGGCAACCCCCCAGGCTCAGACCGGGCACCGGCCCGGCCACACTCAAGAGGCCCCCATGAGCATCACCAGCAAGCTTCGTTTCGCCGCAACCATCCTCGGCACCGCCGCGGCCCTGAATGCCGCCTGCCTGTACAGCGGCAGCGCCGGCGCGCAGACCGTCAACGCGCCGCCCGCGGGAACGGCCACCGCGACGCCCGACAACGCGGTGCTGCTCACCGTGTTCCTGCGGCACGACCAGTCGCGCCCGCTCAGCGAGCTGAACGCGCAACTGGCCAAGCAGGGCTTCTACAAGGCGTTTCCGCCGGCGGGCGTCGAGGTGGTGAGCTGGTACGTCGCGATGGGGATCGGCCAGGTCATCACGCTGCGCCTGCCCGCCACGCGCATCCGCGAGGTCAACCGCGTGCTGGAAGACACCGCCTGGGGCGCGTACCGCACCGAGTTCTACCCGACCTACGACTACAAGGCCGTCGGCCTCGCCGAGCACGACAAGGCGGCCAAGTAACCGGGGATCGCGCGGCCGGGCCGGCCCCTGAGCGGACCCTAAGCGCCGGCGATGAGTCTTGCGACCCGAGCCAGATTGTCCGGGCTGACGTGAATCAGTCCCCGGCCCGGCACGTCGATGTCGGCGATGAGGGCGAGCGAAATCGAGATGACCGCGGGAAACACCACGAGGAGCCCGCGGTGATTGCGAACGCCGGCGCTGTAGCCGATGAGCGCGCTGCAGAATGCGGCCAGCGCGGTGATCAGGCCCCAGGCCGCGGGTGGTATCTGGCTTCGCCAGCTGGCCGTCGAATTCTCATACGAACCGAGCAAGTCGCTCATTGCGGACACCGGCAGCACGGCGACCGGATTCGGCTGCCTTCCGGCGTTCCGCGCCACGATCGCCCACATCTGCGACCTGAGCAGATTCGCATTGCCGGCCAACTCATCCGTCTGCCTGCCGTGGCCGGTCTGGTAAAAGCGCAGCCGCGCATCCAGATACTGCCGGAGCAAGCCGCGCACTTTGCCGGCATCCTCGCCCGGCAACAGTTCCGCCTTGAAAAAGGCGGACTCGATCCTGTTGGCCTCCATTGCCTCGTTGGCCTGGCGCGCGTTGTATCCGCCGATGGCAAGCGAGAAGGCGAACCCCACGACCAGCGCCAGCAGCGTGAGCGTGGCGCTCAGGACCACCCTGATATCGTCGGTGGCCCCCGATTCGGCGTTCCGCACATACCTGGCGCCAACCGCGCCGCACGCGCTCACGACCGACAACAGGGCAAGGTACTGCAGGAGCAGCGGCCATGAATAAGGCACGACGTGGTAGAACTGGTGCAGCATGGCAATGTTTTCCAGGGGCCGGATTCGATCACAACGCCGCGCGGCGACGCTCGATGCTTAATTCCTGATGTCTTGCTTCCCGACGCGCCGCCGCGTCATTGCCCGAACAGCAGGCGCGTGTACTTGGGCGAGACCACGCCATCCCGAACGCCGTTCTTGTCGAAATATCGGCCGAACCGGCACACGCGCTGATTGGCATCGCAAAACAGACCCGATTCGAACGTGAATGCCGTCAGGTCGAATTCTCCCTGGGAGCGCAATCTTTCCACCGCCTTCCTGCCAAGGTATCTCTGCGTCAGCGCGTAGGATATTCCGCCTGCGCCCGCGCACACGTAGCGGTCGCACAGGACCCCCGCTCCGGGCGAGAACACCTTCCCCGGCTTTGCCGCCCAGGCAGGCGCGGCAAGCACGGCCGCAAGCAACAGCGGGAGGAAACGGACGAAGCGGACGAAGCGGACGAAACATCTGATCATGACTCCCTCGGCATCTCTTGTCTCCCAATGCGATCGCCGCCGCGAGGATCTCTCCGGGCAAGACCGGAACCAGCCTTGACGCGCTTCTCGCGGAAATTCGCCGATGTAGTATGCCATCAGCCAACGGCAACGTGACGTCTTCGTGGCCGGCAAGACCGGTCACGCGCATTTGTCCGGCGCCGGGCATGCCGCATTGAACGGCAGCCCGCACGTCCCGCGCGCGGGGATTGGCTGGAAAGATCCGCCGCGGGAAGCGGCATGACGGGCCGGCGGCGGTTGCGCGAACGGCAAGCCGCGGGCATGTGGAATTTGATGATGTGCATTCGATGGCGTTCGGGCGGAACGCCATCGCGGAGGGCTCCGGGCCGGCGCCGGCCCGCCGCTCAATACGTTTCCAGGTGCAGCCGCCCCTCGCGCCTGAGGTCGGCGCCCAGCGTCTCCCACGACAGCCCGGCCTGCTGCGCCACGTCGCGCAGCGCCAGCACCACGCCCTCCTCCATGCTCTTGAGGCCGCACACGTAGAAATACGTGTCGGGGTCGGCCAGCAGCGCCGCGAGGTCGGCGGCGCGCTCGCGCATGGCGTCCTGCACGTAGCGCCTGGGCTGGCCCGGCGTGCGCGAGAACACCATGTTGATGTCGATGAAATCCCTGGGCAGGTTCTGCAGCGGGCCGAAGTAAGGCAGTTCCTCCCTGGTGCGCGCGCCGAAGAACAGCATCAGCTTGCCGCCCTCGAACTTGCCCGACTTGCGCAGCCGGCGGCGCCATTCGGTCATCGCGCGCATGGGCGCGCTGCCGGTGCCGGTGCAGATCATGACGATGTTGGAGCGCGGGTGGTTGGGCATCAGGAAGCTGCTGCCGAACGGGCCGATCACCTCCACCTTGTCGCCCACCTGCAGATCGCACATGTAGTTGGACGCCACGCCGCGCACGGGATTGCCCTGGTGGTCTTCCAGCACGCGCTTGATGGTCAGCGAGAGGTTGTTGTAGCCGGGCCGCTCGCCGTTGCGCGCGCTGGCCACCGAGTACTGGCGCGCGTGGTGCGCGCGGCCGGCGGCATCCACGCCGGGCGGCACGATGCCGATCGACTGGCCTTCGAGCACCGGGAACGGCAAGGCGCCGAAATCCAGCACGATGTGGTGCGTGTCGTAGTCGTGCCCGGCCTCGCGCCCGACCTCGGTCACGCGCACGTTGCCGGTCACGGTGGCGGCGATGGTCCTGGCGGCCTTGGCGCCGTACAGGTTGGTGTAGGCATGCGCGGCCGACCACGGCGGCACGGTGGCGCCGTACTGCGCGCTGTTGAACGCTGCCTCGCCGCTGGCGGCGGCGGGCAGCGAGACGGCGGCCGGCGGCGGCGGCTCGGCGCCGGCCGCCACGCCGGCGGCGGCCAGCTGCTCGGGCGTGAGCTCGGCCGGCAGCTCGTCCCAGCCGAGCTGCTCGCCGATGCCGTAGGCGCGCGCGCGCGGCATGGTGCGCCAGTTGTCGATCGAGCCGGTCGGGCACGGCGAGATGCAGGCCATGCAGGCGTTGCATTTGTCGGCATCCACCACGTAGTTGCGCGCGTCGTGCGTGATGGCCGCCACCGGGCAGGTGGCTTCGCAGGTGTTGCAGCGGATGCAGATCTCGGGGTCGATCAGGTGCTGCCTGACGACCTGGATGTCGGACATGTCCAAGGCGATCTCCGGGTAGCGTGCCCCCTGTGGCCGGGGGCTTCCCCATTGGCTTGCGGCGGCAGGCGCGGGGGTCCCTGCCGCAGGTAGCGCCCGCGCGCGGGCGCGGCGCTCAGTTGAAGCGCACGTACTCGAAATCCACCGGCTGGCGGTTGATGCCCATCACCGGCGGCGCGATCCAGTTGGCGAACTTGCCGGGCTCGACCACGCGGCCCATCAGGCTGGCCACGAAGGCGCGGTCGCCGTCGCTGGGCAGCCACTGGTCCACGTTGTCGCGCCATTCGGCCTCGGAGACCACGCGGCCGTCCGGCGAGATCTTCACGCCCGAGAGCGCGCCGATGTTGCGATGGAACGCCTTGTGCGGCACCTTCAGGCGGAACGGGATGGCGGCCTTCTCGATGACCTTGTTCCAGCGCTCCACGCCGGCCATGCTGTCCTTGATGTAGTCGTCGCGCAGCACTTCGTTGAGCGCGTTGAGCAGCGGCACTTCCTTCTCCACCAGTTGCCCGCCCACGGCCTGCAGCACCTTGTAGCTCTGGCCCTTGAGCACGTGGTCGTCGGTGCGCTTGCCTTCTTCGTAGCGGCCCTTGAGGCCGGTGCTGTAGAAGGTGGCGGCATTGCTGGACTCGTCCGCGCCGAACAGGTCGATGGTGACGCTGTAGTGGAAGTTCAGGTAGCGCTGGATGGTCGGCAGGTCGATCACGCCGGCCGCGCGCAGGCGGGCCGGGTCGTCGGTCTTGAGCTCGTTCATGACCTGGCAGGTGCGCTGGATCACGCGCGACACGCCGCTCTCGCCCACGAACATGTGGTGCGCTTCCTCGGTCAGCATGAACCTGGTGGTGCGCGCGAGCGGGTCGAAGCTCGATTCTGCCAGCGCGCACAGCTGGAACTTGCCGTCGCGGTCGGTGAAGTAGGTGAACATGAAGAACGACAGCCAGTCCGGGGTCTGCTCGTTGAACGCCTGCAGGATGCGCGGATTGTCCTGCTGGCCGCTGCGGCGCTCCAGCAGCGCCTCGCCTTCCTCGCGGCCGTCGCGGCCGAAGTACTTGTGCAGCAGGTAGACCATCGCCCACAGGTGGCGGCCTTCTTCCACGTTGACCTGGAACAGGTTGCGCAGGTCGTACATGCTCGGCGCGGTCAGGCCGAGGTGGCGCTGCTGCTCGACCGAGGCCGGCTCGGTGTCGCCCTGGGTGACGATGATGCGGCGCAGGTTGGCGCGGTATTCGCCGGGCACGTCCTGCCAGGCGTCCTCGCCCTTGTGGTCGCCGAAGTGGATCTTGCGGTTGGCCTCGGCCGGGTTGAGGAAGATGCCCCAGCGGTAGTCCGGCATCTTCACGTGGCCGAAGTGGGCCCAGCCCTGCGGGTCCACGCTGATGGCGGTGCGCAGGTAGATGTCGAAATTCTGCGAGCCGTCCGGGCCCATGTCGTTCCACCAGCTCAGGTAGTTGGGCTGCCATTGCTCGAGCGCGCGCTGCAGCGTGCGGTCTTCGCTGAGGTTGACGTTGTTGGGGATCTTTTCGCTGTAGTTGATGCCGGACATCATTGTCTCCGTGGCTGGCTGTGCTGCGTTGGCTTGGGTGGAGAAGGATCGGTGCCGGCCGCGGCGCCCCCACCGGGAAACGCGCCGCGCCGCCGGGGGCGTGCGGTCTAGACGCGGTTCCAGTCGAACGCGGCCTTGTCACCCTTGCCGTAGACCTTGAGCGCGCCCTTCTCGCCCACGGCGTTGGGGCGCTGGAAGATCCAGTTCTGCCAGGCGGTGAGCCGGCCGAAGATGCGGGTGAACATGTTCTCGGGGCCGTTGAAGCGCAGGTTGGCTTCCATGCCGGTGAGCGCGTCGGGCGACATGGCGGCGCGCTCCTCCAGCGCGATGCGCACTTCGTCGGTCCAGTCGATGTCGTCGGGGTTGGCGGTGACGAGGCCGAGCGCGTGGGCCGCGTCGGCGTCGAGCGGCTGGCCGGCGCGGGCGCGCACCGCTTCGAGCGCGGGCTGCTCGTCGTAGAAGCGGCGGCCCAGGCGGCTTTGCTCCGTCACCATCGGGTAGAGGCCGAAGTTGGCCTCGGCCACGGTGATCTTCGGCGCGCGCGCCTCGTCGTCGGGCAGCGCGAGGTGGTAGCTGCGGTCGCAGGCCAGCGCCAGTTCGAGGAAGGTGCCGGCGAAGCACGAGCCCGGCTCGATCAGCGCGAACAGGCTGCGTGACGACACGTCCAGGCGCGCCAGCGTGCGGCGCAGCAGGCCGATGGTCTCGCGCACCAGCCAGTGGTCCTTGTGCGCGAGCAGCGTGGCGTCCATCGCCAGCACGTCGGCGGCCTCGCCCTCGGTCTTGATCAGCCAGGTGCCGATGTCGAGCTCGTTGGTGCGCATCGACAGGATGGCGTCGTCCAGCTCGCGCGCCAGCTGCAGCGGATACCACGCGGCGCCCGCCTCGGCGATGGCGCCGAGCGTCCGCGGCTGCGTGGCCGACGGCGCCCTGACGACGAAGGTGGCGCGGCGCGCGGCGCGGTCGATCTCCACGCTCACGTGCTCGTAGCGCAGCGCATCGGCGTCCACGCCGCGCCGAAGCGGGGTCAGCGCCACGCCGCGGCCGTCGGCCGGGCGGTCGCTCCGCGCGGCCAGCGCCAGCGCGCGCTCGCGCACTTTCTGCGCGAACACGGCGGGCTTGGCGATGTCGTCGACGAGGCGCCAGTCCCTGGCGCGCTGGCCGCGCACGCCTTCGGTGGTGGTGCAGAAGATGTCGGCGAGGTCATGGCGCACGTGGCGCTTGTCGGTCACGCGGGTCAGGCCGCCGGTGCCCGGCAGCACGCCCAGCAGCGGCACCTCCGGCAGGCTCACGGCGGAGGCGCGGTCGTCGACCAGGATGATCTCGTCGCAGGCCAGCGCCAGCTCGTAGCCGCCGCCGGCGCAGGCGCCGTTGACCGCGGCGAGGAATTTCAGGCCGCTGTGCCGCGACGAGTCTTCCAGGCCGTTGCGGGTCTCGTTGGTGAACTTGCAGAAATTCACCTTCCAGGCGTGGCTGCTCACGCCCAGCATGAAGATGTTGGCGCCCGAGCAGAACACGCGGTCCTTGCCGCTGGTGACCACCACGGTGCGCACCTCGGGATGCTCGAAGCGGATGCGGTTGACCGCGTCGTTGAGTTCGATGTCGACGCCGAGGTCGTAGCTGTTGAGCTTGAGCTTGTAGCCGGGGCGCAGGCCGGCGTTCTCGTCGATGTCCACCGCCAGCGTGGCAACGGGACCGTCGAACGTCAGCTTCAGGTGCTTGTATCGGGACGGGTCGGTCTGGTAATCGACGCGGGGGGCGGTAGTCATGCGGTGTCTCCTCGGCAGCGAAGCACGATAGTGCAGTGATCGGGAATCTGGTGGAACGAAATATAGTTCCCACCAAAACCAACGTCAAGCACTATTGTGCATCTTCTCTGCCGAGGCGCCTGAACCGCCCCTCCGCCGCTAGAGCGGCAGCCGCAAGGCCCGCCGCACCACGTCCCGCAGCGCCTGGAACGTCTCCTCCAGCGGCTCGGCGCTGGTGTCCACGCTGAACTCCGCCTTGGAATAGAACGCCGCGCGGCCGGCCAGGATGTGGCGCAGGTCTTCCATCGCCTCCTTGCTGGCGGCCATCGGCCGCAGGTCGCCCTGGGCGCGCACGCGGCTCATGTGGTCTTCCGGGTCGGCCTGCAGCCACACCGTGGTGCAGTGGGCCAGCAGCAGGTTGAAAGTGGCCGGGTCGGACACCAGCCCGCCCGGCGTGGCGATCACCGCCTCGGGATAGATCTGGATCGCCTCCTCCAGCGCGCGCCGCTCGTAGCGGCGGTAGGCGTTCATGCCGTACAGGCCCTGGATCTCGGAGATGCTGCAGCCGGCGAACTGCTCGATCTCGCGGCTCAGCTCCACGAACGGAAAGCCGAGGTCCTCGGCCAGCATCGCGCCCAGCGTGGACTTGCCGGCGCCGCGCAGGCCGATCAGCGCCACGCGCGGGCTGCGCGCGGCGTTGCCGCCGCCGGTGCCCAGCATCTCGCCGATGGCGATGCGCACGCGCCGCAGCGTGGCTTCGTCGCGGTGCTCCAGCAGCTCGCGGATCAGCAGCCATTCCGGCGACGAGGTGGAGACGTCGCCCAGCAGCTCCGCCAGCGAGCATTGCAGCGCGCCGGCGACGTGCTGCAGCACGAGGATGGAGGCGTTGCCGCTGCCGTATTCCAGGTTGGCGAGGTGCCGCTCCGACACCCCGGCGGCCAGCGCGGTGGCCTTGCGGGTCAGGCCGCGGCGCGCGCGCAGCTCGCGCACGCGCTCGCCCAGGCCGGCCAGCAGCGTGTTCCGCTCGCCGGCGCTGGCGGCCGCGGAAGCGGCGTCCTGACCGACGGCGGGCTGTGCGGCCGGCTGTGCATCCGATTGTGCTGCGCCGGCCTCGCCCTCATCCAGCGCGGTCTCTTGCTCGATCGGCTGCTGGATCGGCTGCTCGATCGGAGTTAACCCGGTCGCATGCAATATATTGCTTGACATGATTTCTCGTCGGCTCTATGTTTCACACATGCACAATAATGCATGAAGCGTGGGTATGCAACCCGGCTAAGTCTAATGGAGCCCCCAGATGTCCCCAACCGAATTTCATGCGCAGGCATTCCGCGCACGGATCGCGCGGCTGACGGCCGAGATCGCCGGCCGCCCGCTCGATGCCGCCCTCGACGCCTGGCTCAACACCGAACACGGCGCCGGCAGCCCCGCCTACCGCGAACTGAAAGCCGCCTGCGAGACCGGCGTGGCCGAGGGCTGGCTGTGCGACCGCGAAGGCGGCGGCATCCGCTACGGCCGCATCTTCAGGCCGGACGACGAACTGCACGGCTTCTCGGTCGACGTGGTGGACATGCGCAACATCGCCGGGCCGCACCACGTGCATCCCGAAGGCGAGATCGACCTGATCATGCCGCTCGAAGGCGACGCGCGCTTCGACGGCCGCCCGGCCGGCTGGCTGGTCTGCCCGCCGGGCAGCGCGCACCGGCCCACCGTCACGCAGGGCCGCGCGCTGGTGCTCTACCTGCTGCCCGCCGGGCGCATCGAATTCACGCGGTGAATTCGCACTAGATTCACACCACAGGCAACCCGCATCATGACCGAACTGCTTTCCAACCATCTCGGCGGCCGCTGGCAGGCCGGGACCGGCGCCGGCACGGCGCTGCGCGACCCCGTGCTGGGCCACGAACTGGTGCGCGTGGACGCCGCCGGGCTCGACCTCGCCGCCGGCTTCGCCTTCGCCCGCGAACAGGGCGGCGCGGCCCTGCGCGCGCTCGACTACCGCGAGCGCGCCGCCCTGCTCGGCGCCGTCTCCAGGGTGCTGCAGGCCAACCGCGACGCCTATTACGACATCGCCACCGCCAACAGCGGCACGGTGCGCAACGATTCGGCGGTGGACATCGACGGCGGCATCTTCACGCTCGGCACCTACGCGAAGCTCGGCGACGGGCTCGGCGCGCGCCGCTTCCTGCTGGACGGCGAGGCCGCGCGCCTGGGCAAGGAGCCGCTGTTCCAGTCGCAGCACGTGCTCGCGCCCACGCGCGGCGTGGCGCTGCTGATCAACGCCTTCAACTTCCCCGCCTGGGGTCTGTGGGAGAAAGCCGCGCCCGCGCTGCTCTCGGGCGTGCCGGTCATCGTCAAGCCCGCCACGGCCACGGCATGGCTGACGCAGCGCATGGTGCGCGACGTGATCGAGGCCGGCATCCTGCCGCCCGGCGCGCTGTCCGTGGTGTGCGGCAGCGCGGCCGGCCTGCTCGACCAGTTGCAGCCGTTCGACGTGGTGTCCTTCACCGGCTCGGCCGACACCGCCGCGCTGATCCGCTCGCACGCGGCGGTCACGCGGCGCTCGGTGCGCGTCAACATCGAGGCCGACAGCGTCAACTCGGCGCTGCTGCTGCCGGGCGAAGCCGCCGGCGGCGAAGCGTTCGACCTGCTGGTGCGCGAGGCCGCGCGCGAGATGACGGTCAAGTCCGGGCAGAAATGCACCGCCATCCGCCGCATCTTCGTGCCCGCGGCGCTGTACGGCGCTGCCGCCGAGGCCATCGGCGCGCGCCTGCGCAAGACCACCGTGGGCAACCCGCGCCACGACGCGGTGCGCATGGGCGCGCTGGTCAGCCGCGCGCAGCTGGACACGGTGCGCGAGGGGCTGGCTTACCTGCGCGAACAGGCCGAAGTGCTGCACGACGGCGCCACGCACGCGCTGGTCGACGCCGACCCGGCCGTGGCCTGCTGCGTCGGCCCCACGCTGCTGGGCGTGCGCGATGCCGATGGCGCCGACGGCGCCGACCGCGTGCACGACACCGAGGTGTTCGGCCCGGTGGCCACGCTGGTGCCCTACCGCGACGCCGCCCACGCGCTGGCGCTGGTGCGGCGCGGGCAAGGCTCGCTGGTGGCCTCGCTGTACGGCAGCGACGCCGCCGCGCTGGCCGCCGCCGCCGTCGCGCTGGCCGACAGCCACGGCCGCGTCCACGTGGTCTCGCCCGAAGTGGGCCAGTCGCACACCGGCCACGGCAACGTCATGCCGCAGTCGCTGCACGGCGGCCCGGGCCGCGCCGGCGGCGGCGAGGAACTGGGCGGGCTGCGCGCGCTGAACTTCTATCACCGGCGCAGCGCCGTGCAGGCCGGCACCGGCGTGCTGGCGCAACTGTAGGCCGGGCGCACGACCCGCCACCCACCAGGGGAGACAAGCATGACCACCGACACGCCCGCGCAGCCGCCGGGCACACCCTTCAATTTCGCCGCGCACCTGATCGCCCGCAACGCGCGGCGCGCCGGCAAGACCGCCTATATCGACGACCGCGGCAGCCTCAGCTACGGCGCGCTGGCCGAGCGCGTGCGCCGCCTGGCCGCCGCGCTGCAGGACTGCGGCATCCACCGCGAAGAGCGCGTGCTGCTGCTGATGCACGACTGCAACGACTGGCCGGTGTCCTTCCTCGGCGCCATGTACGCCGGCATCGTGCCGGTGGCGGTCAACACGCTGCTCACCGCCGACGACTACGCCTACATGCTGGAACACAGCCGCGCCCAGGCGGTGCTGGTGTCGGCCGCGCTGCTGCCGGTGCTGCGCCAGGCGATGGCGCAGGGCGGCCACGAAGTGAAGGCGGTCATCGTCTCGCACCCGGACGGCGCGCCCGCCAATGACGCCAATGATGCCGCCGACGCCGACTATGCCGGCACCGTCGCGCTGGACGCACTGCTCGCGCGCCACGCGCCGCTGGCCGCGCCCGCCGGCACCGGCCCCGACGACCCCGGCTTCTGGCTCTATTCGTCCGGCTCCACCGGCCGCCCCAAGGGCGTGCTGCACAGCCAGGCCAACCCGTACTGGACCGCGCAACTGTACGCCGGCCCCATCCTCGGCCTGCATGAAAACGACGTCTGCTTCTCCGCCGCCAAGCTGTATTTCGCCTACGGGCTCGGCAACGGCCTGAGCTTCCCCCTGAGCGTGGGCGCCACCGTGGTGCTGATGGCCGAGCGGCCCACGCCCGAAGCCACCTTCCGGCGCTGGCTGGAACACCGGCCCACGGTCTTCTTCGGCGCGCCGACCGGCTATGCCGGCATGCTCGCCTCGCCGGCCCTGCCCGCGCGCGGCGCGGTCGCGCTGCGCCTGTGCTCGTCCGCCGGCGAAGCGCTGCCCGCCGAGCTCGGCGAGCGCTTCACCGCCCACTTCGGCTGCGAGATCATCGACGGCATCGGCTCCACCGAGATGCTGCACATCTTCCTATCCAACCGCCCCGGCCAGGTGCGCTACGGCACCACCGGCTGGCCGGTGCCCGGCTACGCGGTCGAGCTGCGCGACGAGGAAGGCCGCCCGGTACCCGACGGCGAAGTCGGCGACCTCTACATCCAGGGCCCGAGTGCCGCGCTGATGTACTGGGGCAACCGCGAGAAATCGCGCGAGACCTTCCGCGGCGGCTGGACCAAGAGCGGCGACAAGTACGTGCGCAACCCCGACGGCAGCTACTGCTACGCCGGGCGCAGCGACGACATGCTCAAGGTCAGCGGCATCTACGTCTCGCCGTTCGAGGTGGAAGCCACGCTGGCCCAGCACCCGGCCGTGCTCGAGGCGGCCGTGATCGGCGTGCCCGACGCCGCCGGCCTGACCAGGACCAAGGCCTTCATCGTGCTCAAGCCCGGCGCGCGGGCCGGCGAGGCCGAGCTCAAGGCCTTCGTCAAGGAACGCCTGGCGCCCTACAAGTACCCGCGCGTGATCGAGTTCGTGCCCGCGCTGCCCAAGACCGCCACCGGCAAGATCCAGCGCTTCCGGCTGCGCGAGCTGGAAGGCGCGCCGGCCTGACGCCGGGTCGCGCAAAGCGCCACGATGGCCGCGTACCTGCCGACGGTCTGCTCCCCTCTCCCATGCAATGGGAGAGGGGAGCAGACCCGCAGTCGTTCCGCGGCGCGCCTCACGCCGCCGCCTTCGCCTCCTGGTACGCCGCATACAGCCGCTTGAACACCGGCCCCGGCACGCCCGCGCCGATGGTCTTGCCGTCGATGGTCACCACCGGCAGCACTTCCTTGCTGGCCGAGGTCAGCAGCACCTCGTCGGCCGCGAACACTTCCTCGCGCGCGATGCGGCGCGCTTCCAGCGAAATGTCCAGCCTGGCGCAGAGCTCCTCCATCCAGCCGTAGCGGATGCCTTCCAGGATCAGGTTGTCCTTGGGCGGCGCGCTGACGCGGCCCTGCGTGACGATCCACACGTTGGACGAGGACGCCTCGGTCAGGAAGCCGTCGCGGAACTGGATGCTCTCGGTGACGCCATGCTCGGCCGCGTTCTGCGCCGCCAGCACGTTGCCCAGCAGCGAGGTCGACTTGATCTGGCAATGGAGCCAGCGCTTGTCTTCCTGCGTCACGCACACCACGCCCTGCTCGCGCATCTGCGCCGACGGCGGCGTCATCGGGTTGGTCATGATCAGCACCGTCGGCGTCACCTCCCTGGGGAAGGCATGGGCGCGCCGCGCCACGCCGCGCGTGACCTGGATGTAGACCATCTGGTCGGACAGCCCGTTGGCCTTGACCACGCGGTCGATCAGCGCCATCCATTCGGCCTCCGTATGCGGATTGGGAATGCCGATGGTTTCCTGGCTGCGCGCCAGCCGCGCCAGGTGCTGCGGCAGGCGGAACGGCCGGCCGCCGTAGATGGGCACGACTTCGTACACGCCGTCGCCGAAGATGAAGCCGCGGTCCAGCACGGGGACGCGGGCTTCGGACAGGGGCGTGAGTTCGCCGTTGAGGTAGACGATGTCTTCGTTCATGGTTGGCAGGGGTCTCGGGGCAGCGGTGGAAGGGAATGCGGCATTCTTCCACAAGCCGCGGCGGCGGCTCATGCAAATTAAGCATGACGCGCGGGCGGCCTCTGTGCCTGCTGCCGCACCCGCGCGGGCGCGCCTTCCTTGATCGCGCGGCAAGAATCATTTGCCTGCCACGGGGTTTTTGCCGGAGCCGGCCGCCCCGACAATCGCTTCATCCACCCATCCGAAGCGAGGCAACCATGCTGTTCACCCCCTACACCCTTGGCGATATCACCACGCAGAACCGCATCGTGATGCCCCCGATGACCCGTTCGCGCGCCGCCGCCGGCGACGTCGCCACCGACCTGATGGCCGAGTACTACGCCCAGCGCGCCAGCGCCGGCCTGATCATCTCCGAAGGCACGCAGATCAGCCGGCAGGGGCAGGGCTACGCCTGGACGCCCGGCATCTACACCGGGGAGCAGGTGCGCGGCTGGCGCAAGATCACCGACGCGGTGCACGCCGCCGGCGGCCGGATCTTCGCGCAGCTGTGGCACGTGGGCCGCGTCTCGCACACCTCGCTGCAGCCGGGCAACGCCGCGCCGGTATCGTCGTCGGCGCTGGTCGCCGAGGGCGTGAAGGTGTTCGTCGACGCCAGCGGCCAGGGCCCGCAGGGCGGCGTGGGCGAGATGGTCCAGCACTCCGCGCCGCGCGCGCTGTCGATCGACGAGATCCCCGGCATCGTGGCCGACTACGCCCGCGCCGCGCGCAATGCGCTGGAAGCCGGCTTCGACGGCGTGGAGCTGCACGGCGCCAACGGCTACCTCATCAACCAGTTCATCGACTCGCAGGCCAACGCCCGCACCGACGCCTACGGCGGCTCGCTGGCCAACCGCCTGCGCTTCCTCAAGGAAGTGGCGCAGGCCGTGACCGACGTGGTCGGCAAGGACCGCATCGGCGTGCGCCTGGCGCCGCTGACCACGCTGCAGGGCGCGGTCGACGACACGCCCGAAGCCACCTACCTCGCCGCCGCGCACGCGCTCGGCCAGATCGGCGTGGGCTACATCCACATCGCCGAGGCCGACTGGGAAGACGCGCCCGTGATGCCCGCCGCCTTCAAGGAAGCGCTGCGCGCGATCTACCCCGGCACGCTGATCTACTCCGGCAACTACACCAAGCCGCGCGCCGAGGAAGCGCTCGCCCGGGGCTGGGCCGACCTGATCGGCTTCGGCCGCCCGTTCATCGCCAACCCGGACCTGCCGTATCGCCTGCGCCACGACCTGCCGCTCAACACCGGCGACCGCGCCAGATACTTCGGCGGCGCCGAGGCCGGCTACACGGACTATCCGCGGCACGCCAGCAACACCGGCGCGCAGGCCGATGCCGCCTGATCCCGCCGCCAAGGAGACCGCCATGCCCGGCGCACTGGACAAACTGACCGCCGGCGGCTTCAGCGTCGGCGTGGAACTGCCGCTGGACAACGACTGGTCGCCCGCCGGCGAAGCCGCCCGGCGCGCATCCGGCCGCCTGCCCGGCGAGCCAGACATGGCTCGCCACGGCGAACTGGCCCGGCTGGCCGACCGGCTCGGCTTCCGCGCGCTGTGGGTGCGCGACGTGCCGCTCTACGACCCGCAGTTCGGCGACGCCGCGCAGGTGTTCGAGACCTTCAGCTACCTCGGCTACCTCGCCGGCGTGACCGGGCGCATCCTGCTCGGCACCGCCGCCGTGGTGCTGCCGCTGCGCGAGCCGATGCTGACGCTCAAGTCCGCCGCCACGGTGAACCGGCTCAGCAACGGCAGGCTGCTGCTCGGCGTGGCCAGCGGCGACCGCCCGGTCGAATACCCGGTCTTCGGCCGCGACTTCGCGCGCCGCGGCGAAACCTTCCGCGAGCACGTGGCGCTGCTGCGCGACGCCGGCGCGTCGCGCCTGCCCGAAGGCGTGCGCATGCTGCCGCGCCCGGAGCAGCCGCTGCCGCTGCTGGTGGCCGGGCTGGCCCAGCAAGCGCCCGCCTGGGCCGGCGAGCACATGGACGGCTGGCTGGCCTACCCCGGCACGCCCGAGGACCACGCGCGGCGCAGCGCCATGTGGCACGGCGCCGCCGGCGCCAAGCCCTACATCAGCTTCATCCACCTCGACCTGCTGGCCGACCCCGACGCGCCGATCCGCCGCCACCGCTTCGGCGCGGCGGTCGGCCGCAACGGGCTGATCGAAGAACTGCGCGCCATGCGCGCGGCCGGCGCCGCGCACATCGCCCTGCACTTCCGCCGCAGCCAGCGGCCGGTCGGCGAAGCGATGGAGGAAATCGCGGCGCATGTGCTGCCGCATTTTCATGGTGAGGCGGTGGCGGCTCAGGCTCCAGCATGCATCGCGGAGACCGTGCCCCATGAGATGCGCGTGGTGGCGTAGCCGCGGCGCGCGGACCGCTCGTCACCCGGTCCGCGCCCCCGCCTGACCGAACAGCGCAGCCTGCGCCTGCGCGCAAGCCGCGCCGATGCAGCGCCCGAGTTCGTGCAAGGCGTCGTCGGCAAGCTGTCCGCTGAACGTGTGGGTACTGACCGCCAGCGCGGGCCGGCCGTGCGCATCCGCTATCGCCGCGGCGACCGAGACCACGCTCTTGATCAGCACGCCGGCATCCACCGCGTAACCACGCTGCCGCGCTTCGTCGATCTCCGCGAGATAGCGCTCGAATGGCATCGGCGTATTCCAGCGGATGCCCGCGAAGGCTTCCCGCAACCGGTCGGGGGACACCTGGCCGGCAGCCGCGGCCGCGCGCCCGATCGCGCCGGCGTACAGCGGAATCCGCATCGCGCTGCGGAACTCGATATGCACGCCGAGCTCCGGCTTCAATCGATCGAGCAGCAGGAAGCGCGGCGAATCTCGCCTTGAATCCCGCGGTGGAGCGCGCTGCGAATCCACCACCCGCCATACGCTGACGGTGGCCTCGAACTGGTTCGCGATGCGCTGCAGTCCCGGGCGCAACAATTCCACCTCCGTCTTCCCCAGCATGACCCGCGCCAGTTCCAGCAGGCCGAGATCGAGGCCATAGGTCTTGGTGGCCGGCTCGAAGGCAACCAGCCGCTCTTTCACCAGGGTCCTCAGGATGTTCAGCGCAGTCGACGGATTCAGCGCGGCGATGCGCGCGATGGCGGTCACGCCCAGCGGCTGCCGCGTATCCGACAACACCCGCAGGATCGATGCCGCCTGTATTACCGCGCCAACGTCTTTGCCTGCTTCCATTGCGTTCTCCGGTCAAGGCTCGAATGGCCCGATAGCCGGTCACTCTACACAAACAAATTCCTATTATTTACAGCAAACAAAGCCTTTGAAAAATCATGAAAAATTAGTCGGCAATTCATTTAATCGGTGAACAACAGATTCATGGTATTTCCCTACGGTGAATATCATTGACCATAGAAAACCTTGGGTATAACTTGTTAGTCAACCGGCACGCATAAGGCGACCACTTTCGCCAGACACCGCCGACCCGGCCCCCTGCCGCGCCGCATGCCCCGGCCGGCCACAAACCCGTCGAATCCACCCGCCCCCCGGCGGCGCGCTGCACGCGAGCCACCGGCGGCCTCATGCTGCCCGCGACATGATCAGCTACGACATCGTTACCTTTGGCGAGACGCTCGTCCGCCATGAACGGCCCACTCCGGTCCCCACCGGCGACGAGATCCTGCTCAGGATCTCGGCGGCGGGCGTATGCCATACCGACGTCCATACCCGTTCGGGCGCATACGACCTCGGCGGCGGCAAGGCCCTGCGCATGGCGGATCGCGGCATCCGCCTGCCGCTCACGCCCGGCCACGAAATCGTGGGCGAAGCCGTGGCGGCGGGGGAACACGTGGACCCGGCCATGCTCGGCAAGCCATATCTGGTCTATCCGTGGATCGGCTGCGGGACCTGCGCACCGTGCCAGGGCGGCCGCGACAACATGTGCGCCCAGCCGCGTTCGCTGGGCGTCTTCCGCCCCGGCGGCTACAGCGACCATGTGATCGTGCCCGCCTCGCGCTTCCTCGTCGACATCGCCGGGCTGACCCCCGAGTCGGCCGCGCCGCTCGCGTGTTCCGGGCTGACGACCTACAGCGCGCTGCGGAAGCTCGACGCGCAAACGCTGGGCGCGACCTCGCTGGTCGTGATCGGCGCCGGCGGCCTCGGCCTGATGTGCGTGCGCCTGGCCCGGGCAATGGGCGGCGCGGGCACCATCGCCGTCGACATCAACGCGGACCGGCGCCAGGCCGCCGCGCTGGCCGGCGCGCGCGCCTGCTTCGACCCGGCGCAGGCCGGCGTGGCCGAGCGCATCCGCGCAGCCGCCGGCGGGCCGATCCTGGCCGTCGTCGACCTGGTCGGCTCGGCCCGGAGCACCGCGCTTGCCCTCGACCTGCTGGCCAGGGGCGGCAAGCTGCTGCTGGTAGGCCTGGCCGGCGGCGAACTGACCCTGTCCTTGCCACTGCTGCCGCTGCGCGCGCTTTCCCTCGAAGGCTGTTATGTCGGCACCTTGCAGGAGCTGCGCGACCTCGTCGCGCTGGTGCGCAGCGTGGAGATGGCGCCGATGCCGACCACCTGCCGGCACCTTCACGAAGCCAACGACGCGCTCGACGACCTGGAAGCCGGGAACGTCGTCGGACGGATCGTACTGCGCCCCTAGGCCAGGCATCCGGCCTGGCCGGCATCCAACCGCGGCGGCCACCGCACCGCCGCGTCCAACCACACAAGGAGACGGGTTCAATGGACATGACTGCCCCCGAACAGACGCAGCAGCACTCGGCCGAGGACGCCACCTACCGGAAAATCACCGCCAGGCTGCTTCCCATCCTGCTGCTGTGCTATCTCACGGCGTATCTCGACCGCATCAACATCGGCTTCGCGCAGACCGCCATGAGCGAGGACCTCGGTTTTTCCGCCGCCGTGTACGGCTTCGGCAGCGGCATCCTGTTCATCGGCTACCTGCTGTTCGAGGTGCCAAGCAACTATGTGCTCGAGCGCATCGGCGCCAGGAAGACGCTGGCCCGCATCGCGCTGCTGTGGGGCGCGATCTCCTCGTGCATGATGTTCGTGCAGACGCCGATGCAGTTCTACGTCATGCGGTTCCTGCTGGGCGTGGCGGAAGCCGGCTTCTTTCCGGGCGTGATTCTCTACCTGACCTACTGGTATCCCGCCGGGCGCCGCGCCAGGATCGTCGCGCTGTTCATGACGCCGATCGCGTTCGCGGGCTTCATCGGCGGGCCGCTGTCGGGCTGGATCATGCAGAACATGGCGGGGCTCAACGGATGGAAGTCCTGGCAGTGGATGTTCCTCATCGAAGGCCTGCCGTCCATCGTCATGGCGGTGGTCGTGATGCTGTTCCTGGTGGACCGGCCCGACGATGCCAGATGGCTGACGGCCGGGGAGAAGCGCATCGTCAGGCGGGCGGTGGAGACCGGGCGCGCCGGAAGCAGGTCCGGCTTCAACGAGACACTGGCCGCGCTGCTCAAGGACGCGAAGCTCTATCCGCTGCTGTTCGTCTACTTCGCGCTGGTCTGCGGCGTGGTCACCACCGCGAGCTGGATTCCGGCCTTGCTCAAGACCGTGTTCCCCGCCGGCACGCCGCAGCAGCTCGGCCTGCTCACGGCCATCCCCTATGCGCTCGGCGGCATCGGCATGGTCTGGATCGGCCGCCGCTCGGACCGCACCGGCGAGCGGCGCTGGCATTGCACGCTGTCGGTCCTCGCCGGCGGCGCCGGCATCGCGGTGCTGGGCTGGAACACGGACAGCCTGGCGCTCGCGGTCGCGGCCATGTCGGTCGCGTCGGTCGGCATCTTTGCCGGCTTCCCCACCTTCTGGGCAGCCGCCACCCATCATCTCGACGAAGCGAAGGCCGCGTCCGGCATCGCGCTCATCAGCTCGGTGGGGCTGATCGGCGGCTTCATCAGCCCGATCGTGATCGGCACGCTGCGGACCACCACCGGCAGCTTCAGCGGCGGGTTGTACGCCGTGGCGGCGGTGCTGCTGGCCGGCGGCGCGACCATCTTCGCCACGCTGGCCGCGCCGCGCGCGCGTGGCGCCATCCTCGCGGACGGCCCCGGCCGCTCGCTGGAGCCGGGCAACCACCCATGAACCTGTTCGCGCACTTCAGCATGACCATCGGCGGCGCGCCGGTCCTGGCCGCCGATACCCTGCCCGTCATCGACCCGGCGACCTGGCAGCGCGTCGGCGACGCGCCGCGCGCCACGCGGGCGCATCTCGACCACGCGGTCGCCGCGGCACGCGGCGCCTGCGCGGACTGGAACGCGGTTTCCCTGCAAGAGCGCCAATGCCTGCTCAGGCAACTGGCGGCCGGGGTCAAGGCCCGCGAAGACGACTTCGCCCGCCTGCTCACGCTGGAGCAAGGCAAGCCGCTCCATGCCGCGCGCGGGTCCTGCTACGAGGTGCGCAGCGTCCAGGCGTGGCTGGAGGCTGTCGCGCGCATGTCGCCCGCAGCCGAGGTGCTGCTCGACACCGCGCAGCGGCGCGTCGAAGTCCGCCGCGAGCCGCTCGGCGTGGTCGGCGCCATCGCGCCGTGGAATTTCCCGATGACGCTGGCGGTCTGGAAGATCGCGCCGGCGCTGCTCACCGGCAACACGATGGTCCTGAAGCCCTCGCCGTTCACGCCGCTGACCATGCTGAAGTTCGGAGAGCTGGCCCGCGGGATATTGCCGCCCGGCGTTCTCAACGTGGTCAGCGGCGGCGACGAGCTCGGCCCCTGGATGACCGCGCACGCCGGCATCGACAAGATCGCATTCACCGGTTCCACGCAGACGGGCAAGGCCATCCTGCGCGCCGCTGCCGACACCATGAAGCGCGTGACGCTGGAGATGGGCGGCAACGATGCGGCCATCGTCATGGACGACGTCGACATCGATGCCGTGGTGCCGAAACTGTTCTGGGGCGCGTTCGCGAACAACGCGCAGTTCTGCCTGGCCATCAAGCGGCTGTACGTGCACGAGCGCATCTACGACCGCCTCACCGCCGCCTTCGTCGCCTTCGCCAGGACCGTGAGAGCCGGCAACGGCCTGGACCCCGGCGTACAGCTCGGCCCGGTGCAGAACCGGCGGCAATACGATCGTCTGGTCGAGCTGATCGCATCGTCGAAGGCGCGCGGCGACACCTTCCTGCTCGGCGGAGACATCCCCGCGGGGCCGGGCTATTTCGTGCCGGTGACGATCATCGGCAACCCGGCCGACGATGCCCGCGTCGTCGTCGAAGAAGCATTCGGCCCGGTGCTGCCCATCCTCCGGTTTGCCAGCATCGACGAAGTCGTGCGGCACGCCAACGACTCCGACTACGGGCTGGGCGCATCGGTCTGGTGCGCCGACCCCGCGACGGCGAGCAAGATTGCGGCGCGCCTGGAAGCGGGCACCGTCTGGATCAACACGATCCATGTGCTTTCGCCAGACTATGTCTTCGGCGGCTACAAGCAATCGGCCTTCGGCAGGGAAAATGGCATGGAAGGACTGCTGGAGTACACCAATACGAAGACGGTGGTGACGGACTTCTGAGCCCCCGGCCATCGCCACGTATCGGACGTCGGCGGCGGATCGGACGCGGTTCGGTCGGTCATCCGGCAGTCAGGGCTTTTCGCGGCGACAAAGAAGACCCGGTCATCCGACCGGGCTTCAGGCTGCATGCAACCCCCGACTTGCCAACGGGTTGCTCCCCTCAATCCCAGACCGGCGCCAGCCCCTCCGGACTGGTCAAGCGCCCGCCGCGATCCAGCGCGGCGATGGCGGCCATGTCCGCATCGTTCAGCCGCACGGCCAGCGCGCCGAGGTTGCTTTCGAGGTTGGCGCGCCTGGTGGACGACGGAATCACCGCATAACCGAGCTGCATGGCCCAGGCCAGCACCACCTGCGCGGGCGTGGCGGACAGGCGCGCGGCGATCTGCCCGATCACCGGGTCCTGCAGCACGCTGCCGTAGCCGAGCGTCATGTAGGACGTGATATGGATGCCCTGGCTGCGGGCGAACTCGGCCACCTTGCGGTTCTGCAGGAACGGATGCAGCTCGATCTGGTTGGTGGCGATCGCGCCGGCGCCAACGGCGTCGATGGCCTCGCGCATCAGCGCGATGGTGAAGTTGGACACGCCGATCTGCCGCGTGAGGCCCTGCTCGCGGGCCTCGGCCAGCGCGCCCATGAACTCGGCCACCGGCACCGCGCCGCCGGGCGAGGGCCAGTGGATCAGGGTCAGGTCGACGTGGTCGGTGCGCAGCTTGGCGAGGCTGTCCTTGAGGCTGGGTACCAGCTTGCCGCGCGAGAGGTTCTCGATCCAGATCTTGGTGGTGAGGAACAGGTCGGCGCGGGCCACGCCGCTGGCGGCGATGGCCGTGCCGACTTCGGCTTCGTTGCCGTAGATCTGCGCGGTGTCGATGGCGCGGTAGCCAACCTCGAGGCCGTTGCGCACGGAGTCGATGGCGGCCTGGCCTTGCAGGCGGAAAGTGCCGAGGCCGAGTGCGGGAATGCTCATGTTCGTTCCTTTGTCAGGTAGGTGGCGGCCGGGGCTGACGGCGGCCCGGCCGGAGATCGGGGGTGGCGGGCAAGCGCGCTGGCTCAGTCCACCGGCATGTCGTGTTCGATCCAGCCGGTGACGGAGTCGTGCGCGGGCCGCCAGCCAAGCTCGGTGCGCGCGCGGCGGGCGCGCACGCGGCTGTTGGAGCCGAAGGAATAGCGCGCGGCGCCCTCGCCCCACACCGGCGCGGCCTGCGCCACGGTCCAGGACTGCGCCGGGCCGAGCCCGAGGCGGCGCGCGATGGCGGCGCCGATCTCGGCGTAGGACGCCTCGCCGTTCTCGACGAAGTAGAAGGCGCCGGCCGGCGCGTGCTCCAGCGCCAGCGCGTAGAGCGCCACCACGTCGGCGATGTGCACGTTGGACCAGCGGTTCACGCCGCTGCCGACGATGCGCACCACCCCGCTCTCGCGGGCCTGCGCCACCAGCGGCGGGATCTGCACGCTGTCGGCGTGCAGCCCGGCGCCGGTGCCGTAGATCATGCTGTTGCACAGCACGATGCCGCGCACGCCGTCGGCGGCCGCGGCCAGCACCATCTCGTCGATGGCGTGGCGGGCCTGCTTGTCCGCTTCCACCACCAGCGGCGTGTCTTCGTCGAAGATGCGCGCGGACAGCACGTCGCCGCCCACGTCGTCGCCGATCACGCTGGAGCCGCTGGTGTGCAGGAAGGGCTTGCCGCTGCCGCGCAGGCCGGCCAGCAGCGCCTCCACGGCGCCGCGGTGGTCGCTGCTGGCGGTGTTGATGACGGCGTCGGCCTGCGCGGCCTCGCGCGTCAGCAGGGCCGCGTCGTCGAGCGTGCCGGCCACCGGCACGATGCCGAGGCGGGCCAGCGCGTCGGCCTGGGCCGGGTTGCGCACGAGACCGCGCACGGTGTGGCCGTCGGCCAGCAGCCGCACCGCGATCGAACCGCCGATGAAGCCGGCGGCGCCGGTGATGAAGATCTGCATGGGAAACTCCTCATGCCGGGCAAGCCCCGGCTTTTGCACATGGCACGAGTATCCGGGCAAGCCGCGGCGGGAAACACCCGCCGCCGCGCAGAAGAGACTTGACCGCGGCGCAAGAATCGCCGGGCGGCGCGCGCCTGGCCGAGCCTCAGCCGGCACCGACGGAAACGCGCAGCGGTCTCGCCATGCGGGCAGCGGCGCGAGCGCGTCAAACCCGGTGGGGCAGACCTCGGAGCCGGCCCGGAAATGCAACGACGCGCGAAACCTGCCAAGCTGCCGGCAGGTGGCACGGCCAAGCGTTACAACCTTTAAGCTGTATCTCTTGATTACAGCTTATATAATGTTCTTTTCAAGAAATACACTTCATAGACTGTATTTTTGAAAAACAGCCTATACTCTGTATTCAAGGCACGCACCGGAAGACCACCGTGAACTACCCGATCCAGACCGTCGACCAGCTGGCACCCACGCTCAAGGCCTTCCGCCGCGCGGCCGGCATGACGCAGGCCGAGCTGGCGGCTCGGCTCGGCATCACGCAGCAGACCTATGCGCGCCTCGAGGCAAATCCGCAGGTAGTCAGTCTCGCGCGCTTTCTGCGCGTGCTGTCGGTGCTCGGCGTCCAGATGACGCTCGGGGCGGAAGACGCGACAACCCAACGGCAGAGCCCGACCAACACCTGGTTTTCCGGCGACCAGTCCTCCCCCCCTGCGGCCAGGCACGTGCAGGAGGCCGCCGCCCGGTACGCAGCGCCCACGGCCACCCGCAAGCAACCCGAGGCCGGCGCATCCGCCTCCGCGAAACGCCCGGCCGCCGCGAAACGCAAACCGGCCAGGCAGGATTCGGACAGCGCGCCGGAACAGTCCAGGCAGCCCAAGCCTGTCGTCTCCAGGCGCGAGCAATGGTAGGCATGGCGCGCGCACCGCGTCACCGCCGCCTGCACCTGTGGATGAACGGTCTGCCGGTCGCTGGGACAAATTTGCCCGGGCACGCCCCCGCCTCGCGCCTCAGCTCTGCCTCAGCGCCATCGCCAGCACCCGCGCCACGTGCAGCGCCTCGGCCTGCGCGCCGTCGTGGATCTGGTGGCGGCAACTGGTGCCGTCGGCCACCACCAGCGCATCCGCCGCGCGCTTGCGCACCGCGGGCAGCAGCGAGAGTTCGGCCATCGCCGTGGAGGCGTCGTAATGCTCGGCCTCGTAGCCGAAGCTGCCCGCCATGCCGCAGCATGACGATTCGACCGGCGACACCTTGAGGCCGGGAATCCAGCCGAGCACGGTCTGCACCGGCGTGAAGGCGTCGAACGCCTTCTGGTGGCAGTGGCCGTGCACCACCGCCTCGCTGGCCGGCAGCGCGCCGAGGTCGAGCGCGAGCCGCCCCGCGCGGTGCTCGCGCACGAGGAATTCCTCGAACAGGAAGGCTTGCGACGCCAGCTTCGCGGCTTCCTCGCCATAACCGTAGCCGAGGAACTCGTCGCGCAGCGACAGCAGGCAGGACGGCTCCAGCCCGACCACCGGCACGCCCCGTTCCACGTAGGGCTTGAGCGTGTCCAGCAGGCGCCGCGCTTCCGCCTTGGCCTCGTCCACCAGCCCGGCGGCGAGGAAGGTGCGGCCGCAGCACAGCGGACGCTCGCCCGCGCGGACGTTGAAATGCACGGTGTAGCCCGCGGCTTCCAGCACCTGCTGCGCCGCGCGCGCGTTGTCCGGCTCCATGTAGTTGTTGAAGGTGTCGACGAACAGCAGGACTTCGCGCGCGGGCGCGTCCTTGCCCCCGGTGCTCGTCGTCCGCGCCGTCGACAGGAACGAAGTCCGCAAGCGCGGCAGCGAGCGCTGCGGCGCAAAGCCGAGCGCGCGCTTGACCAGGCCGGAGATGCCGGGAATGCCATCGGCCAGCGCGAGCAGCGGCGCCAGCCGGCTGGCCAGCGGCGCGTAGCGCGGCATGTACGCCACCATGCGCTCGCGCAGGCTGGTGCCGTGCCGCCGCGACCACGCCTGGCGCGCTTCGATCTTGAAGCGCGCCATGTCGATGCCGGTCGGGCAGTCGCGCTTGCAGCCCTTGCACGACACGCACAGGTCCAGCGCTTCCTTGACCTCGGCGCTGGCCAGGCCGTCGTCGCCGAGCTGGCCGGAGACCGCCAGCCGCAGCGTGTTGGCACGCCCGCGCGTGACGTGCTGCTCGTCGCGCGTGACGCGGTAGCTCGGGCACATGGTGCCGGCGTCGAACTTGCGGCAATGGCCGTTGTTGTTGCACATCTCCACCGCGGCCGCCAGCCCGCCGGCGCGGTCGGTGCCGGTGCCGGGCGCGCTCTCGGCGCCGGTGAGCGGGTCGCGCGTGACGTTCCATGCCGACCAGTCGAGCGCGGGCGTGAGCGGCAGCGCCGCGTAGCCGGGCGCGAAGCGGAAGTTCTCGCGCGCGTCCATGCGCGGCGGGCGCACGATCTTGTCCGGGTTGAAGCGGTTGTCCGGGTCGAATAGCGCCTTGATCTCGCCGAACGCGGCGTTGATGCGCGGGCCGTACTGCCACGCCACCCATTCGCCGCGGCACAGGCCATCGCCGTGCTCGCCGGAGTACGCGCCCTTGTACTCGCGCACCAGCGCCGCGGCTTCCTCGGCGATCTCGCGCATGCGCACCGCGCCGTCGCGGCGCATGTCCAGGATGGGCCGCACGTGCAGCGTGCCCACGCTGGCGTGGGCATACCAGGTGCCTTCGGTCTCGTGCTTGTGGAACACCTCGGTGAGCCGGCGGGTGTATTCGGCCAGGTGTTCCAGCGGCACCGCGCAATCCTCGATGAAGGAGACCGGCTTGCCGTCGCCCTTCATGCTCATCATGATGTTCAGGCCCGCCTTGCGCACGTCCCACAGCGCCTTCTGCGCGCCCGCTTCCGGCATCTTCACCACCGCGCCGGGCAAGCCCAGGTCGCCCATCAGCTCGGCCAGCGCGTCGAGCCGGGCCAGCAGCGCGGCGTGTTCCTCGCCGGCGAACTCGACCAGCAGGATGGCCTGCGGGTCGCCGCTCAGCGCCCGCTCGATGACGGGGCGGAAGGCGGGATTCTCCATCGACAGGTCGATCATGGTGCGGTCGACCAGTTCCACCGCCACCGGCCCGAGCTTGACGATGTGCCGGGTCATGTCCATCGCCTGGTAGAACGTGGGGAAGTTCACCACGCCCAGCACCTTGTGCGCCGGCAGCGGCGACAGCTTGAGCGTCAACTGGCGGCTGTAGGCGAGCGTGCCCTCGGAGCCGACCAGGATGTGCGACAGGTTGGCGTGGCCGTCGTCGGTGTAGGCGCGCGGGTTCTGGCAATCGAACAGGTCGATGTTGTAGCCCGCCACGCGGCGCAGCACCTTGGGCATGCGCTCGGCGATCTCGCCGCGCTCGCGCGTGGCGATGCGGCGCAGGTCCGCCAGGATGCCCGCCACGCGGCCGCCTTCGGCCGCACGCGCGAGCGAGCCGAAATGGCACTGGCTGCCGTCGGCCAGGATGGCGTCGATGGCCAGCACGTTGTGGACCATGTTGCCGTACTCGATCGAGCGCGAGCCGCACGAGTTGTTGCCGGCCATGCCGCCGATGGTGCACTGCGCCCCGGTCGAAACGTCCACCGGGAACCACAAGCCGTGCGGCTTGAGCCACGCATTGAGATGGTCCAGCACGATGCCCGGCTCCACCGTGACGGTGCGCGCCGCGGCGTCGAAGTCCACCACGTTGTTGAGCCACTTGCTGTTGTCGATCACCAGCGCCTCGCCCACGGTCTGCCCGCACTGGCTGGTGCCGGCGCCGCGCGCCAGCACCGGCAGCCGTTCCTCGCGCGCGATCTCCAGCGCCGCCAGCAGGTCGGCCTGGTCGCGCGGCACCACCACGCCGAGCGGCGTGATCTGGTAGATCGAGGCATCGGTGGCATAGCGGCCGCGGCTGGCGCGGTCGAACAGCACGTCGCCGCGCAGCGCCTTGCGCAGCCGCGCCGACAGCGGCGAGGCCGCGCCGCGTTGCGGCGGCACGAGGTGGACCGGCTTGGCCAGCAGGGAGGAAGGCGTGGGGTTCATGGCGTTTTTTGTCGAGGCTTGTGGAGTCCGGCGCCCGGCTAGCCGAGCGTGAGTGCGACCGGCGGCAGCCCGGCGATGGTGCCCAGCGCCACGCCGGCCTGCGCCGGGAAATGCATGCCGGTGTAGGAGCCGGTCGTGACCAGCGTGCCGTGGCCGAGCGTGATGCCGCGCGCCGTGCAGTGGTTCACCAGCCACGGCAGCAGGCGGCGCGGATCGCCGGCGGGATTGGCCGGCGCGCCCGCGACCACGTCCACCCCGGCGCCGCCGAAGGTGAAGGACAGCGCGGGATGCAGGAACGGGTAGCCGGGCTGGTAGCGCACGCAGTCGCCGACCACCAGCGCGCCGTGGTTCTGCAGGTCGGCCAGCTGCGCGAGCTTGTCCACCGCGGGCCACTCGCGGTAGCGGCTGGCCACCACTTCGATGGCGGCGGCCATGTATTCGATGCCGTCCAGCACTTCCTCGTCGGCATAGGGCGCGGCGCGCGGCGCGAAGACCCGCCCGAAGCGGAACGCGATCTCCAGCTCCAGGCCGGGCCGGCGGAAGCTGCCCGACGTCAACGCGGCGGGGCTGGCATGCACGCAGTCGGCCGGCAGCGGCGCGCCCTGGACCGGCCCGGTGGCGGACTTCGCGCCGACCTTCCAGCCGCCGATGCCGGCGCCGCGCTGCCGCAGCACTTCGGCCTGCACGGCGTAGGCCGCGTCGGCGTCCCGCGGCAGCAGCGCGGCCGGCAGATCGGCGAAGCGAAGACCGCCGCCGCCGGCGCGCGCGAGCAGGCGGGCCAGTTCCTGCTGCGGTTGGGGATGAAGTTGGGGATCGGAATGACGCATGGCGGGATGCTCAGGCATGCAGGTGCGTGGGACTGGCCGCGCCGGCGGCATCGGCTTCGAACTTGCTCTCGGGCTGCATGCGGAAGGCCAGCACCACGCCGACGCCCATCAGCAGCATGCTGCCGATGAAGGGCAGTTCCCAGCTGCCGAAGCGGTCGATCAGGTAGCCCGACAGCACCGGCGAGATGATCGCCGCCAGCGCCGAGCCGGTGTTCATCATGCCGCTGGCGGTGCCGGAGTATTCCGGCGCGATGTCCATCGGGATCGCCCACATCGGGCCGATGGTCATCTCGGCGAAGAAGAAGCCGGCGGACAGGCAGGCCATCGAGACATAGAGCTGGTGCGTGAACAGCATGGGCAGCAGCGAGATCATGGTCAGCAGCATGCAGACCGCCACCATCCAGCTGCGCGCGCGCTTCAGGCTGCCGGTGCGCTCGTAGAGCTTGTCGGTCACCACGCCGCCGAGCGTGTCGCCGAGCACGCCGGCGAAGAACACCGCGGAGGCGAACACCGCCGACTTCTTCAGGTCGAGGTCGTAGCTATGCAGGAAGTACTGCGGAATCCAGCTCAGGAACAGCCACAGCGTCCAGCCGTAGCAGAAGTAGACGACCGTCACCGGCGCCATGCGCCGGAACAGGCGGCGCCACGGCACGTTGGGCGACTTGCTGCGCGCCGCCGGCAGGGTCTCGAGCTCGGCTTGCGTGATGCGCGGATGGTCCTTGGGCTGCTCGGTGAAGGTCAGCGCCCACAGCGCCACCCAGACCAGGCTGATCGCGCCGCAGAGGTAGAACGATTCGCGCCAGCCGTAGACCGCCATGATGGCGACCACCGCCGCCGGCGCCACCGCGTTGCCGACGCGCGCGCAGGCATGGGTGATGCCCTGGGCGAAGCCGCGCTTGTCCTTGGGCACCCAGCGCGCCATCGCGGCGGTGGCGGCGGGAAAGGTCGCGCCTTCGCCGAGGCCCAGCAGCAGACGCGCGGCCAGCAGCGAGACCAGCCCGCCGGCCATGCCGGTGAGCAGCGTGGCGATGGCCCACAGCACGCCGCAGGCGATCAGCGTGCGGCGCGCGCCGAAGCGGTCGCTGACCCAGCCGCCGATGATCTGGAACACGAGGTAGGGATAGGCGAAGGCGGAGAACACCAGGCCGATCTCGGTCTTGTTGAGATGGAACTCCTGGCCGAAGCCGGCCGCGGCGGTGCTGACGTTGACGCGGTCCAGGTAGGTGATGAAATACATGATGCACAACATCACCAGCACGATGCTGGTGGCACGAAAGCGCTTCATTGCTTGTCTCCGGTCTTTTTTTGCCTGCCCGGCGCCCGCCTGGGCCTCGGCTTTGCATCTCTTGTGCGTTTCCTGTGCCGGGCCCGCTCTGTGGCGGGCTTGCGTGCGCGCGGCAGGCGGCGGCGCTGCGATCGGCAACACCGCTCCCTGGCCTCGCCCGCGCGGGTGAAGCCATGCCTGTGCGTACTGCTGTCCGGCTGTTTGCTGCTATGCGCCGCTATTTGCCGCCGAGCGCCGCCACTGCGCGGGAAGGCCGCGGCGGCGCGGCCTTCCCTGTGAAACTCAGGCCGCCGCCTTGAGCGCCGGCTTGTCCTCCAGCGAAACCAGGTAGTCCATCGCCGCGGCCACGCCGCTGGCGGCCACCGGCACGCCCGAGAGCTTCAGCCCCATCTCGCAGCCGGCCAGCGTGGCCATCAGGGTCAGGTCGTTGCAGTCGCCGAGATGGCCGATGCGGAACATCCTGCCGCGCATCTTGCCCAGCGCCTGGCCCAGCGACATGTCGAAGCGTTCGTAGATGCGCTTGCGCACGGCGTCGGCGTCGACGCCCTCGGGCATCATCACGCCGGTCAGCACCGGGCTGTAGACCGCCGGATCGGCGCACTGGATCTCCAGGCCCCAGGCCCGCACCGCGCGGCGGGTGGCCTCGGCCAGCCGCTGGTGGCGCGCGAACACGTGGTCCAGGCCTTCTTCCAGGATCATGTCGAGCGCCTCGGACAGGCCGTAGAGCAGGTTGGTGTTGGGGGTGTACGGCCAGTAGCCGTTCTTGTTGGCCTCGAGGATCTCGTCCCAGCCCCAGAACGCGCGCGGCAGCCGGGCCTGCCTGCCGGCCGCGATGGCCTTGGCCGAGAGCGCGTTGAAGCTGATGCCGGGCGGCAGCATCAAGCCCTTCTGCGAGCCCGACACGGTCACGTCCACGCCCCATTCGTCATGGCGGTAGTCCGCCGAGGCCAGGCCGGAAATGGTGTCCACCAGCAGCAGCGCCGGATGGCCGGCCGCGTCGATGGCGCGGCGCACCGCGGCGATGTCCGAAGTCACGCCGGTGGAGGTCTCGTTGTGCACCACGCACACCGCCTTGATGGCATGGCCGCCGTCGGCGCGCAGGCGCGCCTCGATCATGTCGGCGCGCACCCCGTGGCGCCAGCCCTCGATGCCGGGCAGGCCGATGAATTCCGGCTTCAGGCCGAGCGCCTCGGCCATCTTCTTCCACAGCGTGGCGAAGTGGCCGGTCTCGAACATCAGCACGGCATCGCCCGGGCTCAGCGTGTTGGTCAGCGCGGCTTCCCAGGCGCCGGTGCCGGAAGCCGGATAGATGATGACCGGCTGCTCCGTCTTGAAGATCTTCTTGATGTCGGCCAGCACCTTGCGGCCCAGCGCGCCGAACTCGGGCCCGCGGTGATCGATGGTCGGGTAGCTCATCGCGCGCAGGATGCGGTCCGGCACCGGGCTCGGCCCCGGGATCTGCAGGAAGTGGCGGCCGGCGGGGTGGAAATCGAGCTTGATCATGAGCAGTGCCTCCTTTGTTTGAATCATGAATTTTGAATTCAAAATACTTTAGCAACGAAACGGCCCCGATCCAAGGACGGAATCGCCGCCGCGGCTCGGTGTTTACCCGCGAGGCGCTTGCGGCCAATGAGATGCAGTAAAATGCGGAAAACGCAAAGGGAAGGACTTTGTATGCAAAATCCACAAAATCCGGGCGACAGCGGCGTGCCCCGTCCCGCCCCGATCCTGCCCAGGGTGGAACGGCAGCGGCTGCACGAGATGGTGGTCGAGCACCTGCGCAAGTTCATCGTGGAAGGCGTGCTGTCGCCGGGCATGAAGCTCAACGAGCGCGAGCTGTGCGAAACCCTGGGCATCTCGCGCACGCCGCTGCGCGAGGCCTTCAAGGTGCTGGCCGCCGAGGGCCTGATCGAGATCTCGCCGCACCGCGGCGCCAGCGTCTCGCGCATGACCGAGGCGGAGATGTGGGAGACCTTCGAGCTGATGAGCGGCCTGGAAGCGTTCTCGGGCGAGCTGGCCTGCGAGCGCATCACGCCGGCGGAGCTGGCCGAGATCAAGGCGCTGCACTACGCGATGCTGGCCTGCCGCGTGCAGAACGACCTGCCCGGCTACTACAGCCGCAACCAGGAGATCCACGACCGCATCAACGAGGCCGCCCGCAATTCGGCGCTGCGGCAGACCTACCAGTCGGTCAACCGCCGCCTGAAGGCGCTGCGCTTCCGCTCCAACCACCAGACCGACAAGTGGGACCGCGCCGTGCACGACCACGAGGACATGATCAAGGCGCTGGAAGCGCGCGACGGCAAGCTGCTCGGCGCCATCCTGCGGCGCCACCTGCTGGAAAAGCGCGACGCCGTGATGCAGATCCACCCCGACCCGGTCGGCGACGTGGTGACGCACAACGACTGAAGCCGGGCCTGCCGGCGCGGCGGGCCCCGCGTTCCCGCGCGCGCTACGCCGCGGCGCCCATCGCCCCGGACAGGCTGTCCGTCAGGAACGACATCAGCGGCCGCACCAGCTCGGCCGGCGCGGACTCCTCGCCGAGAATGACGATCTCCGTCATCGGCAGCGTCGGCCAGGCATCGCCCGACGGCAGGATCTGCAGGCCGGGCTGCGCGAACGAACGCCCCAGCACCGTCACGCCGAGACCGCCCGCGACCGCGGCCTGGATGCCCATCAGGCTGGCCGAGGTGCACGAGGAATACCACTCGCGGCGAATCGCGTCGAGCGAGCGGATCATCACCTCGCGGTAGGTGCACGGCGGCAGCAGCAGCACCAGCGGCACCGGCTTGCCCGGGTCCGGCGGGCTGTCCTTGCCGCTCATCCACACCAGCGGCTCGCGCCAGATCACGCGGCCGCGCTGGGCGCTGCCGTCCTTCTTGGCGATCACCACGTCGAGCCTGCCGTCGTCGTAGGCGGCCAGCAGGTCACAGCTCAGGCCGGTGCGCAGCTCCAGGTGCATGTCCGGGTAGAGCCGCCGGAAACGCGCCAGCAGCGCGGGAAGCTGCATCGGCACGAAATCCTCGGCAATGCCCAGGCGCAGGTTGCCGGCGGCCGGCGGATCGGTCAGCGCGCGCACCGCCATGTCGTTGAGCTCCAGGATGCGGCGCGCCATCACCAGCAGTTGCTCGCCCTCGCGCGTCAGGCTCAGCGCGCGGCTGGTGCGGTGGAACAGCTTGCGCCCGAGCAGCTCCTCCAGGCGCAGGATCTTCTGGCTGACGGCCGACTGCGAGCGGCGCACCACCTCGGCGGCGGCGGTGAAGCCGCCCGTCTCCGCCACCGCGACGAAGGCGCGCAGCAGGTCTATTTCCAGGTCAGGGCGCATGGCATCGAGTCGATTCAGTCGAATTTCAGATTGTTGGGATTAAAAGTATTCGATTGCCTGATGAAAGGCAAGCGCATACCATCCTCGCCGATGCTCCCGAACCACCCTCGAAAACCAGCAAGCACCAGATGAAACTCTCGACCATCGCCCGCACCCGCTACACCACCAAGGCCTTCGACCCGGAGCGCCGCGTCCCGCAGGAAACCATCGACGACCTGCTCACGATGCTGCGCCACAGCCCGTCCTCCGTGAACTCGCAGCCGTGGCACTTCGTGGTGGCCGGCACGCCCGAAGGCAAGGCGCGCGTCGCCAAGGGCCTGCATGGCGGCTTTGCCTACAACGAGCGCAAGGCGCTCGACGCCTCGCACGTGATCGTGCTGTGCGCGCGCACCGGCATCCCCGACGCGCACCTGGAAAACATCCTCGAGCAGGAAGAGCGCGACGGCCGCTTCCCGCTGCCCGACGCCAAGGCCGGCCAGCGCAAGGGCCGGCTCGGCTACGTCAACCTGCACCGCTACGACCAGAAGGACCTGCAGCACTGGATGGAAAAGCAGACCTACCTCGCGCTGGGCACGCTGCTGTTCGGCGCCGCCACGCTGGGCGTGGACGCCACGCCGATGGAAGGCTTCGATTTCCGCCTGCTCGACGAAGAGCTCGGCCTGCGCGAAAAGGGCTTCACCAGCGTCGTGCTGGTCGCGCTCGGCTACCGCAGCGACAAGGACTTCAACGCCAAGCTGCCGAAGTCGCGGCTGCCCGCGCAGACCGTGCTGTCGTTCATCTGAGCGCCGCGTACCCCGATCGAACGACGCCGTGCCGCCGCGCGCCTGCGTTGCGGCCGGCGCTGCGCCGGCATGCGGGCGACATGCGGGCGGCGGCATCCGCTTACGCCATGCCTTATATCAGTCTTTAATTATTTTTTGATTCGTTCGGCGGAATTCCCGCCAGCCTTTCCCCTGCAGAAATAGCCTCATTGAAAAGGCGCCTCTTTAATTCATGGCGCCGCTTTTCCCGCCACCGCTGCTTTGTCTTGCTTTGTATTGATTGTTAATACAGGTGCATTGCAATACCACCACCGCCGCGGACCGCGGCAATCCGCCGAAAACCAGACCGGACGCGCTTTCCGGCGCTTTGGCATCCAGCGCATGCCCGCTGCCGCCGGGCCGGAACGCGGCATTGCCGCTTGGACCGGCGTCGCATGGAAACGACGCCAAGCGGAAATTCACCGCCGATCGATGCCATGCGGTTCAATTTTTCCGCACATTGCGACGATAATCCCCCTGCCGAATTTCCCCGATCATGCCCCGTCTTTCCCAATGCGGGAATGACCGGTTCTTTACCGCTTGCGCATCGCCCGGCACTCCGGATTTCCGGAATCCGTCTTTCCGGGTTTCCGGAAACCGCAATCCATCAAGACACAAGGCCGGCGCGCGTGCGCCGGCATGCAACCCACGGTGACGACATGACCTTGCCGAAAGGCCTGTTTCTCGCGCTGGCGCTTTCCGCTGCCCTGCTGGGGTGCGGCGGCGGCGAAGACGCGCCCGCCGCAACTCCAGCCGCCGGCGTGCCCGCCGCGCCCGGATCGCCCGCCCCCAACGCGCCCACCGCTCCCGCCACGCCGGACCCGTCCGCGCCGGCCGTGCCGAAGAGCGCGAAGCGCGGCATTGCCTACGACCTCGCGTCGCCGGCTGATCTCTCCGCGCTGTCGCCCGGCGTGAGCTGGTGGTACAACTGGAGCCCGCGGCGCAATGCCGGCGTGCCGGCGGACTATCGCGCGCGCTACGCGATGGACTTCCTGCCGATGATGTGGAACGGCACCGAGGACACCACCGAGGTGGAGGCCTTCCTCGCGGCCAATCCCGGCGTGCGCTACCTGCTGGTGATGAACGAGCCCAACCTCGCCGACCAGTCCAATCTCACGCCGCTGCAGGCGGCACAGCGCTGGCCGGTGTTCGAGGGCATCGCCGCGCGCACCGGCGTGCAGATCGTCGGCCCCGCCATGAACTGGGGCACGATGCCCGGTTATGCCGACCCGGTCGCGTGGCTCGACGCGTTCTACGATGCCTACCGCGCCGCCAACGGCGGCCGCGACCCGCGCATCGACTACCTGGCCTTCCACTGGTACGACTACGGCCTCGCCGGCCAGCTCGACCGGCTCGCGAAATACGGCAAGGCGTTCTGGGTCACGGAGTTCGCCAACTGGCACAGCCAGGCCGACGGCGCGCAGATCGATTCGGTGGCCAAACAGAAGGCGCAGATGGCGGACATGGTGGCCATCTGCGAAGACCGCGCCGACGTGTTCCGCTATGCGTGGTTCACCGGCCGCGAGGACAACGACACCCACTTCACCAGCCTGCTCGGCGCCGATGGCCAGCTCTCCGAGCTCGGCTCGTTCTACGTATCGCTGCCGTTCCACTGACCGCGCCGGCGCATGCCGCCGCACCACCGCACCACCGAGCCACCGAGCCACCGAGCCAGACAACCATGCCAATCCACGCCCCCTCCCGCCGGTCCGGCCACGCCGGCACCGGCCTCGCGCCGCGCGCGGCGGCGCCGTTCGCCGCCGTGCTGGCACTGGCCGCGCTGGCCGCCTGCGGCGGCGGCGGTGACGGCGGCGCGCCGGCCGCCGCCGCGCCCGCCGACACCGCCGCCTACGCGCCGCTGTTCGCGCCCGGCACGCCGGTCAACGAGCAGATCCAGTACCGCGAGGCGGACGGCACGCTGGTCACGCTGATGGGCTCGCGCCCGACCGAGCGCCACGCGCGCGAGCGCGGCGAGGCCTGGGACGCGCCCGACGCCGGCCCGGGCCGCTACCTCACCTTCCCCACCTTCTATTTCCAGAACCGCACCTTCGGCCTGGAGATCCGCGACGGCGTGCCCGCCGGCCGCCAGCGCATCGAGATCTACCTGCACGTCAACCAGGGCGTCTTCGACGGCACCACCTTCAGCCTGTTCCGCAACGTGCTCGACCCGACCGTGCGCGACTACGGCTGGGCGCTCAACTACGGCTTCAACAACCCGAAGGAAGGCGGCCAGCCCATCTGCCGCGAGGGCCAGCCGCGCGAGGACTGCATGATCGTGGTGGACTCCAACTGGCGCACCGACCCGCACAGCGCGCTGAAGATCGGCGACCCGATCGAGCTGGCACCGGCGCCGCGGCTCAAGCGCGACCCGGTGGTGGATGGCGGCGGCAGCCGCTACTACTCGTTCGAGCAGCTCTACGTGGTCGGCGTGGGCATGCGGCCGTGGTACGGCATCGCGCCCAATCTCGACTCGGCGCCGCTGCCGGCCGAAACGCTGCTCGGCGGCGACGCCAGCATCTCGTACAACTACTCCGAGGAACCGATGCGGGTGTTCCAGCAGATGGCCAACAATATCGGCATCGTCAACACCCAGCGCTTCGTCGAGGGGCGCCGGCTGTTCCACACCTCGTTCGCCGACGGCAAGCACTCCGAGCACGACGCCGACAACCCGGTGTTTGCCGAGCACATCGGCCAGCTCGGCCCGCGCTACAACCAGCCGCGCTGCATCGAGTGCCACACGCAGAACGGCCGCAGCCTGGCGCCGGCCATCGGCGCGCGGCTGGACACCATGTCGATGCTCGTCGCCGCCGGCGGCAAGGCCGACCCGACCTACGGCCTGAACGTGCAGCAGCACGCGCAGGACCCGGGCGCGCCCGACTACGGCGTCAGCGTGGCATCCTACGAGACCACCGCGCGCACCCTGTCCGGCGGCGAGACGGTGGCGCTGGTCAAGCCGTCCTATGCGTTCAAGGGGCCGGTGCCGGCTCAGTTCTCGGCGCGCCAGGCGCCGCAGGTCATCGGCATGGGGCTGCTCGAGGCGGTGGCGGAGCCCACCATCCTGGCGCTGGCCGACCCGGACGACAGGAACGGCGACGGCGTGCGCGGCATCCCCAACTGGGTCGCCGATCCCGAGACCGGCAAGACCCATCTCGGCCGCTTCGGCTGGAAGGCGACCAAGGCCAGCATACGGCAGCAGGTCGGCGACGCGCTGATCAAGGACATGGGCGTGACCTCGCCGGTGTTCCCCTCGCGCGGCTGCCAGCGCGAGGCCGCCGACTGCCGCGCCGCCGCGGCCACCTCGGTCTCCGAGACCGACCTGCAGCGCCTCACGCACTACCTCTCGCTGATCGGCGTGCCGGCCCAGCGCAGCCTGCGCAGCGGCTTCCCGGACGGCGTGCGGGTGTCGCCCGAGCACGACGTCGACCCGCCGCAGATCGCGCGCGGCGGCACGCTGTTCGCGCAGGCGCGCTGCGTGGCCTGCCATACGCCGACGCTGAAGACCGGCAACACGCACCCGTTCGCCGAGCTGCGCGACCAGACCATCCACCCGTACAGCGACCTGCTGCTGCACGACATGGGCCCGGGCCTGGCCGACACCCTGAGCGAAGGCCGCGCCACGCCGAACCTGTGGCGCACCGCGCCGCTGTGGGGCGTGGGCTCGCTGCGCTTCGTCCAGGGCGGCGAGCAGAACGTGCGGCTGCTGCATGACGGCCGCGCCCGCACGCTGACCGAGGCGATCCTGTGGCACGGCGGCGAGGCGGACGACAGCCGCGCCCGCTTCGAGGCGCTGCCGAAGGAAGACCGCGCCGCGGTGGTCGCCTTCCTGCAGTCGCTGTAGCGGCCTGGCCGCGCTCAGGCGCCGGCGCGGCGGTCCCGCCCGGCCGGCTGCGGCGCGCGGCCGCCCTCGCGCAAGGCGGTCTTTTCGCCCGCCCGCCGGCGCAGGATCTTCTCCACGTTGCGGATGGCGAAGATGTGCAGGAACGACGTGATGTGCGCGTCCACCGCCAGCTCGGCGCGCTCATGTTCGTAGAGCTGCTCGACGTCATCCACCGGCATGTGGGCTTTCGCTGCCAGCAAGGCGACGAGGCCCTTCTGGTCGGGTTGTCTGAGTTTGTGAACGGACATCATCGCTCTCCGGCGGTCCAGCGGGAATGAAGCAAGTGACGGGAACCGGCGCCATGCGCGGACCCGTATCCATGTACAGCATATGACCGGCGCGCCATCGCCGGCGGAAAGATTCGCGCCGGCCTTTGACTTGTCTCAAGCATTGGTGCCGGCCCTTTCCGTTTGTCGCAAAACGGTCATTTCCGCTGCCCAGACTCTGCCGCATCGACAATCGAGCCAGAGGCCCGCATGCAAAAATCCGATGCCGTCGCCGCTATGGGAAAGAGCACGCTGCTGCTCCCCGCGTGGATCCACGCCGCGCTTGCCGCGAATGACCGCCTCAAACTGTACCTGACGGTCCTGCAGGCCGCCGCCGCCCACGCGGAGCAGCCCACCACCGAGCCGCCGGACTTCGGCCGGGAAGCGGCGGCGGCCGGCATCGAGGGCCGCTGGCTGCGCGAGCTGCCGGCGGCCGCGTCGCGGGTCGAAGGCGCGCTCCTGATGCCCGGGCTGCAACGCCTGGCGCGGCACTTGGCGGAGGACCTCGGCGTGATGGCGCGGCCGCTGCTCGAAGTGCCCGACACCGGCGACGACCTGCGCGAACGGGTCAAGCACTGGAGCGGCTGGCTCGGCACGCTCGGCGCGCCCGCGGCGGAGCAGCCGGGCGGCGAGACGCTGCGCAACGGCCAACTGCGCGCGCTGACCAGCGGCAAGCGCGCGGACAAGCACAAGCATGACGGCGCGCCCGGCGAGGACGACGACAGCCTGCACCTGCTGGTGATGGATCTGCACAAGCAGCTCAACCACCTCGCCGGCACCTTGTCCGGCGAGGTGGTCGACGGTGCCCACGTGTGGCAACTGCTGCCGGCGGACCGCGCGCGGGTGGCGGCGTTCATGCGCGGCCTGAACCGCACCGCGCCGCTGAAGTTCGACCATCCCGGGCTCGACACGGCCGCCACGCGCGACGGCGCGCGGCTGCTGCTGCAGAACGACATCGGCACCAACGACGCCCACGTGCTGGTGCTGCAGGTCGAGGGCACCACGATCACGCTGCACTACTCTGACCTGCACCGCGCCCGCTTCGCCTTCTTCCAGGCACTGCTGGCCCCGTTCGGCGCGCAGTGGACCGAGACGCAGTCGAAGGTCGATGCCGCGCTCAACGAAGGGCGGGCCTACACCTTCGGCACCGCGCGCTTCGAATGCGCGGGCACGGCGGCGCTCGACGATGCGCTCGAAGGCATCGGCTCGCGCATCGTGTTCCTGATCGACTGGAACCGCGCGCGCAAGCGCCTGCTGCCCTTCGTCGGCAAGGCCGAGGCGATCGACATCCTGCGCGAGGTGGCGCGCTGCGACGCCGGCCACATGGCGTGGCTCAAGGCCGGCGGCGAACAGATCGTGTTCGCCGCCATGCAGGCCGCGGGCGAAGATGCGTTCCGCATCGGCGACCGCCTCGACGCCGTGCTCGGCCCGCCCGACGCCCGCGCCTTCCTGGTCGAGGTGCTGTGCCAGGCCAGCCGGGCGCTGCTGGCCGGCCAGCCGCTGGCGCTGGTCGCCGACGAAACCCGCATGCTGCTGGCCCGGCGCATGCGCCAGCACGGCAGCGAGTTCGACCTCATCGAAGAACACGCGGCCTATTGCCAGGCGCTGGCGCAGGCCGTCAGCGACGGGCTGGCGCACGACGTGGTCGCGCCGTCCGGCAAGGCGGAGCGCGATGCCGCCGGCGAGGCCGGTAAGGCCGCCCATGACCTGGCGGCGCGCGCCAAGGTGTGGGAGCGCCAGGCCGACCACCTCGTGATGCGCGCGCGGGACCACGCCCGGCGCCAGCGCCGCTGGCAGCCCGCGGCGCGCCTGCTGGAACTGTCCGACGACATCGCCGATGCGCTCGAGGAAGCCGCGTTCCTGATGAGCCTGATCGCCGAGGACCACCACCAGGGCTGGAACGCCGACATCCGCCACCTGCTCGGCAAGCTGGCGCAGACCGTGCTCTCGGCGACGCAGGAACACGTCAAGGCGCTGGCCATCGCACGGCAACTGGGCGCCGGCAGCGATGCCGCCGACGGCGACGCCTTCCTCGCCGCGTCATGGAATGTGCTGCGCGCCGAACGCGAGTGCGACGAGCTGCTGCGTGCCGCCCGCCGCGCGATCCTGGCCGCGATCCGCGACGCCGGCGCGCTGATGCTGGCCAACGACCTGGCCATCGCGCTGGAACTGGCGTCCGACCGCCTGCTGGTGGCCGGCTATGCGCTGCGCGACGTGGCCTTCGGCTAGGCCGGAGCCCAGGGATGAGCCCGGACATGAACGCAGACATGAACGCACCCGACCCCGCCGCGGCTCCGGACTGGCCCGACGCCCTCTACCTGATCGGCTGCGCCGCGCCGGTCGGCACCGCCCGCCTTGCGCATCCGGCGCACGAACCCTCCGCGCGGACGATGGGCTTCAAGGCCTTCAACCTGCTGCGCATGGCCGCGCTGGGACTGCCGGTGCCGCCCGCGTTCGCGCTCGGCACGGTCTATTGCGCAAGCGCCGCCACCAGCCCGGCGGCCACCGCGCCCGCGCTCTGGCGGCCCGGGCTGCAGGCCCTGGAACGCGCCACCGGCCTGCGCTTCGGCGACGCCAGGCTGCCCCTGCTGCTGTCGGTGCGCTCGGGCGCGCCGGTGTCGATGCCGGGCATGATGGAGACGCTGCTCAACATCGGCCTGTGCGACGCCACGCTGCCCGGCTTCGTGCGCCAGACCGGCAACCCGCGCCTGGCGTGGGACACCTACCGCCGGCTCGTGGCGAGCTACGGCGAAGTGGTGGCCGGCGTGCCGGCGGCGGTGTTCGATGCCGAGAGCGCGGCGCTGGCCGGCACGCGCGACGAGCGCGACCTCGACTTCGCCGAACTGCGCATGCTCACGCACCGCTACCTGGAAGCCTACGCGCGCGCCGCGGGCACGCCGTTTCCGCAAGACCCGCAGGCCCAGCTGAGCGGCGCGATCGGCGCCGTGTTCGCCAGCTGGCGCTCGCCCAAGGCATGCGAATACCGCCGCCAGCGCGACATCCCCGACACCATCGGCACCGCGGTGACGGTGCAGACGATGGTGTACGGCAATGCCGGCGGGCGCTCGGGCTCGGGCGTCGGCTTCACGCGCGACCCGGTCAGCGGCGAGCCGGCGCTGTGGATCGACTTCCTGTTCAACGCCCAGGGCGAGGACGTGGTCTCGGGGCGGCGCAACGCCTACGGCCACGACGAGCTGGCCGCCGTGATGCCGGCGGTGTGGCAGGACCTGGCCGACGTTGCCGCCACGCTTGAGCGCGCGTTCGGCGACATGCAGGACTTCGAGTTCACGGTGCAGGACGGGCACCTGTACCTGCTGCAGACCCGCAACGGCAAATGCTCCGCGCAGGCCCTGGCGCGCATCGCGCTCGACCTGTGCGACGCCGGCATCATCCCGGCCGCGGCGGCGCGCGAACGCACCGCCGCGCTGAAGCCGGAGGAACTGGTGGCCACGCACACCGTGTCGCCGGACGGCACGCCGCCGACGCCGCTGGCGCAGGCGGCCAGCGCGGCCAACGGCATCGCCGTCGGCGCGATCGCCTTCGACGAAGCGGCGGCGCGCGCGCGCCAGGCGGCCGGCACGCCGGTGGTGCTGGTGCGGCGCGACGCCGAGACCAGCGACATCGCCGCGCTCGAACTGGCGGCGGGCCTGCTGACCCAGCACGGCGCGCGGACCTCGCACGCCGCCGTGGTCGCGCGCCAGCTCGGCAAGGTGTGCCTGGTCGGCTGCGCCGCGCTGCAGCTCGACGAGACCGCGCGCACGCTGCGCGTCGGCGAGACCACCCTGCATGAAGGCGACCTGCTGACCCTGGACGGCAACCTCGGCCTCGTCTATGCCGGCGCGGTGCGCACCGTGACCGAGCCGCTGGCCGACCTGCAGGCCCGCCTCCGGCGGCTGCGCGGCGCCGATGGCGAGGCCACGGCAGGCATGCGGCCGGCCGCCGGGTAGAAGCGCGCCGCGCCGGGGCCGCTCAGACCACGTTGATGACGACGTCGATATTGCCGCGCGTGAGCCTGGAATACGGGCAGGTCTGGTGCGCGGTGTCGGCCAGCGCCTGCGCGACCTCGCGCTCCAGCCCCGGCAGGCTGACGTTCAGGCGCGCCTGCAGGAAATAGGCCTCGCCCGACTTGACGAGGTCGACCTCGGCGTCCACCGCGAGGTCCGCCGGCAGCGCGACCTTCATCTTGCCCGCGGCCAGTCCCAGCGCGCCGATGAAGCAGGCCGACCAGCCCGCCGCGAACAGCTGTTCCGGGTTGGTGCCGCCGCCCGCGGTGCCGGGGGACGACAACTGGATGTCGAGGCGGCCGTCGCTGCTGCGCGACTTGCCGTCGCGGCCGCCGGTGGTGTGGGTCTTGCCGGTGTAGAGCACTTTCTGCGTCTGGGTCATGATGAACTCCTGGTGGTGAAATCGGGGCGGGCACGGCCGTGCCGCCCCGGGGTCAACTCGCCGGCGGCGCGAGCGCCGCCGGCCATGACCGCATGAGACACGGCCGGCATGTCCGCTGTGTATCGGCATCGGCCGCAAGCGTAAGGCAGTGTCAGCGGCGCGCGCGCGGATACACTGCGATACAAAAAGGGCGGCCGGCATGGCCCCCGGCGCGGCCGTCTTCCGGTATTTTCGGTGCCGTTGCCACGCCGTCTTCCGATCCACGCCGAAGGTGCTCCCGATGGAACCTCATATCGATCACATCCTGATCGTCGACGACGACAGGGAAATCCGCGAACTGGTCTCGGCCTACCTGACCAGGAACGGCCTGCGCGTGACCGTCGCGCCGGACGGGCGGCATATGCGCGCCTTCCTCGAAGCCAGTGCCGTCGACCTGATCGTGCTGGACCTGATGCTGCCCGGCGACGACGGCCTGGTCCTGTGCCGCGAGCTGCGCGCCGGCCGCCACAAGGCCACGCCGGTGCTGATGCTGACCGCGCGCAGCGACGAGACCGACCGCATCGTCGGCCTGGAGATGGGCGCCGACGACTACCTGGCCAAGCCATTCGCCGCGCGCGAGCTGCTCGCGCGCATCAAGGCGGTGCTGCGCCGCACGCGCATGCTGCCGCCCAACCTGCAGGTGACGGAAGCCGGCCGGCTGCTGCGCTTCGGCGCGTGGCAGCTCGACACCACCGGCCGCCACCTGATCGACCGCGACGGCACCGCGGTCGCGCTCAGCGGCGCCGAGTACCGCCTGCTGCGCGTGTTCGTCGACCACCCGCAGCGCGTGCTCAACCGCGACCAGCTGCTCAATCTCACGCAGGGGCGCGAGGCCGAACTGTTCGAGCGCTCCATCGACCTGCTGGTCAGCCGGCTGCGCCAGCGCCTGGCCGACGACGCGCGCGAGCCGGCCTACATCAAGACCGTGCGCAGCGAAGGCTACGTGTTCGCCATGCCGGTCGAGATCGCCGAGCCCCGCCAATGAGCGCCGCCGCCGCGCGCCTGCTGCCGCTGCCGCGCACGCTCGGCTCGCGGCTGTTCCTGATCCTGCTCGCCGGGCTGACCATCGCGTACGGGCTGGCCTTCGGCGTGGTCTTCGCCGAGCGTTACCTCACCGCCCGGGCGGTCATGCTGGGCACGCTGGAAAGCGACGTGGCGACCTCCATCGCCATCCTCGACCGCCTTCCCGCCGACGAGCGCGCGCAATGGGTGCCGCGCCTGGACCGCGGCACCTACCGCTTCGTGCTCGGCCCCGGCCTGCCCGGCGTGCCCGACCTCAGCGCGCGCGGCGCCGACATCGCCGCGCGCATCCAGGAAGCGGGCGGCCGGCGCCATCCCGTCAAGATCGAATCCATCCCCGGCGACGGCAAGCGCCTGCAGGCCCACCTGACGCTGAGCGACGGCAGCCCGCTGACCATCGACGTGCATCCCGCGCCGCTGCCGCTGGCGCAGTGGCTGCCCTACGTGCTGGCGATCCAGCTCGTCCTGCTGCTGCTGTGCTGCTGGTTCGCCGTGCGGCTGGCCATCCGCCCGCTGGCCGACCTGGCGCGCGCCGCCGACGCGCTGGACCCGGACAGGCCGGCGCCGCGCCTGAGCGAGGCGGGGCCGGCCGAGGTGGCCCACGCGGCGATGGCGTTCAACGCCATGCGCGACCGCATCGCGCACTACGTGGAGGAGCGGGTGCGGATCCTCGCGGCGATTTCCCACGACCTGCAGACGCCGATCACGCGCATGACGCTGCGCGCCGAGATGGCCGAGGATTCCGCCGGCAAGGACAAGCTCGTGCAGGACCTCGCCGAGATCCAGCGCCTGGTGCGGGAAGGCCTGGCCTATGCGCGCAGCACCCACGGCGACGCGGAGGCCGCCGCGCGCATCGACATCGCCTCGTTCATCGAGAGCCTCGCCTACGACTACCAGGACACCGGCAAGGCCGTGACGACGGCCGGCCGCATCGACGGCGCCATCGTCACGCGCCCCCACGCGCTGCGCCGCATCCTGACCAACCTGATCGACAACGCGCTGAAGTTCGGAGGCGCCGCCGAGCTGTCGGTGCGCAGGGACGCCGGCAGCGCGGTGGTCATCGCGGTGCTGGACCGCGGCCCGGGCATTCCGGAGGACCAGCTGGAAGCGGTGATGCAGCCGTTCTTCCGGCTCGAGCAGTCGCGCAGCCGCGAGACCGGCGGCACCGGGCTGGGGCTGGCCATCGCGCAGCAGCTCGCGCTGGCCATCGGCGGCATGCTCGCGCTGCGCAACCGCGACGGCGGCGGGCTGTGCGCGGAAGTCACCCTGCGCTGAACCGCCGCTCCTCAGTACTTGTCGACGTCGAGCACCGCCTGCGCGAAGGCCCGCGGAGCCTCCTGCGGCAGGTTGTGGCCGACGCCCCTGATGATGCGGTGCGTGCGCCTGCCCGAGAACATGCCGGCGTAGGCGGTGCCGTCGGTGGCCGGGGCGACGCCGTCGGAATCGCCGTCCAGCGTGATGGTCGGCACGGCGATGACGGGGCCGGCGGCGAGCCGCTGTTCCAGCGCGTCGTGCTTCGGATCGCCGGCGGCCAGGCTCAGCCGCCAGCGGTAGTTGTGGATCACGATGCTGATGTAGTCCGGGTTGTCGAAGGACGCCGCGGTGCGCTCGAAGGTGGCGTCGTCGAACTGCCACTGCGGCGAGTTGACCTTCCAGATCAGATTGGCGAATGCCTTGCGGTTCGCCTCGTAGCCGGCCCGGCCGCGCTCGGTGGCGAAGTAGAACTGATACCACCAGCCCCACTCCGCCTTGGGCGGCAGCGGCAGCTTGTTGCGCTCGAGGTTGTTGATCAGGTAGCCGTTCACCGACACCATCGCCTTGCAGCGCTCGGGCCAGAGCGCGGCGATGATGTTGGCGGTGCGGGCGCCCCAGTCGTAGCCGGCGAGGATGGCGGTCCTGATCCCGAGCGCGTCCATCAGCGCGACGATGTCGAGCGCCACCACCGCCTGCTGCGCGTTGCGGAAGGTCTGCGCGGACAGGAAGCGCGTGGTGCCGTGGCCGCGCAGGTGCGGCACGATCACCCGGTAGCCCGCCGCCGCCAGCATGGGCGCGACGTCGACGAAGCTGTGGATGTCGTAGGGCCAGCCGTGCAGCAGGATCACCACCGGCCCGCCGGCGGGCCCGGCCTCGGCATAGCCGACGTTGAGCTCGCCGGCATCGACCTGCCTGAGCGGGCCGAACGAGGCCAGCGCGCCCGGCGGCGGGCTGGCCTGCGCGTGCGCGAAACGGATCGCGCCGAACGGGGCGGCGGCGAGGGTCATGGCCGCGGCGCCGAACAGGCGGCGGCGCGGCTGGTTGATGTAGTCGGGCATGGTGCTCTCTCCGGGTGATGGCGGGTCATGCACAGCATGCGGGCCGCGTGTATCCCCCGTGTATCGCCGCGCGCCGGACTTGCATGCCCATGTAGCATAGGCGCGGGCGGATACATGGCGATACAAGGCCGGCGCGGCGGAAGCCGCGGGGGCCGGAGAGAGAGAGAACGCCGGGCGGCATGCGGGCGCCGCCCGGCGCACGCGCCGGCTCAGCGCCGCGCGCGCGAGGCCGGCCCGTGCACCTTGCTCACGCCGCCCTCGCCGCCGCCATGCACGGGCAGCAGCGGCGAGGTGGACGAACTGGACAAGGTGGACGAGGTGGACAAGGTCGACGAGGCGGGCGGCTGCACCACGCGCAGCGTGCGCGTGGCCGGGTCGATGTCCACCCAGGCGCCGTGCGCGATCTGCGCCGTGATGTCGACATCGAAGCCCGCCAGCAGCGTCACGTCGCCGAGCGCCGCGCCCTGGGCCAGGATGGTGTTGACCGAGTTGAGGACGATGGCCAGCGGCGCCATGTGGCGCGACTGCATCTCGTGCAGCATCCAGGCCGTCGCCACGCCGCCCTTGGCGGTGTCGAGGATCAGGATGCGGTCGAGGTACGACTGCCCGGCCAGCTTGTGCCCGGGCCGCGAGAACACCCCTTGCAGGCGGTCGAGGTCGTAGCGCGCGGAAAAGCCGTCGGCGGCGACCAGCGCCTGGCCCGCTACCGGGCGGCCCATCGCGTGGCGGGCGGTGAAGATCGTGTCGCTCATGCGAGTTCTCCGGTTTCTGCCGCGTCGACGCATTGCTCCATCGACGCCAGCATGGGTACGTAGCCGTAGCCGCCCAGGATGTTGACCATCTTGGCGCTGTTGGTGGCCAGCCGCGTCCAGCCCTTGGCCTCGCGGATCTCGCGCGCGTAGGACTGGTAGAAGCACATGCCGGACATCACCGTGCCGCCGGCGCGCTCGATGGCGGCCGTGTAGCCGAAGCGGTCGCAGTCCGGCTTGACCTGCGGGCTCGTGATCGCCAGCAGCGGGCGCTTGAACTGCCGCCCCTCGCACAGCCCCGCCAGCTGGCGCAGCTCAAACAGGCTCAGTTGCGGCGCCGAGAACACCACCACGTCGATCTCCTTTTCCACCGCGTAGCTCTGCTGCAGGCCGCGCACCTCGGCCTGGCCGATGCGGTGCGCCACCGGCAGCGCATCGCCGCCCACGTCGGACAGGCGCGCCGCCTCGGGCGTGATGCCGACCAGGTGGAACAGCGCGACCGAGCCGAAGCTGGCCATCGCCGCGCCGAAATGCTTGAGCTGGTCGGAGGTCGGCGCGGCTTCGAGGCCCTCGATGACCGGCACCTGCCAGTAGTTGCCCGCCAGCCGCCCGATCACGCCGCCCAGCGCGCCCCAGTCGTTGAGGCTCCGCGGCGTCCAGTCCACGCGCAGCCGCAGCGTGGCCCGGCGCTGCGCGTCGAGGTGAAAGCCGTAGCGCGGCGTGCGCCCGGTCAGGCCCGCCGCCAGCGCCGACGGCCCGCCCTCGAAGTTCGAGCGCGCGCCGCTGACCGAATTCGAATAGATGACCACGCCGGTGTCGCCGAACGCCACGTGCTCGCCGCGCGTGGCGGCCAGCACGGTCTGGTAGTTGATGCAGGTGTCGGTCATGCTCACGCCCAGGCGCGTGAAGGCGTCGATGGCGCGGCGCTCCAGCTCCAGCATCCACTCGGCCTGGCCGAGCAGCGAAGCCTTCTCGAAATCGGTGCCGCGCGGGTCGGTGATGGTGGGGATGCGCACGCGCCCGTCGCCGGCGTCGGCCAGCCGCTCCAGCCACATCACGCCGGCCTGCCCCAGGCTCTCGGTATCGGCCATGATGTGGGCCTGCGACACCGGCACGAAATCCTGCGCGCCAAAAAAGTCGCCTACCTTGATCTGGTGTTCGATGACAGTGCGCGCCACGGTGCCGGCCTCGCCGGCCAGCATGGCTGCCTCTTCGTCGTTGAGTCTCATGTCGTTCTCTGTCGTTCTCTCTGGTGGGGGTTCCGGATGACGGGTGGCCGGCGCCGGGATCAGCCCGGCGGCCGCGCGCGCGTCTGCACGCCGGCCAGCGGGCCTTGCGCGGTGACGACGAACTCGTACCTGTCGGGGCGCACGTGGAAGGCCGAGATCTCGCACAGCGCGTCCTGCTCGTCGAACGAGCGGCGCAGCAGCACCAGCGCGAAGCCGCCGCGCCCCAGCGCCAGCGACGCCGCCACCGGCGCGCTGGCCTGCTCGGCGCTGATGGTGGTTTCCACGCGCGCGACGCGGTGGCCGAGGCCCTGCTCGACGATGCCGTAGATGGTGCGCTCGGCCGCGACTTGCTCGCCCAGCGCCAGCGCCGCGTCGGGCAGCCACGACGCCACCACCGCCAGCGGCTCGCCGTCGACCAGGTAGCGCCGCTCCAGGTAGGTCGACAGGCCGGGCGCGCGCGGCGCGCGCGCGCCGAACGCGGTCAGCGTGGTTTCGGGGATCACGCCCTGGCACAGCAGTTCGTCGTAGAAGCCGCGCGGCGTGTCGAGCTGATGCCGCACGCGCCCGCGCGAGACGAAGGTGCCCTTGCCCTGGCGGGTCTCGATCAGCCCTTCGTCGACCAGCTTGCGCAGCGCCTGGCGCGCGGTCACGCGGCTGATGCCGAAACGGCGCTGCAGCGCCGCCTCCGAGGGCAGCAGCGTGCCGCGCCCGGCGTCGATGCCGTCCCGCAGGATGCGGCAGACCTGCTCGTACAGCGGCGTGGCGGCGTGGCGGTCCAGCACCGCGTCGGCGCGGATCTCGAGCGTCTCAGTCAACCGTCGCTCCCGAGCTCTTCACCGCGCGCGCCCACTTGGGGACTTCGGTCTCCACCAGCGCGCGCAGCTCCGCGGCGCTGCTGCCGACCGGCTCGATGCCCAGCTTGCCCAGCTGCTCGCGCATCTCGGCGCTGCGCATGATCCGGGCGGTTTCCGCCTGCAGCTTCTGCTGCACGGCGGCCGGCAGGCCCGCCGGCGCGAACAGCGCCCACCAGGCCTCGGCCTCGTAGCCGGGCACGCCGGCCTCCGCCATCGTCGGCACGTCGGGCAGCACCGGGCTGCGGCGCGTGCCGGAGACCGCCAGCGCGCGCAGCTTGCCGGCGCGGATGTTGGCCAGCGGCGACTGCACCGGGTCGAACATGGCGGGAATCTGCCCGCTCAGCAGGTCCGAGATGGCCGGCGCGCTGCCCTTGTAGGGCACGTGCAGCAGCTCGGCGTGCACCGCGTCGGCGAACAGCGCGCCCGCGAGGTGCCCCGGCGAGCCGCTGCCGGCCGAGCCGTAGGCGATCGACTTCGGCTTGCTGCGCGCCAGCGCGATGAACTCGGCCAGCGTGTGGGCGGGCACCGAGGGGTTGACCGCCAGCACCACCGGCGCCGACGCCAGCAGCGAGATCGGCGTGAAGTCGGTCGACGGCTGGTACGGCAGCTTGCGGTACAGGCTCTGGTTGATGGCGTTGGTGCCCACCGTGCCGAGCAGCAGCGTGTAGCCGTCGGCCGGCGACTTGGCGACGAGGTCGGCGCCGATGATGCCGCCGGCGCCGCCGCGGTTGTCCACCACCACCTGCTGCCCGAGCTGGTGCGACAGCGCCTGCGCCAGCGGGCGCGCCACGATGTCGGTGGGCCCGCCGGGCGGGAACGGCACCACCAGGCGGATGGCCTGCTTCGGGTAGGCCTCGGCGGCGGATGCGGCGAGTGTGGCGAACGGCAGGACGGAGAACAGGCTGAAGGCGGCGGCGCAGGCCGCCGCGAAAACGCGGGTGGACACGGTGATTCCTCAAGCGGGCGCCGGACAGGTCCGGGCGAAGACTTGTATTGAAACGTATTAATACGAGTTTTCTAACGAAGGCTTTCGCACATGCATATGCGAACCCTGCGGCCACAACGCGTACCGCTGCCGCGCGCCGCTGCCGCCGGACGCCGCGCCAGCCGGCAAATACGCATATGAACGAAGCTTCGTTTGCCGGCCGCGAGCGCCGGGCTAGCATCATGGCCTGTTGCCGCGCGGCGTCCGGCCTGGCCGGACGCGCCGCGGCGCCCACCGGAAACCAACTTGACTCCAGCCATCCCGACCGTGCCCGGCACCTCCGGCAGCACCTCCCGACGCACCTCCCACCCCACCTCCCGCCGCACCTTCCTGCTCGGCACCGCCCGCGCCGGCGCCGGCCTGGCCGCCCTGGGCGCGCTGTCGGCATGCGCCACCACCGCCGCCACCGCCGAGCCGGTCGCCGAGACCACCTCGGGCCGCCTGCGCGGCACGCGCGCGCAAGGCGCGTTCGCGTTCCGCGGCGTGCCCTATGCCGCCACCACCGCCGGCGACAACCGCTTCCGCCCGCCGCTCGAGCGCCAGCCGTGGGCGGGCGTGCGCGACGCCCTGCAAGGCGGCGCCTCGGCGCCGCAGCCGCAGGTCGGCAGCCCGGCCGAGTTCGCCTGGTACTGGTCGGCCATCCCCGCGAGCGAGGACTGCCTGTCGCTGTCGGTATTCACGCCGGCGCTGCGCGACCACCGGCGCCGCCCCGTGCTGGTGTGGCTGCACGGCGGCGCGTTCGCCATCGGCGCCGGCACCTCGGCGGGCTTCGACGGCAGCCACCTGGCGGTGTCGCAGGACGTGGTGGTGGTGTCCGTCAACCATCGCCTCAACGTGCTGGGCGGGCTGTTCACCGGCGAGCATCCCGAACAGTTGTCCGCCGAGTCGGGCAACCTCGGCACGCTCGACCAGCTCGCCGCGCTGAAATGGATCAAGTCCAATGCCGAGTCGTTCGGCGGCGACCCGGCCAACATCACGGTGTTCGGCCAGTCGGGCGGCGCGGCCAAGGTCACGGCGCTGCTGGGCCTGCCAGCGGCGCGCGGCTACATCCAGCGCGCCATCGTGCAGAGCGGCTCGGGCGCGTGGAAGCTGGCCGGGCCCGAGGCGGCGGCGCGCGCCGCGCATGCGTTCCTGCGCGAGTTCGGCCTGAACGCCGCCAGCGCGGGCCGCCTGCGCGAGGTGCCGGTGGCGCAGCTGGTGGCCGCGTTCGCCAAGGTGTCGGGCGCCGCCGGCGGCGTCAGCGAGTTCCGCCCGACGCTGGACGGCCGGGTCTTCGCCGACGATCCGTTCGACCCGGTGGCCTCGCCGCTGGCGGCGGACGTGCCGGTGCTGATCGGCAACGCCGCCGACGAAGCCACCTTCTTCCTCGCCGCCGACCCGCGCAACTTCTCGCTGGGCGCCGCCCAGGCGCGCCAGCGCATCCAGCGCTTCCTGCGGCTCGACGGCGCCGCCACCGACCGGCTGATCGAGGCCTACCGCGAGCGCGACGGCAAGGCCACGCCGAGCGAGCTGCTGATCCGCATCGCCGGCGACTACAACTACCGGCTGCCGACGCTGGCCGTGGCCGAGCGCAAGGCCGCGCAGCAAGGCGCGCCGGTCTATGCCTACGAGTTCGACTGGAAATCGCCCGCGCGCGGCGGCGCGCTGGGCTCGCCGCACACGGCGGAGGTGCCGTTCATCTTCGGCACGCTCGACGCGGCGCGGCCGCTGGTGCAGGACAGCCCCGACCAGCTCCAGGTGCGCGACCGCATGGGCGCGATCTGGGCGCAGTTCGCGCGCACCGGCCGGCCAGGCGACACGGTGTCGGGCTGGACGCCCTACGACGGCACGGCGCGCACCACCGCGCTGCTGGGCAAGTCATGGGAGGCGCGGCGCGATCCCGCCGCGCACGCGCGCGCGGCGTTCGCGGGCATCCCGCTGTACGAGTACAGCTTCCCGGTGTCGTTCACCCGCGACTGACGCGGCTGACGCCGGCCGCTGCCGGCCGCGCGCCCGGCGCCATGCCGGCGCGCGGCGGCTTCGCGCTCAGCGGTGCGCCTGCCACGGCGTCAGCGCGCGCGACAGCCGCCGCATGGCGAGGTCGAACAGGTAGGCGATCAGGCCGATCAGCACGATGCCCATGACCACCACGTCGGTGCGCAGGAAGTTCGACGCATTGAGCACCAGCTGGCCGAGCCCGGCCGTGGCCGCCACCATCTCCGCCGCGACCAGCGTGGTCCAGCCGAAGCCGATGGCGATGCGCAGCCCGGTCAGGATGTCCGGCAGCGCCGACGGCAGGATGACGTGGCGCACGAGTTGCGCGCGCGTGGCGCCCATCGACAAGGCCGCATGCAGCTGCTCGGCCTGCACGCCGGCCACCCCGGCGCGCGTGGCCAGCGCGATCGGCGCGAAGCAGGCCAGATAGATCAGCAGCAGCTTGGCGGTCTCGTCGATACCGAACCAGATCACGATCAGCGGCAGGTAGGCCAGCGGCGGCAGCGGGCGGTAGAACTCCAGCACCGGGTCGAGGATGCCGCGCGCCACGCGGCTGGTTCCCATCAGCAGCCCCACCGGCACCGCGCTCAGCGCCGCCAGCGCGAACGCGCCGAACACGCGCCACAGGCTCCAGCCGATGTGCTGCCACAGCGGCAGGCCGCCCTGCACGTTGCCGTCCCACGCCTGCACCGCGGCGCGCCAGACCGCCGCCGGCGGCGGCAGGAACAGCGGCGCGATCCAGCCCGCGGCGGTCACGCCCCACCAGCCGGCCAGCAGCGCCACGACCGTCGCCACGGTGATGGCCGCGGTCCCGCCGCTGCCCAGCCGCGGAAACGGCCGCGCCGCGGGCAGCGGCCCGGCCGGCACCTCGCCGGGCGCCGCCGCGATGGCGGGACGGATGACATCGTCGGCCTCGCTCATGCGCCTTGTCCGTGAACGAGTTGCAGCAGGCGCTCGCGCCAGTCGATGAACTCGGGCGACGACTTCACCGCCCTGGCGTCGCCGCCGCCGATATAGCGCCGCAGGAACGGCACCTGGAAATCGTGGGTGATGCGGCCCGGCCCCGCCGACATGACGATCACGCGGGTGCCCAGGAACAGCGCTTCCTCCACGCTGTGCGTGATGAAGAAGACGGTCTTGCCGGTGGCCGCCCAGACCCGCGCCAGCACTTCCTGGACCGACTCGCGCGAGAGCGCGTCGAGCGCGCCCATCGGCTCGTCCATCAGGAGCACGCGCGGATCGTTGGCCAGCGCGCGCGCAATGCCCACGCGCTGCTGCATGCCGCCGGACAACTGGTAGATGGGCGTGGCGCCGTGGCGCTCCAGGCCGACCAGCGCGAGCTTCTCCCGCGCCACCGCGAGGCGCGCGGCGCGCGGCACGCCGCGAAAGCGCAGGCCCAGCGCGACGTTGTCCTGCACGTTGAGCCACGGCATCAGCGCATGCTTCTGGAACACCACGCCCAGCCCGGGGCCGGGACCGGACACCGCCTCGCCGTCGAGCAGCACCTTGCCGGCGGACGGCCGGATGAATCCCGCGAGGCAGTTCAGCAAGGTGGTCTTGCCGCAGCCCGACGGCCCCAGCGCGACCACGAACTCGGCCGGCGCGATGGACAGGTCCACGCCGGCAAGCGCGAGCGGCGCCTGCGCGCCGGACGGCGCGAAGCGCACCGACAGGCGGCGCGCCTCGATCCGGCCGCCGGCCTTCGGGCTGCCGGCATGGCCGGGCGCGTGGCCGGGCACGTGACTTACTGCGCTGCCTTGCGTACCCATGTCGCGTTCACGCCGGACGCATAGTCGGGCAGCACGTTCTGGATGGTGCCCTGCTCTTTCAGGAAGGCCGCGGTGGCCGCCAGCGACCTGGCCGCGCCGCCGCCGAGCCAGGCCGCCGAAGCCTGCTGCTGCAAGGTCGGGAATTCGTACAGCGCGAGGCTGGCCGGCACGTCGGCCGGCTCGGCGCCGGACCATTTCGCCACCGCCTTGACCTGGGCCGAATCGGCGCTCCAGGCGGACTTGTTGTTGCGGTACGCCGCGTCGGTGTCGGCCAGGATCTTGACGAACTCCGTCAGGAAGGCATCGTTGTCGCGCGCGAACGCCTTGCTCACCACGATGCCGTCGAACGTGGCCTTGTCGGTCTGTGCGGCGATCTTGCCCGAGGTGGTCAGCACCTGCCCGCTCTTCTTGGCCTTGGCGAGAACCGGGTCCCAGATGAAGGTGGCGTCGATGTCGCCGCGCTCCCACGCGGCGGCGATTTCCGGCGGACGCATGTTGACGATCCTGACGCCGCGCGGATCGACCTTGGCGGCCTCCAGCGCCAGCAGCGTGTGGAAGTGCGAGGTGGACACGAACGGCACCGCCAGGCGCTTGCCCTTGAGGTCCGCCAGCGACCTGACGTTGCTGCCGTTGCGCACCACCAGCGCCTCGGCATCGTTGATGTTGTCGAGAATCCAGAACAACTCGATGTCGAGGCCCTGCGACAGCCCCGAGGCGATCGGCGCCGAGCCGGCCTCGCCGATCTGCACCGAGCCCGAGGCCAGCGCGCGGATCACGTCGGCGCCGCTGGCCAGCTTGCGGAAGCTGACCTTGTAGCCGGTTTTCTTCTCGACCGCCTGCGCATCCTGCGCATAGCGCCAGGGTACGACCATGTCCTGGTAGGCGATCACCACCTCCCGGGATTGCGCCGCGGCGCCACCCGCCAGCAGCAGCGTCGCGCAGACCATCATCGTGTTCAGAAAGCGCTTCATGTGTGTGTCGTCCCGGATCGAAAGGGACCAGTATAAGAAGCGGCATTTTTCGCCCGAACGAAGATTTCCTCCCATGCTTATCCACATTCGGCCCACGCCGCATATGCGGCCAACGCCCAAGCTATCTCGCAAATATTCTTACGCGCGGACGGCGGCGGCGCTCAAATGATGCCCTGCACATTCACCGCCTCAGGCATCCAACGGCATGGCTCTCGACATCTTCTGGTTCCTCCCCACTTCCGGCGACACGCGCTACCTGGGCAAGTCCGACTTCGGCCGCGCGCCGACCATCCCCTACCTGCGCCAGATCGCCGTCACCGCGGAGAACCTCGGTTACGACGGCCTGCTGATCCCGACCGGCGCCTCGTGCCTGGACCCGTGGGTGGTCGCCTCCAGCCTGGTGCCGGTCACGCAGCGCATCAAGCTGCTGGTGGCGCTGCGCACGTCGCTCGGCGGCCCGGGCCCGTCGGCGCGGCAGGCCGCCACGCTGGACCAGGCGCTGAACGGCCGGCTGCTGCTCAACGTGGTGCCGGGCGGCGACGCCACCGAGCTGGAGGCCGATGGCGTGTTCCTCGCCCACGACGAGCGCTACCAGGCCGCCGACGAGTACCTGCAGATCTGGACCCGCCTGCTGCGCGGGGAGACCGTCGATTTCGACGGCAAGCACTACAGCATCCGCAAGGGGCAGGTGTTCCACGCGCCGGTGCAGAAGCCCTATCCGCCACTGTATTTCGGCGGCTCCTCCGACGCGGCGCACGACCTCGCCGCCAAACATGTGGATGCCTACCTGACCTGGGGCGAGCCGCCCGCGCAGGTGGCGCAGAAGATCGCCGACGTGCGTGCCCGCGCAGCCAAGCTGGGGCGCACGGTGCGCTTCGGCGTGCGCCTGCACGTGATCGTGCGCGAAACCGGCGAGGAAGCGTGGGCGGCCGCCGAGCGGCTGATCAGCAAGCTGACCGACGACGACATCGCGCGCGCGCAGCAGAACTACGCGCGCATGGATTCCGTGGGGCAGCAGCGCATGGCCGCGCTGCACGGCGGGCGGCGCGACCGGCTGGAGATCGCCCCCAGCCTGTGGGCCGGCGTGGGGCTGGTGCGCGGCGGCGCCGGCACGTCGCTGGTGGGCGACGCCGAGACCGTGGCCGCGCGGCTGGCCGAGTACGCGGCGCTGGGCGTGGACTCGTTCGTGCTGTCCGGCTATCCGCATCTGGAGGAAGCGATCCGCTTCGCCGAGCTGGTGTTCCCGCTGCTGGGCAAGGAAGCGGTGACGCTGCGCGACCAGGCGCAGACCGGCGGCGCGTTCGACATTCGCGCCCGCTGAGGGCGGGCGCGAGAGTGAACATGAAGGCGAACGTAAGGCGAACGTAAAGGCGAACCGGGCCGGCGGCAATCCGCGCGGGGATCGCGGTGCCGGCCGGCCCGAAGGCGACGGCGCTTACTTGGCCGTCGGCATGGCGAACTCGGCGCCGCGGGTGGTGTCGTCCGGCCAGCGCTGCATGACGCTCTTCTGCTTCGTGTAGAAGCGCACGCCCTCTTCGCCATAGGCGTGCATGTCGCCGAACAGCGAGCGCTTCCAGCCGCCGAAGCCGTGCCATGCCATCGGCACCGGAATGGGCACGTTGATGCCGACCATGCCGACTTCGATGCGGCGGGCGAATTCGCGCGCGATCTGGCCGTCGCGGGTGTAGCAGGCCACGCCGTTGCCGAACTCGTGCTCGTTGACCAGCCTGACCGCGTGGGCGAAGTCGTCGGCGCGCACGCACGCCAGCACCGGGCCGAAGATCTCTTCCTTGTAGATGCGCATCTCCGGGGTCACGTTGTCGAACAGCGTGCCGCCCGTGAAGAAGCCCTGCTCGTGGCCCGGCACCTTGTAGTTGCGGCCATCCACGAGCAGCTTCGCGCCCTCTTCCACGCCGAGCGCGATGTAGCCCTCGATGCGCTCCAGCGCCTGCCGCGTGACGACCGGCCCCATTTCGGCATCGGGCTCCATGCCGTTGCGGATGACCAGTTCGCGCGCGCGCGCTTCCAGCTTGGGCATGATCTTGTCGGCGACGTCGCCGACCAGCACCGCCACCGAGATGGCCATGCAGCGCTCGCCGGCCGAGCCGTAGGCCGCGCCGATCAGGCCGTCCACGGCCTGGTCAATGTCGGCGTCGGGCATCACCACCATGTGGTTCTTGGCGCCGCCCAGCGCCTGCACGCGCTTGCCCAGCCTGGCGCCGGTTTCATAGATGTAGTTGGCGATCGGGGTCGAGCCGACGAAGCTGACGGCCTTGACGTCCGCGTGCTGCAGCAACGCGTCGACCACGGTCTTGTCGCCCTGGACCACGTTGAACACGCCGTCGGGCAGACCCGCCTGCTTGAGCAGGCCGGCCATGAACAGCGACGCGGACGGATCGCGCTCGCTCGGCTTGAGGATGAACGCATTGCCGGCGGCAATGGCCACCGGGAACATCCAGCACGGCACCATGCAGGGGAAGTTGAACGGCGTGATGCCGGCGACCACGCCCAGCGGCTGGCGCAGCGTCCAGTTGTCCATGCCGGTGGAAACCTGGTCGGTGAAGTCGCCCTTGAGCAACTGCGGGATGCCGCAGGCGAACTCGATGATGTCGATGCCACGGCTGACCTCGCCGGCCGCGTCGCTCAGCACCTTGCCGTGCTCGGCGGTGATGATGGCGGCCAGTTCGTCCTTGTGCCGGTTCATCAGCTCGAGGAACTTCAGCATGACGCGCGCGCGGCGGATCGGCGGCGTGTCGGCCCATGCCGGAAACGCGGCCTTCGCGCTGGCCACGGCCGCGTCCACGTCCTCCACCGAACCCAGGCGGACCTGCCGCGCGACGGCGCCGGTGGCCGGATTGAACACGTCCTGGGTGCGCGTGCCGGTGCCGACGTACGGCTTGCCGGAAACGTGGTGGATGACTTCGGCGGAACTGGTGTAAGGCGCGGTCACGGGTATCTCCTGTCGATTGTGCGTCCATGCGGTCGACGCAGTATATGAATGGCGCGGGCAACCGGGTAGACGTCCTTTGCCAAACATATTGTTCAGGATTTTGACCTGCTACCATGCCATACATGCGAATGATCGGCATCGCGGAGATGTGGTGCGCGGTAGTGCGCGGTAGTGCGCGGCGGGAGGCGGCGACAAGAATGCGGCAAGGAAACGTGGAATATCTCTGGGAGCACCTGCACTGGCTCGTGGTGCTCGACCAGCAGGGCAGCTTCAGCAAGGCGGCCGCCCGGCTGGGGGTCAGCAAGGCGTCGATGAGCCAGCACATCGCCGACCTGGAGAAGGCGGCCGGCATCATGCTCGTGCAGCGCACGACGAGAAGCGCCACGCTCACGGCGGCGGGGCGCGAGCTGGTCGAGTCGACGCGCGGCGCGTTCGATCGGATTGCGACGAGCTTCGCCAATGTCCGCGATCTGGCCGGCGCCCCGCGCGGCCTGCTGCGCGTGACGGCGCCGGTGGCGTTTTCCCGCCAGCAGCTGGTCCCGACGTTGCCGGCCTTCCTGCGGCGCTACCCGGACATACAGATCGAGCTGGACATGTCCGACCGCATCCGCCCGCTGGCCCAGGAAGGCTTCGATCTGGCCGTGCGCCATACCGCCGCCCCGCCGGAGACGCACGTGGCGTGGGCCCTGGCGCCGACGCGGACGGTGCTCGCGGCCAGCCGCGCCTACCTGCGCGCGCGCGGCATGCCGGCCTCCCCGGCCGCGCTCGCCGGGCACGTCTGCCTGCACTACCCGCGCACGCATGGCACGCCCACGTGGACCTTCGTGTCGGCCGATGCCGGGCAGCCGGACCCTGTCACGGTGCCGGTCTCGGGCCAGCTGGCCGTCAACAACAGCGAGGCCTTGCGGGACGCCGCGATGTCGGGCCTCGGCATCGCCCTGCTGCCGGATTTCAGCGCCCAGTCCGCGCTGCAGAGCGGCCGGCTGGTCGAGGTCCTGCCCAGCTGGCGCTCCACCGGCGTCTTCGGCGAATGGCTGTACGCGATCCGGCCCTACTCGGCCCATGCGTCCAGGGTCTCGCAGGTATTCGTCGAGTACCTGCGCGAGGCCTACGCGCAGGGCTTCGCGCCGCGCCAGCCAAAACGCCTCCACCAGACTTGAGCGGCCCGGTGAAGGCGTGGGACCGGCCTGGCCGACACAGTGTCGGGCCGGACGGGATCAATAGATCGCGGGTTCTCCGGGCGAGCGTCCGAACGACGTTTCGAGGTAGTCGAAGTCGCAGCCCTTGTCGGCCTGCAGGATGTGCTGGGCGAACATCCAGCCGTATCCGCGCTCGAAATTCCGCTCCGGCGGCGTCCATTCCTCGCGCCGGCGCTCGAGTTCCCCGGGGCTGACCAGCAGCTCCAGCTTGCGCGCCATCACGTCGATCTCGACGAGGTCGCCGGTGCGGACCAGCGCAAGCGCGCCGCCGACGAAGGCTTCCGGCGAGACGTGCAGGATGCAGGCGCCATAGCTGGTGCCGCTCATCCTGGCGTCGGAGATCCGCAGCATGTCCCGCACGCCCTGCTTGACGAGCTTGCCCGGGATCGGGAGCATGCCCCACTCCGGCATGCCGGGGCCGCCCTGCGGGCCGGCGTTGCGCAGCACCAGCACGTCGTCCGCGCTGACATCGAAATCGTCGCGGTCGATGACCTCCTTCAGCGAGGGGTAGTCGTCGAACACGATGGCCTTGCCGGTATGCTTCATCAGCCGCTGCTCCATCGCGCACGGCTTGATCACGCAGCCCTCGGTGGCGAGGTTGCCCTTCAGCACGGCCAGCGCGCCCTCGGGGTAGATCGGCTGGTCGATGTCCCGGATCACGTCGTCGTTGTGGCAGGCGGCATCGCGCACGTTCTCCGCGATGGTGCGGCCGTTGACGGTGAGCTCGCCGGGCGAGAGGAAGCCCAGCAGCTTGCGCATCAGCGCGGGCAGGCCGCCGGCGTAGTAGAAATCCTCCATCAGGTACTTGTCGCCGCTCGGCCGCACGTTGGCGATGACCGGCACCACCCGGCTCGCGCGGTCGAAGTCGTCCAGCGTCACGTCGTGGCCGGCGCGCCGCGCCATGGCGATCATGTGGATCACGGCATTGGTCGAGCACCCCATCGCCATCGCCACGGCGATGGCGTTGTCGAACGCGCCGCGGCTGAGGATGCGGCCCGGCACCAGGTCTTCCCACACCATCTCGACGATGCGGCGCCCGGAGGCCGCGCACATGCGCACGTGATTCGCGTCGGGCGCCGGGATCGACGACGCGCCCGGCAAGGTCATGCCCAGCGCTTCCGCCACGCCGGTCATGGTCGACGCGGTGCCCATCGTCATGCAGTGGCCGTGGCTGCGCGCGATGCCGCCCTCGATGTCCTGCCAGTCCTGGTCGTTGATGACGCCGGCGCGCCGCTCGTCCCAGAACTTCCAGGCATCCGAGCCCGAGCCCAGTATCTTGCCGTGCCAGTTCCCGCGCAGCATCGGGCCGGCGGGCACGTAGATCGCGGGCAGCCCCGCGCTGATGGCGCCGAGCAGCAGCCCCGGCGTGGTCTTGTCGCAACCGCCCATCAGCACCACGCCGTCGACCGGATGCGAGCGGATGAGCTCCTCCGCCTCCATCGCCAGCATGTTCCGGTACAGCATGGTGGTCGGCTTGACGAAGTTCTCCGACAGCGACAGCGCCGGCAGTTCCAGCGGGAAGCCGCCGGCCTGCAGCACGCCGCGCTTGACGTCCTCCACGCGCGTCTTGAAGTGGGCGTGGCACGGATTGATGTCCGACCACGTGTTGATGATGGCGATGACCGGCTTGCCCGCCCAGTCGGCCGGGGCATAGCCCATCTGCATGATGCGCGAGCGGTGGCCGAATCCTCGGAGGTTGTCCGGCGCGAACCACCGGGCGCTGCGCAGCTCTTCTGCTTTCTTCATGGTCACTGTGGAATCTGGGTCGGGTATGGGTTCGGACGCGCCTCAGATGCGCGTCTGACGCCGTGCCTGCGCTCGCTCAGTAGCCGCCGGGCGCGGGGGCGGCGCTCGCCTGGCCCGGGTTGCGAAAGCGCGCCGCGGCGGCGTCGAGCCCGTTTCTCAGCATGACGGTATCGAGCGCCACCGCGACGAACTGCGCGCCAAGCGCCAGGCATTCGCGCGCGCGCGCCTCGTCCACCATGAGGATGCCGGGCGCCTTGCCGCAGGCGCGGATCCGGCGGATGGCGTCGTCGATGGCGCCGCTGACGGCGGGATGGCCGGCGTTGCCCGGATAGCCCAGACTCGCGGACAGGTCGGCGGGACCGATGAAGATGCCGTCGATGCCGTCGACCGCGGCGATCGCCTCGATCTGGTCGAGCGCCTCGGCCGTCTCCACCTGCACCAGCACGCACAGTTCCTCGGCCGCGCGCGCCACGTAGTCCGCCGTGCGGCCGAAGTTCGCCGCGCGCGTGGAGCCGCCCATGCCGCGGATGCCGGGAATGCCGGCGCTCGGGTAGCGCGTCGCCAGCACGGCGGCGCGCGCTTCCTCGGCATTCTGGACGAAGGGCAGCAGCAGGGTCTGCGCGCCGATGTCGAGGTAGCGCTTGATCAGGACGGGATCGTTCCACGCCGGCCGCACCACCGCGTGCGCGGGCAGCATGCCCTCGGGCGGCTGCGCCGCGGCGGTGGCCTGCAACTGGCTCAGCATGAGCGGCACATCCGTGGGCGTGTGTTCCGTGTCCAGCAGCACCCAGTCATAACCGGCACCCGCGATGAGCTCGGACACGTATGGCGACGGAATGGTCGACCACACGCCGATCTGCGCGCGCCCGCTCTGCAGCGCGCGCTTGAAATGATTGATAGGCAGCATGTCTGTACTTAATTCGTCCGGATGTTGGCGCTCTTGACGACGGGTACCCAGCGGGCGACTTCGGCCGAGATGAAGCTCGCGGCCTGCTCCGGCGTGCCCGGCGTCGAGACGCTGTTGATCTTGGCGAGCTGGGCGACGACGTCCGGCTGCTTCAGGATTTCCTGGCAGGCCTTGTTCAGCCGCTGCACGATTTCCGGCGGCATCCCGGCGGGGCCCTCCAGGCTCGTCCAGGAGTAATTGACGATGCGCGGCTGGCCGGCCTCCGGCATGGTCGGCGTGTTCGGCAACGCCTCCAGCCGCTGCGAGCCGGCCACGGCCAGCGCCTTGAGCTTGCCGCCCTGCACGAACGTCACCGCCGACGTCGCCGGCACGAACAGCAGGTCCAGCTGCCCGCCGATCAGGTCCGTCATGGCGGGCACGTCGCCCTTGTAGGGCACCGAGTTCAGCGAGATCCCGACGGTCTGCTTGAACAGCTCCGTCGTCACGTGGCTGGAAGAGCCGATCCCGGTCAAGGCGACGTTCAGCGAATTCGGGTGCGCCTTGGCCAGCGCGATCAGCTCCGCCACGGTGTTGGCCTTGAGCTGGGGCGCCGCCACCAGCAGCATGGGCGCGCGGCTCAGCATCGCGATATGCGTGAAGTCCTTGCGCGCGTCGTAGCGCACGTTCGCGTTCACCAGCTGGTTGATCGCATGCGTGCCGGGCCCGCCGATCACCAGCGTGTAGCCGTCCGGCGCGGCGCGGGCCACCATGTCCGAGCCGAGCGAACCGTTCACGCCCGGCCGGTTTTCCACCACGAACGCCTGGCCGAGCACACGGCCCAGCTGGTTGGCGATCAGCCGGCCGACCACGTCGGTCTGGCCGCCCGGCGGGAACGGCACCACCACCGATACCGGCCGGGAAGGATAGGTGTCCGCGAAAGCGCTGCCCAGCGGGGCGAGCAGGCCGGCCAGCAGACAGAACAGAACAGTGCGGCGATTGGCCGCGCGCGAGCGATGATCCATCGTTTGTCTCCTCTTATGATTGCGCAATCATATCCCCTGGAGCCGAGGAAGAATCAGGCGAAACAAGGGATGATCGCTGATATTTTGTGTTGCCATCATGATTGCCGTAACATTGCAATCATTTGACGTCGACAAGGCACAGATGGCTTCCCGTCCCGCGAGCGTGGCGCCCACGCTGAAAGACCTCGCCCGCCTCGCGGGCGTGTCCCCCATGACCGCCTCGCGCGCGCTGCACCGCCCCGACCTCGTCGCCGAGGCGACGCGCCTGCGCGTGGAAGCCGCCGTCGAACAGACCGGCTACGTGCCCAACTCGCTTGCCGGCGGGCTGACCTCGCGGCAGACGCGCCTGGTGGCGGCCATCGTGCCGTCCATCGGCCACTCGCTGTTCTCCGACATGCTCGACGAACTCGTGGGCACGCTCGAAGCCGAACGCTACGAAACCACGCTGGGCATTTCCCGCTACGATCCCGTTCGCGAGGAAAACTGGCTCGCGACCATGCTGAGCCGGCGCCCCGACGGCGTCGTGCTGACCGGCATCGAGCACACCGCGCGGACGAGGCGGCTCCTGCTCAACGCCGGCATCCCCATCGTCGAACTATGGGACTACACCCCGCACCCGCTCGACGTGGTGGTCGGGTTCTCGCAGGAAGACGCCGGCCGCGCGGCCTATCGCCACCTGACCGCCTGCGGCTACCGGCGCGCCGCGCTGCTGCGCTCCGACGACAGCCGGGCCGCGCGCCGGGCACTCGGCTTCAGGCGCGCCGCCCTCGAAGCCGGCGCCCCCGAACCCGTCGAGATCGTGTTCCCCGAATCCAACCCCCAGGCCGGCCGCGGCCGCGAAGTGCTGAAGGAACTGCTGCAGCGCGCCCCCGAGACCGACGCCGTCTTCTGCAGCTCCGACGCCCTGGCGCTGGGCGTGCTCGCGCACGCGCATGCCGTCGGCATCCGGGTCCCGGATCAGCTGGGCGTGATGGGCTTCGGCAACCAGGCCCTGGCGATCGACGCCGTGCCGGCGCTGTCGACGCTGTGGGTCGACGGCACGCGCATCGGCAACCGCGCCGCGCGCGCGCTGCTGGCGCGGATGCGGGGGGAGGAAGCGTCGCTGGCGGTGGATGTGGGGTTCGAGACGATTGCGCGGGAGAGTACGGACAAGACGCTGTCCTCATCCGCGTGACAGACGGCGCTCATTTCGGCGACTGCGCCTGTGCCGGTTCGCCCGGTTCGGCGGCGAGCTGGAAAGTCGAGAAGCCCGCATGGGAAGCCAGTTTCCTGGCGGCTTCCCATGCGGGCTTCTCGAGCTTCAATGTGCGAGCCGCGCAAGTTCCGATTCACTCGCGCAACACGCACCCACCCCTTACATATACTTGAACAGATTCATCCCCTGAATCTGCATGAACGACTGCTGCGCCGCCTGCAGCGCCGTCTGGCGCTGGTAATACTCGGTGATCGCCGAGTAGTAATCCAGGTCCTGCAGGCCAGACAGCGTCTGCTTGTAGTTCAGCGAGCGGTTGGAGCCGATGGTGTCGAGCGAGTCGAGTTCCTGCATGCGCGAGCCGACCGAGGACTGCACCGTGCTGACGTTGTCGAGCGAGTTGGCCATCTTGCGGTTGGTGGTGGCCAGCACGTTGCTCAGCGCGGCGCGGTCGGCGTCGGTGACGATGGGCTTGTTGAGCGCGGTGATGACGTCCTGCAGGTTGGCGAAGATGTCGGTGCCGGCCTGCTGCGCGGGCTGCAGGTTGACCACGTCGCCGTCCTTGGGCGCGCCCGTGACCGACAGGGACAGGCCGCCGACCTGGATGCCGGCGCCGTCGGTGTAGTCGACCGGGGTGCCGATGGCCACGGGCGCCGCGCCGCTGTTGTCCATCAACTGGTACTGCATCTTGCCGCTGACGGGGTCGGTGGCGAAGTTGATCGACAGCTTCTTGCCGTAGTCGGCGTTGGTCGGGTCGGTGACGGAGACCGCGCTGAACGTGGCCGTGCCGGTGTTGCCGGCGGGTGCGGAGGCCACGTAGGTCGCGGTGTTCTGCACGCTCATGAAGATGGAGTAGCCGTTGTCGTTGGTCGGCATCTGGCGCGCCACGTCGACCTGCAGCAGTTGCTGGCCGGTGTCGCCGCCGTACTGCACGGCGCCGCTGGCGTTCTTGGAGAACGGCGGCGTGGCGGACTGGTAGCCGGCGAACAGGAACTGGCCGTTGCCGTCGTCGGCGTTGGCCAGGCCCACCAGCTGGTTGTACGCATCCTGCAGCGACGATGCCATCGAGGCGCGGTCGGCGTCGCTCATGGTGCCGTTGCCGGCCTGCACCACCAGGGTCTGGATGTTCTGGATGACCGTGGTCACGCTGTTGAGGGAGTTCAGCTCCATCGACAGGTTGGTGTTGGCCTGCTTGCGCGAGGTGGCGTACTGGTTGTTGATGGCGCTGGACTGCGAGACGATCAGCGCGCGCGTGGCGCCGACCGGATCGTCCGACGGCGTGAGGATGCGGCTGCCGGTGCCGAGCTGCTGCTGCACATGCATCAGGGCGCTCTGCTGGCTGTTCATCGAGGCCAGGCCGAGCTGATAGAGCGTGGAGCTTGCGATGCGCATGTCTGTTCCTTTCTGTGTCCGGGTCGTCGGTGCGATTGGCGGGCGATCTCGATCGGGCGGGCGATCAGCGGCCGATACCGATGATGGTATCGAACAGGTTGGTGGCGGTCTGGATGACCTTGGCGTTGGCCTGGTAGAGCTGCTGGAAGCGCAGCATCGAAACCGTTTCCTCATCCATGTTCACGCCGGACACGCTCTGCTGCGCGTTGTTGACCTGGGTGGTCACGCTGTCCTGCGAGGTCGAGGCGATTTGCACCGACTTGGCGCGGCTGCCGACGTCGTTGACAAGCTGGGCGAAGGCGTCGTTGTAGCTGGACACGCCGCCGATGGTCTTGGTGCTCTGCAGCTTGGCCAGCGCCAGCGCGTTGCCGTTGTCGGACACGCCGCTGAGGTTGGGCGCCAGCGTGAAAGTGTCGCCGGCCTTGGGCGCGCCGTCGAAGCTGACGGTGATGCCGTTGAACGAGAACTCGGTGGCGGTGCCGTTGGTCGTCGGGCCGGTGGTCGGCGTGACCGGGTTGCCGGCGGCGTCGGTGAAGACGTAGCCGGTGCCGTTGTAGGTGGCCGTGATGGTGCTGGCCGGCAGGGCGAAGCCCTGGGCGACGCTGCCGACCTTGACGGTGCCGGTGCCGGTGTTGGTAGTGCCGTTGCTGGTGCGCAGCGGGCCCCCGGCGGCGATCTTGGCCGGGTCGGTGATGGCCATGTCCATGGCCGCGGCGGCGTTGCGGGTCGGCTGGATCTGGAACGAGTCGTTGGTGCCCATCGAGGTGGCGGCCGGGATGGTCACGTCCACGCCGTCGGCCGACAGCGTCAGCGGATAGGTGGCGGTGGCGCCGGCCTGGGTGGCCACGACCTTGCTGTCGGAGGCGCGCACCAGGTTGTAGTTGGTGCCGTCGAAGCGCAGCGTGTAGTCGCTGGTGGTGAGCTGGGACGTATCGCTGATCGCCGCCGTGATGCCCGAGGTGCCGGTGTTGGTGCTCTTGGCGATGACCCCGGGCGTGCCCAGCTTGAACAGGTCGCCGCCGATCTGGCCGGTCAGGTCCACGCCCAGCTTGTGCTGGTCGTTGAAGGTCTGCGCCAGCGTGACCGACAGGCGGCCGATGGCGTTCTGCGCCGGGTCCAGGGTCTCGCTGCGGAATTGCAGCAGGCCGCCGAGCGAGCCGCCCTTGAGCGCGCTTTCGTCCATCTGGTACACGTTGCCGTTGGATTGGGTGAACGCGACGGTGGTGCGCGAGGGGTCGTCCGACGACTGCACGGCCTTGAGGTCGTACGAGGTGGAGCCCATCACCAGCGGCTGGCCGTTGCCGACGTAGACGTTGAACACGCCGTCCTGCGGCACCACCTTGACGCCGACGATCTGGGTCAGTTGCTGGACCAGCTGGTCGCGCTGGTCGAGCAGGTCGTTGGGCGGCTGGCCGGCGCCGGCGGCGGTGGCTTGCGTGATCTGGGTGTTGAGCTTGGCGATCTGCTGCGAGTAGGCGTTGACCTGCGTCACCTGGCTCTGGATCTGGGTGTTGACGCCGTCGCGCAACTGCTGGAAGTAGGCGTTGGAGGCACGCATCTGGCCCACCAGCGACTGCCCGGCGTTGAGCATGTTCTGGCGCGCGGCGGGGTCGGCCGGCGTGTCGGACACGCCCTGCACGGCGGCGAAGAAGTTCTGCATCAGCGGCGCCAGGCCGCCCTTCTGGTCGGCCAGCAGGTTGTCGATCTGGCTGATCTGGTCGGAGTAGGTCGAGAGCTGGGCGCTCGAGCTCAGGGCGCCGCGCAGCTGGTTGGTCAGGAACTCGTCATAGACGCGCACCACCGAGGTGGTGTTGGAGCCCTGGCCGAAGAAGCCGGCGCTGGTGTACTGGCCGCCGGCCGAGGCGATGATGGTGTTCTGGCGCGTGTAGCCGGGCGTGGCGGCGTTGCTGAGGTTGTGGCCAACCGTGGTCAGCGCGTTCTGCGCCGTGTTCAGGCCCGAAAGTCCGATGTTGAAGAGAGACATGCTCTAGCTCCGCGTCTGGTGGCTGCCGCGCGCCTGACGGGACGATCCGCGCACCGTGGCCGCCAGGGCGCTTCGGTGCCGGTTCGCCGCTGCCTGGATCCACGGCGGTGAATGGTGTAGGTAACGGCAGAAGTACGAAAAGACTTTAGGGGCGGCGGCGGATTTTCCTGCCGGCGGACCGGCAGGCCGCCTCAGACCGGCACCTTGCGCATGATCCGCACGAGTTTCTCCCCGTAGGCGGGATCGGTGGCGTAGCCGGCCCGCTGCAGGCCGCGCGCGGCCTCGTCGGCGCTGCCCGCGGCCAGCACCTCGGCATAGCGCGGGTTGCTGCTCAGCAGGCGGCCGTAGTCGGCGAACGCTTCGTCGTAGGAGCCGTAGGCGCGGAAGCGCGCGCGCACCTTCTGCGGCTGGCCGTCGACGTATTCGGTGGTGGTGATCTCCGCGACCTGCCCCTTCCAGCCGGCGCCGGCCTTGACGCCGAACACGTTGAAGGTGGTGCTGCCGTCCGGGTGGGCGATCTCGCGCCGGCCCCAGCCGGATTCGAGCGCGGCCTGGCCGAGGATCAGCTTGGCGGGCACGCCGGTGGCGCGCGCGGCCGACATCGCCGGCCCCGCCATGCGCGAGACGAAGGCGCTGATGTGGGCCGGCGTGTCTTCCGGCAGCGCCGCGCCGTTGCCCTGCCAGGCCCCGGCGTCCTGGGCCTGGCCCTGGTACTGGCGCAGGCCGGCGGTGGGGTTCCAGTTCGCGCCGGGCACCACGCTGCCCAGGCGCGGCGTATTTCCGTCGCCGCCGCCGTCGCCGTTGCGCATGTCGAGCGCGCCGGCCAGGCCGGGCGCGGCGTCGTCCATGCCGGACTGCATCAGGGCCTGCTTCGCGGCCGAGGCGCCAGCGGTGCCGGCCAGCTCGGGCGGCACCGCGGCGCCGCTGGCGCGCGCGAGCTGGCGCACCATGACGTCGGCCAGGCCGATGCCGCGCGTGGACATCTGCTGCGAGAGCTGCTGGTCCATCATCGACATGTAGAGCTTGGTCTGCTCGTTGTCGAACAGGCCGTCCTGCGGCGTGGCGTCGCGCATGCTCTTGAGCACCATCTGCGTAAACACCGCCTCGAACTGGCGCGCCGCGGTGCGCAGCGTCTCGGGGGTGGCGCCGGTGCGGGCGCTTTGCTTGAGGCCTTCGAAGCCCTGGGTGTCCAGGGCGAAGCGCTGCGAGAGTTCGGCCTGCGCGGCCATGCGGCTGGCGGACATGTCAGATGATCTCGAGGTCGGCGCGCAGCGCGCCGGCGGCGCGCATGGCTTCCAGGATGGTCTGCAGGTCGGCCGGCGTGGCGCCCAGCGCGTTGAGGCCCTTGACCACCGCGGACAGCGAGGCGCCGGCCCGCACCATCTGCAGCGAGCCGCCCTGCTGCTTCATGTCGATCTGCGAGACCGGCGCGACCACGGTCTGGCCGCCGCTGAACGGCGCCGGCTGGCTGATCACCGGCTGGGTGTTGATCACCACCGAGAGATTGCCGTGCGCGACGGCGCAGTCGTCCACGGTGACGGCCTGGTTCATCACGATCGAGCCGGTGCGGGCGTTGAGGATGACCTTGGCCGCGGCCTTGGCGCGCGTGACCTCGATGTTCTCGATGCGGGCCATGAAGCCCACCCGCGCCGACGGCGCCTGCGGCGTGCGCACCTGCACCACGCGCCCGTCCAGCGCGCTGGCCACGCCGCCGCCCATGTTGCGGTTGATGGCGTCGACCACGCGCTCGGCGGTGCCGTAGTCGGTCTCGCGCAGCTCCAGGTTGAGCAGGCCGCCTTCGGGCTGGAAGGCCGGCACGGCGCGCTCGACGATGCCGCCGTTGGCGATGCGGCCCACCGCGAGCTGGTTGACCTGCACCCGGCTGCCGTTGGCCGACGCGCCCGCGCCGCCCACCAGCATGTTGCCCTGGGCGATGGCGTAGACCTGGCCGTCGGCGCCCTTGAGGGGCGTCATCAGCAGCGTGCCGCCGCGCAGGCTCTTGGCGTTGCCCATCGACGACACCACCACGTCGAGCTGGGTGCCGGGCTGCGCGAACGGCGGCAGCGTGGCGGTCACCATCACCGCGGCCACGTTCTTGAGCTGCATGTTCTTGCCGGCCGGCAGCGTAATGCCGAGCTGCGAGAGCATGTTGGTCAGGCTCTGCGTGGTGAACGGCGTCTGCGTGGTCTGGTCGCCGGTGTTGTCCAGGCCGACCACCAGGCCGTAGCCCACCAGCGGGTTGTCCCGCACGCCCTGAAAGGTGGCGAGGTTCTTGAGCCGCTCCGCCTGCGCCGCGCCTGCCAGCAGGCCCAGCGTCAGCGCGAGGAAAATAGCGCGGACGAAGCGGCGGCGCAAGACGGGGAACGAAGACGGGAACATGATGCGGTCAGCCATCAGTACGGTGAGACGTTGAGGAAGAAACGCTGCAGCCAGCCCATGTTCTGCGTTTCGTCGATGTAGCCCTTGGCGGTGTACTCGATGCGCGCGTCCGCCACCTGGGTGGACGGCACCGCGTTGTCGCCGGTGATCGTGCGCGGATTGACCACGCCGGAGAAGCGGATGAACTCCGCGCCCTGGTTGATGGCCATCTGCTTCTCGCCGGACACCACCAGGTTGCCGTTGGGCAGCACTTCCAGCACGGTCACGGTGATGGTGCCGTTGAAGGTGTTGGCGGCGGTGGCGCCACCGCTGGCCTTCAGGCCGTTGGCGCCACTCATGCTGGCGTTCTGGCTGCTGCTGAACAGGCCGCCGAGCGCCTTGGGCACGGCGTCGAACGTCAGCGCGCTGTTGGAGGTGCGCGTGGCGTTGGTGCCCGAGTTCTTGCTGGCGTTGACGTTCTCGCTGATCACGATGGTGAGGATGTCGCCCACGTTGCGCGGCCGGCGATCCTCGAACAACGGATTGCCCGCATACGAGCCCTGGAAGATCGATCCGCTCGACGGCCCCACCGAGCGCGGTTCGGCGCGCGCGGTGGTGGGAAGCTGGACCAGCGGCTCGCGCGGCATCATCGCGCAGCCGGTCGCGAGGCAGCACAGGGCGAGCGCGCCCAGGCGGATCAGCGAGGCCATCATGTTCATCCGAGCTGGGTAAGGCGCTGCAGCATCTGGTCGGAGGTCTGCACCGCCTTGCTGTTGATCTCGTAGGCGCGCTGGGTCTGGATCATGCTGACCAGTTCCTCGACCACGTTCACGTTGGACGCTTCCACGTAGTTCTGCTGCAGCGTGCCGGCGCCGTTCAGGCCGGGCACGGTGGCGTTGGGCGCGCCCGAGGCGTCGGTCTGCACGTACAGGTTCTCGCCCAGGCTTTCGAGGCCGGCCGGGTTGGGGAAGGTCGCGAGCTGGATCTGGCCGACCTGCACGTTGGCGCTCGAGCCCGGCTGCGTGACCGAGACGGTGCCGTCGCGCCCCACGGTCAGCGAGGTGTAGTTGGGCGGCAGCGTGATGGCGGGCTGGATGACGAAGCCGCTGGAGGTCACGAGCTGGCCGTTCTGGTCGGTCTGGAACGAGCCGTCGCGCGTGTAGGCGGTGGTGCCGTCGGGCATCGTGACCTGGAAGAAGCCCTGGCCGATGATGGCCACGTCCTTGCTGTTGCCGGTCTGCTGCGGATTGCCCTGGGTGTGGATGCGCTCGGTGGCCACGGGGCGCACGCCGGTGCCCAGCTGCAGGCCCGAGGGCAGGTTGGTCTGGTCCGACGACAGCGCGCCCGGCTGACGCACGGTCTGGTACATCAGTTCCTCGAACACCGCGCGGCTGCGCTTGAAGCCGTTGGTCGACACGTTGGCCAGGTTGTTCGAGATCACGTCCATCTGCGTCTGCTGCGCATCGAGGCCGGTCTTGGCAATCCAGAGTGAGCGGATCATGTTTGTCCTTGCATGGCCGCCGCTGGGCGCGGCGGCGCGTCAGATCGTGAAATCAGTTGGTCGAGAGCAGCTGGTTGGCGCGCTGGTCGTTGGTGTCCGCGCCCTGGATCATCTTCATCTGCATCTCGAAGCGGCGCGCGTTGGCGATCATGTCGACCATCGCTTCCACCGGGTTGACGTTGCTGCCTTCCAGCGCGCCGGTCAGCACGCGCACGTTGCCGTCCTGCTGCAACGGCTGCGCGCCGGGGCGCAGGCGGAACAGGCCGTCGTCGCCGCGCGCGATCGAGTCCGGCGGCGGATTGACCAGCCGCAGCCGGCCGATCTGCGCCAGGCCCTGGGCGGTGTCGCCGGGGCCGCGCACGGTGATGGTGCCGTCGCTGCCGATCGTGACCTCGGCCGAGGGCGGCACCGCGATCGGGCCGCCGTCGCCCATCACCGGCAGGCCGGTGCTGGTCTGCAGCTGGCCGTCGGGCGACACCTGCAGCGAGCCCGCGCGGGTGTAGGCCTCGCTGCCGTCCGGCGCCTGCACGGTCAGCCAGCCGTTGCCCTGCAGCGCCACGTCCAGCGGACGCTCGGTGTAGGTCAGCGGGCCGGCCTTCATGTCGGCGCCCGGCGTCGAGGCCAGCGTGAACGCGCGGGTCGGCGAGGCGTTGCTCACCACCGGCACCGCGCGGAACATGTTGACCTGCGCGCGGAAGCCCGGCGTCGAGGCGTTGGCCAGGTTGTTGGACACCGCGGCCTGCTGGTCGAGCGTCTGCTTGGCCCCCGACAGGGCGGTGTAGATCATGCGGTCCATGGCGTTTCCTCAGCGCCGGCCTGCGCGGCCGGCGACATGCTCTGCTGCTCGGTTACAGGTTCACCAGGGTCTGCATGACCGTGTCCTGCGCCTTGATGGTCTGCGCGTTGGCCTGGTAGTTGCGCTGCGCCACGATCAGGTTCACGAGCTGGCCCGACAGGTCCACGTTGGAGTCTTCCACCGCGTTGGACTTGAGCGTGCCCGAGGCGCCGCCGGCGGCGGCGACCACGGCCGGGCCCGACGAGCCGGTTTCCGACCACACGTTGTTGCCTTCCGGCTTGAGGCCCTGCGTGTTGGCGAAGTTGGCCAGCACGACCTGGCCCAGGGCCTGGGTCTTCTGGTTCGAGTAGCTGCCGAGGATGGTGCCGTCCGGCTGCACGGCGAAGCCCAGCAGGCTGCCCGCGGCGTAGCCGTCCTGCACCGGCGGCTTGGTGTCGTTGTCGCCGGCGAACTGCGTGGTGCCGGTCAGGTTCATCGCCACCGTCATCGCGGCGGCGCCGTTGGAGGCGGGCAGCGCGATGTTGGTGGTGGCACCGGCCGCCGGCACCACCAGGTTGCCGTTCGGGCCGAACTGCAGCGTGCTCGTGCTGACGATGTTGCCCGCCGCGTCGGTCAGGTTCATGGTCCAGTCGGTGCCGCCGGCATTCGGCGCGGGCAGCGCGCCGGCGCCCGGGGTGCCGGTCGAGAAGTAGGCGGTCAGCTGGCGGGCGTTGCCCAGCGAGTCATAGACCGTCACGCCGGTGCTGTAGTTGAACATGTCGCTGGTCGGCAGCGCCGCCGGCACCGGGGGCGGTCCCGGCAGCGGGCCGGTGCTGGCGAACGGCGTGACGGGAACCTTGCTGCCGGAGTCGAGGTTGAACGACATGGCCAGCGACGTGGTCGCGCGCGCGGCCATCGTGGTGTTCGGGATCACCAGCGGCTGCGGCTGCACCGCGCCGCCGCCGGTCGTGCCGGCCGGGTAGCCGGTCAGCGCCAGGCCTTGCGCGTTGGTGATGCTGCCGTCCGGCTGGCGCTGGAACTGGCCGTTGCGCGAGTAGAACACCGACCCCGTGGAGTCGGTCATGCGGAAGAAGCCGTTGCCGTTGGTGATGGCCACGTCGAGCGCGCTGCCGCTAGATTCGATATTGCCCTGGTTGAACGACTGCACCACCGAATTCACCGTCACGCCCAGGCCGATCTTGGTGCCGGCGTACACGTCGGCGAACTGCGCGGTCGACTGCTTGTAGCCGACCGTGTTGGCGTTGGCGATGTTGTTGCCGATGACGTCCAGGTTGGATGCGGCGGCGTTGATGCCGCTTACCCCTTGACCGAAACCCATGATGTTCCCCTAATGAACTGGTTAGCTGACGAATCGCAGATAAATCAAAGAATGCGGCGCACGTCGTCGACCGACGCCGTGCGGCCATTGCCGATGTCCACCAGCACGCCGGTGGAGTCACCGCTGATGCTGCCCACCTTGCCGTAGACCAGCGCGACCGGCGAGACGTCCTTGCCATCGGCGGTGGCCGCGACCTTGAAGGTGTAGTCGCCGTCCGGCACCGCCACGCCGGCATCGTTCTTGCCGTCCCAGGTGATGTCGTGCACGCCCGCGACCTGGCCCTTCATGTCGATGGTGCGCACGATGTTGCCGTCCTTGTCGAGCACGTTGACCGTGACCGCGTCGGCCGTGGCCGGCAGGTCCACGCCGATCTGCGTCGGCACGCCGCCCGCCACCGTGGCGGTGTTGCCCGGCACCATCACCGTGTGGCCGATCAGCGACGCCGAATCCATCGCGCGGCTGGCCGCGACCTGCGACAGCAGCGCCTGCAGCGTGTTGTTCATGGTCTGCATGCCGCTCACCTGGCTGATCTGCGCGAGCTGCGAGGTGAGCTGCGAGTTGTCCATCGGGTTGAGCGGGTCCTGATTGTTCATCTGCGTGACCAGCATGGTCAGGAAGTTGTTCTGCAGGTCGGCGGCGCTGGCGCTGCTGCCTTGCAGGGCGTTGTTGATGCCCTGGGTGCTGGTGTCGACGGTGGTAGTCATTGCGGGTCCTGGTTTCTGGGCGTCACTGACCGAGGGTCAGCGTCTTGAGCATCATGGTCTTGGCGGTGTTCAGCACTTCGACGTTGGCCTGGTAGGAACGCGAGGCCGAGATCATGTTGACCATCTCCTCCACCGGGTTGACGTTGGGCATCGTGACGTAGCCGTCGGCATTGGCCAGCGGGTGCGTCGGGTTGTGAACCATGCGCGGCGGCGACGGGTCCTCCATCACGCCCTCGACCTGCACGCCGCCCACGTCGCTCTGGCCCGGGGTCGGCGCCAGGCCGAAGATGACCTGCTTGGCGCGGTAGGGCTGCCCGTTGGGGCTGACCGCGCTGTCCGCGTTGGCCAGGTTGGAGGCGGTCACGTTCATGCGCTGCGACTGCGCGGCCATCGCCGAGCCGGCGACGTCGAAGATGTTCATTGCTGGCATGGCGTGCTCACTGCTGGATGGCCGACAGCATGGTCTTGATCTTGGCGCTCATCACGGTGAGGCCGGACTCGAAGTGCACGGCGTTGTCGGCGAAGGCCACGCGCTCGGTGTCCATTTCGACGGTATTGCCGTCGATGCTCGACTGCAGCGGGATGCGGTACTGGAGGTCCATGTCGTCGGCCACCGGCGCCTGGCCGGGCAGGTGCCGCGCCGAGGTGGTGGACAGCGACACGCCCTCGGCGCGCTTGCCGCGCTCGACGGTCTGCGCCAGCGTGCTGGAAAAGTCGAAGTCGCGCGCCTTGTAGCCGGGCGTGTCGGCATGCGCGATATTGGAGGCAATCACCGATTGCCGCTGGGTCCGCAAGCTCAGCGCTTCCTGCTGGAAGCGCAGCGCCGCATCGAGTCTGTCAATCATGTCTGTGTCTCGCTGGAGGGAGAGAGCGACGAAGGTCGACCTTCTTCAGGTGTGCCATCTTAGGTTCGGCCCTGTCATCCCAATCGCGCGAATAGGGCAAAAAAACCCGCGTATTTCGCCACGAGCCCGAAGGCGCGGCTGCCTACAATGGGTCCTGTTCCGCGGCCCGGCCCGCGCGCCCGCCGCGCGCCGCCGGCCCGCAGCCTTGCCGGATGTACACATGAATCCTCGCTTCTGCGTCACTTTGTGCGCCACTTTCCGCGCCGCCCTGCGCACCGCCACGCGCGCGCTGCCCTGCGCGCTGGCCGCCGCCGGCGCGCTGTGCGGCGGCGCGCTGGCGGCGCCGCCCTCGCCTTTCACCGAGGATCCGGTGCGCGCCGCCGTGGAACAGTTCCTCGAGCGCCAGACCGCCGGCCTGCCCGGCAAGGCCAGCATCCAGGTGGTGCCGCCGTCGGGCGGCCGCGCGCCGGACTGCCCGCTGCCCGAGCCCTTCCTGCCGCCGGGCGCATCGCCCTGGGGCCGCATCTCGGTCGGCGTGCGCTGCGGCGGCGAGCGGCCGTGGACCCGCTACGTGCAGGCGCGCGTCTCGGTGGTGGCCGACTATTACGTGGCGGCCCGCAACCTCACGCCCGGCGAGCCGCTGGACCCGTCCGACCTGGAGCTGCGCCAGGGCGACCTGTCCGGCCTGCCGCGCGCGGTGGTCACCGACCTCGCCCAGGTGGCGGGCGCGGTGGTCGCCAACCGCGTCGCGGCGGGCTCGCCGATGCGCATGGACCTGCTGAAGAAGGCCATTGCCGTGCGGCAGGGCCAGAACGTGACGGTGGTGGTGGAAGGCGAGTCGTTCCAGCTCAGCAGCGAAGGCAAGGTGATGGCCGACGCCGCCGCCGGCAACAACGTGCAGGTCCGGCTCAAGAACGGCCAGGTGGTCAACGCGCTGGTGCGCAACGGCGATACGGTGGTGTTGCAACAATAGCGACAATAAGACAATAGGCCCGCGCGCCGGCCCGGCGGCGCCGCCGTGCATGAGACAATGGCGCGCCGCGCTGCGCACGAAGTGCAGCCGGCATCCCAAGCCCGTGCCCGGACGGCCGCGATCCGCCCCGGGCGGCCCTAAAGTTCTGCCGCCGCCGTCCGATAAGCCAGAGGAACCCAGCAAGGAACCACCGTGAAGATCAATCAGACCACCTCCTCGAGGCCGGCCGACGCCAGCGACGGCACGCCGCGCAGCGTGGCGGGCGCCGCCGCAGGCCCCGCCGCCGCCCCGGAAACCGCCGGCGTGCGCGTCAGCCCGCTGGCCGCGCAGGTGCGCGAGATCGGCGCGCGCCTGGTGGAAGACCACGACGACGATATCGATACCGCCAAGGTGGACGAAATCCGCCAGGCGATCGCCGAAGGACGCATCAAGATCGACCCCAGCAAGATCGCCGACGGTCTGCTGGCGTCGCTGCGCGAACTCAACGGCGGCGCCTGACGCGCCACACACCGCGGCGGCCAAGCCAACCCACGTAACATAGGCAAGCCATGAGCCAGTCCCTGATCCAGAACCTCGCCCGGGAAACCGAGCTGTCCAAGGAATTCGCCGCCGTGCTGGGCGAAGAGCGCGCCATGATCAAGGCGGGCGACTACCAGGCGCTGGTCGGCCTGCTGGAGCACAAGGTCGAACTGGCCGGCCTGCTGCAGACGCAGACGCGCACGCGCGAGGCGCAGATGGGCGCGATGGGAATCCGGCTCGGCGCCGGCGGCCAGATCACCGGGCGCGACCTCTCCCCCGCCATCGAGACAGCCTGGCGCAACCTGCTGTTCGCCGCCCGCATGGCGCGCGACGCCAACACGCTCAACGCGGCCGTGGTGGACGCGCACCTGGAGTTCACCCAGGAAGCCATCCAGACGCTGCGCCAGCGCGGCGACACCGGCGGCACGCTGTACGGCAAGGACGGGCGCACCCAGCAAGGCCCGCAGGGCGTGAGCCTGGCGGCCGGCTGAGGCTGGTGGCACGGGGAATCGATAAGAAAACCCGCAACTCAGTTACCGCAATACCCTTGGCAAAGCGCGAACATGCGGTACGCCAACGGTGGCCACACCGGATTTCAGGTCTCCGGCGAACCGGCCAATGCGTCTAGAATGCCACTTTTGTGAGATTCCCCCGCACATGGCGGAGGAATTTGCGAACTGGCAGCCGACTGCGCCATCGTCAAACGCGGGGTGATACCGCCATTCCCAATGCCGCGGCCATCGGCGGAAACACCCGCCAACTGCAGCGTGCTGCCCCGCAGCTCGATCTTCACCGGGTCGGTCTTCTTCCACTGCTTTTTCGGCACGACCACCTTCCAGACCGCTTCTTTATCCGCTCTGCGGAAGAACGCCACCACGCCGACATACCCGGCATCGGCGTGCATCGGCTCACTCAGGCTCACGCTCGCATCCGGGCGCAGGATGACGTCCCTGGTTGCCAGCAGATCGGGCTTGAGCGACTCGAGATCATTGGCCTGCAGTTGCGCGTAGCTCAGTTGCTCGAAGGCCTGCGGCGTCTTCAGTTGGTAAACTCGCACCACCGTCGACAACGATTGTCCGGCGCCGTCTGCATTTAGCGACAACCGGCTGGTGAGGTCGAGGTTCATGGTCTTGACCTGCGTCGTGAAGACCCACTTCGCCGCCTCCACCGTGCTGTCCTTGATCCCTTGCCCAACGCCGCAGCCAGCCACAACAAGGGTGGCAACCAGCAGTCCGGCTCTATTTTGAAGCTGTCGCCCCATCGTATTGATCCTCTTGGCGTATCAGGTTTTCGTGTTGCATTCGTCTTGCGCGCGGCCGGCACAGCTTTGCTGCCTGCTACGCTGCGCCAGCTCCGTTCCATGTCCCAAGTTGCACGCGCGTCATGCCCGGCATGGCGCCGTCGACGTCGTTGGCTTCCGCCACCGCCGGACATCGCAGTTGCGTGGTGTAACCCAGGCTCGCCTGGTCCGAATTCAGGGCTGGTGCCGGCATCAGCGCGGGTCTTACCCGCATCTCCAGATGGGCATGCGCTGCGTAGCCGAGATAAAAGCGCAGCAGCGCCATCACCTCCCCATGCATACGCCTGCCCGGCATCAGCTCCAGCACCGATTCCCGTGTCTGCGGCGTGATCGCCACGCGCACGGTGTTCGCGCGATCGTAGAAGCCGCGTCCCAGCACGCAGTTCTCTCCGAGCGGCATCCGTTCGTCGGCGTCGAGGCGCACCCACACGGGGTAGAACTCCTCGACCGCAATCCGGGCGTCCGGCACGGCGTGTTGCAATACGCCGGCCAGGCCTTCGGCCGTGCGCGTGCGCTGGCTGGCCAGCCCCAGCATCGACAGCAGTTTCTGCGTGCCAACGGTGTCCTCGATCCGGGCCTGGCCGGCTTCCATCTCGCCGAAACCCAGCCCGAGCAGGCTCAACAGATAGCGCGACACGTCGTCCTGCCCGCCCGGACGGAAACCCACCGGATAGCGATACTTGCGTGCGACGCGGTAGAACTGCGTGACAATCCGGTGGTGGAACAGATCGAGAAAGGCTGCGAGCGGCTCGGCCCCGTCGCGACGCTGCGCAATTTCGTCCACGAAGTAGGACGGCATGCGCGCATCGACGCCATAGAGGCCAAGGAAGGTCGTGCGGACCACGGGCGGCCGATCGGGGTGGTCGCTGTCGTGCTCGATTGCCTGGATCTCCCGCCCCGGGAAACCCAGCCGCCCATGCGAGCGGAAACGCACAGGCTCGTTGGCCGGGGAATCGGTCGTACCCAGCGGCGGGTGCCGCGGCGCGGACAGCTCGATCAGTTCGCAGAGCCGGAAGACATTCATCCGTGGCGCATTGGCGAGCAGCGCCGGCAGCAAGGCGCCGGCCGGGGAGGACGTCGCAACCTGGTCTGTCATGCTCAAAACGGAGCCCCCTCCCCTTTGCTGTCGGGCCACGCCAGACGCTTGCCGGTGGGCTGGGACACGATCACCAGCCGGGTATACAAGTTCACGGTCGCGTACAGCGACAGGAACCGGTTGAGCATTTCACCGAACAGTTCCACGTCTCCCTCGCCGGCAAAACGGGGGCTGTCCAGTGTCACCACGATCTCCACGCCACGCAGCAGGCCTCCCTTGACGAGCTTCTGGAGCGGACGGTGCCGCACGTCGGAAATGGCATCGATGCGCCGGCGGTTCAGTTCCCCGTCCGTCCAGTCGTACAGCGCCAGGCTGCCGCGCAAGACTTCGGCATCGAGCAGCGACAGGTAGTTCGGCGCGAGGTGCGACAGCACCCGCCAGTGAAAGCGGTCGCCGGTGGGGGGATATACCGGCAGGGTCGGCGCGGTCAGGTTGCGCACCGTGCCGATATTGGTGAAGCCGCCACGCATGCGGGTGATGCCGGCCTCGCGCAAGCCCTTGCGCGGCAGCATGCCATTGGTGCCGGTCACCGATAGCGACAGGATTTCCTGCGGCATGGTTTGCTGCTGTTCCCAAGCATGGCCACCAAGGACGACCCAGGTGTCGAACCTGCCCGAGGGACCGCGACGCACGCGGGTGTGGAAGTAGCGCTCCGGCATCTCGTGGCGCAGCATGCCGCCCCGGTGGCGGAACGCCGCAAACGGCGCGTACTCGAAGCGCTGGCCGCTGCCGGCTTCGAATCCGCGTACGGTATCGACGGAATATGCCTCGACGTGCTGCCCATGCTGCTCCATCGCCCGCACCCGGTACTCGGTCTCGAAGTGAGTGACGGAGATCGGGTTGGCTTCGAGCTCGAACAGATTGATGATGGGCGTGCAGAAGAGCCGCACGTTCTCGGCCGAGAAGCGCATGTCGTCCGGAAACGGCTTGTGGAGTACCACCTCCACGTCAAAATGCTCCGCATCTTGCGGGATGGCGTCCATGTCCAGCCCCACCAGGTCCACGAACATGAATTTCTCGGGGAAAGTGAAGTATTCCAGCAGCAACTGGTAGCCGCCAAAGGCGTTGTCAGGCTTGGGCCAGAGGCGCTCCTCGGCCGCAAATCCCGCCGGTTCCAGGCGCAAGCCCGCCATCGGCTGGGGTGCACCGGGCCGGTCGGCCGGGTAGCCCGGAACCCGTACCAGCACGGCCAGCGGCTCGGCGGTGAGCGCGGCATAGAGCGCCAGCGCCAATGGCCGGTCGGCATGGAGGTAGAGCCGCAGGCGCGGCACCGCCAGTTGCTCGCGGCGCCCCTGCATCTGGAGTGCGAGCCGCAGCCGGATCACCGAGCGGCCATCCTCGCGCGCGTGAGCACTGGCTTCAGTGAGCCGCAGTGGGTACAAATCGACCGGCTGCGTGGTCCGATAGATGCACTCGACGCTGTCGCCGCCGTTGGCGGCCTGGGTACTCAGCGCAATCGGGTCGGACGTGACTTCCAGCCCGGCCGGCAACGTCTCGTGGCGTTGCAACGCGCCGGCGGTCGGGGTCAGTTCGAGGATCGACAGCGAGGGAATCATGCGCAGGTAATGCGGCCATAGCATGCTGACCAGTCCTTCGGTCAGTTCCGGCAATTCGTCGTCGAGCTTATGGCGCAGCCGCCCCATCAGGAAGGCGAAGCCCTCGAACAGCCGTTCAACGTGGGGATCGCGCTCGCCGATGCGGTCGATGTTGAGCATCCGCGCGCGGTCCGGAAATGCCTGGGCGAACTCCTTCCCGGCCGCGCGCAGGTAGCGCATCTCCGCCTCGTAGTAGCGCAGGATCTCGTTGTCTTGGGTGGGATGGTTCATGAAATAGGTAATTGGTTCTGCAGCTAGGCGAGGGCCACCGCGCGGGCCGGGTCGATGGCGGTCAGGTCGCCCACCAGTGCGTCGATGCGCTGCGTCAGCGTGGACTTGTCCGCGTCCTTGCGGGTCAGGCGGGCTTTGAGCAGCCGCAGCAGTTGCTGCTTGGCTTCGAATGCGAGCGACGGCTCCCAGGCGGACAGTTGGAAGCGCTGGGCAGCCAGATCGAGAGCGGACAGCAGGTGCAAGGCTGTGTCCGGCCGGCCAGCACGTTCGGCCACGCGCGCCATGACCAGTTGCCGGACGAAGCGATCCCGTTCGCCATCGGGCACTGGCAGGCCCTGCAGCCAGGCGAAGGCGGCATCGAGGCTCTGCTGGGCGGCGAGGTCGGCCGCCTGGGCTTCCGTCTCCGCCCAGTCGGTGCTGGCGGATGCGACCGAGACCGGTGCCACCGCTTCGCCGCGCTCCACATCGCGCACGGTGGCATGGCGTGCGATCCACTCCAGCGTGGCGTCGTCCGCGAACGGCGTGCCATCCGTAAAGGCCAGCCGATCGAGGCCGGGCAGGCGCTCGAGCATCAGCGCGCAATCGGTCGCCAGCAGGTCGCGCACGCGGGCATACTCGCCGCCCGCCTGGTCCTGGGCGGTGAAGGCGTAGTACTGCAAGTCCAGCCAGAAGTGGTTCGCCCCTTCGGCGAAAGCCTGTTCGACGCGGTCGAGCAGTTCCGGCCACTGCTTTTGCAGCAGCAGGCGCCTGAGCTGGGCCCGCAGTTCGGCGCGCGGCGCCAACAGGCGGGTCTTGCCGCTCGCCTCATGCGGCGGCACGTCGGTCAGCGTATCCCAGCGCACGCAGCGCATCAGACGATACGCCGCGAGATAGCCCTGGGGCTGCTCGTGCAGGAAGAGCGCCATCTGGCGCGTCCGGTCGAGCAGGTCGCGCGTGGAGGCTACCTCGCCGGCGGCAGGCGGGAAGGTCGACGAGGTGGGGGATGGTCTTGATAGCTCACCGATGCCGGTGCTCTCGGCGGCCAGTGGAGACTCGACGCGCTCTTCGAAGCGGCGGAATAGCCCGTCGAGCGCCGGGCGCGCCGACTCCGGCCACTGCGCGGTGCGCTCCAGGATCAGGGCCAGCGCGGAGAGCGTCCGCTCCAGGGGCGCGCCGGTCAAGCCCTGCACCCGGTCGAGGCGGTCGGTAAACGTGGCGCCAGCCAGCCATTCGAGCGCGGCCTTGCGGCTCTCGGCGCGGGTGGGCAGCATCTCGGCGCCAAAACGGTCGATCAGCGCCGACAGCAGTTCGAAGCCACAGGCTACCCCTTCCGCACCTTCGCGCCGCATACATCCGTAAGCATAGTATGCCGCCAGGCGCACATCCTTGGCGACATGCTTGAGCAATTCGCCTGCGGATTCCATGATCAGCGCGTCATCGATATCGGACAACTTGGCGACTTCCTCCTTGATAGCGAGGAAGCCGTCGTCGTAGCCGGGATCGTCGCCAACCGGGGCATCGGGGCGAATTGGTTGCAGCCACGGCTCCCAGCGGGCCTGGGCCGAGCGGGCAAGCGCGGCGGGCGCGCGGGCGCCAAACAGTGCGTTGAGGAGGTTGCTGAACATGATTTCCTTCTCAATTAGCGCGAACTGCGCGGGGTCGAGGTGGCACGCGGCACCACCTGCGGCTCCCGGCCCACGAAGATGCGCGACGGCAGCACGAAGCCCCGCAGTGCCAGCATCTCCAGCGGTCCCTGGCCGACTTCGGTGCGCATCTGGTAGCGGATCGGGTAGGCCATCTCCGCTTGCGGCGGCAGCCTCGCCGCACGCTCCGTCAGGCTGTCAGCGTCGGCAGCGCTCGGCTCAAGCTCGCCGGCCGTCGGCCCCTTGGTGTCGGGCGTGCCTCGCCAGGTCAATTGATAGACGGCGCTGTCCAGCGGCTCGACGTGCGCCCGCTCCAGCATCCGCACGAAGCCAAAGCGGCCGCCGAACTCATAGCTCTTGTTGGTGCCCGCGTGCTCGGTCTGCCACTGCAGCCGGGTGCCCAGGTCCTGCAGATTGTTGGCCGGCCAGGTCATCGCCTGCCAGGTCTCGCGCTGGTTGTAGTAGTGCAGCTTCTGGCTGTCGACGGTCAGCACCGTATCGGTCAGGCCCGGCGTGGGAATCGGCTTGACCTCAAAGCGATACTGCGGCTCGCCTTGCGCCAGCAGGCGGGTGGCGATGCGCTGCAGGGCATTGACCGCCTTGAGGAAGGCCGGATCGAAGGCCAGCGCCTGGCCGCCGGTGGCCGCCGGCACCCATTGATCGCCCTGCAGTTCCAGCACGCCTGCCAGTTGCGTGCCGAGGAACGCCCCGATCACGCCGGTTTGCGGGCGCAAGAAGCGCGCCAGTTCCGGCAAGGAGGCATCGTTGGCGCTGTCGGCGAACGGATAGCGCCCGGCGAACGATTTGCCCCACGCCATGGCAATGCCCTGTCGCCAGGCGTCGTTCAGGCTCGCCTGCGCGGGTTGCAGCACGGTCTGCGTGGCCTGCGTGATCGGGCGTACGAACAACGTCTCGCCCATGCCCGCCCACTGGTTGCCGAGGCTCGCCGCCATCAGTTGCGCATAGGCCCGGGTGTCGGCCAACTCCGATCCCTTGCCCTGGAAAAGTGCCTGCGCCATCTGCCGGGCTTGCGCGTCGGCATCCGCGCTGTTGCTGACCTGCTGCAGGCGCAGACGCAGCGCCGTTGCGCGGTCGAGGAAACGTTGCAGGCTCAGGTCGCTGCTGCTGCCTGCATTGGCGGCCTGGCCCTGTCCCACCAGCCGCAGCACCGGCCCGAAGGCGGCGCCCAGCGGCCCGGCCGTGTCCGGCTTGATCGCCTCGGGTCCCGCCGTCTTCTTGCCCAGCAAGTCCTGGGCCTTGGCCACCAGCGTGTCGGACAGCGAATCCTTGTGCGCGCCGGCGCCACCCTGGTATTCCAGCGACTTCATCAGCGCGATCACCGGCGACTGGCGCGCATCGGCCATCAGCTTGAGCTGATCGATAGCGGCCGGCAGCGTGGGGGCGGGTTCCCATTGCAGGCTGTTCATGAAGCCCTGCCAGCGCTCCGCGTAGTCGGCGAAGTACCGCTCGGTCAGCGCAGCCTGCAGGGCTTCGGCGGAGCGGCCTTCTGTCGGCGATGCCTGGGGCTTGCCGTCGGTCAGCACCCAGTCGCTGGCGATCTCGCTGCGCCTGGCGGCGGCCTCGATGGCGGGAGCGACATAGCCCTCGTAGGCCTGGCGCGTGAAGATACCGGGCACGATCGCGGTGGCGCGCACCAGCCCGCGGGGATCGGCGCCGGCCGTCAGCGAGACCAGGGTCGCGTCCGGATACTTGTTGCCGCCGTTGTTCGCGAAGGCATTGATGATGCCCTGGTAGAGGGTGTCCTCGCCGTTGCGCTCCCCGATCACCGCCAGCAGGGTCTGGCGAGCGCCGGCCACGAGTTCCGGGCGGGGTTCGATGCGCCAGTCCGGGTTCGCCTTGAGGTGCTGAGCATAGAACCTGAGCAGGCGTTCGGCGAGGTCCTGCCGCTCGCCCGGCGTAATCCGGGCATCGGTAGACCAGTGTCGTACCAGTTGCGGGGCCAGGAAGGCCGGGTCAGCACGCTCGGGGGCGGCCAGCATCAGGTAGGTCTTGAGGCCTTCGTGACCGCCCAGCGCCCAGCGGCTGGTCTGCTCGTCCAGCATGTCGGTGCGCATCTGCGCGAGGTCCACCAGCGACGCCTCGAGGTCCTGTTGGACCGGCGTTGCCAGCAATCGGCGGCTGGCCTGCGCGTAGGGCTGCCACAGGGCGTCAAGCACGGCTGGGTCGCGGTTCAGGCCAAAGCGGGTTGCGAGCGGTGCGTGATGCTGGGTACGGTATTCGTAGCGCTCGATCTGCTGCTGCAGGGCAAGCAGTGCGCGCAGGCGTTCGGCGGCATTCGGGGCCGATTGGATGCCGGTCACGGCCTGCCCGGCAACGTGCATGTCGCGGCCATTCAGTACGCCAGACACTAGCATGCCGGCGCTCCACAGGCCGATGGCCGTCAACGCCAGAGTGGAGCACACCGTGACCGGATGCCAGCCGATCCGGCGGCCCGGTTGGCGGCGGGCGGCTTCGCCCAGGTACTGCCAGAGGGGCAAGTCGGCGCTGGCCTCGTCGTCCGCCTCTGCGACAGAGGGGCCAGGATAGGGCGCGAACACAATGCCGCTGAGCGGGAGGCGTCGGCGTTGACTGCTCACCAATCCACCGATCCAGTCGGCGAGCACCGGGCCGCGCGTGTCGAGCCGCTGAGACAACGTCCCCATATAGCGGTCACGCCCGTTCTGGATCAACTGCGCGACGCTGCGATTCGCCAACCGGTCACGCAGGGTCTGCAGCGCGGTGCCGATAGTGGTGGCGCCAGCACCGCGCGGCAACTCGCAGCCGATCACCGGTGTATCGCCGTTGGCGGTCACGTCTGCCTGGGCGACATCGAGCAGGTAGATCGGTGCAGACCAGTGCAATACCTCGGCGATGCGAGCCAGGCGGAGGCCACAGGGCATGGTACTCCCGCGTGGCTTGGGTAATTGGGCCTCGCCGTCGGTCACGAGGACCATGGCATCGACCGGATGGCGCCGGCGCAGTTTGTAGATCTGCTTGAGCCAAGCCGTATCCGGCAGGCCATCCTGCCCCGGTACGCTATGCAGCAGCAACGCATCGGATGTGCGCAGCCAGCCCGCTTCGGTCAGTTCGGGCCGGAGCCGGCCTATGGCGGCAGGATCGCCCATCACCAGCAGGCAGGGCAGGTGGCGACAATGCCGGTCCCGCATAGCGAACTTAAGGTTCGCGTGCTGCAACGCCGCCAGATTCACGCCGGATGGCGCGGTCTTGCCCAAGCGCGCAGCGGGATCGCGCTGATGCCGCTTGCGCCCCCTTGAATGCCTAGCCACGGCGCTCCACGCTGCCGTATTGGGACCACGCAGCATGAGTGCGGCTGTGCCGGCCAGCCCCGCGATTTCTGCGTGCCTGACGGCAGCCTCACTGCCTCCGCCCATGAAATACAGCGTGGCGGCTACTGCTGCGGTAATGACGACGACCGCGATCCGGTATCCCCAACTCTTTCGATTTTCCATCAAGTCGCTTCCGATTCGCTCTGGTGCGCCACGGGGCGCACCACCGCCAGCCGCAGAGCACCTTCGCGGCAGGCGATCAATTGCGGCGCGTTGCTCTGCTGCGCCTGCTCTATGGCCAGCGCGGCGGCGATCCAGGCCGACGCGACGCCCGGGTTGCCAAGCGCGGCGTCAATATCATGTACCCCAGGCAACCCATCCGTCCGGGCAGCGCCCAGGGCAGCCTCCGATGCGCTACTGAGTAGTGCCACCTTGTCCGCCTTAGACAAGCCGGATTGCCACAGGTGGTGAAGATCCTCGGGCGCTGCCTGTCCACACAAGATGGCGGTCTCGATAGCGCCGCCGAGCCCATCGGCGTCGCAGGCTACCGGGCGATGCAGCATGGCGACGGGTGCCAGGTCTCGCCGCTGCGCCAACGGCGCCCAGCCGAGCAGCAGAGCCACGGCGACCTCACCACTGCCTTCCGGCGGTATATCGTGCAACTGGACTGCGACGAATAGGCTGAATTTCTCCAGGGCAGGACCGCCGTATTCGTCCAGCCAGGCATCCAGCAGCAGCAGGCCTTCCCCAACAGGCATCAATGTCACCTCGGCCGGACGCAAGCCGCAGCCATACCAGCACGTACGCCACATCGCAAGAAGCGGCTCGGAATCGATCTCCTTTGGCAACTGCAGCCGCACGTCGACCGGCATCCTGGGCGGCAAGGTACGCAATGGCGCCTCGATTGCAGTCAGCAACGCGTGGAACGCCTGCCGGTAGCGGTCGCCGCTGTCGCCGTCTTCAGCCAATACCAACCGTGTATGACGAATCGCCGGCAAACGCGGTGCCGGCGCGCGTGCCTGCAGGGCGGATTCCCGGTTGGCAATCCGCCCGGATGCGCCGTCCGATGCCATCGCACACAGGTACGCGGCGCCGATCACCGCCAGCGGCTCGGTGCCGAACGCAACGGCTTCCTCGCGGTCTGCCTGCCGGACTGCCTCCTTGGCCGCCAGATCATTGCAGTCCTCGTCATGGAAGTGCAGACGCAAACCGAACAGGGCACCCCATGCCAGGATGGGATACCCCAGCAGCCTCATCCAGAACCACGGGGTGCCTGTCGGCTGGCCCTTCGGCCAGGTAAGCAAGGTCCAGCCGACGCCAACTGCAAGACAGACCACCAGCAGAGCCAGCCAGACCATGGGGTTCGGCGGCGTGGGCTGTCCCACCTCGGGGGACAGATCCGGTAACTCAATGGGCATCGGACACGCTCACCGGAGACTCGAAATCAGCTTGCAGCCACACATGGCGCGATAGCCATGACGGGCAATGGGCACGCCGTCATCCTTCGTGGCGTCGTCGCCGTCGATGATCAGGTTGGGACGCACATCGGGATGCTTGGGGCACGATACCTGGTCACCCTTCCGGGCCACCGCGCGCCCCTCGTAGCGCATCGTTGCCGAGGCGCTGATGACCTTGCCGCCATGATCCGTCTCATCACCCAGGCGCACGAAATCTGCCAATGTTTTCTCCTCAGAATGGTTGAACTTGGGCCGGCGCCGTGAGGTGCTTGGATTGGCTCAGGCGGTTGACGAGTTCATCCGAGGGCTTCGGCGGCGGCGCCGAGGTGTCCTGTTCCTTTTGCCACTGGAAGGTGCCGTCCCAGGAGGGTAGTTTGGCCGGGGGCAGTGGCACGATCTGATCGATGTCGGGCACCTTGGGGTTGCGGCCGTCGTTCCTGTCGATGAACTTGCCGATCAGCCCATATCGCCGTGAGCGCTCGGGATCATTTGGCAATGCGAGGTAATTCAATCCATCCGATGGTAGCGGTCCTTTGAAACCCTCTTCCAAAGCGAGGGCAGAGAGTGTATTGCCAGCCGCAACTCCCTTCTGGATCACCAGAATCGCCTCGAAATAGAGCCCATCGGTCTTTAGATCAATACCCAAGATATGGGCCGCCTTTCCATGTCCTTGATCCGCCGCACATTGGCGCATCTGCATGGCAATCACTGGGGCTTTATCCAGCGGGGCAAGCAGATTTCCTACATAGAATTGAGCATCCGCATTACCCAGGTCGGCGGCCTTGCGGAAATAGCGCAGTGCCATCTCCTTGTCCTGCTTCAGGCCATAGCCCAAATTCAAGTAATAGTCGATGTCGTAGTAGCCGGACGGCACGCCAGCGTCAATCAACTGGCTGGCCAGGTCGATACTCTCCTTCTCCGGATCGGGTGATGACGCCAGGCCCTCTGACACCAGTTGCTGCAGGTTGCTGTTCGCCTTGTAGTGCCCATGCGCGGCCGCGATCCGGTAGTAACGCGCCATCTCATCGAAATCCTTGGGACCCGGGCGTTTCTGCAGATAGCGCGCGTACTTGAACAGTTCGTCGGCCTCGGGGTCGAGCAGTGGTAGATGGTCGGCCTCGTGGGTGCAGGAGAAAGCCAGATTGGCGCGGACGGCTGCCAGATCCGGAACGGTTGGCATGGCTTTCTCCTTGGAGCAGGCGGTGGCTGCCAGGGCTACCAGTAATATGGCAAGTGCGATGCGCATGGGTCGAGGTCCGCTGTCGCGTCGTGTCATATCCGATCGCTGTAGGCCGCCAGTTCCCACGTCACCGCGACGGCTCGTTGGCGCACCCCCAGCAGGTCATCCATCCACGCGAAGACCCTCGGATCGAGGCCCATCAGCGGAGGCAAAATGTCCCCCTTCGCGAAGCGCTGCCTGACACTGGCGATCTTGCCAACGGCTTCGGGCACGCACCATACGCCGTCTTGTGGGCAGCGCTCGCCCGAATTCGCTCTGGTGCCCAGCGGCAGTAGCGTTACATCAGCCGAAGAAAGATTTGACTGAGCGGACTTTGCCGAGACGGTCAACGGCAGGCCTGTGGCCGGATCGAGGTGCTTGGATTGGCTCAAGCGGTTGACGAGTTCATCCGAGGGCTTCGGTAGCGCCGCCGAGGTGTCCTGTTCCTTTTGCCACTGGAAGGTGCCGTCCCAGGGGGGCAGGTTGGCCGGGGGCAGTGGCACGATCTGATCGATGTCGGGCACCTTGGGATTGCGGCCGTCGTTCCTGTCGATGAACTTGCCGATTAGCTCATAACGCCTAGAACGCTCCGGGTCGTTGGGAAGCGCAAGGTAATAAAGTCCATTCGATGGTGGTGGCCCCTTGAAGCCACTCTCGAGAAAGGACGCTGACATTGTGTCGCCCGATTTCACCCCTTGCTGAAACGTCGTCAGTGCATCTGCGTATTTTTTGTCTGTCTTCAGATCGATACCTAACGTACCTGCCGCCTCGCCGTGCCCCTGGTCTGCTGCACATTGGCGCATCTGCCGGGCAATCTCAGGGGCCTTGTCCAACGGAGCAAGCAGATTGCCTACATGAAACTGAGCATCCGCATTACCTAAGTCAGCGGCTTTCCGGAAATAGCGCAGTGCCATGTCCTTGTCCTGCTTCAGGCCATAGCCCAAATTCAAGTAATAGCCGATGTCGTAGTAGCCGGATGGTACGCCGGCGTCAATCAACTGGCTGGCCAGGTCGATACTCTCCTTCTCCGGATCAGGCGATGATGCCAGGCCTTGCGAGACCAGTTGCTGCAGGTTGCTGTTGGCCTTGTAGTGACCATGTGCAGCCGCAATTCGGTAGTAGCGCGCCACCTCATCGAAGTCTTTGGGACCCGGGAGTTTCTGCAGGTAGCGCGCGTACTTGAACAGTTCGTCGGCCTCGGGGTCGAGCGGTGGCAGATGGTCCGCTTCTTGGACGCAGGTGAAGGCCAAGTTGGCACGAACGGCTTCCAGATTCGGAACGGTCGACATGGCTTCTCCCTTGGAACAGGCGGTAGCTGCAAGGGCTACCAGCAATACGGCAAGTGCGATGCGCATGGGTCGGGGTCCGCTGCCGCGTCGTGTCATATCCGGTCGCTGTAGGCCGCCAGTTCCCACGTCACCGCGACGGCTCGTTGGCGCACCCCCAGCAGGTCGTCCATCCACGCGAAGACCCGCGGATCGGGGCCCGTCAGCGGAGGCAAGATATCCCCCTTCGCGAAGCGCTGCCTGGCACCGGCGATCTTGCCAACGGCTTCGGGCACGCACCACACGCCGTCTTGTGGGCAGCGCTCGCCCGAGCTCGCTTTGGTGCCCAGCGGCAATAGCGTTACATCGGCCGGCGAAGGACTTGCCTGAGAGGACTTTGCCGAGACCGTCAACGGCAGGCCAGTGGCCGGATCGAGATGCTTGGATTGGCTCAGGCGGTTGACGAGTTCATCCGAGGGCTTCGGCGGCGGCGCCGAGGCGTCCTGTTCCTTTTTCCACTGGAAGGTGCCGTCCCAGGAGGGTAGTTTGGCCGGGGGCAGTGGCACGATCTGGTCGAGGTCGGAGACCTTTGGGTTCCGGCCTTCGTTGCTGTTAAGGAATTTCCAGATCTGCTTGTAGCGCCGCGAGCGCTCGGGGTCATTCGAGAGCGCCATATAATTGAGTTCCTCTGATGGCGGTGGTCCCTTGAAAGCATCTTCCAGAAAGGACGCCGACGTTGTATCCCCTGCCATGACGCCCTTCTGGAACGCTGCGACGGCCTCAGCATAGAGGTGATTTCCCTTCAGGCTAACACCTAGTATGCCGGCCGCCTTGCCATGACCCTGATTGGCCGCGCATTGGTACATTTGCATAGCAATCTCGGGGGCCTTGTCCCATGGTTCCAAGAGATCGCCTACGTAAAACTGCGCATCCGCATTACCTAAGTCAGCGGCTTTCCGGAAATAGCGCAGTGCCATCTCCTTGTCCTGCCTCAGGCCATAACCCAGGTTCAGGTAGTAGCCGATGTCGTAGTAGCCGGACGGCACGCCAGCGTCGATCAACTGGCTGGCCAGGTCGATACTCTCCTTCTCCGGATCGGGTGATGACGCCAGGCCCTCCGACACCAGTTGCTGCAGGTTGCTGTTGGCCTTGTAGTGGCCATGTGCGGCCGCGATTCGGTAGTAGCGTGCCACCTCATCGAAATTCTTGGGGCCCGGGCGTTTGTGCAGATAGCGCGCGTACTTGAACAGTTCGTCGGCCTCGGGGTCGAGCGGTGGTAGATGGTCCGCTTCTTGGGCGCAGGTGAAGGCCAGATTGGCGCGGACGGCTGCCAGTTCAGGAACGGTTGGCATGGTCTTTTCCTTGAAGCAAGCGCTGAAAGTGAGTGTCGCGAGCAGTATCGCCAAGACGGTGCGCATCGTTCAGTCCTTGGTGGTTCGTTTCGGATCATCGCGGCGAAACTGAATTAGCGAGGCAGTGGGGACTCCTGTCCCCGACTTTTGGCGCCTCGCATTCTCACTAATGATCTTTGTCCACTGCTCGAATGCTTCCGCCGGATCATCCTGCGCCCCAAGCCCCTTGGTATGAATCTTCCACAGTCGCTGCCGCAACGGTTGCGTCACCGCCGCGTTCTCATGGCAGATATTCAGTTCGCTGTCCGCCTCCATGCTGCGCGTGTTGATATTGGCCGAACCCAGCGTGGTAAACACGTCGTCAACAATCATCAGTTTGGAATGGATATACACATCCTGCCACTTGCCCGGCGGCGAATCGGGCGCTACCAGTGTGCAGACGTGCACCTTCAGGCCGGGAATCTCCGTTGGCACGATGACCTTGGGCGGTTCCTTCATCTGCGCCTTCAGTTCCGCTTGTCTGCGCCGGGCTTGTTCGAGCCGCTGCTTTGCCTCGGTCAGCTTTTTCCGGACGGCCTCCGAGTCGATGTACTCCTGGATCGCGTAGGCACCGCGGATGGCTGCATTGGCCTGCTCTTGCTGCCGGGCCGCTTCCTTGTACTGCCTCTCCAGATCGGCTTGCCGGACCTGCTCCCGCTCCAGTTTCGCCACGCCCGGGATGGTGTCGGCACGCCCAAGCGCTTCAAGCATCCGGTACGTGTTGACCGTACCGTCTCCCATGCCTTCGTCGCTGGAATTCGTCACCACGAACAGGTGAAGCGGGCCATGCTCGCCGGGATCGCGCCCCCAGCGGAGTTGCGCCTTGGCTGCCGCCTTGATCTTGTCGGCCAATGGCGGAAACCGGAAATACTGGTTCTCGATATAGACAAACTTCGTTGTGTTGTTCACCGCTTGCAGATACATCGCCTCGATGTCCTGCTTGCCTTTCTGCGACTGCGTCCGCAGGACCTGAGCTATCGCCTTCTCGCCCAGCGCTGGCAGAATCTTCAGGTTCGCCGCAGTCTTCTTGCGCGCCTTGCCGAGACCCGCATCGGTTTCCTGGTCCCAGGCTTCGCAAAAGTTGTGGTTCAGGTATTGCAGAATGGGGCCCGTCACCCGGCTCGAGATGTCCTGCCGTGGTGTGGCACCGTTGCGCCCGAGGTCGCCTCGCATCCGGGTCGCGCCATGGGTGTCGGCATCCCAGTACGCGTCCAGCATGTTGTGGCCCATCACGTACCCCACCGCTTTGCCCGAGACTTCATAGTCGACCAGTACCATTTTCTGGTGATGCGTCGGTGCGGCAAGGCCCATGGATAATCCTCCGGTAGCCTTGTTGCCGGCGTCGCGCTGCTTGTCCGTACCAAAGAGGCTGGTCCGGAAGGTAATCTCAAGCCGGTCCAGCAACGGAAAGTCCCGCGTCATGAACTCGACATTCTCAAAGGCCGCCAGCTTCCAGACCGACGGGATGTGCGCCGCGATGACCCATGGGTCCATGATCACGTTGCGGAACGTCAGCTTTCTCGGATCCTTCTGGGAGACACACCAATACCAGTAGCGATTGAATTCCTCCGGCTCCTTGCGAGCATCCGGCCTTGTCTTGATGTGAGCCGTTGGCCGATTTGGCATGTTGGGCTCGGGGCCGAAGATATTGTTGATTTCTGGCATGCCGAGCACCGCCCCGCCCCAGCAGAGCACGCGCACTTTCACACCGCGCTTGCCTGCGTCTTCAAGCAACTCGCCAATACATTTGGTTCCCTGGCCGTCGGTGCCTCGCCTGAAAAACATCGACGGCTGGAAACCCCAGCAGATGATGTCGACGCTTTGCTGGGCCCCCTGAATCGCGTTGTAGACATCGCGAAAAGCTTCTTCGCCGTTCACCAGCGGCGTGAAGGTGCACTTTGCGGGAGCGTATTCCGCGTGCTGCACGAACCACGGCAAGGTAATCGTGGCACTTCGCGTGCACGAGAGGGCGATGGGTACGGTAATCGATGGTTGGGTCATGCGTCCGATCCCAGATCAAGAAATTCCCGATAGACCCGTCGGTGCGCGGCTCGATCGACTGCGGCACCGCCATCGACCGGTGCCACCTCGTGAAAAAGGAAACCCAGGTTCGCCAGTTCGCCATTGGCTGCGTCGCCGCGATATTCTTCCGCGACCGGCAGGTTGTAAGATGCTCCGTTCGCCAGTTCGAGTTGATAGGCTTGGGTAGTCACCTGATGATCGACTGGAATCTGGCCCTTGCCGTCTGTCACGCCTTGCTTGATCAAGGCCCCGTCCGCAAAGAGCTTGTACGGCATCCCGGCTGGCAGGACATTCCTGGCTGCTGGCGAAGCCGCCGCATTCAGCATCAGGAACTGCTTGGGCAGACTGCTTTCGAGCCGGGATGTCATGCGCATCGAGGCCGGCCCCGGCTTGTTCCAGAACGCGCATTTCTCCAGGATGTCGCCGGGCGTGCCATTCTCGATGCCTTCGGGCCTGATCCGGATGTAGGAACCGCCCGCGCCAATCCAGACCTCCTTTTCTGCCGACAGAATCAGCTTGCCATCGACGCTGATGATCTTGAGGTCCTTAAGTGCCGTCAGGTCCATCTCGTCGCTCTGCGCCTGGATTTCGACCTTGCCTTTGGCGGCGAACAGCTTCATGCCAAGTTTCTGTACAAACAGCGATAGACCGTTGCCGGCAGCCACTGCCAGTTGCCGGAGCACACTGATGTCGGCATTGCCGCCGGCCGTCGCGATCAGATGATTGTTGGCACTCAGTTGCAGGTCTGCGCCCGATACAAGCGCCATGCCGGCCGGCGCGCTGGCGAGCAAGCCCGCCGCCTTCAATTGCTGCAGGGTGTTATGCAGTAGTGCCTTCTGGCGTTCGCAATCGGCCACCAGCGCCTGAGCAGCCTTCGCCGCTTCAGCCAACGCTTCGCTTTGCAGTTGGGCTTGTTCGAGTAGCCGCTGGGCGGGCTGCATGTCAAGCTGCTGCCCATTCGCTCCCGGCTGGTCGTCCGCGGAAAGGAACAATCCCTTGCCGCCCCGGACCGCCCCCCAGCCCGACGTGCGCAACTCGAAGCCGTCCCCCCGCTTTTTCTTCTGATGATCAACGAGATACCCCAGGTTGAGCTGGGTCTTGCCGCCATACTCGGTGGAGAGCTTGATCCCCTCCTGCCCCTCCCAGTCCTCAAACCGCAGCTTGTTGTTGCTCTGCGTGCGAATCACGTTGCGCGACAGCCAGCGATCCTGATTGGTGATCAGGTCAGGGTGCTGGCTGGTGTGCTGCACACTGGCGATGTACGGCTTGTTCGGGTTGCCGTCTCGGAACGCCACGTCCACATAGGTGCCGTCGATCAGAGGAAAGTGAAAGCCCGTCTGCCGCGCCCCGGCGAACGGCTTGGCCAGGCGCAGCGGCACGCTCTCGCCGCCATTGGGCCAGGCGTCGAAGTCGAAATCGAAGCGGACGATGTAATGGCCATCCTGGGTCAGGTAGGCATACTTGTACTGACCCGGCGAGGTGATGCGGGCGCTCAGCGTGCCGGGGATGCGCGGCCAGTTGGCTTCGTCCATCGGCAGCCGGAAGCGCCGGTCCGAGGGAATGGCCTTGTAGGTGTTGCGGTAGGCGGCATCACGCGCGCCGGTGTGGACGACCTCGGTGACCACCTGCCCGTTGGGCGCGTCGGGCAACGCCAGGTCCAGTCGCAGGATGCGCGCCGGGCGCAGCGCCAGCACGTTGCTCTCACCCGTGTAGACCAATTGGCGGGCGAACTCGGCCTCGTGACGCAACTGCGCTTCCCACTTGGCGTCGTCGAAGTCCAGGTGATGCGTGCCATACACGTAGGACTGACCGTAGGTGGTCCTTTCCTTCGCGACATCGGCCTCTCCGGCAGGGCGTTCCCATGCCTTGTCGGGATTGAAGTCCGCGACCCGGAATGATTCGGGAATGGTCCGCGCATGGGTCCTGAGCGAGAACACCGTTTCCTGGCCTGATTCCAGTCCCGCCGTCTCGCGATAGGGCACTCGCAGCTCCGGCTGGTAGAGGTAATGGTCGATGTCATCGCCGAACACGATCATCTCGCCGAACTCGCCATGGATGAAATAGCAGTACAGGCCCTCCTGCTCCATCAGCAGCCGGATATAGTCCCAATCTGATATCTGGTACTGCATACGCAACTTGTGCTGCGGGTACTTGCGCCGCGTCTTGAAGGCGAACTGGTGGCCCTTGAGGTCATGGCGGCGCAGGATGGCCTCGATGATCTGGGGCGCGGTCTGCTGCTGGTAGATGCGGCTTGCGCGCGTGAGCCGCAGCCGCGCGACGAGCGGCTCCACGACGATCTCGTAGCCGCAGAAATCCCGGGTCTGGCGGGTCTTGGAGAAGCGCGTGATGCAGCCGGCAAACTTGCGTGGCTCGCTGCCGTCGGCGGGCGCGATCAGGAAGGTCGCGTCTTTGCCCAGATACCCGGCTCGATCAAGCTCAAGCGGATGCGTCAGTTGGATGGTGACGGCATAGGGCTCGCCCATCCGCTCCACTGCCTCGAACGACACCACCGACAGCGCGGCGGCGCTGGCTGTGCCCGGCACCTCGAGAAAGTATGCCTGCCGCCCGGTCAGTCCCCTGAGCAGGGCATCACCGTAAGTCCTTAGTTCCCTACCCAGATCCGCCATTGCTTGCGCTCCGTTGTCAGCGTGATCGAACCCTTTTTCACAGGCCATGCATCGCTCGACACACAGCGCCTTGCGGCGCACGATAAACGCTTTTTCTTATGGAGAGAACCCCTTTGTCTCCGCATTAACATTGATTCACGATCTTCGACAAAAAATCAATCCAATTAAGATTCCTCTGATTTTCTTTCGATGAATTACGTGATATCAATTAAAAACAAGCGCCGTACCCATCGTTTTTCAAGCAGCAATAAAAACCGTTAAAGTCAGAATTAAAAAGGATCAGAATAATGGCTGAGAGTTTCCAGAACGAAGTGCCCAAGGCACGCGTCAATATCAAGCTGGACCTGCATACCGGTGGCGCGCAGAAGAAGGTGGAGCTGCCGCTCAAGCTGCTGGTGATGGGCGACTACAGCAACAGTCAGGACGCGCGAGCGCTTGCCGAACGCGAGAAGGTCTCGATCAACAAGAACAACTTCAACTCGGTCCTCGCCGACTTCAACCCGAAGGCCAGGATCGCGGTCGACAACACCCTCGCCAGCGATGGCTCGGAGCTGCCGGTCGATCTCGATTTCAAGTCGATGGACGACTTCAAGCCGGAAGTGGTGGCCGGCAAGGTACCCGAACTGCGCGCCCTGATGGCGGCACGCAATCTGCTGCGCGACCTGAAATCGAACCTGCTCGACAACGCGATGTTTCGCCGCGAACTCGAGAAAATTCTCAAGGACCCGGCCCTGTCCGAGCGCCTGCGTACCGATCTGCAGAATATCGGCCACGCCGCCCCGGCCTCCCCGTCCGTCCAGTAACTGCCTTCCTTGAGGAACCAACCCATGGCCAAGCATGAAATCACCGCCCACGCCCCTGGCGAAACCGACACCGTCGTCCTGGATGCGCCCGGCAAGAGCGTCTATGAATCCCTGTGCGAGAAAATCAACCTGACGCCGGTCAAGGCCACGCGCCCTGTAGAGTCGTTCCAGAGCGCCGATGCGCTCTCAGAATCGTCGCTGGATGAACGCGTCGCCCAGGCGATGAACGTTTTCCTGAAGATGATCCAGGACTCGTCGCAGCAAGTGGATCGCCTCGACAAGAGCCTGCTCGATTTCCATATCGAGCACCTGGATCAGCAGATCAGCCGCCAGTTGGACGCGATCATGCACAACGAGACGTTCCAGCAGATCGAATCGGCTTGGCGTGGCCTCAAGTTCCTGGTCGATCGCACGGACTTCCGCAAGAACGTCAAGATCGAAGTGCTGGATGTTTCGAAGGATGCGCTGCGCCAGGACTTCGAGGATACCCCCGAGGTCATCCAGAGCGGCCTGTACCTGCATACCTACATCCAGGAATACGACACGCCGGGCGGCGAGCCGATCGGCTCGATCATCTCGAACTATGCGTTCGACCGCAGCCCCCAGGACATCGCCCTGTTGCGCAATATCTCCAAGGTCTCGGCCGCGGCGCACATGCCGTTCATCGGCTCCGTCTCGCCAGCGTTCTTCGGCAAGGAGTCGATGGAAGAGGTAGCCAGCATCCGCGACATCGGCAACTACTTCGATCGCGCCGAATACCTGAAGTGGAAAAGCTTCCGCGAGTCCGACGACGCGCGCTATATCGGCCTGACTCTGCCGAATTTCCTGGCTCGCCTGCCCTATGGTCCGGAAACCGTGCCGGTACGTGCCTTCAACTACACGGAGGCCGTCAAAGGCCCGGACCATACCCGCTACCTTTGGGCCAATGCCTCGTTCGCCTTTGCCGCGAACATGGTGCAGAGCTTCATCAAGAACGGCTGGTGCGTGCAGATCCGCGGCCCGCAGGCGGGCGGCCTGGTCGAAGACCTGCCGATTCACCTCTACGATCTGGGCACCGGCAACCAGGCCAAGATCCCGACCGAAGTGCTGATCCCGGAAACCCGCGAGTTCGAGTTCGCCAACCTGGGCTTCATCCCGCTGTCGTACTACAAGAACCACGACTTCGCGTGCTTCTTCTCCGCTCACTCGGCCCAGAAGCCGGCGCTCTATGACACCAAGGAGGCGACCGCCAACAGTCGCGTCAATGCGCGCCTGCCGTACATCTTCCTGCTGTCGCGGATCGCCCACTATCTGAAGCTCATTCAGCGCGAGAACATCGGTACCACCAAGGACCGCCGCCTGCTGGAGCTGGAGCTCAATACCTGGGTCAAGACGCTCGTGACCGAGATGACCGATCCGGGCGACGAGTTGCAGGCTTCGCACCCGCTGCGAGAAGCCAAGGTGATGGTCGAGGACATCGAGGACAACCCGGGCTTCTTCCGCGTCAAGCTCTTCATCGTGCCGCACTTCCAGATCGAAGGGATGGACATCAATCTGTCGCTGGTGTCGCAGATGCCCAAGGCGAAGAACTGAGCGACCGCAGCCAGTTTCAACGGCGATCTCGATATATCGCCAAGTGACTTGAGTCCCGCCGCACGCTGGCGCATGGCCACCGTGCGGCATCACCCATGCGGAAAATCTTTCCGCATACCAGCCGAGCACGATGAAGATAACAAGACCGCTGTGGGCGCAAGGGATTTTCATGACCCCGCAGCATTTCCAGCAACAAGCGCTGTGGGACCGCTATGCCGACGAGTACGTCGCACGCCTTGTCTGCCCCGATCCTTGGGGCGTCGTGCGCGTCGGGCTCGACCAACAGGCCCTGTCGATCCATCGGCTGGCGGTGAGCGCCTTGGCCCTGCGGCTGCCGGATGGCACCGTCATCGATACCGATCTCGCGGACCTGACGCCCTCGGCACGCGATCTTGGCGATGTGCCGGCCACCGTCGACGCGGTGGTCGTGCTGGTCGGCCTGGCCCTTGTTGATGCGCAAGGCGGCAATTGTGTCGAAGCCGGCGACCGGCCCGCGCGCCCGCGCCGCTTCATTCGGGAATACCGGGAAGTCGCCGACCTGCATGGGGAAGGCAAGGAAGAGATCAGCGTCGAGCGGCACGCGCTCGCGCTCCTCTTTGACTTCGAGGCAATCGGCGACTACGTCACCTGCCCGATTGCCCGACTGGTGCGCACCCCTCAAGGGCGCTTCGAACTCGATCCGGCCTTTGTGCCGCCCTGCCTGTTCCTGTCGGCCAGCGACCGGCTCACCGAGCGAATGGGCCGGCTATCGGAAATCCTGAGCGCCAAGAGCGCGAGTCTGGCCGTGCGGCGGCGCGAACGCTCCGACCAGATCGCCGACTACGCGGTTGCCGATGTGGCCCTCTTCTGGCTGCTGCACAGCGTGAACAGCACCTGGCCGGATCTGGCGCGCCTGCATGCGGCCCCGCAGCAGCATCCCGAACGGCTTTACGGCATCCTGGCCCGGCTGGCCGGGGCACTACTGACCTTCTCCACCACCGAGACCCTCCAGGCCATTCCGGCTTATGACCATCTCGCCCCCGAACCGGTGTTCGCGGAACTGGAATCGCTGATCCGCACCCTGCTTGACACGGTGATCCCATCGCGCGTGGTGCCGGTGGCACTCGAACGTGCCCGGCCCACGGTCTGGGTGGGCAAGATCCTTGACGAACGGCTGGTCGAAGGGGCCGAGTACTACCTGTCCGTGCAGGCTGGACTGCCGGCCCACACGCTGCTTGAACAACTGCCGCGCCTATGCAAGGCCGGGGCACCGGACGAGGTGGAACAGATCGTCAACTCCGCGCTGCCCGGCATTCCGCTGCGCACGATGTCGCGCCTGCCCGCCGCCATTCCGGTGCGCATCGAGAACCAGTACTTTGCGCTCGACAGCGCCCACCCGGCGTTCAAGCGCATGCTGGACGCACGGGCCTGCCAATTCTACGTGCCGGCTTCGTTGCCGGACGTGTCGCTCGAACTCTTCGCGGTATTGCCGGCATGAGTCCCTCCACCATGCGTACCCCCGCCATGATGCTCCCGCTCGCACTGCGCGACACAGCGCTGACCGTCACGGAACTCGCCGACTCCGCCAGACCGACCGTTGGCTTCGAAACGTTCCGGGCAAAGTGTGTCGAACAGGTAGCCCGCCTGCGCGAGGAATTCGTGGCGAGCGGCCAGCCGGTCGACGTGATAGAAGACGCCGCCTATGCCCAGTGCGCCCTGCTGGACGAGGTAGCGCTAGGTCGGCTGCAGGGCGCCGACCGCGATGCCTGGGAGCATGAGCCAATGCAGGTAGCGCAGTTCCAGAGCCACAATGCCGGGGAGATGCTGATTGCCCGCATCGAGCGGCGCCTGGCCGATCCGCAGCCGGTGCTGCCGCTGCTCGCCGTGTTCCACGCCGTCCTCGGGCTGGGCTTTCGGGGCCGATATGCCCTGGAGGGCGCCAGCGCCCGCACCGCCCTCATGCGCGCCATCGATGAACGCCTGGATCGCGCCGGCTGGCGAAACGCTTCCGGCCCGGTGCTGGTGACCGTCGGCAAGACACCTCGATGGCGCCAACTGTCGCCGCTTGCCTGGGTGGTCACCGCCGGCGTTGGCGCGGGTCTGGTCTATGTTGCGCTCGATCGGTGGCTGGCTGCGGCGATCACCCGGCTCGCGAGCTGAAAGGGGTGTCGTGACCGGCTACCCCTACCGTACATTGTTTGCCTGGATCGCGGCACTCGCGCTCGCCTGGCTGGCATTCAGCTCGCCTTGGGCGTCGAGGTGGAATCTGCTGCTCGCCGCCTTTACGATCACCCTGGCGCTGCTCGCGATCATCGTTGTCACCCGGCGGCTGCATGCGCGCCGGCGTGCTGCGGCGCCGGTGCTGCAGGCTGTCAGGGCATCGCTGGATGCGCTGCCCGGCGACATCCGGCGCAATACGCCGCTGGTGCTGACCGTGGGAGATGCCACCGGCGCCCCGGCGCAGGCCTTTGGCGATGCGATGGTTCGGATCACCGACACCGCGATCTGGGTGCGTGTCGACGATCCGACCCGGTTGGCTCATGTGGCAGATGCCCTCAAGCGATGGCGCGAGGAGCAGGGTCCGGATGCCGTCGCCTATCTGATTGGCGCCGACCAGGCCGACAATGCGGGTACGCTGAACGCAGGGCTCAGGCGCTGGCGCTCGGCCATCGGAGAGGCCAGCCGCGCGGTCGGCTATGCGTTGCCGGTCTGCGTCGCCGTGTATGCCGAAGAGGCGGACGGTACGCCGGACGACTGCCCCTGGTTTGGGATGTCTGGCATGGAGATGGTGTCGGGCGAGACCCTGGCGACCAGCGTCGCCACGCACGCCCTGCAGTATGCGCAAGCCGCAGTTCCGCTGGATCGCGAGGCCCGCATGCATCGCGCCACGCGTCTTGACACCCTGGCACGGTGGGCCGCTGGCGCGCTGCTGCCCGCCTTCGTCGAGAATCAGCGCGATGGAATCCGGCATGGGCGCCCGGTGCGCGTCGCAGCATTCGGCGTGACCACCGTCGTCGGAATCCCCGCTGCAAACTCGCTACTGACCCGTTTCACCGAGCAGACGACAGCCCTGAGCCGACTCGCCCGGCACAGCCGGGATGGCCGGCGTGCAGCTTACCCGTTGCCGGAGCCCCTGATCCAGGGCATCGCCCTGCAGCCAGTGCGACGAACCTTGCCGCGTGCCTTGGGACATGCCTTTGCCTGGCTGGCGCTGGCATTCTGTGCCGCCTGCGCGGCCTCGGCCTGGCAGAACCGGGCGCTGGTGGCGCGCGTCATCGACGATATGGCGCGCTATCGCGCCATCAGCCCAGAGCACGACGCCGCCCGGGTCGATGCGCTGCGGGCCATCAAGCGCGACCGCGACGAGCTTGAGCGGTATGCCCGCGCTGGCGTGCCACCGCGCCTGGGCCTGGGTTTCTATCGGGGCGTCCCATTGCTCACCCCGCTCAACACGCTGATCGCCGCGTATCAGCCCCCCGCACCGCCACCCTCGACCATCGAGCTCGACAGCCTGTCCCTCTTCAAGAGCGGCAGCGCCGTCCTGAACCCCGGTTCGAACCGGGTGCTGATTGGCGCGCTCGAGATGATCAAGGCGCATCCGGACAAGCGCGTGCTGGTGGCCGGACATACCGACACCACCGGCAACCCGGACAGCAACCTCAAACTCTCCGAGGCACGTGCCGCGTCGGTGCGCGACTGGCTGGCCGATGCCGCTGGCCTGCCACTCACGCACTTTGCGATCCAGGGCTACGGGGACACTCGGCCTAAGGCCACCGACGACACCGAAGCGGGGCGCGCTGCGAACCGCCGTGTCGAGATCACGCTTGTCCCCGATTGTCGCGATGACCGTCACGACAATCGGACACCCTCGGGCCAGTCGGCCTGTTCATTCCAGCAGAAGGAGTAAGAAGAAATGGCAATTCCCGCGTACATGTGGATCAAGGACGATGGCGGTGCCGATGTCAAGGGTTCGGTCACCGTGTCCGGCCGCGAGGGCAGCGTCGAAGTCGTCGCCTTTGACCACGCTGTCAATATCCCGACCGACTCCAACACCGGCAAGCTGACCGGCACGCGCGTGCACAAGCCGATCTTGTTCACCAAGGAAACTGACGCATCGACCCCCTATCTGTACAAAGCGGTCACCAGCGGCCAGACCCTGAAGTCGATCGAGATCAAGTGGTACAAGATCGACGACGCCGGCAAGGAAAAGGAATACTTCAACACCAAGCTGGAAAACGTGAAGGTGGTTGGCGTGACGCCCAAGATGCTGGACATCAAGAACCCGGCCTACGAAAAACACAACCACCTCGAAGACATCGAGTTGCGCTACGAGAAAATCACCTGGTCGTACAAGGACGGCAACATCATCCACGCCGACAGCTGGAACGAGCGCTCGTAACACGCGCGCAGCCGGCGCCAGGCGCCGGCTGGCCGTCTTGCATGGACGACATGCCGTGGTCCGCGCGCCCCATTTTCCCCTTCCTGCGTTCTTCCTCCCACGCCATGACCGCCCGCGATCCTTCCCCGTTCCTGCGTCGCCTGAACGACCACTGCGCCCAAGCCCTCACCGAGGCAGCCAGTCTCTGTGAAACACGCGCCCACCGGGACATCGAGGTCGAGCACTGGCTGATCAAGCTGCTGGAGTTGGGCGACGGCGACCTGCTGGCGATCCTGCGGCGTTATGAACTGGATGTCGACGGCATCTGGAACGCGCTGCTGGCCGCCATCGACCGGCTGCCGCACGACCTGCGCGGCAAGCCAGGCCTCTCGCAGCGCGTCGGCCAGTGGCTGGAAGCTGCCTGGATGCGCGCCTCGCTCGAAGTGGCGTGCCCCGGCGAGGCTCGGCCCATCCGCTCGGCACATCTGCTTGCGGCGCTGGCCGACTCGCCGCACCTGCTGCGTGCGCCCGATGCCTGGCCGCTCCTGTCCGTGTCGGCCGTGCAGATCGAACGGCTGATGCGCGAGCTGGACAATATCTCGATCGAGGCGGCCTCGCCCATTGGCCCTGGAGCGGACGGGCAAGCGCCCGACCCGCTGACGCCGGGACCGGCGGCAGCGCCCACCTCGCCTGCCCCGGGCAGGGCGATGCCCGGCCAGGCCGACACGTTGGCGCTGGACCGCTTCACCACCGATATCACCCGAAAGGCACGCGATGGCAAGATCGACCCGGTGTTTGGCCGCGATGTCGAAATCCGTCAGATGGTCGACATTCTGGCGCGCCGCCGCAAGAACAATCCGATTCTGGTCGGCGAGCCCGGTGTCGGCAAGACCGCGCTCGTCGAAGGGCTCGCGCTAAAAATCGCCGAAGGGGATGTGCCCGCCGTCATCCGCGATGTCAGCGTGCTGACGCTGGACCTGGGTCTGCTGCAGGCCGGTGCCGGGGTCAAGGGCGAGTTCGAGCAGCGCCTCAAGAACGTCATCGAGGCCGTGCAGCAGTCTCCGACCCCGATTCTGCTTTTCATCGACGAGGCCCACACCCTGATCGGTGCCGGCAATACCGCTGGCGGCGCCGACGCGGCCAACCTGCTCAAGCCGGCGCTGGCGCGCGGCGAGCTGCGTACCATTGCGGCCACGACGTGGTCCGAATACAAGCAGTACTTCGAGCGCGACGCCGCGCTGGAGCGCCGCTTCCAGATGATCAAGGTCGACGAGCCCGACGATGAGAACGCGTGCCTGATGCTGCGGGGCCTGAAGGAGCGATATGCGCATCACCACGGTGTGCATATCACCGATGCGGCCGTGGGCGCCGCTGTCCGGCTGTCGCGCCGCTACCTGACCGGGCGCCAGTTGCCGGATAAGGCCGTCGACTTGCTCGACACTGCCGCCGCCCGCGTGCGCATGAGCCTGGAGGCCACTCCGATCGCCATTTCCGCCTGCGAAGCGAAGCGTGGGGCGCTCGAGGTCGAACGCTCCGCCTTGCTGGAGGACCAGGCCGCCACCGGCGCCGAGGCCGGTGAACGGCTGGCGGCCATCGATGCGCGGCTCGCCGCGCTCGCCAGCGAGTTGAACGCGTTCGCGCACGTCTTCGCCGAACAGAAGCGTGCCGCCGAAACCTTGATCGCGTTGCGCGTGCAGTGGCAGGCGGCCACCGACGAGTCGGCCCGCCTGGATCTGGCGCCATCGATCCAGGCTGCCCACCAGGCATTGGCCAGGCACGGCCACGCCGCCTTGCTCCACGCAGAAGTCGACGAGACCGCCATTGCCCAGGTGATTGCCGACTGGACCGGGGTGCCGGTCGATAGCCTGCTGTCGAGCGAAATCGCCACCTTGCTGGCGCTGGAAACGCGTCTGGGCCAGGTCGTGGTCGGCCAGGACGAAGCGCTGGCCGCGCTGGGCAAGAGCCTGCGCACCGCCAAGGCCGGTCTGAAATCGGAGGACGCGCCGCTGGGCGTGTTCCTGCTGGTCGGGCCATCCGGCGTCGGCAAGACCGAAACCGCTCGGGCGCTGGCTGACCAGATGTTCGGCGGCGAACGTTCGCTCATCACCATCAACATGTCGGAATACCAGGAAGCGCACACGGTCTCGCAGCTAAAGGGATCGCCGCCAGGCTATGTCGGCTATGGCGAAGGCGGTGTGCTGACCGAAGCGGTCCGCCAGCGCCCCTACAGCATTGTCCTGCTGGATGAAGTCGAGAAGGCCCACCGCGACGTGCTGAATCTGTTCTATCAGGTATTCGACCGCGGCTTCATGCGGGACGGAGAAGGCCGGGTGATCGACTTCCGCAACACCGTGATCCTGATGACCTCGAATCTCGGCAGCGAGCAGATTCTGGCAGCAACCGACGCTGCGGCACAGGCCGGTGCCGAACTCCCGACCGGCACCCTGATGGAAGCGATTCGTCCGCTGCTGATCGATCGCTTCCAGCCGGCGCTGCTGGCACGCTTCCAGACCATCGTGTACCGCCCGCTGTCGGCCGAGGCCATGACCGCGATTGTGCGGATGAAGCTTGCCAGGGTAGCTCAGCGGATCGCAAATCGCTTCGGCATGCCGCTGAGCTGCGGCGACGCGCTGGTCGCCGAACTGGTGCGGGCCTGCCTGCTGCCCGATTCCGGAGCGCGAAATATCGACAGCCTGCTTGACCAGCAGATTCTGCCGGTGCTATCGCGCGAGCTACTGGTGCGCATGGCCGACCGGCAGATGCCGAAGTCAATCCAGCTATCGTTCTCCGAGGCGGACGGCATCGGGCTGAGCTTTGAGGAAACCTGCGTGGGCGCGCAGGCGGGCGCGTGATGCGTGGCGGGCCAGGGTTCTTCGAGGCCGTGACGGGGCATTTTGCGAACGGAGCCCCGATCGGCGAATTCGACGCGGCCACACAGACCTTCCTCTCGGTGCAGGACAACATCCAGCGCATCCTCAACAGCCGCCGCGGCGGCCTGGCCCATCTGCCGGACTATGGTCTTGGCGATCTGTCCCGCATCTACCGGCACCTGCCCGCCTCCGCGCATACGCTCAAGCGCGAAATCGAAACCACGCTGCTGCGTTACGAGCCGAGGCTGAAGGCGATCGACCTCACCATCGAAGAGACCGAGCCCGGCATGCTGCTTAGTTTCACCATGAGCTGCCACCTGCATCAGGCCGGGCTGGTGCGCTTCGGCACGCACTTCACCCCCGATGGACAGACGCGGCTCAAACTGCTGAAGGCCGACCGCGATCGCGGATGACCCTGCAACGTTGGATGGAGATGGAGGCTTGACCATGAAGCAGTTGGCCGTAAAAGGCAGTCGCACCGCCACCGATGGCACCAAGATGGGCGCTTTCGGCCATTCGATCATGAACATTGGAATCTCAAGAACTCATGGAATGGTCGAGTACAGCGCATGGCACCGATTTTCGCGTTGGCGATTACATCTTCTCCGGCGGTGGATTCACGAACCTGGCGTGGTCGCCTGACGGTTCGATCCGCATCGAGGGCAATGGCAAATACGAAGGAACTGGTGAGACGCTCCATTGTCTGATCTTGCGCGGCAAAGCGGTACAACCATGCAGCCAGGTGCGACCAACTCCTCCGGCAAACCTGCACAATCCACCGACATCGCCACTGGAAGCCACAGCGCCCTTGCAAGGCCGCGCAGCACCCTCCTGAACGTTCCGATCTATCCGCCGCCGAAGCACGCTGCCCGGCGTGAGCGCCAAGCAGCCAGCGCTCGGGGTAGTGCCGCTCGATCAACTGGTTGAAGCGCTGGAACAGGCGCGGATCCTCGCGCCGCATCAGCACCGCATCAGGCCAACCAGCGCAATCTCGCGCCCCCGGGCGCTTGCCGCGGAATTTGGCCGGACGAGAACCTCAAGGCTTGATGTGCTTGAGCTCGTCGAGCAGCCCGAGCAGCAGTCGCAGCTTGTCCTCGCCGAACTGCGCGAGGATGCGCCGGTAGTTTCTTTCCATGTCCTCGCTCATATCGACAAAGCACTGCTGCCCCGCCTCGCTCAGGCACACCAGCACGCGGCGCTGGTCGTGCCCGGACTTCCAGCGGCGCACCAGGCCGTCGCGCTCCATGCGCGCCAGCACGCCGGTCATGCTCGGCTTGAGGATGCAGGCCTGCTGCGCCAGTTGGTAGATTTCCATCTCGCCCTGCTGGCGAAGGATGCGCACGATGCGCCACTGCTGTTCGGTGAGGTCATGCTGGTTGAGCGAAGGCCGGAAAAAAGCCATGGCGGCCTCGCGCGCTTGCAGCAGCGTGAGGGTCAGGGACGGGCGCGGACTGGACATGCGGGGATGCTCGGCTGGAATTGGATAAGATTTTAACCATTCTGGTCCCTGCCGACCAACCCGATCCCGCTATCGCACGCATATCACCGCGGTACCACCTCATCCATCTGGCTCCTGGCAATGATCCTGGGCGAGATGTCGCCACTGAAGGGAGCGCGACGAATCCTCTTGAGCAATGACTTGACTGTAGTTAATATCTTAACTATAAAGATAACATGTTAATGAAATCAGGGCGCCCGACGGCGATCCCGATGGAACCAGGAGAACGAAGCCATGCGCCGCGCTGTCAGCGAAGCCGCAACGGGCACACTGTTCGGCGTCGCGCTGAACTACCAGGGCCTGTTGCGCGGCCGGCTGGAGGAATTCCAGCGGCCGCCCTACCAGAAGCCGCCGGTCAAGCCGGTGCTGTTCATCAAGACACCCAATACGCGCAACGGCGACGGCCAGGCGGTGGTCTTCCCCGCCGGCACCGAACGCCTGCAGCCTGGCCCGGCGCTGGGCGTGGTGCTTGCCCGCGACGCCAGCCGCGTCGGTGAGGAACAGGCCATGGACTACGTGGCCGGCTACGTGATCGTCAACGAGTTCAGCCTGCCGGAAGACAGTTATTACCGCCCGGCGGTCAAGGCCAAATGCCGCGACGGCTTCTGCGCGCTGGGCACCGAGGTGATCGGCCGCGACGAGATCGCCGACCCGCACGCGCTGCCGATCCGCCTGCTGGTCAACGGCGAGCTGCGCCAGGAAAATAGCAGCGCCAACCTCGTGCGCGGAATTCCCCGCTTGATCGCCGAGATCAGCGAATTCATGACCCTGCATGCCGGCGACGTGCTGATCACCGGCACCCCCGAAGGCCGCGTCGACGTGCAGCCGGGCGACGAAGTGGTGGTGGAGATCGAGGGCCTCGGCCGCCTGCGCAATCGCATCGTGGCGGAAGCGGTCTGAGATGAAACACGCACGCATCCGCTACCAGGGAGAAATGCATGCCGTCACGGTGGAGGCCGGCAACGCCGTGCGCCTGGCCGATGGCCGCCTGCTCGGCGAACGCCAGGTGGAATGGCTGCCGCCGGCCAGCGGCAGCATGTTCGCCCTCGGCCTGAACTATGCCGACCACGCCGCCGAGCTGGCCTTCAAGGCACCCACCGAGCCGCTGGCGTTCATCAAGTCGCGCGGCGCCTACACCGGCCACAACCAGGTCACCTGGCGCCCGGACAACGTGGCCTACATGCACTATGAGTGCGAACTGGTGGCGGTGATCGGCAGGACGGCGCGCAACGTCGGGCGCGACGACGCCCTCACCTACCTGGCCGGCTACACGGTGTGCAACGACTACGCGATCCGCGACTACCTGGAGAACTACTACCGGCCCAACCTGCGCGTGAAGAACCGCGACGCCACCACCCCGGTCGGCCCCTGGATCGTCACGCCCGACGAGGTACCCGACCCGTCGAGGCTGACGCTGCGCACCTGGATCGACGGCGAGCTGAGGCAGGAAGGCACCACCGCGGACATGATCTTCGACATCCCCTTCCTGGTCGAATATTTCTCCAGCTTCATGACCTTGCAGCCGGGCGACATGATCGCCACCGGCACGCCGGAAGGCCTGGCCGACGTGGTCCCGGGCAACGAAGTGGTGGTGGAAGTGGAAGGCGTCGGCCGCCTGGCCAACCGAATCGTCAGCGAGGCCGAGTTCTTCGCGAACCGCGCCCGCCCGTAACAAGCGGAGGCAGAACCATGATCAGGCACTGGATCAACGGCCGCGAGGTCGAAAGCAGGACCGTCTTCGAAACCGTCAACCCGGCCACCACCGAGGTCATCGCCGAGGTCGCCAGCGGCGGCGCCGAGGAAATCGCCCTGGCCGTCGCCGCGGCCAGGGAAGCCTTCCCGAAATGGGCCGGTACCCCGGCGCGCGAACGCGCGAAGCTGATGCGCAAGCTGGGCGAGCTGATCGACCGCGACGTGCCCAGGCTGGCCGAGCTGGAAACCCTCGACACCGGCCTGCCGATCCACCAGACCCGGAACGTGCTGATCCCCCGCGCGTCGCACAACTTCGAGTTCTTCGCCGAGGTCTGCACGCGCATGGACGGCCACAGCTACCCGGTGGACGACCAGATGCTCAACTACACCCTGTACCAGCCGGTGGGCGTGTGCGGGCTGGTGTCGCCGTGGAACGTGCCGTTCATGACCGCCACCTGGAAGACCGCGCCGTGCCTCGCGCTGGGCAACACCGCGGTGCTGAAGATGAGCGAACTCTCGCCCTTGACCGCCAACGAGCTGGGCCGCCTGGCCCTCGAAGCCGGCATTCCGCCGGGCGTGCTCAACGTGGTGCAGGGCTACGGCGCCACCGCCGGCGAGGCCCTGGTCCGCCACCCGGACGTGCGCGCCATCTCCTTCACCGGCGGCACCGCCACCGGACGCAAGATCATGCAGGCGGCCGGGCTGAAGAAGTATTCGATGGAGCTGGGCGGCAAGTCGCCGGTGCTGGTCTTCGACGACGCCGACCTCGACCGCGCGCTCGACGCCGCGCTGTTCACCATCTTCTCGCTGAACGGCGAGCGCTGCACCGCGGGCAGCCGCATCTTCATCCAGGAGACGGTCTATGAACGCTTCGTCGAGGCGTTCGCCGCCCGCGCCCGGCGCCTGATCGTCGGCGACCCGCAGGACCCGAAGACCCAGGTCGGCTCGATGATCACCCAGGCCCACCACGACAAGGTCACCGGCTACATCCGCATCGGCATCGAGGAAGGCGCGCGCCTGCTCGCCGGCGGCCTGGAGCACCCGGCCAACCTGCCGGCACACTTGTCTCGCGGGCAGTTCATCCAACCGACGGTATTCGCCGATGTGGACAACCGCATGCGCATCGCCCGCGAAGAGATCTTCGGCCCGGTGGTCTGCCTGATGAAGTTCAAGGACGAGGCCGAGGCGCTGCGCCTGGCCAACGACACCGAGTACGGCCTGGCCTCCTACGTCTGGACCCAGGACATCGGCAAAGCCCATCGCCTGGCGCGCGGCATCGAGGCCGGCATGGTCTTCGTCAACAGCCAGAACGTGCGCGACCTGCGCCAGCCGTTCGGCGGCGTGAAGGGCTCGGGCACCGGCCGCGAAGGCGGGGAATACAGCTTCGAGGTCTTCGCCGAGGTCAAGAACGTGTGCATTTCCATGGGCAGCCATCACATTCCCCGCTGGGGCGTGTGAGGCGTGGCCAGACGACAGAGCGGCCGTCCGAGGCCGCCGCAACCGCCGGCGTGACACCGACAAGGACAAGAAACGGGCACGGCGCCCCTCACCAGGAGACTCGACATGGGCAAACTCGCTCTAGCTGCCAAGACCACTCACGTTCCTTCGCTGTACCTCTCGGAACTCCCCGGCCCTCGCCACGGCAGCCGCCAGGCCGCCATCGACGGCCACAAGGAGATCGGCCGCCGCTGCCGCGAGCTGGAGGTGGACACCATCGTGGTGTTCGACACCCACTGGCTCGTCAATGCCGGCTACCATGTCAATTGCGCGCCGCGCTTCGAAGGGCTGTACACCAGCAACGAACTGCCGCACTTCATCGCCAACATGGAGTACGGCTTCCCGGGCAACCCCGAACTCGGGCGCATCCTCGCCGATGGTTGCAGGGCCATGGACGTGGACGTGCTGGCCCACGACGCCACCACGCTCGCGCCCGAGTACGGCACGCTCGTGCCGATGCGCTACATGAACCAGGACCAGCACTTCAAGGTGGTCTCGGTCTCGGCGATGTGCACGGTGCACTATCTCAACGACAGCGCGCGCCTGGGCTGGGCCATGCGCAAGGCGGTCGAGGAACACTACGACGGCACCGTGGCCTTCCTGGCCAGCGGCTCGCTGTCCCACCGTTTCGCCCAGAACGGCCAGGCGCCATCGTTCGCCGACCGCATCTGGACCCCGTTCCTCGAGACCCTCGACCATCAGGTGCTGGAGATGTGGCAGCGAGGCGAGTGGCGGGACTTCTGCGACATGCTGCCCGAGTACGCCGCCAAGGGCCACGGCGAAGGCTTCATGCACGACACCGCCATGCTGCTGGGCGCGCTCGGCTGGTCCGCCTATGACGGCAAGGCGGAGGTGGTGACGCCCTACTTCGGTTCCTCCGGCACCGGGCAGACCAACGCCGTGCTCCCGGTCACCCCGCAGGACGGCGCGGCGATACCCGCCGCGCAGGCCTGGGCCGGCGCCGGCAACCCTTGCGCCAGCCGCCTCTGAGGACACCGCCATGCCGCACTTCATCGCCGAGTACACCCACAACATCGAAGCCGAGGCCGACCTGCCCGGCCTGTTCGAGCAGGTCCATGCCTGTCTCGGCGCGAGCGGAATCTTCCCGCTCGGCGGCATCCGCAGCCGCGCCGTGCGCATCGATACCTGGCGCATGGCCGACGGCCGGAACGACTATGCCTTCGTCCACATGAGCCTGAAGGTGGGCGCCGGGCGCGACCTGGCAACCCGCCGGCAGGTCGCCGACGCGCTGTTCGCGGTAATCAAGGCCCACTTCGCCGAACTGCAGGCGCGGCGCCCGCTGGCGTTGTCTTTCGAGATGAGCGAGCTGGATGCGGAGCTCAACTACAAGCAGAACAACGTCCACGCCTTCCTCAAGGGCCAGGCGGGCTGACGCCGGCCGCCACGGTCAACCCCCGCCGAGAGATATCTCCATGCTCGACTCCACCCTGATCCAGGAAGCCGCCACCCGCCTCGACGCCGCCGAGCGCTCGCGCCGGCAGGTGCGGCAGTTTTCCCTCGACTACCCGGCCCTGGCCATCGAGGACGCCTACGCCATCCAGCGCGCCTGGGTGGCGCAGAAGATCGCCGGCGGCCGCGTGCTCAAGGGCCACAAGATCGGCCTGACCTCGCGCGCCATGCAGGTCTCGTCGAACATCGCGGAGCCGGACTACGGCGCGCTGCTCGACGACATGTTCTTCGACGAAGGCGGCGACATTCCGTGCGCGCGCTTCATCGTGCCGCGCGTCGAAATGGAGCTGGCGTTCATCCTCGGCAAGCCGCTGCGCGGGCCCGGCGTCAGCCTGTTCGACGTGCTCGACGCCACCGAATGGGTGATCCCGGCGCTGGAGATCATCGACGCGCGCATCGAGCAGGTGGACCCGGAGACCAAAGCCACGCGCAAGGTCGTCGACACCATCTCCGACAACGCCGCCAACGCCGGGGTGGTCATGGGCGGGCGCGCCGTGCGGCCGGACGAGATCGACCTGCGCCGCGTGCCGGCGATCCTCTACCGCAACGGCGTGATCGAGGAATCCGGGGTTTCCGCGGCGGTGCTCAACCACCCGGCCAGGGGCGTGGCCTGGCTGGCCAACAAGCTGGCACCCTACGACGTCACGCTGGAGGCCGGCCAGGTGATCCTGGGCGGCTCCTTCACCCGCCCGGTGGCGGCGGCGCCCGGCGACACCTTCCATGTCGACTACGACCGGCTCGGCAGTATTTCCTGCCGCTTCGCCTGAACCCCGGAGATCCATGAACGTCCCGCCGAACCCGTTCAGGCAAGGCCTGCAGATCGGCCATGCACAGACCGGCCCGTGCTGCGCGGCACTGGCGGCCAGCGCGCCGTGAAGAGAAGGAACCGCCAGAGAAGGGACCGCCGACGCCTACCGGTATCCCACCACCACCTGCCCCGACTGCCCTTGCAGGACCGGCATCAGCGCGCCCCTGCCCGGTACCTGGAACGCAAAGACGAAACCGTTGGCGGCATCGTCGCCGCCGAACGCATCGGTCAGCCCTTCGGCGCCGGACAACAGCACGCAGCGCTGCGCGTTGCACAGGTAGGCCTGCAGGTCGTGCGGCGGCGTGCGGTTGAAGGCGTAGCGCCAGCGCACCGTGGTGATCGCGCCTTCGGCCTGCGGCAGGTAGCCGGTGGGCGTGATGGGCGCGGAGACGGTGCGCAGGCCCTTGCCGTACAGCGCGGGGCCGCTCACGGAAGCGGACCACGAGTGCAGCGTCTGCCCGGCCGGGCCGGCCCAGCCGTGGCCGCCGCAGGCGGCCAGCGCCGCCACGGCGAGACAGCGGGACCAGCGCAGCGGCAGGGTCATAGCAGGCCGCGCAGTTGGGAGCGCAGGCGCGTGATGGCCTGGCTGCGGATCTGGCACACACGCGATTCGGTGACGTCGAGCACGGCGCCGATCTCGCGTAGGTTGAGCTCCTGGTCGTAGCACAGCGACAGCACCAGCTTCTCGCGCTCGGGCAGGCGCTCGATGGCGCGGATCAGCGCTTCGCGCATGCCGCTTTCCATCAGCACGGTGAGCGGGTTGCCGTCGTCGCTGACGCTCAGGTGGCGGTCCAGGAAATCTTCCTCGCCGGAGCGCTCGAAGTCTTCATAGTGCAGCAACTGGCAGCCGTAGACCTCGTTGAGCAGGGTCTGGTATTCCTCCAGCGGCAACTCCAGCTCCTGCGCCACCTCGGAGTCCAGCGGCGTGCGGCCGAGCGTCTGCTCGAGGCCGCGCACGGTACGCTCGATGCGCCGCGTGAACTGGCGCAGGCTGCGCGACTGCCAGTCGTTGGCGCGCACCTCGTCGAGCATGGCGCCGCGGATGCGCTGGCTGGCGTAGGTCTCGAAGCGCGCGCCGTGGGTGTCTTCGTAGCGCTTGGCGGCATCGAGCAGGCCGATCATGCCGGCCTGGATCAGGTCGTCGAGCTGGACGCTGGCGGGCAGCTTGGCGGCGAGTTGCAAGGCGATGCGACGCACCAGCGACGCATGCGCGGTCACCGTATCCGTCTGTTCGAGCTTTCCCTGAATCGTGTACATGGTGGAATTCTCGTGAGTCCTAGCTTGCTTGCAGGCCCGGCGTTCAGGCCAGGGCCGTGGCCGGCGGCGCCAGGGGCGTGGCCGGAGGGGTTGAACGGTTTTCCGCCGCCGCGGGCAACGGCCAGGCGGCGACGCCGGTGGCCAGGCGGCGCAGGGCGGCCGTGGCCGGCGCGGCCGCGAAGGCTTCGACCACGCAGCGGCCCAGCGCCGCGCTGCGCGCGACCAGCGGGTCGAGCGGCAGGCTGCCCGCCGCGCGCGCGTCCACGCCGAGGTACTGGCTGGCGGTGCGCGCCAGGTTGCCGAGCACCGCGGTGGCGGCCGCGTCGCTGGGCGCGGCGTTGACCACCAGGTGGAAGCGGCGGCAGGCGTAGAGATGGTTGAGCTGCTTGATGCAGGCGTAGGCGGCCTTGATCGAGGCCGGCTCCGCGCGCAGCACCACGATCAGGTTGTGGGCCGCGGCGGCCATCGGCGACAGCGCGCCATCGGCGTCGCCGCGCGCGTCGCTGAGCACGGTGCGATAGCCGTTGAGCAGTTGCAGGTCGCCGCCGGCCTGCGCGCTGGCGGGCAGCACGCCGATGGCGCCGGCGGGACGCTGGCCGAGCGCGGCCTCGAGCGTGGCGGCGCCGCCCAGCACGGCGTCCAGCGTGTCGGCGGGCGCCGCGCCGGACAGCCGCGTGGCGCGCGCGCCGGCGCGGTCTTCGTCGATCAGCAGCACGCGCTCGCCCTGCATGGCGAGCGCGTTGGCCAGGCCGAGCGCGACCGTGGTGGCGCCAGCGCCGGCGTCGCTCGCCACCACCGCGATGCGGCGCGTGACGCGCGGCGCCAGCATGCGCCGCAGGCTTTCGGCCTGGTCGAGGGCGAGAGAATTCACGTCTTACTCCCCCTGCACCTGCGCCAGTGCCTTGAACATGCGGCTGCTGTCGGTAAAGGCGTCCGCCTCCGTGGCGGAAGCGACGGTGGAAATGGCGGTGGAGGCAGCGGCAGAAACAGTGGCAGAAACGGCGGGCGCCGCGTCGCGGACGGCGGCGCGGCCATTGCGCGCGGGGTAGTTCTCCAGCACGTCCAGCAGCGCCAGCAGGCGGCCCATGCCTTCGACCAGCACCGCGGCGTTCGGGGTCTGGCGCGCCGGCGCGCGCGCCGACAGGCGCGCGAGGAAGGCGGCGGCCTCGGTGTCGCCGGCCTGCTCCAGGCGCAGCGAGGCGATGGCCATCTGCAGGGCCAGCAGGCGCGCGCAGGCCTGGCCCTCGGCCTGGGCGGCATCGCCGGCGCCGTCCTGGCGCTCGCCCTGGCTCAGGTGGTCGAGCGCATGGCCGAGCGTGCGCAGCTGCGCCTCGCCGTCTTCGGCCCAGCGCGCCCAGCGCGCCAGCTGCGCGCCTTCGCCGAGCAGCGCGGGATCGCACAGCAGGTACTGCACGGCCAGGGTCTGGCCGTTGTCGAGATCGACCACGCGCGAGACCAGCAGGCCGGCTTCGATGCCGCCCTCGGCGCCGCGCGCGCCACGCGCCTGGCTTTCCAGCACGCGCACCGGCGCCTGCGCGATCCACTGCGCGGCGGCGCGGCCGCGGTATTCCATTTCCTCGACGGCGTGGAAGGTCAGCGTGTCGGCCAGCGCGTCGACCTTCAGCGCGGCGCCGCCGCTGACCACGCGCGTGGTCCTGCGGGTGGCGGTGAGCCAGCGCTCGCCCGCGGTCTGCCAGCGCGCCAGCATGGCCGGCGCCGGCATGGCGTCGAGCACGTTGACGACGGTGCGCGTGGCGGCGATGGTGGCGGCCAGGTTGACCGCGTCGGTTTCCCAGCCGCCTTGCGTGGCCTGCAGCACCGGCGCGGTGCGCCCGCCGGGCGCCACGGCGGCGGCCAGCGGCAGGCCGTCGCGGTCGGCCAGCCACAGCGTGTGCAGCCACGGGCGCGCGGCGCGGCGGCCGGCCGCGGGCGCGGCCACCACGGCGCTCAGCGCGAGCACGAAGCGGTCGCACTGGCGCACCAGGTCGCGGCAGACGGACTCGCGCACGTGCTGCGCCATCAGCCGCGCCGAGGGCGCGCTGTCCGCGCGCTGCTGCCAGAGCGTGCGCACCAGGTCGAAACCGTAGTTGCCGCCGTCGAGCTGGTCGACGCAGTCGCTCACGGCGTTGGCGCTGTCGGTCAGCGAGCGCAGCATGCCGTCGGCGCCGGTGGCGGCGGCGCCTTCGCCGCGCGCGGGCAAGGCGCGGCGCGCGGCTTCGGCCTCGGCGAACACGGAGCCGCGGCGCGGGGTCTGGAAGGCGCGCTCGACCAGGGCGGTGCCGCTGGCCAGCTCCAGGTGCTCGGGCACGCGCTGGCCGGTGGAGGCGTAGTAGACCGGCAGGCGGTGGCGGATCACCACGTCGAGCACCGAGCCCAGGTGCGTGGCTTCGTCGAGCTTGCTGACGATGCAGCCGTCGATGCCGCCGTCGGGCGAGGTGTCGTGGCGGTAGGCGTGCACCACTTCGTTGAGCGTGTCGCCGTGGCTGGCGCCGTTGAGCAGCAGGATGCGCTGCACCGGGGCCTGCACGCCGCCCAGCATGGCGATCTGCTCGGACAGGCTGCGGTCGCGCTGGCTCATGCCGACGGTGTCGATGATGACCAGGTGCTTCTCGCTGAGCGCGGCCAGCGCGAAGCGCAGGTCGGAGGCGTCCTTGACCGCGTGCACCGGCACGCCGAGGATGTCGCCGTAGATGCGCAGCTGCTCGTGCGCGCCGATACGGAAGGTGTCGGTGGTCAGCAGCGCGAGCCGTTCCGGGCCGTGCTTGAGCACGAAGCGCGCGGCCAGCTTGGCGGTGGTGGTGGTCTTGCCCACGCCGGTGGGGCCGACCAGCGCCAGCACGCCGCCCTGCGCGAACAGCGCGTCCTCGTCGCCGAGCACCGGCACCTTGCGCGCCAGCTCCTGGCGGATCCAGGTCATGGCGGCGGGCCGGTCGTGGCCGAGCGGCAGGTGGCCCAGCAGCGTGCGCGCGAGCTGGCCGGAGAAACCGGCCGTGACCAGCCAGTTGAACAGCGAGTCGCGCAACGGGTCGCCGCCGGTGGCGGGCAGGCTGTGCGTGCCGACGACCGCGGCCTGGCCGGCGAACTGGCGCTCCATCATGGCGCGCATGTTCTGCAGTTCGCCGCGCAGGTCGCCCAGCGCGCCGTCGACCGCGACGGTGGCCGGCGGCGGCGTGAAGACCGGGGCGTTGCTGGAAATCGCGCCGAGATCGGTGTCGCGCATGGCGACGATCTCCACGCCGCCCTCGACGGTGCGGTTGGACAGCACCACGGCGTCCGGGCCCATCGCCTCGCGCACCTGGCGCAGGGCCTCGCGGCCGTTGGCCGCAACGAATTTAGCTACGCTCATCTTGCGTCATCCCTCACGCTGCGCCGCCGATCATGGCGGTGATCCTGATGTTTCGGTTGTCCGGCACCTCGGCATGCGAGAGCACCTTGAGCTGCGGCATGGTCCGGCGCAGGAAGCGTGCCAGCAGCGGGCGCAGCGGATGCGGCACCAGCAGCACGGGGTCCAGCCCCAGGTGTTCCTGGCGCGATACCGCGGCCTGGGTCTGCTGCAGCAGCGCGTCGGCCAGGCCCGGCTCGATGCCGCCGCCGTTGGTCAGCGCCTGCGACAGCACGCGCTCCAGCCCCGCGTCGAGGCCGATCACCTGCAGGTCCGCGCCGTTGGGGAACCACTGCTGGGTGATGGCGCGGCCCAGCGCCACGCGCACCAGCGCGGTGAGCTCGTTCGGGTCGCTGATCTTGGGCGCGTGCTCGGCCACCACGTCCAGCACGGTGCGCATGTCGCGGATCGGCACGCTTTCGTCGAGCAGGTTCTGCAGGATCTTCTGCAGCGCCGTGAGCGTGATGACCTTGGGCACCAGGTCCTCGGTGAGCTTGGGCGACTCCTTGGCGATGCGGTCCAGCAGCGCCTGCACTTCCTGGCGGCCGAGCAGCTCGGCCGCGTGCAGGTGGATCAGGTGGTTGAGGTGGGTCGCCACCACCGTGCTGGCGTCCACCACGGTGTAGCCGTAGGTCTGCGCCTGCTCCTTGAGCGCGGCGTCGATCCACACCGCCGGCAGGCCGAAGGCCGGGTCCTGCGTGGGCGCGCCGGGCAGCGCGCCGGACACCTGGCCGGGGTTGATGGCCATCCACTGCCCCGGCGAGGCCTCGCCGCGGCCGATCTCCACGCCCTTGAGCGAGATGCGGTAGGCGTTGGGCTTGAGCTCGAGGTTGTCGCGGATGTGCACCACCGGCACCAGGAAGCCGATCTCCTGCGCCACCTTCTTGCGGATGCTCTTGATGCGGCCCAGCAGCTCGCCGTTCTGCGCGCGGTCCACCAGCGGGATCAGGCGGTAGCCCACTTCCATGCCGAGCGGGTCGACCAGCGAGACGTCGTCCCAGCTCGCCTCGGTCGATTCCGGCGCGGTGGCGGGCACGCGCTCCTCGCGCTTCTTGTCCTGCGCCGCCACCACGTCGCGGCGCGACACGTAGCGGCCGAACCACACCAGCGCGCCGGCGAACAGCAGGAAGGCGAAATGCGGCATGCCGGGGATCAGGCCCATCATGCCGATGATGCCGCCGGTCAGGTACATCACGCGCGGGTTGGAGAAAAGCTGGCCGGTGAGCTGCTGGCCCACGTCCTGCTCATTGGCCACGCGCGAGACGATCACGCCCGCGGCGGTGGAGATCACCAGCGCGGGGATCTGCGCCACCAGGCCGTCGCCGATGGTCAGCAGCGTGTAGTTGCGCACCGCGGTGGAGAAGTCCAGGTCGTGCTGGAGCATGCCCACCACCATGCCGGCGCCGATGTTGATGAACATGATCAGCAGTCCGGCGATGGCGTCGCCGCGCACGAACTTGCTGGCGCCGTCCATCGCGCCGTAGAAGTCCGATTCCTGCGCCACTTCGGCGCGGCGCTTCTTGGCGCCTTCTTCGTTGATGAGGCCGGCGTTGAGGTCGGCGTCGATCGCCATCTGCTTGCCCGGCATGGCGTCGAGCATGAAGCGCGCGCCGACTTCGGCGATGCGGCCCGCGCCCTTGGTGATGACCATGAAGTTGATCACCACCAGGATGGCGAACACCACGATGCCCACCGCGAAGTTGCCGCCCACCAGGAAGTGGCCGAAGGCCTCGATCACCTTGCCGGCGGCGTCCGGACCGGTGTGGCCCTCGAGCAGCACCACGCGCGTGGAGGCCACGTTGAGCGACAGGCGCAGCAGCGTGGAGAACAGCAGCACCGACGGGAAGGCGGCGAAGTCCAGCGCCTTCTGCGTGTACATGCCCACCAGCAGCACCATGATCGACAGCGCGATGTTGAACGTAAACAGCAGGTCCAGCACGAAGGGCGGCAGGGGCAGGATCATCATGCCCAGGATCATGATGATCAGCAGCGGCCCTGCCAGGGCCTTCATCTGGCCGCCGCCGGCGCGCGCGCCGGGCAGGTTGAACAGCGAGGTCAGTGCGTTCATGCGTGGCTTTCCGGTACGGCGAGTTCGTCAGGCACCAGCAGGTCCGCGGGCGCCTGCGGGTGCGGGCCGTTGGTGTGGTGCCAGTGCTTCAGTTGATAGACCCAGGCCAGCACTTCGGCCACGGCGGTGTAGAGGCCGGACGGGATCTCGTGGCCCAGCTCGACGTGGCGGTGCAGCGCGCGCGCCAGCGGCGGCGCCGACAGCAGCGGCACGTTGTGCTCGGCGGCGATCTCGCGGATGCGCGCGGCCACTTCCTCGCTGCCCTTGGCGACCACGCGCGGCGCGCCCATGCGGCCTTCCTCGTAGCGCAGCGCCACGGCGAAGTGGGTCGGGTTGGTCACGACCACGTCGGCCTTGGGCACCTCGGACATCATGCGGCGGCGCGCCATCGCGCGCTGCTGCTGGCGGATGCGGTTCTTGATGTGGGGGTCGCCCTCGCTGTCCTTGTGCTCCTGCTTGACCTCTTCCTTGGTCATGCGCAGCTTCTTGAAGAAGGTCCAGTACTGCCAGGGCACGTCGAGCGCCGCCACCAGCACCAGCGAGGCGGCGATCAGGCCGCAGCAGTGGAGCACGAACTCCAGCATGTGCAGCAGCGCCTCGTGCAGCGGCGCGTTCATCAGCGCCACCGCCTCGCCCAGGCGGTGCCACAGCACCCAGGCCGCCACGCTGCCCACCAGCAGGGCCTTGGCGATGGCCTTGGCCAGTTCCACCAGCGATTGCGAGGAAAACAGGCGGCCCACGCCCTTGAGCGGGGACAGGCGGGAGAAGTCGGGCGCGAGGGACTGGGTGGAGAACAGCCAGCCGCCCAGCAGCATGGGGCCGGCCAGCGCCGCCGCGCCGAACAGCAGCAGCAGCGGCAGGAAGGCCAGCAGGCCTTCCCAGACGTTCATGGCGAAGCGCGACATCATGCGCGAGGTGTCGAACGCCGTGGCCGGCTCGAAGGCCAGGCTGGCTTGCATCACGGCGTTGAGCTTGCTGCCGAGCGTGCCGCCCAGCGCCCACAGGCCGGCCACGCCGCTCATCAGCATGATCAGGGTGGCCAGTTCGCGCGAGCGCACGACCTGCCCTTCCTCGCGCGCCTTTTCCAGGCGCCGGGGTGAGGCGGGTTCGGTTTTCTCGAGATCGCTTTCTTCGGACATGGCCGCTCCGTTACGAAGCGGCATGCTGGCCCTTCGTCAGCAACGATTATCGGAGCGCGAAGCGGCGGGCATTAGCGGGAATAGGGCGGGGATTCTGGCGCTGTTTGCGCGATGGCGCCTCCCCCCGGGGGAGGCGCCGCGGCGCACGCGGGCGCCGCGCGCGGCACCGCGTGCGCCGGTGCGGGGCTCAGAAACCCAGGCTGGCGAGCAGGTCGTCCACCTGCGACTGGTCGGAAACCACGTCGTGCTTGCCTTCCGGGTTGATCTGCGGGCCGTTCATCAACGTGGCGGGGGTGTCCACCCGGCGGTCGGCCGGCACGTTGTCGATCAGCACCTGCAGCAGTTCCTGCTCCAGCGAGCGGATCATGTCCATCATCTTCTTGATGACCTGGCCGGTCAGGTCCTGGAAGTCCTGGGCCATCATGATCTCCAGCAGGTGGCTGCCGGTGGCGCGCGCCTGCTGGGGCACGTCGGTCAGGAAGGCGCGCGTGTCGAGCACCAGCTCGCGCGCGTCGGCCAGCTCGACCGGCTTGTCGAACCAGGCTTCCCAGCGCTTGTCCAGCGCCTCGGCCTGCTTTTCCATGCCGGACTGGAGCGGCTGCGCCAGTTCCACGGCATTGAGCGTGCGCTCGGCGGCCTGCTCGGTCATCGAGGCGATGTAGCTGAGACGGTCGCGGGCGTCGGGGATGGCCTGCGCGGCACGCTCGATTTCCTTGTCGAGCCCCAATTCGCGCATATTGTCGCGCAGCATCCGTGTCAGGGCGCCAATGCGCTGGAAAAGCTGCTCGGCAGATTCGTTGCTGAGAGTCGGAGTCGTCGACATATCGCTCACCTTATGCCCCTTCCTTGGCCAGCTTTTCGAAGATCTTGGTGATCTTCTCGTCGAGCGTGGCGGCCGTGAAGGGCTTGACCACGTAGCCGTTGGCGCCGGCCTGCGCGGCGGCGATGATGTTTTCCTTCTTGGCCTCGGCCGTCACCATCAGCACCGGCAGCTTGGCCAGCGTGGCTTCGGCGCGGATCGCCTGCAGCATGCTCAGGCCGTCCATGTTCGGCATGTTCCAGTCGGACACGACGAACTGGAAGCTGCCGTCCTTGACCTTCTCCAGGCCGGCGGCGCCGTCCTCGGCTTCCTCGACGTTGGAAAAGCCCAGCTCCTTGAGCAGGTTGCGGATGATGCGGCGCATGGTGGGGAAGTCATCGACCACCAGGATCTTCATGTTCTTGTCCACTCTAACGGCTCCAATACAGTTGTGGAAAGTTGCTTCGGTTGTTTCAATACCTGCGCCAGCCGGGCCGCTTGCGCGCGGCCGGGTGGGCGCCAGTGCCCGGTCAGACCCGCTGCGCGCGCGCGCCGAAGGTCGCCAGGCGCGCCATCACGCGCTGGCTCATCGCGTGCAGCGGTACCACCTCATGCACGCCGCCGGCGGCTATCGCCTCCTTCGGCATGCCGAATACGATGCAGGTGCTCTCGTCCTGCGCCAGATTGTAGGCGCCGGCCTCGCGCATGCGCAGCATGCCCTGCGCGCCGTCGCGCCCCATGCCGGTGAGCATCACGCCGATGGCGTTCTTGCCGGCGTGCTGCGCGGCGGAGTCGAACAGCACCTCCACCGACGGGCGGTGGCGATTGACCGCCGGCTCCTGCGACAGGTGGGCCACGTAGTTGGCCCCGCTGCGCGCCAGGCGCAGGTGCGAGTCGCCCGGCGCGATGTAGGCGTAGCCCGGCAACACGCGTTCGCCGTGCTCCGCTTCCTTGACCGTGATGCGGCACAGACCGTCCAGGCGCTGCGCGAACGAGCGCGTGAAGCCGGCCGGCATATGCTGCACGATCATCACCGCCGGGCAGTCCGGCGGCATCGGCATCAGGAATTCCTTGATCGCCTCGGTGCCGCCGGTGGAGGCGCCGACGATGATCAGCTTTTCCGTGGACAGCAGCGGGCTGCGCAGCATCGGCGTGGCCGGCGCGGCGGCGTCGCCGGCCGGCGCGGGAGACGCCGTGCGCAGGCGCGCGCGCGCCGCGGCGCGGATCTTGTCGGCGATGGTGTCGGTGTACTCCATCAGGCCGTCGCGGATGCCGAGCTTGGGCTTGGTGACGAAATCCACCGCGCCCAGCTCCAGCGCGCGCATGGTGATCTCGGAGCCGCGCTCGGTCAGCGAGGACACCATCAGCACCGGCATCGGGCGCAGGCGCATCAGGCGCTCGAGGAAGTCCAGCCCGTCCATGCGCGGCATTTCCACGTCGAGCGTGAGCACGTCCGGGTTCAGGCGCTTGATCAGATCGCGCGCCACCAGCGGGTCGGGGGCGGTGCCCACCACCTCCATGTCGGGCTGGCTATTGATGATCTCCGTCATCAGGCTGCGTATCAGCGCGGAATCGTCCACGCACAATACCTTGATCTTGGCCGCACTCATGTCTTGGAAAATCCTTGTCGGTTCAGGAAGCGGCTGCCGACGGCGAACGCCGGGGAAACAGCTCGGCGCCGCCGGTGGCGGGTGCGGTGGCAATGGCGCGGGCCAGCGCGCGTTCGTTGCGCTCGACCACGACCTGGTCGTCCTGCCGCGTGAGGCGGCGCACCAGCGCCAGCCCGGTCAGCGGGAAATAGCTCACGCGGCGCGCGTGCGGGCCGCGCAGGTCCTGCGCGGCCACGCGCACTTCCTCGGTCTTGAGGTACTTGAGCACGAACTCGGCGTTGCGGTCGCCGATGTTGAGCGTGGTCATGTTGGCCAGCACCGCGCCGCCGCCGAAGACCTTGGCTTCTAGCCGCTCGCGGCGCGCGCCCATCTTGAGCAGGTCGTTGATCAGCACTTCGAGCGCGTAGCTGCCGTAGCGCATCGACGCCGACAGCAGGCGGTCCGCGCCGGCGCCGGCGCCGTCGTCGTCGGGCAGCATGAAATGGTTCATGCCGCCCACGCCGGCGGTCTCGTCGCGGATGCAGGCCGCCACGCAGGAGCCCAGCACGGTGGTCAGCACCACGTCCTCGCGCGTCACGTAGTACTCGTTGGGCAGCAGCTTGATGGCCTGCTTGCCGAACTCGCGGTCGAAATAGGTGCGGGTGGCGATCGCTTCCGGCAGGTGGGGGGTGCGCATCACGAACCTCCCAGCCGCGCCGACGGCGGCGCCAGCTCGTACACCGTCTGCCCGCGCAGCTGGAACGCGCGCGTGACGTAGGAAAAATTCTCCGAGTGCCCCGCGAACAGCAGGCCGTGCGGCTTGAGCAGCGGCACGAAGCGCTCCAGGATGCGGCCCTGGGTCGGCTTGTCGAAGTAGATCATCACGTTGCGGCAGAAGATCGCGTCGAACTTCTCGCGGATGCCCCAGTCCGGCGCCAGCAGGTTCAGCGGCTGGAAGTCGATGGTGCCCGCCAGGTCCGGCTTGACCTTGACCGCGCCGGCACGCTGGCCGGTGCCCTTGAGGAAGAAGCGCTTGAGCCGCTCCGCCGACAGCTTGCTGACCTGCTCGGCGGTGTAGACGCCGGCGCGGGCCTTGGCCAGCACCTGGGTGTCGATGTCGGTGGCCAGCACGGTGCCGGCGCGGTCGCCCAGCGCCTCGGCCAGCGTGATGGCGATGGAGTAAGGCTCCTCGCCGGTGGACGCGGCCGAGCACCAGACCGAGTAGGGCCGCCCGATCTTCTTGGCGTGCTCGGCCAGCAGCGGGAAGTGATGCGCCTCGCGGAAAAACGAGGTCAGGTTGGTGGTCAGCGAATTGGTGAAGAACTCCCACTCGTCCGTGCGGTCGTCCGCCTCCAGCATGGCCAGGTAGGTGCCGAAATCGGTGAGCTGCAGCGTGCGCAGGCGCCGCGCCAGGCGGCTGTACACCATCTCGCGCTTGTGGCTGCCCAGCGAGATGCCCGCGCGGCGATGGATCATCGCGCGGATCTTCTCGAAGTCGCGTTCCGTCAACAGGAAGTCCCGCGGCTCGTCGCGCCGCAGCGAGGCGGGCTGCGCCGGCGCGTGGCCGGCGGCGAAGGCGGTGGGGCGGGGCTGCGTCATCTGTTGCCTGCTACGGGATGCTTGATGCTATGGCGGCTGCGGACGGGCTCACGCGAGCTCGGCCTCGACCAGTTCCATCTCGGCGCTGGTCATCAGTTTCTCGATGTCGATCAGGATCAGCATGCGGCCGTCCACGGTGCCGAGGCCGGTGAGGTGCTCGTTGGAGACCGACACGCCGAACTCCGGCGCCGGCTTGATGGCGTCGCCGGTCAGCGTCAGCACGTCGGACACGCCGTCCACCACGATGCCGACCACGCGCCCGGCGATGTTCAGGATGATGACCACGGTCTGGTGGTCGTAGCGCACGTTGCCGAGGCGGAACTTCAGGCGCAGGTCGACGATCGGCACGATCACGCCGCGCAGATTGGTCACGCCCTTGATGAAGTCCGGCGCGTTCGCCAGGCGCGTCACCGCGTCGTAGCCGCGGATCTCCTGCACCTTGAGGATGTCGATGCCGTATTCCTCGCTCCCCAGCGTGAAAACCAGGAACTCCTGCCCCGCGGCTTCGCTTCCGGGGGTATCGATGTGTCCGATGCCGGCCATGATGTGTTGTTCTCCTGAGCGTTAAGCAACGTTATGCAAGTACCGGGTCCTGCCGGCGCACGCCGGTGCGCTGCAGCGCGCCGACGTCCACGATCAGCGCCACGCTGCCGTCGCCCAGGATGGTGGCGGCGGAGATGCAGGGCACCTTGCGGTAGTTGGTTTCGAGATTCTTCAGCACCACCTGGTGCTGGCCGATGAGCTGGTCCACCAGCAGCGCGAAGCGCTTGCCTTCGGCCTGCAGGATCACGGCGATGCCCTGGGTCGGCTCCTGCACGGCTTCGTCCACGTTGAACACGCGGTGCAGCTCCAGCAGCGGCAGGTATTCGCCGCGCACGTGCATCACGCGGTCGTTGTTGGCCGCGGTGTGCACGTCCTCGGGCTTGGGCTGCAGCGACTCCATCACGCAGTTCAGCGGCAGGATGAAGGTTTCCGCGCCGACCTTGACCGACATGCCGTCGAGAATGGCCAGCGTGAGCGGCAGCACGATGCGCGTGGTGGTGCCCTGGCCGGCGCGCGAGCTGACCTCGACGTGGCCGCCCATTTCCTGGATGTTGCGCTTGACCACGTCCATGCCCACGCCGCGCCCGGAGAGATCGGTCACGGCCTCGGCGGTGGAGAAGCCCGGCGCGAAGATCAGTTGCCAGACTTCGTCGTCGCTGATGTTCTCCGACACCGGCAGGCCGTTCTGCACGGCCTTGGCCAGGATCTTGTCGCGGCGCAGGCCGCCGCCGTCGTCGCTGACCTCGATCACGATGTTGCCGCCGTGGTGCTGCGCGGACAGGATCAGTTGGCCGGTCGGCTCCTTGCCGGCGGCCACGCGCTTGTCCGGCGTCTCGATGCCGTGGTCGAGGCTGTTGCGCACCAGGTGGGTAAGCGGGTCGATGATGCGTTCGATCAGGCTCTTGTCGAGCTCGGTGGCCTTGCCGAACGTGACCAGGTCGATCTGCTTGCCGAGCTTGCCGGCAAGGTCGCGCACCAGGCGCGGGAAGCGCGAGAACACGTAGTCCATCGGCATCATGCGGATCGACATCACCGCTTCCTGCAGGTCGCGCGCGTTGCGCTCGAGCTGGCCCATGCCGGAGAACAGACGGTCGAACAGCACCGGGTCGAGCGCCGAGGCGGTCTGCGCCAGCATCGACTGCGTGATGACCAGCTCGCCGACCAGGTTGATGATCTGGTCCACCTTCTCGGTGGGCACGCGGATCGAGCCGGACTCCTGCGCGTGGGCGGCGGCGGCCGGCGCGGCCTTGGCCTTTTCCTTGGCCGGGGCGGGCGCGGCGGCCGGCGCGGCAGCGGCGGGAGCGGGGGCCGGCGCCGGCGCGGCTGCCGCCGGCGGGGCCGCTTCGGCGGCGGCCGGGGCGGCCGGCGCATCGGCCGCTTCCACCACGATCTGGTCGCCGTCGACGATGAAGCAGCACACCGCGATGATGTCGTCGGGGCTGCACTGGGTCGACAGCCACACGGTGAGGTTGGCGCCCTCTTCCTTCTGGCCGGTGATCTCGCCGAGGTTGCCGAGCTCGTCGCGCAGCAGCGCCTGGTCGGCCGCCGAGACGTTGACCAGCGTCACCTTGAGGCCGCCGCCGCCGGCTGCCGGCGCGGGCGCGGCTGCCACCGGGGCCGGCGCGGGCGCCGCGGCGGGCGCGGGCGCACCGCCGCCGGCGGTCTCCAGCGCCAGTTGTTGCAGGACGGCGCAGATACGCGCCAGCGTTTCCGGATCGGGTTCGGTACCGTTACGGTAGGCGTTGAGCTGATCTTGCAACACGTCCTTGGTTTCCAGAAAAGTGTCGATGATGGTGCGGGACAACGTCAGCTCCCGCCGCCGCGTGCGGTCGAGCAGGTTCTCCAGCAGGTGCGTGGTTTCGGTCAGTGCCGCAAAGCCGAAGGTGGCCGCACCGCCCTTGATGGAGTGGGCCGCGCGGAAGATGGCGTTGAGCTCTTCCGCGTCGGGGGATTCGAGATCCAGCCCGAGCAGCAGCTGCTCCATTTCCACGAGGAGCTCCTCGGCTTCCTCGAAGAAGGTCTGATAGAACTGTGTGATATCGATATCGACAGACATAACCGTCCTGGCTCACTGAAATTGGCGGTGAAGGCCGCCGCCGGCATGGCGGGCGGACTTCATTGAACACGGCTCCTGCTGGCTGGAGCCTGGGCCGGGGGCGCGGCGGGATTGCTTGGTGCGGTGGCGGGCGCGGCCGGCGCTGCGGTGGCCGCGGGCGCCGGGGCCGAGGCCGCGGCGGGCGCGGAGGCGGCGGACAACTCCGCCTGCATTTCCTTGCCCACCTCGCCCGCCTTGGCCGACACCGTGACCTCGGCGGCGCTGGCGTTCTCGGCCTCGATGCGGGCCTGCGCGCGCTGGTTCAGCACCACGATGCTGATGCGGCGGTTGATCGGCGCCAGCTCGTCCTTCTTGTCGAGCGGCATGGTCGCGGCCAGGCCGATCACGCGCAGCACCTTGCCTTCGTTCATGCCGCCGGCAACCAGCTCGCGCCGCGACGCGTTGGCGCGGTCCGACGACAGCTCCCAGTTGCTGTACGTGCGCTCGCCGTTGGAATAGTTGGCCGCGTCGGTATGGCCCGACAGGCTGACCTTGTTGGGCATCTCGTTGAGCACCGGGCCGATCTCGCGCAGGATGGTGCGCATGTACGGCTCGACCGCGGCGCTGCCGGTGCGGAACATCGGGCGGTTCTGCGTATCCAGGATCTGGATGCGCAGGCCCTCGCTGGTGATGTCCAGCAGCAGCTGCGGGCGGAACTGGCGCAGCACCGGGTTGTTCTCGATGATCTGCTCGAGCCGGTTCTTGAGCGCGCGCAGGCGCTCGCCTTCCTGGCGCTCGCGGGCCTTCTGCGCGGCGTCGTCGGCGCTCTTGCGCACGTCGCCGTCCTGGCGCGTGACGTCCATGCCGCCGCCGGGAATCACGCTCGACGACAGGCTGCTCTTGTTGCCGCCCGCCACCGCCACCTTGAGCGGCGTGCGGAAATACTCCGCGATCTGCACCAGGTCCTTCGGCGTCGACGCGCGCAGCAGCCACAGCACCAGGAACAGCGCCATCATCGCCGTCATGAAGTCGGCGTAGGCAATCTTCCAGCTGTGGTTGCCGTGCGGCTTCGCGTGTTGGCGCGACTTGCGGACGACAATCGGACGCATGTCGTGGGCGTTGCTCATGGCTGTAGCTCCTGCCGCTTAGGTGATGCTCTTGACCTCGCGGACGTGGTCGTCCAGCTCGAGGAAGGAGGGGCGTTCGCTGGAGTACAGCACCTTGCGGCCGAACTCGACGGCCACCAGCGGGGCGTAGCCGTTGAGCGAGGCGAGCAGCGTGACCTTGATGCACTCGTACATCTTGAGGGACTCGGCCACCTGGTGCTCGACGCGCGCGGCCAGCGGCGAGACGAAGCCGTAGGCCAGCAGGATGCCGAGGAAAGTGCCGACCATCGCGTGGGCGATCAGCGCGCCGAGCTCCGCCGGCGGCAGGTCCGCCGAGGCCAGCGCGTGCACCACGCCCATCACCGCGGCGACGATGCCGAAGGCCGGCAGGCCGTCGCCGACGCGCGACAGCGCGTGGGCGGGCACCTCGGCCTCGTGGCGGTAGGTCTCGATCTCGTGGTCCATCAGGGCCTCGATCTCGAAGGCATTCATGTTGCCGTTGACCATCATGCGCAGGTAGTCCGTGAGGAACTCCATCATGGCCGGGTCGGCGAGGATGCGCGGATACTGGCTGAACACGCTGCTGGCCGCGGGGTCCGCGATTTCCTTCTCGAGGAACAGGATGCCTTCGCGGCGGGCCTTGGACAGCAGCACGTACAGCAGCGCCATCACTTCCATGTACAGCGCCTTGCTGTACTTGCTGCTGCGGAACAGCGTCGGCAGCGCGCGCAGGGTGGCCTTGATGGCCTTGCCGTTGTTGGAACTGATGAACGCGCCGATTGCGGCACCGGCGATGATGACCAGCTCTGCCGGTTGATAAAGCGCGCCCATATGGCCACCGGTCATGGCGTATCCACCAAGCACCGCCGCCATCACGACAACATAGCCAATTACAACTAGCACGATCGATTCCCCGTCAGTAAAACACGCCAGGCACGCACAAGGCTCGCCCGGCCGGGATGGGCGCAAGCGCGCCCGCCCCGCCCTGGGGCTCACCGGCCGCGCAACCTGTCGTCGGGCCCGGGACTCCGGGTCAGGCGACGGCTTGCACGGGCGCGACGTCCTTCGAGAGCTTCTTCGCCTTGCCGGCGCGCGACGGTGGTCGGCACAGGCTGCACACGAAGTTCGCATGCGGCTCGTATGCGTGTGTCACGAACTGGCCGCCGCAGCAGGTGCAGCTGGAAAGCTGCAGCATGTTGCTCTCGAAAAACCGTACTAACGTCCAAGCACGGGTGAAACTTAAGACAATTTCGCTGCCGAGCAGCGATACGTGCTCGAGATAGAGGCGATAACTGGCCACCACCGCGCGGATGCCGGCCGTCTCGCCCTGCTGGACCATGAACTGGTAAGCCGAGAAAAACAGCGAGGAATGGATGTTCGGCAACCAGGTGGTGAACCAGTCGGTCGAGAACGGGAGCATGCCCTTGGGCGGCGAGGCGCCGCGCAGCTCCTTGTAGAGGCGGATCAACCGGTCGCGCGAGAGCGTGGTCTCGGCTTCGAGCACCTGCAGGCGCGCCCCCAGGCCGATCAGCTCGATGGCGAGCTGGGTCTGGTTGGCGTCCTGCAGCACGCTCTTGCGGTTGGGTACGGGAGCGGCCGTGAAGCTCCGGGCTGGCTGGGCTTGCAGGAGCGCGGTCAATTGAGCGACTCCACGGGTTGCCGCGCGAGCAGGATGGCAGCGTGGATCTGCTGCATGTCGTGACTCTTGGCCGTGTGGGTGAGCGTCGACAGCAACGCATGGTCATCGAACCGGAAGCGGCACAAGACCATGTTGGACGCTGCCAACTTGACGAGCTGGGCCGGTGTCAGCTTGGCGAGAATGTCGGCAATTTCCTTGCTGACGCCAAGCCGGAACATGGCTTCCAGATGGTTTTCGCGCACCAGGCGTTGCGCGAGCAGCAGATAGGCGAGATTGACCTCCCTGATCTCCTGGAGAACTTCACTGCTTTCCAATTTTTCCCCGCTACCAAAAACCCGTCGACCGCTTGTCCGGCGCTTACCCGCAGCACGGGGCTGAAGGCGACCAGATCGTTTGTGTGCGTGTGCGACGGGTACTGCGTACGACAAAGGAACTGCGCTTGGTCAGACTTATCTCGAACGTTACAAGTGTTACAGAGTGTAAGTAAGACTGTGAGAGTTATATCGGCAATTGGACCGGGCTGCCAATCCCCTCTAACGTTGGGTCAATCAAATGTCGCACGAAACATACATGGGATGCGAAGTTTGTAACAAGTCACCGATTTGTCATGTGATTTGCATCAAATCTGTTACCCATATGTAACAGAAGAAAGCCTCTAAAATGCACGATGCGTTACCTCCCGGGCAGTGCCGAAGCCGGCGGAAACCACGGCGAAGTGGCGCGCGCGGGGGGTGTAGTCGCATTCCTCTATTGACCGCCCGGCACTCATTGCAGTAGCGCCCGGCGCAGCCACGCCGCCACGCGCGCGAACAGGTCGTCGGGCTCCTCGCGGAACAGGTGCGGGCAGGTCTGCTCGACCTGCTCCATGACGCGCGCGGTCTCCTCCGCGTTCACGGTGCCGTACTCCAGCGCGAGCGCCAGCAGCGCGCGCAGCTCGCCCAGGCGCGCGCGCGCGGCGCCTGCGCCGCGTTCGGTCTGCACCCGGTACATGACGTCGTAGACGCGGCTGCGCAGGCTCTCCGCCACGCGCCACGCCGGCGTCTGCATCTGCTCCTCCAGCACGCGGATGTCCACCGCGGAACTGGCCAGCTGCGAGGCCAGCGGCTCGACGAAGGCGAGGTCGGCGCCGGCATCCTCCAGGATCTGCCGCGACCACTCGCGCGCGCGCGTCAGGCGCTCCTGGGGCGTCCATTCGTAGCGCACCGCGAGGCCGTAGCCGAAGCGCTGGGCGTCGCGCATGAGCGTGGCCATCGCGTTGGGCAGCTGCTTGTTGAAGACGCGCTTGGCCCAGGCGTATTCGCCGCCGGAAAGCAGGCGCGTGACGGCGCGCTCGGTCAGCGGGCCGTCGTGGTGAAGCAGGCGGGCACGCAGGAAATCGTCGAAATCCGGCGGCGTGAATTCGCTGTCGAGCCCGGCGGAGAGCTTGACGAAATGGTCGAACTCGGCGCGCAGCTTGGCGGCGGCTTCGTCGGGCAACGCGAGTGAGATTTCCGTTGTCATGGGGTCCAGTGCTGACGTGGGCGCCGCGCGGCGCCGCCGCCGGCCGCGCCGGCATGCGTCGCCGCCCGAGGCCGGTGCCTCGGGTTATGGCCTCAGAAAGCGCTCCAGTCGCCGTTGTCCGACGCGGCCAGGGCGGGACGCGCCGGGCGCGCCGGCGCCGGCGCGGGGGCTTCCTGCGCGTCTTGGTCCGCGTGCGCGGCGTCGCCGTCGTCCAGTTCCTCGGCAACCGCGGCGGGCGCCGCCAGGCGGGTCGGCTCGACCCGGCGCAGCACCGCCGGCGCCTTGGCGCGCGGCGCTTCCGCGCGGCTGGCGGCGGCCTGCGCCTCGGCCAGGCGGAAGTTGGCCACCGAAGCCTGCAGGCGCGAGGCCTGGTCTTCCAGCGAACCGGCCGCGGCGGCGGCCTCTTCGACCAGCGCCGCGTTCTGCTGCGTGACCTCGTCCATCTGCGCCACGGCCTTGTTGACCTGCTCGATGCCCGAGCTCTGCTCGGCCGAGGCCGCGCTGATCTCGCCCATGATGTCGGTCACGCGCTTGACCGCCTGCACGATCTCGCCCATCGTCTTGCCGGCCTGGTCCACCAGCGCCGAGCCGTTTTCCACGCGCGCCACCGAGTCGCCGATCAGGCCCTTGATTTCCTTGGCGGCGTTGGCGCTGCGCTGCGCCAGGCTGCGCACCTCGCCGGCCACCACCGCGAAGCCGCGGCCCTGCTCGCCGGCGCGCGCGGCTTCCACCGCCGCGTTGAGCGCCAGGATGTTGGTCTGGAACGCAATGCCTTCGATCACGCCGATGATGTCGACGATCTTCTTCGATGCATCGTTGATCTCGTCCATCGTCTGCACCACGCGGCCGACCACTTCGCCGCCCTTCACCGCGGTCTCCGAAGCGTTGGCGGCCAGCCCGCTGGCCTGGCGCGCGTTGTCCGCGTTCTGGCGCACCGTGCTGGTCAGCTCTTCCATGCTCGACGCGGTTTCCTCCAGCGACGCCGCCTGCTGCTCGGTGCGCTGCGACAGGTCGCTATTGCCCGCGGCGATCTCGCGCGAGGCCGAGGCGATCGATTCGGCCGAATCCTTGAAGTCGCGCAGCGTGGCCGACAGCTGCTGCTGCATCTGCTTCATGGCGTGCAGCAGGCTGGTCTTGTCGCCGCCGCGCAGCTTGACCTCGCCGGAAAAGTCGCCGCCGGCGATGCGCGCGGCGATGGCCGCCGCATAACCGGGCTCGCCGCCGAGCTGGCGCGACAGCGTGCGGGCCAGGAAGGCGCCCAGCGCCACCGAAAGCGCCAGCGCGCCCAGCACCATGCCCAGCATCCACAGGCGCGAGGTCTGGTAGACACCGCGCGCTTCTTCCATGTTGGCCAGCGCGCGCTCGTCGCGGCGCTTGACCATGTTGGCCATCACGTCCTCGAGCGCGCGGCTGTCCTTGATCAGGTCGGCGCTTTCCGTGAACACCTGGCTTTCGAACTGCGAGGTGTCGAGCGGCTGCTTGTTCACCAGCGTCACGTAGGCGCCGATGCGCTGGCGGTAGGCCGGCAGCAGGGTGTCGAACTGCTTGAGCATGGCCTGGCCTTCGGGCTGCGTGAAGGCGACGCGCGCGCCCTTCATGCGCTCGTCGAGCGCGGCCAGCGCTTTCTCGATCTGTTCCTTCTCGGCGGCGCGCTCGCCCATCGTCGAGGCGGACAGCAGCGCGATCTGCGCGCGGCTGGAATAGAGCAGGTCGATGTTGGCGCCCTGCACGCCCTTGAGCGACTGCAGGTCATCGTGGTAGATCTTGCCGGTCCAGTCGGCCATGCGCCCCATGTTGACGACGCCAAGCAACCCTATCACCGCGCCGATGAGCGACACGACCAGAAAGCCAGCGACCAGCTTGGTCGTGACGCGTAGCTGATTGAACCATTGCATGCAGACTACCTCTTTTCTCTGAATGACTTGACCAGATGCCTGCCTGTCCTGGCCGGCGGATGCCGGCCACCGCGGAACGGCGGCGCTATTTCTTGTTTTCCAGAACCAATGTTTTCAGACCGACCACTTCAGCCGGAGGCTGGCCGGCGCCGGGCTGCCGCCCCGCGCCGGCCTCGACCTGCCGGGTACATCCCTTGCATCCCTCGAATCCCTTGAATCCCGTACATCCCCGCACTGCTTGCCGGCGGGCTCGCCATGACCCGCCCGCCCCGCGCCGCGCGAGCGGCCGTCAGCCAGCCATCAGCCGCGGCTCGCCCTGCCCCGTGCCACGCGCCGCCCGCACGGGGCGCGGCTCGGGACGCAGGCTCACGCGGAACGTGGCCACCGCATCGCGCAGGCGCTTGGCCTGATCTTCCAGCGAGCCGGCCGCGGCTGCGGCCTGCTCCACCAGTGCCGCGTTCTGCTGCGTCACCTCGTCCATCTGGGCCACCGCCTCGTTGACCTGCTCGATGCCCGAGCTCTGCTCGGCCGAGGCCGCGCTGATCTCGCTCATGATGCCGGTCACGCGCTCGACCGCCTGCACGATCTCGTTCATGGTCTTGCCGGCCTGGTCGACCAGCGCCGAACCATGTTCCACGCGCGCCACCGAGTCGCCGATCAAACCCTTGATTTCCTTGGCGGCGTTGGCGCTGCGCTGGGCCAGCCCGCGCACCTCCCCGGCCACCACCGCGAAGCCGCGGCCCTGCTCGCCGGCGCGCGCCGCTTCCACCGCGGCATTGAGCGCCAGGATGTTGGTCTGGAACGCAATGCCTTCGATCACGCCGATGATGTCGACGATCTTCTTCGACGCCTCGGTGATCTCGTCCATCGTCTGCACCACGCGACCGACCGCTTCGCCGCCCTTCACCGCGGTTTCCGAGGCGTTGGCGGCCAGCCCGGTGGCCTGGCGCGCGTTGTCCGCGTTCTGGCGCACCGTGCTGGTCAGTTCTTCCATGCTCGACGCGGTTTCCTCCAGCGACGCCGCCTGCTGCTCGGTGCGCTGCGACAGGTCGCTGTTGCCCGCGGCCACCTGGCGCGTGGCGGAGGAAATGCTCGACATGCCTTCCTGGATCTCGCCGACCACCGACAACAGGCTGCGCTGCATGGTGCGCATGGCGCGGGACAGCGCGCCCATTTCGTCGGACGCGCGATAGTCCAGGTGGGTGGTGAGATCGCCCGCGCCCAGGCGCAGGGCGAAGTCCAGCATGTCGCGCACCGGCTTGTTCACCCGCGCCAGCAACAGCGAGCCGGCCACGAACGACGACACCACCGCCAGCGCGAAGCCGCCCCACAGCCACGGCCGCAGCGCGCCCGCGCCGTCGCCGGCCAGCAGCTCGAACGCCGCCAGCGCGGCCAGGAACCACACCAGCCCCGCCGCCTGCGACAGCACGATGCGGCGCCGGATCGTGACCTTGCGCAGCCGCCCGAACAGCCCGAACAGCCCGCGGCGCACCACCGCGCCGTTGCGCACGGCCAGGCGGCGGCCCTGGTCCTCGCGCAGGCGCGCATAGGCGGCCTCGGCCGCCTCGACCTGCTCGCGCGGCGGCATCGCGCGCACCGAGGTGTAGCCCACCAGCTGGCCGTCGGCCACGGTCGGCGTGACGGTGGCGCTGACCCAGTAGAAATCGCCGTTCTTGCGGCGGTTCTTGACGATGCCCACCCACGAGTGGCCGGCCTGGATGGTCTGCCACAGGTCGGCGAAGGCCGCGGCCGGCATGTCCGGGTGGCGCACCAGGTTGTGCGCGGCGCCGAGCAGTTCCTCGGCCGCGAACCCGCTGGTCTCGATGAAGGCGCGGTTGGCGAACGTGATGCGTCCCTTCAGGTCCGTGCGGGAGATGAGGTAGTCGTCCGGGGAGAGCTTGAACTCCCGGTTGGTAACAGGCTGGTTATTTCGCATGACTGGAGAAACTGCGTGGATCGGGCTGGCGGCGGAACAAGGTGCCGCTCAGGCGGCGACGGCGGCTTCGAGTGCCGCGAGCTCCTCGGTGTCCAGCAGTTTCTCGATGTCGACCAGGATCAGCATGCGGTCCTCGACCGAGCCGATGCCGCGTATGTATTCGGTTTCGCCGGAAAGCTGCGGAGCCTGGCGGACCTGGCCCGCGCCCAGCGTCAGCACGTCGGACACGCCGTCGACCACGATGCCGGTGGTCTGCTGGTGCAGCTCGACGATGATCACCACCGTGTACTGGTCGTAGGCGATCTTGGCCTGGCGGAACTTGATGCGCAGGTCGATGATGGGCACGATCAGGCCGCGCAGGTTGATCACCCCCTTGAGGTAATCGGGCGCGTTGGCGATCTGCGTGACGTTCTCGTAGCCACGGATCTCCTGCACCTTGAGGATGTCGATGCCGTACTCCTCGCCGCCCAGCCTGAAGGCGAGGAATTCCTCGCCCGTCCCTTCTGTCGTCTTGTTCGCGCTTTTCATTGTCTGGCTCCGCATGCCGGCTCCGGCCCCGGGGCGTCGCCAAAGCCCGGGCCGGCCAGCCCGCGGGCGGGCAGCCAGCCGAGACCCGGTGCGCCGGGGCACGAATGTCGTTTAGTGCTTAACGGCAGCCGCGGGCGTGGCTGAAGGGTAACAATGACAAAGCATTTACCCCACCTTCGTAGGGTCAAGCAGCGCGCCCACGGCCTCCATGAGCTGGTCGGGGTCGAACGGCTTGGCCAGGAAGCCCGATGCGCCGGCCACGCGCGCCTGCTCGCGCACCTGGCCGTCGGCCTCGGTGGTCAGCATCAGCATGGGGATGGCGGCATAGGCGCCGGTGGCCCGCAGCGTGCGGATCAGGGTCAGGCCGTCGGTGCCGGGCATGACCTGGTCGGTCACGAGCATGCCGAAGGACGCCGCCTGCGCCATTGCCAGCGCCTCGCCGCCGTCGGCGGCCTCGGACACGGCGTAGCCGCCGGTGCGCAGGCAGGCGCCGATCATGCGGCGCAAGGAGGGGGAATCGTCGACGACGAGGATGTGAGGCAAAGACATGGCGGCTCCGTTGACAGCACGATGGTGAGTCCACGGACGCGGCGATCTGGCGTGGTGGACCGGGGTTCGTTCCTGCCCTGGGCGGCATGCGCCCGGCGGACGCCCTGCGCGTTGTGGCATGCGCCGGCGACGAGGCAGAGACTGGCGCCGCGCCGCCGGCAAGGCCGGTGCGAAAGGCGCCCCTGCGGGGCATATCGGCAGCCGCGGCGAAATCCGTAGGCCGAATGCGGGCCGGCGCGCGCGATTGTGCGCGGCGGCGGCGGATTGCCCCGGCGTGCGGCCCTGCATGCCCCCTGCATGCCGCCCGCGCGCCGTCCGCCTGCCGCCGTCAGCGAGTGCCCGATAACCGATCGCCGGAAATCCGCTTACCCTACCTGCATGGGGTGCAGCAGGCCGCCGCGGGTGGGCATACTACGACGCCTGCTGCAGGATGCACCCCGCGCTTGCCGTGCCAGGCAAAGGCCCGCGGCGCCCACAAAATGGGCGCCGCGGCTTGATCGGAACCTCACCATGTCGAATTTGCCAGGCCCCCCGTGGCACCAGCGCGAGGTACCGGAAACGCGCCGCCCCGACAAGCTCACGGTGTTCGTGCAGGGCGCGCCGGATGCCCTGCTGGCGCCGCTGCCCGATTTCGGCGGGCGGCTGCAATGGCTGTCGCGGCGCCCGCGCCAGCCGGCCGACGCGCAGATCGTCATCGCCGAGCGCCAGATCGGCGCCACGCTGGCGCAGCGCCTGCGCTCGCTGCGCCATCCCGAGCGGCTGGTGCTGACCGTGCTGGTGGACGGCACCACCGCCGCCGCGGCCGGCTGCGGCCCGGTCGTGCCCACCACCGCCGAGGCGCTGCCGCGCACCTTGCAGCTGCTGGCCTCGGTGCTGTTCGCGCCGGTGCTGGAAGACGGCCCCATGCCGCTGTCGTGGCACGACGTGCACGCGGTGGCGAGCCGCGACGCGGTCGGCCTGGCGCTGCACCTGGACACCGGCGCCGAGTCCTGCATGGCGGACGAGCTGCTGCTGCAGCTGGCGCGCTTCCACGGGCGCACGCGCATCGAGCCCGAGGCGCTGCTGGCCAGCATCTACCTGCCGCGCGGGCTGCCCTCGCTGGTGGCGTGCAGCCAGCAGCTGCGGCGCCTGGGCGCGGTCACGGGCCACCATTGCGAGACCCGCTTCGCCCTGCTGGTGCCCGAGAGCGGGCGCTTCACCCGCCTGCTGGCCCTGTTCCCGCCGGGCGGCGCGCTGCCGGAGCCGTTCACGCCGCGGCGCTGAGCGCGCGGCCGGCAGGCCGGCGCGGCGTTCAGGCCGCCGACATCAGCTCCGCGAAGGCGCCGGCATCGAGCGGCAGCGACAGCAGGTAGCCCTGCACCTCGTCGCAGCCCATCGCGGCGAGGATGTCCATCTGCGAGTTCGATTCCACCCCTTCTGCCACCACGCGCATGCGCAGCTCGTGCGCCAGCGCCACCATCGAGCCGACGATGGCGCGGCCCTGCGCGTCCACGTCGAGCCCGCCGATCAGCGTGCGGTCGATCTTCAGGGTGCCCACGCGCAGTCGCTTGAGGTAGCCGAGGCTGGAGTAGCCGCTGCCGAAATCGTCGAGCGCCACGTGGATGCCGAGCGCCTGCAGCTCGACCAGCGTCTCGAGCGACTGCGCGATGTCCTTCATCGCCGCGGTCTCGGTGATCTCCAGCGTGACGGCCGACGGCGGGATGTCGTGCTGGTGGATCTGCTCGAGCAGGTATTGCGGGAAGTCGCGGCTGGCGAAGCGCAGGCCGGAGACGTTGATGGCCACCGGCACGGTCGGGATGCCGGCGTCCTGCCATTGCCGGATCTGCCGGCAGACCGTGGCGATGACCCAGTCGTCGAGCTTGTCGATCTGCCCGGACTGCTCCGCCACGCTGATGAACTCGGCCGGGTTGACCACGCCGAGCGTGGGATGGCGCCAGCGGCACAGCGCCTCGGCGCCCACCACGGCGCGCTGGCGCACCTCGAACTTGGGCTGGTACTGCAGCGAGAGGCTGTCGTCCTGGATCGCCAGCCAAAGGTCGCGCCGGATCACGCGCATGCGCCGGGCGCGCTCGCCGGCCGCGGAGTTGAACACGCGGACCTGGTTGGAGCCGCTTTCGCGCGCCTCGGTCAGGCTCACGCGCGCGGCCTGCATCAGCGCCTCGGAGGTCTGGGCATCGCGCGGGTAGATGGCGATGCCGATGTTCACGCCGATCTGCATCTGCAGGCCGCGCGCGGCCACGAACTCCGCCAGCGAGCCCAGCAGGCGCGAGCCGAGCTCGTTGGCGCGGCTCTGGTGCACCAGCTCGGGCACGCCCACGGCGAACTCGTCGCGCGCCAGGCGGGCGAGGAAATCGTGCGGCTCCAGCGCGGCCTGCGCCAGCGCGCCGGCATCCTGCGCCAGGATGTCGTCGGCCCGCACCTCGAAGACTTCGTCGACCTCGCGGAAGTCGGCGATATGCACCAGCAGCACGGCGCAGCCGGTCTCGGCCAGCCGCGCCTGCGCGATCGACTGGTCGAGCCAGCGCGCGAAGGCGCTGCGGTCGGGCAGGTCGGTGCTCACGCTGTACTCGCCGACCGTACCCTGGCCGCGCGCGGCGGTGCGCACGGTCAGGCGGCCCGGGATGCGGCCGCGCCGGCGTACCGGCAGGGTGCTGGCGACGGGCACCGGACCGGCCGGCAATTCCTCCGGCGGCTCGTCCTGCATGCCGGCGCTGGCGCCGCCGCTGTAGCCGGAGGCGGTGGCGAGATGCCAGCCGCTCGGGTTGGCGCGGCGCAGCCAGAAGAAGCCCAGCGACAGCGCCGCCAGCGCGCCCACGGCCAGCCACGCCGGCTGCACCGTGCCGCGCGGATCGGCGCACAGCGCCGACAGGCGCGAGCCGCCGCCGCACAGCGTGCTCAGGCGGGCGCCCGCGGCCACCACCACGCCGGCGCCCGCCAGCGCGGCCAGCAGCACGCCGCCGCGCAGCGGCGGCAGGTGGCGGCGCAGCCAGGGAATGGCCAGCGCCACCGCCACCGTCGCGGCCAGCGCGGTGGTGGTCTGCACCACGCCGTGCGAGAAGCGCAGGCTGCCCGAGGCCACCACGACCCACAGCGGCAGGCCGACCGAGGCCGGCGACAACAGCAGGAACGCCCAATGCAGCGACCTGGCGGGACCGCGTGCCAGCTCCCGGTCCGGCTTGGCTGCACGTATGCCCAGCCCGACCGCGAGGCCAAAGAGAGCAGCGAGCAGCAGAAGGCTAGCACTCATGTCGATAAGGAAGCTGGGCAAGAATTGAGAGCGATGATGACGCGACGATGCGGTCGATGCGGCGCGAGACCCGCATCATCGCATCACGCAGGCGTCCCCGAAAAGGAAAACGGCTGCGGTCGCGCCGGCATGGGTCAGAACGCGCTCCAGTCGTCGCCGCCAGCGCCACCCGCGCCGGCTGCGCTGGCCGCGAGCACCGGCACCCGCGCGGGCGGCGCCACGCGCCGGACCGGCTCGCGCCGCGCGGGCGCGGCGGGCTGGAGCCGGGGCGCGCGCGAGGCCGGCGCGGCGGCGCGCGGGGCCGCCGCCGGGGCGACCACCGCATGGCTGACCGTATGGCTGACCGCATGGCTGACGGCGGGGCCGGCGCCCTGACCGGCGGCGAGCCGGAACACGGACACCACGCCGTTGAGCTTCTGCGCCTGTTCTTCCAGCGCGCCCGCGGCGGCGGCGGCCTCTTCCACCAGCGCGGCGTTCTGCTGCGTGGCCTCGTCCATCTGCGAGACCGCCTGGTTGACCTGCTCGATGCCGCTGGTCTGCTCCTGCGTGGCCGCGCCGATCTCGTTCATGATGTCGGTCACGCGCTTGACCGCGCTGACGATCTCGCCCATCGTCTGGCCGGCCTCGGCCACCAGGCGCGTGCCGCTTTCCACGCGCTGGCCGGACTCGCTGATGAGCGCCTCGATTTCCTTGGCGGCGCCGGCCGAGCGCTGGGCCAGGCTGCGCACCTCGCCGGCCACCACGGCGAAGCCGCGGCCCTGCTCGCCGGCGCGCGCGGCTTCCACCGCGGCGTTGAGCGCCAGGATGTTGGTCTGGAAGGCGATGCCCTCGATCACGCCGATGATCTCCACCACCTTGCGCGACGAGCCGTTGATCTCGTTCATGGTATCGACCACGCGGCCCACCACCTCGCCGCCCTTGAGGGCGATCTGCGAGGCGTCGCCGGCGAGCTGGCCAGCCTGGCGCGCGTTGTCGGCGTTCTGGCGCACCACCGTGGTCAGTTCTTCCATGCTGGCGGCGGTCTGCTCGAGCGAGGAGGCCTGCTCCTCGGTGCGCTGGGACAGGTTGAGGTTGCCGGAGGCGATCTGGCCGGTGGCCGCGGCGATCGAGTCGGTGCCGCCGCGCACCTGCGCGACGATGTTGGAAAGGCTGTCCTGCATCGACGCGAGCGCCTGCATCATGCGGCCGATCTCGTTGCGCGACACATTGACGATGCGCGAGGTCAGGTCGCCGCCGGCCATGCGCTCGAACACCGACAGCGCTTCCTCGACCGGTCGCACGATGGCCCGGTGCAGCGCCAGCGTGGACAGCGCGGCCACCACCAGGCCGAGCGCGATCAGCGCGAACGACAGCATGCGCACGCTCTGGAAGCCGGACTGGGCGAGATTGAAGTTCTCCTCGCCGGTGCGGAACTGGTAGCCCTGCAAGGCCTCGTAGGCCGTCGCCAGGCTGCGCTGCATGTCGGGCAGCTCGTTCTTGGCGAGGGCCAGCGCCTGCTCGGCGTTGTTCTCCAGCAGCGCCTTCTGCAGGGGCTTGATGCCCTTTTCCATGAAATCGCGGCGCTTGCGGCCCACCTCGTCCGCCAGGGCCTTTTCCTCGGCGCTCTGCGGCAACGCGGCGTAGCGCTTCCATGCCGCGTCGGCGCTGTCGACGAAGGTCATCGAGCGGTCCACCACCGCCTTGCCTTCGCCGCCGGCGCCCGGCATCACGCCGCGGTCCAGCGCCAGCCGCATGCGGGTGGTGCCGAGCATGGTCTCGCTCAGCGCCTGGGCCGAGGCGAGCTGGTTGCCATAGGTTTCCTGGAGTGCTGCGTTGCTGCTGGATATGCCATGCAGGCCGGCCGCGCCGACCAGCACGAGCAGGACCGACAACAATGCCATCGCCCCGCGCAGCAAGGTCTTGATCTGAATATTGTTATGGAACGACATAAAACACCCGATACGGTAAGGAACGCGCGGGACCTCCTCCGGCCCCGGCCCGGCGGATCGACACCCCTGCGATCCGCTCACGGCAAATAACGGCGAGCCGCCGAGAATCCTTGAGAAGGTGCGGTGCGCGCCACGCCGCTTATGCGCCGCCCTCCGATTCCACCTGAAATGCCTCCCCGGTGGCGAAAAACGCCCCGCCGGCAAGATAGTGGATCGAGCGGTGTTCGTTATCCGGAAAATGCCAGCGGCCCGCCGAAAACGCTGACGCGTCGGCCCAGGCGGCCACGACCTCGGCGATGAACAGATCATGGCGTGTCGCATTATGCGGCTCGGGGATCACCCGGCATTCGAGCCAGCCGAGGCAGCCCGCCAGCAGCGGCGCGGCGATTTCCCGCGCGGGGAACGTGGACAAACCCGCGGCAGCGAACTTGTCGGCCTCGCGGCCGGAGCGCGAGCCGACCGCCAGCGTGGCGCCCGCCTGCGCGCGCGCCGGGATGTTCAGCGCGAATTCGCCCGACGCTTCCACCAGTTCGCGCGTGAGCGTGCGCGCATCGATCACCACCGCCACCTTGGCCGGCTGGAAGTCCAGCGGCATGGCCCAGGAGGCGGCCATGACGTTGCGCCGCCCGCCGTGCGCGCTGGTGACCAGCGTCACCGGCCCATGATTGAGCAGCCGGTAGGCCTTGGGCAGTTCCACGGGAACGAAGCCGGCCGGCGCGGCGGCCGCGGCGTTGATCGGATCGGATGACATGGCAGCGTGGTGGCGAAGGATGGATGGGCGCGCGAAACGGACCGCTATTGTTACAGCAAACGCACCCGGAGGCGATGGCCAATACCCGGCGGGGGTATTTCCCCTGCCAGCGGGACAAAAACATGCAAATGAGCCGGGTCTCATTTTTCCGCCGCGCGGCGCGGCGCGGAAAATGCCCGGCGGCGCCGCGACCGGAGATTGGTGCGGAAGTTCATTAATTTGACACGGGCGCCAATTTATCGGAATTCTCTTTCTGCCGACATGGGCATATGCAGGATCGCCACACCCCGTTATAATCGTCCCACTCTCACCCGCTCACCAGTAAATCGAGGCTCGTAATGGCGACTTATCAGGAAATTGTTCAGAAAATCAGCGAACTCCAGAAGCAGGCCGAGGAAATCAAGGCGCGCGAGCAGGCGACCGTCATTGCCGATATTCGCGAGAAAATCGAGCAATATGGCCTGACCGCCGACGATCTCGGCTTCGGCACCAAGCCCGCCGCCAGCAAGAAGGCCACCCGCAAGGTGCCGGTGCGCTACCGCGACAGCGCGGGCAACACCTGGACCGGCCGCGGCAAGCGCCCGGGCTGGCTGACCCAGGCGCTGGCCTCCGGCAAGAACATCGACGACTTCCTGATCTGAACCAGGGTTTCGCCGCAGGCATGAAAACGGCCGGGCCAGCGCCCGGCCGTTTTTTATTGCCCGCCGGCGCGGCTCAGCCGGCGAAGCCGAGCGGGTTCATCGACTGCCAGCGCCACGAGTCCTCGCACATGCGGTCGATGTCGTGCCTGGCCTGCCAGCCGATCAGCGCGTGCGCCAGCGCCGGGTCGGCATAACACGAGGCGATGTCGCCCGGGCGGCGCGCCACGATCTCGTACGGCACCGGCCGGCCGCTGGCGCGCTCGTAGGCCGCCACCACTTCCAGCACGCTGTAGCCGCGGCCGGTGCCGAGATTCACGGTCAGGCACTGCTGCTTGTCGCGCAGGTAGACCAGCGCGTCGAGGTGGCCGGCGGCGAGATCGCACACGTGGATGTAGTCGCGCACGCCGGTGCCGTCCGGGGTCGGGTAGTCGCCGCCATACACCATCAGCTTCTCGCGCCGGCCGCCGGCGACCTGCGCCACGTAGGGCATCAGGTTATTGGGCACGCCGCCCGGGTCTTCGCCGATCAGGCCGCTCTCGTGCGCGCCCACCGGATTGAAATAACGCAGGTAGGCAATGCGCCACGACGGGTCCGAATGCTCCAGGTCGCGCAGGATCTGCTCGCCCATCAGCTTGGTCTGGCCGTAGGGATTGGTGGCCGACAGCGGAAAGTCCTCGAGGATCGGCACGGCATGCGGATTGCCATAAACCGTGGCCGACGAGCTGAACACCAGCTGCTTCACGCCGGCCGCGTTCATTGCCGAGCACAGCGTGAGCAGGCCGCCGAGATTATTGCCGTAATAATCGAGCGGCTTGGCGACCGATTCGCCCACCGCCTTGAGCGCGGCGAAATGAATCGCCCCGGTGATGCGGTGCTCGGCGAACAGGCGGTCCAGCAAGGCCCGGTCGCGCACGTCGCCTTCGACAAAATCCGGGCGCTGCCCGGTTATCCGCGCCAGCCGCTCCACCACCTCGCGGTTGCTATTGCAGAGATTATCCAGGCCGATCACGCGATAGCCGGCTTCGAGCAGGGCCACCCAGGTGTGCGAGGCGATATAACCGGTAGCTCCCGTGAGCAGCAAGGTTTCAGACATGGCGATTCATCGGTAAGTTGAGAAAGAGGCGAAACGGGCGCGGCAACGGCGCCGGCCCTGGCTGCCGCGCCCGCTCCTGCCCGGCATGCGGCAATGAGCACCAGCAAGCGGGGCCGGCGGCGCGGCGAGGCGGGTAAGCATATCAGGCCGCATCGGGCACGCGCGTGACGGCGCCCGCATGCCGCGCCGGCGGCTGGCCCGAGCGGGCCTGCCACGCTTCGAACGCGGCCCGCAGGCGCCAGCCGGATTCCAGGTCGCGCATGCCGAGGCGCTGCGCCACCTCGGCCGGGCTCGCGCCGGCTTCGAAGTGCAGCGCGCAGCAGGTGTTGCGCAGCGTCTGCGGCGAGGCGCGCTCGCTGCGCCCCGCCAGCACGCCGGCTTCGTCGAGCAGGATCTCGACGCGGCGGTACAGCGAGGCGGCGTGCAGCGGCCGGCCCGCCGGCGTGGCGGGGAAGACCAGTTCGCCGAGCGTGTCCGCGGCCGCGCGGACCGCCAGCCACGCCAGCAGCGCGGCGCGCGCGAAGGCGAAGACCGGCGCCTCGTAGGCGCGGCCGTTGTCGGCGCGCACCAGGCGCAGCGCGCGGGCGTCCGGCGCGATGCTCTGCGCGCGCAGGTCGCGGGCTTCGCCCACCTTGAGGCCGGCGCCCAGCAGCACCGCCACCAGCGCGGTGTCGCGCGCGCGCTTCCACTGCGTCGGCGACGGCATGCCGGCATCCTTGCCGTCCTGGCCGTCGTTCGCGCGCGGCGGCGCCGGCGCCAGCACGCGGGCGATCACGATGTCCCGCTCGGCGGGCAGCAGGAATGCCGTGGGATCGTTCTCGCCTTCGGCCAGATGCGCGCGCACGGCCTGGCTGGCGGGGTTGTGCAGGCCGTCCTGCAACTGCGACAGATGATGGAACACGCGCTCGATCAGGCGCGCGTAGCGATAGCGGTGATGCTTGTGCAGGTCCTGCTCGTCGAGGAACGCGCCGATCTGCTCGGCCGACCACGCCAGCGGCGCCACGCCGCGCTCGCCCGACCAGCGCAGCAGCTTGCCCCACATGGCGCGGTAGACCACGGCGGTGCCGTGGCGGAAGCCGTGGCTGGCCAGCCAGCCGTCGAAGGCGCGCTCGGGCTGGGCACGCCAGGCGGCCAGGTCCGCATCGAACAGCGCCGGGGGCGGCCCGTCTGCGCGCATGTTGGTCTTCACTTGCGCTCCTGCGTTGGTTTGCGGCAATGGCGGTATTGTAGACAAGACGCCACAAAACACCGAGCCCCGCGACATGCGAACGCGGCAGCCGGGCGCAGCGGGCGGCATCCGCCGCGAATTTGGCGGGCCGGCGGCATGCAGCCAGTTGCATTCGCGCGCGCGGGCTGCTACCTTTCACCTGATCGCTCATGCAACTGGTTGCATAGAGACGACGGCGAACCGATATTCCGATGCCTGGGATATCCGATACCCGATACCCCGACACCCCGATACCGAAGAACGATGCCGGGGCGGCCCGCCCGCCCCCGGCCAACCCGGAGAAGACACTTGACCCAAGCAACGCTGTCGGCGGCGGCGCAGGCCTCGCTGGCCATCTGGCACCGCATGATCGCCACCCATTCGATGGACGAGCTGGACGGCATCGTCGCCGACGAGGTCGTCTTCCATTCGCCGGTGGCGCACACGCCCTACCCGGGGCGCGCCGCGCTGCGCATGGTGCTCGAGACCGTCAACCAGGTCTTCCAGGATTTCCGCTACCACCGCGGCTTCGTCGGCGACGACGGCCGCAGCGTGGTGCTGGAATTCAGCGCGCGCGTGGACGGCAAGGCGGTCAAGGCCATCGACATGATCCGCTTCGACGCCAACGGCAGGATCGACGACTTCGAAGTCATGGTCCGCCCCAAGAGCGGCCTCGACGCGCTGGCCGCGGCGATGGGCGCGCGGCTCGCCGGCCAGACCTCCGTCCTGCACGGCGCCTGAGCGGCGCCGCCATTCTGGCCACCAACCCTTTCCGATCCGGTCCCCGGACCTAACCTTGCGCTAAAGACCATGTCACTTCCCGCCATCCTCCAGAACCGCCTGTCCCTGCCGGTGGTGTGCTCGCCGCTGTTCATCATCTCCAACCCCGACCTGGTCATTGCCCAGTGCAAGGCCGGCGTGGTGGGCTCCTTCCCCGCGCTGAACGCGCGCCCGGGCCCGGTGCTCAACGACTGGCTGGACCGCATCACCACCGAGCTGGCCGAGCACGACGCCCGCCACCCGGACCGCCCGGCCGCGCCGTTCGCGGTCAACCAGATCGTGCACAAGTCCAACGACCGCCTGGACCACGACCTGGAGCTGTGCGTGCGCTACAAGGTGCCCATCGTCATCACCTCGCTGGGCGCGCGCAAGGAAGTCAACGACGCGGTGCATTCCTACGGCGGCATCGTGCTGCACGACATCATCAACAACACCTTCGCGCGCAAGGCCATCGAGAAGGGCGCGGACGGCCTGATCGCGGTGGCCGCCGGCGCCGGCGGCCATGCCGGCACCTTGTCGCCGTTCGCGCTGCTGCACGAGATCCGCGAGTGGTTCGACGGCCCGCTGCTGCTGTCGGGCGCCATCGCCAGCGGCGACGGCATCCTCGCCGCGCAGGCCGCGGGCGCGGACCTGGCCTACGTGGGCTCGGCCTTCATCGCCACCGAGGAGGCCAACGCGCAGGCCGGCTACAAGCAGATGATCGTGGACAGCAGCGCGTCCGACATCGTCTACTCCAACCTGTTTACCGGCGTGCACGGCAACTACCTGCGCCAGAGCATCGTCAATGCCGGGCTCGACCCGGAAGCGCTGCCGCAGTCGGATCCGTCCAAGATGAACTTCGGTTCGGGCAGCGCCAAGGCGTGGAAGGACATCTGGGGCGCCGGCCAGGGCGTGGGCGCGGTCAAGCGCGTGGTGCCGGCGGCCGAACTGGTGCGCCGCTTCGCCGAGGAATACGCGCTGGCGCGCCGCCGCCTCGGGCTGGCCCCGCACACCGCCGGCGCCACCGCCGCGGCCGACCTGGCCTGATCTAGCGTCCTCGCGGCCCGGCGCGGCCGCGGGCGCCTCACGCGCCGGGCCGCGCCTCCTTTCAGGCGCCGCCGCCCGGCTGCGCCAGCAGCGGCAGCAGGTCCTCGGCCCACGCCACCCAGTCTTCCTCGTAGCGGATGCCCCGGCGCAGCAGCGCATGCTGCAGGCGCTGCGCGCGCGTCGGCTCGGCCGCGGCAAAATCGCGCACCTCGATCCTGCGGTAGGTCTCCAGCCGCTCGCGGTGCATCTCGATCAGGCGCGCCATTTCCGGGCCCAGGCCGAGCGGCCCGATGACCGCGTCGGCGCGCAGCCTGACCAGGATCTCGTCGCGCGCGTCCAGCCCGTTGGCGGGCTCCAGCACCCAGCGCGCCAGTTCGTCGCGCCCCGGCGGCAGCACGAAATACACCTTCTTGCGGTTGCGCGCGTCGCCCTCGCTCTCCTGCGCGGCGATCCAGCCGTTCTGCGCCATGCGGCCCAGCTCGCGGTAGATCTGCTGGTGCGTGGCATGCCAGAAATAGCCGATCGAGCGGTCGAAGCGGCGTGCCAGTTCATAGCCGGACGACGGTCTTTCCAACAGGGAAGTCAGGAGGGCGTGCTGGACGGACATGCAAGAAGGGGTGACGTGGAGGCCGCCCGGCGGGCGATTCGCGCGGGCCGCGTGGCCTGGATGGCCGGCATGGCAACCGTCTATGTTAGCGCAAAGCCGCGCGCGCACGGCACGCGGCGCGCTGTCCGCCACCGGCCGCGCGGCGGGGCCGGCACCCCGCGCGCGGGCCGATCATTGCGCGATATATGACAAATTGAAGCGTCGACCACACCCAGAATTAAAAAATACGAAATAGCATTTTGCGACCCGCTGCCATACATTTGCAGACATAGCCATTTTTGCATGGCCCGTGCCGCTATTCGGCCACGGCGCGGGGCATGCGAATCCATCGATCGGGAGTCGTCCATGCCAGGACAAAAAGATTACGCCGAAGACCGGGATGTCCCTTGGGAAGCCGACGGCGACGGACCTGCGGCACCGCCCGCGCAGGCCGCGTCGATGCCGGTGTACTACCGCCTGCCGGACACGCCGGAAGGCCACCATATCAAGGAATACGCCAGCGGCCTGCGGCAGCTGGTGCGCTTCGTGGGCGTCGAAGAACAGGTCGTCAAGTACAGCCTCGGCTGAAGCAGCCCCGGCGCAAGAGCGCGAAGACATGCGTCCGTGACGCTTTCTTGTCTCCTCCTGCCCTGTGAGTGGGCCGGAATTGAGCCCGCGGGATCCGCGGGCTTTTTTTCGTCCTCGCGGCATGGCGCCAGGAATGGCACCGGGAATGGCGCCCAAAAGACAAGGCCGCGGCCGGGACAGCTGTCCCGGACCGCGGCCGGTCCGACGGTCTGAAGCGAGCGGGGCCTAGCGCATCAGTCCACGGTCGCGCCGGAGGCCTTCACCACCTTGGCCCACTTGGCGGCTTCGCTCTTCATGAAGGCAGCCAGTTGCGCCGGCTTTTCCGGATGGGCTTCCGCGCCCTGGTCGGCCATCTGCTTCTGCACGTCCGGCATGGCCAGGATCTTCACCACTTCGGCGTTGATGCGGTCGACGATGGGCTGCGGCGTGCCGCCGGTGGCGTACAGCGCGAACCACGAAGTGGCTTCGTAGCCGGGCACGCCGGCTTCGGCCACGGTCGGCACGTTCGGCAGCGCCGGCGAGCGCTTGGCCGAGGTCACGGCGATGGCGCGCAGCTTGCCGGCCTTCACGTGCGGGTACGACGACGGCAGGTTGTCGAACATCAGGCCGATCTGGTTGCCCAGCAGGTCATTCACGGCCGGGGCGCTGCCCTTGTACGGAATGTGCTGGATGTGCAGGCCGGTCATCGAATTGAACAGCTCGCCCGACAGGTGCATCGACGAGCCGCTGCCCGACGAGCCATACGACAGCTTGTCCGGGTTGGCCTTCACGTAGGCGATCAGCTCCTTGATGGTGCTGACCGGCACCTTGGGATTGACCACCACCAGGTTCGGCACCATCGCCACGCGCGTGATCGGGGCGAAGTCCTTGACCGGATCGTACGGCAGCCTGGAGTACAGCGACTGGTTGATGGAGTGGGTGCCGATGGTGCCCATGAACAGCGTGTAGCCGTCGCCCGGGGCCTTGGCCGCCAGCGCGGCGCCGATGTTGCCGCCCGCGCCCGGACGGTTGTCGATCACGACCGGCTGGCCGAGCGCCTTGCCCAGTTGCAGGCCGACGATGCGCGCCAGGATGTCGGTGGTACCGCCGGCCGAGAACGGCACGATCATGGTGATCGGCTTGGTCGGGTAGGTGCCTTGGGCTTGGGCGCTGCCGGCCACGCCGGCGAACGCCGCGGCCAGCGCGACGCCGGCGGCCAGCAGGCGCCGGCGCGTATTGACGTGCAGAGGGCTTGCTTGGAAATCGGTTTTCATGTTTGCTCCAGGTAAATCGCTATCGGCCCGCACCGGCGGCGCGGGTCGTCTTTTTTAGTTATGGACTGCGGATTGCTTCGGCGTGATGACACCGCGGCATGTGCCGCGTCCACGCCACGGGCTTACACGGGGGCGACGCCGAGCGTGGTGCCGCCGCACACGTACAGTACCTGGCCGGTGACGAAACCGTTTTCCGGCGACAGGAAGAACATCGAGGCACGCGCCACATCCTCCGGCGTGCCCATGCGCTTGACCGCGATGCTGGCCAGGATGCGCTTGGTCTGCTCGCTGCCCTCGGGATTGCTCTTGCGGAACAGCTCGGTGGCGATCGGGCCCGGCGCCACGGCGTTGACGGTGACGCCGTCGCCGCCAAGCTCCATCGCCAGCGTGCGGGTCATGCCGATCAGGCCGGCCTTGGTGGCGGAATACACCACGCGCTCGGGCTTGCCCAGCGCGGCGCGCGAGGCCATGTTGACGATGCGGCCGAAATGCGCGGCGCGCATCGCCGGCAGGCAGGCCTGGGTCAGCAGCATGGTGGCCTGCAGGTGCAGGCCGACCACGTAGTCGAGGTCTTCGACACGCGCGGTGTCGACGGTGCCGGGGCGGGTGGCGCCGGCATTGTTGACCAGCCGCGTGACGGCGAAGCGCGAGACCACCTGCTCGGCCACGGCGCGGGTCGCCGCGGCGTCGGTCAGGTCGGCCTGGAAGAACGTCATGTTGGGGTGGGACCAGGCGGGGGCGACATAGTCGACATTGACCACCTGGGTCACGCCATCGGCCAGCAGCATCTCGCTGATGGCGCGCCCGATACCGGAACTGGCGCCGGTGACGAGCGTGGCAACGGGAAGGGACATCGTTGACTCCAACCGGCGCAAGCCTGCGCCGGGTCATGCCTGAAGAGATGCGGCCGGAACCGGCGAGCCAGTCGGCCCGGTCGCGCTGCTTCTTGCGTTGGGGGAAACTTCATCAACCTGCACATCCATAGCAGGCTAACGGCGGTGAAACGCCATTCTTTAGCGGCTGTTTTCCAACCGCGCGCCAGCGGCGCGCCCCGCGGACCGGAGCCCGCGGCGCGCGCGCCGGACCGCAGCGCGTCAGACGCGCTCGATCACCATCGCGATGCCCTGGCCCACGCCGATACACATCGTGCACAGCGCGAAGCGGCCACCGGTGCGGTGCAGCTGGTACATGGCGGTGGTCACGAGGCGGGCGCCGCTCATGCCGAGCGGGTGGCCCAGCGCGATCGCGCCGCCGTTGGGGTTGACGCGCTCGTCGTTGTCGGCCACGCCCAGCTGGCGCAGCACGGCCAGGCCTTGCGCGGCAAACGCTTCGTTGAGCTCGATCACGTCCATCTGGTCGATGGTCATGCCGAGCTGCCTGAGCAGCTTCTGCGTGGCCGGCGCCGGGCCGATGCCCATCACGCGCGGCGCCACGCCGGCGGTGGCCATGCCGACGATGCGGGCCTTCGGGGTCAGGCCGTGCTGCTTGGCGGCCGCTTCGCTGGCCAGCAGGATGGCGCAGGCGCCGTCGTTGACGCCCGAGGCATTGCCGGCGGTCACGGTGCCGTCGGCGCGCACCACGCCGCGCAGCTTGGCCAGCGCCTCCATGCTGGTGGCGCGCGGGTGTTCGTCGCGTTCCACCACGATGGCGTCGCCCTTCTTCTGCGGAATCGTCACCGCGGTGATTTCCTGCGCCAGCGTGCCGTCGGCCTGCGCACGCGAGGCCTTTTCCTGGCTGCGCAGCGCCATCAGGTCCTGGTCTTCGCGGCTGACCTTGTAGTCGGTGGCGACGTTCTCGG